>Ga0164242_10000012_pt1 | contig 226653 bp, 219 predicted proteins | sample OricomgcompostMG_FD_108783 | JGI IMG/M metagenome (GOLD analysis project Ga0164242, IMG submission 108783) | Miracle-Growth compost microbial communities from Emeryville, California, USA - Original compost - Miracle growth compost (MG) ...
GACTGATGAATTGCGCGGTGCAGATCTTCAAAAGTTTGATTTGATTTTACATCGATCTCTCTCGTCACCTCATCATAATCCTCAAAAGTTACTTTGAACCTGTATAGTGCCATTGTTTTAGTTTGGTAGATTTAAGTCAAAAATAATACTTTAATTCAATTTGTTGTTTGCCACAACTTTTAAGCCAATTTCTTCACCTTTTTTAATTGTAAAGTTCAAAGCCGCTTCCCGCGTGTTCGGTATGTCGCCTTCCAGTATCGCCTCGCGTATCTGGTTTTTAATAATCCCTACCTCGCGGCCCTCGTGTATGCCAAATAATTGCATAATATCAATACCCGTTACGGGCGGCTGCCAGTTGCGCACACGGTCGCGCTCCTCCACATCTTTTAACTTTTGCTGTACCAGTTCAAAGTTTTGACGGTAGCGTTTTACCTTGTATTCGTTTTTTGTAGTAACGTCGGCTTTACAAAGCAACATCAGGGCCTCGGTATCATCGCCGGCCTCAAATAATAATCGCCGCACGGCCGAATCGGTAATCGTATCCTGGGCCAGTACAATGGGGCGCAGGTGCAGTTGTACCAATTTTTGTACAAACTTCATCCGGTCGTTCAGTGGTAATTTTAGCTGGGCGAAGATTTTTGGCACCATCCGCGCTCCCCGGTCCTCGTGGCCGTGGAAGGTCCAGCCGTGGCCTGGCTCAAAACGTTTGGTGGCCGGTTTGGCAATATCATGTAAAATAGCGGCCCAGCGCAACCACAGGTCGGTACTGGTTTCGCATAAATTATCCAGTACCTGCAGGGTATGGTAAAAGTTATCTTTATGGCCCTTGCCGTCAATATAATCCACACCGTATAAATTGGTCATTTGCGGGAATATCAGGTGCAACAGGCCGGTATCAAACAAATAATTAAAGCCGATGGATGGCTTAGCTGATAAAATGATCTTATTCAACTCGTCGGTTATCCGCTCCTGCGATACGATACGGATGCGCTCTTTATTATTTTTAATAGCTTCCACCGCGTCATCGCTGATCCTGAAGTTAAGCTGCGAAGCGAAACGCACCGCCCGCATCATGCGCAGCGGATCGTCAGAGAAAGTTTCATTGGGGTTCAGCGGGGTTTTAATCAGCTTTTCCCCCAAATGGGCCATGCCGCCAAAAGGATCAATCAGCAGGCCAAACTCATCGGCATGCAGGGCTATGGCCAGCGCGTTAATGGTAAAATCCCGGCGTTTCTGGTCATCTTCAAGGGTTCCGTTCTCTACAATCGGCTTGCGAGAATCGGCCCGGTACGATTCCTTTCTGGCACCTACAAATTCCACCTCCATGTCCCTGTATTTTAGCATGGCGGTACCAAAGTTTTTAAATACGGCCAGCTTAACCTTTAGCTGCGCGGCTACCTGTTCGGCAAATTGTATGCCATTGCCCAGTACAACTATGTCAATGTCTTTTGATGGGCGGTCCAAAAAAATATCGCGTACAAACCCGCCAATGGCATAGGCCCGTACCTGCTGCCCGGCCGCCACTTTAGCTATAACTGAAAATACAGGATGTTGCAGGTGTTCCTTCATGATTTTTGTTTGCAACAGGTATGGCTGCAAATTTGTTGCAATTTAATTAAATGATAGCGATTAGTTGATTGGAGATTAGTGTTAATTGATTAAAGATGGTTTCCAATTTGAAGGTACTACCATCCAATCTTTAACTCAGCGCCGGATAAACTCGAAAGCGCCATCGGGTTGCAGGCGCATAATGGTAGATGGCTTTTTTGCCGTTAGGTCATGCTGCTCCAGGTCAACCACATAATCAACACCGTTTATAATTTCAGGCGAGATATCTCCAAAGTTTTTGGGCGAGGCCTGTCCGCTGATGTTGGCGGAGGTAGATACCAGCGGCTTGCGTAAACGCTGGACCAGCTGCTGGCAAAAAGCATGGCCGCTTACTCTTATGGCTATACTGCCATCCTCCGCGATAAGGGCGGGCGATACGTTTTTGGCGCCGGGCATTACCAAGGTAAGCGGGTTTTCGGCATATTCCATCAGTTGGTAAGCAATTTCGGGCACCTCGTTCACATAGCTTTGCAGCTTGTTATCGTTATCCAGCAAAATAATCATGCTTTTGGCTTCGTCGCGCTGTTTAAGCGCGAATATTTTTTTTATGGCTTCGGTATTGGTAGCATCGCAGCCTATGCCCCAAATGGTATCGGTGGGGTAAAGTATAATGCCGCCTTGCTGCAGCACGTTCAATGCTTTGGCTACTTCGTCTTTAAGCATGATTAAGGGTGTTTTTGTAAACGGCCATTAATTGGGCGGCCAGTTTATCATCGTCAAAATTGCGGGAATATTCCCTGCCGCTTGCTATCATTTTTTCCCGCAGCGCTTCGTCGGCTAACAGCAGGTTGATTTTTTCGGCCAGCTCAACTTCATTATCAGGGTTCACGTACAAACTGTCGGGGCCGCCCGCTTCTTCCAGGCACGAGCCCGTTGCCGCGATAACCGGCGTACCCGAATTTAGCGCCTCCAGTACCGGTATGCCAAAACCTTCGTATCGGGATGGGTAAATAAAAGCCGCCGCCGATTGGTAAATAGCCGGCAGGTGTGCAAAATCTACCTGGTCCAAAAATATCATCCTGTCGGTAAGCCGGTAACGGTGTATGGCTTTTTTCACTACCTCGGCATAAAGGGTTTGCCGGCCTATTACTACCAGCTTTACCGGCTGCTTTACCATAGCTAACGATTTGATAATAAGCAGCAGGTTTTTGCGTCGTTCAATAGTGCCTACGCTTAAAACAAAATCGCCGGTGATGTTATATTTTTTTCGTACGGCCTGTTTTTGCGCAGGTGTACAGGGTGTTTTGAAAGCGGCATCGCAGCCCTGGTAAATCACATCAATTTTTTTGGGCGAAATATTCAGCAGTTCTACAATATCATTTTTAGTATGCTGGCTAACCGCGATAATTCTATCGGCTACCCGGCAGGCATATCTTAGCTTGGCGCCATAAATAGCCCGGCTAACCCTGCCAAAGTATTGGGGGAAGCGTTTAAAAATCAAATCGTGCACGGTTACTATCGAGGCGATGCCGCTACGGTCAATGCGGTAAGGAAGCTCATGGCTAAGGCCGTGGTATAATGCAATACCATCGCGCTGCAAATCGTTCACAATACCTTTGCTGCGCCACAGGGAAGTAAGGGTTTTACTTTTTGGCGTGATAATCTGGGCGTTGCTACACTCGCTTAAAAAACTATAATGGTTATTGATTTTTACCTTAGGCGTATAAAGCAGGTAGGAATTATCGGGATAAAAAGAGGCAAGCGATTTAATGAGCCACCGGCTGTAATTGCCTAAGCCGGTAGAATTTAAAAAAGCACGCTTTGCATCGTATCCTATTTTCATGGTTGTTAATTTATGTCATTGCGAGAAGCGTAGCGACGTGGCAATCCCATAGTTTGATTAGCATAATACGAGATTGCCACGCTACCGCTCGCAATGACAATGGGCTGTTACACCGCCACATTATTTTCCCTTAATGCATTGTTAAGAGAAGTTTTTTTATCTGTCGATTCCTTGCGGGTACCAATAATGAGGGCGCAAGGCACCTGGTAATCGCCCGAAGGGAATTTTTTGGTATAGGAACCAGGTATTACTACCGAGCGGGCAGGTACACGCCCTTTATATTCAATCGGTGTTTCGCCGGTTACATCAATAATTTTGGTGGAGGCGGTAAGTACCACATTGGCGCCCAATACGGCCTCTTCCTCTACATGCACGCCTTCAACCACAATAGCCCTTGAGCCCAGGAAGCAGTTATCTTCAATAATTACAGGGGCGGCCTGTACGGGTTCCAGCACGCCGCCAATACCCACGCCGCCGCTTAAATGCACATGTTTGCCAATTTGCGCGCACGAGCCTACGGTTGCCCAGGTATCAACCATGGTGCCTTCATCAACATACGCGCCTATGTTTACGTACGATGGCATCATGATAACACCTTTAGCCAGGTGGGCGCCGTAGCGGGCGATGCCATGCGGCACTACACGTACACCGGTTTTTTTATAGTCGGTTTTTAATTTCATTTTATCGTAAAAAACAAACGGACCTGTTTTAATTTCCTCCATCTGGCGGATAGGGAAATAAAGTATAACAGCTTTTTTAATCCAGTCGTTTACGTGCCAGCGGGTACCTATGCGTTCGGCAACGCGCATTTCGCCTTTATCCAGGCGTTCAATTACCGTTTCAATCGCGGTAACATATTCGTTTTCGCCTAACAGGGTGCGGTCTTCCCAGGCATCTTCAACCAGTTTTTTTATATCGACGGCCATATTTAAAATTTTGACAAATTAAGGCAAATTTAAGCAAAATCAGTCACTAAATTTTACCTGCTGAACTCAATTGCGGTAAATTACCGGTATAATACAGCGATAAAACCAGCACCAGCACAATGAGCAATGAGATACCCAATGCTGTCCATATCGGTTTAGGATAATAATCGTCATCCGGAAAATACTTCGGGAAAAAATAATCGGACAGGATAAACGCGCCCACGATATTGATAGCTAAAGATGCCCCGCTTGAGTTTATAAAATTGCTGACAATAATGATAGATGCAAGCATGTATAATACCGAGAACAGAAGGACCACTCCGGCTCCCTTTTTGTAACCCGCCGCCCTTAAATTACGGTATAACAGCACACCGCCAAACAGCGGAGAGAAAAAAATGGAAAAACCGCGAATGGCCATTTTTGAATAGATCTCGACATGTTCTTCCTGGCCTTCTTCTTCCGGTTCAATGTATTGATTTTCCATGCCCAAATATAAGTAAAAGCTGTAATACGGCTTGTTTAAAGCGCTGTTTATACTGTAATTAGTTAACTCCGTAAGCAGTTTGCATAGTAAACGGAAAATTATTTATTATTTTGCCTCCGATTATCCATATATGAGAAAATACCTGTTTTTATTATTGATGTTTGGGGCTATAACTGCCAACGCGCAGGGCGCCTACTGGAAAAAATGGAACGCGGCTTATCCGTTGCATGATGTGATAAGCATGCTTAAAAAGGAGCAGGCGAAAGCTACTCAAACAGATAGGAATCCTAAAATGCCGCAATATTATTTCCGGAAGGCTAAATACCGTTTTAAAGCGACTATTATGGGGGCCACAGGCAATATTGACGAGGCAACGTTTGCCTCTATAAACCGCGTGTATAAACAAACAGGCGGCAACCCGGCGCTATTGGCCTCTTTATTTAAAAAGGCCGTATTGATAAAGGTAGGCAACACCCAAATGTGGATGCCCATACAGGACAAGGTTTTGGAAGGACTTAAAAATGAAATGCAGAAAGGAGACGTAGCCACCATTTACTGCTTGTATCTGAATGAGCATACCGGCAGCCACATCCTGTATAATCATTTCCTTATCTCGGAATTTAAAAAGGATATTTAGGATATATTGAACAAGGATGACGCCGGGGAAAGAAAAGCTGCGAATAGATAAATACCTATGGGCCATACGTATGTTTAAAACCCGCACGTTAGCCTCGGATGCCTGCAAGGCCGGGCGCGTAAAGCTGGATGGCAACAACATTAAACCATCGCATGAAGTGCGTGTGGGCGATGTTTACCAGTTATCCAAAGGCATTGAACGGAAAGTGGTTAAAGTGACCGGCCTGCTGGAGAACCGGACCGATGCCAAAACCGCCGTATTTTTTTATGACGATGTTACCCCGGTTGAGCAGACACACGCTTTTAAAACCATGTTTCACGCGCCGGTACTGAAACGCGACCGCGGCGCCGGGCGCCCCACAAAACGCGACAGGCGGGAGATTGACGACCTGCAGGAAGGTTTTTTTGAAAAGCCTGATACGGCCCACCCCGAGGGGGATGATGCTAAGGAATGATTTTTAGCAATTACTTAACCTCGTAAACATTATTCTTTTTATCCGAATCGGGTACGTGGACGCTGCCCAGTATGAGCCGCTGTACTTTTTGAGCAGCATCAAAACCAATAGTAACGGTGCTGTTGCCTTTTTCCCAGCAGGATACATCGCGGTGAATGGTTTGTGAGGTGCCGTCAACGTAGTAAATATTCAGATCTACCGGCACTGGTTTGGTGCCTGCCGATCTGACGGTTACCTGGTATTTATCGCCCTGGCTGTTTACCTTATCAATAGCCAGATCGGGGATGCCCCGGTCAAAGAACCAGCGTTTCCAAAACCAATTTAAATTACGGCCAGCGCCGGCGTTCATGCTGTTAAAAAAATCAAAAGGGGCGGGGTGCTTCCCATGCCAGGTGCTGATATAATTATGCAGGGCTTTGATAAACAGATTGTTACCCAGCATGTCCTTAACATATAAATAGCCTAATCCGGGTTTCGGGTACGAATCGGTAAAGGCAGCGATGCCGGTGGTTTGGGTAGTAAGGGTCATGATAGGCGAATCCTCCTCCGTTCCGGCCGATTGCTCGTAATCTTTTATACCATACTCATTTACAATTGAAGGGTCGATCATGGGCGATATCAGCCATTCGGCCAGCGTGGCCCAGCCTTCGTCCATCCAACCGTATTTGGTTTCATTTATCCCCATATAAAAAGGAAACATGGTATGGAAAATCTCATGATCGGTAAGTTCAATATCATCCGCGGTTTTTTCCAGCGGATTATCGTTTACCATCATCGGGTATTCCATCTGGTCGAGCCCGTCAAAAACGGTTTCGTGCGGATAAGGGTAGGGCCAGCGCGGCAGGGTATAGCTCATGGCATACACCGTTTTGCGCGCGTAGTTAATTACATTATAAAAGCTTTTGTGCTGCGGATTAAAAGCCGCGTCGACGCGGGTACGCCTGCCGGTTTTAGGGTCGACCACCAGGCTGGCCGCCTTCCAGATATAGTGGTTGCTGGTGGCAAATACAAAATCGGTTACGCTATCGGCCTCAAATTTCCAGGTATGGCTGGCGCCGGGTGTGGTAATATGGCCCGTCTTCAGGTCGGCATCCGTGATAATATCGGTTACACTGTCCTGCTGTGCCGCCTGCTCCATTCGCTGTACATAATTACTATTTAATACCTCTGGTGCGTTGTTCAGGGTGCCTGTCGCCCAAACTATGTATCCGTCGGGCACGGTTACCTCGGCGCTGAAATGGCAAAAATCGTTATAGAACTCCTGCGAGCCTAAATAAGGGTATTTGTTCCAGCCGTCAATATCGTCATAAACCGCTACACGCGGAAAAAAATAGGCCACAAAATAGGAGCCGTCATCTACCTGCCCGGTGCGTATGTGCGATGTTTTATTCAGCGTATAGCTGTAACCTATGCTGCAATGGACGGTTTTGCCAGGCAAAACGGCGGCAACAGGCACCCGCATATTGGTGCCGTTGGTAACTTGTTTTTTTAAGCCGGTTTCCTGGCCGCCTATCGCTATCCGCGAAATATGTACGCCATCCGTCAGGTCATCGGCCATAACATTCATCTCCCTGGGGGTGCCTTTTTTATAAAGGTTAGGGTACAATTTAAACCATAGCTCCTTTAAAGTATCGGGGCTGTTGTTTACATAATCAATTTCAACCGTACCGCCAATAGCACGGTTTTGCGGGTTAAAATTTACTTTGATATGGTAGCTGGCGGTGTTTTGCCAGTACTTAGGCCCGGGTTTACCCGTATCCGACCGGGTGCCCTTACTGTACGCTTTGCTGATATTTGCAGGTTTAGTAAGATTAACCTGCGCATATAAGATATGACAGATAACTGTTGAGATGCCAAATAAAAGCGATTTTTTGGGGTAGAATGTCATAAAAATAGCGCGCTGAATAAAAGTAATTAGTAAATAGGAATAATAGAATTATTTTTGCGTTTATTATCCTGATTAACCGGGGGTATTACGTTAAGCAATACCGAAACATAATGAAATTGAAAAATTATCGTCTTCCTGTCCTCCTTTTTATAGTAGCTATTGCCGCTTTTTCCTGCAAGCAGGGTGATGATACCGCGGTTACAGCGGGTATTACCACACGGTTAAACGTAATTAATGCCGTTACGGATACCAAGGCCATTGATTTTTATTTAAATGGAACCCGGCAAAACACTAATTCGGCTATTTACCTGTTCAATTCGTCGGGTTATACCATTGTACCTGCCAGCGAACAGCAGTACCAGTTTAAGAGTGACAGCCCGCGTACGGCTATTCTTAATATCAAGCTCACCCCGGCAAGCAAAGATTCCACCTATACGGTAATTATAGCAGGGCAGATAAGCCGTAATAACCTGTCGGCGATTTTTGTGAACGATCATTTCCCTCCGGCAGATACCCTGCAACAATCGAAGGTGCGTTTTATACAGGCATCTCCGGGCGATACCGGGTATGATGTTTTTGTGGGCGATACTTTATCGTTCAAAAACCAGGCTTTTAAATCGGTAACCGGGTTTATGGATGTAGGGCCTGGGGTAAAAACTGTTAGGATTATGAGGGCGGGAGGCACCGTGCCGTTGGTTGAGGGTACCGTTACCTTGCAGGCTAACACCTATTATACGCTTTTTACCGAAGGGGAGCTAACGGGCTCGGGCGATGATGCTTTTGGTGCGGCAATAAATTTAACAAGGTAATGAGCATGCAAAACAAACCAAATATTTTATCGGTGCTGCTGTCGGTTATCGGGATGGTTTTTATCATTCCCATGATCATATCATGCGGTAAGGAAAACAATGCGTCGCCTGCGGGTTTAAACACCAAAATAAACATTATTAATGTTAGTCCGGATATTTATCCGCTCGATTTCTATATCGCCCTGCGGAGACAAAACACCACGCCTTACATTTATTCGGTGCCTTCCGAATACTTGTACCTGAATACTTTGGCTACACCTTTACAGATCAGGACATATACTAACACTACCATATTTACCCGCAATACACCATTAATTACTAATTGCGCTTATTCGGTTTTTATTACCGGCTTGGTTGGCGATAAAACAGACACCGCCCTGTTTGTAACCGATACCGATGCCATACCAACCAAAGGCCATGGAAAAGTGAGGTTTATTAATGTGTGTGCAAGGCCGGTAAATATTGATTTGTATGCTAATGGTACGCCTGCATTTCAAAAACAGGGCTTTTTGTCGGTATCTAAATATGTAGAACTCCCTGCCGGGATATATGATTTTAAATTGTACAGCACGGGTACTACTACCATACTTAAGGATGTAACTAATATAACAGTGCAGGATGGCCGGTTATACACTTTATACAGCTATGGCATATCCGGCCGTACAGACTCCGCCGCCTTCAACACGAATATAATTACCAACAGGTAATTGTTAGGGATTAGTTGATTAGGGATCAGAGATTAGTTTTAGGTTTTTGATAAGGTAAAAATAAGGCGAATTAGATTTTTTATATTCGCTTTATGTATATCCCTAAATTAAACTGTTTTGATAATCCCGATGAAGTGTTTTCTTTTATGGAGGAACACAATTTTGCAACTGTGGTAACCGCCAGGCACAATATTCCTTCGGCAACTCAACTCCCGGTAATTCTCGGTAAAAGGGACGGTTCTGTTATCATCACAGCTCATTTCGCTAAAGCCAATTCGCAGTGGGAAGATATTGAAAATGAAAATGTACTTGTCCTGTTTAACGGGCCGCACGCCTATATATCACCAAAAAATTATGAAACGCCTTTAAATGTCCCCACCTGGAACTATCTTTCAGTGCATGCTTACGGTAAAGGGGAAATAATTAGGGAAACGACAGCTGTTTTTAAAATTCTTGAAGCCACAATTGATGTATATGAGCCAAAATACAAAGGGCAGTGGGATGGTATACCAAACGACTATAAGCTGAAATTAGTGCAGGGGATAGTGGCCTTCGAGATAACGGTAACGGATTTGCAAGCGAAAAAGAAGCTAAGCCAGAATAGAAGCAAAGTTGAACAGCAAACAATTATTGAAACACTTGGTAAAAGTCCGGTTGACCGTGAGCAGGAGATAGGAAGGTTAATGAAAAAAATATGGTAACTTAATCTGTCCTGAACGGAGCGCCTCCCGCCTTTTTACTTTCACCTTATTATTCTATTTTTGCCGGAAACAATAAGCCCATTGGAAATAGTAAAGCACCTGATAGATTTTATACTGCACATAGATAAGCATCTTGCTGATATCATCAGTCAGTATCATACCTTAACTTACCTTATCCTGTTCGCCATTATCTTTGCCGAAACCGGGTTTGTAGTAACCCCGTTTTTACCCGGCGATTCGCTGTTGTTTGCCGCGGGCGCGCTAATAGCCGCCGGCAACACCGGGCTAAGCATTTACCTGCTTGCGCTGATATTGATAGTGGCTGCCTTTACCGGTAATACCGTAAACTACCTGCTGGGTAATTACCTGGGGCTAAAAGTGTTTAAAGCCGAAAACAAAATATTAAAACTCGATTATTACCTGCAAACCAAGGCCTTTTTTGATAAACATGGCGGCAAGGCGGTAATATTCAGCCGTTTTGTACCTATTATTCGCACCATTGCCCCATTTGTTGCCGGGGTAGGTCGTATGCCTTTTTTGCGCTATAGTATTTACAACATCGTAGGCGGGGCCTCGTGGATCATTATATTCCTTTTCGCGGGCTATTGGCTGGGTACCATTCCTTTCTTTAAGGCACACTTCTCATTGGTGGGCGTAGCCATTATTTTAATATCGGTGATACCTATCGCTTTCGCGGCGGTTAAGGGGAAGCGGAAAACGGCATAGGTTGTTTTTTGTTAGAAGCTATCTAAAAACGGTAATTTAAAAATACTATAAGGTGTTATTACAGCTTTTTCGACTTATTTGAAGGCTGCATTTGAATGAAATATGGTCAAAACCTGTATATTTTGACCGTTAAGTGTCCTTATAACATTTTTGCTATTATTATAAACAGTAAACCATCGCGTCATTGCGTAGCGTGGCAATCCCGAGCATGAAGATTAATCCTGCAAAGCGGCTCTGCTATCCGGGGATTATTAATATCAGATTGTTTTTCAAATGGCATTAATGAGCTCCCTCCGGTAGGTTGTCCACGCTACGCTCGCAGCAAATGACGTTCTTTAGTATTTTTAAACAGCTTCTTAGCTTATTAAGCACGTTTACTCACCCCGACGTCGCTCCGCTGGTCGACCTCCTCTTCGCTGCGCGGAAAGAGGGCTTTTGGGGGGAATGACAATAGGTTTCCTAATACTTCCCCTGCTTTCCAAACAACAAATGCAGGGGCCATAGCGGGGCGATAAAAAGCATTTTAACATACCCGGCGACTAATTCCTGCCTGGTGGTTAGTTTACAGCTGATGAGCCATAATATTAACGCGGCGAATAATACCATTCCGCTTACCGAGGCCAGTTCGGGGCCGCCGGCTTTTTGCCATACCTGGCTTTGGGAAATACCGTAGGTAAACGCAAACATCACCATCAAAATTAAATAGGATAATACCGGCGACAAGCGGTAATAGGCATAAACTACCACCGCCATAAAAACCGATGCCCAATTGATAAACCCATTATAGCTGCCTAACCAACGCAGGTTAGGGAATGGCATGGCCCAAAATATACCCAGCAAACCCAACAGCATAATATAAGCGCTGACGATTTGCAAAGTACGCCCCCTTCCTGGCGGATAAGCCTGGACGTATTGTTTAAAATAGTTAGCTATAGGGCGGGGTGGGGTGGGGTTGACGGTTTGCTTTTTCAAAATGCTGTTGTTAATGGACGCAAATATAAGATATTATAAAACACGTTATTGCCACGTTGTACCTTACAGCAATGACATGGTGGTTAGGTGAATAAAAAAAGCCTGGCTGGGTAACAGTCAGGCTTTCTATAACCCTCCCCGAGGGGGAGGGCTGGGAGGGGTTACTTCGCAAACGCTACCGATCGGGTTTCCCTGATCACGGTAACTTTGATCTGACCGGGATAGGTCATTTCGGTTTGGATGCGGTTAGAAATATCGGCAGCCAGTACTTCAGACTGTGCATCACTTATCTTTTCGCTTTCCACTACCACGCGCAGCTCGCGGCCGGCCTGGATAGCAAAGGTTTTCTCAACCCCCGGGTATGATAGCGCCAGCTCTTCCAGCTCTTTTAACCGCTTGATATAGCTTTCCACCACCTCGCGACGTGCACCCGGGCGCGCGCCCGAAATAGCATCGCAAGCCTGGATAACCGGCGAGATCATGCTGGTCATTTCAATCTCGTCGTGGTGGGCGCCAATGGCGTTGCACACTTCAGGGTGCTCTTTATATTTTTCGGCCAGTTGCATGCCCAATATAGCGTGCGGCAGTTCGGGGTTATCATCAGGTACTTTGCCAATATCGTGCAGTAAACCGGCACGCTTGGCCATCTTTACATTCAGGCCCAGTTCAGCCGCCATAGTAGCGCAGAAGTTGGCTACCTCGCGCGAGTGCTGCAACAGGTTTTGCCCGTACGATGAGCGGTAACGCATACGCCCCACCATCCTGATCAGTTCGGGGTGCAGGCCATGTATGCCCAGGTCAATTACGGTGCGCTCGCCAATTTCTACAATCTCCTCCTCTATCTGCTTTTTGGTTTTGGCAACAATTTCTTCAATTCGTGCCGGGTGTATACGTCCGTCGGTTACCAGGCGGTGCATGGCCAGGCGGGCAATTTCGCGCCTAACCGGGTCAAAGCCCGATAGGATGATAGCCTCGGGGGTATCGTCCACAATAATTTCAATACCGGTTGCTGCTTCCAGCGCGCGGATATTACGCCCCTCGCGACCGATGATACGGCCCTTTATCTCGTCGTTCTCAATATTAAATATGGAAACGGTATTCTCAATAGCGCTCTCGGTAGCGGTACGCTGTATGGTTTGGATCACTATCTTTTTGGCTTCTTTGCTGGCGGTAAGTTTGGCTTCGTCCACAATATCCTTAATTTGCATCATGGCTTTGGTACGGGCCTCTTCGCGCAGGTTATCTACCAGTTGGTTCTTAGCTTCCTCGGCTGAAATGCCGGCAATGGTTTCCAACTGCTGTACATGCTGATTTTTAAGCGCGTCAACTTCTTCCTGCTTTTTAACTGCAATTTCTGTTTGTTTTTCCAGGTTCTTGCGCACATTGTCAATTTCGGCTTCTTTCCGGTTAAAGTTCTCCATGCGCTGGTTTACCGATTGTTCTTTTTGCTTCATCGCATTCTCGCGCTGGTTCATCGTATTGTTCTTAGCGTTGATCTCCTGCTCGTGCTCGGCTTTCATCTGCAAAAATTTCTCTTTGGCTTCCAGCAGCCTGTTCTTTTTCAGGATCTCGGCATTGTTTTCAGCCTCCTTTAAAATCTTTTTTACTTTATTCTGGGCTGATATCTCCTGATCTTTAAATAGCTTCCTGAGCAGGAAGCGGCCGATGACGATCCCCGTGGGGACACCTATCAACAGGCCAATTATAATGTATAGTATGTTCATGATTTGGTATATAATAAAAAAACCGCAACTAAATTTTAAGCATCAATATTGAAAAACCTCTTTCTCAGTTTTATTGGACCGGGTTACCGTTAAATACACGAAGTAACGCATACCCTTTACCTGTCCGCCTGATATTGAAGCGTTAAGTTTTTAATAGTGAAACCTAAAAATTTAACTGCGGTTAAATCTTTGCTCTGTTTAAGCCGAAAGCTTAAAGTTCAAAGCATAAAGCTTTCCTGTAAAGGAGCTTTTTGCTTTCCGCTTTTAGCTTTTAGCTATGTTTAAAGAACGTTATTACTTTGAGAAAAACTCAGACAGTAAATTATCCAACTGGTAAACCTTTTCCGTTACGGCCGTATCTTCAACCGTTACTTTTTTCTCTGCCTTAATGGATGATGTTGCGTAATGCAGCACACACATGGAAAGCAGATCCTGTTTATCCCTTACCGCATAGTTTTCCTGATATTCTTTTATGCGGTCGTTTATTAATTTAGCTGCCCTTCGTATTATTTCTTCCTCCTCCATGTTCACCTTTAAGGGGTAAACTCTGTCAGCAATATTTATTTTTATAGAGATTTCTCCCATTTGAGCTTGTTCACTTTATGTGTTATTTTTTAAGCAACACAATACACTTATCAATTTCACGCACAAATTCGTTAATTTTTTGCTTTATGTCAAGGGTTTTTTCATTTGTTTCTGAAAATGACTTCGCTAATTTCAATACACGAAGCTTTTCATCCAACTCTTTGCTCTTATCCTTGCTTGCATTTAAAGCAGCCGATAACGATTGATTCTCCAGTTTCAGCAAATCATTCTCTTCCTGCAACGCGTTGCAAAGCGAGATCAAACGCTCCGCTTTATCTATTACCTGGCTTAATTGTTCTGCTGTGGTCATGGGGTAGAGATTAGAGATTAGTTAATTAGAGATTAGTTGTTTTTGCGGCGGTCAACTGATTTCTTAAATAGCTAATATATCCATTTATCATTTTTACGCATTCTTCACAATCTTCTTTAAACCTCTTAAATATTTCTTCGCTAATATAGTGCTCATCCAATGCTATAACCAAATGATCAATAGTTTCAATGGCCGAACCTCTTGCATTAATCAAAAACTTTGAAGCATCTGCATAATGAAACCTTCCAGGCCCTTCTGCTATATTATTACCAATCGATCTTGCTGAACGAATAACCTGATCTGTCAGTCGATATCTTTCTTCTGCGGGAAAAGATTTTGTTAAAATAGAAATATTATTCCTTAACAATCTGGATTTTTTCCAAACTTCCAAATCCATAAACGTTTTCATTCCTAAGCCTAATCTCCAATCTCTAACTCCGCACAGCGGCCCCCGCTTCTTTCCCTAAGTTATAAATTAATTTTTGCATAATGCCGTCAATAGCTTTATCGTTCAGGGTTTTTTCATCATCCTGGATAATAAAGCTGAGGGCATACGATTTTTTGCCGGCCGGTAGCTTGTCGCCTTCGTAAACGTCAAAAACATTGATCTCTTTGATTAGCTTGCGTTCGGTTTTCTGGGCTATCTGTTTTAGCTGGTTAAAGGTAACGGCCTTATCCACCAGCATGGACAAATCGCGCCGTACGCTCGGGAACTTGGATATTTCCTGGTTAACAATTACGTTTTTGCGCACCAGTTGCAGCAGCAGGTCAAAATTAAAATCGGCATGAAACACCGGCTGGTCTACATCGGCTTTTTTAAGCGCTCTGGCATTTACCTGGCCAAATTTTACCAGGCGCTTATTGCCCCGCATATATTGAAGGCCGCACATTAGTTTGGAGCAGGTGGAATCGTCAACCGTAAAATCACGGATGTTTAAGCGCTCCAGTAAACCGTCAACCACCGATTTCAGGTTATAGAACGATACCGGCTTTACCTGGTGGTTCCACTGCTCGCCCCTGGTATTCCCGGTCAGGAATACAGACAGGTGCTGATCCTCGCGATATTTATCTTCAACCAGGTGATAGGTTTTGCCGAACTCATATAGCTTCAAACTGGCGTTTTTGCGATTGCTGTTATAAGCAATAGCCTCCAAACCTGAGTACACCATGGTGGCCCGCATTACGTCCAGGTCGTTGCTCAGCGGGTTCAGTATTTTCACTACTTTATCCAGGTTATCATAATAGCCCGATCTGGTGAGCGAGTTGCCCATCATCTCGTTAAAGCCATTGGCTGATAACCACTCGGATATGGCGTTTTGTACGGTATCTTTTTCCGGGCGCGAAGCATTATTCAGCGAGGCCCTGATCTGGGTAGGGATCTCGATATTATTATAGCCGTATATGCGCAGAATTTCTTCTACCACATCCACGTCGCGCGTTACGTCAACCCGGTAAGGGGGTACTTTAAGCGACAGGCCTTCGGTAGTTTCGTTAACGATCCGGATATCCAGCGCGGTAATAATGCTCCTGATCTCATCGTGCGGGATTTCCTTTCCTATCAGGCGATGAATATTGTTATAAGTAATCTCTACTCCGAACGGCGCAACCGGGGCAGGGTAAATATCAATGATTTCTGACGATACGCTTCCCCCCGCTACTTCCTTAATTAACAAAGCCGCGCGCTTAAGCGCGAATACCGTCATATCCGGGTCAGTGCCGCGCTCAAAGCGGAAAGAGGCATCGGTTTTTAGCCCGAACCTTTTGGATGTTTTACGTACGGCTACCGAATTAAAATAAGCGCTCTCTAAAAATATTTTAGTAGTTGATGCTTTTACGCCCGATTTTGAGCCGCCAAAAACACCGGCAATACACATTGGCCCGCTGGCGTTGCAGATCATCAGGTCATCGGCTGTCAGCTTGCGCTCCACATCATCCAGTGTGGTGAACGGGGTACCTTCGGGGCAATTTTTAACGATCACTTTGTTACCTGCAATCGCGTCGGCGTCAAAAGCATGCAGGGGCTGGCCCAGTTCGTGCAATACGTAATTGGTCACATCAACCACGTTGTTAATGGCGCGTACACCTATAACGGCCAGGCGTTCCTTCAGCCATTGCGGCGATTCTTTTACCTCGATACCCGAAATGGTTAATCCCGAGTAACGTGGCGCGGCGGCAGTATTTTCCACCTCCACTTTAATATCCAGATCGCGATTATCAACCTTAAAGGCCGATACATCCGGTTTTTTTATGTTCAGTTTCAGGAAGGCGGCTACATCGCGGGCGGTGCCCAGGTGCGAGGTGGCATCGGCCCGGTTAGGGGTTAGGCCAATCTCGAACATATAGTCGTCGTTCAGCTTAAAGTATTCTTTAGCCGGTGTGCCGGGGACGGCATCGGCACGGAGCACCATAATACCATCATGGCTGGCGCCCAGGCCTATCTCATCCTCCGCGCAGATCATCCCTTCGGATACCTCGCCGCGTATTTTTGATTTATTGATCTTAAACGGCTCGCCGCTGATGGGGTGTACAGTAGTGCCCACGGTAGCCACCACTACTTTTTGCCCGGCAGCTACATTGGCCGCGCCGCAAACTACCTGCAAATCTTCAGGGCCGCCTACATCAACTTTAGTTACATGCAGGTGATCTGAATTGGCGTGATCAACACATTCCTTCACATAGCCAATTACCAGGCCTTCCAGTCCGCCGGGAATGGCCTGTACTTTCTCCAGGCTCTCCACCTCCAAACCGGTACCGGTAAGGATAGTTGAAATTTCGGCCGGGCTTTTATCGGTATCTATAAATTCTTTAAGCCAGTTATATGATATTTTCATTTAGGAGCAAAGATACAATTTAGGTTGAAAGGATAAAGGTGAAAGGTTGTTAGAGATTAGTAATTGTGGTCAGTAACTCTTATTAACATGTCATTGCGGGCGTAGCGTGGCAATCTCATAGCGGGGGTGTTATCCACTACGAGATTGCCACGTCGCTCCGCTCCTCCTATGACAAATATTTCCAAGTAAGATTTGCTTTCCGCTTACAAAAGCCCTTCATCCGCAAAGCTGAGATACCCATCATCGGTAATAATCAAATGATCAAGCACGCCGATGTCCAATATCTTACCTGCCTGGTGCAGCTTTTTGGTAAGCTCGATATCCTGCTGGCTGGGTTTTAAGTTATTGGAGGGGTGGTTATGCGCCAGTATCACCGACGATGCCTGGTGCTGCAAAGCGATATGAAAAATAATTTTAGGATCGGCCAGGGTACCTGATAAGCCACCCTTGCTGATGAGTTCCTTGCTGATCAGTTTATTAGAGCGGCTTAACAGCAAAAGCCAGAATTCCTCGTGCGGCAGATCGACGAGGTGGCGTCGCAATAGCTGGTAGGCGCTTTTGCTGCCTACAATTACTTCGGGTGGTTTGCTTTCGGCATCGCCACGGCGGCGGCCCAGTTCCAGCGCCGCTATAATGGAGATGGCTTTGGCCTCGCCTATACCTTTAAATTTGGATAATTCAATAATGGATGTCCGGCCCAGTTTGTTCAGGTCGTTATCGTAATGGTGCAAAATGCGTTTGCTCAGCTCCACCGCCGATTCGTTCCTGCTGCCGGAACCGATCAGGATGGCGATCAATTCGGCATCGCTTAGCGCGCGCCGTCCCTGCGCGTTCAGTTTTTCGCGCGGGCGATCTTCCTCGGCCCAGGCCTTGATACTGATCTTGTTTTCGTAGGATTCCACGACGGGAAATTAAGAAATTTGTCTGAACTATGACTAAGCAGATTTTGGGATTACAGGATTTTTTTTTTCGAATCCAGGTAATCCTGACATTTGCTTAGTCATGGTTCAGACCAATAAAAAAAGGGACAATACTTGCGTATTATCCCTTTTTAAATATTATTGGTAAGCTAACCTTATTTAAGGCCGTTTACAAACTTAGTTAGTTTCGATTTATTGTTTGAAGCTTTGTTTTTGTGTATAACATTCTTCTTAGCTAAACGGTCAAGCATCGAAATTACCTTTGATAAAAGTGGCGCGGCTTCAGTTTTTACAGTAGTGCCTCTTAATTTCTTGATAGCATTTCTGGTAGTTTTAGCCTGATATCTATTACGTAAGCGCTTCGCAGCGTTTGACCTGATCCTTTTTAATGATGATTTATGATTTGCCATTGTAGCTAATTCTTTCTTATTTTTTCGGACTGCAAATATAAGGCGATTTATTTAATTAACAAATGCAAATACAAAAAAAATTGAACAATAAATATCTTAATTATTGGCAAGTACATTTACAGCCAGCGCGGTTGTTCCATCGCCTCCGCTAATGCCATAAGTGTACACGGTATAGCTTTTGCCTGCCTGCAACGTAACGGAGGCGTTTGCAAGGGATGTGTTGCTGCCCGTATTGGTAACTGTAAACGCGTAAGCGCCGGCGTTAACTTCGCTATAATCGGTAACTGATTTAAAAGCCTGTGCCGAGAACAGGGCTGTGCCATTAAGCAGCAAGTTAGCGGAGGTGAGCCCTGATGAAGCCTGTACATACCTCACCTTGGCTTTGCCCGATGCTGCCGCCTGCGTATCATCGTGCAGGGTAATTAATGAATAGCTGCCCGAAGTACCTGTTAAAAAGAAAGTATAACTACTATTGGCATCAAAAGTAGTGTTTGCCGAAGCCAATACATTATTATTGGCGGCCCTTGCGTCGGCTGTTACATCGCCAACATAAGTAGTATTATAATCTGAGCTGCTTCCGTAGCTTACCGCGCTGGGGGTGCGCAAAACATCGGTTAAATAAAGCGTTGAGGGGCTGGCATCGGGGCTGGTATTAACCAGTCTTACCCTGGCTGTAACGGTGCCCTCAAAATCATTGTCATCATGCTTTTTACAGGAGGCAATGAATGTTAAACCCGTAAGGATAACTAACAGATAAGAAAGTTTTTTGGTGTTAATTGTTTTAAAAATGTGTTTCATAGGATAGTTATAAGTTAAACCATAGCCGGCCTTTGATTTAGCTGGCTAAACTTTTACCTAAACGACATTTTTTAATCTTTAGTTTACCAAATTGCCATTTTTGCCATATTCGCAACTGTCCATGTAAGGAGATATGTATTCTTAATACCTAAAAAAAGGTTTACATTAGCCATACCTGAAAAATGAAATTTACTATCCGTACCCTTGCCGGGATACTTATTTTACTGAGCTGCTCATCGTGGGGCTTCTTCGCGCATAGGCGGATTAACCGGCTGGCTGTTTTTACTTTGCCTAAAGCTATGGCCGGTTTTTATAAAACCAATATTTACTTTATTACCGAACACGCTGTCGACCCGGATAAGCGCCGTTACGTAGATTCGTTGGAAGGGCCGCGTCATTTCCTGGATGCCGACCATTATGGCAAAAATCCGTTTAGCCGTTTACCCCAAAACTGGTACGACGCGGTTAAAAAGTATTCGGTAGATACGCTGAATAAGTATGGCACCGTGCCCTGGGTAATTCAATATAACTATTACTGGCTGGTAAAGGCTTTTAAGGCGCATGATACTACCGCCATCCTGAAAACGTCGGCCAATTTGGGGCATTATATTGCCGACGCACATGTACCACTGCACCTTACCCAAAATTTCGATGGACAGCTGACCGGCCAAACCGGCGTACACGCCCTTTGGGAAACCCGTCTGCCCGAGCTGTTCAGCAATAATTACAATCTTAATACCGGTAAAGCGCGTTACATTAACAACCCGCTTACCGAAGCTTTTAAAATATGCCGCGCCTCTTTTAATTGCGTCGATTCTGTTTTACTAATGGAACGCAAACTGAATGCCCGCTTCCCGCCCGGCAAAAAATACGCCATGGTAAGGCGCGGCAAACGTAAAGTGAAAGATTATTCGGCGGCCTATTCCGCTGCTTATCAGCAATTGTTACATGGCATGGTAAGGCGCCGTATGCGGTCGGCCATACTGGCTATAGGCAGCTTCTGGTACTCCGCCTGGATAGATGCCGGGCAACCCAACCTGGATAAACTGATCAAAACCCCGCTAAGCGCGCAACAACAACAGGCCCTGGGGCGCGAAGAAGCTGCGTTAAAGGCCTGGAAAGCATTGTAAACTACCAAATTATACATAAGTTGGCAGGCGCCGAAATGAGCTCCATTAATTATAGAATTTCCTTCAAAGTTTCGCCGCTTTTTATAACTCAGGAGGACAGATGATCTCCAGTCACTAAACAACTAATCGTTAAAAATTACAGGTTTTTCCCCAGCTTTTCCAGCATCTTGTGGGGTACCTGTTGCAGGTCGAGCACCAGGAAGCCGTCCAGGCAATCGGCAAATTTAGGGTCGATATTGAAGCAGATAATTTTGGCGTTGAGCGCGATGTACTGACGCAGCAGCACCGGGATCTTCATGTGCCGGGTTTCCACTTCGGATATAATACTATCCAGCCCTTTAAGCGAATCGTCTGTGCCAGATATGAGCAGGTCGGTATCTATTTTAGAAAAATCGACCTTGAACTTTTTACGCGGTTTTACATACTGCGCCATCTCCTGATCAAAATGGTGCCGGGTAATGTAATCTACAATCAGCGATTTGGAAAATTTGGAGAACGAATTGCTGATACTCACCGGCCCTATCAGGTAGCGGTAGCGCGGGTTATCAATCAGGTATTTCAGGATGCCTTTCCATAGCAGGAACAGGGGGAGCGGCTTTTGCTGGTATTCGCTGCGGATCCATGAGCGGCCCAATTCCAGGCTGCTTTTAAGCACGGGGGTAAACTGGCCTTTAATTTTGAAAACTTCGGCGGTGTAAAATCCTTTTTTACCCAGGCTGTAAAATATCTCATCGCCCAGGCCAATGCGGTAAGCGCCAACGATCAGCTTGTTTTCCGTGTCCCAGATAAACAAATGATGGTAATAAATATCATATTCATCCAAATCGACATTTTTATTGGTACCCTCGCCAATTTCCCGGAAGGTAATTTCCCGCAAACGGCCAATCTCGCGGATAATATTGGGGATGGAGGAAGTAGGCGCGACAAATACTTCGTAGTTTTTTTCGGTCCAGATCAGATAATTTTCGCGCAGGGTTGCTACCTCTTGCTCAATAACCTTTCGGTTGGTTTCCAAAGCTATCTCTTTGGGTTCCTTTTTTATTTTAAACAGGTTACGCGGGTTGAACAGTTTCTTTTCCTCCTCCAGGCCTGTACCAAGCGCGTAAGTTTTTGCCCTAAGATAGTTCAACAGCTTCGCCGGGTTATTGTTATCAGGTATATCCTTCACCGCTATGGGTTTACCTATGCGCAGCCTGATGGTATGCCCCTGTTTGTTAAATAATTCCGACGGTAGTTTGGCCGTGCGCAGGGCGGGGTGAATCAGGCTCAGCAAGTTAAACAGCAGGCCGTTATTGCCATGAAAATAAATGGGTACCACCGGTACTTTAGCCTTTGAAATAATTTTGCCCACCACCGGGTGCCATTTGCGGTCGGTTACCTGCTGGGTTTCAATTTTATAGGCAGATACCTCGCCAGCCGGAAAAATTCCTATAGGCGTACCTTTGGCCAGCAGTTCCAGCGTGTTTTTAATACCGCTGATGCTGGATGAATGATCAATATTTTCGAACGGGTTAACAGCTATAAAATAATCGCTCAGGTTAGGGATCTTTTTCAGCAGGAAGTTGGCCATCAGTTTGGCGTCGGGCCTTACCATGCAAAGCATTTTCAGCAGTACCATGCCTTCAATACCACCGTAAGGATGGTTGGCAATGGCTATAAAGCCGCCTTCGGCGGGGATGTTTTTCAGGTCACGCTCATCAAAATCAATTTCAACACCTATGCCTTTTAAAATAGCGTCAACAAACTCGGGGCCTTGTTTGGGTTGGGCCTGGGCAAACAGATCATTCACCTGGTTAATCTTCATGATCTCCATTAGTAAAGTAGCCAGGCCGGGCATTTTCAGCTTATCCAGTTTGGTGGCTTTGGCAAACTCGTTGGTGGTGATGATCTTCATAGCAGGGGTATCTGTACTTCAGTAAGTAAATGTGGTCAAATTTATTTAATTTAACATTTTATAGTTGTTTTTCAATGAAAACTATTCTTAAAAATTACCTGTCGGTCACCAAAAAGCAATGGAACGCTCTTATTGTTTTAATGGTGCTGATAGGGATAGTTTTAGCGGCTCCTTATGCTTACCGGTTGATGTATACCAGCAACCGTGTAAACACTAAAGGGTTTGCCCAGGCTGCTGCCCGTTTGCAGCAGGCAGAACAGGGCGGTAATGACAACGTCCACACTGTATTATTCAGCTTTAATCCTAATCATTTACCGGCAGCGCAATGGCGTAAGCTGGGGTTAAGTGATGGCCAGATCAGCGTAATTGAGAACTACGAAACAAAGGGCGGCAGGTTTTATGCTAAAACCGATCTGAAAAAAATATATACCATTACCGCGCAGGATTATCAGCGCCTGGAACCCTATATTAATTTGCCGGATGAGGTTGCTGAAGAAAGTGAAGCGCCTGTAATAGTAGAATTGAATAGCGCGGACTCGGCCAGCCTGACCCGTATTAATGGCATCGGGCCATCGTATGCTATCCGCATTATGCGTTACCGCGACAGGTTGGGCGGCTTTTACCGCAAGGGCCAGCTAAAAGAGATCTTCGGGATCGATTCCCTGCTGTACCTGGACCTGGCTCCGCAGGTTACAGTAAACGCGGCGATGATTAAAAAGATAGCTATTAATAAAGTGACACTGAATAATTTACTGGTATTTCCATATCTTACGTATAAACAAAAAAACGCCCTGATCGAATACCGTAATCAGCATGGGGCTTATACATCGCTGGCAGATTTAAGGAACATACCCATAATAGATGAAGGAATTTTGCGTAAAATTGAACCATATATCGGATTTTAATGATTGAACAAGCTATCAAATCGGCTATACGCGACATTCCGGATTTTCCGAAACCGGGAATTGTATTTAAGGATATTACCCCAATTTTAAAAGATACCAGGCTTTGCGAGGAAATACTGGATGCTTTTGTGGCACAGCTAAAGGATACGCCGGTTGACGTGGTTGCCGGGGTGGAGAGCCGTGGCTTTTTGTTCGGCCTGTCATTAGCCTGCCGTTTGGGGGTGCCCTTTGTGCCGGTGCGTAAGGCGGGCAAGCTGCCCTATACTATTAAACAAAAGGTATATGAGCTGGAATACGGTACCGCTACCATTGAGCTGCATACCGATGCCTTTGAGCCGGGCCAGCGCGTGCTGGTCCATGATGACCTGCTGGCTACCGGCGGCACCGTAACCGCCGCCAGCGCGCTGATTGAAGAAATGGGGGGCATAGTAGCCGGTTTTAGTTTCGTGGTTGCTTTGGGTTTTTTGAATGGCAGGGAGAAGATTGAACCCATATCGGATAAAATTATTGTGCTGGCGGAGTACGCCTGATTTCCCCGAAGGGAAGGGACAAAGACCTTAATCAATTAAATAATAAAGATGCCGTCCAGCCCGATAGCTATCGGGATTGTTAAAGAATGGTGCAGTGGGCCACCATCCCCTTAAAAAAACGTCATCGCGAGGAGCGGAGCGACGTGGCGATCCCCGGCAGGCAGAGCAGTTACGCTTATCGGGGATCGCTACACTGCGTTCGCGATGACGGGTAGAAATAGAAAGTATGTTAAAGAAAAACAACCTGTTAACAGGCACCCTTTTAGGTTTAATTTTACCGGTGCTTTCCGGTATTGCGTTTGAATTGCTATTTACCAATGTATGGCTATTTGGTAAAAAGGGTATGCCTTATATAATAGTTATCCTGCTTAATTTATTACTACTACGGTATTTCGCCAAAAAAGACGACGATAAAACCATGCAGGGCATTATGCTGGTTACCTTCGTATTTGCCGTATTGGTTTTTCTGTTCAGATTTAACAAAATATGAAGTATTACCTGGTAGCCGGCGAGGCCTCCGGTGATTTGCATGGGGCCAGCCTGATGAAGGCTTTAAAGGAGCGCGATGCCGATGCCAGGTTCCGCTTTTATGGCGGCGATTTGATGCAGGAGCAAGGCGGCACCCTGGTTAAGCACTATGCCGATATGGCCTTTATGGGTTTTGTGGAAGTGCTGGCTAACCTGCGCAAGGTTTTAAAGAACCTGAAAATGTGCAAGGCGGATATTTTAGCCTGGCAGCCGGACGTGGTGGTGCTGATCGATTTTCCTGGTTTTAATTTGAAAATTGCCCAGTATGCCAAAGGCGAGGGGTTTAAAACCTGCTATTATATCTCGCCCAAAGTATGGGCCTGGAACCAGAAACGGGTACTGAAAATTAAGCGCGTGGTTGACCACCTGTTTTGCATTTTACCTTTTGAGGTGGATTTTTATAAAAAATGGGGTATGAAGGTAGATTATGTGGGCAACCCGCTGCTTGATGCCATTGCCGCTTTTAAACCGGATGCCGGGTTCTTAAACACACACCACCTGGAACAAAAGAAGATCATCGCGTTGCTGCCGGGCAGCCGTAAGCAGGAGATCAGCCGGTTATTGCCGGATATGCTGGCCGTAACCGGTAATTTCCCCCATCATCAATTTGTGATAGCGGGCGCGCCATCTTTTAAGGCTGATTACTACAGTCAGTTCCTGAACGGCCAAAATATCCCCATTATATTTAATGCCACTTACAATTTACTTAGCCATGCCGAAGCGGCCATTGTAGCATCGGGCACGGCCACGCTGGAGACAGCCCTGTTTCATGTACCGCAGGTGGTGGTGTACAAAGGCGGGGCTATCAGCATAGCGATAGCCAGGAGATTGGTATCTATTAAATATATCTCGCTGGTTAACCTGATTATGGATGCCCCGGTGGTAAAAGAATTGATACAGGAAGATTGTAACCCGCGACAGATCATATCTGAATTGCAGCCCCTGTTAGCCGGCGGCGAACAACGCCCTAAAATGTTAGCAGATTATGATGTTTTAGATCAACTGATGGGCAAGCCCGGCGCCTCGGCCAGGGTAGCGGAGCTGATTATTGGGTATCTGAAGGATTTCTGACAACTGATCATATCATTACATAAAAGATTCGTAATTGCCTGCTTGCCGCTGGCAGGGAGCGGAGCGACGTTGCGATCTTCGGCGAGCAGAGCCCATTATGCCGGGGATCGCTACACTGCGTTCGCGATGACATGCTTTTTAAATCATGTAATTGTAACCCCAAAAAATAAGGCCCTTCTAACAGAGGGCCTTATCATTTTCATAGATAGTGTAAAAGAATTTGACAGGTAGATGTATGTTGATCAGGCGGCGCGCAGCTGTTGTGGCTGTACGTCAACCTTACGGATAGCAGGGTTTTTAGCGCGGAAGGTTTTTAAGTCTTCCATTAAAATATTTCTCAGCTCGTTATCAAAACGGGCAACTAATTTACCTGGCGATGGTTTGCTATAGTTTTTCATAGGTAGATGTATTGGTATTGGCTGAATGTTTTTGTTAATGTTTATGCCGCGTTTAAGCGGTTGTTTAAATTATGCTGAATGGTATTAATTAACCGGGCGTTTCTTACTGCTGAAAGATCATTCATCAGGATGTTTTTCAATTCGTTATCAAAACGTGCGATCAGTTTGTTTACGGTTGATTTTTTTTGCGCTTTCATTATGCTTTTGTTTAAGTTGTATAACTATTTTTTTTTCTCTTTATCAATATGGTCTGTTTCGGTCAAATTGTCCTTCCGGCGTTTGGCCTCCTTATATTGCCGCTCTATCTGCTCCTTATCGCGTTCATCAGAGGGCTGGGTCGGGTTTACCGGGTTTTCCCATTCCTGCTCATCTTTTTGTACAATATGTTTTTTAGTAAGGTCCATTTCAATATATTAATTGAATTGTGAAAGTATATTCCAATTCAGTGCCAAAACCTGTTTTATAGCCTTAAATTGTCATAATAAGGTCTGCAGAGGCAAAAAAAAATCGAAAATGTGTACAGCATACAGCTGCAGGGTTACAAAAAACTACATAAAAAGCTACACAGTGTTTTGTAGAATAGTCAGACGCGGGATTGCAAATGGTGATGTTTCATTTTTTGCCGGTGAAGCAAATGCACTATCAGCACAAGGGTTGAAAGCGCGATGCCAATGGCGCATACCCCGTTCCATTGGTATTTACCCCAGGCCAGGGTAGCCAGGAAAGTGCCCGATGAACCTCCTATAAAGTAAGAAACCATATAAACCGTATTGATGCGGTTACGCGCTTCGGGCTTTAACGCGAAAATAATTGTCTGGTTGGAAATGTGTGTGGCCTGAACGCCAACATCCATCAGTATAATACCAACCACCAGGCCCATAATGCTGTGGCTTGATAATATAAATATCACGAAGGAAACGATAATGAATATAATAGTAAAGGCGGAAAGTTTGTAGGCATCCATCTTATCGCTCAAATGCCCCATCAGGCCCGCGGCCAGCGCGCCCAGTACACCCACCAGGCCGAATGCGCCGACTACGCTGGTAGGCTCGTTAAACTGGGGCTGTTTTAATAAAAATACCAGGGTGGTCCAAAACGCGCTGAAGCAGGCAAAACAAAGCGCGCCGCGTAATGAAGCCAGCCGGAGCGTGGGCTCGGTACGGAAAATTTTAATAATGGAACCCATCAGGTCCTTGTATTTGCCTTTATAATCGGGTTCAACCCTGGGCAATTGCATATAAATAAGCAGCCATATCAATACCATCATGCCGGCGGCTATATAAAACATGGCCCGCCAGCCAAAATGCTGACCTATAAAACCGCTAACCGTACGCGAAGCCAAAATGCCGATCAATAATCCGCTCATAATAAAACCTATCTTTTTGCCCCGTTCGGCCGGTAAAGCTAAGTGGGCAGCCATAGGTATCAGCAGCTGCGGTACAACCGATGTTATGCCCACCAGTACACTGGCTATTATTAATACGGTAATAGTTTTAGCCGTGGCGGCCAATAGCAAGGAGGCGATAATGAAAATAAAATCAATGAGCATTAGCTTTTTACGCTCGAACATATCGCCAAGCGGTACAATAAACATTAAACCCAGGGCGTAACCAATTTGGGTAAATACCGATACCTGACCCGCTTTGCTGTAGTTTACATGGTAAGTTTTCGCTATGTCGCTTAATAAAGGCTGGTTGTAATAAATATTGGCCACTACAAACGCGGTGGTTATGGTCATTATCCATAAGGTAAGCGGCGTTAAATGCGGATGGTCTGTTTTTTTCAATACTATTAAGGCGTGTGTTTCGTTTTAGTGCAAAAAAGACGGTATGGTATGCTTTTTCGCGTTCTGATCTTTATGTTTTTGTCTTTTTTGACGGTAGGTTTATTGGTGTTTTTGTTTGATGAGTATAAATTTATAAGTTGTTATATTAAGAAATGGAATACTTATTGTTAAGTTAAAAGAACAGGACAGTTGCCCCGATTAGTTTTTACGCAAAAATGCGCTAAAAAAATGATTTTAATAGGTATTTTGATTTTCTGATATGAATATGACAATCTTTTTCAAAAAAAATTAAAATAAATACAACTAATGTCGGAACAAAGTGTTACTTTTACACCGTATTAGAAAATACACATAAATAGTCTTCTCATAATTTAGGTTTATAATTGGTTAGTAAAGGCCCCTGCCCATCAGGGGCTTTACTTTTTTACAAGAATTTGGACCGTTAATTCAGCATGGTTTTTTGATTTCGTTTGATGTTTTACTATAAACTTGTCATTACGGGCGTGCAATCTCCGGCAAGCGGAGCAGTTACAAGGTAATCTTCGTATCAGGGATTGAGCATAGCAGCAACGCATAGGCCGCTGATTATCGCGCTACGCTCCCAATGACAAGCTTTTTAATAAAAATTAGCCGCCGGCTATAAAAATATGGGGCTATCCAGTTTCATGGCGATCCGGTAAGCGGCATTCATGAGGCCAACATGGCTGTAGGCCTGGGGGAAATTGCCCCACTGGCTGCCGGTTTTTTCATCCACATCCTCGCTGAACAATAACAAATGATTGCAGTATTTTAACAGCTTCTCAAATTCGCGGATGGCATCGTCCAGCCTGCCCACGCAGGCCAGGGCCTCTACATACCAAAATGCGCAGATCAGGAAGGTGGTTTGCGGCTTCCCGAAATCATCCTGGTGGATGTACCTGTAAAACAGGCCGCCTTCGGTTTTCAGTTCCTTCTCCAGCGCCTTAACATGATTTTTGGCTTTTGCCGAAGACGGATCGATATAATTCATCATGATCAGCTGTAATGTACTGGCATCCAGGTGCGGGCTGCCAGCGGCATGGGTATATACTTTGCGTTTGGCGTCATAACAGCTTTCAATATGTTTGGCCGCGCGTTTCTTTAAACTTCTGGCCCGCTTTACCAGGTTGGCATTGCCTATGGTGAGCGCTATTTTTTCGGCGGCATTGCAGCCTGCCCACTGGAAAAGATTACTATAGCAGTGTATATGTGCAATGTTTCTGAACTCCCAGATCCCGGCATCTTTTTCATCAATGGTACGGGCTATTTTGTTTAACAAAAAGGTGATCCACTTGTCCGAATCCTTCCGTTCGCTAAAAACAAACCGGTGATCGGTATAGAGCGGAAGCAGCGAAATAAGTACCTGGCCGTAAATATCATTTTGAATATGCTCATAGGCCTGATTCCCTACACGGACCGGTTTATTACCCATGTAACCGTCCAGATGATCCATAATAACTTCTTCAAGATTTTTTTTGCCGGTAATACCATATAATGGCTGATAACGGAAATCATCATTTCCCGAAAAGGAAATATCGGTAACGTAGCCGAAGTAGCTCTCCATTTCCTCGAAATGGCCAATGTGGTTAAGCGAGGTAATTACGTAATACGTATCCCTTAACCAGCAATATCTATAATCCCAGTTGCGCTCGCTGCCGGGAAATTCGGGCAGGCTGGTAGTACTGGCTGCAATAATGGCCCCGGTATCCTCGTACTGGTGGATCTTTAGCACCAGGGCCGACCGGATGACATATTGTTGATAAAACCCCGCGATGGACGAATGTTTGATCCATGTACGCCAGTATTCAATGGTTTCCCGAAGGTATTCTTCGGCAGTACTCATAAGGGGAGCGTCCAAATCTCCGCCGTAATTCAGCAGCAGGTATTTGGTTTCATTTAATGAAAAATATTCCTCATCAATAATATAAGTTAATGATACATTGGTGATCAGGCTCATCTTTTCGCCGCAACCGGTATATTGTATATTATCGCTGCCTTGCAAAATATCCTGAAAATCTTTTCCGTAATTGCAAACCGGCTTGCATTTAACCCTTATGCGCGGCGTACCTTCAATAGGTTCAATTTTCCGGATAAACATAAGGGGTTTAAAAAAGCGCTTAAACTGTTTAAACCTCGGCGCGAAATCCGTTACGCGATATTTACCATCCTTACAGGTAATTTCGGTGCGCAGCACATTTGTATTCTCCATGTAATATTGTTCCGCCGAATAATCTTCTTTAGGTAAAATAGAAAACTCGCCGCCTTTATGCTTATCAAGCAGGCCCCCAAAAACAAACGGACTGTCAAACCTGGGCCAGCACATCCATTCGATATTGGTGTTGGTGCTAACATGCGCCAAAAAAGCGCAGTTGCCTATTAAGCCGGTTTTATAGGTATGTTTAGACATAGATTTTTTAATTTATTATATATATTATCAGCCATTGCGCAGCGCCATACTACGCCATTAGTTTTGAGGTATTAGCCGGGTAATCAACAATAGTTTGTAAAAGCGATTGCACATGGTAAGGCGAAAGCACATTGAAGCCTGCGAATGAAGGTTCGTTTCCTACTTTAATTGTGAACGCGTTGTTTACGCCGCTCAGTACTTTAAACATGTCCTCGTCAGTCTGGTCGTCGCCAAGGCATAGTATAAAATCATATTTTCCGGTTTTTAATATTTTTCCGGCCGCTATGCCTTTGTTTATTTCCTGGCTCCGTACCTCAATTACCTTATTGCCCCTTAATATATTTAACGGGTAAGCCTGGATATAATCGGCCAGTTCATCAAACAGTTCCTTAGCACGGATATTTCCCTGGAATGTATCGGCATTGCGATAATGCCAGGCCAGCGAAAATTCTTTTTGTTCGATAAACGAATGCGGGCATTTGGCCATATATTTATTCATCAGTTCCTTAACCTTGGGCATATTATCTTCATACCCGGCAACAAACTCGGTTTCCCAAATGCCGCCTTTCGGTTTAATTTTAGCGCCGTGTTCAGCTATTAATCCCACCGGTAAATGTCCCAGCCAGTTTTCAAGTGTGTTACTGTCCCGCCCGCTTATAATGTAAACATCGTTATGGTAATCTTCTGATAATTGTTTAAGCAAATACAACAGTTCATTATGGGGGATTGCCAGGCCGGGCTGTTTGGAAAAGGGCACCAGCGTTCCGTCATAATCCAGCAGGATAAGTCTTTTTTCCGCCCCGGCATATTTATTCAGTAATTTAACCTTTGCAAAATTATCGAGCAATTTAACTTCAAAAGCCGCCTGTAACGATTTTACCTTTGCCAACTGATCAAAAAAATCGGCCGACCAGGTATTTACGTCGTACCGGGCAATATGCTCCTGCATGGCACTTAGGCGTTCTGTCTGTTCCTGTTCATTCATTTCAAGCGCGGTTTTTATTGTAGCCGCTATTTCGGCATTATCATTAGGGTTAATCAGCAACGCTTCAGTTAACTCTTTCGCGGCTCCGGCCATTTCACTTAATATCAACACTCCTTTTTTATCTTTCCGGCTGGCCACAAATTCCTTTGCAACCAAATTCATGCCATCCCTGAGCGGGGTAATCACGGCAACATCGCTCACGGTGTAAAGGGCTATCAGCTCTTCAAAATCCAGGTGCTGATATTGATAAATGACCGGCTTCCAGTCGATATTTCCCATGGCGCTATTCATATTACCAACATATTCATCTATTATTCGTTTTTTCTCAGCGTACTTTTTTATTTCATCCCTTGATGGTACAATGATCAGCGCGAAAACTACTTTGCCAATATACTCCGGGTTTTGAACAAGGAATTTTTTGTAGCCTTTGATCCGGTTGAAAATACCCTTGGTATAGTCCAGCCGGTCGACAGAGAATAGCCATTGCTTATCGCCCTTAAGCTTGGTATATCCTTGCCTGATAGCCGAAACCTTGATATCGTGAAAAGCATTATTAAATAAATTAAAATCAATGCTGATGGGGAACGCGTCGGCCTTTACCTGCCGCCCTTCCCACTGTATGTAGGAGCCCTCGCGTTTTACCTTTAATACCATTTCCGTTGTGGCCAAAAAATGGGTGGCATATTCTATCGTATGGAAACCGATCAGGTCGGCGCCCAGCATCCCGGTGATCAGCTCGCGCTGCCATTGCTTGGGAATGATGCGGAACAACTCGTAATCGGGGAAAGGGATATGCAGGAAAAGGCCGATAGTAAGCGCCGGAAACATTTTACGCAGCATACCGGCAAGCGGCAGTAAATGATAATCGTGGATCCAAACTACATCACCATTTCTTAATACTGCCGACAGTTTTTCGGCAAACAGTTGATTTACATTCACATATGCCTGAAAATCAACCTGGTGATATTCGGCAAATGACGGAAAATAATGAAAAAGCGGCCATAATAACGAGTTGGAAAAGCCATTATAATAAGCGCCATATTTTTTGTTATCTACAAATACGGGCAGGTAATTATAATCGGTCTGTTCGGCCGATGTTACCGTTTTCCAAACATCCTGGGTGCAATCCGGTACTCCGGCCCATGTTTTTTCGGTGAAGGTATCTTTGCCATCCTTGTTAAGGAAGGCGCTTATCGCGGATATTAATCCGCCGGATGATTGGCGGATGGTGTGCCCGGGCCCGTCTTTTTCAACGGTTAAGGGCAAGCGGTTTGATATAATAAAGAGTCTTTTGTTCATGTTTTGTTTAATTTTCAAAAAAATACACCATAGTAATAGCGTTGAAAATGCTTAAGCACTTTCAATCCCGGGGTTATATTTCAGCAAAAAATCAGAACGGGCTTAACCTGAACAGGAAGTGGTGGTGCGGAGGCAGGAAGGATTGATTTTCCCAAAACCGGCTGTAATTGAAGGAAATAACCTGGGCTAAGGTGGTATAATGAAAGTTTTGAAGTACCGGCAACTGGGTAATGAAATCGGCAGCGCGGGTAAATACACATTTATTGCCATAAACCTTATGATCCGGCGTGGCTTTATGATTATTCTCCCGAGGGGGGGTATTTGAAGTTTTGCCGTTATAATAATTGGCTGAAAATTGGAGCGTACCGGGATATGCGCTTTCAAATGTCCTTGCAGGATGAAGGCAGACAAGCGCGTTAATTAACCATACGGAAATTAATATATAGCTCCATTTTTTCAGCATCATATTTGACAAGATAACAAAAAATAGCTTAAAATGTTTACAAAAAGGCATTTTAAATTGCTGATATGCCCTCCTGCATCATGAATTTGGTATTATTTGACTATACAAACTGTAGCGAAATTAGCACGTGGCGGCAAGCCGATTTATCAAAAACAGAAGAGGGAGAAGCAAATTGATTATTGTATCAAACTAAATTTTGTGATTGATTAAATTTTTTTACTTTTGCCATCCCGATACGGGAGGTTTATGGTAAATCGGTACGGCAAGCAATTGCTAACCACACACCCAAAACTGCCAACCAAAAACGGGGGATTAGCTCAGCTGGCTAGAGCGCTTGCATGGCATGCAAGAGGTCATCGGTTCGACTCCGATATTCTCCACACACTGAATATCAGGCTTTTAGATTGACTTCTAAAAGCTTGATTTTTTTGTGGGTACAACATAGGTACAACACTTTCCTATATTTTTACCATGCTTTTTTAGCCGCAATCTGCCTGAAAAATAAAGACAGTAAGTTTTTTTAGTCGAAGTACATGTCGCATGTGCCATTTGTGGGGTAAGTTATTGAACACACCACCCCATATTTACCGCTTAAGCAACCAACAGCGCGAGCCGGGTAAAATGTCAAGGCCCTTTAGATTTGCTTTGTGATTATTATCGAAAGTATCTTGTTGACAAAGAATAAGGTGAACCAAGTGTCAAGGCCCGAGTTAAAGACCTATGCTTCGTATTAGTCCTATTCCATGTCCTTTAGATTTTCTTTGTTATTACTATTTTACAAATCAATCTCCTCGTCTAAATACTGCTTTGTTATGTCGTCATTGATCGAACCAGTAGCAAGGATAAACGGAATGGTTAAATTTATTTCTTTAAATAAGTGAAAGCGTGCATACCATTAAAGCTGGGAAGTAAATAGTCGGCCGAAATAATACACACTGTATAAAAGGTTAAATTCCGACGAAAATAATTTTCCAGTTAGGCGATAGTCTCCTTTTGTTAAACCATTAAGTCGTTTCGCACACCATCAAATTTTTTAACGCTTAGGCACCAAATAGCAATGCGGATGAAAGGTCCAGGCAGCACCGCTAAAAACAAAACAATAATGGCCCACTCTGCATGGCCTTTACTTTTTATCCCGGCCGCGGGCTATCTTCGCTGCAAAGGTGAATGAGGAAGGTAGTAATTGAACAGTGGGGAATATATGCCATTTAAATTATAGTCCCAAAAACAACTTTATACAAAGCGCCTCGGTACAGTATCGGGGCGCTTTTTGCCTGTAGCTGTTAGTGAGACTTTTGCCTTAGTGTAAAAATGTCATTACCAGCCTATCCATTTACACAGTAAAAGGCGTACAACATGATAGTGCATGATGGTTGGCATATTACTTATTAATACTTTTAAAGTACCAATTTAAGCGGTTTAATCAAACCTTTAAACCATCAATAACTTTAACATAATCATTTAAAATGAAAAAGATCTTTTTTATCTGGCTACTCCCAGTAGTCTTTTGTGTATTTAACAATGTGCAGGCACAGGGCACTAAAGCGGGCAACTATACCCCACCCGCCTCGCCGCGTGCCACCTATAATTTTAATTCAGACTGGAAATTCGTTTTCGGCGATGTAGCAGGTGCCGATCAGCCGGGCTTTAATGATGCCGAATGGACGGGCGTTAGTTTGCCACACACCTGGAACGAGACCGATAGCTACCGCGCCTATATTAGTCACGGTGGCGGCGATCAAAGCGAAAAGATGATGGGCATTGGCTGGTACCGCAAGCATTTTAAACTGCCGGCTACGGTTAAAGGGCAAAAAGTATTTATCCAGTTTGACGGGATGCGACAGGCAGGCAGGTTTTTTGTAAACGGCAAACCTGTGGGCAAGTACGAGAACGGCGTCACCGCCGTGGGTATTGATGTTACCGAGTATGTTGACTTTGGCGGCAAGGACAATTTAATTGCCGTAAAAGTTGATAATAGCCCTGCTTATGCCGAAGAAGGCACCGGTGTACGTTTTCAATGGAATGCTAAAGATTTTAACCCCAATTTTGGCGGCCTTAACCGCGATGCATCCCTGATAGTTACCGGCAAAATATATCAAACCCTTCCGCTGTGGCAAAACCTTAAAACTACGGGTGTATATGTTTACCCTGAAAATATCGACCTGAAGAATAAAACAGCTACCATCAAAGTAGAGGCACAGGTATCTAACGAAGAAGTTGGCGATTATGCTTCTATTTCACTTTCGGCCGTTGTAGTGGACGCTGATGGAGTGGTGCGGGCCAAATTGGCTGGCAATACATCCGACCTGGTAAATGGTCAAAAAGAAGTGTTTACGGCCGAAGGCAAGCTGACAAACGCCCGTTTTTGGGATACAAAAGATCCTTACCTTTACCACGTTTATTCTGTCCTGACGGTAAACGGCAAGGTAGTTGATGTTTGCGATACAAAAACCGGTTTCCGCCAAACCGAATTTAAAGGAGGGGTGGGTACAGGCGGTGTCTGGCTAAACGGCCGTTTTGTATGGCTCACTGGTTACTCGCAAAGATCGGCTAATGATTGGCCGGGGCTTGGCGGCGCTTACCCTGACTGGATGCACGATTATACCATGTCGTTATTACGCGAAAGCAATGGGAATTATTTGCGCTGGATGCACGTGGCGCCTGAACGGGCCGATGTAGAGGCCTGCGATAGGTATGGTGTGGTAATTGTATGCCCTGCCGGGGACAAAGAAGCCATGGTGACAGGCCGGCAATGGGAACAACGGTCAGAGGTAATGCGTTCGTCTATGATCTATTATCGTAACAATCCAAGCATCTTTTTTTGGGAGGCAGGTAATACCGTTGTTAAACCCGAACAAATGGACGAATTTGTGGCCATGCGTAAGGAGCTTGACCCACACGGTGGTCGGGTAATGGGTACCCGCGATAATGATTCGCCGGATTTGAATAAAGCGCTAACCGCTAATTCCGAATTTTACGGCGTAATGATCGGTCAGGCACCGCAAACCGATAGAGTTGCCGGCGATGATATTTTCCGTGGTTACAGCATAGCTCGCCGCGATAAAGCCCCTTTGATAGAGACTGAAGATTTCAGGGACGAAGCCGGGCGTAATGTTTGGGATAGTTATTCGCCGCCGCATTTTGGTTTTACACCGGTTAGCGGTACAGGAAAAGATGGCCGGGCGGTTGATAGCTGGCACTGGAACTCCGAGAGTTTTTGCCTGGCAGGTGCTGCGCGTTACAATGCCTATGTAACCAACCGTATAGATAATACCGATCCGGCACATTCAAAATGGTCGGGCTATAGTTCAATTTATTTTACCGATGAGGATGCAGATGGGCGCCAGCAGGGTAGCTATGTGTTGCGTGTTAGCGGTAAAATGGATGGGGTACGGTTGCCCAAATCGATGTTCTTTGTATCGCGCGTGATGCAAAACGAGAAACCGGACCTACATATTATAGGCCATTGGAATTACCCCGCCGGGACTAAAAAGAATATGTACGTAGCTGCCAGCCATTGCGATAAAGTGGAACTGTTTGTTAACGGTAAATCCATCGGTGTACAAACCAAACCTGTTAATTTTATTGATACTTTTAACCGCGCCGCCCCTAACCGCCGCGCCGATGCAGTAGGCGAGCCAACAGGCTACATTTACCAGTTTCCTGATGTAACATTTAAATCAGGCGCTATTAAAGCCGTGGCCAGTAAAGGCGGCAAGGAGGTTGCCCATCAAGAGATACAAACTGCCGGCGAGGCTAAAGCGATCAAGTTAACCCTACATACCGGCCCGAAAGGCCTGATAGCGGATGGTAGCGATGTCGCCCTGATAGATGTTGAAGTGGTTGATACACAAGGCCGGCGTTGCCCTACCGACGAAGCTAAAATAGAATTCGCGGTTACCGGTCCGCTGGTTTGGCGTGGAGGGTTTAACGCGGCGAAATTAAACTCGACCAATAACTTGTACTTGGATACCGAATGCGGTATTAACCGCGTAGCTATCCGGTCAACTCAAAAAGCAGGTACTATTACGGTTACTGCATCGCGCCCGGGACTTACAAGCGCTACGTTAAAAGTAGATTCGAAAGCGGTACCGATTACGGATGGTTTATCGCCGGTAATGCCACAGGTAATGCCTGGTTTTGCAGTTTCTTCTAAATAAGCCGTTTATTAAAGGGTGCCGGTTTATTTAAACCGGCACCCTTTTCTTTTTAAACCCCGCTATCATGATAAGAAACTTGTTTGCCTGTTTATTGCTGACTGCATTTAGTATGTTTAACGGTGCACGGGGGCAAGCTATTACAGCACCAAAATATAAGCAATCGGTTCCGCCTCGTGAGAGCTATAATTTTAATCGGGAATGGAAATTTACTTTAGGTGATCAAAAGAATGCCGAACAATCCAATTATCAGGATAAAAACTGGGATGATATTAACCTTCCGCATAGTTTTAGTACGCCGTATTTTGGCATGGGCCAATGGTACGTTGGTTATGGTTGGTACCGCAAACATTTTAACGTACCTGCCAGTTGGAAAGGCAAACGTTTGTTTATTGAGTTTGAAGGCGCTTTTCGCGATGCGGAAGTATTTTTAAACGGCAAACCGGTTGGCCACCACCAAAGCGGATATACCGGGTTTAGCTATGAAATAACCGACGCGGCAGTGAGTGGTGAAAATGTCTTGGCTGTGCGCCTCAATAATTTATGGAATGCCCAATTGGCCCCGCGCGATGGCGATCACAATTTTTGCGGCGGTATTTACCGGGATGTGTACCTGTTGGTTACCAACCCGGCGCATATTACCTGGTATGGAACTTTTGTAACTACCCCTAAGGTTTCAAAAGCGGCAGGTCCGGTCAACATTAAAACCGAGGTAACTAACCAAGGTAATTTGGCAAAAAACTACCTGCTTAAAACTTCGGTAATTGACCCGGGTGGAAAAACGGTTGACAGTTTTTCATCGTCCATGAAAATTAATGTCGGGGCCACGGTCAATTTCAACCAGACGGGCAATCCTATTCCAAATCCCAAACTTTGGCATCCGCAACATCCATATTTATACAAAACTGTAAGTGAATTATATGACGGGGAAATATTGGTAGATAAGTATGAAACCACTTTCGGTTTCCGCTGGGTAGAATGGACCGCTGATAAAGGTTTTTTCCTTAACGGCGAGCATTATTACTTCCACGGTGCCAATGCCCATCAGGATCATGCCGGTTGGGCAAGCGCGGTAACCAATGGCGGTATTGCGCGTGATGTAAAACTACTTAAAGAAGCCGGCTTTGATTTCATCCGTGGCGCCCACTATCCGCATGATCCCGCTTTTTCTGATGCCTGCGATAGTTTGGGGGTAATGCTATGGTCCGAAAATATTTTTTGGGCGGCAGGTAATTTCAACAAGGAAGGAAGCTGGTTTTACCGTTCGGGGGTGTATCCCGTAAATCCCGAAGACCAAAAGCCTTTCGAAGAAAATGTAAAAACAAGTTTGGCCGAAATGATCCGCGTTCACCGCAATCACCCCGCTATTGTTACCTGGAGCATGGGCAACGAAATGTTTTTTGGGGATGCAACCATTAAAGCCAAAGTGAAAGACCTGTTGAAAGACTTGGTTGATTTAAGCCACCAACTTGACCCCAGCCGCAAAGCAGCTATTGGTGGCGTACAACGGGGCGATATTGATAAAATTGGCGACATAGCCGGTTATAACGGCGATGGTGCCAAATTATTTATTAACCCCGGCATCCCGAATGTGGTGAGCGAATACGGCGCAAGTGTAAACCTGATGGACAGACCGGGCAAATACTTTTCGGGTTACGGCGACCTGCAACAGGAGGAATTTGCATGGCGAAGCGGTCAGATAATTTGGACCGGGTTTGATTATGGCACCCAATTTACCGATGGCAAAAATGGGCGCAAAGGTCTGTTAGATTATTTCCGTTTGCCAAAAAGAAGTTGGTACTGGTACCGCAACGAATATATGCAATATACCACCACCCGAATGGCCTGTGGAAGGAATACCGGCAGCGCTGTCGCTAACTTCCGACAAAACATATATCAAGAATACCGACGGGACTGACGATGTGCAACTGATCGTAACGGTTTTGGATAAGGATGGCAAAGCCATTAGTAATTGTCCTAATGTGACGTTGACGCTTGAATCGGGTCCAGGGCAATTCCCAACCGGCAACGCGATCACATTTAACGCTGCATCCGACATTGCTATCCGCGATGGTAAGGCTGCAATAGAGTTCCGTTCTTATTACGGCGGTAAAAGCATCATCAGGGCAACGTCGCCCGGGCTAAAGGATGCCGAAATAGCCATCCAAACCAAAGGCCTGCCGCTGTATATTGCCGGAAAAACGCCTAAGGTAAAGGATATAGTTTACAAAAAGTTTTACATGATACCACCGATGGCTGCAAGATCGGCACGGCAAAATATGGCATGGCAACACCCCATCTATGTGTCCGGCTCGGTAACTAACCATAGCGGTAGCATGGCGAACGATCAGGATAGTACAACTTACTGGCAAGCTACTCCCGGTCAAAAAGGCGAAACATGGTGGGAAGTTGATATGGAGCATAGCGAACCGGTAAAAGAGATCAGGCTACACTTTTTAAAACCGGGTCAATATCATTACGTGGTTGAGGTATCAGACGATAACAATAGCTGGAAAACTATAACCGACCAAAGCGCCAACGCAGCTACGTTAAAAACACAAATTATACCCGCTCTTGCTGGGTTATCGGCAAAATTTCTCAGGGTAATCTTTAAGGATACTATGGCAAACCCAGCCCTAACCGAAGTGGAAATATTTAACACCAACTAATCTGAAATCTTATTAAAATCAATTGTAACCGCAATAAAATTATGCGCAAATTTTCTATTAAATGGCTAACGCCGTTAATCCTGTTGCTTGGCTGCTCTTTCTGTAAAGCACAGCCCTTACCTGTTCGCCAAAAAATAAACATCAACCGCGAATGGAAATTTGCCTTAGGCGATCAAAAAGATGCACAGCAACCTGCTTATTCCGACAAAGGCTGGGCAAATATTAACCTGCCGCATAGTTTTAGTACTCCTTACTACGGTACAGGGCAATGGTATACAGGCTTTGGCTGGTATCGTAAATATTTTGATGTCCCTGCTACCTGGAAAGGCAAACGCTTGTTTATAGAATTTGAAGGCGCGTTTCGCGATGCTGAGGTATTTGTGAATGGCAAAGCAGTAGGCCATCATCAAAGTGGCTACACCGGTTTTAGTTATGATATTACCGATGCCATCATCACCGGCAAAAATGTGCTATCGGTACGTTTGAATAACCTTTGGAACGCGCAGTTAGCCCCCCGCGATGGAGACCATAATTTTTGCGGCGGCATTTATAGGGATGTGTATTTAGTTGTAACCAATCCGGCGCATATTACCTGGTACGGTACCTTTGTAAGCACGCCTGTACTTTCAAAAGCGGCCGGAACTGTAAACATCAAGACCGAGATTACCAATAACGGTACGGCGCCGAAAACCTACCTGTTAAAAACATCGGTTATGGACCCGCAGGGAAAAAGCGTCGATAGCTTCGCTTCGTCTATGAAAATTAACGCCGGGGCTACAGCGAATTTCGATCAAACCGGTCATGCTGTTACCGATCCTAAACTATGGCACCCCAACCACCCCTGGATGTACACCGCTATGAGCGACCTGTACGACGGTAAAACCCTTGTTGACCACTTTGAGACACCATTTGGTTTCCGCTGGGTGGAATGGACCGCAGATAAAGGGTTCTTTTTAAATGGCGAACATTATTATTTCCATGGCGCCAATGTGCACCAGGACCACGCGGGATGGGCAAGCGCTGTTACAAATACCGGCTTCGCCCGCGATATCAAAATGGTGAAGGATGCCGGGTTTGATTTTATCCGCGGCTCACATTACCCGCATGATCCAGCTTTTGCAGAAGCCTGCGATAGTTTAGGGGTTATGTTTTGGTCTGAAAATAATTTCTGGGCAGCGGGCAACTTCGCCAAAGAAGGTAGCTGGTATGATCGGTCGGGCGCATACCCCATCAATGCTCCGGATCAAAAACCTTTTGAACAAAGCGTAATTAACAGCCTTACAGAAATGATCCGGGTAAACCGCAACCATCCATCTATCATCATATGGAGTATGTGTAACGAAGTGTTTTTCACAGATAAGTCGGTACAGCCCCAAATGCGCGATTTTTTAACCCGTTTGGTCGCGCTCACCCACCAGCTGGACCCCACCCGTAAAGCAGCCATAGGCGGTTCACAACGCGGCGCGATCGATAAGCTGGGCGATGTTGCCGGCTATAATGGCGACGGCGCACGCCTGCCGGCATATATGAATGCAGGAATACCAAGCGTAGTAAGCGAATACGGTTCAACATTAGCCGACCGCCCCGGCAGGTATATCCCCGGCTTTGGCGACGTACAGGACACCCCGTTTGACTGGAGAAGCGGGCAGGTATTATGGTGCGCCTTTGATTATGGCACCCATTTTGGCGATGGCAAATTCGGACGCATGGGCATGATCGATTATTTCAGGCTACCAAAACGGATGTGGTATTGGTACCGCAACGAGTACAAACACATCGCCCCGCCTGAATGGCCGGTTGAAGGCACACCTGCAGCCTTACAACTCACCGCTGATAAGGTAACCATTAGTAATACCAATGGCACCGACGATGTACACCTAATTGTAACAGTACTTGATAAGAACGGCAAAGCCATCAGCAATTCGCCCAACGTAAAATTGAGCCTCGAATCAGGCCCCGGCCAATTCCCTTCGGGCAGCGCTATTGAGTTCTCGGCCACCTCTGATGTGGCCATCCGCGCCGGACAGGCCGCTATAGAGTTCCGCTCTTATTACGGCGGAACGAGCGTAATTAAAGCCAGCTCGCCCGGCCTCAAAGATGCCTTTATCAATATCCAAACCAAGGGTTTACCTGCCTTTATACCGGGCAAAACGGGGATAAACCCATACGTGCCGTATGTTAAATATGGCGATTATACCAACTTTACCCCCACTGTAAGCAAATTCAATATTATTTTCCAAAAGCCCACACGGGCCAGCAGCGAGGCTGATGGGCATTCGGCAAGCTTGGTTGACGACGAAATGGATAATACCTATTGGGCCGCAATACCCGGCACTAAAGATAACTGGTGGCAGGTAGATATGGAAAGCATGACCGCTGTAACGCGCTTAGTGCTTGGCTTTCCTGGTCAAACCGATTATGGCTATAACGTGCAGGTATCGTTTGACGGGCTGAAGTGGACCGATATTTACAAGGTTGGCAACGCGTTGCAATCCGAAACCAAACGCACCCTGACGATCAAAGATGCACCGCCAAGCCGCTTTTTACGCATCAACTTTACCGATGTACCCGTTGGCGAACAGGTTAAACTAAGCGAGGTGCAAGTTTATGGCAGAAGCAATTGATATTTAATACCCAAAGGATGGTTACTTTAGACCAACTTAACGCTAAACAATAAAATGAACCGCAGAAAATTGATAAAAAGCCTGGCTGCTGCGATACCGGCCATGTACCTTTCCAATAAACTAAAAGCTAATGGTTTATCGTGGCCGGGAAGCCCGACAATGCCTTTTGAAAAAGGGCCATTTGAACCAAACTGGGACTCCCTGAAACAGTATGCCGTGCCCGATTGGTTCCGCGATGCCAAATTTGGCATATGGGCGCATTGGGGGCCGCAATGCCAACCCGAACATGGCGACTGGTATGCACGCAGTATGTACCAGGAAGGATCGGAAAAGTATAATTTCCATCTGAAAAAATATGGCCACCCGTCCAAATTTGGTTTTAAAGATGTAATTAATGAATGGAAAGCCGAAAACTGGAACCCTGAAGAGTTGGTAGGCCTTTACAAAAATGCGGGTGCGCAGTATTTTTTCGCTTTGGCCAACCATCACGATAATTTGGATCTATACGATAGTAAATATCAGGCCTGGAATTCCACCAAATTTGGCCCTAAGAAAGACCTGATAGGCGGTTGGAGTAAGGCGGCAAAAAAACACGGCCTGCGCTTTGGGGTAAGTGTGCACGCATCGCACGCCTGGCGCTGGATGGAATCGGCACAGCTAGCCGACAAGAAAGACCCAATGGCGGGGATACCCTATGATGGTAAATTAACTAAGGCCGATGGCAAGGGCACGTTTTGGGATGGTTACGATATTCAGGACCTATACGCCCAAAACCACGGCTTAAGTTTAAATACCGATAACCCAAATTCCATACACGGGCAGTGGGCCTGGGATAGTGGCGCTTTAGTGCCTGATAAGGCCTATTGCGAAAAATTTTATAACCGTACCATCGACCTGCTGGATAAATACGAACCGGATCTGATCTATTTTGACGATACCGTATTGCCCTTGTACCCCATAAGCGACGCCGGCTTACGTATTGCGGCACACATGTACAACAACAGTATTAAAAAGCACGGCAAACTGGAGGCTGTGCTTTATGGTAAAATATTAAACGCCGAGCAGCAAAAATGCATGGTGTGGGATATTGAGCGGGGCCAAAGCAACAAGATAGAAGAATTTGTGTGGCAAACCGATACCTGCATTGGCGATTGGCATTATGACCGCCGCATATACGACAATAATAAGTATAAAAGCGCCAAAACCGTGATCCACACCCTTGCCGATGTGGTAAGTAAAAACGGTAACCTGCTTTTAAATATCCCGGTAAGGGGCGATGGCACCATTGACGATAAGGAAAGAAATGTAGTTGCCGGCATAACCACCTGGATGAAAACAAACAGCGAGGCCATATTTGGTACCCGACCATGGAAAGTTTATGGCGAAGGCCCTGCAATGGCCGATGCAGCACCTTTAAAAGCCCAGGGGTTTAACGAGGGCAAAGGAAAACCCTTCACCTCCGAAGATATCCGTTTTACCAGCAAGGGGGCTATTGTTTACGCCATTGCCTTAGGCAAACCTGCCGATGGCAAGCTTAAAATTAAAAGCATGGCCCAAGGCAATCCGCTTTATCCTGGCGGTATTGCGAAGGTAGAATTGGCCGGTACCGGACAAGTGTTATCCATTAACAGGAACGGATCGGACTTGAGCGTGAATTTACCCGAAAACGTGGCCGACCAGGTAGCTTATACCCTTAAAATATTCCCAGGATAAAGTTTAGCTTTTAACACTAAACATTTCTAATTCAAAACATACCGATCCAATAATATGAACCGCAGAAAACTGATCAAGAGCATGGCAACGGCAGTACCGGCGCTTTATCTTTCAAACAAACTTAAAGCAGCTGACTTTTTATCGCCATCTTTAAATGAACCTATCGCAAAAGGTCCGTTTCAACCTACCTGGCAATCGCTACAGCAATATCAAACGCCCGAATGGTTTAGTGATGCTAAGTTTGGGATCTGGGCAGTCTTTGGCCCGCAATGCCAGCCTGAATTTGGTGATTGGTACGCCCGGCGTATGTATGATGAAGGCGATCGCTTTTACAATTATCATGTAAAAAAATATGGGCATCCCTCAAAATTTGGATTTAAGGATGTTATTAACGAGTGGAAAGCAGAAAACTGGGACCCGGATAGTTTAATGAGTTTATACAAAACGACAGGTGCGCAATACTTCTACGCTATGGTAAACCACCATGATAACTTTGACGCATTTGACAGTAAGTATCAAAAATGGAACTCCATGAATGTCGGCCCTAAAAAAGACATTATCGGCGGGTGGGCCAAAGCGGCTAAAAAACAAGGCATGCGGTTTGGGGTAAGTGTTCATGCATCACACGCCTGGACATGGATGGAAACCGCCAAACGTGCAGATAAAAAAGGGCCTTTGACCGGTGTTCCGTATGACGGTTATCTGCAAAAAAAAGATGGCAAAGGCACCTGGTGGGAAAGCAGAGATCCACAGGAATTATACGAGCAGAATCATGATCTAAGTGTGGGAAGTGACATGATCAATAATATTCATAAACAATGGCATTGGAGCGACGGTGCCAGTAAACCATCTAAAGCCTATTGCGATAAATTCCTGAACCGCACTATTGACCTGATCAATAAATATGACCCCGACCTAATATATTTTGATGACTTTGTTTTACCCTTATACCCCATTAGCGATGCGGGATTAAAAATAGCCGCGCATTTTTATAATAATAATTTAAAAACGAAAGGTAAACTACAGGCGGTTTTAAATGGGAAGGGATTAGATGAAATACAGAAGAAATGTATGGTGTGGGACATTGAAAGGGGCACAAGCAATACATTGGAAACTTTGCCATGGCAAACGGATACTTGCATAGGCGATTGGCATTACGACCGCACCATATACGACAAGGACCGTTACAAAACAGCCAAAACGGTAATACATGACTTAGCCGACATTGTGAGTAAGAATGGCAACCTATTGCTCAGTGTTCCGGTAAGGGGCGACGGGACCATTGACGAAAAGGAAACGGCTGTTGTGAACGGCATTGCCGATTGGATAAAACTAAATGGCGAGAGCATTTTTGGGACACGTCCATGGAAAGTGTTTGGTGAAGGCCCTGCGCAGGAAAAGCCCGTGGCGCTTAGCAATGTGCTTGGATTTAATGAAGGTAAAGGTATACCCTTTAGTAATAAAGATATTAGATTTACAACCAAAGGTGCGGTATTATATGCGATTGTATTAGGTTGGCCCGATGATGGAAAAGTGCTGATCAAAAGCTTGGCGACGGACAGTAAGCTCCGCCCGGAGCCGATCAACCGGGTCGATCTATGCAGTGGTCCGTCATTACAATTTGAACGCAAGGCAGAAGGTTTGGAAATAAAAATAACTGTTGACAAACCTGCAACCAGTTACGCTTTTGCACTCCGTATCTCTTAGTCTATTTTATTATGCGTAATTACATCATTGTCCCCTTTTTGGCCTGCTTTGTATGTTACTTATCAGCCAACGCACAACAAACCGCCAAATGGGGCGATCAATGCGACGGGACTTATCGTAATCCTGTGCTTCCGGCTGACTTTTCCGACCCCGATTTTATTCGTGTTGGCAAAGATTACTATGGCATTTCATCCACTTTGCAGGAATCGCCCGGAATGGTTGTGATCCATTCTAAAGACCTGGTTAATTGGGAAATTGTGGGGCATGTGGTGAGCGATATTTCCGTTTTGGGTGATGAATTGAATTGGGATAAAATGCTCGGTTACGACCAGGGGATCTATGCCGGTAGCCTTCGGTTTCATAATAACAAATTCTATGTCCATTTCACCACCAAAAAAACCGGCTGGTGGGTAGCAACAGCAGACAAGCCACAGGGTCCCTGGATGGTTGTACAAATGAAAGATATGGAAGGGAAAAAGCTTTCGGGCTATGGATGGGACGACAATTGCCCGCTTTGGGACGATGATGGCCGCGCTTACATTATCGCTTCAAATTTCGGTAAGCTTGAATGGTGCCCGAGAATATTTAAAATGACCGAAGACGGTACGCAATTATTGGATGGTCGCATCGCTGATAAATCTGAAAATTCAAAATATCTGGACATCATTGGCGGATATATCACACATCCCTACCGCACCTCGGAAGCAAATAAAATGTTTAAGCGCAATGGCTATTATTATTTTTACTTCAGCGAGGTACGCAAAGCCTATGATCTTAAACCACGTATTCCCGTTCTGTTGCGGTCCAAAAACATATACGGCCCTTACGAGTTGAAAGAACTACTGTATTCGCATGGTCCCGCAGTAGACAAGGAACCTAATCAAGGTACGATCATCGATTCTCCTGATGGCAAGGATTGGTTCTTCCTCACCCACCACGGCACGGGTGATTTTTCCGGTCGTTTTTTAAGTGTGCTCCCTGTAAAGTGGGTAAACGATTGGCCGCAAGTTGGCGAAGACACAGATCATGATGGCATCGGAGAAATGGTTTGGGGGCCATTACCAAAAGCTATTAGCGGCGATAACAACATTAAGATGCAAACCAGCGATGAGTTTTCCTCATCGGCATTAGGTTTTCAGTGGGAATGGAACCATCAGCCACGGGCAGATAAATGGTCGCTAGCTGAGCGCCCGGGCTATTTGCGATTAAAAGCCTTTAAGCCCCTTAACGAAGATGATCTTTTTAAAGCTGGAAATACTATTGGCCAACGCTACTACCGGAGTGAAAAAGGTATTGCCACCTTAAAAATGGATATTTCAGGAATGAAGGAGGGGCAGGAAGCCGGGGCTGTTCATTACGATGCAGGGAAAGCCTATGCTTCATTGGGTGTTATATTTACCGATGGAATTAAAAAACTCGTTTACAAACAAAAGTTGGATAAGCAAGCCGTTGTTGTTACACCGGGAATAACTATCCCGTCAAAAACAAATACCATCTATTTAAGGACTACCGTGGATTTTAACGGTATCGCCTATTTTGAATATAGTTTTGACAATAGTAAATTCGGAAAGCTGGGTGGTAACTCTCAATTTACCTGGGCATATTACCGGGGTACAAATCTGGGTATTTATACCTACAACAATAAAAGTGATGATGGTTATGTAGATATAGATTGGTTCCATTATCAGTTTACAAATAAATAGGCGTGTGGTTTATTGCCTGCGATAAAGCCGAAGGTGCGTTCTATCGATTTGCGTTTAAAAAACAGACTTTCTCATAAATATGGAAAAGCCTGTTTTTATTTAGAAAGCATCCTTCAATCATTCAAATTAAAAACGATCCCGTTATTTTCACATAGATTTTAAGGGTGTTATTTCGAGGTTTTTGATCGTGATCCCTTTACTATTACCATTAAAAGGTGATTAAACGCCATGCCGACAGAAACCAAACGCAACCTCAATATCAAAGATGCGTCGCCAAGCCGTTTTTTACGGATCAATTTAAGGATGTGCCAACGGGCGAGCAGGTAAAATTAAACGAGGTGCAGGTTTTTGGCAGAAGCAATTAACCGTTTACTGCTATTTTGCGTGGTTGATATTCAACCGTATGTAGGCAATGTGTCGGCATCGGGCTTATTGGCACAAGTGACACACGATATTGCATTGCTTTATATTTTGTAATTTTAATGGTCATTGTAGTGCCTCAAATTACCGCTGATTTTTGTTGTATTCATATTTCTCAATCTGTTCAGGTTGTCAATTTAATCTCAGGCAAAACAACATCTATTTCATGATAATTTAGCTTATTTAAAAATTTAGGGCTTAAGGTTATTTATTTTCTAATTTAGTTATTTAACATAAAACTTCTATTCTATAGTTTTTTGGGTTTTATAATTACTTAACCATTATCAATTCAATTCTCGAGTCTGTTTCAGCTTCTATCTTTTGCCTACAAAATTTACTTTTGGTCTGTTTGCAATTAAACCCGAACTCCATCAAAAGTCGTCAACTTGTCAATGAACTATTGTATTTCGGCACGATGTCCGCTTAATTATGTATCACTTTTTGTATGAACTCTTGATTTATAAATACACAATTGAGATGTTTCATTAAAGAAAGAACGTATGTGAATTCATAGCGTATTACATTTTAGTTTAAACTCTTTTGTGGGCCGGTAACAATAAACATTGACTCGTATGGTTTCAGTTGCAACGGCACTTCTATGATATGATCTTTAGCCGAAACAGCCCCGGTCAATGGTGAAATACTCCCCGAAGCAGCATCCCATACCTGGGTTTTACCACTTCCGGCAAGTGTTGCTTTCCGCGTTTGCACCTGGTCTGATTCGTTAAAAAAGAAATATATTTCGGCATCTTTAAGAGAACGATGAATGTACTTGACAGGCGCACAAGGGGCATCGAGCTTAACATCGGGTTTGGACATCGCCGCAACAACGCGTGGAGTGATCGCCGGGGTGGGCTCAAGCGTCGCGAAGCTCAGGTCGGGCGCGGCCTCCGGGTTCAGAAAAGTACGGTCGACTACCATTGATGGCGTACGGCCTACAAATACCACCTTGCCTCCAGCGGCTGCGAAGGCTCTCAAACGTTCGAGCATCTTTTTTTGGATAACTGTACAAGAAGGGATAATAATGGTCTTGTATATTTGACCACTAAGGTTCTTTATTCCCCCACCGTCAAGTGTGCAAACCGAAGTAAACGAATCAGCGTCAATATAATCAAAGTCTATTTGCTGTTCCAACAGTTGTGTGGTGAGTTTTACCGTCACTGAGTCTGCTTCCTGGTCGCCAAGCCATTCGCTATCGGTTGGATGGAAAAGGGCCACCTGTGCCGCGGGGCGTCCAAGAGCCAGCAAATAACTGGCGCGTGTAACATACCAACCCGTAGTACCGGGATCCACTGCTGCGGATGGCGCGTTGTTCAGACCGCGAATGTTCATATAATTAATGCCACGAACATACTGGTAATCGGTTACAAATTTCCCTTCCGACCCTAAACCACCGCCTTCTTCTGTCCACACCAGCGGCCGTCCAAATAGGTGCGAGGCAGAAGACGCCAGCTTGGGAAAATCGGCGACAATGCCCGGCTTTATTTGGCTTAGATTGTCAATTCCGGGAACCCCAACATAGCGCATATCACGAAAGAAGGAACCTTCATTGCGGATCAGGTCTTCGCCACGGCTATTATCGATCATCAGCTCTTCGTGATTAAGATGCATCATGTATTCCATGTTGCGTGTTTTGCACCAATCTTCCATTGGTTTATAGAAATTGTCGCGAAACATACCGCTCCAAACATCCCAATAGTCTGCTTTGGCACGTTTTGCTTGAGGTGTTAATTCATTTGCAAAAAATTGTGCAATGTAGGGCTTCAGATCATAGCCTTTTTCTTTCTGAAAAGTCTCCAGCAATTTTGGTGTCCAGGGCATAAAACCGGTGAAGTCTGTTTCATCACCCCGGAAGCCCATAATTGTTTTGCCAAACTCATCGCCAACCAGTTTTTCATACGTGTCAAAAATAGTTTTCAGGTATGCCTGGGTAGCCTCCGGATCGAGGTAGTCGATCAATGAGTATCGGCTGTCCTTATCATTAGTGCCATCCTCGCGGTTAACAAACCGGGTAGGCGAGCTTCTGTACACATGGCGTATAAAAGTAACTTCCCACATGCCCGTACTGGGTGCGATCCATTGGAATTGTTCATTGGCAGGGAGTGGCAGCACTGTAGCCGGAGGGACGGCCGGAGCGGGGCCAGCTCCCCTGCGGGCCGACACGCGCGGGTTCGCCAAAATACCGAGCGTTCCGGGAGGCAGTGGGATTTTGAGTGTTTGTCCGGCAACAACGGTATATCGCGCGTCGGCAACAATACCCTGCATACCCAGATTGGGATAGTCCTTGCTGATCCGGCCACCGGCGAACCCATCGGGATAGCCTGCGTCTCCTTCAATCCAAACCTTCATGCCACGTTTTTTGCACTCCTGAACCACTAATTTCACCAGATCAAGATATTCGGGTGTGAGATACAGTGGACGTAAGCCACGTGAGTTGTTGATCATATAAACCCGGCCACCATTGGCGTATATATGCTCTATATCTGCCACGATGCGTTCTTTGGTCTGTTGTCCGCCCCAAATGGCCCAATGAATCGCCCCATATTCACCCGGAGGCTTGGCAAAGGAAGCGGCAGCTTCCCGAACTGAAGGTAAAGTAACCTGCCGCCAAGGAATTTGCGCCCTTACCAAAGTTGGAAGCGTTAACAAAAGGCAAAAAAACAGTGTGATAGCAGAAAACTTTATTATGCGTATCCTCCTGAAATCAGGACGATGTCCATTGTTTTGAATATAGAACTTCATCATAGCAGGCTTTTAATAAGTTTAAAAATTGTGGTTTGTATTGGTGGCCCTAATATACATTATTAGGGAGTAATGCACATTAGAAAATGACTTCCCTGCGAATAAAAATTCAAAATTTTAGTTATTAAGTTCGTACCTGTTTAGTAATAATTATTTGACCTTCTTTAAATTAATGCTAAATGAATAATCAATACCTTTTACATTTTCGACGTCAGTGCTTTCTTAATCGAAACGTTACATCTTATAAATTTAACATTAGTTATGGGACTGTCTTTAATTATTTATTTAACCCAGGCATCGTTTGCGGCATTGCCACTGTCAAACCGCCATCGAACTTAACATTCTTTGATTCAATTTTCAGGGTGGCGCTGGTAAGTCCTTCGCGTTTTGCTGTTACAGTAATTGTGCCGGGGGTGGACGTTGAACGAATGGCCACGCGGTTGATGCCACACTCCGTGTCGAGATAAAGGTTGTTTGTGCTATTGAGTTTTGCGGCATTAAACCCACCCCGCCAAATAACCGGGCCCGTTACCGAAAAATCAACCCTCGCCTCGTCTGTCGGGCAACGGCGACTTTGCGCGTCTACCACCTCGAAATCGATCAGTGCCACATCGCTTCCATCAGCCTGAAGTCCTTTTGGCCCGGTGTGGAGTGAGAGCTTAATAGACTTAGGCTCACCTGCAGTTTCAATTTCACTCAGAGCGACAATTTTTCCTTCGGATCTGCCAACAGCCTTAATAATGCCGGGTTCAAATTTAACGGACGGAAAAGCATAGATGTACCCGGTATTGCCGAGGTCTCTGCTTTTAACGTTGAAGGTATCCACAAAATCACATGGCTTAGTCGCTACGCCCACGGATTTTCCATTGATGAACAACTCCACGGAGGCACAATGGCTCGCGGCAACATAAACGGTTTTCACGGTATTTGTTGGATAATTCCAATGACCTATGATGTGCATGTCGGGTTTTTCGTTTTGCATGACACGCGTAACATAGAACAGCGATTTGGGCAAACGAACGCCGTCCACCTTGCCGCTCACACGCAGGACATAGCTTCCTTGCTGGCGTCCGTCGGCATCGGAATCAGACCAATAGATAGAGGAATAGGCAGACCATTTTGAATGAGCAGGGTCGGTATTGTTAATCCGGTTGCTAAAAAAGTTGTTGTAACGTATTGCAGCTGCGAGGCTGAACGTTTCGGAATTCCAATGGTAGGAATCTGCCAGCGTACCATCTTTGGGCTTGAACCCAAAATGGGGTGGCGAGTAATTATCCCATACATTCCGGCCGGCTTCGTCACGGAAGTCTTCGGTTTCGATAATGGGAGCCTGGTCGCGGTTCTGGTCGGTGTAGGGCCCGCCGAGCATGACCCCGAAATACTCCGCAGCGGCGACAGCCCCCGGATCGCGGAGCGAGCGGCACCCCACAATCCGGCCACCATGCGGGTCCAGTTCCCGGCGCAGGTCCACCATCTGTTTCATGTGGGCCGCGTTGATCCCGCTGTTGCCCGCCTCCCAAAAGAGGACACTGGGGCTGTTGCGGAAGTAGATCATGGCATCGCGCATGGCCTCCACGCGCTGATCCCACTGGCGATCGAAGGTCTCGTGTTCGCCGTCACCGGCAGGGCAAACATTAGCAATTCCATATTTGTCGCAGGAGGCGACATCCGCGCGCGTTGGCGAAATGTGCATCCAGCGGACGTAATTGCTGTTGCTTTCGCGAAGCATCGCGGCGTTGAAGTCGTGCATCCAATCCGGATACGCCGAGCCCAGCCCCGGCCAATCGTTGCTGGCGCGCTGCGAGTAACCGGTGAGCCATACGAATTTGTTGTTGAGATAAACGCCGCCTGTGCCCGTGCCGCCCTTGTATTCTGCCTTGCGGAAACCGGTGTGAACCTTGCACACATCAACGACTTTGCCGTTCACAGAGAGAATGGAATAAACGTCGTAAAGGTAGGGATCGTCAACGCCCCAAAAATGCGCGTCGGCAAGCAAGCCGGTGACAGTCAGCGTCGCGGTCTTGCCGCTGGCAAGGTTCCGGGTGGCGCCAGCGAATTGGGCACGCACGGTGCCGTCGGCGTCCACGATCTGCGTCGAGAGCGTGAGGGTCGCGCCTTTGGCAGTCTCGTTGCGCACCTGCGACTCGATGTTGACGGAGACGGTCTTGTTTGCAACGTCATAGTTGGTTCCGTAAACGTAAACACCGGTTGTTTTGAGATTTTCATAGAGCGGGAGCGTTTGATATACCTTGCCCATTACATGCAGCCAGGCGTCGCGGTTCAGCCCGCCGAAATTCGGGTTGCTGTTGGTAAACTTCCATTCGAATTCGGTACCAGTGGCCTCCTCTTTGTAGTTGGTGCGGTTGTCCACTTTAACTGCGAGCACGTTGTCCTGTCCGCCAAATTTCACCTGCGAAGTGATGTCCAGACCGCAGGCGCTGATGCCATTTTCATAAATGCCGACGGGCTTACCGTTCAGGTAAAACCGGGCCGCCTGCCTAAGCCCTTCGAATTCGAGGAAGATCTTATTGCCCTCGGATCCGGCGGGCAATTTGAAATGCTTGCGATACCAGCCGATGCCCTGGTAGAAGGTTTGATCGCCACCAGGGTGGCTGATGTAAGCACGATAGGTGTCTACGTCGTTCCAGGTGTGCGGCAGGCCGACATTCGTCCATGCCGAGTCGTCAAAGGCCGGGTTGTCCGCGCCGGGCACGTCCGCGCGTAGGAATTTCCAGCCAGGATTGAAATTGTAGGTCGCGCGCGGAGAGGCTGGGATTTTAATTTTCGTATAATCTGGCTTATTTTGAGCCAGTAATGGGTGGTAAACGGTAAATAGTAAAAATAGATTTAAAAGTATTTTTTTTCTCATTATGGAATGGTTTATGAAAATTAATGTTTTTTCACACAAAGGTTAGTATTCAAAAATACAATAATCATATTTGGATTCTATCCTGTACCATCCTATTTTGTGTGCTTTTTTTAAATTGAATTAATTTTTTGGGCGATTTAAAATCCGATGAGAATTATAAAAAAAGTTGTTCAAGCCAATAAGAATTATACTGCTTACCAGTCCAATTATAATCATAAACAACTTTGAAGTAAATGAAGATTGGGATTGAAAATGATTTTTACTTTAAGTCAATAAGCCCAAAACTATCTGTCAAGTAAAATTCAATTATAATCATAAACCAACTACGGCACCTTCCGCACAACGTTCACTATCCATGGTGGCCGATATAATACCCCTCGCATAACCACCACCTTCGCCATAAGGAAACAAACCAGAAACTTCGGGATGTTCTAACAGGTCATTTCCAAGCATGCATACAGCCGATGAGGTTCTTGATGCTACACCGACAACATTGGCTTCAGAAGCATAATTAGCTTTAAATTAGGGAAAACCAGCGAATGATCAATTGAGCAAGCCCGGATACCGGCGCGCCATCCCAAATCCGGTACCTAAACCTGAATAATTCACTGCAGCAATAACACGGGATTTATTCCATCAGACCCGGGAAAAGTCTAATCCCTACCAGTATTTTTTGGGTCACCGTCCGGGATCTCGATACATCGGGACAGTTCCTTTACCATTTTCCCTGCAAAAAAATCTCCGATATCATCAAAAAGCACTCTTTTTTGTAACAACTGTATTACTACTTTATCCCCAAAACAGCCTTATCATACTCAAAAAGCCCGTTTTTGGGTCTCTGCCATAATTTGGCGCATGATAGTGCATGATGGTTTTCCATGTCGTGTTTGCCTATTTTTAGTAACCAATAAATCTAAGGGTAAACCAAAGCTGTACTTTTTAATAAATCCAATTTATATATATGAAAATTTTACTTTTTTTCAGGGTGCAATGTTTCATTGCATTCCTATTTATTTCCATGGCACTGCTTGTGACGGTACCGGGTGCCACTAATGCCCAGACGGTTGCCAAACCCAAAGTCGGTACACCAGTGACCGTGACCGAAAGTGGCGGTGACTGGATACTCGACAACGGGATCGTCAAGGCGACTATCAGCAAGGGAAATGGCAGGATGTCGGCGCTGGTTTTTCACGGCATCAACACCATGCACGGCGGTGGATACTGGGAATCAACCCCGCGGGGTACGAACGATGCCATCACGATCGACCCGGCTAAGAACGGCGGCGAACGCGCCGAGGTTTCCATTAAAGGTGCGCCCACCGGAGGTATTGACATTGAACTGCGCTATGCGATGTCCCGCGGTGTCAGCGGCATTTACGCCTATGCCATTTACACGCATCCGGCTGCCAACCACGCTGCCGGTTACGGCGAAAACCGCTACATCACCAAGCTCAACCAAAACTTCAACTGGATATCGGTGGACGCCGACCGCAACATGCTGGAATGCACGCCGCAGGACTGGGGCACGGGCGTGGTCATCAACGCCAAGGAGCAGCGTATCCTGAGCACCGGCTACTATAAGAATTCCGTCGAGCACAAATACAGTTACAACGCCGTGCAATACAAAATTCCCGCCTACGGCTGGTCCAGCACCAAGGATAACGTCGGTGTCTATTTCATCAACCCATCCACCGAATATCTGGACGGTGGTTCCGAGAAGCTGGACCTGGTTTGCCATTACGACGCGAATGACGACCCGGATCCGATCATTCTTGATTACTGGACTTCTGGCCATTATGGTGGTGGCGCGGGTTGCAACATTCCTGCCGGCGAAGAGTGGAACAAGGTTGTTGGCCCTATTTTAGTTTATTGCAACACGCTGACCAACCCAAAGACGCCTTCCGCGGCCGATCTAAAAACCCTGGATGCCACCGCCGGCAATCCCATCGTCCCGCCCGCATGGCACGACAACGGCACTGCGCTCTTTCAGGACGCGCTGGCTCAAGCCAAAGTGGAGAAAGCCCTGTGGCCCTACAATTGGGTTAATGGTGTTGATTACCCTCACAAAGACCAGCGCGGAACCGTTACCGGACAGCTGGTGCTGAATGACCCGCAGGCCGCTTCGACTTCGCTGCCCAATCTGACGGTCGGCTTAGCCCACCCGGATTACACCAGCAATGCCGGAGGATTCGTTTTGCGATCGGGCAACGGTAATTTGATTACCTGGCAGCATGACGGGAATTACTATCAGTTTTGGACCGACGGCAATCCAAACGGCAAATTCACCATTGCCAACGTCCGTCCCGGCACTTACACGTTACATGCGTTCGCTAACGGCGTGCTGGGCGAATTCGCGCAAACCGAGATCACCGTTGTGGCCGGAAAAACTTTAGACCTGGGCAAATTGGTATGGAAGCCCGTACGGGAAGGAAAACAAGTTTGGGAAATTGGTTACCCCGACCGCACCGGAGATAAATTTTATAAAGGCGACGCCGCGAACTATTGGCTTTGGGGTTGGACGGTGCGTTACCCGCTCCTTTTCCCGAATGACATCACCTATACCATCGGCAAGAGTGATTATCGTAAGGACTGGTTTTTCGAGCAAGTGCCGCACGGGGAGTCCACCGAATGGGAAAATCCCGCTGCGAAGGATCTGGCCAACCAGCGCTTTGGCTGGATGAAGGTCGGGACGGCCGGCCAGGATATGTGGCGCAATATCAGCCGTGGTCGCGCGACCACCTGGACCATCAAATTCAATATGGCCAAGGCAGAGCATGGGCTGGCCACCCTGCGCCTGGCGCTGGCCGGGGCCGACGGCAACGGCGGTTTGGAAGTGGGCGTCAACGGCCACAGCGTTGGGACCATCCGTACCGTGGCTACCAACGCCCTGCGCTACAACACCAACAAAGGCGTCTGGCGGCAATACAGCCAGCCGTTTGACGCCGCACTGCTTAAGCCGGGCGAAAATGAAATGACGCTTACCGTCCCCGCCGGGGATCTTAATACCGGTGTTGTTTATGATTACCTGCGCTTAGAACTTAACGCGGATGGCAAGCCCGGCAGCGGGCTTATACCGGGTAGTTCGTCCAGCTATTAACAAAATTGATGAACCCATAGGATGCTTTGAAATTAGCGTCCTAGGGGTTCTTCACAAAGGAATCAAACTTAAATGCGTAATTATTGTGGCTAATAATAACTTAAGCCATTGGTTTGAATAGAAAACTCTACTTCTAATTTTGCATGTAAATACCTAATTGTAATACTATCTGCCCTAATAAGAGGTTGAATATTGCACTAAGCATACCTGGTATAAAAACACATTAACACATAAATTATAGCAATTAATTTCTTCATAATTTTTTTTTAACACATACGTAATTGGTTTTTTGGTCTTTATGGATTTTAGTTGGGCCTGTTTAGCCGCCAATATGATTGCCTGTACACACAATTTCATCCGGTTTACTAATTGGCGTAAGTTTGCATGTATGTAGGAACCGCACCTTTTGAGCATCAATCGGGCACCAGTATAAAAGGGAAAACACGAGTCAGCAGTTTGTCGAAACGGCAAATGAAAAGATTGATCCACATGGTGACAATAGACGCTTGCACCTATAATTCGGAATTAAGGGTCTATTATAAAAGAAGAGTAGCTGAAGGCAAAAATAAAATGAGTGCCTTAAATATCGTACAGAATAAGCTTATAGCCCGAATGTTTGCAGTGGTTACCGTGGAACTGTTTATGTGGATTTCAGGAAATATGTAGCTTAGGGCTTATCATCTTAACTCTTAAACAACTCCCCTTATTTTGGACGGGTTCTGTCAAGGGCAGCGAAGGGCAGGCTTGTGTGGCTGCGCTGTTCATACACCCTTGACGGGTTCGGGTCAAAATGAGAATTTTGTGTGGAGATAAGATGGAAAATTACACTTGAAAAGTCTTAGAATACAAAGCACCGCTAAAAAACAACCAACAACGCTTATACTTATATAGACTTTAACTTTCAGTCCGCCGGTCTGTAACTTCGCCGGATACGGTGAAAAGAGATGTTTTTATTCGTGGGCGGGAAGGGCAAGTGTGTTGCGAAGCTTCACTCTTGCCGAGCGTCAGGCAAAGCGGGTGAAGGAATGATCCCGGATTGCCGGGATTCATGTATGAACCTGCTTTGTCTGAATGGGTGGCTTTTATCAATTAGGCTGGTTTTTTAATGCTTTCAAACTATCCGCTTCCCTTTCCAATTGTTTAATACGCAATTCTGTTTCCTGTTCTTTTTGATACCTTTCTATGCTGTCCGTCCTATAGCTGTTAATATCGGCGACCTTAAAACTATCAAGGTCGTTAACCATATCCTGTTTGCCTATTTTATCCTGTTTAATATAATTCCAGTACCACGAATTACGGAAACGGGTATTCTCGCTATTCATATACCAATAACGGAACCCAAGCCAGCAAATAATACCAACTGTTAAGGCCAGGCCTGTTAAAATCATAAACCGTTTGCCCATAATCTTTAAAAAGCTTTTACCGCCGTCCTCCGGCAATACCAGTATGCGGTTTTTAGTGAACAAGTCGGTAAGTTGCCTTTGAACCGAATTTTTTATAGTGGTAAAACCATCAGCCACAATATTGTGTACTGGTAATAATTCAGGCGTGGGGGCTGTTACCTGTATGTTCTCTATCTTGCTTTTAAAGCCATCAACTTTTTTGTTTAGCTCATCAACCTTTGCAGGTAATACTTTAACCACCTCTTTTACAGCCTGTAATTCCTTGGTGAAATCCTCCATCACTGAATTAAAATTTGTTTCGTTTATCATAATCTAAATCCTCCCGATTGTTTAATTTCCTGTTTATCCTCTTGTTGTTTTTTCAATTGTTCTTCTTTTTGCGATCTTAAAATCGTTTCCCTGAGTTGTTGAGCCAGGCTTGGCTTTTGTTGTTCCTCTTGTTGCATCTGCCTGTTTTGTGCTAATTGCTTTTCAATTTTCAATAAAGGAAAACCAACCTGACTGCCTTTAAATCTGACCGCTTGTGCATCTGTAAAAGCGATACCCCTGCCTAATTCAACTTCATAGCCTTTTGCAGTAATCTTATTCTGAAATTCTTTCATGGTTGAGGATTGCTTTAAGAATTTAGCAATAGCCTCTTTTAAAGCTTCTTTACGGATGTCCTGACGTGGCAATATCCTTTCTTCTTTAGACAGAAACTTACGTGGGCTAAGCACTTGTTCCAATTGATGCTTTCTTTCCATACTTCGGCAAAAGTTTGCCATCCGTTTGTAGTTGTTGCTATCGGAAACCGTTTTGGCATCATAACCAACCCTATTAGCCACAATATGCAAATGCTGGTGCTGCCGGTCGGCATGCTCTATAACTACGTATTGGTTATTTTCAAATCCAAAGTCTTTAGCCATCTGCTTACCAATGTCAATTTTATCCTGGTTACTTAACTGGTCTGAATGGGCAAAGCTTAAAGAGGCATGTAATACTGGTTTAGATAGCTTTGGGTTTAAATACCGCACCTCATTAAACTGCTGTATCAATTCTTTTTTATTACCGAAACATTGATTATAGCAAATAACCTGCGCCTGCTTTTTCTCCTGCTCTATCTCCTGCAAAGCTTTACTCTGTTGTAATCTGCCTTCATGCAGGTAGTTCAAACATCCCCGGAAACTTTTTCCTGTGCTTATCTTACCGATCATTGTAAATAGGCCTTAATATCCGTAACTACTTGTTGCAGGCTTGTGCTTTGCTGGTTGAGCCTTGCCCGTTCAAGTACGCTTAATTCATCAAAGCTATTTCGCTTTTTAGCGATCTGGTTAAGATTGGCGGCTATGTGGTTTAGTGTTCCCGTTAACTGTAATACCTCTCGATTCAAAGTTTTAACCCTGAATTTTACCGCTCCTTTCAAGCCCATTTCCCGCAAGTATTCTGATACGCTTAAACCAACCTGTTTAGCCTTGTTCTCAATCTGCATCCCCTCAAAAAAGGAACACTTAACGGAAAGTGTTCGCAACCGCTTTACTTCTTTCGGCGGCCTGCCGCCTTTGTTATTTTTTGGCTTTTCCAACATCCTTAAATCCTTTCCTGTCTTAAAAATCTCCCCATGAATGCGATAGCATGAATGGGGCCAGCAAGTTTTGGTAACACCAAAACATAGCTGGCTCCCACATCCGGGCTAACGCCCGTCGTGGTATCCCGATACGAAGTATCGGGAATTTATGCCTTTGCTATTGTTGCCTTGTTTCCACTCCAGGCTAAAGCCTGTCGCTGTTTCCGATACTTCGTATCGGGATTATCGGTATTTGGTAACCGGGTCTTTAAGGGGCAGGGATGGACGATTTAAAGTAGGGGCGTGATTGCCTCCTTCAATCCATTCGATTAGTTTTCTTCGTGAAAACAAAAGTTTTCCTTCGATCTTACAAAAGGGAATTTTTTTGCGTTTAACTAATCCATAAATTGAAGTGACCTCGTATTTGATAAGGTTGGCCGCTTCCTTTGTGTCCAATAAAGTATCATCTTCATTAGCCCCCGCTGGATTAACTTGTACGGCTTTTTTAACAGATAACTCAATCAGCTCCTGGAGCTCCTGAGTAGAAAGTGTGGTTACAAATGTTGCATTCATCATAAATAATTTGATGAAGCAAAACAATACGAAAATAACCCAACGTTACTGAACGTAGTTTAACGAAGTCATACCGTAATCCGGTAGTTTGGTATTTTGGATAAGATTTGTAAAGTATTTTTAGCGTAGGAACTGTTCTCCAGTTCTTTAATGGCGGCAATGGCGACTGGCTGTTTTTTCGTAAAATTACCCGGCATATAATTTAGTTCTATCGCATCATAAACTGAAAATGTAGCTTTCAGGCATTTGCTATATTCCTCCAATGGCAAACGGGTATAGGTGTAGTTAAGTTTGTAAGTGGCGTGCATCAGCAAGTATAGGATGGGCTGATAATCAAGCGGCAATTCATAAAAACGGTGGGGGCTGTCGGGTAATTTGCTGTGTTCTCCCGATATATCGGCAAAAATGCTCCCTAATAATTCTGCTACATCACTTTCCGCTTTAAACTCCGGCGTTAAACTTAAAGACTTAGATTTGGGTAGATCCAACAACACCAGCCATATTGTAATAATATCTCCTACCGGGTATTTCAATGGTATTTTGGAAAGTGCAGATTTAGTGTCTGTAGTAATAGGTGCTTGTACCGATGTATTCTCCGGCAAGGTTTTGGGGATTTGTACAGGTTCGGCTTTAGTGGTTAAAAGACTTAGGTTTTTGTATTCCTTGAAAGCCATTACCAAACAAGCTTGAATATATCCTAAATTATGCAGCAACTGCGGAATGGCAAAGCCCTCAAAATATAAATCCCGTTGGCAATACTCCATAAACTGTTCCAACATTTCCTTTTGATGGGATAGTCCCAAGGACGGAAAGGCGGCGCCTATTTCCGTATTAAAACTATCAAGACCTAACAAATACCCTTTGTAAAATAGCTGCATGAGTTCTTTGGTGTATTCTTCCGTGATGGGTCGGGTAGTCTCCAATAGTATTTCGTTGTGTTCTGCCACCTTGTTTTTAAATACCTTAGCCAAGTTGGGTTCGCTCACATAAAAAACTTGCTGCTCATCCGTTTCAATTCTTTCAAAAGGGAAGCTTCTTTGGTATTCAAATGTAGAGGCAGCCGGTTCAAATAAACCGCTTAATGAGGACAGGAAAGGGAATTTACCATGCTTATTGGTGCTTATACCATTTAAAGGATTGTAATCGGGTAGTTGCAAAAAATACATAACATTCGTTTAATGATAATTATGATTTAATTCTCTTTCATCAACTCACTTACTTTTTGTTGTAACTGCTCTTTATCGGGTAAATAAAGTTGGTATTTGGAAACGAAAATATTGTTGGTTATACCACCTGTCGCGTACTCCACTAATATTTCATCTTTATCAGCAGACAGAATAATGCCTATTGGTTCATTATCTCCTTCAACGTTTTCTTCGCTTTTAAAATAATTGAGATATAAATTCATCTGCCCTATATCATTATGTTTTACCTTTCTAATCTTGAGATCAATTAAAACAAAGCATTTCAAAATACGGTGGTAAAACACCAGGTCAACATAGAGATGTGTGTTACGTATTGAAATTTTGTATTGTCGGGCTACAAACGCAAAGCCTTTGCCTAACTCCAATAAAAACAATTGTAGGTTTTCAATGATTTTCTGCTCCAAATGTTTTTCTGTTACTTTGTGTGCCTGTGGTATTTGAAGAAAATCCAAAATATAAGGGTCTTTGGTAATGTCTTTAGGACTTAATAACACATGACCTTTATTGGCAAGTTCCAATATACTTGCTTTGTCTTTACTTAGGGCAAGCCGTTCAAACAAGGCAGTATCAACCTGTCTTTCCAGTTCCCGTGTTCCCCAATTTTCTTTAAGGGACTGCGCCTCATAAAATTTTCGAGCGGTCAGGTCAGAAATACCTAACAAAACAACAATATGTGTCCAACTCAATTTGGCAGGCACTGCCTGCCATTTCTGATAGGCTAAGTAAAACCTGCGCATATCCAAAACATTGCGCCTGCCAAATCCCTTGCCAAAGCGTAAGCCTAAATCCTTGGAAAGTATTGACAATAAATCACTTCCATACTCTGCTCGTTCATGGCCATGCTGCTCATACTCCACAATGTGCCTGCCGATTTCCCAATTGGCTTTAACCAATTCAGTGTTTACCGCTTTTGCTGCATGAAATCGTGCGCCTTGTATGGTGTTGCCGATAGTTTCCAGCAATTGGTGGTATTTACTTTGTTCGAGTGTCATTCAGAGTTTATAGATTTATAAAACCAAAGGTAAGTGATTTAGTTAAATGCCCTATCAGATCATGGAATTGATCAAATCATCCATTACCGGGTCGCCTATATCATCTAAATAAATGTCGGTAGTTTTGGTATCCTCGTGTCCTAATGATTGCCCTATCATTTCTTTGGATATGCCGTTTACTCGTAAAGCTGTTGCATAAGAGTGCCTGGCTACATATGTCGTTACATTTTTTTCAATGCCAACAGACTTAGCCAATTCCTTAATATCCTTATTAACCCTTTTTAATATCTTCTTTTTTCTATCCCGGATAGAAATCGAGGTCGTATGCCGTTTATACAGGATTGGAAAAATATAACCCGCATCGCTGTTACCCTCTAAATTTTTATAATGGTCTAATATCTGAACAGCCGTAGGGTGTAGTTTAAATTGAAACTCTTCTTTAGTCTTAGCCCTAAAATAATTTAATTCACCATCTTGAATGTTCTCCCATTTCAGGCTTGCAAGGTCCGTAAAGTTTAGCCCTCTGCAATAAAAGCTAAACAGGAAATAATTACGGGAATTAATTAAGGCATCTTGTTTAGGGTCGATTTCCTCATTGGCAATTTTATCAATCTGAGCTTTAGTAATTGCCCGTTTTTTTGTCCTCGGGTTATTATATTTAGAAAATGCGAAATCCTTAAAAGGGTAATGTTTTTCCGGGCATATCTTATCGGTAATAGCAGTTTTCCAAAGTGTCCGAAAAGTGCGGAAATAAACACTACGGGTGGTTACTGCGCAATTCCGACCTAATAAATAAGCTTCAAACTTTCTTAAAAAATCTAATTGGATATTGACAAAGGCATAATCCCGTTCCTCTGTAAACCGCTTCAAGCAATTTAAAGTAGATTGATAGGTTTCGGCGTATCCTAATCTATCCTGTGCTTTCAGCCGTTTGATTTCATCCTCGAAAAATCCAAAGAGCGACTTGGTTTTAATATCCCGGTCTGTACTCGTTAGCTTTAGCACAATGTTTTTAATATCATCAAAACTAACAACCGTTTCGTCCTCTCCTGCGTTCAGTAGGTATAAATCTGTTTTTGACGTAATATTTTTTAGCAATGGGTTAACCGTTTTGTAATCAGGATGCGTTTTTAGTACACATTGCATTTTTTCGTCCCAATTAGTAACATTGCTGGATTTTTTAGTTGTTACAAACTGGCTTTGCCTATTTATTGTTATCCTAAGCATAATAGGGTGTTCACCATTGCTCAAACTCTTACTTGTCCTTAGAATTAATTTAGTTGATACTGACATAATTTATTGTTTGCATATTTGGGTACAACATAGGTACAACAAGTCGTGTCTAATTTTGATTAAGCAAACTTAATAAAACTTATATAACATGCTGTTAATCATAAAGATAGTAATAAAGTTACAAACTGCAAAATTTAAAATAACATCGAAAATCAGGCATGGCATGCAAGAGGTCATCGGTTCGACTCCGATATTCTCCACCTGATAATCAAGGCTTTACGAAACTTCGTAAAGCCTTTTTTTATTTTGGGATTACTATGGGACTACTAACAACCCCTCACAATAGTATTCAATAGTTATCATTCTGCACTAACGATACCCTATTAAGCTTCGCAGATGTCTCAAAACTGAATGATCTCTGTCTATGAAATGTGTCATTTTACAATGATTTATGCTTTTCATTAAGCTTTATCATTTTGTACGCCCGAGTTTTTTAGATTTTTAAAATCGCGTTGACAATAAAAAAAATACAGATTAATCCGACCATGTACTGTATAAAAAAATATCCTATAAAACGTGTTTTATGAAATTTCAATTTTTCAAAATCTACCTTGAGTGAAAAAAAGATAAACGACGTGTACAAAAAAACGACAACGGCCTTTCTAGCGTTTTTCTTCAATCGATGATTTCCAGTGGAGTTGTCATTAATAATTGTTGGATAGATCTTTTGCATTTCGCGCCATAAAAACAAATTACTAATGAAGAAAAACATGAGGAAAAACAACGACCATAAAAGTATATACCACTTACTATAACCATAATTCCACCAGAGACGATCAATTTTATTTTGCAGGCTGCCTACCCAGCCGTCCAAGCTATATTTGTATTGTTTATACTCGATTTCTACATTTTTGAAACTCTCGAATTTACCTTCGATTTTAAATTTCGCTAATAGATTTTCATAAGTACTGGTAATTGCATCTTGAGTTGCTGTGGGATTGAAAAATAATTTTAATTTTTCGTTGTAGTCAAATTTGATATTTACCAGGTTGGTATTAATAAAGGAAATATTAGTTACGTTTTTCGATGAATCAACAGTGATGTAAATTGGGTTAGGAAGATTATAACAATTATTAAAGACTAAACTATCACAAGCTAAATTATTTAGGTTCGCATCGGGCCCAAAAATGCAGTCGTCGAATTTTACATTATTCGGGCAGTCAATTTTACTTAACTTAAATGCACAGTTGATAATAGTATTTTTAAAGTTGAAACTGTATCTATTATTAAGGTCTGTTTTTACCTTGGCCTCGTATTTACATTTAAAATCTCCATTTAAAGTATCCCTGTGAAACTCAACATATAAATTGCGGCTAATGGTATTGACTAAATCAGTATTAGCAAATCGAGAATTTTCAATGAATATCCTATTGCCCCCTTTTTTTGATGAAAACCGATTTTGCAAAAAATTAAATCTCGTAAAAGTACTATTCAAAATAATTATACTGTCTGATATTTCATTTTGGGAAACATTTAATAGACCACTAGAATTTAATATCTGGATTGCTTTCGCTTTATTTTTTTCTAACGTTAATACCCCCGGTTCATATGTATGAAAATAAGAAAGGTTAAGGTTTTTTGGAAAAATTGAGTTTTGAATATAAACTGAATTTAAAAAGGAATATGTGGCAAGTCCTTCATTTGGCAGATAAAATATATCCTGAAGAAATCCTCCAGGCTCATTTATGATGCAATTTTTAATTATTACTCTATCCTTAAATACGAATCCTTTTTTTTTGAGGTCAAATTTTTCTTTATCAGATTCAGCGCCGAAAATCAAAGGCTCGAAAGTACTCCAATAATTTGTCGCCGTAAATTTGACGCTGTCAAATAATACTAATCCAATATAGTTTTTTGCATATTTATTCAAAAACGGATGATTAACGAAAATAGAGTCTTGAGCCAATAGATGCTCTTTGACACAGAAAGATAAACCAATTATCAAGAAATAACGTAATAATTTATTCATGTTTTTACAATTTTCTCTCGACGATACGAACACATTAAATATAGTTGAAATTAAATGATAACTATATTCAAAATCTTAAAAATCAATCCATTGCATTAATTTTCGGTGTTGTTTTCAATTTTCTTCTATCCTTTAATTTTTTATTCAACTTGAATTTAAATTTTGAACTTCATTAACACTTTTTGAAAATAAATGATATCCGACTCGGATAAACTCGGATTAATAAAATTCAAATAAGCCAAACCTTTGTCAAAACATTTATCGTTATGGCAACAAGTGAAGGTAAAAGAGGCAATAATCAATCTCCCGTATTTGCAAATCAATTAACCACGGTAGAGGATTTAATGAATTTTAAAAGAGAATTACTTACGGAGATACGGCAAATTGTGTCAGCACACACCAGCCAGCCGGTTAAGCGCTGGCTCAAATCATTTGAAGTAAAGGAGCTGCTTCACATCTCCACAGGAACTTTACATAATCTTAGAACCAATGGCACCCTGCCTTTTACAAAAATTGGGGGCGTAGTATTTTATGATTTGATTGCTGTCGAGCAAATTTTAGAACGACATACCACATTTCAGAAAACACCTAAATTTTCTCATAAATAAATTTAAGTATCCATTAAAATTAGTGGACAGACATACTAATAGAAAATAATATGGCAAAGATCATTACATTGGCGCACCAAAAAGGTGGCGTCGGCAAAAGCACACTGGCGTTGAACCTGGCTCTCTGCTTTAAAGACCAATTAAGGGTAGCCCTGATCGATTCCGATCTGCAGGGCAGTATCTATCATCTAAAAGAAGATTTTCCGGAATTGGATATCCTTGCACCTGAAAAGATCGGCGAGATTCCCAACTTAGATTATGACCTTATTATCGTGGATACACCTCCATATTTATCCAACAGGTTAAATGAATTATTTAGCTATTCAGATTATGTTCTGGTGCCAACAAAGGCCGGCTTTTTCGATGTGATGGCGATCAAATCCACACTTGCCCTGATCAAATTCGCTCAAGCCCAAAATCATAATTTGAAGGCAGGCATTGTGCTTAATATGTTAAAGCCAAGGTCTGGTATTACGGCCGAGGTTGTTGAACTAATTCAAACCCTGGGTACTCCTTTATTGAATACCCGCGTCTTTGACCGGGTAAGCTTGGCGAGGTCATCCATGACCTCCGGCATCCTTAAAAGCACAGATCAAAAAGCCATCGAAGAGGTGACATTTCTTGCGGAGGAAATCGTGGATCTGATCAGTGTATAAATGTAGCAATGAACATTTGTACAAATGTTCATTTGAATAAACCTGCAATTGAACAAATGTAGGTTTGTTTAAATGTGCATTTGTAGCAAGCTAAAAATGTAGATCTGTTCAAATATTCATTGGTAGAAATATTCAAATATTCATTGCTGCATTAGTAGCATCATTCAAATGCACCTAAAGCGTAATCGCTATGGATGATTATAAAAAGAAGCTGGGCAATCTGGCCAGTAAAATAAAAAACGAAACGCCGCAAACACCGATACAGCACGTGCAGCCTGTAAAGGCGATAGCGGTGCCTGCGGATGTTGAAGAGGCGCGTTTTAACAACTGGATACCAAAAGGCCTTAAAAGAAAAATCAAGTCCTATGGAGCTCAAAATGACGTTTCACAAAAGGAAATTACGATACAGGCATTACAGAATTTTTTGAAAGAAAATGGAGTTCAATAATTCAAATCGCAAAGGATATCATGGCAATAAAAAAGGGATTTAACTGCTGTCTTTTTGCAGTTAGCAAGATGTACGTTTGTACCACAAACGGATCTTGCCCTTTCCTCCGAAGTCGGTTCGGGGGCCATAGTTAACCTCCAAAGTCGGTTTTTATAAAGATAAAATTTATGGAGGCAGAAAATGAAAATCGTTCTAAATGGATCAAGGTCCGTTTAAAACCGAGTGAGGTAGAATCTTTAAATAAGATATTCAAAAAAACCACTTTTCAGAACTTAAGTGAGTTTGGCCGTGCAATGATCTTGGGTAAGCCCGTGACCGTAATTCACCGTGATAGATCGATGGATGAGGTCCTCGAAGAATTGGTGCTGCTACGAAGGGAACTGAATTTTATAGGCAACAATTTGAACCAGGCCGTGAAAAATATCAATAGCGCTCATGGCTTCCCGGATTCACGTTTATGGATGAATCTCCTCACCATAATTAATGGAAAACTGGAACCCTCTATAAGCGAAATTAAGGATCTCATGAACAAATATTCGGATTTATGGTCGCAAAAATTAAAAGCGGAAAGAGCCTGATCGGCGCAATCAATTACAATGAGAATAAAGTAAAAGCTGGCAAAGCAGTTCTTTTAGCGGCGCAATTATATAGTAAGGATATGAAATTACTTTCCTTTAATGATAAGCTTTTCCGGCTAACTGATCTTGCGAATCGCAATCAGCGGACGAAAACAAACACCGTCCATCTTTCTTTGAACTTCCATTTATCTGAAGATCTAAATGCTCATACTTTGATAGAGATTTCGGACAGCTACATGGCTAAGATCGGTTTTGGAAATCAGCCATATCTGATTTATCAGCATATGGACGCAGGTCATCCGCACATACATATCGTGACAACGAACATCGACGTCAATGGGGAGCGAATTAGTTTACACAATATTGGGCGCCTTAAATCTGAACCTGCAAGAAAACAAGTCGAAAAAGAGTTTGGCCTGATTGAAGCAGAATCCAAAGCTGAAATCCACAAACAGATAGAGCCGGACCCTATCTCACCATTAGTTTATGGGGAAATTGATATTAAAAGAGCTATCACAAATATCGTAAATGCTGTTGTTCAGCAATACAAGTTTTCGAGTCTGCCAGAACTCAACGCTATTTTGCGCTTATACAACATTGAAGCTGACCCTGGAAACAGGGAAACTGTAATGTTCAAAAAACAAGGTTTACGATATTGGGCTTTGGATAATTCGGGTAAAAAAACAGGGGTGCCGATCAAGGCAAGTTCAATCTATCGGAAGCCCACCCAGTCTCTACTGAATGATCGTTATAAGCTTAACGAATATTTGCGTAAGCCTTTTAAGGAAACACTAAAAAGCAGGGTTAGCAAGGCCTTAGCAAGATCATTTAACAAAAATCAATTCTTAATTGAATTAAAAAAGCTCGAGGTTTTGGGAGTTTTTCGCCAGAACGCCGAAGGCAGAGTATATGGCATAACCTATGTAGATTTCCGAAGTAAGTCTGTCTTTAACGGAAGTGATCTGGGCAAAAGCTTTAGCGCAACAGCAATCATTAGTGCATTACAGGGCAATGATGAAATTAAGAGTAACTCTGATCAGTTTGCTGAATCAGAAAAACCCCCTGCTTTACTGCAAACTGTTGCGGATTATACCACACCCATTTCGTTTTTGGATCAACTGCTTGCCCCCACAGAACTAGGAGGTAATGATAATTTATTTGAGCGAAAGAAAAAGAAGAAAAAAAGAAAGTTAAATCTGTAAACATATTTATCATGCAGACCGGAGAAAACGAGCAAGCGCTGAGAAAAATAATGGATTTTACCAGGTATTTGGGAATTCTGGTACTGATCCTTCACTTTTATTTTAGTTGTTACGGTGCATTCAAAGAAATGCATTTGACATACCCGATTTTAAATCATGTTTTGTCAAGTATCTATAAGCTACCGATATTCAAAAGTACCTTGATGGCAAAAAGCGTTGCAATGATTTTTTTGATTGCCTCACTTATTGGCAGCAAAGGTAAAAAGGATCAAAAGATCGGTATCTCGAATGCCGTTTTTTATTCAATTTCAGGAGTAATACTCTACTTTCTAAGCGGCCTAATTTTTAAATTCAGGCTATCAGTACTGGTGACCGGCGGCTTATATATAATTGTGACCGGCATTGGATTTTTACTTTTCATTACCGGCATTAGCTTTTTTTTCAGAATAATTAATATCCGCTTGAGCGACGATATTTTCAATAAGGAAAACGAAACTTTCCCCCAGGAGGAGAGAAAGCTTGAAAATGAGTACTCCATTAACCTGCCGGCCCAATATAATTTGAAAGGCAAAACGAGAAGCAGCTGGATAAATATTATCAATCCTTTCAGAGGCACACTGGTTATGGGTAGCCCAGGCGCTGGTAAATCTTATTTCGTTATACGTCACATCATTACACAGCACATTAGGAAAGGTTTTAGCATGTTGATATATGACTTTAAATTTGATGACCTGTCGATCATTGCCTACAACGCCCTTCTAAGGTATGCAAAAAATTATAAGGTAAAACCGACTATATGGTTCATCGATTTTGATAATATTAAACATCGCTGCAATCCTTTAGAACCGGGCAGCATGACGGATATAACCGATGCGATGGAATCTTCGCGCACCTTCATGTTAGGATTGAACCGGGAATGGATAAAAAAGCAGGGAGATTTTTTTGTTGAATCACCAATAAATTTTGTAACCGCCCTGATCTGGTTTTTACGCAAGTATCAGGATGGGAAATATTGCACATTACCTCATGCGATAGAACTTGCCCAGGTGGATTATAAATATCTTTTTGCCCTTTTGAAAATGGAGCCGGAAATTGAGGTTTTGATCAATCCGTTTATATCCGCTTGGCAGAATGAGGCATATGACCAATTGGAAGGTCAGGTAGCCAGTGCAAAGATCAGCATGGCCCGGTTAGTGTCACCGGCTTTATATTACGTGTTATCTGGCAATGATTTCACTTTGGACCTTAACAATCCTGACGCGCCGAAAATAATTTGCCTGGGAAATAATCCTTTGAAACAGCAAGTGTACGGGGCAGTTTTAAGCTTATATATGTCCAGGACAATAAAGGTTGTCAATCAAAAAAATAAATTGAAATGTAACCTGGTAGTTGATGAATTTCCAACCATCTACTTTAATAACATGGATAGCGTAATTGCCACGGCAAGGTCCAACAAGGTAGCAACCACATTGGCGGTACAGGATTATAGCCAATTAAAAAAAGACTACGGTCGAGAGCAGGCCGAAGTAATCATGAACATTGTCGGCAATATTGTTTCCGGACAAGTCCCGGGGGATACGGCCAAACAACTCAGTGAGCGTTTTGGCAAAATTATGCAGGAACGGCAGAGTATTACAATAAACAGCCAGGATACATCGATAAGCAAATCAACCCAACTTGATTTTGCTGTTCCGGCATCGAAAATTGGTACGCTATCTTCTGGTGAATTTGTCGGTTTGGTTGCTGATGATCCAACCAATAAGATTGATCTTAAAGTATTTCACAACTCGATCATTAATGATCACCAAGCATTGAAAATTGAAGAAGATGCTTATAAGCCAATTCCGGAAATAAGGAGAACGGATAGCGACATATTGATGGCCAATTATTTAAGTATTAAGACCGATATCCAAAATATCATTATGCAGGAGTTGACGCAACACGAGGCTGGAATAAAGTGATTGACAACTTAGGGGAGTAAAGGGTAGTAACTATTGTCGCTCTTTCGGCCCTCAATTTCCTATAAGTTACAATCAATGTTTCAGATCACATAGGCATAATGTGCTTTTTAAGCAAACTTTTAACTAAAATTTAACTACCCTTTTGTAACTGTTTTACAATGAATTTATCTAGTTCCTTTGATTGTAAATCAATCATAACCGCTTACCAAATTGGTAATACAAAAAAGAAAGGAAACCTTAGTGACAAAGAAAGATCCATTTAATCACAGGTCAAGCACCTGTTGGTGACACGAGTTACCCATTCAAATTATCATTTAACAAAACTGCTATGGAGATCAGTATCTTTAAAAAAAATAGGTTTCAATTTTCGGATCGCTTACGGTCTGATATCATCACTGCGATTCGATGGGCTTGTATGTTCCTATTCCTATATACCGCGTATGCCAAATTAATTGACCATCACCGGTTTTTGGAAGGCTTATCGGAAGTGACCATACTTAACGGATTCGCTTTCTATATTTCATGGTTTGTCCCGCTCGCCGAAATATTAACCTTTTTACTATTGCTGTTTCCAAAATCAATTACAGTAGGTTTTTACGCATTTATTAGTCTTATGCTAATTTTTACTGCCTATATAATCTCCGCGTTGATTTGGGAAAAAAATCTTCCTTGCAATTGTGGTGGAGTTATTGAAAAATTAAGCTGGACTCAACATATCTGGTTTAACAGCGCATTTATTACGCTGGCCATTTTTGCGGTTTGGCCAACAAAATCAAATCATCTTTAAAATTAAAAAAATGAAAAATTTCAAAAAAATCGCTTTAGGCCTCGTAGTAGGTGCTATGGCAATCAGTTTTAGTGCATTTACTAATGCCCCTAAAAAATTAGTGACCGATTGGTATCGCCCATTGAGCAGCACACTTTCTCCAAGTTCCCCTGCCGCTCAAAACTTTGCCAGCTATGACGGCGACAATCCAATTAATCAACCGTCCTGCTCAGGCGCGACCAATGTTTGTGCAGCCGAATTTCCGGTGACTACTGCGGCGCCAACACATATTAGCACTAAAAATTAATAAATGGAAGTCCGGTTGCCATTTCGGAAGCCGGACTTTCATCTATTGGATAATAGGTCAATTTAATCTGGGACTTTTTGATGGCGGGTTCTTTGTCACGACTATTACATTTGACCACGTTTTTTTCTCTATAAATCTCAACCCGATTTTTTTTAATTCTTCGTTCAACCCGGAAAGCGTTTCTGTTTTTTTGTTAAGTTCAATATCAACATTTCCATCATAACCGGTATCATTCACGATAGCCATATTGTTCTTCTTCTGAATGTATGGCTGTAATTGCGTTATAAAAAAAGAGATAGGCTCGTTCTCTACTTTAAGGCTTGCCGGTGTGGAGTAATGATGAGAATTTCCGCCCTTATAGTTTCGATAGGTTTTAATACTGTCTATCTGAGTTAAAGCAAGCGCATTTACTTCTTTTCTTTCAAGATGGGCTTCAATCCCAATTGAAGCGAAATATCTGTTTAAATCTTCCTGCATGATTTGGAACAACTGGCGGTTAGAGAATATAGTATCGCGGGTCGCTAATTCATAGCTATATGCGTCGCTGCGTATGTTATTCTGCCATTCGTGAATTAATCGGTCCGATGTAAAGATGCCGAGTTTAGCAGAGTCAGCGAAAGTGGTAAAACCCCTGCAAATCACTTTATTCATGTCCCAGTAAGCCAGGTCGAATTTCCCAAATGCACATTGATACAACCTTATGATCGGGCTGTTAATACACGAGATAAAATCGTTATTGATGCCTCTCGAATAGCCGGTTTCCAAATCTTCCCGGTATTTCGTTATTAATGAATGATAAAGAAATTCATTTTTGAGATTTACTTGTTGACTGGCGTACGGTGGTTTATCGATGTCGTATTTTATAGTTTGTGGTTTGTTGATAATTTGCAAGCTATCTTCGTCAATTAAACGCGTAATGTTGCTTGAAGTCACTTCAGACTTGTCTGTGATCGCTTTTACAATTCCGTTCTTATCTATCCAAACGCAATGCGGAATCGTTTGATGTGGAAAATAATTCTCCATGACAGAATCCTTCAATATTATTGAAAAAGCTGGTTCGTGATCATGAAATATTTTACTTATTACTTCCTTGACTACCTTGCCACCCTCGCGCGTTACGCAAAGAACTTGCAATTTATCTCCATATTTCTTTTGAAGGCTGTCTAAAAAGGTCAAAGATGATACACATGGTGAGCACCAGGTTGCCCAAAAATCAATCAAAATTGTTTTGCCCTTATAATCGGCTATACTTCCTTTTTTGGGGACGTTACCGACTGTGTAGTTAAAAGATATATTTGGAACCTTTTCTCCTATAGCTATTGGTTTAACCTGGGCATTTGAAATACCCAGGAATAAAATCTGCATGCATATAATATTTGCAATTATTTTCGTTTTCATATGTTATAATTTGTGGGTAACTATCTGGGATTTTGTGGCATGCCAGACAACGCAATAACGTCGTTAGGTAAAGGCAGCGCGAAACGCAGGTCATTGGCTGGAAGCGTAAATACTTTTCCGTTTAAAACCCTGGAAAGTGTTAATCCGGCTCCTTCTTTGTTAAATCGCTTTATATCCATCCACCTGCTTCCCCGCATCACTAATTCCTTGTGTCTTTCTAAGAGTATTTTTCCCAGTGCTACGTTTGCATTGGAAGCGGATAACGGGACAAAGGTTCCGGACTTATAGCGCTTTTCCAGTAACGTATTAAGGTCCGACATAGCTTTGTCGACATCCCCGAGTCGTGCATTACACTCGGCCCGTATAAGATATACCTCATCCGTAGCCAACCCATTGAATTGACTGAAAGTACCTTCATAACTACCTTTAAAATAATGAGAGCCGTCACCGTTGTTTGTAAAAAAGATTGATCTCCGCAGGTCATTTAAGGAATACCCGGCATACAAGACGGAATCAATTTTTGCTTGGGTATCACCGATAATTCCGGAATCATAGCCGCCGACTGTCGCATCATAAATTACTTCCGTATTAAACTGATTGATAGGATATGCTGATGTCGTATCTAATGCATTATAATCTAACAAGGTATTTTTCAGCTGTAAACAGGAATCCGCATACAACAAGGCAGCATCGTATCTTCTCATGGCCAGGTAAGTTCTAGCTAACAGGCCATAAGCTGCCTGCTTGGATGATCTGAGCACGTGTACAGGCGTCGTATTTAACAACGGTACCGCCGCCTTTAAATCTTTGATAATTTGGCTGTAAGTTTGTTCAACGCTGGATCTGATGGATGGCTCATTGAAATTGGAATTTAGCCTTAACGGGATACCTAAATCGGATGTTGACGAACCCTGGTCGTAAGCTAATGACCATATAGTTGCAGCTTTATAGAAGCTATGGGCCCTGAGAAATAAAGCCTGTCCTTTAATGTTATCCCAATTAGCGGCATTACCTTTATTCCTTTCTACCTTAATCATGTTATCCAGTACGGTATTGGCGACATAGACATTGTTATAAACCAAGTTCCAGTCGTTTGGCAGGTTTGTGTAAGGTCGGAATAAGTCAGCCCGTTGCCAGGTATACAAATTTCGCTTTTGTACTTCAGGTAAAGCTAAATAAGCAGAATTGTCCAAATAATATTCATCGGAACTGGCCTCATCGGAACTGGGATTATTCCAATTGATACTCTGGTTATCATCCATCAGGCTTTGCAGGTCTTGAGTAGTGCTGATGATAACTAATGATTTGTCGGACTTAGCATCCAAATATTTTTTGCATCCGCCAAGACTTAAAAGTAGGGTGATTAGGACGGCGCCTTTGTATATTTTTATTTTCATGATGATTTTTTTAAAGATTAGCTCTCAGGCCAATGGCAATATTTTTTGGCGTAGGCATTACTGAATTTGTGTAGGTATAATCGGGATCAATTCCCAAATGGTTTGCACGCCATAAGATTCCTAAGTTATTGGCGTTTACGTAAACCTGAAGTGCTTTGAAAGGAAGCCAATTGAAATGTTCCCTTTTCAAATTATAACTTAGGGTTATATATTGCAATCGAACACAGTCGGCTTTTTGGATAAGCGACTCTGAACCAGTATAGAAATTATCCCGATCTGGATTTATTGGATAAACAATGGAAGGAATATTTGTCAGTTTCTCATCCCCTGGTTTTTGCCATCTTTTTGCATAATCAGAATTTCCTGCGCCGGTGCTTGCGAGAGTTGAATAATTGACAGATTGAGCCCTGAAATAGTTGCCGAAATTGTAAGTAATTCTCGCGGTTAGAGATAAATTGTTGTAGGTAACGGTATTACCAACAGAGCCAAACAAAACAGGAAACCGTGGCCCGTTGTAAACGAGATCGGACACTTTTGTACCACTTCCGGTTATTGAGGCATAATCTTCGCTAACTTTTCCGTTTAAATAACCCTGGGGATTACCATCGCCATCTAATCCGGCCGACTTGTAAGAATGTACCCCCCAAACCGGATAGCCCAGTAGCGGATTTTGATAATCTGCAACATAATAACTTCCGTTGGGCGATGTTTGATTAAATCCTGTTACCCTGTCCTTATAATAGTTGATATTAAAGGTAGAAATCCATCTAAGCGGACCGTCTAAATTGACGGTATTGATTTCAACGTCTAACCCATTGCCCTGAATAGAAGCGATATTCTTTGTTACTGTAGCAATATTTAAACCTGCTGTGTAATCAATGGGTACCGTTGCATAAAGATCCGTTGCGTTCTTTCTATAGAAATCTATGCTACCTGTGACACGGTCATTTTTTAATTTGAAGTCTAATCCGATATTGATCGTCCTTACCTTCTCCCAACGTAGATCCGGATTGTAGAAATTGGATACGTCTGAATAGGGCGAGTTAGTATAAATCGAATTTCCGGGGGCGTATGAAATTGTCGTAACTGAGGATTTTGTTGGATCAACGTTGCCGCTGAAACCGTAAGTAGCCCTTAACTTTAGATACGGTAGGTCAGTAATATGGTAAAAACTCTCCTTTGACAGATTCCAGCTTAAGCCTGTCGACCAAAGTGGGGTCCATTTGTCATTTGTTGCAGCGCCGAAAACATTTGACGCATCTCGTCTCATGCTTGCGGAAAGTGTGTATTTCGAATCATAAGTATATGCACCGTTTGCAAAAAAAGACACGAAATGATTTAGCGTGCCTGAAAAACTATTGTTAAAAGGAATATTTGCTAACCGGTTCGTAATATAATTCGGGTAGGCATTTATGTAATCGACTCCTGAGGAAGTCAATAAATCATCGTTATAACCGTAAGTGCGGAAGGTACTTGCATTATTTTGTATCGAACGAAGTTCCCCGCCAACTAATAGGATAATTGAATTTTTATTCCAACTGTGGTCATAGTTGATCTGGCCGCGTACGTCATTTGATGTTAAAACAGCATTTTGTTGATCTAGTATGCCGCCTTCAGGAACGATACGGTTTAAACTGCTCCCGTCAATTTGAGTAAAAGCGTTAACAAGGTTTCGGGCAAAATAGCTTTCCGCGTCGTACAATAAGTTTGACTTGAGTTGCTGCCTTTCATATTGATACTTGACATCGACATTTAATCCTTTGAATATTTGATACTGCGCGCCGAAATTCCCTAATATATCCTGTGTATTGACGGTTGTAAAATTGTGCTGATAATCATTAAGTGGATAATAGTTCCAGTCCAGGAAATTGCCTTTTGTAGCCGCGTTATCTTTGGCAGACTGGCTATACGTTTGTGTAATTGGCAACGCATTACCGCCGGCATCCGCTAATATTTGATACGGTGCTAACGGATTAATATTACCGTAAGCAGGTTTTCCAGTTTTGGTATGATTTAACGTGTATAACAGGCCAGTCGATATTTGAAGGCCTTTCACGGGTTTAAAAACGATTGCAGACCGAAGATTAAGTCTGTCGTAATTTGCGGATAAGCTGGAAACGTCTTTGTCATAGCCTGAAGAAAAGAGGTAATTGACACTATTATTTCCGCCACTCATGTTAACATGATATTGTTGGTTGATAGGCCGCTGGTAGATGTATTTGGAAAAATCATTTCGCACATCAAATCCTCTCAATTTATTAATTTGATCAGTTGCCTGGTTTTCAGTTATCGTTCCGTTCGTCGCCTTTAATAATAGTTGAACAACAGGTGATAAAACAGGATGTTGACTGCTTGATATTTTACTTTTATAATAGCCATTTTGATATAACAATTTCTCAAAATCGATGTAATCGCTACCTGACATAGGGGTTAGATAATTCAGATCCGGCTTATCGCCTATAGTCACGTTTGAATTTATCTCAATGTTTAAAGGCTGGTTGCTTGTGCCTTTTTTCGTCGTTATCACAATAACACCGTTACCGGCACGAGTTCCCCAAATTGATGCTGCCGCGGCGTCTTTGAGGACTGTTACGGATTGCACATCATTCGGATTAATATTGTTGATATTTCCATCATACGGGAAATTATCGACGACAATTAGTGGCGCAGTCGGTCCATTAATTGTGCTCAGACCCCGAACCATCAATTGACTTGTTCTGGTGCTACTATTCCTGTAAACCGACACACTATTTGTGATTGATTCAAGGCGGCTCAATATATCTGGACTAACTTGCTGATTGTATAGATCTTTACTTACTACAGTGAATGAACCAGTAGCACGCTCTTTAGGCAGAGTTTGATAGCCAGTCGATACAATACTTATTTCGTTGAGTTTGGATAGCCTTGGGGATAACCTGATCAATAATTCAGATTGTGATCCATTAATTTCGAATGTATAGGAAGAATATCCTACGTAACTCACAAGTATTTTATCGTTGAGATTTCCTTGGATCGTAAACGAGCCCGCCGAATCGGTGGTCGCAGTTACGCCACTACTTAAGTTCTTTAATGTTGCGCCAGGTAAAATCTTTCCCAAAGAATCAACTACTTTACCTTTTATCTTGATAATTGGGACTGTTAGTTTATTGTGTTGCTTTTTTTCGGAAACGACGACAAACTTGTCCTGTATTTGGTATTGAAGTGGCTGATTAAAAAAAATTACCTCCAATGCCGAATTCAGGGAAAGATCTTTCACATTTATTGTAACTGGAGAGGCCAGTTTTAAGGCGCTTGTTGATATTATAAAATCGTAACCTGTCTGATCACTTATTTTGTCAAACACTAGTTTAAGCGGCACACCTTTCTCGGAAAGCGTGATGCTCTGCGCTTTTGTGCTTGCGCTGGCCTGAAGCATGGCGATGATTATGATCAGTGTCGTTAGCTTCATGGTTAATAGAAATTTAGCAGCATAGCCGGGTGGCTGTGCCTTACTTTTAGGGTAAAACTTATACATTTGTGTTGCATGGGTTTATGCGCCTGCCCCTCATTTTCCAAGATGTCCAGGGCAGCGCAGGTTATTAATAGTTCATAAATTATTAGTACTCAAGCTAAAAAGTCAGGTTACCGATTGCGTTCGGTTCCCTGGCTTTTTTAATTAACTAATTGATCTGATCTTTTTATTTCATGACTACTATCCTCCTTCCTTCCATCTTAAAATGGAGAGTCTGAGTAGCCTCTAATGCTTTTAGCACCTGGCTTATATTTTTATCGCGTGATATCCGGCCGTTCAATCCGTCGGAAGAAGGCGTTCCTTCATATTGAATTTCAACATCATACCAGCGGGAAATTTTCCGCATGACGCTCTGAATACTTTCATCATTGAACCAAAACTGTCCCTTTACCCAGGAAAGGCTTTCGGCAACATCGGCCTGCGCTATCGTGATCTGACCATTGTTTAGCGATGCCTGCTGTCCGGGCTTTAGATATTTAGCGCTGCTACCATTAACTGTTGAGATCTTTATGCGGCCTTCTGACAACGTAGTGCGGCTGGCCGGCTCATCGGCGTATGAATTGATATTGAAGTGGGTACCTAAAACTTCGACCTGCTGACCGTTCGATCTGACAATAAAAGGGTGGGTTTTATCCCTGGCGACTTCAAAATAAGCTTCGCCCTTAATACTGACTTCTCTGGTTTCTAGCTGTTCAAAGGATGCGGGGAAAGTGATGGAGGAAGCCGCATTCAGCCAAACATTGGTGCCATCAGACAACTGAACCTTCCATTGCCCGCCGTTTGGCGTCTCCACAGTATTAAGGCCGTGATCTGGTAAGGCCGAATTGGCAGGGTTAAAAGTTAGCTGCCCGTTACCATTCTTCACTGCATGAGCACCTGTTTGGGATATTATCGCTCCATTTTTGGCGTCTGTAATATTGATCGATTGCCCATTTGAAAGTTTAAGAATGGCTTTGTTTTTACCAGGGGCGATATCGCTTTCAGCATAAACCTTTTGACTATTCTTTGCCGGCGGCACAACATAGTAAATAGTGGCGGTAATGATTACGCCAATGATCGCTGCGGCAGCCATCATTCTGCTCCCGATTTTTAAAAAGTGTCTTTCATTTCCGGGAAGTTCCCGGAACACGCGTTTACCGATCTGTGTGATCTTCCGTGTGGTGATAACAGGCTCGTCCGCTTCATTGTGCTGCAGGTACCAGGATTCTAACAAAGCTTTTTCCTCTTCGGTACAAGTCCCTTCATGATATTTTCTAAAGAGTTCGGTTAGCTGTTTCTTTTCCATTAGATGGGTATGTAATAAATCAACATACCAGCATGACGGCAAAACCAGCAGGAAAGGAAGTGTTGTACAAAATTTATTGGTGGGGACGAACAATATGCATCCCATACATTTAAAGACGCTCGATTGCCTGCCCATTGATTAAGAGCAGCGGTGATTTTACTAAAAGTTGGGATCAGGCATTACTTCGAATGTAACGATAAGACTCAATAATTGGGTCTTATCGTTACATTAAAGGTAAATCCACCACGTGTTTTAATTGTCGTCTTGCCATTGTGGCCTATCGTAAAGTTACTAAAGCTAAAATTATTAATATTCCCAATTTTGTCTTCAGCGCCCTTAATGCATTGTTGAGCTGTTTGGAAACATTGTTTTCGGTAGTACTCAATTCTTTAGCGATCTCTTTATGACTAAGCTCCTGTTTACGGCTCATTTCGAATATCTTCTTCATATTCGGTGGCAGCATTTGGATCTGCTGCTCGATGTATATGGCAAGTTCATCCTCCCTGATTCGGTGATCGGTGGGAATACCTTGATGGGATTGCAGGTAGTTGCTTAAGGAATCCAAATATTTCGTTGCTACTTTTTGATGCGCGAAGAGGTCAAATATTTTGTTCCTCACTGACGTGAACAGGTAGCCGGCAAGGTTGGAATTCGGTAGGTTGAATTCTCGTTTAAACCATAGATTAGCGAACACATCCTGCACGACATCTTTCGCTTGTTCTTCGTCCCGGACTTTTTTTAATGCGTGAACGAAAAGCAGGTGGAAATACCTTTCATAGATTTCTTGATAAGCGGAATGGTCCGACTCTTTGAGGAGTTGGATCAGGTCATGATCGGAAACGGTTCTGAGATCGTCCATCGGCTAACATCTATGTAAGCCCCGGACATTGGTTCGGACGTAAAATACGGCCGGAACTCACCTGTCATGTCGCTAGGCTCTGGTAAAGCCGACCTCTTTGGAGGTATCACCATGACATAAGCGAGCTCCGGCCCTATTGGTATAGGGAACGGAAGCTACACTTACCATCGCTGATTAATTTACCAGATTTAGCGGCGAGGCTCGTTAGCAGTCCTTATTGTTCTATTGAGAACTGCGAAAATAATGATTTAAATTCTTGTAATAAGCTAAGATAGCAATGAAATGGTATACATGTATACCATCGCTCGAATTTTTTTTATATTCTTTTATGGCTGATGTCTTTAGAGAGAAATAATTCGGCGATTGAGCAACATGTGATAGACTATGTATATAATCTTCGGACTAAACATAATTTAAGACAAGAAGATATTGCTACCATTATCGGAGTGAGCCGGTCTTTTGTTAAAAGTGTAGAAAGCAGTAAAAGTCGAGCAAAATATAATTTGAATCATATCGACAAATTGGCAGATCACTTTGGATTGTCTCCAAAAGATTTCCTTCCCGAAAAACCGAACAAGCATTTATAATCAATTCTGGCGTTGCCTGCGGCCCGGGCTTTTTGTTGCAAGTCCTCGCTAAACTGCGGGCTTTTCACGCAATCCCTAACGCTTTTTCCACTCGATCTTTTGAACTACATTTACCTTTATGCAGGATTACATTACCTATACCGATCATAGTTTTATAAATACTCAGCATCACGGAAAACAAGTGAATTGGCGTGTAAAAAAACAACCGGTATACCGTTTATTAGATAATAAACAGTGGCTTGATAACTTTTTTAACACGGGTGAGTTAGCGCTGAGTTGTTTCTCAAAATTCAGAAACTACTCGGATGAGATCCGGGGCGACAAAGAAGAAGGCGATGCCATGATTTGGTTTGAAAATGCTAAGGGGGATACACATGCCTTTAAGTATGAATCAGGAATGAATAGTTATATTCTGTGCACTACTATGGAGTTAACGGAACAGGTCATAAAAGATTTCAATGCTGTCGGGGCAATAAAGATTCACAATCCAACCTATTTCGGAGCAGAGGTTATGCAAGTAATACCAGGCGCTCAGCAGGGCATTGAAGGAAAGTGTATTTATGATGATAGCCGTGTTTACCGTGGCTACTCTGATAAAATGAAGGCGTTGCTTTCTTCCGGCAATTATTTAGATCATCCATCTCTTCGCGACGAATTAATGATGGCGGCGGGTGAGCGGGAATTGTTTCTCAAATTAAAAAAATATGAATCGCAGGATGAGTATCGAATGCTATGGTTTGTCGATAGTTCGGTTGATTCAAATCTTTTTGTAAAATGTCCGGGCGCAATTCGATTTTGCGAACGGATAGACTTTTAATTTTTATCCGATACTTTCAGAGTTTGCAGATCTGCTGTGAGGTTATGTAAAGGGCAAACCAGTTTTCCATTCTTTTCCAGCATTTCCGTGCCTAAATGGGGGCACCTTCGGCCGTGGCAAGTAATTCCTACATAACCCTGGTACCACTTTTCATATAGATCAACCTTAGGGCGTTGCTTTTCGGTAGGTTGTTGAGGGATTACAATACCCGTTTGCAATCTTTCACATTTCACATTTTTAGTGACGATACCGACAAACTTGTAACCTTGACCGTTGGGTACGATAACGGCAGATGTATGGCCGGCATGCAGGCTAAATTCATGGTGCATGCGTGGATGAACATGAAAGCGGCCATCTATATGATAATGTTCATGAGGAAATCCAAACTGTTTATCTGTATGGAGCAGATCAAAAACCGGTATAAAATAATTACGGCCATCGCTCATTAAAATTTCCGCGCAGGGTACGTCATAAAAATTACCAACCGTTAAATCTGTCATTAATCAAATATAAAAAATTGTAACTTTAAACAATGAGGGAGCTTGAACCGCCTTTTCAACTGGAGTACCAGGGTAAGCCAATTAAGGTTGCGGAACACGAGATCAAAGAAAAACGTATTTTTTATATAGATTTTAATGGTTGGAAAAAGCCGCTAGTGATAACCGTGGGCTTAAACAGGTTTGAGGAGAAATTCTGGACATCTGTTCCCGAAGGGCGGCAACAGGAAGCAGAAGACATTGGCAAGCTAATTGCCGGTTATATTAGAAATAAAAATAAATAGCATATGTGTTATTACAACGGGCAAAAAGTGACCAGGTCAGAGTATATCCGGTTGAAGTCAATTGAAAAGGCGATCAAAAACTATAACTTTTTGAACGTCGGTGTACATAACGGGTTTAATTACGCGCCTTGCGCAATATTGGTTCAGTCAGAAGACCGGAAGGACTTTGATATTGTCCAGGCAGAATGGGGATACGTACCCGGCTTTATAAAAACACGGGCAGATGCTAATATTTTCCGGGCAAAATACACAACGCTCAATTTCAAATCGGAGAATCTTTTTGTTAAAGAGGATGGCAAGCGCTCTATGTGGGCTGATGCAGCCAAAAATCGTCGGTGCCTGGTTTTATCCACGGGTATTGTCGAATCACGACACATTCCTAAAATCGGCAAGAAAGGACAGGAACTGAAGGAAATGATCAAATATCCTTATCAGGTTGGCGTGAAGGACCATGAATATTTTTATTTGCCCGGCTTGTATAATGAGTGGTTAGATCCTGAAACCAGTCAATTTGTAAACACTGTGGCATTTGGGGTCACAGGTTCAAATATCGTAATGGATCAGATCCACAATTCAAAGAAACGAATGCCAACTATCCTGACGGAAGACCTTGCCTGGGAATGGCTGATGGAAAAACCAACCGAAGAGCGTTTAAGCCAGATCGCGCGCACGCAGATCCCGTCGAGGTTACTTGAATTCTGCACCATTGACCGTAACTACCGGTCAGCGCTCGAAGCTACACCGCTGGATTATCCCGAGTTGCAGCCTATAAATACTAGTTTTATCGACACGGAAGAATTGGAATTCAACCATTGGCCGGAAGATTTAGAGCCCGTGTTGCATAGCGGAGATGAAGGGGCAATAGTTAAAGAAGCAATTAGAACCCATTATCCACCTGCCTTGAATAAACAAGGGGATTTGTTCAGCTAAATTTATCTGAAATTTCTGCCTTTGTGAATCACATCTTCAGGTTGCTGGGTTTTCAGCGGCTTGTCCATAGGGATAAATGGAGATGCTTTTTCATCAGCCCGTGATAGTGTCAATACTGGTTGCTTTTCATTGCGAATCGTAGTCAGGTCGCCTAATAGCTTGGTGATGTTAAAGATACGCCTGACAATGATATGCGTAACCTGCGTACGTTCTACTACTCCCTCGACCATAAGCAAACGCGCATGTAAGATTTCTTTCCGGTATTTATCAAAAAGCTTAGGGAAAACAACGAGGTTAGTGGTACCCGTTTCATCTTCCAAAGTAATAAAGCAGACCCCTTTAGCAGTACCGGGGCGTTGACGAATAAGGATCAGGCCCGCGGTTTTGATTAACGTCTTATTTTCCGTCCCATTAGCTTCTTTGGCGGTTTTGATATGCAGCAATTCCAGCTGGTGGCGAATAAAACTTAGCGGATGGCCTTTGACTGATAAACCGATGGTTGCATAATCCTGTACCACATGCTCCGAAAGGCGTAAGGTCGGAAGGTCAACTTCCGGCTCGTAAAGGCTTTCGGACGACTGACCTTGCATGAGCTGCACCGGGCGGTCATGAAGGGCAGAGACCTCCCAGAGCGCACGCCTCCGGTCAAGATCCATAGATCGGAAAGTATCGGCGTTGGCTAATTTTTCCATGGTTGCCACACTGACTCCTGCATCGCAAATCTGGTGCGGTTCAGTATAAGGTTTTATTCTGCCGGACACTAATTTCTCCATTTCCTCCTGCCGGATGCCATCAATTTCCCGGAATCCTAATCGCACAACAAAATACTTACCCTGTTTAGGTTCCAATATGCTATCCCACTGAGAACGGTTCACATCGGGATGAAGAACCATAACCCCATGTTCGCGGGCATTGCGAACAATTTGTGCAGGTTGGTAAAAGCCCATGGGCTGGCTGTTAAGCAGCGCTGCGCAGAATACCTCCGGGTAGTAAAATTTCAGCCAGCACGAAACATACACAAGTAAGGCGAAACTAGCCGCATGACTTTCCGGGAAACCATAGCTTCCAAAGCCTTCCAGCTGTTTGAAAATGCGACGTGCGTATTCTTCTGTATAGCCACGTGTCGTCATCCCGTTGATCAATTTATGCTCAAACTTGCTGACCATGCCATTGAATTTAAACGTTGCCATTGTCCTGCGCAACAGGTCGGCCTCGCCGGGTGTAAAACCGGCAGCAACGATAGCCAGCTCCATCGCTTGTTCCTGGAACAGCGGCACGCCCAGCGTTCGTTCAAGTATAGAGCGGATTTCTTCAGAAGGGTAATCTACCGCTTCTTCATTGTTCCTCCGTCTGATATAAGGATGCACCATATCGCCCTGTATCGGGCCGGGCCTCACTATAGCCACTTCGATCACCAGGTCATAAAAACAGGTGGGTTTCATACGGGGCAACATAGACATTTGCGCTCGGCTCTCGATTTGAAATACACCAAGCGTATCAGCGGCCGTGATCATTTCGTATACCTTAGGGTCGTCCTGGGGGATATTGGCAAGGGTTAGGGTAATGCCATAGTGACTTTTGACAAGATCGAAAGCCTTACGGATACAGGTTAGCATACCTAACGCAAGAACATCAACTTTCATAAATCCGAGCGCATCGATATCATCCTTGTTCCACTCGATATTAGTACGGTTTTCCATACGTGCATGAAAGATCGGGCACAGATCACTAAGCTTACCATCCGTTATAACGAAGCCACCCGTATGCTGGCCGAGCTGCCGGGGAAAACCTATCAGTAAAGCTGTAAGCTCAAGCACTTTCAGCAAGTGCGGGTCTTTATGATTAAGGCCTAAAGAGCTCACTTGCTGTGGTGTAATCTCTTCATCGGAAAGATCTCCGTAAGCATCCGATAGTTGTTTAACGACATCGACGGATAAGCCCATTGCCCGCCCGACGTCATTTACCGCACCTTTATAGTGCAGGGTAAACACGGTGGGCAGAATTGCGGCGCGGTCACGGCCGAAGCGATTATATACGTATTGGATGACTTCCTCGCGACGCTCATGCTCAAAGTCGACATCGATGTCGGGTGGTTCATTCCGTTCTTTGGAAAGAAAGCGGGCAAAGAGCAAATTCGACTTGTCCGGAGCAACTGAGGTTATCCCAAGTACAAAGCAAACCGCGGAATTAGCGGCTGAGCCACGTCCCTGGCACAGGATATTCTGCCCCCTGGCCCACGTCACATAATCTTCGACGGTCAAAAAATAATCAGCGACATCCAGTTCAGCGATAATTGCGAGTTCCTCCTTAATGGCGTTCACCACTTTTTCGGGAACATTACCGTTATAACAAGTATTAGCCCCTTTCCAGGCGAGGTATTCCAATTGCTGCTGCGGTGTCCTGCCTTCAGTAGTCAATTCACTCGGGTATTTATACTTCAGCGATTTAAGGTCGAACCGGCAGGCATCTGCTATTTTGCGGGAATTAAGGACGGCTTCAGGGTAATTACGGAACAGGCGCTCCATTTCCTTTTTTTTCTTGAGATGCCGCTCGGCATTTTGATGAAGCTTATATCCTGCATTAAAAATAGTGCACTTTTCCCGGATGCAGGTAAGTATGTCTTGCAGCTCCCGCCTGTCTGCGTTATGGTAATGTACATCATTGGTGGCGACTAATGGAATATTTAATTCGGCTAAAAGGAACAGGCGCTTAGCGTCATCCCCTGTATAATATTTGGTGGCCGCTAAATAAAGGTTAGGCAGATTTTGACGATAATCCTGTACGTGGTGCGAAAAGATGAGCTCAAATTCGAAATCCTGGCTGATCCTGTCGGGGGGTATAATAATGAAATAACTGCCCTCGGCATGCTGGTAAACATCTCTTTTCGAAATGTGACATTGCTCTTTTTCAGCACGAAGGTTCCCCAACGTAAGCAGGGCAGATAACCGGCCATAAGCTTCTTTGTCGGTTGGATAGGCAAGTAAGCTTGGGCCGTCCAGCAAATCGAGGCGCACACCGGGGACTAACCGGATGTTACGGTCTTTCGCGACCTGATAAGCACGTACCACTCCGGCGAAAGTATTGTGATCCGTGATACCAATCGCATCATAGCCAAGATCAGCTGCCTGGTCGACAAGTTCTTCCGGGTGGCTGCCGCCAAGCCGAAAGGTAAAATTGCTGGTTACCTGTAATTCTACGTAGCTCATGCGAAAAATCCATGTAAATACCAGTGTTGGTTACTTTCTGCGTTGTAATGGCCTGAACGAAATAACCAGTAACGCCGGCCTGCTTCATCTTCCGCAACATAATAATCCCGGTGCTCACCCGGTTCGAGCCACCATTCCCGCTCAATACGTTCAGGCCCGTCGGCACCAACAATGACGTGCTGTTCGCCTTTCCAGATAAATAGTTTTGGCGGGTAATCAGGTGTGAGCGCCATAGCTTCAATGGGTTCCGGTTTATCAAGAATTTGCATAGGACGCGGTTTATCCGTACGCCATTCACTTTCAGGTGCCTTTTTAATATCTGCATTGGCCTGCGGCGTGCGTTCCGGCCAGTAATGTTCTCCCGGCAGATAGCGGTTAATACGAGCTGTGCCGATTCGGCCGGCAACCCGATCAAGCAATTCAGCGACCTCCGTACTATCGGCACCGCTCTTAACCGACCAAAGTTCACTTTGCTTATCACTGATCGCTTCTGTTTTGTTGGCTTCCAGGGTAAACAGCTCTATTCCCAAACCTGGAGCAATGGTATCTAAATGATTAAAAAAAAGCTTAAACAGGTGTTGAACCCGGTTGCTCGCATGGTTGGTACCGATAGTAATTTTACCGTCCTTTCCATCGATTCGGTACCATGTCAGCGTGGCGGAACGCAAACCCAGTCCTTCTCTGTAAAGCCGTTTGCACAAGCGCTCAAGTAAACTAGTTAAGGCGATCTCGATAGCTGGCCGGGTACGAATCGCTTCCAGGCATTCCAAGCGTTCACTATAGGGAGCCGGTTCTTTAATGGGGAACAAATATTCCACTTCCTGTCCGAGCGCCTGATGCAAACGCAACACCATGTTTTTACCAAAGCGGCGGCGTAGAACCGAATTTGGCATGTAAATAAAACTGCTGATCTGATGCATACCCAGGTTCCGTAGCTTCATCAGTTGGTCCATGGGCAAACGAAGTGCGGATGGCGGTAAAGCCATTAGCGCATTACGATGCTCGCCGACCGGTACAATAAGCCCCGAGGTGGCACAACGGGCGACACCCCATGCTGCGCCGATCGTATCGGCAATTGCTGGTCGGACGTCATAACCGATAACTTTTAGTCGGGCAACGATTTCCTGCAGGTAGGCTTTCTCCCCACCCTTTAAATGTGTACAGCCGGTTACATCAAGTAACAAGCCGTCTGGCGGATCAAGCTGCACAAGTGGGGTATAGCGCAGGAACCATTCAGCCAGACCGGTTAAAAGCTTGACGTTTCGACCCGCTTTGCCATCGAAAACATACAGGTCCGGCGCAATAACGCGCGCATCCGCTACGGTCATGCCCTCTGTTACCCCATATTTACGTGCTTCATCGGTCAGTGCCGTGATAAGCATGCGTCCGTGATCCGGTTCAGCGAAGACATAGGCCTTCCCCTTCAGACCAGGCTGGCGAATCGCCTTTTGGTCAGTTAATAAATGCCGGAACCATATGGATGCAAAGCGTTTAGGCATAGCGACGTTTTGGTTCAATGATCTGAGGAATGGTAACCGTTTGAAAGCTTTGTTTTTTCCACTCGATCGTCCAGTTACCTGGCTTGCCATTTCTAACTTTAAGTAATTCAACTTGCCAGCGCGGATGACCTACGCCTGGCATACCGACCCTCAAATGGCTGCGGACGGGACGGATTCGCCAGCGGGTTACACAGGCGGTTGTATTGGCTTTCTTTACGTCTTTCCGGAGTATAAATCCCGTTGCGTGACTTTTTTCAACGGCTAACTGTAATCGTTGAGATTCCGTAAAGCTTAGATCTTTAGTTTCGCATATCACTGTTGCGACACCTTCACATTTCAGAGCTTCTTCCGTTACCCAAAGCACATCTTTTTGCAGCGGCACATCCACAAAAATTACCCGATCGGGATCGACCCCAAACAGTTTCAGCGCCGGCGGATAGATTCGGCGGGTATAACTGATCCAAAGGCAGGCACCGCCGTTGCTTAATAATTTTTGAACAAGACCAGTTATAAAACCGCCGCTGGCAGCTGTATCCTCCGGGCTATTACTGATAAATTCGTGAATAGCACCTGTTGGGAATACACCATCTGGAAATGCGAGGGCTACTATTCCGAGACCCAGGTCATTGCTTGCGCCAGGTTGCGGCGCCCGAAAACCTTCCCAACGGATCATTTCCTGGCGAAGTTTACAGATAATTTCTTCTTTTGTTGGAGACATGGTGCAATAATTAAAAGTCAAAAGCCGTTTGGTCAAAATTCAATTTCCGGTTGCTATTGTGTTGCCGGATGGCCACGGCGATGGCTCTCACATCTTCCAATGAAAAAACCTCATCCAGACTATAGGCAATAATTTCTTCCGGCGACAGCGGCTCGTCTTCAATATTCACATACACAATCGAAATATCGTTGAACGCCCTTATTTGATAGCGCATAAAACCTTCAGTATCAGCAATCTGATCAAGCTGTTCAGCTGAAAGCGTCGTTAGCTTATTTGCAAGGTCGAGTTGTAAATTAAATGGTACCATGACTGCCAAATTTGGGGACTATAAAGTTATGCTAATATTTTTAGCATTTTCCATATCTTTTTTACATTTTTTTCTGCACATTTGTTTTATGAAAAGTCAATTGTTCCCTGAAATTACAAAGACGGCCAAAACATCCGGTGGCCGGTGGGTTCGTATTTTTCCAAATGATGGTGAAGGCTATCACCTATATGATGCGCTGGAAGAAAAGTGGATCGGGCGCATCCTTGTAGATGCGAATGATAACTGGATTTATGATGGCGATGCCTTAACTGTTACCGAGCAGGAAGAAATAGCCGGCATGATTACCGGAAATCGTAAGGAAATGGAGGAATTGTTAAATCTCTTATACAACAGCTAAGAAGCTTATTCCCAAGTTTTCATCGCGGATATTTTAAATTTCTATTTCTGCAAGCGCGACTAATAAATTTTCAAAATGCTGGGTTAAATCTTAACTTGCCTTTAACACCTGAACTATGAGCAAAAACAAGAGAAAACCCACCGCATACGGAGTATTTATTATTGAATGTCTTCGACCCGGTGATGCGGCTGACGCAAAGGTAATGCACCAAATTCTCGAAATGTCAAATATCATAGCACTTTATCATACCTCAAACACTATATTGGAATTCGAGCAGCAGGTCAGCGATTTTAAAAAGTCTAATTTCAGGTATTTACACCTGTCTTGCCACGCCGATGCTGCAGGTTTAGAAATCGAAGGTCAGGATTACAGTAACCAAAGGTTAGCTGATCTTTTGAAGGATGGGATGGATAATAAAAGATTATTTATGTCAGCCTGCCAAGGAGCTAATCGAAATCTTGCCAAAAAAATTATTAATGGTTGTAACGCGGCATCGCTTATTGGCACACCCGTTAAATTGTATTTTGACAAATCAGTGCTGTTTTGGCCTTCGTTTTATCATCTCATTAATGAAATTGATCAAGTAAAAATGAACCGAAAGTTGTTAATCAGCACTTTACAAAAGTGTACCGACTTATTTGGAGTGGCAATTAATTATTATAGCAAAATCAACGTATCTCCAAACGCATTGCGCCGCCTGAAGATCAGGAAAGGCCAACCGCCAACCGATGAACGTCTAATTACGAAACCGCTGAAATGAAAGTAAATGTTCATAATAATCTATTGTGTTGATATTTTAATCTCAATTAACTGATATAAATGAACGACCTTTAATCTATCTGAATATATCTTTTACTAATTTTTTTAGTCAAAAAATTTTAATACATTAGACTCCAAAAGATTTTTTCGAGCTGAAAAGTCAATATATTATGAACGAACAAGTTAGAGTTACGAAATATTCCTTCTCTGGACACGAATCCTTCCAGTGTAGGCAACTTTGGTTAAAAAGAGGATATGATTTGATTGCTTCCGGTAGAAAGTTTTCAGATGAAGATGCAGTAGTTGAACTCGGGGTTGGCAAAAACATGGTTACGTCGATTAAATTTTGGTTACGTGCTTTTAATATTATTTCAGGTAATGATGAGATTACCACGTTTGGCAGGCAACTATTGGATGATGAAGTCGGCACCGATCCTTATTTAGAGGATGACGCAAGTTTATGGTTGTTGCATTATCAGATTATACGGAGTGAGATTGCCTCTACCTATTCATTGATTTTTAATGAGTTACGTCGCGAACGTTTGCAATTTAACAAAGACCATTTTGAGGCTTTTATTAAAAGAAAGGCCGAGGAGATCAAAGGTCTTAACTTCAATGCGAAAACAGTTCGGGATGATTTTGACGTATTTAGAAAAATGTACCTTGCGAGCAGTTCTGAGGTAAAGAAGACGGAAGATAGTTTTTCAGGATTGCTATCCGATTTACACTTGTTAAATGTTAATGGCCGAGGCAAAGATGAATATTACACTATTGAAAATATAGAACGGGAAGAGATACCTGTGGAAGTTTTTCTCTTTGCGATATTGGATAACGAATCTTACGGTGAAGCAATCAGCTTGAGTTCACTTGAAAACGATACCGATAGTCCCGGTTCGATTTTCGCCATGAACCGTTCGGGCATTGTAAGTAAGCTGCAGGAAGCTGAAAAACGCTTCAAATGGCTAACGTATCGTGACCACGCGGGTATCAAAGAGTTACAGTTGAAAAATAAACCTGCTTCTTTAGAAGTTTTAAAAGCATACTATGCGATCAACGTATAATCCATCCGTTAATATTATCCGGGATTCAGAAATTGAATTTAATTATATACCTACCCCTAACTCCAAAAGGGCGGTTGCTCAAATCATAGATGACTTTCGAAAGGGGCTTCGATCTTTTCATGTCATTGGTTCGTACGGTACCGGGAAATCTGCGTTTTTATGGGCTTTAGAGCAATCTTTGACCGGTAAAAAGCCCTATTTTAATATTTCATCGTTAACCAAAGGCAACGTCGACGTAATTAAGTTAATCGGTGATTTCAAATCACTCATTAACGAATTTAATGCTATTCTAGGGGTAAATCAGGCCGGAAATGTTGAGCAGCTATTCTCAGAAATCTTCAACCGCTATCATGCCCTTGGTAAAGATGGATTATTATTAATTGAGATTGATGAGTTTGGCAAGTTTTTGGAATTTGCGACGAAAAACAATCCTGAAAGGGAGCTGTACTTTATTCAGCAACTGGCAGAATTTACCAATAATCCCAAATACAACATTATCCTTCTTGCGACCATTCACCAAAGTTTTGAAAGTTACGGATTTGGCTTATCTAATTACGAGCGCCAGGAATGGACTAAAGTGAAAGGCCGTTATAAGGAAATTACCTTCAATGAACCTGTAGAACAATTACTATACTTAGCCTCTGAACACATACAGGATGCGTTTGATTTTGAGGGATCAAAAAAGACACTTAAAACTGCATTAGATTTATTCAATCGCTCTAAAGCCTTCAACTTTGATGAAGCGTTTTCGAAAGACGTTAACGCTCGGATTTTTCCGCTCGATCTTTTGGCAGCAAATGCGCTAACCCTTGCATTACAACGCTACGGTCAAAACGAGCGGTCATTATTTTCTTTTTTAGAATCTTCAGATTACACCAGTATTTCTAAGTTTGTAACTATCAACGCGCCATTTTACAATTTGGCTTCCGTGTATGATTATCTCAACTTTAACTTTTATTCGTTTTTATCCTCCAAATACAATCCCGATTTCGGTGCCTGGAATAGTATTCGGTATGCGATAGAAGCTATTGAACGTCAATTTGATCAAAAGGTAAACGACTATATTAAAATTGTTAAGGCTATAGGCCTGCTCAATATTTTTGCAGCGTCCGGTGCAGTTTTGGATAAAGGTTTTTGGGCGGAATACAGTGCTGCAGCTATCGGCATCAAAAATGCAGAACAGGCACTTGATCTGTTAGCTTCCAAATCAATCATCCGGTACCGGAAGTATAACCAACGCTACATCCTGTTTGAAGGTACCGACCTTGATATCGAAACCGCATTGATTGAAGCCGGTAACAAGGTAAGTGAAGTGACAGACGTACCAACCTTATTACGTAAGTACTTTGACTTTCCTCCCGTGCTCGCTAAGGCTTATTCATATGCCAATGGCACACCAAGATATTTTCAATTTGCAATATCGGATTACCCGGAAAGTGTAATTCCATCAGGTGAAATTGATGGCTTTGTTAATTTGGTATTTTCGGATACCGTTGACCTGGAAAAAGTAAAGCAAGTGTCGGCAGAGAATAAACAGGCTACGGTTTATGGTTTTTACGAGAATTTCAAAGAGATCAAAACTCTCCTTTACGATATTGAAAAAACGCAAAAAGTGTTTGAAGAGAACCAGGATGATCGGGTTGCGTTAAGAGAACTGGAAAATATTTTGTTACACCAAAAGAGCCTGTTAACCCACTATATCGTCAATAATTTATTTGGCAAAAAATCCGAAGTGGTTTGGTTATACAAAGGAAAAAAAATAGAAAACCTGCGTTCAAAACGAGCATTTAATCAAAAGCTCTCCGAGATTTGCAAAGAGGTATTCCACGGTGCTCCGGTCTTTAAAAATGAACTGGTCAATAAAAATAAAATATCCAGCGCGGTATTTACTGCGAAAAGAAATTTCTTCAGAGCCTTAGCGAATCAATACGACTTACCCGATCTTGGCTTCGACCCTAACAGATTCCCTCCTGAGAAAATGATTTATATCACCTTGTTACGAAAAAATCAATTGACCGGCGCGGATGCGATTTTCAATGCTTGGAATATTGATCCATCATCCTCATTTCAAAAGCTTTGGGATCATTCCAATAAATTCATCGAGTTGGCCCGGAAGGAAAAAACAGGGTTAATAGAGTTCGTCAACAGTTTGCAGGAAGTGCCCTACAAGCTCAAACAGGGTCTGATCGACTTTTGGGTACCGACATTCCTGTTTTTAAAGAAAGACGATTTCGCATTATTTGGTCCCCGTGGATTTATACCTAACTTATCGGATGAGATACTCGATCTAATCTCCAAAGACCCGAAAAGCTATTCGGTCAAGAGCTTCGATATTGCCGGCGTAAAACTGGACATATTTAATAATTACAGGCAATTCCTTAACCAGGAAACGAAAGATGCCCTAACTAACAGGAATTTTATTGAAACGATCAAACCATTTTTAGTGTTTTACCGAAGCCTGCCGGAATATTCCCGTAATACCAAACGCCTTTCAAAAGAAGCTATAGCGATAAGGGACGCCATTGTCAATTCACAAGATCCGGAAAAAACATTTTTTGAAGATTTTCCGATGGCGTTGGGTTCATCCATCGATCAATTAAAAAATGACAATACTGCACTAAACGCCTATACGCAGGTATTACAAGCTACAATACGTGAACTTCGCACTAGTTTTGAAGCTTTGGTCGGTCGTTTTGAGGAATTTATCCAAAACGAGATTATTTATGAGCAGGTTGACTTTGAAGTTTACAAACAAAACCTTCAATACCGCTTCGCTAAACTTAAAAAGCACCTGTTGTTGCCTGCGCAAAAAACGTTGGTTCAGCGCATAGATTCCGAATTGGATGATAAACGAGCATGGCTAAGCTCTATTTGTCAGGCAATTACCGGCAGAACTTTGGAAACGTTGAGAGACGAAGATGAATTAATATTATTCGATAAGTTGAAGGATATGATTATCGAATTAGATAGCCTCACCGCGCTTTCACAAGTCAAGATTAATGAAGAAACAGAAGATGTGATTGGTTTACAAATCGATTCTTTCCAGGAAGGTAAACGTCACAAAATTATTCGCCTGCCCAAAAATATGGGCGCAAAGGTGGATGAAATTAAAATGACCTTACATGGTGTATTATCTTCCGATAAATCATTTAATATTGCTGCAGTCACTAAACTATTACAAGAATTGACCAATGAGTAACACCAGACATGTTTTAGGAATATCAGGCGGGAAAGATAGTGCGGCTTTAGCCATCTATTTAAAAAGCAATTATCCAACGCTGGATATCGAGTATTATTCGAGCGATACCGGCAAAGAATTGGATGAAACTTATCAATTGATCCGAAACCTCGAAATTTTTTTGGGCAAAGAAATACAGATATTAAAAGCTGCTGACAAAAGTGATGAAGATCCCTTTGATCACTTTTTGAAGATGTATGGCGGTTTTTTACCATCAAGCAATTCAAGATGGTGTACTAAAAAATTAAAAATTGAGCCATTTGAGCGATATGTAGGCACCAAGCCTGTTGTGTCCTATGTGGGGATCAGAGGTGACGAAGAACGTGAAGGGTACATCTCGCGTAAAAATAACATTCAATCTATATTTCCATTTCGAAAAAACATCTGGAGCGAAGATGTAATTGGTAAATTGCTGGCCAACAGCAATATTGAACATATTATTGCTTTAAGTGATAACGTTAGCCTTCGCGATAAAAGAGGGCGGTTCATAGACTTATTAGCTAAACCGTTAAACATGGGCTTTACCCAAGCTAATAAACTGAACCAGCTGTTGGGTTTAGGCACTAAGGAATTTAATCATATCGTCTTTCAGTTCTTAAAGACTACCCAATATCCCCTAAGTCGTGAAGAAGATTTCCCTTTGTTGGAAAATGAAGAAAATCTAATACGAGAAGATATATTCCGTATTTTGGAGGATAGTGGCGTTGGGGTGCCGGCTTATTACAAAAAGATCGATTTTCAGTCCGGCAAAGCAAAGGGACAATATTCCCGCAGTCGCTCAGGCTGTTACTTTTGTTTTTTTCAGCAAAAGATTGAGTGGGTTTGGCTATTTGAACAACACCCCGACCTTTTTGTGAAAGCTTTGGAATATGAAAAAACCGGTTATTCCTGGAATCAAGAAGAAACCTTAGAGGAATTAATTAGACCTGAACGCATACAACAGATAAAGGAGGAGTACGTAAAACGTCAGGAACGTATGTTTAACAAACAATCACCTTATCTTATGGACATCCTTGATGATGAAGAAGAAGTTGGTTGCGCTTCATGCTTTATATAAAATATGTTGTATAACGGATTTGAGTTTAATAAACTCGACTTTTTAATCAAGAACATTGATGATCCTAAAGATGGAATACCCAATGATTACGGAATTTACCAATGGATTTATTGGCCCGAGTTTGATCCTCTGAAGATTTCTCATGCTGATTTGATGAAACTTTTGTTAGAATATACGGTACAAAACTTTTACATCGAAGAAGAAATAATTGGGCGGTATAAATTTCATGCTAAAATATGGGAACAGGGCTTTAAAGACAATTCCTACATATTCGGCTTAAGCAGCACAAAAAGTCAGGAATTGGAACGCTATCTTAGAGTTAAAGCAAATCTTAAAAACTTCAGTGAATTCTTTAAAGAACTATGCTTTGTCAGGCCCTTTTATCTTGGCAAAGCTGATAATCTAAGAAGCCGCCTAAAGAATCATTTTGATGGCCGCACCAATGTACTACCAGAAATTATCGCCAAAGGGGTTCCTCAACACCAAATTTGGGTGGGATACAAAAAAATGCCATATTCATCGACAGAACCAAAGCTGAATACGATCTTTGAAGAGATTTATTCACGAAGAATTAAACCCGGATTAACCATCAAGCCTAATTAACATGAGCGAGTTAGACAATTTGAATGATTTTGAAGAGCAGGGTTCGTTAGAATCCAATATTAATCTTTCCAATGTTTATTCTGTTCGAAAAGGTGGGTTTGGTGTAAACAGCCAAATCAATACTTTTCTAAGTACACTTACAGTTTCTCAACTTACGGAAGACGTACTTTTTTACGAGACCTTAAGCGCAGATAAAGATTGGCCGGTAAGTCAGATTATACAACGTGAAGTGGATCATGAACGTGTTAATTTGATATCAAAAAAATATATTTTGGGAGCAGGCAGAACGGTTAAATATTTTCCACCCATAATAGTTGCATTGTTACCCCGCGAATCAGATGGAAGTTTTGCCAAAGCCTACAATTTCACGGCCGACGATACATCGGTATCAAAAGAACATGTTTTAGACAAATCAATTTATCGTAACAATTCCAAATTTCGTGAACTGCTGCTCTCAAAAACAAATGGAAGCCTTGTAGATGGATTTTATGAATTCAATACATCAGCAATATTCGAGCATAACGTAATCTGTTGGGATAAGAATAAATTTTTTGCCGTTGTAATTGATGGCCAACATCGTTTGGATGCCTTAAAGACTAGCGCCGAAGAAGACAAAATGTATTTACAGGCTCAGCAAGATGTACTTTTTCTTGATGTGAGTCCTCTGATAAAAGATAAAAACAGTTTTACGCCAGTCGAAATTCTCCGAACAGTATTTATTGATATCAACACAAATGCAAAATCTGTTGGCATTGTGAGGCGAATTTTGATGGATGATAAAGACCTTGCCTCGCTGTGCGTTCAATCAATCGTTGAATCAGTTAATAAAGATGGAACTTCAAAAGCAGAGGACGAATTCATTGCTTCCGTACTGATTGACTGGTATGGCGAGAGTATCAAGCACGAATTGCCACATTTGACTGGGTTAATTACACTACACCAAATTTTGACAGATCAATTAGTTGAAAAAAAATTGGTTTCAATTGAAGATCACCGTAATTCAAAAAAAATTAATGATTTCATACAAACACTGAATCAAAATTTTTTTGTCGATAAAACTATTGAGGCTAATAGTGAATTTCAGGATGTTCAAACTTTAGCAAGTTCATTTGCAGAATTTCTTAAGGATAAAGAAATTAACCGTGATATTTTTGCCCAAGAATTGGATGAGGGGCTTGACAGTATTTTATTTACATACGATTATCGCGTACTTGAGGTAGCACAACGAAATTTCGAAAAATTCTACCTTAAGCCGATTATAAAAATAATGACCAAAAGTCTACCGTTCGTTCAAGTTATCACTTGGCTTCAGGAACAACGGGCTTTTGATCCAGCTTCCAACCTCTATAGATCGCTTTTGCTTCCAAACAAAAAAATTAGGGAAAATGAAAATATTCGAAATGCCTACGTAAACGCGAGGCGGACCTTAATGGAAACAGTTAATCCAGATTATTTGCTTTTTTATGCTGTCGTGGGGCAAAAGGGTTTGTTTTGGGCATTCTTCGAAATATTAGATACCAAATTCGTCGAAGGCAGCGATGAGGGAACCGTTACAGAAGTTCAGGAGAAATTTGTGAATGAGTTGAATGAGTTACTTGAATTCATGAAGGCAAAACAAATAACATTGTTTGGAAACGAGACTTACGCATTAACTGTAAGTAATGAATTAGATGAATATGGCACCGTTGCATCATCTTTTTGGGAAGGAATTTTATATGAGGGCGATCGGATAATTTATAATTCTCAGGGCGTTAGAGCATTTGCTGACGTTATAAAGTTCCTATTAAAGGTTTACAACGGATTGAAAGAGGGGGAATCTGTCGATGAATATAACAATTATTTCATTAGATTTTCCACAGTCAGAACACGCCGGCTTTTAAATAAAAATTTCGGTTACAGGTCTGATGAAGAATGGGATCGCCTGGCACAGACAATTTTGACAACAAAAAAACAACATTTGATCGATCTTTTTAAAGCGGGTTTTGCACAACAAGCACAATGATAAATATAGATAACGCATTCAATACCGAGAACCGAAGTGTTTTTGAATATTACCAAAGGCCGGGCGTTGGTTTTTATATACCGCTTTACCAGCGCGAATACAGTTGGGATACCGATAATATTGAACAGCTTTTGGAAGATATCTCCAAGGGTGTCGAGAACCTGATAGAAAACGATGAGAATGAGATTCGTTTTTTAGGAACGATAATAACCGTTACTGAAACGGACAAAAATAAAGTTCAGCCGCAGGATACCAAAGCCTTACCGCCTTCGATTGAAAAGATCATTGATGGCCAACAGCGGTTGTCAACGATTTCCATTCTGGCCGCATTGTTGTATCGCCACGTGGAAACTATTCGGGAGCGATTAATAAAATCGCTTAAAAAAGTAGAAGGAGTTGATAAAGAAGATATAGAGAACCAGGTCAATGAGATTGCACAGTTTTGGAAAGACAAGTTGAAAGATATCTTTTCTGTGGATCTGAAGCGGGGCACGCCGCCAGTTAAACCAAAGATCATCCGTGGTAGCATAGACAAGTGGGTAATGACGGAATCAAATAATGAAAGTTATAAATCCTCAGTTTCCTATTACTTGTACCAGTTCATTGAGCATTTTTTTCGGAATGGAGAAGTTCCAAAATTTGACCGAAGTACTAATGCAGGCAAGAATTTAGCCGCGGCTAATGCTTGGATCGTCCGCACTGTCTATGATGCGCATGTCAATGACAATGGGTTCTCGCCGGCACAGGACATTATCGAGAATATCTCTGAGGAAAATATTTGGCAATATGAAAGAGTTAACTTGCGTGCCCTCATCAATCCAGATCTGTACGGTGACAAAAACAGCTTTTCTTTTGTCTTAAGTTCATTTGTACAATTGCTTTCCGTTTGTCATTATTTATTGGACAGGTGTTGCTTCACGGTTATTCAACCCGTTTCAGAAAATTGGGCCTTCGATATGTTTCAGTCGCTTAATGCTACTGGTACGCCGTTAACTGCAATCGAAACTTTCAAACCTTCAGTTGTTTATGTGGTAAATACAGCAGGCGAAGATTTTAAAGGCTCCACTGAAGATAAATATTTTGCTAAGATCGAATATGCCTTTGAAGATCTGAAAAGCGCGGCTCAAAAAAGTAAATTAACCAATGATTTGCTAACCTCTTTTGCAATTCCAGTGGAGGGTATCAAATTGGCCACGCACTTTAGCTCGCAGCGAAAATGGCTTGAAAAGGTTTATGAGAAACGCCTGGCTACTTTTCCTGAACGGCAGGAGTTTATCAAATTCTTTGGCAACTACAGTCAATTCTATCACGAAGTATGGCTCGATTATAAAGGTGATAATAACCAAATTATCGCGTCCATTGTTGGGTCAAACGATAGCGAGCTTGTTTCATTATTGTTGTTGTTTTTGAAAGAAAGCAACCATAAAATGGCGATTACCGTCTTGGCCAGTTTTTATCACGATGTAATTGAAGGTAAGCCTGATTCGATTTCTAACTTTAATAACGTTGTCAAAACAATTGCCGGCTTTTACATTTTATGGCGGGCTGCATATCCAAATGCAGGTTTAGATGATGTTTATCGTCTATTCTTCAAAGGCAACCCAAAAGCGGACTCTCCTGCGCATTTGTGGATAGACCAAAGAGGGTTTAGTGTAAAGGATGTTAAAGAATATTTCCGGAATGCCATTATTGAGAAAGGCTTAGACGACAAAAAGATTTGGATTGAAAAAGCGTCGCTTTATTCTAAATATGATAATTCATACTCCGTAAGTAAATTCATTCTATATAATAGCGCTCACGACACTATGCCGGACCCGGCGGCACCAGGGTTGATGAAAGTGGCCACACCAGGTACAGCAGATTTTATGCGCCTTGAACGGTGGCGCTCGCCGGACCTGCAGCACGTTGAGCACATTGCACCAAGAGAAAATTCAAGCGGAAAATGGAGCGCTTCTTTATATGAACAGCCTGCCGAATGTTTCCAATGTATAGGCAACTTAACATTATTGCCGGCTGAAGTAAACATTAGCGCGAGCAATAAAGGTTGGAAGGAAAAGCTAATTTATTACATGCATTTAAGTGAAACGGATCCTGATAAAGTTCGCGAACTCGCCAATAAGGCAAACTCCGAAGGTATTAAACTCGCGACCAGCACAATTGAAATGTTGCAGAACGCACGTTACTCGTCGCACATTTTGCCGGTTTTGGCATTTGGCGAGACCAACGACTGGAATGCTGATATCGTAAATGCCCGTAGCAAAAGAATGTTGGAAATAGTTTGGGAAAGAATATGGCCATGGGTAAATTAAATCGAATGCAAATTTTATTTTAAGAAAAAAGGGAAGCGTATTAACTTCCCTTTTTTCTTAAACATTTATTTTACGCTTCCGCGATTGCTGCTTTTTTTCAGGCAGCTCCTCCTTTTGCTGCTCACCTTGTTTTTGACCAGTTGTTTGTTTTTGCTCGGGTTTCAAAAGTTCCTCGCGTTTGATCTTTCTCATTTGGTTGTCATAAAGGTCAACGGTTTTGTATTGCGGACTTGCGGCAACAAAGTACTTGACCTCTTCTTTGCCGCGGCTAACTGTGATCTGCTGCGGGTTTCCTTTTTTCAGGGAACGAAGCAGGTTTTCTTTACTGTCGGGATTCTCCAACTCTTTAATGCCTTTGCCGGTTAATACCTGTTCCAGGTCAAAACCGTAATTTTCATTAAACCTTTTAATTTCCTTATTACCGTTTTGGGTCAAGTTATCCGGATCCAACTGCAACCAAGCGTGGTATTTTTCGCCCTCTTTGTTGAACAGCTGTTTATGGACGGCGCGGCCTTCCATAAGGTTAAAGGCTTCTTTAGCGGTAATGCCGTTTCCCTTATTGATATAGAAGGTCTGGTTAACATCCTGGTCTTTGCCTTTATTTAAACTGGCATCGAACTTATTGAAGAAATACATCTCTTCCGAGTCGCCGGCTTTAAAATGCAGCTGATAATTCACTGGCTTTTGATTGAATTCATGGCGCGCATCAAGTGTAAACTCGGGAGTCTTCTGATTGATCTGTTTTTCCAGTTTTTCGTTCAGCTTGGCGCCGAATCCAAGATTCAGCAAGCTCTTTTTTAAAAATTCTAAATTTTGTGTGTTCATAACGTTGGATTTTAATAAATGAATTTGTGTTTGTGTTTCCGACCTGCCGATCGGTATAAAAGAAAGTTGTTCATGACCCGCTGCCACGCCTGCTCTGGTTTGCAGCAGTAAAATGGCATCGCTGACCGGAACGTCGGGATGGAAATTTTGCAATTGCCAGTTGCTATCTCCAGCACCGAGGCTGGCGGAATAACCGATAAAGCTTAACCGGCCATGTCCATCCCGCATCAGGTCCAGGTCTAAGCCTACCTCACCGACATGGGTGCTGAATCGCTGGTCGTTCTTTTCCATAAAGATCGCTTTACGGAGCTCGTCATTGACATCCGGGTTTCGAAAGCCGGCAGCTGCTAATTCCTGCTTTAATTCATAATAGTTTATAGCCTTTTCCATGTTTTTTCATTTAATGGATGCGTTGTCCGTTCTTAATGGCTTTACGTGGTGTTAAAGCGATGACCTGGGATTTTTTCGCCTGCTGTTGCTGGGCAATTTTATTTAGCTGTTCGACGGTTACAGGCCTCGATTTTGCATCAAATAGCTTTAGCGTGTTATTTGCCGGATCGGCCTGCACATGAATGCTTTGAAAATGTCCTTCGTGCTTCCAGTGGGTTGGAACTTGCTGCCCATTCTCCAAATAGCGGATCAGTTCATCCCGGTTGCGGGTGATGTTTGGCATTGCAGCAATGGCGTTAGCAAGGTCAAACTGGTGATCTGTTGCATAATGCTTAACTCCTTCGTTACCAAGCTCCATCCAGCGGTAGCTGTCCTGTCCGAGTATGTCTTTAAATTGTTGTTTTACAGCGCGGCCTTCCAATAAACTCAGCGCCTGGTTTGCTGTCAATCCGGGCCACTCCGCCAATGCAAATTCGTAACCGCGCATGACCTGGCCATTTTGAGTTAAGGCGCCATTAAGGTGCTTTAACTGGAAATCACCGTATACATCTTTTTCAAGATGCAGCTCGAATTTCAACTGTTTATCTGATGACAGCTGACAGTTTAACGGTAGTTTTAGCTGGCTACCTTCGGGGTCAATATGGCGTTCTAATTCACCGGCTACAGAACCTAATCCACGTTCACGCAGGATATCCTTTAGACTGTCCATATTCGCCGCTTGTTGCCGGTGTAGCTTTTCCAAATACGTAGGGCCATCAAAAAAATGATCCTTTAGCCGGAGAAATATCCGCTGTAAGCTATTTGGATACAATTGCGTTTCCAGCCTTCTGATATTATTTTGAAGCAGCGCCATAAATGGCTTTTCGTCCGGCCTGATCACCTGGCGCAGGCGATGCCCCGCCTGCTGCAAATGTTCGAGTTGCAGCTTCAGCAAGATCTGTTCGTCTGCTGTTCCGCCTTTAAGCAGTGGCGTTAGCTGTGACCTTTTGGCCTCCCAGCTTTTGAAAGCCAGTAATACACGGTTCTCGGGTTTCATACGCTTAGTTTTCATTAACCTTTAGCAATACCGGGTAATCACCCTTTAATTTCACTTTGATCTTGTGCGCCTTCTTGCTAAATAATCCTTTCGCTGCGTTTATACCACCAGTTGCCGCCTGCGCAGCCAGGCTTTCATCCATACTCATAAATTGCATGCTCTGAATGGCGTTATCCGCGCCATTACCTGCCGCACCGCCCAGCTCAGCCTCCGGGGCGGGGATACCCGGCATCCCATCAAGGCTGAACACCGTCAGGCTTGCAGGCATGATATCCTTTCCGATACGGATATTCTGGATGGTAAGCATTAAGCGCTGATTTGTCACCTGACAGGCACCAAACAATAATTGCCCTTTAGGCAGCATGACCCCTTTTAGCAAAACAGAATCGGTTAATTTCAATTTAACCGTGCCGCCATTCATTACCCGCTGCTTGCCGTCAATAATGGCCGGTATTGCGCGGAAGGCGGAATCATCATCGGCTTTTTGCTTAGGTTTGACTTTGAAGGATTGCGGATTTTGTATAGCCTGGATTTTGGTCAGCATATCGCTCAGCTGTTTCATTTCCGGATCTTCAGTGGGGGAACTTTTCATAGCCCGCATCATTTTATTGAGTCGCTTTACCTCAGGAGCGGCTTCGGATTGCTGGTAAGGAGACTGTTGCGGCTGATTGATCTGCCGGGTGATCTGCGCAAGTTTTGCTTCGATCTTTGCAGATTGCTGGTCTGCCGGTGTATGGATTGCCTGAGCCATGACAGCTTTAAACTGAGCGGAATCGCTTGCCTTATCTGGGCTAAACCCCATAGTCTGCATGAAATCTTTACTAACTCCGTCCGGCGTGTGGAGGCTGTCTTTTTTTGCCGATTGATAGATAGCCATTTTATCAGCCGCCTCCTTGTTCTTAAATTGAGCTGACGGAAGCGCTAACTCAATTCCTTTCTTAGGTTCGGCCGCCATTGCAGAGTTGCCATCCTTTCCGCCACCAAGCGCTATAAACGCCATCGTCAAAAATGGTAGCACCAGGACCGGTATCACCATATAGAATCTGCGCTTTTTCAGAAACTCATCTGAATGTTTCGGTTGTTCGTTTTTTTGTTGATTTTCCATGACCTTATTTTTGAATTGTTAATGAATCTGTGGTTTGATCTTTTTTCAGGTGTACAGGCGGTTTTGACGCTTCTCCGATATGAACCGGCATATAGGGCTCCTGCGAATTACTAACGGTCCAATGATGATAGTACCAATAAATGTTCAGCGTCAATATTCCCGACCAGGCGGCGCAGGCAATCCAAAACAACTTCTTTTGTACCGGCTTGCCTACCCGGTTGATGCGCCGGTTAACCTTCGCGGCAACAAGCTGCTGCCAGCGAATCAGCCTCGTAGCGATCCTTTCCGCCATCCGGTCAGTGGCAGTGTCTTCGCCTTCGTTTTTTCTGTTCCTGAAAAACATCATCTTATTTTTGTAAAGTGGTGTCCCTGTTAGCGATTATTTCCCAATGCTGGATCAGGAAACCATGCGGGTTATTATCCGTTTGAATTTGAATATCCCTGACCTCGCCCTGCGTTACCAGCTTGCGAAAAACCACGCCGCTTGAGCGCACCAGTTTTTCCGTAGCGTAGCAGGTAAAGCTGTAAGGCCATTGGTGCCCCTGAAGCCGGGTGCTGTCAATAGTGATCTCCTGTGAAATGTTCGCTGAGATCAGGTTATTAAAATAGCCGGACTCCCGCAGGTTATCATATTGCCGCTTGGCTGACTCGTCGGCCAGATATAAGGCCTTGCCAACGTTGGCTTGTATGGCTTTGTCATCCGGGCTCAGGTCAAAGAAATATTCATGAAATGATTTAATATGGTCCCTTAACTCGACCGGCAGGTTCGCCTGGCGGTCGGAAGCATTCGCCTCCAGCAGCTTACCATTATACAAAATATGGATGCGGCTTTGCGCAAGGTTGACCGCCTGTGTGCTTTTGTAGATGCAAAAACACATGGTAATCACATTGCCGATGATCAGGAAAAAGCTGAACTGCCGGATATGCTTAAATGCGGTGTCGATGTTTTTAAGATGTGTAAACATGATAGTTAAATTTTGTGATGTCCTTAATTTGAATTGAGTTTATTTGCCTCGAAGCTGCCCGATTGGCCATTACTGCCCGCGCCATTATATCCCCCCATGAAGTCTTTAGGCGCATTGATCAGGTTGGTCGCGCCCTGTTGCATCCTGGCTCCCGTGGCGGAGCCGGCGGCCATAGTAGTGTTTCCTGTATTGATGACCATGGTATTCACTTTTTGTAGCAAACCGTGTCCACCACCGGCATTGACGATATAATTGGCGACGCTGGGAACGGTGAAATAACCGATAATACCAATGATGAGAAAAATCAGGTAAGCGGTATCCGTCGAACTAAAAAAGGTATCCCCTGTATTTTGAACCTGGGAAATATCCAGCTTCAGCATATTTTCCTGGACCTTACCGATGATAGCACCAAAAATATTGGCAACAGGTAACCATAAGAATACATTCAGGTATTTCGCAAGCCAGGAGGTTAGGGTGTGCTGAAAGCCGTCGAATACAGAGAGACCGAACACGATGGGGCCAAGGATCGCCAGAACTACCAGGTAAAAGGTCCGGATCGTATTGATGCACAGCGCGGCAGCCTGGTAACAAACCTGCAACACCTCGGACATCCATTGCTTAACGGTATTTCGAAAGCTATAGGAGGCTTTAGCCATGGCAAACTTCATGTCGTTGCCAACGCTTTCTAAAACACCTTCGTTGTTTCCTTGGGGATCGTTCGGGTGAGTGTACTTATACCATTTTTCGCGGTCTCCATCGCCGTCCGCGCCCTGGTACATTTGCCATGTATCTGTTTTTTCGACTGCATCTTCCTTTGCTTTTAAAAGGCGGGCGATCGCCGCGTCAGAATTCTGTACCATTCCGCCGGTAGCAGTTACCGTTGGTTGCATAACGCCATTAATGACAGAAATAACCGTTGGGAATAGCAGGATAGCCAATCCAAGTCCGAAAGGGCGCATCAAGGGGTAAAAGTCTATCGGTTCAGCACTCGCGATCTGCCGGTATACCCTGGCCGCGATATACCACAACGCCCCAAATCCGGCGATACCCTGGCCGATGCCGATCAGTTGGCTGCACATCGGCAGCATGTCATTATACACACCATTCAGTGTTCCCTGCAGGCCTCCAATATTCTCTGCAAGGCCATCTGCCCTGGAAAATAAAGGAAAAAGCATCCCTGCTACCGCAATTGCTGCGGTAGTTAACCATTTCTTTTTCATAAATTTTATTTATTGGGTTAAACTATAAAGCCGTTTTAACGAATTGTTATCTGCCGCATCTTTTCCGCGTTGCAGCGAAAGCAGCATACCCTGATTGTTAAATGTTCTCAAAAATTGCAGGCGGTCGGCGCTCGTATTGTAAATACGGTCGATGCTTTTAATGCGTTCCGCATCCGACATCCGTAATTTGCCGGCAGTCAGGATATGGGTGAGGGATTCCGCATCATCCAGCGTTTCCGAGGCCAGCCTGGCATAGACATCCGACATATAATCAATTTCCCCGGTGCTGAAAGTTTTGCTTCGCCGGAACAGGGCAAGCTTCTTTTTATACTCCGAAACAAGGTCCGATTGCATGATGAGAATTTCAGCGATTCGTCCATATTTTTGAACGGCCGGGCTAACGGCCAGTAAGCCTGTGAGGTAACCATTATGCAGATTAAAATTGCCCTTCGATAGAGAAGAAATGGTTCCATAACCCTGCTTGTAGATCTGGTAGCCCGTTTTCATATCGGCAAGGATGCTTTTCATCTGGGTCAGCTTTTCAATGTCCAGAATAAGCTGTTGCAATTCTTGTGACTGCGCTTTGCAGGGTTTGTCATTAATGGTCAGGATCCCAAAAAACAAAGCAGCCATGGCCTTAATCATTGTTTTCATATTACTTATTTTAAGCCGTAAATCTTTTGTACTGTCCGCGACTCCTCATTCTCTTTCAGCCGCTGTTGTCCGTAAACTTTGGCCTGCGCTGCAAAACCAGCTGCGAACCGGTAATTTTGCAGCATTTCCTGATGGATTTTCGCCAGGAGCGCCAGTCTTTCAGCGTCGCTCATCTTTATCTTTGCATCTGATACCACGTCGTCCAGCAAATTCATTTGCTGACCACAATCTTTTAAGACGGCGCCCTTTACGTTATCCAGATATTGTTTTTCAGCATCACTTAACCCGGCAATCGCTCCAACTCCTGATAAGATATTTAAGATGTCCTTTTGCCATCCCAGGATCTCTTTAACCTGGTAATTTCCCTTTACGGCATCGCTGGCCGTCGCCAATTTGTTGTAGTAGGCACTATGAAGTGAATTTTCAATATTTAGATAACCGGAAATCTTGCCGAGCCCGCCATTCGCGATCTGGTAACCCTGTTTAAGGTATTTGCTGTAAACCTCCAGGGCGGCAATTTGCTGCAACAGGTATTTTTTTTGGGTGCTGCCTTGCCGAAACCATTCAGAGAAATTTTGAGCATGGCTGTGCAATGCCAGTAACAGGAATATACCCGCTAATAAGCTGCCTTTTACCAAAAGGCATTTACCCCGCTCTTCGATCCTATTGAATTCCATATAAAAGCTTTGTTGTTCTTGTGTCTGCGAGATCTTTGCTGCGGCGAATACTTAATATCTGGTTCTCGGTATTATACCTGCGCAGATCATTGTAATTGTCATCCAGCCGGTCGCCGGCACGGTTAATCTCATTTAATCTTTGCTCGTCGGTCATCTGCGTTTTATGACTGCTCAGTGCGCCCAAGACCTGATCCAGGTTTTTAGCGCTGGCGGATAGTATGCCATTATAAACCGACGCCATTTGATTCAATTCGCCTGCATTAAAATGCTTATCCTGCTTGAGCAACGCCCATGCTTGCTGATATTCCTTCATCAAAGCAACCTGTTCGAGCGTTAGCTGCTTGATGCGCTGATAATAGGCGATGGTTGATTTTACTTCCCACAATTCCTCGTAATAACCGCCGAAAAGCTTTTGCTGTTCACCCGTCCACCCGGAGATCTCGGTCAGCCGTAGTTTTGACAATTCATTTTCCAGGACCTTCTGCGTATTCTGAAGCCAGATCGTTTTGTTCTGAATTCGTTGTACTTTGAGGTCGATTGCCTTAATAACCTTAGTTACAGTAAGCTTTATTACCTCGCCAACGACGAACTGCGCATGCGCTTTGCTAGAGGTCACCGAAACTACTATTGTAATTAAGCAAAGGATGATATAGGCCTTAATTTTTTTCATAAAAAGCTCCTATCTCCTGTTTTAAACAGGGAGTGATTTATTTAATATGCTGTTGTTAGTTTACTTTCAGAAACAATGAATTCCTCAACAATATTCCTTTAGGATCTTCGGACAAATGGATTTGTCGGCCTAAATCGGTTTCGGAAAGAACCTGTTGATCCGTATTCCAAACCGCCTGCCATGTTTCCTTTCGAAATTCAACGGGCATTTTTTGGCCATTTCTGATGCGTTGAAAAGCATCACGTCGTTCAACAGAATAGGTTTTTGTTGAAAGATTTACTGCTGTAATGATTAAGGTATCGGTTGCTACACTGTATTCACTTTCTGCATGGTTTACATAAACGCCGCTTAATTCCGGGTTTTTACTCCTGCCGCAGCCTGCTATCAGCAAAGCAATTCCGGCACTAATCATGAATTTTGATGTTTTCATTTTGCTATGATTAATGGGTTAATGATTCTTGTTTATCCCGAACGAGCCGGGCAATTCCCTTTTCGACGCTGCCATATTTAGCGGCATACTCCTGCACCAATACCCTTTCCCTTCCTTCTGTGGTATAGGCATAATATTCTTCCGGTGAGAGCTCGTTCTTAAATACTTTCATTTCCTGGCCGCCCAGATCGATATAGATCTCGCGGTTATCCTTGTTGACGGATAGCACCTGCGCTTTTCCTTTTTCTGACATGCCAAGAATTTCCTGAAGCTTGTCGAACTTGTTCATGAACTTGCGCATGTCCATTAAAACTTTGATATCGGCATTATTGATGATCGCTTCTTTGATAATGGGCGAGCTAACCAGATCATCCAATTCCTGGCTGACGACGTTTGGCACGCCATTGAATTTTCGCATCGTTTTAAAAGCATACTGTATAAAGCTCGCCATGCCGGAGTTGGCGATCGCTTTCCAGGCTTCGTCAATGGTCAGCACCTTTCGTACGCCTTTCAGCTTGCGCATCTTGGAAAGGAAAAGCTCAGTTACCAGCAGGGTAATTACCGGAAAGAGGATCGGATGATCTTTGATATTGTCCAGCTCTATGACGACAAACCGCTGTTCCAGCATGTTCAGGTTCTCACTGGCGTTCAACAGGTAGTCAAATTCCCCGCCTTCATAATATGGCCGGAGCACATATAAAAAGTTATCAATATCGAAATCCTTATCTTTTACTCTCTGCGCTTCGAGAACATGAACGTAGGTGTTCTGCAGGTAATCGTAAAAACTGTTAAAGCCGGGAAAGACCGCCGCATCCGTTGCCAGGTATAGATAATAACCCTGCAAAGCATTGGACAATGCCACATATTCACTGCGCATCAGGCTTTCGTTTTCCTGCTTCCAGAGCGTAACCAGCAGCGCCTTGAGGCTCTCTTTTTTTTCGGTGTCCAGCCCGTGTCCGTCGGGCAGATAAAATGGATTAAAGCGGATCGGGGTTTTCTCCTCATAAGTAAAATAATAGCCGCCAACCAGCTCGCACAATCCCTTATAGCTTCCGCCTATGTCTACCGTTACACAATGTGCACCCTGATCGTACAAGGTTCTCAGAATGTGATTGACGGTCATGCTCTTGCCGCCGCCGGAAGTTCCGCAAACGAGCATACCCATATTGGAGGTGATCCCCGATTTTCTGGGCGCATCAAATAGATCAATGTACACCGGCTTACCGGTCAGGCGGTCGCAAAAACGAATACCTTCTGCCGGCGGGTCGGAACGGTAATTGCTTTCAAGATTTAAAAAGCAGGTTGCCTGTTCCAAAAAAGTATCGAAGGTGTCATTCGCAGGGAAGTCGGCTGCATTCCCCGGTATACCGGCCCACCATATCTGTGCTGCCCCGTCGGACTCCTGCTTGCTGCTCGCCCCGATCTGGGCCATCGCGGAGCCCACAAGATTTTTGATATCCTGCAGCTCTTCCCGCTTATCCGTCCAGGCAAGCACATTGAAATGTGCTTTTACAGGTAACCGCTGCTGACTGATCGCTTCATTCAGGAAATCATTGGTCGCATCGCGGCCGATCGAATTCTCCCGGCTATAGGAAGATAAAGACTGCAGCCTGAGTTTTTTCGCTTCGAGGTTTTTAATAGTTTTACCGGTGTCGCCAATAAAAATGAATTGGTTATATATGTGGTTACATTCCAATAGCAAATTAAGCTGGGTGCTAAAGCCGACCGGAAATTTTGTTTTATCGGTGCTGTACTTATCATAGGTGATCCTGCTTCCGCAAAAGGCCGGTAGATCTTCTGCATCACCCAGCGTAAACAACTGTGCATACTGATCGCCGATCTGCAGCTGGTCTTTCAGGTGAATGTCTTTCAGCATGGGCTGGTCATCTGCGGAAAGCAGGAAACAATATTGTTCCAGTATTCCTGGCTGTTTCAACGTACCGGATAGATCATCATTCTTTAATTTCTTCAAGCTGATCAGCCTGCTATCGCCAAGGATGCGCTCAAATTGCCCCGTCTTTTCCAAAAACTCCGGAAGCATTCTTTCATGTGTGGCTTGTTTGGGAACGATGCTTTTACGCATGATCCCTGAAAAGGCGCTGCTGGCCTGTTTACGGTCGGGTGCTTTTAAAGTCAGCATCAGGTAACACGTGTGGTTGAGAAACGTTCTGCCCTTAAAGTGACGATCAGCGGCATCTGTCAGAAAATTCCGCTGCAGGCCGCTTGTTCCGCTATAGGCATTTTTCAGATAAATATCCTGTTTGTGGACGATACTGTTTTTCGGCAAAACCTTGATTGCCCTGACCCAGGCTTGGTGATACGCTTCATATTCTTCTTCCGAAAGCGTAAATATCTCCGGAAGCTGAACGCGGTACGCTACCGTCAGATCACCATGAACCGAAACCATGCAATCATGCTCGACTTTGAAAATCGGAAATATTTTTTCCGCACTGCTGAATAATGACATAGTTAGCGTTTTAAGGAAGTGAATAATTTGCGTGATTTAAACTTGAGATAAGCGGGCAGGTAATTTCTTGCCCCCTTTTTCATCAGACCATATTGGCCGTATTTATGGCTCAGCTTATAGACCTGGATGAAAAGCGCGCTGCCAAGCCCGCCTATGGTAAGCAGGCACAGATACACCGGCGTTCCGAAAATATACAGGACTGCAAATAGTACGAGTAATCCGACCAGTCCCGCTGCCAGGTATCCGATATATTGTGCTTTTAATCCTTTAAATTCTATGGGCTTATTGATCCCTTTGTTAATTTGATATACTGGCATAAGTGGTTTGCTTAAATGATTAAAAAATTATAAACGCTGCCCGAAGCTCCGGCTTCGCTTGTTTTGCGCTAACTGTACCAATTGATAAACAGGCTTGTCAGCCTCCGGAACCTTGTTAGGATTCATGTTAACGACCGGCGTCTCAGGCGCAGGCTGCCCGGTTGGCCCGTTATTGAACAGGCCGTTTTGCTTCATTTGTGAATCCTGGATCTTTAAGGCGATCTCTCTTTCCAGCCTCGATAAATCTGCTTTTAAACCCGCCAGCTCATCCTCCCTGTCAAAGGGCTTGTTCACGATAAGGGCCAGCATACCGGTTTCCTGTTCCAGGTTACGCAGCTCTTTCTGATATTTCTCAGTGAGTGCGTCCACACGATCAATCGCGTTGAGGAAATGCCGGGCGCTGATCTTGGGATTATCAATATTTATGGATCCCTTATTGTAGCTGTACTTGATGCCGCTTTCGGGACTTTCCGCGTAGAAATTGTTTTGATAACGGTACCTGCTTATCCCATTATCATCCCAGGCTTCTTTTTGCTGCCTGATATACAGATCAAAACCATATAAGCCGCCCAACAGCTTTTCATCTGCTTTTCCCTTTTCCGGCTGCCAATCTTTATAGAGCTTAATCAGGTAATTTCCGACATCGCTGGCATCTGCGGATTGGCATTCCGACAGGCGAACAGGGTTAAGCTTGCTGCCGTCAGGGTCGAATTTCAACTGGCCGTGGAATTTCTCATGGTCTGCCTGCAACTTCTCCAATGTGCGTTCCGTCTCGCCTTTATCGCGCTGAAGCGTTTCCAGGTGGTAACGGGATCGCGAAGATTCCTTAAAAAATACGGCTCTTAAATTTTCCAGGGCAGCTACTTTCTTCTCGACTTTTGCCTTTTCCAGTAAGGAAGTGTCGCCGGATAAGATCGCGATATACTCCGAAAAATTCATCCCGCTCTGCTCATCCATTGCGCCTTCATCAATGGTACGCAGGTGCAGTTCATTATTTTTCATCTGGCTGATGAATCGCTGCTTGTTTTGCAACAGGCTGAATTTGTAGTTATCAAGTGATTGTTCCACCGCATAAATAAAGTTCATCACTTTGTTGCCGTAATGCTCTTTGGCCAGCCAGTTACCCTGGCGGCTGAAACGGCCGTCGCGTTGCTCCATATCAGATGGCCGCCATGGTATGTCCAGGTGATGCATGGCTATGCCGCGCTTCTGGACATTGGTTCCTGTTCCAAGTTTTTCGGTACTTCCGATATTGATCCGGATCTCGCCATTGTTCATTTTCCGGAACATAACCGGTTTTTGCTTTTCAGACCAGTCATGCGCGAACGTGATCTCCTGTGCCGGAATATTGAAATCACTGATCAGTTTTTTCTTCAGGGCATCATAAACATTAAAAACTCCGGGCTTTGGTGTACCGATATCGCAAAATATAAGCTGGGTTCCCCTGAAAGCCGTGCTTTGGTGATAGAGTTCGGCAACCTTACGGGCGCACACATTCACCTTGTTGTCAGGATGATCGGCGTAATCAGGATGGATCAACCGCATATCCGCAGACATCTTTTTGGCATAATTGGTTGCGATCAGCATCCGCGCGAAATCTTCCTCACGGGTCAGCTCGCCACGTCCGATCAGCTTGCCATCGCCGGTTTTGGCGAACTGCATCAGCTTCTGAATGAAATCCTTCTGGTCGGGAGTTGGCGATATATTGATCAGCTGTTCATTAAGCCCGGGCTTATCGAGGTTAATGTGCCTGGCCGTTTTATAATCTGTGATCTCGTTGTAGAAAAGCGCGAGTTCGGGAACTTTAATAAAATACCGGAATCGCTCTTTCGAGATAATTTCGTTGGTAACAGAAAATTCAAAATCTATAGTTTTGCGGGCAAATACAGCTGCCCAGCCGTCAAAATTTTCTATGCGCTGGCGTTCCATTTCTTTTGGCCGCAGGTATTTGAACAGCAGGTACATTTCCGTCAGGCTATTCGAGATCGGGGTTCCTGAAAGGAACGTTGCACACAGGTCGCTGTCAAACTTCTGCTGTAAGGTCCGAACGGCAAACAGCATATTCAGCGCTTTTTGACTGCCCGCCATATTTCCCAAACCGGCTACCCGGCTGTGCCTGGTTGTAAAGGTCAGGTTCTTGAACTTGTGTGACTCATCTACAAACAGGTGGTCGACATGGAGGTCCTGGAAACTGATATCTTTATCCTGCCGCTTTTCGATACGATCCGCTATATCCTGAAGACGAACTTCCAGATTAGCCTTTCGCACTTCTAAGCCCTTCAGGATTTTCTTGCTGATCTTTTGCCCAAGTTGAACCGCGGTACCGAGATCACGCTCCACGTTATCGAGCTCCTGCTGAAAGATGTCCCGCTGAATCTCCGCGGACTGCGGAATTTTGCCGAATTGATCATGAGTGAGAATAATGCAATCCCAGTTATTATTCTTTATTTCATGGAACAAACGCGTCCGGTTCGCCGGCGAAAAGTCGGATTCTCCCGGCGCCAGTATCCTCGACCTTGGATAGGCCAGACGGTAAGTATCCCTGATCTGATCGATATTAGCTTTTAGGGCCAGGATCATAGGCTTATGAACAATACCCAGCCGCTTCATTTCCTGGCTGGCCACGATCATCGTCAAGGTTTTGCCGAGGCCCACCTCATGATCTACCAGCGCGCCCCGATTTTGTATAATCCTCCAGGCAGCATTTTTCTGCGACGCGTAAAGGTCCTTGATGCCCAAATTCTGCCTGTCAAGACCCGGAAAGCTAAGATGGTCACCATTGTATTCCCGCAGCACATAACAATTAAAGGTGTTGTTGTAAGTTTCCGTCAGCAGATCCTTATCCGACTCGGGTAGTTCTCTCAGCCAGTTCAAAAAATGGTTCCTGATGGATTCCACTTTTTGATGGCCAAGCTGGATGGCCTCGTTGTCCGGAAGCCGTATGGTTTTGCCGTCCCCAATGCTGACGGTGTACGTAAAATGGGGTGACGTATTTTCGAGCGCATGTTCCATCAGGGTATGCCCCGTCATGCGGTTTCCCTGCTTAGGAGTAACACTGTACTCCTGATCGGTGATGGCATTGCCAAATTTATAGTCGATCTTAAAGGTATCCAGGGATGCAAAGTAGGCAACCTCCGTATCCAGCTCGAAAAGCGATGTTGCAAAGCGGCTGTAAAAAGCGGTCGGTATCCATCGTTCCCCAAGGTTAAAGTCGAGCAGGTCAAAAGGGATCTTTTCCGGCTGCACATCCTTTATGGCCTTTAAACTTCGCTGAAACTGTGCATTGTCGGGCTGATGCGACATTGCCTGTTCGGCTTCTGCCAGCTTATTGACCACATTGCCGGCTAGATATTCATCTGCCGTTTCCCAGTTTCCCGTCGACGGGTTAATGAATATGCTGTTTTCAAGACTGGCAATAGCTTCGGTAACAGATTTTCCGGTCGCATCAGCTATGTAACCTAAGGAAACACGGCCCGTATCATTCAGGCTTCTCGCCAGCGCTTCCAGAACGTCATTACTTTTAAATTCATTGGACGGCGGAAAAAGCGGCGCATTGAAAATATCTGCTTTTACGATTTGCTCATTTTCCCTGCGTTCCAGAGACGATAGGATCAGAAAACCGAATGCCTCGTCGTTAAGCAGTCTGCCACGGTTATTCGTTTGGTTGAGTGCGCCGAACTTGTTTTTAAACTCATCATAAGCATAGTTCAATTGCTCCCGCAGCGCCGGCATGGCCACTAGCGCGACACTTTCACTATGAATCAGTTCCTGGTAATGGTCACGTACCCTTATGTAGTGCTGATAAAAAGCCAGGTCCTTTTGGGAACCGAATGCCTCAAATGAAGCTTGGCTGTTTTCCGGCTGATCGATAATGCCAGCCTGGCCGCGATGTATCACAAGTGTGCCTTTACGATAAAAAGGCTTCAGGTCAGTGAAAGGTCGGATACTTTCCGGCGATAACCCAAAGGCCGGCTCAAGTGAACGGTCACCTTCGTAAAGATATTGGTAGTCGAACCCTTGTAATTGCTCGCTGAGGATCTTCAGATCATGAATCAACAGGCCAGCGGTTAACCAGCGCGCCGAAACCGGCACCTCCTTAACATTGGAATAGAGCTTATATAGATAGTGCCCGTTAGTTTTGCTTCTCGCCGTTACCAGCAGGAAACAATCGTGGTCCTGATCCTGAGGGGTTCTGATTGTACTGACCGCTCGTGCGGATTCAGCAACAACTGTCGCCGTATCGGCCTCATTAAGGTAGGCCTGCGCCCGGCTGATATTGGCCGCAGGTGCCGAATCGAAGAGTCCCAGCTGGACAACGCTGGCTGCAGGTTTATATTCAGGCATCGGCAGGAGGGTGAAGTGACGGCCCTCGGTAACCTGTTTGGACTCTTTTCGCAATATCCCCTCGCCAAGCGATTGCTGCGCCTGCAGGAAAGCTGCTTTGTTAATACGGACTTCAAATGCATCCTTCAGCGATTCCGTTAAAGGTTCCTGTAAATCCCCGATATCACCATTATGCCAGATAACCCTGGCAGGCTGACCATACTGGTTGATTCCTTCTACGATTTCATCTCCAAAGATGAGGTCAGTGCGCCGTTCCGCAAAAGCATTGATCTGGTATTTGCCGGACTCTGCCTCACGCTCTACCGATTGTACAAGTTGTTCTTCTTCTGCTGACAAGCCATTCTTCAGGCTGTTCTTCTGCACAACCAGCAAATGTGTGGCGACTTCGACACCGGAATGCTCTTTCATCAGGTTCGCCGGCATGATCGCCAGCGCAACAAAATCTGCCTGATTAAAAACATGCTCCCTTGCGGTTTGGTTAGCAGGCGCATTCAGAAAGGAATCTGTCGTGAGATAAGCAAGCAACCCTCCATCGGCAAGTTTATCCAGCCCTTTAACAAAAAAATAAGAATGGATACGGCCGGACAGGGCCATATTCGTATAGTTCTTATCATATACCCGGTAATTACCGAACGGGATATTACTGGTCAGCAAATCGTATTTGCCGTTTTCGTCAGCAATAGTATCCTCCAGTCCCCTGATCTGGATGTCAGTCTGAACTGGCAGTGCGGTAGCTATAGCGCTTAGTACCTTTCCTGTCAGGAAATCTTTTTCGATGCCTGAAATCTTTGTCAGGCCGGGAAAGGCAGCAGCTGCCTCGGTGATAAAAACACCGGCACCTGCGCTTGGCTCATAAAGCCTGGTTGGCTTTAAATCCAGCGCTGCTAATGCCGAATACACGGCCTGCGGTATAAATGACGGAGTATAATAGGCCGATAAAGTACTGTTTTTTACGGATTTAATGGCCTTCTTGTATTCCTGTCCATTGAGTTCGTTTTTAAGCCACCCGTAAAACTCCATCAGGCTATCATAAAGCCTGAGGTCGTCGGCAGTCGCGCCTTTAGCTAACCAATCCTCTTTCGGCCCATCGCCGTACATCACGGCCTTTATGCCACCAAATCCGGCGTAACACTTGAGCACCGCAAGTTGCTGCTCATCAGGTTTTTCACCTGCGGCCAGACCAAGCGCGATCCGTAACGCCGCAAGATTATCGCTTAGTTTTTGCCTTGGTGAGAAAGCCATAACGTCAATTTTTTAGCGTTCCAATTCGTATGTGCGTATTCCTGGATGGCACCCGTCAGCGCGTAACGCAGCATCCGGTTGTCTTCGTCTACGCCTAATTCTTCGAAAACCGGCTCGCACACATCCAAAAGGTTGATAAGTTCATAGTTCAGCAGACCATGTACTCTCAGATGATCTGCCATGGGCAGAAAATCATCATCCACTATTTCGGAAATCAAATGAAATCTTGATGGCGCCAGGTCAGCGGTCAACGCAGCCATGCACAATTCGGTAATCTCATACATGGGCTTGCCGTCATCCAGCAATCTTTCCGGCAAGTCAGCGAGCTGGCTGACCTTGTCTTCCAGATAGGCCCCGGTTGAGCCGGACCGCTGCAAACTGATCAGCAGGTCCGGTCGGCTTTGGGCGATATATTCGCGTAACTTTATTTTTAATAATTCTTGCATGGCTCTTGATTTAAACCCCGAAAAATGATTTTAACACGGTAGCCACCACGACCAGGAAAATGCAGCTTCCAAACCAGCTTGATGCGACCTTCCCCGTGTCATGTTCACCATCGTTCCATTTCTTGTAAACCTTAACGGCACCCACGAGGCCGATGATCGCGCCAATCGCATACATCAGGTTGGTACCGGTGTCGAAGTAGCTTTTAACCTGTGTGGTGGCCTGGTTTATTCCGGCGTTGCCATCTTGCGCCATTGCGCGCTGGAAGGTCCAAAAAAGGATGCTGATTAAAAATGCAGCCCATTTGACAACTGCTTTTAACACGTTCTGAAGCTTTGATTTTATATTTTTCATGGTCTTAGTTTTTTACAGGTTCATTAATCCAGTAAGATTCCAGTTCGTTAATGGTCAGTGAGAAAGGAAACTGGCTCGCGCCTTCGGTCAAAAGGAAATTGTTTACCTGCTCCTCGTACGGGGTGCCCGCCAATGCGTAGTACTTCTGGACGACGAGCCTGAAAAGCATTTCAAAGTTTTCCTTGGTTTCGCTTGATTCGTTGATCACGCGTATCAGCGTTTTTACTTCAGAGATCATTTCTGAAAAATCACTGACCAGCAGTATATCAGTTCCCTTTGTTTCCGTAAGCGGCAACGTGTTTGGCGCCTCGCTTAGGTCAGCATCGTCAGGGGGGCCGAACGATAATTCTTCCTGCAAAACGAAATCGACTTCTTCAGGCTTGATAGCACCGGCAACACTGAAATCAGGAATTTGGAAATCTGTTGTGGAAGACTGCGAGCTAACCGGCCTTCTGCCTGACAGGCGGCAGATCAATGCCTGTAGCTCTGACTTGTAAAAGTTAAGAATCACGTAGGCATAGTACGCGGTTGCCACAATGATAACGGCTGATAAGTAGTTCAGCCATGAAATTTGATGAAGCATAATCCTTGATTTTTCCGGCAGCTTTATTACTGACGGCAACAAGACAAAATTCCGAATAGGCGGCGGAGGATCTATCCGAGTTTGTCCGACTCGGACTGTAACTTTTTTTAGCGGAAATGAAAAAAGCGGCATTAAGCCGCTTTAAATAGGTATTTTACCGCAACTTTTTTTGTATACGCAGTAAAAACGCGTCCTTCATTTCATCAATATAAACTGTAGGGCTGGGCCTTCCGCAAAGCCAGTCATAGGTATCATAGAAATTTCCCAATGATATGTTAAAGGATTTCTCTATAAACTTTACGATGCTTTTCAGGTTCTTTTTGCCGAATGCCTCAGTAGCGTGCCAGCAATAGATCAGTTCGATCAGGGCGCATTTCGTTTGCTTCCAGTCAAAATCGCGAAATTCAGAATCGATCTGAACGATGGCATCCTTTTGCAGAATCTTTTGTATGGAATGTTCCAGGTGTTCCTGCATCAGCTCACTGGCCAGTACCTGTGCAAGCTTATGATCATGGGTTGTACTGAATGTTGGGTCAAAATCAATTACGCATTGATCGGGATCAAGGTGGACGTCGTAATTACCGCGCACAAAATAATAGTCATCCAGGTAAGTTGCTTCTGTGCGGACGTATTGATAAAAGGAAAGATTGCTTTCAAAAAAATGGTATAAGATCTTTATCTCATTCGTAAGGTAATCAGCTACAACTTTTCCATCGCCGATCGGCTTTCTGATCTCGAGGTTCAGTAGTGACTGGTAGTAGATAAGCTGCGATTTGAACTTGGGCTTGATATGTTTAAAGAAAACAATCTCCTCCGCAGGGGTACCGGGGTCATTTAACTTGCAATAATCCTTTAGTTTCCTCAGGTATTTTAAACATACATGGATTGATTTTTCATACCGCTTAATTGACTGGTCTTCCTCGAGCGCTAAAGCGTTGATATCCTTATTTAAATCGGCATAAAGACGGTCACTGAATTTAGTTATCATTTGTTAAACTTTTAGTAAAAGGCGCTGCCACCGGTTATCGGAAACGGGTGTCCAAACAGCGCCGGCACGTATCATTTTTTCATAGTAGCGGGATTAAGTTTTTGGGAAATAGGTCTTATCAAGGTACTCAAGCATTCGTTGCAGGAAATCACGGATGATCGCTGCATTCGCCTGGTCTGCACCATAAAATGCGCGGCGAAAGCTGTTTACGGAGATGTTCAACTGTTTTTTCGTCTCGAAATGAAACGTGAAGAACCGGAGGATATCGGAAATATTATTGACATGTAAACATCCCTCCAGGTAGCAAAGCCTGATAAATAATGCAAATTGCCCGACAGAGAGGTTTAACGGCATCCGGGAGTGGCCAGGTTGCCTTGAGGCAGCCCTATCATCACCCTGCCGGTGCCCGGCAGGCCTGAGCATCGGTAAGGCCAGCAGCATTTGTTCTATGGACGCGAGTTCATTTTCAAATTTTCTGTTGTGATCAGGAAAGCGGGTCGCTAATATTTGGCGCTCCCCGTCGATATGACCCCTTCTCTTTTTCACCGGTAACATTTCAACGGCGGCGGCCAGGCTGTCCTGATAATACTGTTCAAAGTATTGGCTGTTGAAATTATGTCGGTAAAGTAACTCTTCCACACCTTTGGTATCGAGCCCGCTGTTCTCTGCCTGCTCTTCAAGAAGCTGTAAAAACCCTTTAAGATAAACGACATGGTGGTAACTTATGCTGTCCTGACGGCCCCCTTCCAATTTCCTATTGACCGCATTCTGAATGGTTTCGACGAGTGCCTGGTTAATGTTAAGTTCCGTCAATTTCGCCGATACAGTAGCCAGCAGGCCTTTGATGTTGTTTTTTTCTTTCACGAACCGGTAGGCCGAAAGAACGTGGTCAAAGTCGAAGAATTTATAAAAGCGCTTTTCAAGGAATTCCAGGAGATCTTCCAGGTAATCAACTACCTGAAGTCGGAAATCAGCAGTCTGAGCATTAAATGTCCAAGGATGGCCATCCGGGGCATGAATTGACATTTGGTCGGAGAGCGTAATAATTCCAGCCTGGTGGAATTGGACATAACGCATTAAAACGGGTTCTTTTACAGTACTGAAAAGTTCCTGTACCCACTTTTTCTTCAGATCGTTACAGGCTTCCGCCAGGAGCGCAAACAGGTCTGCGCCCTGAGCTTGCAGCCCGTGGCCATCCGTTTCGTTTGAGTTAACGATTCCACGAACGATTTTTTCCAGCTGATGTAATTCTGACTTGAGCAAACCATTAAATTTGGGTGATACATCCGGTTTTTTTGTTGTTGTGCGTGATTTTTGACGGGAAGAATGGTTATATTAAGAGTTATTAATTTAACTTTACATTAACCTTTTGCCGGCATTATGCGTAACAGTAGTAATAACTATTGTCATCGTTGCTGTGGTTGGATCAGTTTCAACCGTGGTTGGCGTTAGGCCTCCCATTAGAATTCCCCTGTTAAAATCGTAAATGGTATCGATCCGTTTGTTTAATCTTTTTGATTTTAAATTTTTCATGGCTTTGATATTTTGATCAAAGCTATTTTCGGTTTGTCTGGTAGTTAACTTTGTTACGCACAGAGCTATTTGCTATATGTAGAAGAGGCGGCATGATTTTCAAGTGACATTAAATGAGCAGCAATAGGGTAATAATTTTACGGCATATATTGGTTTGGATTTTGTTCATTGCCTATGAAGTATCGCTCATAAAGGTTTCGGTTGGTCTTAGGTCGCCGCTGTTTCACCTGGTCGTTTATTATTTTCTGAACATTATCTTATTTTACTTCAATGCACACGTCATTCTTGACTTTGCATTCTTCAAAACCAGCAGGCCTTATCTGATCGCCACGCTTTTGATATTATTGGAGATCATAGTTAATCTATACATTAAAATAGTTGTCGACAGCCTGTTTACAGGCGTAAAATATTTCAGTGTTTTATTCACGCCGCCAATGCAAAAGGTCCTGCTGGGCAATATCTGGCGTGAAATTTTCTTCATTGGTTTCAGCATAGCCTATTGGTCAATGCTATACATGATGCGGTTCAAAGATCGAAACCATGTCATGGAAAAGGAGCAGTTGCGAAGCATTGCAAACAACCTCGAACTAAAGAATAAATATATCACTGCTGAAAATGCATATCTGCAAAATCAGATCAGTCCGCATCTGTTATTCAATTCACTGAACTTTATTTATGGTGCCATTCATAAATTATCCGAAAGAGCCGGTAAAGGCGTTATGCTCCTTTCCGAGATCATGCATTATTCGCTGGTGAGCAGTGAAGACAACCGGACGGTGCTGCTAAGCGATGAGGTTGCCCAAATTGAGAAATTGATTGAATTAAGTCACCTGCGTTTTGAACATCAGCTGTATGTCCGTTTTAAGCGGAAAGGAAAGCTCAGGGACGTACGGTTATTGCCCCTGATCCTGATCACCCTGGTTGAAAATATGTTAAAGCACGGCGACCTCGGAATTCCCGGCCATGCCGGACGAATTTCACTTAACTATGAGGGGAAGCAACTGGAGTTTAAGACACAAAACCTGAAGCGGAAAAGTTCGCCGCATCCTCCGGGCGGGATCGGTTTAAAAAACATAGAAAAGCGGCTCAGCAATTTTTATCCTGACCGCTACGAACTGCGAATCCATGAGACGGAAACAATATTTGCTGTAACCTTAAATATCAATCTGAACCTATGAGCTTTACTTGTTATGTAATCGATGATGAGCCTGAATCCGTGGCGCTGATGACGGAATATATTGAGCAGACACCTGGTTTGGACCTTATCGGCGCGACCACAAACCCTCTGGAATCCCTCGATGTGCTGACAAGCAGGGACGCGCCGGATATCACGTTTGTGGATATCGACATGCGGCAGCTTTCGGGGATGGAACTCGCCGGAATGGTCAACCTGTATACATCCATTGTTTTTACCACCGCCTTTCCGCAATACGCGCTCCAGGCATTTGATCAGGAAGCATTTGACTTTTTGCTGAAACCCATCAATTACGAACGGTTTCTAAAATGCATTCAGAAAGCCAAAAGAAAGATCAGCAAGAATCAGGCGAATGACTTTGGGCACAACAACGATTTCTTTAACGTAAAAAGTGAGATCAAAGGGCGGATCATTAAGATCAGGTTCGAGGACGTTATCTATATCGAAGGCGCGATCAATTATATCCAAATATATACGACGGAAGGTAAGCACATGACTTATTTAACTATTAAGGAAATTGAGCGTTATCTGCCCAAAAACTTATTTGTACGCATTCATCGCTCCTTTATCATTAATATCAATTATGTCGCCGTAACAGAACGTGCGCAAGTAAAATTACAAACCGGCGAATCCGTTGCGATGGGTGACCATTACAAACAGAAATTTCTAGATATGATGGATCAGCATTTAATCAAATCTGACCGCAAGCCCTAATTTCGGTTTTGTTTTTTTCGCCCTTCCTGTGAAACGTGAAACTTATAAAGCAGGTAATAAATAACCATTTCCTGCCGGGGCTGCTGATCAGTGAACATGCGGTTGATATGCATATGCAGAATACTGTGCAGATAATCGCTCCAATCTGCTTCTGTGGCTGTTAATGCCTTTCGGATCTTTGCCGTATGCTGTCGCAATTCCTCCGCGACAGCCCCGAGCCGGTGAGTGCTTAAATAATGCGGATCGAGCAGGGTTTGATTGATTTCCTTGCTTAATTCCCTGTACCTGAGATCGAGCTGCCGTTTGGCTTCCCTGTGGCTAAACCCCGCTGCCATTTTTTCATAGCATTTGTAAAGGAAATCTTTTTGCTCACTTTCGTCCGGCAGCAGCTCAGCGATCAGTAACTGTACGGATGCGAGGGCAGCAAGATAAGCGGGTATCGCCGTTTGGTGCCTGCCCTTACGGAGAAACTGCAGGACGAACATACTGCTTGACCAAAACAGGTCTTCGGTTACTTCCATACCTGCCGCGTGGTACCGCTCAAGCTCCCGGCTATAGGTATCCACCTGGTACTCCCTGATCACATGCTGGTCAATATGCCCTTCCAGCAGCTTTCTGAACGACATCAGGATTTCGCTTACATCACGGGGATCGATCTTGAGTCTAAGTCTTATGTGGGGGGCATGATCTTCATACCGGATAAAAAACCATTTATTGCTTCGACCGTGCTGATATTTTCTCCTGATAAGCGGCCAGATCTTCAAAAGCAGTTTTGAAGCATTAAGCTTCGGGCAATAGATTTTTAAATAGAGCCATTCCGATCCCGGCATATATTTTCGCACCGTATGACGCGAAGGGGTGGCAATCTCCAGCGGTTCAGGTAATGGCAGCGGCTGGTCCGGCAAAATAAATGCGTTAAACTGATGGAAAAAAGCATTACCCTTTCCGTCGGCAACTACTGCCTTTACACCGGGGTGCTGGATACATTCCGTGATGATAAGCTCTTTGCGCTGACGGATGACCTCTTTAAAAAGACTGATGTCGCTTCCATTATACCGGTTAAAAATAAGTTGCTGATCACCGTCATTGATCGCAAATATCTCAGGTAAGTTCAGTGTGTCCGCAGTTTGCTTAAACAATGGGAATAATTCGTTTTCCTGCGCTTCCTGAAAGGTAGTTAAAATGGCCTGTGAAATCATCCAGGTCGCCGGACTAAGAATGGCTTTTCCATACTCGACGCGGGGATAGTAGGACAATCCGGGAAAATACTGGCGAAGGCTGAAAGTCAGATTATTCCTTCCAAATTGGTAGGGAAGGTCCGCGAGGAACCGGAATACAGGTAATTTATTTATGCTGTGGTTATAGGCGGTAGACAAGCGGGGTATAACGTATCTGCGATGCCTGGAAGACCATAAATGAATTTGGTCGTTATGAACTTCTAAAAATAATTCGTTTAAATTCAACTGCCGTTCCGCAGGTAACCTGCTGGATGCCGTTAGCGGAATTTCATAGCTCCAGAGGTGCGCCCTCCGGTTAACATTGTCGATATGTGGGTCAGTCATATGCAGCAGTTCAGCAAAAATCAATTCGGAATTCATTAATTCCTGTTCTGCTGCCATCACTTTTGCCGCATCCGCAATGCCGGCATCCGCAACAGTGAACCTTCCCAAAAGGGCAAGGACGTTATTGCCGCCAACGCTTTCTAAAAAAACTTTGTGCCCCGTTACCCTGAATAAAACGGAGAGTCCTAATGTCACTTGTAGTTCATCGCCGGATGATAATTGTTTTAATCCGTGATCTTCCAACTGGATAGTTGCATCTATGTTTCGCTCGCAGGTGATCCAGCGTTCCATCAGATAAGCATGCGCAGGTGTCCAAATACCCTGGCTGTCTTTACTTGAAGCCGGGTAAATATTCAATGTTTCCAGCAGAGGGTTTGGGCTTTCTGCATTCGGAAGTTCATAACCAATACCGCGTTCCGGGTCGAGCGCCTGAAGGAGCGGCACCCGCTGCCCTTCAAAATCCTCACGAAATGCGCTGATAAACTTTCGCAAAGCAGGAAGCTCATCAGGCGGGCACAGGCAATTCAGCGCGTACAGACCTTCACGGATAATATCCTTAAACTGTACGTCAAGCTCCGCATCTCGATGCTGACGCAACATAATGCAGCTTACAGGCTGTTCAGCAGATACCGGATGATGATTCCCTGATAATTGCTGCAAATGACTTTTATAATTGACGATACTTTCAACGGAAAGCTTGTTTAACGGTAGTTCCGCAACAGTATGGTCATTAAAAATTTCTTTTTTTTTCTTAACGGCACCGAGAAGGACAGCCAAATAATTCTCGCCGGTGATATTGGCCCGCAATTCCGGAACGATTACCTGGCTGTCGGCAAGGAATTGAAAATAGTCATCGCTTTCCTCGCGGCCAGTATTTGCGAGCTTCCCAATTTGACCGATAATGTCATCGGGGAGCCGTGGTTTCTGGCAAAAGCGGAGCAGATCCCTTAACACAATGGAATAATCGGTAGATTGTAACTGGTAGCTGCGTTTTTCATTCTCATCTATCTCGGTACTTATAAACCGATATTCTCTTAAAACCCTGTAAATCGTGGGGTTGGTCAGGTATTTTTTATCCGCCGCAAGCATGTCCAACAGCTTTTGCCCAGCCTTATAAACGAAGGCTTCATCCGGCATCAAAATCCCGGTTACAGATTTATGGTCTGTAACAATTGCACCGGGTTTTCCCCAATGGACGAGTGAGACGCACGCGAAAAGGCCGAAGGGCGTCGGACGGAAACTGCAGCGGTTAATATATTTGAGCACCGTAGCCTGCTCCTTTTTCGTCAAGTCCTCGAAGTTAAAATTGCATTCAGCAAGACGGTTAAAGAATTGCGGGCTGGCGAGATAAACCGATGCCCGGAAAAACGGGTCCGATAATAACGTACGCGGGTCTTTGTAATTGGTTTCTGCTGGATAGGCCGGTAAACGTAAAAGCAAATGATCAGCAAAACGAAAAGACATAGGAAGCCGTGTAGTATTTTAAAGGTGATATAATAGAAGAAATTGTTATTGTTATTGATTTGAATATACTTCTGAGGGCAACTTATTAAATGGTTTCGATAAACATGTCTATATGGCGTAAAAATTGCATTTCGGCACATAATTGAAAACTTTAAGATCGTTGTTACCGGGTGACATTGGGCAGATCTGACCACTTCATTTCAGGGCCTTGTATTCGTTTGGAGTTTGCCCCCGAGCTTTTGAATATTTTTGTAAAATGCTGCGGGTACTTAAAGCCAAGGTTGCTCCCAATAAAAACCGTGCGCTGTGCATGGTTTGCGACCAGCTTCTTATCACTTCCATTTTCCGGGTGCAACTCAAAAATGTTGCAGTTCATGGAAATAAAGGCATTATATATACAGCATATGGAGATACTGGTGGCGTGCAGGTGATATTTGCCGCTAAATTACTGCACTGAATTAAAAACCCTGTCAATAACTGCTTATGATGTCTCACATTACACCTTTTAATGTCCCGCGTGCTATCCGGTTAAATTTATATTTAAGCAATTGCTTAAATGCTTATATTTGCGGCTATGGATAATTGCACCCGAATATTTGCGGACAGTGGGCAGATCAATAATTGCCGAACTATTGTAAAAGAACATCAGCAGGCTTTTTCTGATCTGTCACAAGTAGTTGCCTTAGCCGGTAACGAGGTTCGTTTAAAGATATTATTCCTGTTAGCGCAGGAGCAGGAATTGTGTCCCTGTGATCTGAGTGATATCTTGGAAATGACCACTCCGGCAGTATCGCAACATTTACGTAAGTTGAAAGATGGCGGCGTTATCCATTCGCGCAAGTCCGGACAGACTGTTTTTTATTCGGTTAACCCAGCGCAAATTCCCTTACTGCAACCTTTCTTTCAGATCATTCAGAAACCACTAACCGAATCAAAAGCATGAAAGAAGCAGTTAAAAAAGGCTGGATCGGTGGCGTGATCGCAGCAATTGCCGCGTCGCTTTGCTGTATTGCGCCGTTGTTAGCCATATTTGGCGGATTGAGCGGTGCTGCTACCTATTTTAACTGGATAGCACCTTACCGACCATACCTGATTAGTATAACGATAATGATGTTTTCTTTTGCCTGGTACCAGCAATTAATAATTGCCCCTAAAAAAGAAGTAGACTGCTGTGAACCCGCCCGGCGCTCTTTTTGGCAATCCAAAAAGTTCCTCCTGATCGTTACAGTGTTTGCTGCATTACTGACGGCCTTTCCTTATTATTCGAGCATTTTCTATAAAGCGGCTCCGAAGACGACTGCGGCTTCTTTACAAAGCAACTTTAAATCTCTCCAATTAAATATAAAAGGCATGAGCTGCGAGGATTGTACCAAACATATTGACGGTTCACTCATGGACCTTAATGGCGTAAGATCTTCAATCACTTCATTTGAAAAGGCGCAAACCGTTGTCCAATATGACCCCGCCAAAACCAACGCGGACAGTATTAATCATAAGATCAAAGAAATAGGCTATCAGCCAACACTTATTAAACAAAACTAAAATGGCTGCTACGATCCAACTTAATTCGGTAATTACCTGTCCTAACTGTGCTTTTCAGAAAGAGGAGGAAATGCCGACGAACGCCTGCCAGTATTTTTATGAGTGCGAAGCCTGCAAAACGCGTTTAAAACCGCTGGCCGGTGATTGCTGTGTTTTTTGCAGTTACGGCACAGTTAAATGTCCGCCGATACAGCAAGGGACATCCTGCTGCGGCTAATTTAACTGACGATCTCGTAAAAAGTGATCAGGTTGCCATGCAGGTCAAGGGTGGGGAAATCCCGGTGTCCCCAGGACTGGTCTTCGACTATGGTTTGGGCGTTATAAATCACACCGCTGGCTTTCATTTCCTCATAAAGTTCATCTATCCCGGTCACTTGTATCCGGCAGCTGGCGGTACCAGCCAAAAAGCTTTCCGCGCCGCTATTGATCGGACGGAAAACAAGCCATAACTTATATCGCCAGGATTGGTCACAGGACGCCCAAAGATGGATATCTACGCTGTTCCGTACTACAATGGCAAAGCCATCTTCCTTGTAACGCGCTTTAAAACCCATTTTATTTTCATAAAATGCTATCGCTTTGGTAATGTCTACGACCGGCAATGCGGGGATACTTTGTTTGAAGTCTATCATCTTTTACTAAACCGTTAAGGTATTGACATAACTGAGTGTGTCCGTGTCCAAAACTGTCTTATCCGCCCCGGCGTTTAAAAGCAGGTGAATGCAAGCTATTTGGTTATGCTGGTTACCGCTGTCACCGGATGTTAGGGTGTGAACCGCCCAGCCTATTGGAGTAGAATTAAAGGTCTTATCCTGCTGATTAAGATTTGCGCCGTTAGCGATCAAAGTGGCTACCAACTGATCTCTGCCGCAAAAAGCCGCCCAATGCAGCGCGGTTGCGGCATCATCGTCGGCGTAAAATATATCTGCTCCCTGTTCAATATAAAAGATACCCAACTTTTCGGCATGAAGACTGGCGGCAGCGATAAGCGGCGTGTTTTGGTCGCCGGACAATTTGTAGCCGTCAATATCAGCCCCGTAGTCCAATAAGACCTTTGCAATCGCTATCGCCCGTTCATCCGTGATTGCTTTAGCGAATACCAAGTCGCAGATCCGGTGCAGGGGATGTCCTTTCATATCCGGCAGATTGTCGCTACAGGGAACACCGGCATTGGCCAGGCCAGCATCAGCCTCAAGCGCCGCTTTTAGCTGGCTGAGATCCCTTTGTGTAACTAACTTAAATAACTGACTGGCCAACATAATTGTAATGTTTATTCCAAATCTAAAAAAATACTTGCCATAAATTATTTGACTTTTTTCTTGGAAGTATAAAACTATTAATCGTAATATTGCAATATAAAGTATGGGCTTAACAAAAACAGAAATATTTACCGGAGAACAGAACAGGTTAGCTGTGATGCTGAAAGCTATCGCGCATCCTGCCCGTATCGCTATTTTACAGGAGATCATTAAATCAAATACCTGTATCTGCGGCGACCTGGTAGAGGAATTGGGTTTGGCACAGCCCACCATTTCACAGCATTTGAAAGAGTTGAAAAATGCGGGCCTGATACAAGGCACCATCGAAGGCGTGAGCGTTTGTTACTGTATCAACCCACCGGTATGGAATGAGTTAAAAGAACAAATGAGCGGATTCTTTGCGGCGTATGATCTGAAAGCTGACTGCTGTTAAAAAAATTTGAATAAATCCATCGCAATATTGCAATGATAAAATAAATATAAAGCCATGAATAAAGTAGAAGCGATCAATTGGAAAACCTTTAAAGATACCTTATTACAGCATCCCGACCTTGACCTGCAATTTCAATATGCGGAAGGCAAGCGGGTTGATGCGGCCTACCATATCACAGAGATCAAACAAGCGCCTATCACCTCGGTGGATTGCGGTGGGGTGATGAATGCCTGGACGGAGATCATCGTGCAATTGTGGGTGCCGGAAAATGCGGAACAGCAGGAACGCTCTATGAAAGTAGGTAAAGCTTTATCTATCGTCGATATCGTAGAAAAAATGCTGCCACTTAACCCGAACGGCACGGTAAAGATCGAGTTCGGTAATTCAGAGTTTGATACCCGCCAAATGTTCCCGAATGAAATGATAATTGACGGCAACGCCTTAACCGTTGACCTGCGCCCTGATGCAGTACAATGTAAAGCCATTGGCCGTGGCGGAAGTTGTGGTACTGATGAAAAAGGTGAAGAATGCTGCACACCCGCGGTAGCGGAAAAACCAAAAGTACAATTATTGAACCTGGCTGCACCTGCGGAAGCTTGCTGCACACCGGGTGGAGGCTGCTGCTAATTATCGAAATATGATCATTGACCAGGCCCAAACATACCGGGACAAAATAGTTGAACTACTGGCGGCTGAAAAGCTGCCTGTAGCCGACCTGCCGGAAACACTTTATAACTTTATTGTGGCCATTCAGGATGGCAATGTAGTTGGTGTCGGCGGTGTTGAAGTTTATGGCAGTTACGGATTGCTGCGTTCTTTGGCAGTACAATCTGACCATCGTAGTACAGGTATTGCCGGTAAATTACTGGCCAGGCTTGATAGGTTGAGTAAGCAAAAAGGTCTAACGGAATTATACCTGTTAACCGAAACTGCGCCTGTGTACTTTGAAAGAAAGAATTATTGTAAAATAACACGCGAAGATGTACCCGCCGACGTACAGCGCTCATCGGAGTTCAGCCATGTTTGTCCGGTATCAGCTATAGTGATGAAAAAAGAGTTATGAGTCAAAAAAATATATTAGTCCTATGCACCGGCAATAGCTGCCGAAGCCAGCTGGCTGAAGGTTACCTGCGTTATTTTGCAGGCGAAAAGGCAAATATATACAGTGCCGGGATAGAAACGCATGGGGTTAATCCCAAAGCCATTCGGGTCATGGCAGAGGATCATATTGATATTTCGAAACATACCTCTAACCATGTGGATGAGTATAGTAGTATTCCCTTTGACCAGGTGATCACTGTTTGCGATAACGCTAACGAAGCCTGCCCATTCTTTCCGGGCAAGGTCGAACGCTTCCATGAGAACTTTCCTGATCCGGCCAAAGCAACAGGAACACAGGAAGAGGTTATGAATGAGTTCAGGCGGGTAAGAAATCTGATCAAGGTCTATGCAGCCGACTTTGTTCAGGATCACATAAAGAACTGATTGGATTGCACAGGGGAAATGGCTGTGTTTTTTAGAATCATATCAATCGCTAAATAGCAATAAAGCAATGATTTAAAATCAAAGTAATGGGACAGGCTAAATACAAATTCGATCAACCGGATGTCGAACTGGCGAATTTTTCCAGAGCGCTGGCCTTACCTGCGCGGGTAACCATCATCAGGATACTCATGGAACAGGAGGACTGGGTGGATAACAGCCGGTTTAATGAATTACCCTTAGCTGCTGAGGTAACAGAAAAGCATCTGAACGCCCTGAAAGCAGTAAAACTGATCAGGAAAATGACCCGTGACGGCCATACTTTTTACCAGTTGAACCATGAACTTTTTAAATCGATGACGGGCCATCTAAGCACATTTATCAGCGAAATACCCAGCCATGAACCGCAGAAATAAAACCAAATAACCAATAATACCTAAAATTATGAAACCCTTATTCAACGTATTTTTAGCAGGCCTGCTGGTAGTAAGCTCCGCTTTCAGCCCGGTGGCAGATTCTATTTATCCTGAACTGGTGCAGTCTTTTAAACAAATCAAAAAGAGCAGCCCTGTTTCTTATGAGCGCCAGGACGTATTGACCGGCATACAGCAGATGGGCATTGTAGCAAAAGGTCAAAAGAAACCGGTTTTGATCGAACTGATCAGCAATGACGGATTCAGCGCTCCTTTTGCCAAAGCTATCTTAAAAGCGGCCTTAGCGAACAATGGCATTAACGATGTCAAAGTATTTACCGTCGGCGCTGCCCCATCGGAAAAAGTAGCACCGGCCTTGACCAAACTGGGCTTCAAGGTAGGTACGGATGGCGGCCTGAATGCGAAATATAATGACCAGGGCGGCTCCGTTACTTTTGAAAGTGCAGCCTCTAATCCACAGGCGGTGCATGTGCTGCTGAATGAAGATGCGTCCTCTTTGTTGAGCAGCCCGGACAAATTCGCGGTTAAATTAAAATACCCTGGTCTTACAGGCGCGACAGACGAACAAATCCAGCAGCAGGAAAAACTGATTGCAGCCGAAATGATCTTTGTGGCTAATAAGATAAAAGATAACTGGAACTATTAATATTCACTTCACATTAAAACACGAACTTCAAATATGTCAGCAAACAACTGTGCCCCGGTGGCCGAACGAAAAAAACTAAGTTTCCTTGACAGATACTTAACCTTGTGGATCTTCCTGGCGATGGCCATAGGAGTAGGTATCGGTTACTTTATTCCCTCGTCATCGGGATTCATCAACTCTTTTTCCAGCGGAACAACGAATATACCGCTGGCTATCGGTTTGATCTTAATGATGTACCCGCCACTTGCCAAAGTGAAATATGAGAATATGGGTGAGGTATTCAAGGACACCAAAGTATTAAGCGCGTCCCTGATCTTAAACTGGATCGTTGGCCCTATACTCATGTTTGTACTGGCTATCACGCTACTGCGCGATCACCCGGCCTATATGGTGGGTTTGATCCTCATCGGTCTGGCCCGTTGTATCGCAATGGTGGTGGTATGGAACGAACTGGCTGAAGGTAACCGGGAATATGCCGCCGGGCTGATCGCCTTAAACAGTATCTTCCAGGTATTGCTGTACAGCGTTTATGCCTACGTATTTATTACTGTATTACCTCCTTTGTTCGGATTGAAAGGTTTAGCAGTTAATATCACGATTGGGGAGATAGCGAAAAGCGTAGGTATCTATTTGGGTATTCCATTTGCTGCCGGTGTTATCAGCCGATACGCGCTTATAAAAATCAAGGGGGAAGAATGGTTTCAAACGAAATATGTACCGTTCATATCGCCCATCACCCTGATTGCTTTGCTATTTACCATCCTGGTCATGTTCAGCTTAAAGGGAAATCTGATCGTTCAGATTCCATTCGATGTACTGCGTATCGCTATCCCTTTGGTGATCTATTTTACCATCATGTTTGTGCTAAGCTTTTTTATCGGTAAATCTTTTGGGGCAGATTATTCCAAAAGTACCTCTATTGCTTTTACAGCTACCGGCAATAATTTTGAGTTAGCCATTGCCGTTGCCATTGGTGTATTCGGTATCAATTCAGGAGAGGCTTTTGCCGGAGTAATCGGCCCATTGGTGGAAGTGCCCGCATTGATCGCTTTAGTTAACCTTGCTTTCTACTTCCGCAAAAAATATTATACTTCTAAAAATAAAACGCTAACTACTGTACAATAATGAAGATTGCTCTTTTTTCTGATATACACGCTAACTTACCGGCACTGGAGGCTTTCTTCGCTGATGTCGAAACCCAAAAGCCTGATGCCATTTATTGCCTGGGTGACCTTGTAGGTTATAATATCTGGCCTAATGAGGTCATTGATGAGATCCGCAAGCGCGGCATCCCCTGTATTACCGGAAACTATGATTTTGGTATAGGTCGTCATAGTGATGATTGCGGTTGCGCCTACAAAACAGATGAGGAAAAAGCATTGGGTAAAGTATCTATTGCCTATACCAATGAAGTGGTTAAAGATGAGCAACGTGCTTACCTGCGTACCCTGCCTGCACATATCCGTTTAGAGTTTCAACTGAATAATGATAAACTGAACGTACTGTTTGTTCACGGGAGCCCGCGTAAAGTAAATGAATACCTGTTTGAAGACAGGGACGAAAAAAGTATGCTGCGTATTATGGAAGGAGCCGATGCGGATGTCATGTGCTTCGGCCATACCCATCAGCCCTATCACCGTATCCTGCCAACTGAAATCACGGAGGATACCCATTATCGCCACGCCATCAATATTGGCTCAGTCGGTAAACCAAAAGATAAAGATCCCCGCGGTGGTTATGTGCTGCTGCACATCAATGAAAACAGTTCTGTCAAAGATAAAGACAGTGTCAAGGTGGAATTTATCCGCTTTCAATACGATATTGAAAAAGCAGCCAAAGCGGTTGAGGACAGCCCATTGCCTAATGAATATGCGGACATGTTAAGGAATGGATAAATGAGGATAGCACTTTTTTCTGATATACATGCCAATCTTCCGGCATTTGAAGCTTTTTTAAAAGACATGGATAGCCATAAACCTGATGCAGTTTATTGCCTGGGTGACCTGATCGGCTATAATATCTGGCCGAACGAAGTCATTGCGGAAATCCGCAGGCGTGGTATTGCCACTTTGGCTGGCAACCATGACCTAAAGACAACAGGCTATGCTTACGAACAGGTATCCGCCGAAAACAGGCAATACCTGACTACATTACCCGCACATATTAAGCTGGAATTTCAATTGAATAACGATCATTTGAATATCGTTCTGGCGCATGGCAGTACCCGCAGTATCAATGAATATGTCTTGGAAGATACTGACGAAGCTTATGTACTGGATATGATGAACGAAGCTAAAGCGGATATCTTATGTATAGGGCATTCGCACAAGCCTTATCACCGCCTCATTAATGATAACGGCGACATTAAGCATGTTATCAATATTGGTTCCGTTGGTAAACCAAAAGATGGCAACCCCGATGGCTGCTATGTGTTGCTGACTATAAATGAAAACAGTTCGGTTAATGATAAGAATAGAATCCAGGTTGAATTTATCAGGGTACCTTACGATGTAGAACGGGCAGTTAAAGCGGTTGAAGACAGTCCTTTGCCCGATGAACTTGCCGACCGCTTACGCAATGCTTACTGATATGCATAACGAGACATTAAACATCTGGAAACAGTTTGATAAGGGGTTGAAGCAGTATGTTTGCAGCAAAGTCAATCACGGGGAGGAATGCTATGATATATTGCAGAACCTTTACCTGAAGATTGACAGCTATGCAGTGCAGGTGAAAAATGCAAGAAACCTGCCATCGTACTTATTCCGCATGGCACATCATGAGGTGATAAATCATTACCGGGATACAAATAAATATGAGTTGCGGGATGTTATGGACTTTGACAAACCGGTTAATGATCCGGAGATCAGGGATGGAAGCCTTAAACTCGCTGACTGCTGTTTGCGTCCAATGATTGATCAGCTGCCGGCCATTTACCGCGAGGCCCTGCTGATCGCGGATATTGAAGGGTTACCGCACAAAGAGCTGGCCAGGCGGGCAGATATCAGTCTTTCTGCCGCCAAGGTGCGTGTTCAGCGCGCGCGGTTGAAACTGAAAGAAGCCATACTGGGTTGCTGCAAATATGAGTTCGATACTTACGGGAACGTAGTGGGAAATCATTCCTGTTAAAGCTGTGTCTTTTTAAAAGCGACACCGTCCTTAGATAAACAATATTATGAAGAAGATCATTATGACAGCTTTGCTGGCCCTGTCAGTAGCCAGTATCGCTAATGCAGGAAACATTAAGAAACACAAAAAAGAAAAAGCAAGTGTTCAAAAAGAGCAATGCTGCGACAAAGCGAAGAAAGACCCGAACTGTTGCAGCGGCAGTTCCTGCTGCAAGTAAGTCAAAAAGAAAGCCCCTTACCAAACCGGCAAGGGGCTTTCCATTTAGCCTAAAGCATTAGCAACCTTTTTTCTTGCATTCTGCTGAGCCTTTAACGCAATGATCTTTTTTCAAAGTCTTTGCGGTTGTTGTTTTCGCTTTTGCCTTTTTAACAGGCGTTGTATCTGCTGCCATTACGGTTGATGCGGCGATCATTATCGCCAGTATGCTTAATGTTATCTTTTTCATTTGTTTTAAAATTGAATGTTAAATAATAAACGGATATTTTGGTTTAGGTTGTCGGGTATTATCTAACAAGCTTTTGGCGGTTTCCAGTCTGCCTTATGGTAAGCGGATAGCTTACCGATCTTATAGGGGGAAACTGTCCTCAGGTTAAACGGCAAGTAGCCTGGATGCAATGTTAATACTTGTTCGGTCAGAAAACCGCAGATACTGCACGTTAGCAGCGTAGCACAACCAGGTTTGGTACAACCATCATCATTCTTCGCTTTCTTCTCGTGGCAGACCTTTTTACCGGCGACGCGCTTGCAGCATGTTTTATTAGCCGCTGATCGTACAGGCTTTACCGTCCCCGAAAAGGCAGACAGGAAAACAATGCAGCACAATAATAAAACGGCTAAATACTTCATTACTTTCAAATATATTACTTTCTTGGCATATAAATAATGATGCAGGCACCGGTAACCGCTACCAGTGCGCCGATCACATCCCATTTGTCCGGCTGAAAATTATCTATTTTCCATGCCCATATCAAAGCCATAATAATAAAGATGCCGCCATAGGCCGCATAAACGCGCCCGAAGTCTGCAGTCTGCCATGTGGCAACCACACCATACAACACTAACACAATGCCGCCGACAATACCCCACCAAAGCGGTCTGTCGTTCTTCAACCATTGCCAGACTAAATAGCCACCGCCAATTTCAAATAGTCCGGCCAAAATAAAAAGTAAGAATGATTTAATAAATGTCATAGCTAAAGCCCAATCTCATCGTGTATAAATGTTTTTATGCCCTCAGCACCGGATATGTCCATAAGGATATACTGATCCCTCGACACAAACATATTGAAATTAAAGAAGTCGCAGCATTCCCTTTCCGTCTTTATAAAATTGGCCAATAAGTCAATCGTTGCATCTGTGTTCTTAAATTTATAAGAGAATCCATTGGATAGCTCCACTTTCTCTACAATGGTGCTTTTTAGTTGTGCGATCACTGTAGCTTTTCTTTTTTGCAGTTCCGGTGAACTGAGTTTGCAGGTAAAAGCCTGCTTGTCTGCTTTCATCATGGTTATCGTTTGTTGGTTCTTCTCGTATTGTGTGGCACTTTGCTGCGGTAAAACATCTTTTTTGGATCGCTGTTGGGTTGTCTTTTCAGGCGATGGACAGCAAGCCGTCAATAGTAATAAGCAGCACACCATTAATTGCTTCATATCTTTTATCTTTGGGATAAAGGTAAACAGTGGAGTATAGTCCTCTGTCAAGCGAAATCTTCAAAAAGTTATGTTAATAGGTGAATTAGCTGCAAAAACTGGTCTTTCCAGGGACACCATCCGCTTTTATGAAAAACAGGGTTTGATCAGCCTAAGCCGAAAAGAGCGTAGAGATAATAACTATAAAGAGTATTCTGACGACGTGCTGGAAACATTGCGCACGATCAAACGTTTAAAAAGCTTTGGCTTTACTTTGAATGAAGCAGCCGAGCTGATCGGGATGATCGCTGCCAAGGAAGCTACCTGCGACAACGTAAGTGAAATGATTGATGCTAAGGTGGGGTTACTCGATGCCAAAATACTCGACCTGCTTGCCTTACGTAATCAACTGGTAAATGGTGTGAAGCAATGCAAGGATTGTTGCACCCCTGAAACGCCGGAGGATAATTGCCCCATATTAGTATCAGATCAATTTTTGAAAGGTTAATTTTTCTAACCGCAACAGGATGTGCCTTGTTGTATCGGCGGGCATTTTATCGTTCCGTAACTGCAAAACACACAGCAATCACCGGCAAGCGGCTTTAAGCGGTTTTTACAGTTTTCACACTCATAGAAAAACTGGCAGGCATCCGTTGGCATTTCTTCTTCTTTTTGAAAGCCGCATTGAGGACAGGTAATTATAGAATTAAGCAGAATCGCTGTTGCCATGAGATTAATTATTTTTGATCAAAGTGGGTTGATACCCTATTTCTTTTATTTTTTGATAAACAATTGCTTAAATAACTCACATTTTCATTCCGACCATGTTATCACTCCCATTTTTAAATATGGCTTCGCTATTCAACAGATAAGCACCGTTTGTTACTACAACATCTCCGGTAATTAAGCCCGAAAGAACAGAGACATAGCTCTGGTTCCCATTTCCCGGTTTGATCATCCTGGGCGAAAAGCTGCCATCGGAATTTTTGACCCATACCTTGCTGCCTTTGCCATCTGTTAAAACAGCGGACGCGGGCACGGCCAATGAATGCTGTTTGCCATTAGCAATCGCAACGTAGGCCTGCATTCCCGGCCTTATCAAGCCCTGCGGATTAGGGATACTGATCCTGATCAGGTCCACTTTGGAAGCATCCGATAATTCAGGGTTGATAAATTCGACTTTACCGGCGATCACCTGTCCGCCCAGATCAGGAAAGGACACACTTACCCGGTCATTTTCTTTATAGTTGTTTGCTTCACTGGCATACAGTTGCGCCTCTACCCATAAGCTACTCAGGGCCTGCGTTTTTAATACAGACATCCCTTCAGTCACGTAGTCACCTTCATGTACCCCAATTTCAGTAACTGTTCCACTGACTTTACTCAATATGGTAGTCGTTGCAGATACCTTGCCGGAAGCCGCTAAGTTCCTGATCTGTGCCGGAGATAAGCCCCATAGCTGTAATTTATTTTCGGCAGCACTGATCAGCTCCTGATAATCCACATCCGGGTTATGCAGCATTTTTTGCTGCTGTTTAGCCAGCAGGTACTCCTTTTCGGCTTCCAGGAGGTCTTCACTATAAAGGGAATACACAGGCTGGCCCACCGAGATTTTTTCGCCGGTAGTTCTCACAAATAATTGCTGTATCCGCCCTGCTATCCTGGCGCTTAATTCCGCGGCTGTATTTTCATTGGTAGTAACCGTTCCGGTCAGTGTCTTTTCGTTGCCGACATTCTCTTCCCCGACCGTATCCGTCCGGATACCCGCCAACTGGATCTGTGCGGCAGTTAAAGTGATCCTGTTCCTATCTGCACTGTTACCTGTACCGGAAAGTTCCACTTTGATCAGCTTCATTCCGCAGATCGGGCAATTGCCCGGATGATCTTCATGAATTTGCGGGTGCATGGAACAGGTATAATAAGCTTTGCTTTGTGTTTTTGCGACCTGCTGTGGCTTTTGCTTACAGGCAGTGAATAGAATAGTTATTAGTATGGAAAAGGCTAATAATTGAAATACCCTTAGCCAAATATGTTGTTTCATCCTGTTATTCATTGCCTGATGTTTTAATAAAACTTTCACTGTCTGTTAAGTACTGAGCATTTGAAGCCAGGCTATCGGTGGAGGATAAACCTTTCGTGATCTGTATTTCATTACCGTTTACAATTCCGGTATTTACCTGATGGGCTTGAAATAACGCGCCTTTTTTTAGCCATACTACCTGGGTTCGTCCCAAATCCAATAATGCCGATCTCGGTATCCATAGACCCTTTGTTTCCCCGGTTTGTATGGTAGCTTTGGCCAGGCTGTTTACTTTCAGCCCATGATCCATATTGTCAATGTAAACCCGGATGCTGGTGGTTCTGTCACCGTCCTGTAAAGCAGGCTCTATGAAATTTACCTTACCGTTGATCGTTTTGCCGGGCATATCCGGTAGAGTGATCTCTACAGGCTGGCTTATTTTTAAAGCGGCAGCTGCCGATGGATCGACCTTGATCACCGCCCACAATTGATGCGGGTTCACCACATTAAAAATATTCTGCCCTTTTTCGACATACATTCCTTCTTTAATGGAAAGCGGAAGATTGCTTGCGAAATCAGCAGGTGCCTGGGTATTCGCAGCGCCTGCCATCTGGGTATGCGGCATATCATGTACATGTCCTTCATAGGGACTATAGACAGGCAGACTGTAAAATGGTTTACCGCCTTTAATTACCTGGCCCACCTGTGGCATGGTCATTCCCAATAACAGTAGTTTCTGTTTGGCGGCATTGATCAATCCCGTTTCCTGCGCTGAATTTTTGCCCAGATAGATCAGGTCCTGCTGCGCGGTAACCATATCCGGGCTGTAAACATCAAAGATGCGCTGGCCTGCATGTATTTTCTGAAATGCGTATTTGATGTACAGCTTTTCGATACGCCCGGAAAAACGGGTCGCAATGTTATTAAATGTCCGTGTATCAAAATCCAGATAGCCCTGGGCTATGATTTGGGTTGGAATCGACTTCTCTTCCGGGCTGATGGCATTGATGTCCGCTATCACCGATGAGTTAACCGGCTGCAGCACCGTGTTCAGGCTGATGCCTGCCCCCTCGCTGGCCTGGCCTGATTTTTTAACCAGGGTCATACCGCAGATCGGGCAATTACCCGGATGATCTTCCATGATCTGCGGGTGCATCGGGCAGGTATATTTGATATCGCTTTTTACCGGTGCTGCAGTAATACCGGATTGCTTCTTTTTATCCGAGCAGGCACTGATCAGCATCGTGATTAACAGGAGTCCGCTCAGCATGATCCTAATGGGTTTCATTTTCTTTTTCATAAGCTACCTGTAATTGTAAAAGTTCCTGTAAACGGTCTAAAGCATCCATCCGGGCCGACTGCAAACCTTTGATGCTGTCCAATACCGATGGCAGATCGCCGGTATTCTGTTCATAAGCGAGCAGGGATGTTTTATAAGTATGCTGTAATGCAGGAATAATGTTTTGTTTATAGTTTTTGAGCTGCCTTTTTTTGCTGCTCATATCCGTTCTTAAACCAGCCAGCTGACCTTCGGCCTGGTTCAGCATATCCAGTTTCTTTTGCTGTAGTTCGGCTACCTCATACCGGATACCTTTCAGGTTCGCCTTGTATTCTTTGGATGCCCAGGGTACGATAGGTATGGTTACCGAAGCCATCAAAATGTACTGGTTAGCCATTCCGCCATAGCTGAACATATGCCCCGCCTGGATACCGAAATCGGGCTTGCGCTTGCTGTATTCCATTTTGGCATTCAACTGCTGCAGATCAATATTCCGGCTGATCCCTTTAATATCACTGCGGGCATTAGTGAGGCTTGCTGTATCGGTGATGGCTGTTTCATAATCTTTTAGAACGATATTGGTATCCACAGTGAATGCCGTTTGCTTATCCCGGTTCATCAGCGTATTGAGCATGATATTCTTCTGGCTGATCTCATTGTTTAATTGTTCCCGCGTATTATCCAGCTGATACAGGTCTGCTTTGGCTTTGTAAATATTAGGCAGCTTTTCCTTGCCATAAGTAAGCCGGATGTTCGCGTCTTTGAGCATATACTCCAGCAGGCTTTGCGTGTTTTTCAATATGGTTAGTTTTTTCTCCAATACCACCCGTTCATAATAAAACTGCTTCGCCTGGGCGATCAGTTGATTTTTCAGGTAGTTCTTATCCTCGGCAGTTAACTTGGACATCCCTTTCATATAATCTTCTTTGGCGCGGAGTTTTGCCGGGTTGCTGAACATTTGCTCTGCCTGGATCATAAAAGAGCCGGTATTCGGGTTAAGCTGATAAGGGGTTTGATACTGACCGGCGCTGATCTTTGGCGCATCCAGGCTTTTAGCTCCCCTCGCATAGGCATCCTGCGCACTGATCTTTGCATCATACGCCTGCAACGACGGGTTAGCCGCAATATGCGCCAGCACACTGTCTAAAGGCAAGTGCTGAACCTGGGCTTTTGCCGGCAGACCCGCAAAGCAGATAAGCACTATATAGGTGATGTGATATTTCGTTTTCATGATATTATTCCTTTACCTCCAATACTTCCAGTTTGCCATGTTTCCTTAATTCATATTCCTTGACCATCAGAAAGATCAATGGAGTAACCAGTAAGATATGCGTGGAAGAAGTCAAAACCCCGCCGATCATCGGCAGCACAATCGGCAGCATAACATCACTGCCTGTTCCCGTCGCCCAAAGTACCGGCACCAGACCGAATAATGCCACGCAAACCGTCATCAGTTTTGGCCGCAGGCGTTTTACCGCGCCGTTCATTACATATTCTCGTAGATCAGCTTTAGTGATTGTGTCTTTGCTATTTCCTTTCAGGGCGACCAGCTGCTGCATGGCATCATTCAGGTAGATGACCATCACGATACCCGTTTCTACCGCGATACCAAAGAGCGCGATAAAGCCGACGGCCACTGCGACGGATAAATGCACCCCAAAGAAATACACCATGTAAGCACCGCCGATCAACGCAAACGGGATACTGATCAAACTGAAAAAAGCTTCGCGGATAGAGTGGAACGCAAAATACAGGCAAGCGAAAATGATGACCAGTACAATGGGAAGAATGAGCTTTAAAGTACGTTCGGCCCGCATCAGGTTTTCATACTGCCCGCTCCATTCAATAAAATAGCCTTTTGGTAAGGTTTTTACCATCGTATTCAGCCTGTCCTGTGCTTCTTTTACGGTGCTGCCCAGATCGCGTTCCCGGACATTGAATAAAACAGTACCCCTTAGTAGTGCGTTTTCAGACTGGATCATGGCCGGGCCATCGCTGATCTTAATATCCGCAACGGAAGATAGTGGTATCGGGCCGTAACTCATCGTTTGTACCAGTGTGCGCCTGATCGCTTCCAGGTTATTCCGGTAATCCTGCGCCAGTCTGAGGTTAACGCTGAAACGCCTGCGCCCTTCAATCGTCGGAGTCAGGTTCATCCCGCCCAATGCGCTTTCCACCACTTCGTTCACATCGTCCACGCTCAGGCCGTAACGGCCAATAGCATCCTTGTTTACCTGGATATCCAGATACTTACCGCCGGTGATCGGGTCAACATACAGATCTTTAACACCGCTGATACCCTGCAAAGCCTGCTTCATTTGATTGGACAAGGCATAAATGGTATCCAAATTCTGACCATATACTTTTAATCCCACATCGGTGCGGATACCGGTAGACAGCATATTAATCCGGTTGATGATCGGCTGTGTCCAGCCATTTACCACACCCGGTATTTGCAGCTTGCCATTAAGTTCGTTAATAATATCTTCCTTTTTAATCCCCTTGCGCCATTCACTGGTGGGTTTTAACAGGATGATGGTTTCCACCATACTGATCGGTGAATTATCCGTAGCGGTATTCGCCCGCCCGGCCTTACCCAACACATTCTTGACTTCCGGTACGCTTTTGATGATCCGGTCCTGAACCTGTAAAAGCTGCTTGGCTTCCGAGTTGGATACATCCGGTAAGGTAACCGGCATAAACAGGATCGTTCCTTCATCCAGCGGCGGCATGAATTCACTGCCTAAGCTCAACAACAGCGGGATGCTGATCAGCAGTGCAATGATATTTATACCGATAGTCGTTTTACGCCAGGTGATGCACCAGTTGAGTATTGGTCTATAAACGCGTTCCAAAAAACGGTTCAGCGGGTTACGGTCATCTGAGCTCAGTTTGCCTTTCAGAAAAAAAGAGATCAGTACCGGGGCCAGTGTTACCGCAAGGATCGCATCAATAGCCAGTATAAAAGTTTTTGTCCAGGCTAAAGGGCCAAACAGTTTACCTTCCTGCCCTTCAAGCATAAATACCGGGAGAAAGGAAGCTACAATGATCAGCGTAGAAAAGAACACGCCACGTCCGACCTGTTTACAGGAGGCTTCTATAATTTTTATTCTTTCTGCTGTAGTCATGACTTTTCATTTTCTTGTGCAGCGGATAAATTCCGGTGCGAATTTTCTACCATCACGATCCCGTTATCTACGATCACTCCAATAGCTAAAGTGATACCTGTTAATGACATGATATTGGAGCTAATGCCAAAGGCATTGAGCAGGATAAAGCTGGCCGCGATGGTAATAGGGATCTGGATGATAATACTTAACGCGCTTTTTAAGCTCAATAAGAACAAAATGACGATGATAGAAACCGTAACCATTTCCTCAATGAGCGTATGTTTGACCGAGCCAATGGCGTTTTCGATCAGTTCACTCCGGTCATAAGCGATCTTGAATTTTACACCCGGCGGCAACCCTTTTTGTATATCGGCCATTTTATCTTTAACCGCATGAATGACCTTATCGGCGTTTTCGCCGTAGCGCATGACGACAATACCGCCGACCGCTTCCCCTTCGCCGTTCTGATCAAAGATGCCCAGGCGCAGGTCGCCGCCCATTTGCACGGTTGCAATATCTTTTACCCTGACAGGGATGGTTTTAATGGTTCCGATAGAAATATTTTCTACATCCTGCAAATTCTTGATATACCCCAGGCCGCGGACAATATACCCGGTGCCGTTCATTTCAAACTTGCGCCCGCCCACATCATTGTTGTTGCTTTTAACAGCCTTCAATACCTGTGATAAGGGGATATTATAATAGCTGAGTTTATGCGGGTCTATATTGATCTGGTACTGCTTTTCAAAGCCCCCGAAAGAGGCCACTTCGCTAACCCCCGGTACAGTTTGCAGCCCTAATTTGACATACCAGTCCTGTAAGGCCCGCTGTTCTCCCAGGTCAATGCCTTTAGCATCCAGCGTGTACCATAAGATATGGCCGACACCCGTTCCATCCGGTCCGAGGGTTGGCGTGATGCCTTCTGGCAATAAACGCTGCGCATAACTTAATCTTTCCAGTACACGGCTGCGGGCCCAATAAACGTCTGTATTGTCCTGAAAGACCACATAGACAAAGCTCATTCCGAACATGGAGGTGGCCCGGATCGCCTTTACTTTGGGGATGCCCTGCAGATTACTCACCAATGGGTATGTTACCTGGTCTTCCATGATCTGCGGGCTGCGGCCCTGCCATTCTGTAAAAACGATCACCTGGTTTTCCGAGAGGTCAGGAATGGCATCAATCGGATTTTCCCTTACGGAATAAACTCCCCACGCAAAAAGGACAATGGCGATCAGTAATACGATATACCTGTTCTTTAAGCACAGGGTAATAAGTTGATTGATCATCTTAAAGGTTTTGATAAGCCCGTCCACCTGCCGGCTGGCAGACAGACAGGCTTAAATGAATTACATTTTCATTTTTTCAGCTTTCTTTTTTACCGGTTCTTTTTTCACCAGTGTCATACCGCATTTGGGGCATTTACCCGGCTTATCACTCAATACTTCCGGATGCATAGTACAGGTGTACTGCACTTTTGCCGGTTTAACTTTTTTCGTGGTGTCCGATAAACCTTTAACGGGCAGATCAGCAGCAAATACGGTTGCAGCAGAGAAAAGGATGGCCATAGCCATTAGGGTTACTTTTTTCATTTGTTAAAAAATTGAAGAATGGATGAATGGCATAAGGTATTTACCCTTATACATGAATTATAATTAAGATGATGAATTGCAATGCAAACAGGGGCCTGTTACTGAGGCAAAGGCCAAAGAAAGGGAAGTGTACAGATCAGATTCTGTAGGTACAGTTAAGGATATAAAAAGGTGCGTGAGGCTGGTCAGGCGGCGCATGGCTGTTAAAGGCCGTATGTTCAGTTTTGAAACTATAAACGCTGAAATCGAATATGGAGCAGGCAGGGATAATGGCGTGAAACAAGCTGGCATTTAAACTCAAAGCCTGCGAACCAACATGCTGATCCTTTACTTTTAATAATTGCGTTTTTGTTTTACAGCAGCCGGGCATTCCTGTTGCCATTTTGCAGGCAATTTTTTTGGCACTGTCAAAAGAAATGCTCGTAGATTCCAGTTTACCGCAGCAATAAAAGCTACTAACAGTAATACCTAATGCCGAAAGCAGGTAAATAACTGTTAATGATATGAGTGCGATGCGTTTCACTGATCGAAGATAATAAATTATTTGTACGTTTTTCGCGTGGAATAGTTTATAAAGCCGCCCCAATACAGCGGCGGCTTTATTATATTATTTACATTTAGTCGTACATTCTGCGGAAGCCTTACAGCTCTTGCTGCAATAATCCAGGCAGTTAGGCTTATCGCAGCCTTTTGCACATTTGGTGCAATGGTTCATTTTGCTGTTACAGCAAGGCGTATTCGCGTAAGTAACAGATATAACGGATAACAGCATCACCATGGTGATGAAAAGAAACTTTTTCATGATTTTGAATTTAAAGATTAATAATTAATTGAAATACTGCAGCCGGAACCGGCTGTTCAATGGGGTAAATTATTAAGCTTTCGGAGGGTTCCAGTCATTAGCATGGTAGTCTGACAGCTGGCCTGTAATAAAAGGGGAGGCTGTTTGATCATTTAGATCTACTATAGCCGGTGAAAGAGAAAGAGATGGGCTCTGAATAAATCCGCAGGTGTTACAGGACAGCATCGCATTACAGGCATCTTTAGCGCAATTTTTATCGGAAGCCTGCTTTTTTTTGCAGCAATCCTTATGCGTACTTTCCTTGCAGCAAGATACCTGCCCCCGGTGAGGGCTTGCCATCACCGAAACCGATGATAACAACAGGATACATGACGCAAGGAAGACAGCGAGATACTTCATTATTCTGTTAAACTTATATTTTTTAAAAATATTGCGGCAATCGCTTTACGCTATAAATTATTACACGGCTAAGATATGGATACCTGCTTTTGATAATTTTATATAATTCCGTAAGAAATTTATATCCTGTTGCACTAAAACTTTACTTTCAGCAGGCTGGCATTGATCGCAACAACAACCGTACTTACGGTCATTAAAACAGCTCCCGCTGCCGGGCTTAATACAACTCCCTGATGATAAAGCACACCGGCAGCCAGTGGCAGGGCAACAACGTTATAGCCAGTTGCCCAGGCCAGGTTCTGGATCATTTTTCTATACGTTGCTTTACCGAATAAGATCAAGCTGACAATATCCTTCGGATTACTGTTTACCAAAACAATTCCTGCGGTTTCTGCTGCTATATCGCTTCCGGAACCTACAGCAATACCAATATCGGCCTGGGCTAAAGCCGGCGCATCGTTTACGCCGTCCCCGGTCATGGCTACAAACTCACCTTTTTGCTGTAACTCTTTTATTTTGTCTAATTTCTGATGAGGTAAAACTTCAGCGAAAAACCCATCCATTTTCAGCTGGTCACTTACACTTTCGGCAACTTGTTTATTATCGCCGGTTAACAGCAGGGCTTTAATCCCATTGGCATGCAGCGTTTGTATGGCCTCAGCCGATTCCGGACGTATCGTGTCTGATAAAGCGATATAGCCGTATAAAATATCATTGATGATAACGAAGACCACGGTTTCACTTCCATTTGCCTTAAACCCTTCAGGTAGATCTATCTTCTTTTCTTTCAGATAACCGGGGCTGACCACCTTCAGGTGCTTACCTTCCACCAACGCTTCAACACCTTTGCCGGTAATGGCCTGAAAATCCTTCGCTTCCGGAATGCTTAATGACCTCTTTTTGATCTCCGCAAGGATGCCCGTAGCAATCGGGTGTTCCGAGTTTTGCTCCAGCGCCGCTGCGATACGCAGCATTTCATTTTCGGTCTTTTCGTTATCCCTGGTCTTATGGTCAGTTACAACCACCCGGGCTACTTCAAATTTGCCGACAGTCAGTGTACCTGTTTTATCGAACACGATAGTGGTGATCCTTCGCGAGTTTTCAAAGGCGGTCCTGTTCTTGATCAGCAGGCCATGCTGCGCCGAAAGCGATGTAGATTTTGCGACCACAAGCGGAACGGCGAGGCCGAGGGCGTGGGGACAGCAGATCACGATGACGGTAACCATTCTTTCCATGGCAAAAGCAAGGTCCTTACCATCCGCCAGCCAAAAAGCAAAAGTTCCGATCCCGGCGGCAAGCGCAATGATCGTCAGCCATCTCGCGGCCTTATCTGCTAAGAGCTGGGTATTTGATTTGGCATCCTGAGCATCTTTGACAAGCCTGATCACCTTGGATAAATAACTATCCGCTCCGCTATGGGTCACTTTTACCCGGAGCGAGCCATTGCCATTGACCGATCCGGCAATAACTTCCTGTCCTTTCGATTTTTGAACCGGGGTAGATTCACCGGTTAACATGGATTCATTGAGATAACTTTCTCCATCTTCAATAATGCCATCTGCAGGGATCTTCTCGCCTGGTTTGATCAGGATTATGTCCTCCTTCTTTAAGCTATCCGTTTTAACTTCGGCTGTATTTTTTCCGTCAATCAAATGTGCCTCGGCAGGCATCAACTGCACCAGCAACTCCAGTTCCCTCGATGCCCCCGCGACTGAACGCATTTCGATCCAGTGGCCTAAAAGCATGATCAGGATCAGCGTTGTCAGTTCCCAAAAGAAATCCATGCCTTTTAATCCGAATACGGTGGCCGCACTATAGCCATAAGCTACGGTTATCGCGAAACCGATCAGGGTCATCATTCCCGGATTTTTCGCTTTCATTTCACTCAGCCAGCCGGTTAAAAACGGCCATCCGCCATAAATAAAAACCACGGTTGACAGTCCAAACAGCAGGTAATTGGAGCCGGAAAAATGCAGATCCAGGTGCAGCCATTGCTGTATCTGCATAGACAGCAACATGACAGGTACCGTCAACAGCAATACCACATAAAACCGTTTCCTAAAATCAGCGATCATCATGGCGTGATGGTCATGGCCCGCCATATTCATCGACTGACCGGACTTTTGATGCATTTGGCTATGGTCCATCTTCATTTCAGACATTTTGTGTTTGTGTTCCATTTTTTGACTGGTTATTGTCCGTTTAGCTTTTATCTATAAGAGTACGCACCTGATTAACAACCCATACCGGTTTTTAGATCAATATAATGTGGTATAAAAAGGCTGGGTATTCTGTGAAGACCCAGCTCGGATGCGTTGAAAATCCTGCGAAACGATATGTTAACTCTTTGCCTTTTTAGCCTCAGCCTTTTTCTTTTGCTGTTCCAGAAAAAAACAATGTGCAGCGCAGGCATGTAATTTATAATTCATGTGCGTGGTGCCAAGATTATGCCCTTGCGGGTCTAAAATCGCACATTTTTCTTTGTCCAGGTCTTTGGTGTTCAAGACGTTCTCGCCATTGATATTGAAATAAGCTCCATTCTTTTTGGCCATCCCCAATTTCTTTCCGTCAGCGTCGATCACGTTCCCATTTCCATCAATAAAATAAAGCTTTTGTCCCTTGTTGTTGCGGACAATATTGTCTTTGCCAATGTAACCGAGTTTAGTTCCACCGTGGTCGTGTATCCCTCCTTTGGCATTAATGACAATTTTAAAGGTCGTGTCTTTTTTTGTTTGGGCATTAACCGTAACTCCTGTCGCCATTGTCAACAGGAATAGAAGTAATTGAATTTTTTTCATGTTTTTTAATTTTTTCCTGTTATAAATTTCGTTAGTTTTGATATTTATTCACATGATAACCAACATGTTAATAAGTGACAAAGGTCACTTATCATTTAAATCAATAGGTCAGGGTTAGCCCGCCACCCAATCCCATGTCACTGTCATAATGTGTTGAAAAAGAGAAATATTTGGTAACAATATACCGCAAACCTGCAGCATATTCCTTATCCGTATTGATCATGAGCGTCATCCGCAATCTTTGCGCTACCGGGATGTCCTCGCGTCCTAACTGGAAGCGCAACTTGCCATTGCCGTCGATCCGCATATCAGCCACAAATAACATGGGAAGGGTATAGGCGACACCCGCGACCACCGTATGCCGGTTTTCCTTGTTACTCACCTGGCCGAACAGGTTCTTATAATCGCTGCCGAAAATATTCTTTTCGTCCGGGTTGAACTTCTTGTAGTGGTAATCAAAGCCGACGTAAGGAAACAGCCATTGGTTTCGCCCGATATAACGGCCTACCGTTGTTTCGCTCTCATAACCCATCATCGCATCCGTACCCAAATGCCACATGGTGGTTGCTTTCCAGCGTGTGTTACCGAGCATCAGTTGTCCGTCCGTTCCGTTGCTTTCCAACCCAACTTTGCCCATCAGGTGCGGCATCTGATCGTCCCAGAATAACCTGCGTTGTGCCAGCTTGGGGTCGGGAACCTCCGGATTGGGCGGCGAATTCTCATAGCTGAACACCCGGCCCATCCCGCTCATCATGTGGTAAAGAATATGGCAGTGAAAGAACCAGTCGCCGCCAGGCTCGTTAGCCGCAAATTCTATGGTGTCCTTTTCCATCGGCATAATGTCGATGACATTTTTCATAGGCGCGTACTCACCTTGTCCGTTCAATACCCTGAAATCGTGACCGTGCAGGTGCATCGGATGCCGCATCATACTGTTATTGTATAAAATAATACGGAGGTTCTCACCTTTTTTGATCAGGATCTTGTCGGATTCGGATACCGTTTTATTATCCAGCGTCCAGACATACCTATTCATGTTCCCGGTAAGATCAAATTTCAATTCCCTGACAGGCCCTTTAGGCAAGGTCGTTTTATCGGGGTCACGGAGCATCGTGTAATTAAGCGTTACCAGATCAGGGTTATCTGCCGCCATGTTCATGCCTGACATGCTTTTATCATTCCCCATTTGCATAGCGGGCATACTGCTTTTCTTATCATCCGCTTTTGGCTTTTCCTCACCGGTAATTTCCGGGTACATGACCGTATTCATGTCCATGATCTGATTTTGCATGGCCATTCCATCCATTTGCACCATGTTACCGTTCATGTCCATCATTTCATTCATCATTTTCATTCCGGCGAAATATTTCAGCTTGGGCATTTTGCCCGCGTAAACCTTATCCCCCTTACCCAGCCACAGCGATGCCGATTTGGTGCGGTCCTCCGGGGTGACCAGAAATTCATAACTTTTGTTTTCCGGGATTGTTACGACTACATCATAGGTTTCGGAAACGGCGATGATCAGGCGGTCTACTTCAACGGGTTCCACATCATTACCATCGGTGGCAACCACGGTCATTTTACCCCCCGCGTATTTCAGCCAGAAATAAGAAGATGCGCCGCCATTGGCGATCCGCAGCCTTACCTTATCGCCCGCCTTAAACTGTGGCTGCTCATTTTGATTTTTACCGTTGATCAGAAACTTGTCGTAATAAACATCGCTTACGTCCATGGCGTTCATACGTTTCCATTCATTGCCCACTTTTGTTTTGAAATGGCCAGATTGAATTGCCTCCAGGTAACTCTGGGTGGTGCCTTTTTTAATGGCAAACCAGTCAGTCGCGGCATGGAGGCTACGCTGTACCTCTTTGGGGTTCATATTGGTCCAGTCACTCAGCACCAGCGGAATGGTCGGAATATTCCATTCCTGGCGTTTGTTCATGATGAAAGCGCCGTACATCCCGATCTGCTCCTGTAGACCGGTATGGCTATGATACCAGTGCGTGCCATGCTGTCTGATCGGGAATTTATAAAGATGGGTTGCACCGGGCGGGATAGGCATTTGTGTCATATTGGGAACGCCGTCATAACGATTGGGAAGGAACAGACCGTGCCAATGCAGCGACGTTTCTTCTTTTAGCTTGTTGTGGACATAGATCTCCGCTGTATCGCCCTCTGTAAAAGTTAAGGTCGGCATCGGTATACTGCCGTTTACAGCAATGGCCCTTTTGGGTTTACCCCCATAGGTTACCGTCGTATCTGCAATATAAAGATCATAGCGAACCGCACGCGGCGGGTACTTCGCAGCGATCGTTTTGATCGGCCCCAGGCGTTTTTTCGCTGCCTGAAAGTCGGAAGTGCCACCGGACATCGGCATTGCTTCCATTTTCATGTCCTGCATCTGGCTATCTTTTTTTGCGGTGTCGGCCATCTGCATATTCATGCTGCCGGATTTATTCATCGCTTTCGGTTGCTCCTTAACGAGTCTCATCCCGCATTTCGGGCAGTTGCCCGGTTGGGCAGCGTGGATCTCCGGGTGCATCGGGCAGGTATAGACCTCCGCTTTGGCTGCCGGTTTTGCGCCCATTTCCATGTTTGCCATACCGTTGCTTTTTTTATTTTGTGCCACCTTAGGTTTGGCCACTTTTTTTGAAGCGGCCTTCGGTTTTTCTTTGACCAGTTTCATTCCGCATTTCGGGCAGTTTCCCGGCTGGGCAGCGTGGATCTCCGGGTGCATCGGGCAAGTGTAAGTAACCGGCTGCTGTTTTTGCATTCCGGCCATATTTTTCATGTCGTTTTGTGCATAGGCTAACTGTTTCAGGCAGAGTAGCAGCACGACGAACCATATTTTTTTCATTTTTCTTCTTTCTAAAGGCTATCCGATGTTTGTTTAACCCAGTTCATTAATAGTGTTTTGTCCGTCTGCGACAGCATCGCGTCCCGGTGCAGCAGCGTATAAGACGATAAAGGCATGGAACCTTCTTCCAGGCTTTCACTAATGGCGCGCAGCTTGCTCCGTTGCTTTCGGGCAGAGTAGGTGCTGAACTCATTCAAATTCAATTCTGCTTTCCCTTCCCTGACATGGTTGTCCATCATTAATCTTACAGGTTGCAGCCGGGCATACCAGGGGTAGTAAGTCCGGTTACTGTGACAGTCATAACACGACCTTTTGAGGATCAAACCGACATTTGCCGGTACCTTATATACAGCGGTTATGTCATTAGCGGGATTGTTACCTGCTTCATTATGGTCGCGGGGAACGAATTGAATGGCGATCAGCAACAAAACGGCCACTCCCGGTACCGGTTTAAGCTTACGTTTCATGGGCTATTTAATTTCTTCTTTTACTGTTCCGCAGGTAGGCATTTTAGTGCCCAGGTAAGGATTTTTGATCTCTTTGGTTTCGCTCAGCCAGTTGGCGCCTTTATTATTGTTATACATAGGACAATGATCGACATATAAGGCCTGTCCGGCACCTAACAATTTTACGAGATCTGTCATATCCTGACTTAGCATTTCAAAATGCTCCCGCTGATGCGGTAGCTTTCCCGCGCTTTCCCCGATATGTTCAGCCATCTCCCGGGCGTCTCCTTCAATATCGATAAAAGACTTTTTCTGGGCGGGCGTCAGTGAAGCTTGATCAAATTTCCCGAAGCCTGCGGCGAGCGCTTTTCCGGCTGTAGCGGCGTCATCGCTCTTATCGGCGGCAAGCGCGTTCTTTAATTGAAGATAACTGGTCAACAAACCTTTTATGGAAGCTGCAGTAGTTGGTTTCGCTACAGGCTTTTCGGTTACAGAAGCCGTTTTTGCGGTGTCAGCACCAGTATCCGCGGATGAAGTGCCTGTTTGATTACAGGCAGCTATAGTAAGGGTAGTAACCGCTAAAGCGATTACGATAATCAGATTTTTCATGGTTAAAAATTTAATGATGAGCAATATGACCCGCTTAATGGATGATTTCATTAAGCGGGTTCATCGGATTCCAATAACTACTTATTAAGTGTCTCGCTGACTTTGCCGCAGGTCAGCATCTGGTTACCGTAATAGGGGTTCTTGATAGGCGCTTCAGCTGACAACCAATAACTCTTCTTCATTGGGCAGTAATCATAATAAACCACCTGGTCGGTTAGCTTTACTGCTTTCGCCAGTTTAAAGAAATTAGCGGACAGGTTAGCGAAATGCTCCCGTTGATGGGCGATGTCCTTACTTTCAGCAATATGCCTGGCATCGAAGGACAATTTTTCCTGAAGGGGCATAAATGAATCCATATCAGCAGCAGCCAGGGACTTCATATCCACCGAGCTTATCGCTTTTACAAATGTTGCCGAACTGGCGGCAGCGTCCTGGTTATTTGATGCAACCAATGCATTCTTTAAACTGTAGTAGTTGGTCAGCAGCGCACTAAATGCAGTTGATTTACTCTCCTGAGCGAAAAGTGGTTGACTAAGCGTGGTCGCTATTAAAGCGGCCATTAAAAATATTTTTTTCATGATCTTTTAATTAATTGATAACAACATTTATATAAGGGCATGGCACAGCCATGATAGATGTAATTATCTTGATCAGATCAGAAAACTTTGCAGGGAAATACGGATATCTTTGTCCGGTGGCCGCTGTCGCCTTGGTATAACCCTTAGCTTTGTTAAAGACACTTCAGTTACCGTGCCCAGGAAAAAATCAACCGGATGACTAAGCAAAATAAAAGATGATACCAGTAGGGGCGAATTGCTGACCGGCACTTGTTTAGCTTGTGAAATGAAGTTGCTGACCGCCCCCTGGCAGCAAGGGTCATTCGGCGCAAGGATCTTCTTAGATGCGGAATGGTGATGGCTGCCTGATCCGGTGTTATGCTGATGCTCATGATGTCCGGCATTCCCATTCCCGTCCTGATGTTCCATATGTATCGCACAGCTAAACCCGGCCACGGTATTTAGCAGGAACACAAATAACAAAATCAGCGCTTTACTTTTCATTTCCATACAAACATAAAAATTAACGCGGCAACAGATTTATATAATTCCGTCATATTATTACATTTTGTTGTACGTCATTCTAAAGGGCCTCATTATAATTCCCGGATCGCCTTTATTCGGCGGACGATCTCTTTTATCAGGGCCGCGTCGGCGATGGTCCCGCTAACTATCTGGTAACCTCCTTCGGCCGGGACATTCAGATAAGCAGCAATTGCCCCGTTGATGTGGATATCAAAACCATCTTCATGCTGAACGATGCCGACGACGTCATCTGCCGGCCCGAACAGGAAATATGGTGATATATCATACAAGGGGTGTTCCATGATCGCGGCAAGCTGCCCATCGCTCATGTACAGGGCGCTCTCCGGGTCCTGTAAGTCCTCCTCCTTCAAAACTGCTTGGTAATCTGCCTCATCGAACCATTCTTCCACATGGTCCTGGATGACCTTCACGATTTGCGCAATTTCCATTTCGGCAAAGGCCTGGCCGGTATAACGCCATTCGAAGAAGTTTTCGTTCAAAAACGTCAGGTTGCCGGCAAAGCTCATAAAAGTATTCATATCCGCTTCCGTGCCTTTGGAGCTGCCGTTAGGAATTACGTAAAATAACCGGAAAATACCGGTAATGCTGGTGCGACCATTGATGCCGGGTACTGTATCTGGAACAATTTTGATCTCGGCGGTTCCCCCGGACTTTTTTTGGATGGTGTAAACGATGTGCTGGTTCATATTCCCTGACAAGATAGATTCGACCATAGGCGACAGCCGTTAATTATGGTGACCGCACTACTAAAAAAAAGTGTTGTACAAATTTTGCTCTTAGGCGCGGTTTTAAAGACAAAGGTTTTTTCAGGCGACTTCTCAGTCCGGAAAAGCGCCGCATTTAATATGAAATATGGGGTCATGGTAATTATTCAAGCTAAAAATAAGATAATAGGAATCCTGGCCGGCAAGACCGGCATTAGCTTGGATCAGATCAGAAGGGTCCTGTTGGAGATATAAAGGGGTTGGCTGGGAAGAAATGGCGGGCCGGTGGATCTTGGCCAGCTGACCGCGTTCGTCATCATTAACGGGATAAAGAGCAAGTTTTCCGTGCGCGGAATTACAACAGCAAAGTCTGCCGGTTGAAAAACGAAATGCGTGGCGATCTTTGCATTCTCCTTAACCACATAAGTGCCATGATGATAACAGCAATTGCAATCACCCTTGCTGCAATCATCATCGTTTTCTTTTTCATCGTGGGCATGCCCGTTCTCCGAAACATGCGCGGCCGGTTCGGTTGCTAACCGGGACGAGAGGTAATCAGTGCTGCAATGAAGCAGACAGGCATAAGCACCCGTTGAAAGCAACAGGTAAAATGACGTCATGATCAAAGCACAGATTTTTCTCATGTAAAAATGGCCGGGTTGAGCGTTAAAGATATTATTATTAATGCGTTCCTGAATTAGAAAGTTCAACTTTTCGTTGAATATCGTACGCAGTCAAAACAACCTGTCATTTATCCAGGCGGATTAATGCTTTTTTCATTTGGGCGATTTCTTTTTCTTGTGCGGTTATTATGCTTTGTGACAGGCGTATCACTTCAGGATCTTTCAAGTGCGCCTTTTTACTCACCATGATCGCGATGGAATGATGGGGGATCATGCCTTTCATGTACTGAACATCAGTGATGCCCGTTTGGGTCCGTACTCCGGCAAGTGCCAGCAGGAATACCGCAACAGCGCAAAAGGCGATCATCAGGTTATATTTGCGATTCTGGTACATCATCCGCATCATACCCAGCATTAACAGTGCCATCGCTGAAACCATTAACAGGGTCATATATAACCGTGTCATATTCAAATAAACATGGCTGAACTCATCCACATTCAGGTACATGATGGTGTACATAAGGATGAACGAAATGAGGAGGGTAACTCCTAATTTCCGGTAATTTTTCTTTTCCATTTTGTAAAGTATCTAAGTTAGAGAATGAAAACAGTCACTGCCCGTTTTATGAGCAATGACTGTTTTGAATTAAGCGGCAGTCGCCATCTGCTCACAAACTCCGGCGCATTTGCGGCAAGCCTCAGCACAGGCCTGGCAATGCTCCATATCGTGCTTGGCACATTCCTCACCGCATGCCTTGCAAACGTCTGCACACACCCTGCATAAGTGAGCGCTAAACTGACTTCCCAGGCTCATCACCTCTGCTGAAGCCCGGCATATGGCCGCGCATTCTAAATCCAATTGGATGCAACCGGACATCATTTTAACATCCTCTTCCTGAAGGCACGAGGTAGCGCAATGGCTGCAAGCCAAAGCGCAGGCTACGCAGGCATCAATACAATCCTGAAATTTCTGATGTGACATAATATTTATTTTTAAAGTTCGACATTCAATGAATTAACCTATTTGTTGCCCCTGGCCAATAGCCAGTCCTGGAACTGGTCTATTTCTTTCATTTGTTCATCAATCATATTGGTGGCCATCGTTTTCATTCGCTGTTCCTGTCCATGGAGAAGTTCCAGGCGCGCATTTTCGACCGCACTCTGGTGGTGACCGATCATCAGGATCGCAAAATCATGATCAATGACTCCATTGATGATCTGCAGGTCGGCCTGCTTTCCCGCTTTCTTCATGTTATCCATCTGCATCATATCAAAATCCGGATCACTGGTATGGGGCGGATGTGATGCAAGAAAAGCCGTCAGCTGCGTTATTTCTGCCTGCTGACCGGTGATGATTGATTGAGCCATCTGTTTCATGGTCGCATCGCTGCCGCTTTTCAGCTCCAGGTTAGCCATATCAATTGCCCCCTGGTGATGCATGCGCATCATCATGGCAAAATCATTATCCGGGTCTTTGCTCATTTTCATGGTATCCATTTTCGACATCATCTGGTGCATAATGCCCATCATCTGATTCTGGTCATGAGCCTGCACTTTGATTTCATTGTCATTTTTTTTACAGGAAGCCAGTACGCTGACAACGGTCAGCAGCAGGCTGAGTTTCAGTAAATTTTTCATAGCTTTTATTTAGCGGGTTACCTGCTTATTTATTGGTGTGACCGCATCCACTGTTCCATTTTGCTGATGTCACTGGTTTGTTCCGGAATGGCTTTTCGTGCCATTGACCGAAGCTGGTCGTTTTTGGCATGTGCTAAAATGCTTTTTGACATCATGATACCGTCTTTATGATGTTTAACCATCATATCCGCGAACTCATGATCTAACGAAGACATGGACATTTTGCCCATTTTCATCATGCTCGTCATATTGTCGCTCATGGCCTTGCCCGCCCCGCTCTGCTTGTTGGCCGGGTCGTAATTTTTAGGCGCGCTTTGCAGGGATGTGATCAATTGGGCGAGTTCAGCGATCTCTTTGGTTTGCTTGTCTGTGATGTTTTGCGCCATAGCTTTCATGGTCGCGTCTTTGCCCTGCTGCAATTCAATTTTCGCCATATCGATAGCACCCTGATGATGAATTTTTAACATCGCGGCGAAGTCCAGGTCAGCATTGCCTTTCTTAGGCTGGGCGTGCATTGCCTGCATCATCTTCTTTGTCGCCGCCATCAGCGCATCGCCCTGCATCTGAATGCTAACTGTTGTTAAAGTCGGCACAATTGTCCTGTCAGCTTTCATTCCCATTGCGCCCACCGCAAGAAAGGGAATCATTAACATGATCTTTTTCATAGATTTGATATTAATTTAGTTTACATTTTCATTTTCATTAACCGTGGATAAAGGCGTAGAAAGACCTCTCCGCCAATAGGATGGCTTCCATAAAGTGAGCTTAACCTTTTGTCAGCCGCGTAATAAGTAAATTGACCGCCCGCTGCCAGGTTCAAAGGTCCCAGGTGCATCACATCATAATTCAGGCCGAGGGTTATCGCGTTCACCGGAAAGATCGTATCATCACCATAGGCCACCGGATTAAGCACCAGTTCCTCCGTAGTTTTTTGTACAAACTCATAGCGGGTATAAAGATCAAGCCTCTTGATACGAAGATCGCCTTCCAAAAGCGCTGAATTATCCCCCTCATGACGAGGGCTTTTGTTCAATCCCCACAATGCCGTTGCGTTAAAGGATCGCTCATCGCCAAATGGCCTGCTATACGTCGCAGAAGCGGTGGTACGGTAAATATTTTCAGCAAGCTGCAGTTCCTCCGGGCTTTTGATGAACCCGTGGGAAACCTGCAGGGCCCAGTTAGCCGATGGATTATAATTCAAGCGGCCGCTCCAGGAATCAAATCGCGGTTTATCGAAATTATACCTGTTTTCGTTGGGCTCCCTGCCCGTGAATGAAGACGCCTCGATCTTGAAATCATAAAAGCGGAAACCCAGTGTGGCTACACCGAAAGTGATGTGCGTAGCGTCCGACCAGTGATGACTGATCGGCGCGTCCGGATTAGCCATGGCCGACGGGCGGTGCATGAATGCGACCGGGCCCAAGGCTGGTTCACCCGGATAGCCGACATAAATGCTCAGGTCGGTGTTTTTAGTAAATGAATAAGCATAGCTGGCGGATAACTCGCTAAACAAGTCATGCGGATGCTGATGGTCAATTAGCGGTGAGCCCTTCCAGCTTTCTCCGGATTGGAACAGTAAGGGATAGCCCCCTCCGCCTTCCGTTAGCGGATCAAGGGACATCATAAGGTTGAAGTGTAATAAGCCTTTCTCTCCGATTTTCCGCTGTGCCATGCCCATAAACCAGTTAGGTGCATCAAACTTTTTATCGCCGCGGCTGCCTTTATTAAAAAGGTCCTGATCGGTGTAACGCACAGATACATTGCCATGCAGCATATAGCTCCATTTACCGCTGTTAAGCATTATGCCGTACATCGGGGAGGCATCCGGTAACCAGCTGGTTCCTGACCCGCTGCGGTTCATGGGCAGGTTCCTGGATTGTGAATTGCTCATCATGGTCATGCCGCCCATTCCCATCCCGCCCATGTCAGACATCGACGTATCTTTCATATCCATGCCAGCCTGATGGTTATGCTTCATCGGCATGTTCATTTTCTTAGCCTTAACCTTCTTTGTGGTGTCCCGCATTTTCATGCCCTTCATTTGTTCATGCGTCATCGGCATATCCATCTTTTTGCTTTTCTTGGTCTTTGCCGTATCGCTCATGTTCATAGTCTGGGCAAGCAATAGCGTAGGAAGCCCCAGGAACACGATAGCAGTGATTATTAAGTTTTTCATAGGTTAGCATTTAAATTTTGTCAATGGCTTTACGTTGTCCATGTTCGGCCGCTTTGAACTGGCTCGGCGTTAAACCGGTGATCGTTTTAAATTGTCCGGATAAATGGGCGCTGCTGCTGTATCCCATTTTCCAGGCGATCTCGTTCATATTGAGCTCGCCGTATTCCAGCAGCTCTTTGACCTTTTCTATCTTTTGCTGAATGATGAACTTTTCTATGGTCGTATCCTCTGATTCTGAGAACATCCGGCTGAGATAAGTATAATCCTTATGCACCTGGTCCGAAAGATAATCTGAGAAACTAAGGTGGCCATCTGCAAGGTCACTGTGGTGCACCCTGGCGATGATCAGATCTTTTATCCGCTGTACCAGGCGATCCTTTTCATTATCGATCAATTCAAAGCCGAGTAATTTCAGGGAGGAGGAAATGGCGCTTAACTGGATGGCATCAGGCTCCGGCTGTACAACAGCGCTGCCAAGTGTAATGGAAATTACCCGGAATCCCGAGTTCTCCAGTTGTTGTTTTACGACCATTATGCAGCGGTCGCAAACCATATTTTTAATGTATAGTGTCATGTTGGATTCAAGCTAAAGAAAGTGAAGGCAATAGTTCTTCATGCCGCGAGTGCAGCAAAGCCTGAATCAGATCAGAAGGGAGCGGTTTTTAATAAATAGCGGTTTTTCTGCTGAACGGGGCGGGCCTGTTGCATCGGGCCACGATATTTTGAGGTGATATACACCCGGCACGGGTGGTAGTGACTGGTAAGCTAAAGGATAGACAGCAACCTGAAGGGCCGTCAGCTGAAAATCAAGTGATCCGGACGTATTTTCCTTGATCACATAATTACCGTGCTGATTACAGCAACTGCAGTCCTTGCCTTCGCCGCATGATTTTTTATTTCCGTGTGCTTTATCTTTTTCGTGTTCATGATGTGCTGCCGGGGGCATAGTTTCATGATCGTGATCATCGTCCTCATGCATCGCTAACTGTTGACCGGATGTTCCCAGAAAATATTCAGCGCCGCAATGTACCATGCACACGAACATACCTGTCGTTAACAACAGGTAAAACGCAGCCAGACTTATTGCACCGAACCTTCTCATTTATAGATATACACAGGAATGTTACAATTGTTTAAAAGTTGATAATTTTTACTATTAATAAAGTCAGCCCGTCAGCTGATCTGCTCCGGGCTAACAAATATCAATAATATTTAAAGAAGTTCGGCGGTATAACCTTTTGTTTTTAAGGCAGTAATCACTTCCCTTGGTTCAAGGCCCTGATTCGTTTCTATGGTCAGTACCTTTTCCGGAATATTGGTGTCGACCTCCCATTTATCCACGCCTTTCAGATCATTTAAGACTGGCGTTACCGCTGCTATGCAACCACCACATTTGATGGTTGTCTTGAATTTTAAAGTTTCCATTTTGATGTTATTATTAATTATTAAAGATTAAGTTTTGAAAATTTAAGCCGTAAACTGTTACTGACGACCGATACGGAGCTTAAAGCCATTGCCGCACCCGCGATCATCGGATTGAGTAAAAAACCGTTGACAGGATACAATACGCCGGCTGCGATAGGTATGCCGATCAGGTTATAGATAAACGCCCAGAACAGGTTTTGCCTAATGGTGCGAACCGTCAGTTTGGAGAGCCTTAAAGCTTTGGGCACCTGCTGCAAATCTGATGAAACCAACGTGATCTTGGCCACGTCCATCGCAATATCTGATCCTTTTCCCATCGCTATACTAACGTCAGCTTGTGCCAGTGCCTGGCTATCGTTAATCCCGTCACCGATCATCGCTACGACCTTTCCGCTGGCTTGTAGTTTTTTTACAAAATCCGCTTTGTCTGAAGGCATAGTGTCCGCCTGAAAATGATCGACACCCGCTTGCTTGGCAATGGCGCCGGCAGTTTGCACATTATCTCCGGTTAACATATACACATCAATACCTTGTTTTTTTAACTGACTGATAGCTGCCGCGGAACCTGATTTGATAGGGTCGGCAATAGCGGCGATCGCCAGCACTTGATTTTGATCGGTAAAATAAATAACTGTTTTTGCCTCGGCCAAAAGTTTAGCAATAGCTGGTTTAAACTCCGCTGGGATAACTATATTTTTTTCTTCGATCAGCTTGTGACTTCCGGCAAAATATCGCTGATCTTCAAAGCTAGCCTGGACGCCACGCCCGGTTAAACTATTAAAGCCGGATATCTTTGGCGATGTTTCCATGTCGGGTTTAAGGTAAGCTACGATCGCTTCGGCCAGAGGATGTTCTGATTCTTTTTCCATGGCTAAAAATATAGCCCGTAATAGCGGCAGACCCATTGGCAACTGTTTTGACCAGATCAGTTCGGTAACAACAGGTTTCCCCTGTGTAATGGTGCCTGTTTTATCTAAAACTACGGCGTTCACCCGATGGCCTAATTCCAGCCCCTCTGCATCTTTGATCAATATACCGTTTTCCGCTCCTTTGCCGATACCCACCATAATAGCGGTAGGTGTAGCCAGTCCTAATGAACAGGGGCAGGCAATAACCAGTACGGTAACCATGGCAAGCAATCCTTGTGTTAAAGCATGCTGCCCGCCAAATAACAGCCATGCACCTAAACTTATTAAAGCGATCAGCATTACGATGGGTACGAAAATACCGGCTATCTTATCCACCAGTTTTTGTACCGGCGCTTTGGAACCTTGTGCATCCTGTACTAATTGGATGATCTGTGCCAGTAAGGTTTCGCCGCCCACTTTCTCTGCCGTGAATCTGAAACTTCCTTTTTGGTTTAGCGTTCCGGTAAAAACCCGGTCGCCTTTTTTCTTTTCCACTGCCACAGGCTCACCGGTGATCATGCTTTCATCTACAAACGAGCTGCCTTCGTCAACTACGCCGTCAACAGGTATCTTTTCGCCAGGACGCACCAACAAGCGGTCACCGATCTGAACATCTGCAATGGCGGTTTCTTTTTCACCATGCGCAGTAACGAGCATAACCGTTTTAGGCTGCAAACCAATCAGCTTTTTAATGGCGGATGAAGTATTCGATTTTGCATTTTCCTCCAGCAACTTCCCGAGCATAATAAAAACGATAACAACCGAAGCTGCTTCAAAATACACATGCGGGTGCAGGCCTTGGCGATGCCAGAACTCCGGAAAGAAGGTATTGAATACACTGAACAAAAAGGCGATGCCTGTGCTCATGGCGACCAGCGTGTCCATATTGGCCCGTCCATGCCGTGCTTGTTTCCAGGCACCCGTAAAGAAGTTTTTGCCCGCAATAAAAAGAACAGGCGCGGTTAAAGCCATCATGATATAATTGGCATAAGGCAGATCCATAAAGACCATCCCGATCAATACGACCGGAACAGTTAAAATGATCGCCCAGGTAATTTTTCTTTTTAGCTGCTGAAAATGGCTTTGTTGCATTTCGGCTTGCTTTTCTTTGCCGCCTTCGGTATCAATGATCAGGTCATAACCGACCGATTGAACAGATTGCTGTAAACTCGCAGGTTGAACCAGGTCAGGATAAAAGGACACCTTTACGGATTGTGTCGCATAATTTACTTCCGCTTTTTCGACGCCTTTTTGAGCGCCTACCATCGATTCAACACTGGCGGCGCAGGCAGCGCAGGTCATGCCGGTAACAGGGAATATGCGTGTGGTAATATTTTGTGCTGTCATACATTTTTTTAACATCACAAATTTACTTTGCCCCCTGCTCACGCGTTTACAGGATTCTGTTAAAGTTTTACAGAATACCGTTTAAGTTTTCAGAGTTTGCCACAATTTTCCTATCATTGAATATTAGTTGATACCTTAAACTAATGTCTGAACATGTTACTTAAACCCGCGTTATGGACAATTATTTCCTTGTTAAAAAACCTTACGCCGTAAATGAAAAAAAACGCTCCGCGCTAATTGAGTTTGTCAATAAAGGATTGCGGTTCCTGCAAACGGGCTACCAGGTAAAGCAGCTGGATACCAACATAGACATGAATACGCCCGAGCAGCGCATCAATTATTACCACTTACTGGATTCGGTGATTTTTAACAGGGTTGCCGGTGAGGTGGTTGAATTAGGATGTTTCACCGGGCAATGCGCGCTTATTTTTGAAAAGGTGATCGAACTGAATGGCTCGGATAAGCAATTGCACCTTTATGACAGTTTTTTCGCATCGTTCAAAGTTAAGGGAAGCGTTGAAGAGGAGCTGAAAGCCAATTTTAATAAGGCTCAATTAAAACAGCCTATCGTACATAAGGGCGATTTTAAAACCACATTGCCGGCTGAATTGCCCGCAGAAATTGCTTTCGTCCACATCGATTGTGGTTTTGGCGGGGACAAGATGGAACACAAAGCGGTAATGCTGCATTGCTTCGAAAGCATCTATCCCCGGATGTCGAAAAATCCCGTTTGTATCCTGATGGACTATTTTGATGCGGCAACCGGTGTCGAAGGCCTGGATATCAACCCTGGCGTTAAACTGGCCTACGATGAGTTTTTTAAGGATAAACCTGAAAAGATCGTTAGCCTTTGGGGCAACCAATACAACCATGCTTTTTTCCGAAAAGTGTAATAGTTTGACATTCTTGACTCGGCGATGATGTATGCATTAATCGAACAAATAGCTTAATATACATCTATTCGATCCTTATTTTCTGTATCCTGACTGCATTTAATATTGCTAAAAGGGCTACGCCTACGTCGGCGATAACGGCCTCCCACAAATTCGCGACACCTCCGGCACCCAATACCAGCACGACTACCTTTACCACCATCGCAATAGTGATGTTCTGCCATACGACCCGGCTCGTGATTTGACCCACCCTAATTGCAGTTGTAATTTTAGACGGCTGGTCATTTTGAATAACAATATCTGCAGTTTCGATGGTGGCATCACTGCCCAGACCGCCCATCGCTATACCGGCGTCGGCCAGTGCCACCACAGGTGCATCGTTAACCCCGTCTCCTACAAAAGCGATCCGGCTGCCCGCATCTTTAAAACCCTGTACTTTTTGGACCTTACCATCAGGCAGCAGATCACCAAAAGCCTGATCAATGCCCAATATTTTCGCCACCTTATCAACGACGGCCTGTTTATCGCCTGAAAGCATGATGGTTTGCAGTTGCAAACTGTGCATCTTTTCTATAGCTTCTTTAGCGTCTTCCTTGATCTCATCAGCAATGGTTATATAACCAGCATATCGGTTATCTATTGCCAAAACAACGACGGTATCGACCAAACTATCTACTTCAGTCGGATAAGAAACGCTGAATTTTCTCAGCAGCTTCGCATTTCCCGCTAATACCGCTTTGCCGTTTACAGTCCCTTTCAAACCATGTCCGGATATCTCCTCGACATTTTCCGCTTTATGCTCGCCTGCATCTTTACCCGCATATTCCACAATGGCCTTAGCAATCGGGTGCGTCGAATTTGCTTCGATGCCAGCAGCTATTCTGATCAGCTCATCCTTGTGAAAGTTATCTGTTACGACTTCCTGCACCTTAAAAACGCCTTTGGTGAGCGTGCCTGTTTTATCCATAATGACGGTATTGATCTTCGTCATCACATCCAAAAAGTTAGAGCCTTTGAACAAAATACCATTCCGGGATGCCAGCCCGATGCCACCAAAGTAGCCCAAGGGAATAGAAACTACCAGGGCGCAGGGGCAACTGATCACTAAAAAGACCAAAGAACGGTAGAACCATTGATGAAAGTTGTAAGTGTCCACGAAAAAGTAAGGTGCAAAGCAAACCAGTAATGCCAATGCAAAAACGATCGGAGTATAGATCTTGGCAAACCTGCTGATAAAAAGTTGGGTCTCCGATTTACGGGCGGTGGCGTCCTGTACCATTTCGAGAATCTTGCTCAGCTTGCTGTCTTTAAACAGCGCCTTGACCTGTACCTCGCTCACTTTGTCCAGGTTGATCATACCAGCAAGCACCTTTTCACCTTTACGTTTAGTATCAGGTTTACTTTCACCTGTTAAGGCTGCAGTATTGAAACTCGCAGCATCGGAATAAAGCTCACCATCCAATGCGACCTTTTCGCCTGCCTTAACCTGAATGATCTCATCTACCTTGACAGTTTGCGGGTCCGTTTCGGTTGGCTTACCATCACGGATAACGGTTACCTTATCCGGCCTGATATCCAGAAGCGCCTTGATGCTTTTCTTTGCCTTGTTCACGGCAGCATCCTGGAACCATTCGCCAATCGAATAGAAAACCATTACGGCAACACCCTCGCTGTATGAACCGATGCTGAAAGCTCCGATGGTAGCAACGCTCATGAGACAGAACTCGTTAAAAAAATCAAAATGTTTCGCCTTGCGCCAGGCCATGCCTAATACATTATAGCCAGCGAGACCGAACGCAACCAGGAAAATCATCAGGTTGCCCGGGAATGGCGGCTGGTATTTAAAGCCATATTCCAGCGTTAGCATGATGATCAAAATGAGCAGCGCAGACAGCAGCGGCCAGTGGCTCAGCCAGGTACCTTCCTTTGCGGGTGCTTGCTTTAGATCTAAGGTTTCATCTTCGTTATCATGATCGTGCTCAGCTGCAGCATGCTGGTCTGCTTCGTGCGCCTCTTTACCAGCACCGGAAATATCCGCTAACTGATCATCCGATAAGTTTTGTTTTTGCTGGCCTTCATTTCCTGATTCTTTCATGATAAGTAGTTAAGCGTTTAGTGTTGTTGTTTGTTTGGTTAACCAGGTATGGTAAGCGTCCTTAACAGTCTGTAACGGCAAATGGAGTATAGCTGCCACGTCCTTAAAACTGAAAGTATGCAGTTTGAGATAAGCGATCAAATTGGGCAGCCATCTTTCCTGCGGTTGCAATTTGAAATACAGCTGGCAGGCCTGCGCGGCCAACCCGTAAACAATCTGTTCGAGGTCATCCTTAATATCTAATGTTTTCGCCTGGTTGTAAATTTTCAGAAATACGTCCTGTACCAGCTCATCTGTTTCCTCGTGATCCAACACCAGATGGCGAAGGAAGAAGTAAACATCCTGCTGATATTTCGCAAGCAGCTGGCTGAATGCCTGCCGCCGGGTTTCCGAATTTAATAAACCCTCCAATATGATATAGTTATCATTTACAATCGTTTCCATGATCTTTTCCCTCCATGCAGGCATCAATTGCCTGGTTTTAATTTAAGCTTTCTATTCCTCATCTTCTCCTGTGGCACTTTCTGACGAAAGGATATAAAAGGCCCCCTTTGTTACGATTTTAACATCTTTTGGGAGCGCCTTAACCAATTTGACTTCAGTGTAGCCCAGGTCCGTTATACCGGTGACAACCTCTGCTTTTTCAAATATGTAGCTTTTGCCGGCAGCGCCTTCGTCATCCTTGTCTTTAGCTGCGCTGGGTTTTTCCGGCTCGTTAACCCTGACCAGGTAATAAATGTACTCCTTGCCGCCCGTTTTAATAACAGCTTCGGTCGGAACAGCAGTTGCGAGCTGCTGGCCAACGTCAATGAGGGCAGAAACATACATTCCCTGGATAAGATTGCTTTTGGCCGCCTGTTCGATCACCGCATGAGCGATGATGGCCTTGCTTTCATTCTCAAATGACTGGTTCACGCCATAGATCTTGCCGGTGATCTCCCGGTTGTTCTGATTGGTCAGCGTAAAGTATACGTGCTGCCCGGCCTTAACTTTAAAAAGGTCTTTTTCATACACAACCAGATCGCAATGCACCTTTGAGTTATCTATGATATTCATCAGTGGTCTTGCCGGTTCGGCATACGAGCCGGTCTGAATAACGATCTTACCGATGGTCCCGCTGATCGGTGCATAAACAGGAATCTGCGTAATGAACTTACCGTGCGCTGCGCTTTCAGGGCTTACACCAACCTGCCGGAGCTGTCGGCTTAATGCGGCTACCTTAGCCTGCTCGGTTTGTAGTGAACTCTGGGACTGTTGATATATCTTCCCTGTACCGGCGTTAGCCTCATTCAACTCCTTCTGCCGCTCATATTCTTTTGTGGCATAAGACAAACTGCTTTGTGCAGCCATGTAATCCTGCTGTAACTGGATGAGCTGGTTATTTTCGATGGTCGCCAGCTTCTGTCCCTTGTTAATATGCTGGCCTTCCAGGACAAATATCTGATTGACCACTCCGCCCATCAGCAGCGTGACTTCCGCTTTATTTTGAGGCGGTACTTCCAGCTGACCGCTGGCTTTAACCACCGACTTTAAGTTCTTTTGTTCAAGGTATCCTAAGCGGATACCGACTGCATCCAGCTGGCTTTGAGAAAGGGTTATTCCTGTGGACACGCCTTTAGGTTTTTCCTTCTCAGTTGCTTCCTTTTCTTCGGTCTTTGGTTGCTGTGAGCATGACGCCAGCAGGAAAGCTGCTGCAAATGTCAGCGCAATGGCTGTTTTATATGATGGTATATTAAATCGTTTCATTTTGTTTTTGCTGATGTAGTAAGGTAAGTAAGTTCAATAACCGCCTGGTTATAATCGCGCAGTGCTGAAAGATAAGAAAGGCGAATGTTCATAGCCTGTGTCATGTTCTGAATGAACTCGACATACCCGATCTCGCCTTTGCTATAGGCGAACTGGGCGATCCGTATTTGCTCGGCTGCCTGTTTCAAACCGCCTTCATCGTAATAACTGACTGCCGCCTCATACTTGGCAAGTTCCTGCAGCGCCTGTTTATATTGCTTGTTCAGTAAAAGGCTCGCGTTCTGCTGTTCCGCCTGGGCGATCTGCTGTCCCACCTGCGCGGCTTTGACCTTGCTTTTCTGTGCACCGAAAAACAGTGGAACGGCAATACCTACCTCAAAACCCCCAACCCTGGTGCCGGGGAAATAATTGCGATTAATGTTTGCCGGATTAAAAGCGCCCACTAATAGTTGCTGCCGGTAACCAATGGTCAGATCGGGCAGATAGCGGCTTTTTTCCGCTTTCAGTTGTGCATCAGCCAAGGCATTTCGTTGTTCATAATAAGCCATTTGCGGGTGCTGATTAATTACAGCACTATCGGCAGTTAAAAATGCAAGCTTTTCCAAAGGCTGATCGGGTATAGCAGGCAAGTAGTTCACGCCCAATAATTGCTGCAGTTCCTGTCTGCCGATCAATACATCTGCTACGGCCTGACGCCTTGAAACGCCGATCTCTTTATAAGCGTTCGTGGCAGAGAGCTGTTCGAGGTAAGATGTTTCACCCGTTTTGTACCGCAAAGCTGCCCGTTCCGAAAAGCGTTTATACAGGCTATCCTGGCTGGTAAGCTGCTTCAGCTTATTTTGCGCGTATTGAACCTGGTAATAGGCTGCAGTAACCTGTTTTACCAGTTCCTTTTCGGTGATAGCCCTTGCCCGCTCACTCAATGCGGTCTGCGCTTTGAGTACCTTACCCTGTGCGCTGTAAACGGTTGGAAATGCAAAGCTTTGCGTGATCCCCAAGCTATTATCAATATTACCGCCGGAGGTGGGGTCTTGTGTAAGGGTAATGTCGGTTTTGGCAGGGTCGAACGCCGCCCCCTGCAAAGCTTTGTTTTGACCGATTTCGAGTGTTGAACGCCGTAGCTGCGGATTATTACGCCGCGCAGTCTTGATGCTTTCGTCCAGGGTAAGCGGCTTATTATCCTGTGCCTTTACCGTTACTGTAAATAAACTGCCGGCCAGGAACAATAAGATAGTTACCGTTTTTGGTGATAATGACATTTTTTTAACTGATTTTGGCGGAAGGTTTTTGGTAAAAAGAATATATAGAACGGGAAGTACCAGCAGCGTAAGCAATGTGGCTGAGATCAGCCCGCCGATAACGACGGTTGCCAAAGGCCTTTGCACCTCGGCACCTGCTGTGGAAGATATGGCCATGGGAAGGAAGCCTAATGAAGCTACCGAAGCGGTCATCAGCACAGGTCTTAACCTGACCTGCGTACCCTTTTTTACACGTTCTATAATATCGGTGATGCCTTCCGCCTGTAGCTGGTTAAAGTAGCCGATCAGCACAATTCCATTCAACACGGCCACGCCAAAAAGGGCAATAAAACCGACGCCTGCACTGATACTGAAGGGCATTCCTCTTAAATACAAGGCAGCCACACCGCCGATCGCGGATAGCGGTACGGCAGAAAAGATCAGCAAGGTTTCCCTAACGGAACGGAAGGTAAAATACAGCAAGACCAGGATAAGCAGCAACGCTACCGGCACGGCAACCGCCAAGCGGCCTTTGGCTTCCTGCAAATTCTGGAACTGTCCGCCATAGGTCGTGTAATACCCGGCAGGCATTTTTAATTTTTGATTCAAAAGCTGTTGTATTTCTTTGACCGTACTTTCCACGTCCCTGCCGCGCACATTGAAACCGACATAGATCCTGCGTTTACCATCTTCACGGCTGATCTGTGAAGGGGCATCCTCGATTTTGATAGCCGCCACCTGGCTGAGCGGTACCTTACTGCCGCTTGGCAGCGGGATATACAGGTTTTCAATGTTGACAATATCTGAACGCAGCTCACGGCTCAATCGCAAAACGATCTCAAAACGTTTCTCGCCTTCGAACACAGCGCCTGCAACTCTGCCCGCAAAGGCGGTACTTAGAGCTGTATTCACATCTTCAATGTTCAGCCCATATTGGGCGATCTTATGACGGTCGTAAGTAACGGCTACCTGCGGCAGTCCGCTTACCTTTTCCACCATCGGTTCACTTACGCCCTTAACGCCACTGATCAGTTTAGCGGTCTGATCGGCCTGGGCAGCAAGAACATCCAGGTCATCGCCAAAGATCTTAATAGCAACATCCTGCCGGATACCGGTCATCAGCTCATTAAAACGCATCTGCATGGGCTGGGTTACTTCCACATTAATTCCGGGGATCTCTTTAAGTGTATCTTCGATCTTCTCCATCATTTCCGTGCGGTCACCGGCCGAAGTCCATTCGTCCTTCGGTTTCATGGATAGCATCATATCACCACGCTCAAACGGCATGGGGTCTGTAGGTACTTCAGCACTGCCGATCCGGGTAACGGCTTGCTTAATTTCCGGAAACTTCTGTTTTAACAATTTTTCGGCTTTGCCAAACGTTTCGACTACCTGCGATAAAGAAGTGCCCTGCATCATGGCGATCTCAACCGTTAGGTCGCCTTCTTCGAGCGTAGGAATGAACTCACCGCCCATCTTTGAAAACGCCCATATGGCAATGGCTAACAACACAACAGATAAAAACACGGTAAGCTTTTTAGCCTTTAGCACAGCGTTTAAGGCGGGCGTATAAATGCGGTGCATAGTAGCTACCAGCCGGTCAGATATGTTGCGTTTGTGATGTGTTTTCTTACTCAGGAATAACGCACTCGCCATTGGAACATAGGTCAACGAGAGTATAAAAGCGCCCAGGATTGCGAAGGCGACAGTTTCTGCCATGGGCCGGAACATTTTGCCTTCGATGCCTACCAGGGCAAATAGCGGCAGGTAAACGATCAGGATGATGATCTCACCAAAGGCCGCACTGTCCCGTATTTTGGAAGCGGCCTCGTAAACTTCACCATCCATTTCCGATTGGTTAAGCATCTCTTTGCCTGCGAAGCGGTTGGATTCTGTGATACGGTGGACAATTGCTTCTACAATAATAACGGCACCATCCACGATCAAACCGAAGTCTATGGCCCCCAGGCTCATTAAATTTCCTGAAACGCCGAATACATACATCAATGTGACCGCGAACAACATAGCAAGAGGAATTACTGAAGCGACCACCAAGCCCGCGCGCCAGTTGCCTAAAAGCAAAACCAGGATAAAAACTACGATCAAACCGCCTTCGATCAGGTTACGTTCCACTGTACCCATGGCACGGCCCACCAATTCAGTGCGATCGATAAAAGGTTCGATGACCACGCCCTCCGGCAATGACTTTTGGACCTGTATCATACGCTCTTTAACCCGCTTGATGACATCACTGAAGTTTTCGCCTTTCAGCATGAGTGCGACACCGGCAACAACTTCGCCCTGCCCGTTTCGGGTAACTGCACCATAACGGTTGGCGCTGCCATACTGTACTTTGGCAATGTCGCCAATGACAACAGGCGCATCCTCGCGGTTCTTTACCACGATATGTTCAATATCATCCAGCGTTTTGACCTGACCAAGCCCCCTGATAAAATAGGCGTTGCTGCGCTGCTCGATATAGGATCCGCCGGTATTCTGGTTATTCTTTTCCAGCGCGGTATAAATATCGCTGATCGTAATATTCAGGCTGTTCAGCCGCTCATTGTCGATGGCTATTTCATATTGCTTGACATAGCCGCCCCAACCACTGATCTCAGCTATACCCGGCGTTCCGGCTAGTTGCCTGCGGACGATCCAGTCCTGCATGGTACGCAGGTCGGTGGCTGAATATTTGTTTTCATACCCAGGCTTGGTATGGATGACATACTGGTAAATCTCGCCAAGCCCGGTGGTGATAGGTGCAAGGGTGGGTTCACCGGTATCTTTGGGTATCTGGCTTTCCGCTTCTTTAAGCCCTTCGCTGATCTGTTGCCTTGCCCAGTAAATATCGGCATTGTCCTCAAATACAACGGTGATCACGGAAAGACCGGAACGGGAAATAGAACGCTTTTCAATTACTTTCGGCACGTTGGCAATAGCCAGTTCGATGGGCGCGGTAATATACTGTTCCACCTCCTGGGCGCCTAATGTAGGTGCCTGGGTAATGATCTGCACCTGGTTATTGGTAATATCAGGCTGGGCATCAATGGGCAGCCGGGTAAGCGAAAATATACCGGCAGCTACCAATATAATTATAAATGCTCCTACGACCAGCTTATTGCTGATCGAGAACGCAATGATCTTATCAAACATAGATTGTAAAATTAATACGATACCAAAAAGCCATGCAAAGTTGATTGCAGGCGAAAACATTTAGAAATTTCGTACTAACTTATTTGAGGGGGCTGCCAGATACTGATCGGCCTGTCCTGGATGGCAGGCGGATGCTGTACGGGATATTCTCGGGTGACCGATCTGGTAAAAGTGCCGATGGTCACGGTTTGTGTGAGATGCCTGGCTGTAGAACAGCAGGAGCAGGTGCAGAATGGCGGGCAGGTTTCCTGACCTCTTTCATCGCTTGGGGCATGACTCTTCTGAATCGTTACATGGATCACACTGGCAATCATATCTTCCCTGTCCTGGCAGGGTAATATTGCCAGCAAGGTAAAATATAAACTGAATATGAAAGCGATATATCTCATTCGAAACAAAGGTAAAAAATATTTTTAACGATTTAACCATTGTAAGGGTATTGTTATTTCAATGAGGCCGCGCTCTTTCCAAAAGATTCCGTTCAAAATAACCAGGCCCTTCGGGTGCCTCGTCCGGCAACGGTAGCCGGAAGGGCAGTTATTTTTAACGGTGCTATGTCCTTCATGATCTTTCCAAATACAATTCCATAGCATCCCCCGGACTACTGCCAGGTTACAGGTCATTATTCATTTAGCCTTTGCTGGAGGCAAATTTATACCTCTTCGGCACGAAAGGCCAAGGCAGGTGCCGCCTAAAAAATCTCCACACCTCCGCTGCGCTCCGGGTAGTATTTTTTGCGTCAGCCTTGCGTGCCAGCCCCCCGCGCAAATATTCTGCCTCTATCAAAGGCCAAATGAGGTTTTTGCCGAATTGGACTTTGAGTAACAGATTTTTTAACAAACAATTTAAAAACGCAATGGAAACATTAACAGGAAGATTAACCGCAGACGCTAAAGTTAGCGTGGTTAACGGAGACAAAAAAGTAGTGAATTTCTCAATCGCTATGAATGACAGCTACCGCTCAAACGGTGAAACAGTACGCACCACGACCTACGTGGATTGCGCCTACTGGATAAACGAAGCCGTGGGCGAATATTTGAAAAAAGGCTTGATAGTGCAAATATTTGGTCGCCTTGGCGCAAGGGCATGGAATGACAGGGACGGCAATGCGCACGCTTCAATTACGCTGAACGTATCCCGTATCATTTTCATCGGTGGGGCGAACGCAGCTAATGCAGATAAGCCTGCCAAGAATACCGGAAAAAAACAGGGTGCGAATGCAGGCGGTGGCGATGATGACGACCTGCCTTTTTAATCACGATAACATAATATTCAATGTATAGACCAATCAATTCATTTAAAAAATAACATCATGGGACACAATCTGAATTATAACGAACAAACAGGAAACCACAGCTTTTTTAGCGTAAAGGAAAAAGCTTGGCATGGCTTAGGTCAAATTGTTGACCAGTATCCCACAAGTGCGGAAGCCATCGTTTACGCAGGCTTAAATTATAGCGTAGAAAAACGTCCGCTGTACACAAACAGTTTGGAAAATGAACTATCGGAAATTGATACAGGGATAGCGGCTTCTAAAATACCCGTTCCCAACTTTTTCGCTACCGTTCGTAATGACAACAACGCCGTTTTGGGTGTGGTGGGCAAAGATTACGAGGTGGTACAAAACGTAAACGCCTTTGAATTTTTCGACGCTATTGTCGGTGGTGGGGATGGTATTCTATATGAAACCGCAGGGGCTTTAGGAAAAGGGGAACGGATATTTATTACCGCCAAATTACCGGGCTATATTCGGGTAGGCCATCAGGACATGATTGAGCAATACCTCATGCTAACCACTTCGCATGATGGTTTCGGAAGTATCACCGCAGCATTTACCCCTGTCCGTGTGGTTTGCCAAAACACCCTAAACGCAGCCATGCGAAACCATAGCAATTCCATAAAAATCAGGCACACCGCCTCTGCCAACGACCGCCTGAAACAGGCGCATACGCTCATGGGGATTTCGGGCAATATGGCCGAAGAACTGGAGGGCATATTTAACCATTGGTCACAGGTCAAAATTACCGACAAGCAGGTCAAAAAACTGATACAGGTCGCTATGGCACCGAACAAGGAAACCATCACCAATCTGGAACTCGGTTTACTGGATAAGTTATCAACCAACTACACCAATATCGTTGACAGCGTTTACGAGTATGCTTTAGGCAGCCCGACCCAACAGATGGACACCACCGCAGGAACGGTATTCGGGGCATACAATGCCATCACAGGTTACTTCCAAAATGTGCGCAGCTATAAGGATGGCGAAGCGAAATTCAAATCTATCATGGATGGTACAGCCAAACAAAGGGGGCAGGTCGCCTTTGACCTTTGCCGTGATTTTTCCCGTCATGGTATGGATGCGCTAACCCAAATTAAATAATCGGCAAGGGGGAGCAATCCGCCTTTATTTCAAACCTCAAAAATAAAAATCATGCAACCATTAAGAGCATTAAACAATGTACAGAAAGCAAGGCTTTTACACGCCCTGTTTTTATCAGAGATACCTGCCTTTTTAACTTATACCCAACAGCTTTGCACCTATATGCGGGAGAACCCCGAAGAGGTGCGCAAGGTATGGGTGAACCAGTTATTCGGGGTAGACTTTTGGTTCTCTTTAGCGGAAGAAGCCAACCGTAAAATCAGGCAATATCATAAGCAACTGGAAAAAAGCAGTGCGGTATTCAGCGACCAGTTATTTGACGGTTACGGGGCATTGTTCCTGAACCACTGCCTGACCACCTATGCCGAAAAGGCCGAACTCAGCGACCCGAAATTTAAAACCGCAGTTGATTTACTTTTCAATCCCTGAAATCATGAACACGCACATACATCATAACACAACCATTATCGGCGTAGCGCTGATGCTTACAGGGCTGGTTGTCCGCATGGCTATCAGCAGGCGCAGGTTTAACCGCAGGGGCATCACAGGCTTGCAGCTTTTTCGGTCTTTTTGGCATTGGCGCATCACCACGCTGATAGAAAGCCTGCTCAATTTTACAGCCACGCTGATGATACTCGCAGGTATTTTTTTAACCGCCTGCGGAATTTATAGCAATCACTAACAATTAATTAGCAACACCATGAAAACGAACTTTTTTGAAAATATAGCCAACCTGAACGCCCCCGGCATTTGGACAATTGGCATCCAAAATGATGAAAACGGCGATTTTACCGTATCGGCATTATACGCCCCGTTTAAGTCGAACGACCCCGCTACCAAAATGATAGTCCCCCTTATTCACAGGGGCAAGGCTGCCGATATGGACGAGGGATTTTTTGAGGCCACCGTAACACAGGTGGAAAGTTTGAAAGGGCTTTACAGCAATATTAAAGCGGTAACCGCAAGCGTAGAAGCTGCCAAGAAAAAGGTAACGCAGGGTAGCAAACCCCAACCCGTTAAACAGGCCAATGGCAACCCCGATGAAATTGAGGTTGGCGAACCAAAGGTTAATGCCGAGGAAAAAAAGAAAGCCTATACCAATGCCATCAGGAAAGTGGTGGAGTTAAACGATGCCTGCAAATATGAGGACGCCCTGAATATCCTGCCATCAGTAGAAGACTACCCCGAGAAAAAAGAGGAACTGGAAAAGAGAAAGGTCGACCTGATCCGTAAGGCAGCTCAGTACAAACAGGCACTACAATTATTTGAACAATCTTAATAACTAAGGCCATGCTACAGTCCACGCATTTAGAAAGGATTTTTATCCATAAGGAGAACGGGCAGGAAGTCCGTTTGACCGACCCCAACGACCGCATGAACCCTGACGCCGTGCTGAACTTTTATACAGGTACTTACCCCATCCTGACCAACGCCCGTATTGTCGGGCCTGAAATCAAAAACGATGAGGTACAGTACCGCTTTGAAAGTACAATGGGTACAAAGGGCTAAACAACACGAACATGAAAACGACAAAAAAAGACCGCAAACTAACCATCATAGAGGAGGGAAAACAATGGCAGCTACATCAGTTATTCGGGGAGTTCATTCAGCAGTTAGACCGCCTGCCCGATGCAAGGCAGGTACAGGCAAACGTACTCAGAAGCGCACCGCCCGAACGCACGGTAATGGTTTTTTAAGCCATACATTCAGAAGCTTTCACGCCCTGCCTTTTAGCGACTTTAACCGGAGCGAAATGGAGTTTTTTGGCTCGCTTAAAAATTTATGCAGGCTGCACGAATGGGATGCCCCTGATGTTTCAGGTTTACCGTTTCCGCAAAATATAGCCAAAGTGATGGCAGAGTTATCGGGCAGAAACTTCGATGGCGCAGCCTGTATGCTTTTACAGGATAAGGGAAGCCCCGCCAAACTGGCGACCGTTAAAACATTTGATACGCAGTACCGACTGTACTATATACCCGTGCGCCCCTTTTGGAAAATGAAAAACAACCCAAAGCAGCAGGCGCAATACCATTTGACAAGGGCGGTTTTTTCCTACCTGTACAATACGGTGGATATTCCCTATTTCCGTGAACCCTGCTATCTGGACAATACCTATGATGCGCTCGAAAACTGGATAGTCGAAATCAGTCAGGAAGATACACAGGACGAGGAAGATAAAACCTATAGCCAAACGCAGTTGCGGGATTTTAAAACGATGCAGCAGGAGGGCGATTCTTTACTCCCTGAAATTAAGCAGTCGATAAGTTTAGCCGATTGGCAGCAGCTACTGAAAGATTTTAAAGCAGTGGATGAATGGGATAGTAACCTGCGTGAAGTAGTTACTGAAATCTATAAACTGGCGGTTGATTACCCCAAAAGGAACATTCGCCATTCCATGCACTATGACCTCGTGGAAACGGATGGCGGGGACATGATCTATTGGGAAAACTACCTTTCCTTTTACTGGAGCGGTGAGGATAGCCTGAATGAAATGCTGTTTGATATGGTGAACAGTGAACTACAGGAAATGGGTTACCAGGAAGAACCGATGGCTATTCAATGGTACGATACCACGGTAGAAAAAGTACACTATGATTTTGATTTTGAAACGAGGCTGTTTTGGTTGCTCAACGAATTAACAGCCCTGCTAAATTATATGGATTATGAAGAACCTGACAAATAATTTCAGCAGTAATTACCAGCCTGTAAAAGCTTTGCTGATATACAATAAGCAAACCGAAGAAGCGGAAAATAACAGCGTCTACGTGGAAAGTTACGACATCGGCAAATTCGGTAACCCGATAAACGCTCACCCCCTGACCATGAAAGAAACATTGGCTTTGAGCGGGATATTCCAAACCGCACAGGAACTCAAAACTGGCTTCCTGCGCTGCAAAGGTTTAATGCCCGGCAAAGTGCTGTACGTCAATCCCGAAAAAGGCGGTTATGCGGTTTGGTACACACCACCGCAGGAAGTGCCCCTGTTTTTTTCGGGCAGCCTCGGCATCAAATCAGGGAAAGGCAAAGTGCCTGCCATGATTTGGAGGGCAGGCAGGGAAAGCCTTTCAGTCTATGCGCTCAAAGGTAACCGCAAGCCCTCGGAGAAAACAACCCTTTACCATGCGCCATTTTTCAATATATATAGCGATGGTAAAGTGTGCATGGGCAATGTACGTGTTGACATCGGGCAGGAAACCCGGTTGGAGGACTTTATTCTGCAATGGGAGAAATATTATTGGAACAGTTACTTCAGCCACTTGATGAATGACCATAACCCCGTAACGGAAAACATTGTGCAATTATGGAAAACCCAAATCGGCACCGACAGGATTTTTCCCTGCCAAGTGCTGAAGCCAACACGATACACCCTTAAAAACCTGTTCGTATGAAAACCAAGAAACTGAAAGCGGAAAGACCTGCTGCGCATATCGTAGCAAAATCCTTACTTACTCCTTATAACCCGATTATCGTTAACCTGATTGGTGCAGGGGGAACGGGCAGCCAGTTTCTGACCGCATTGGCAAGGATGAACCATGCGCTGATTGCGCTTAACCATCCCGGCCTTATGGTTCGGGTATTCGATGACGATACCGTAGAACCTGCCAACTTAGGGAGGCAGCTTTTTACCTCGGCAGAAATCGGGCAGCATAAGGCCGTGGCATTGGTAAACCGCATCAACCTGTTTTTTGGCACGAACTGGAAAGCCGTACCTGAAAAATATAATGAAGAAATGCTGAAAACCGAACCCGATTACTGGCTTGCTGAACTGACCATATCCTGCGTCGATACCGTTGCAGCCCGTTTTGAGATTGCGGAAATATTGACCAAACTTTATAAAAGCAGGATGCGCGCCCATCACCATCCCTTATACTGGATGGATTTTGGCAACAGCAAAGAAACAGGGCAGGTCATTCTTTCTACCGTTTCAGAAGTTTCGCAGCCCGTATCAAAAAAGTTTGCGCTTAAAGGCAGGCTGCCGATGGTGACCGAAGAATTTAAGGAACTACTGGAAAACTCCGAAGCCAGCGATAATGCGCCAAGCTGTTCTTTAGCCGAAGCCCTGACCAAACAGGATTTATTTATCAATTCTGCACTCGCCAATATAGGGGCATCCTTATTATGGCAGCTTTTCAGGGAAGGGATATTATTGAACCGGGGGTTTTTTCTCAACCTTAAAGATTTCAGGACAACACCACTCAAAGTGGCTTAATCAGCAACCCATGAAAATTATAGAGTTAGACGGAAAGGAAATAGCGGTGACGGATTTGGCATTGGCTTTAATGCAGGCCGATGATTACCGCCATTACAGGATAAGCAATCCGTCCCCGCACCAATTGTATTTATATAAATATTGGGAAGATATTTATCAAAAACTATTATCATTGAACTGCGAAAAACAGCAAGGGAAGGAACAGGCATGATACGGTACACCACGGGCAATATAATGGATTCAAGTGCAGAGGCTTTGGTTAATACCGTCAACACGGTAGGCGTTATGGGAAAAGGGATAGCCCTGCAATTCAAACAAACCTTTCCCCATAACTTTGATGTTTACAAACAAGCCTGCCAAAGCGGTCAATTCACTACAGGCAAAATATTAGCTGTCAAAGACAGCGACCTGCTATTAGGGGAACGGCTGATCATTAACCTGCCTACCAAACAACATTGGAAAATGCCCTCTACTTATGAATACGTGGAAAGCGGCCTAATCGCTTTACTGGCCTATCTTAAAGACAATCCCATAAAAAGTCTGGCCATGCCTGCATTGGGCTGCGGGAACGGTGGTTTGGATTGGTTAAAGGTTAAGCCAATGATCGAGCGCCATTTGGGCGAACTCGATATGGCCATATGGGTTTATGAACCCCAAAAGAAAGGGGCGGTCTGATGGAAATTTTCCGGTTAATTATAGCAGGTGGCAGGGATTTTTCAGATTACCAGCTGCTACAAAAAAAGGCTGATGTCATGCTATCCTCTAAACGGTTTTCTCATACTATTGAGATTGTATCAGGAAAGGCAAAGGGAGCCGATATATTGGGAGAGCAATATGCGAAAGCCAACGGCTTTGCGGTCAAAGAATTTCCCGCCGATTGGCAAATTGGAAAGTCGGCAGCTTACCTCCGCAATTCGGAAATGGCTGGCTATGCCGATGCGTGTATCTGTTTTTGGAACGGCAAATCAAAAGGGACTAAACACATGATAGATTTAGCAACTGAGAAAGGCATCCCCTTACGGGTGATTCACTACTGATAAATCGCCCGGCGGGCGGGCATCCGCCCGCCCCGTGTCGCCCCGTGTTTTCGTAGGGTCACTTCTTTTGCTGAAAACACGGGGCGCTCCATTCCCGACGATGTTTTGGTTTCTTTAAATTTTCTTAAATTGTTTTATTGAATATTTTACCGATAATTTTCGCCATCACTATTCTTTATGGGATCACCGCGTATACAACTAGTTGACGGCAGTATGCTTATCAGAGATGAACAGATTCACGTCCTTAATCAAACCCTTCACTAAAAAATTCTGCCGGCGTTACGCCTAACGCCTTAATCTTCAGGAGATTTTTATAATTGATATTGCCGCCAAGCTCCGCGCGGCGCAGCAGGATCCTTCCTATATTATTCCGGTAAGCAAATTTTTCATAGTGGTCGTTTCCGCTTTTCAGCCTTAAATTTTTAATCCGGTTACCCAATTTTTTAAGCGCATCGATCTCGGGGTCTTTGCCTTCGATGATGTTAAGCTGGTTTGAAATCATAGCGGGCAAATTAGTTTATGTGCGCGATTTCTGGTACTCCTTTAAAGCGGTTTCTTTTATGATATTTTGTTTAGATTTGAATATCTGAGCGGATTCATACCGCTTTTTGTGATAAGGTTTAGGTTGAGAAGTCCCGGCGGCGAGCGTTCGGGACTTTTCTGTATCTGAACGAACGGTCCGTAAAATGTTAGTTAGTAGTATAATTCTTTACCTACCGGTTAAAACCATCTGTTATATGGGTTGTTTATCAGGTACATCTAAAAAAACTAAACTATGGCAACAAGAGGCTCTAAAGTGGAAAGGAACTCTGTATCAGAGCAACCACATGAATTGAAATATGAAGCAAGGAAAACCGGAACCACCGCTGGGAAAGTTGAATCTGCGAAAAAATCCGCAGGCAGCAATCAGCGAAGCGCAGTTGAAAAAAACTTAAAGAAATAAGATCAACGAATGCTAAATGCAGCCCCGAAAGGGGCTTTGCTGTCTATGGCGGAATTGGAACAATATAAAGCTAAGCGGAATTTTAAAAAGACCGAGGAACCGGCCGGTGGAAAACCAGCTACGGATAAGCTGTTATTTGTTGTTCAAAAACATAAGGCGTCCCATTTGCATTATGATTTCCGTCTGGAGGTTAAAGGTGTTCTGAAAAGCTGGGCGGTGCCGAGAGGGCCATCGATGGATCCCGAAGAGCGGCGGCTCGCGATGCCGGTCGAAGATCATCCTTATGATTACAAGGATTTTGAAGGTATTATTCCTGAAGGCCAGTACGGCGGCGGTACTGTTATCGTTTGGGATGAGGGATGGTACGAACCTGCAGTAGATGACAAGTTAAAAGATAAAGCAGCGAAAGAACATTGGATGATGTCCAACTATTATAAGAACGCCTTGAAGATTACCCTGCACGGCCATAAACTCAAAGGCGATTTCATACTGATCAAATTTAAAGAAGACAAATACGAAGGCGGCTGGCGGCTCATAAAAGCCGATGACCGGTACGCCACAAAAGATGATGTCCTGAAAAAAGACAAATCCGTCAAATCCAAACTGACCATCGAACAGATGGCCGAAAAGAAAGGCGCTGAGATCTGGAACAGCAACCGCGAACCAAAGGCGGTCACCAACGTCAAGCCGGCGGAACCTGGACCGCAAAGGGATATGAACGACCTAAAAAAGCAGGGCATCAAAAAGGCCATGCCCAAATCCGTCAGACCTATGCTTTGCACCCTGACCAAAGAAGTAGTGCCGGACGAAGACTACCTCTACGAAGTGAAATGGGACGGCTACCGCATCATATCCTACATCGAAAACGAAAAAGTCCGCATGGATTCCCGAAGTGCGCTCGATTATACGAAAAAATACCCGCCGGTGGCCAAAGCCCTGAAAGAACTGGCTCATGATGCTGTATTGGACGGGGAAGTTGTTGTATTCAATGAGGATGGGAAACCCGATTTTGATGCGCTGCAAACCTTTAACGGTCATGACACGCCCATCAATTATTGCGTGTTCGATATCCTTTGGCTCGATGGCTACAGCCTGATAAACCTGCCGCTAACCGAACGCAAAGCTATACTGGAAGAACTCACCCGCGATAACGAGGTACTGCGCTTTAGCACCTCATTCGACGACGGCGAGGCTTTGTACCAGCAAGCGCTCGACCTCGATCTGGAGGGCATCGTCGCGAAGCGTAAGGATAGTGAGTACGTGCCGGACGCCCGCGACAACCGCTGGCTCAAAACGCCTACCCGAAAACGGCAGGAATTTGTGATCGGGGGCTGGGCCGAATCCGATAAATCACGTTCCTTCCGATCGCTTTTATTTGGCGCTTACAACGCCAACGGTGAATTCGAATGGATCGGCCGCTCCGGCGGCGGCTACAAACAAAGCGAAATGCCAGGCATCCTGGCCCAGTTACAAAAGCTGGAGGTTGACAAATCGCCTTTTGTCAACAAAGTGCTGGACACCAAGGGCGCAACGATGCATTGGGTCAAACCTGAGCTGGTGGCCAATTTTGAATTCGCCACCTGGACCAAAACGGGGCGAATTCGGAAACCGGCGACTTTCCTTGGTTTTCGGAATGATAAGAAAGCAGAACAGGTGGTCAGGGAAGTGCCGCTCAGCGACGAGCAGGAACAGGAAATCATAGAGGAGCCTGAAGAAACTGTTAAACCTGCTATCACCGACGCTGACAGCAACTGGCCGAAGATCGAGGCGAAGAAAGTCCAGTCAGAACGCGATTTCGAGTTTGCAGGACATAAAGTGACGATGAGCAACATCGAGCAGGAATTGTGGCGTGGCATAACTAAGGCGAGGCTCATAACCTATTATCATTCTATTTGTCGATACATCTTACCACATCTGAAAAACAGGCCGCTGTCCCTGCATATAAAACAGGATGGCGCCATGGCCCCCGGCTTTTACATCAAAGACATGGAAGGACGGCAGCCGGATTACCTTGACATTTTTACAGACCAACGACGCCATAAAAAGAAAGGAAAGCGCGACCAGATCGATTATGCAGTCTGTAATAATGAAGCAGCCTTATTGTATTTGATCAATCTTGGCAACATTGATCTTAACCCCTGGTCATCACGGACCGACAACGCAATGCAACCTGATTTTATTAGTATTGACCTCGACCCTTCAGATGCGGATTTTGGAAAAGCGACCAAGACGGCGCAGGCCGCGAAAAAAATTTTTGACACCTACCGACTGCAAAGCCTGGTTAAAACATCCGGCAAAACAGGTATTCATCTGTTTTTGCCGTGTGAAGGATTCACCTATCCGCAGGCCCGCATGCTTGCTGAAAAGCTATGCGCAGAGATCGCCAGCCAGGTTGATGATATTGCCACTACAGAGGTGAGCATCGAACATCGCGGCTCCAGGTTATTTGTTGACCCAAGCCAGAACGATTATGCTGATACGCTCGCTGCCGTGTATGCTGTGCGCCCTTATAAACATCCAAATGTGTCGACGCCGTTAGCATGGAAAGAAGTGAGGGATAAGCTTGATCCGGGAAAATTTACCATGGACACCATCCCAGAACGCCTGGAGAAAAAAGGTGACCTTTTTAAAACCTTGCTGAACCCGGATCTGCGCAAAGCCAATAGTACAATTTTAAAGAAAATGCTGTGACGACCAATGATGCGATTCTCCCATAGATCACGGTAACAAACGAAATAAAGGGACTCGGCAGGGCTTTTCGTGTTCACCAACCGGGTTCCCGGACCGATCCATTGTAGGTGCGGGAGCATTAGATTAGAATGTATCGAATTGATCGATTATAAATTAGTGATCGTGATTTTTAATTTTTGTGGCTCCTGAAACTTCAGCTTGAGCCGCTGCCGCACAAATTCAGTAAAAACATCAACACGTGTACCTATCCACCAATTGCCGTTCGGCCAGTCTGTCAATATGGCGACCAACTTTTTTTCGCGCGTTTTTTCTGTAAGCCCCTGAATTGGTATATGCCAAAAGCCACACCCGCTCATACCATGACTGGCCGGCCCTTTTTGCTGCCTGCCGGTTTTTAAATTTAGTACCGAGCTGCGGTCATAATGAACGAGTACCCGGTGGTCAGGATCACATTTCATGCGCTTATAACGATTTGACGCACCAGGAGCAGTGATATACTTTAATGGCCGGCTTACAAGCTTGTTCATCTTAAAGTTACTTTTTGTTTTCGTCGCCGGATAACCAAAGACCAGATATTCCTGCCTTTCCATGAATTCATGATCCAACTGTATTTCATCTTCAGTAATAAACCAGTAGAGTTTTTTTAAAGCTTCCGCCGTTGTGGCGGAGAGCACGATGACGCCGATATCTATGTCATCATTTTTCCGGTCAGGATGAGCATTAGTCAAATAATCGCCGCCGAGGCGTATCAGCTCATCGCCCCCCAACGGAACCCAAAGATCGTTCGCCTCCTCATCTATAACATGGCCCGCAGTAAATACGAAATAGTGATCATCAATATATACCAGTACACCCGTCCCAAAGCCTGCCGGTTTATCTTTTTTATCATACTTTAAAAACTGTACTGTTGATCTGAACAGGTCTTCGAAAAGTGTATCCTGATACGCGCGGTATATCTTCAGTACTTTACTGACAGCATCCATATAGGTTTCTTTAAGGCTTAAAAGTAAGTAATTCGAGGTTTTCTTTGTAAGGTTCGCCTGTTACAACAAATCCAAGTTTGCCAAGAATATGGACGATCGATGGTTTCCTGGTAGTGGCAAAAACATTCGATTTGTTGATCATTGGCATGAAGTCATTCAGTAGCGCCTGGCAATGACCTTTACCTTCAAACTGTGGCGAGGTTGCCATGTAGCCCAGCTCCAAAGCAAATTCCTCCGAAAATAAACCGCATTTGGATTGTTGAAATACGCCATCCCGATAAGTTTTTGTCGGTACTTTTAGCGTGCAGGTGCTGATCAATACGTCATCCAGCGTTAACAGGCCGATACTTTTTGCCCGATGTAATCCGACCTTGATGTATCCTTTATTAACTTGCCCTCCCTGACTAACCAGTTGAACGATCTTATCCTTCCAAATTTGGGATAAACCAGCGGGAGGTTCAATAAGTATTTGATAATTGTAAGCCAAAATCCTGGTTGGTTATTTACTTGCAAATTATTGAAAATTAATTAAATACCGCCATCTTGACATAAATTCAGCTGAGGCATAATTTCTGTTATGCTGATCGTGTAAACTAAAAGTTATGGAGGAAAAGCGACCTATAGACCGTAAACGTGATAGCAGCGGACATTTTGATGTCGATGACGATACTGATGGTGCTATTCAGCAGACGCTGAATGTCGATGGAAAACTTTTGGTGATTAAGGATAAGGCGATCTATGAAGTTACCTTTGCCGATCATGTAGATCCGGAACGAAAGAACATTGACATCCCGCCGGTCATTCAAAAAAAAGTTTTAAATCTCGGAACGGAATCAGAAATGGTATCCAAGACCTATCTGATGGCGTTAGGTATGTTTAAAAAAGAATTCCTGGCCCCCTATGTTGATCTCAAAAAGGCGCAAGCGGTCGTATTGGAACTATTGATCGAGTTAAATGCCCTTAACGAAGAATTGGAAAGCTACCTGATGGCGGAACAGGCGGCAACTGATGAATACAACAAGCGAAAGGAACTCAAGCTTGATTACAAACTCCCGTCTGTTACAGACCTGCACACAAGGCTAAAGACATTTTTTCAAAAAGCCGATCATGTGCTGCAATCATTGATGGAGATTAATGCTATATTTTTTGTAGAACAAAAACTGAACCTCCGGGCGCACTTTGATACATTTCATACGCTTTTAGTGGATACATTTGGACAGGAAGACGGGTTTTCAAAATTTATTGAAGGTGCATTACCTTTTTTAAAGGTCACCCGGGCGCTTCGGGATTGCTTTGATCACCGGTTAGAAAACGTTCAGGTTCAGGATTTCACGCTTCAATTAAATAACGATGTGCTTACGCCAACGATCGCTATGGAGCACCGAAAAGAAAAATTAGAACCAATGCCTGTTTCAGAATTGCTTAAGGCAACAACCGAAAATCTACTATATGTTGCAGAATTATCTATCGCGTATTTAGCCGCCAAACATCCCCGGCCGGTTGGTTTGATGTATCAGGTAAAGGAGATACCACTGGAAAAGCGCATGAATAAGCATATTCGTTATGCCTTCTGGGCTCCAATCGGCCCCGATGGTTTCTTTATGCAGTAAGTGGTCTCAATAAATGGTAAAATTCATTCGTGCATTTCCGGTACCCGGTTTATTTATAGCTGCTGATTTGGGCTTCCTCTGAGACGGCTCGTTTATAAATGCACGTTTATGTATGATTTGCAGTTCACCTTCCAGATTAATCTGCATTGATCATTCACTTAATGTTTTCCATACGCTATTTGAGGTTCCTTTCGATATCCGCAATTGAGGGTAAGCTATCTTTAAGATTATTTGGAATCGCCTTTGTTAATTGATATTCAGATACGCCTATCGGTTTTTCTAATCCTTTTAAAGCATATTCTGCCACTATTTTATTTTTTTCTTTGCATATGAGGATACCTATAGTAGGATGATCTAACTGATGCTTTAACGTCCCGTCTACTGCATTTAAATAGAAGTTCAGTTTACCTGCGTATTCCGGTATAAATTTCCCCGCTTTAAGTTCTATAACTACGAAACAGCGAAGCCTAAGATGATAGAATAATAAATCAATGTAAAATTCCTCTCCGCCTACCTCAAGTGGATATTGTCTGCCAACATAACTAAATCCATTGCCCAGCTCTAAAAGAAACTTTGTCATATGGCCGACAAGCCCGTCTTCCAGCTCCTTTTCAAAATGATTATCCGTTAAACTTAAAAAGTCAAACTTATAGGGGTCCTTAAAAATCTCCCTGGCAAGATCACTTTGTTGCGGGGGAAGCGTAGATGAAAAATTTGTTACAGCTTTCCCTTTTCTCGAATACAGATCACTCTCAATTTGATTAACCAGCATATTTCTGCTCCACCCATTTTGTACGGTTTGGATAATATAAAAAAGCCGTTCATCCGCATTTTTAACCTTGTCCAATAGGGTGATATGATGATACCAAGGCAATTTTGCAAGTGGCACTTGCAAAATTGCAGGCGACGATTCTGATTTTGCAAGCGGCGCTTGCAGAAATGAAGGATAAGCCTCGGCAAAGGATTGCATGTATTTTAAATTTCTTGGCGATATCCCTTTGATATCAGGGAATTCAGTTCGTAAATCATTCGATAACCGTTCGATGATTTTAGTGCCCCAACCTTCAGCAGACCGCTGCTGAAAGATCCTGTTCCCTATTTTCCAGTAAAGCTGAAGCAACTGTTCATTAACAGTAAATGCGACCTTGATCCTGGACTCTGCGATTTCCTTTTTTAACTCATTTAAAAAGGATAAGTAATTCTTTTCGTTTTCCATATTAATCCAAAGCCTCCTCGATACTGCTTGATACTAGCTCATCATCATATTCTTCCAGATAAATGCGTGTTATTTCCTCTGTTTCGTGGCCCATCGCTTCCTGAATAATGCTAACAGCAACTTTTTTGTGTTTAAGGTTTGTTGCAAAAGAGTGTCGGGCTACATAGGATGTAACGGTACGGTCAATTCCTTTTGCGTCTTTTATTGTTTTAAGATCTTCGTTAAGATCTTTTAAACCGCTGTCTATACGCGCATCAATTTTAGCTGCAGTATCGTGCTCAGCCTTTAACACAGGGAAAATATATCCTCCGTCACTTTGAAGCGGATAGCTCCTGAAAATATCGATGATAGCTTTTGCCTTGGAGTGTAACTTGAAATCGTATAACCGTTTATTCTTGCTTCGGGTGTAGCGCAAAATATCGCCGTTGATATTAGCTTCTTTCAATTTGACAATATCATTGAAATTGATCCCGCGGCAATAATAACTAAACAAAAAAATTTGTTGGCTCCTGAAAACCCGCGAGCCATATTCAGCCTCATAATTTTCAATTAACTTCATATCGCCGGCAGAGATGGCCCTTTTGCTGGTTTTGTACTTTTTATATGGTTTGAACTTAATATACTTTTTGGGATGATGCTCTTTTGAACACATACCTGCAGCTATAGCCAGGTTCCAAATTCTATAAAATGTCCGGAGGTAGGCGCTCATGGAAGTTTCCTTCAGGTCCTGACCTATCAAATAGTTTTCAAGGCTTTCAAAATCAGCCTTAGTGAAATTAACGAAGGCTTTGTCCTTTTCGCCAAATACATGTTTTAAAACATATTCTTTTAGATTGTCAAAAGTATCAGCATACCCGATCTTATCATGAGCATTCAGGTCGTCAATGATACTTTGAGTAAAGGCATAGAGCTTGGCAGCAACAACTGGCTTATTTGATTTCTTGACCTTTGAAATCAGATCGACCAGGGAAATAAATTCATGGCCATTCTTTTTCATGAGTTTTACTTCAAACTCAATATCATCAAGCTTATCTTCAATCTCGCGGCTGATCTTTTTGTACAGTGGATGCGTCAACGCCGGACCGTTGGTTTCAAAATCCCAATTGCCGATGGTTGATTTGTAGCCGATCGAGAGAAATTTTTGCTCTTTATAAAGCGTCAATCTGATACGAATTTCACGTTCTCCATTGGTATCAACTCTATCCGTCCTAAGCGTGACTTTAGTTAAAACTTCCATATATTTGATTTAAATTAGCAAAACCATCGAAATGGGACTACTAAATTGTCAAAAATCCAGTAATCCAAGCATAGATGGGATTACTATGGGACTACTAAATTCGGAAAATTAAATGATTTTATGAAAAAAAATGAAAAATAAAAATTAGTAAGTATTTGATAATGAATTATTTGAATATATATGAATGCTATTGAATGAGGTAAAAAATTTTATGGCATGCAAGAGGTCATCGGTTCGACTCCGATATTCTCCACTTGAAATCAGGCTTTTAGGTTTAGTCCTAAAAGCTTGATTTTTTTACGGGTACAACATAGGTACAACACTTTCTTTGATTTTTACTGTGTTTACCTCGTCATTTTCTGTCTGAAAAGAGAAACGGTACATTTTTTGGGTCGACATCTCAATCTGTTAGGTGTCCGCACTACCATAATTCATTAAAAGAGTAATATTTAGAAAACTTCTGACGTTCAAGTATTTTGCTTTTTATTAAGTTCCGTTGGGAAATATTGAAGGTTGCAATCCCCACTGTTGGATATTCTCCATTAGGTAATCGGTGAATATTATTTTCAAGAATGGATAGCATGTCCACAAAATAACTTTCAACTTTTAAAGGAATTTTTAGAATAATCTGAGAGCCTGTTTAAATTTCATTCAATAATTATTTTATAGGTGCAAAAAGCATAAATTTCGTCTGATAAACCAAGACTTTATATCAAATTTCGGACAACAAAGCCGTCATATAATCATCAATCTCTACGAAAATCCGTGATTCCAGGACCATACTAATTTTTCAATAACAAATTTAAACAGGCTCTCAATATGACGGAGCTGAAAAATAAATTAAAATAGTAATTTCATGCCGTATAGCCTCCTGCGGTGATGACTTAAATTACTTATGGAATAGCAAACTTGTTAAACATTAGCGGTCCGAACTTAAAAAATTGGGACTGACGGGGCGAAGCTATGAATTTGAATAAATGAGCAAGGCAATAAAAGTTGAAAACCTTTCAAAAGCCTACCAGTTAGGCGATTTTGGAACAGGCACCATCTCCCGCGACCTGGAACGCTTTTGGGCGCGGATGCGCGGAAAGGAAGATCCATTTTTGAAAATAGGCGAAGTAAACGACCGCGCCACAAAGGGCGAAAGCGATGTGGTATGGAGTTTAAACAATATCAATTTCGAAGTTGAACAAGGCGATGCCGTGGGTATCATAGGCCGTAACGGCGCGGGCAAAAGTACCCTGCTCAAAATCCTGAGCCGTGTTACCTCCCCTACTGCCGGTTCGGTAAAGCTAAAAGGCAGGATAGCCAGTTTGCTGGAAGTAGGCACCGGCTTTCACCCGGAACTTACGGGGCGCGAAAATATATACCTTAATGGCACGATACTGGGTATGCGCAAAGCCGAAATTAAACGAAAATTTGATGAGATAGTAGATTTTTCGGGCGTTGAACGTTATATAGATACCCCGGTTAAACGCTACTCATCGGGCATGTATGTACGTTTGGCATTTGCAGTAGCTGCACATTTAGAATCGGAAATATTAATTCTGGACGAGGTATTGGCCGTTGGTGATGCCGAGTTTCAAAAAAAATGCCTGGGCAAGATGAGCGATGTGAGTAAAGGCGAAGGCAGAACCGTTTTGTTTGTTAGCCATAATATGGATGCAGTAACCAGGCTTTGTACACACGCCATACTCTTAAAAAAAGGTTTTTTGACTGATTTTGGATTAACAAATAAGATAGTTGACAGCTATTTAAGATCAGATTTTGGCACAACGGCCTACAGGAACTGGGAAAATGGCTCGCCGCCCGGAAATGATATTGTAAAATTATTAATAGTTCAGGCTATGGATTCGGCGGGGCTGGTAAAAGAAGTTTTTGATGTAACCGAACCTGTTTTTATCACATTAAAATATCAGATCATACAAGCGGGGCACAGATTAACGCCGGCCTTAAATTTCCTGAACGCCAACGGGGTAAACTTATTCGACTCGCACATGACCACTAACGCCATTTATAATCAAAGGTTAGATCCCGGTTATTATGAATCGCGGGTATGTGTGCCGGGCAATACGTTTTCTGAAGGGACAATTATCATCGGTGCCGGAATGGTAACGCATAACCCTTTCAGCATTCATTTTCAGGAAGCTGATATTATTGTTTTTAACATGGTAGACAAAACTGACAATAATCCCACTCGCGGAGAATACAGGGGAGGGCTTCCGGGCCTGTTACGCCCATTTTTGCAATGGACCTCAGGTAAAACTTCTTAATTCAGACCCACATGCTCAGACGATTCTTTAAAAAAACACCAGCAGACGAAAAAATTGAAATAAGCGTAAAATCCATAAATGACGGTCATCACAAGGTTAGTTATAAAGGTATAAAAGCCATCCGCTGCCCCTTTGATTACGTTATTTATCAGATGATCATTTGTGAACTAAAACCTGATCTGGTAATTGAAATTGGCACAAATAACGGTGGCGGTGCTTTATATATTGCAGACCTGATGGAAAGTATCGGTCATGGCCTGCTGCATACTATCGATGTAATTAAACAATCAGATCCGGTGCTTGCCCTGCATCCAAGAATAAAGCTATTTACCGACGGCTGGGAAAACTACGATACAAGCCTGGCTGAGGGATACGGCAGTGTACTGGTTATCGAAGATTCGTCTCATACTTACCAAAATACCTTTGCCGCATTAAATAAATTTGCGCCTTTGGTAACCAAAAACTCCTATTTAATTGTGGAGGATGGCATAGTTAACGCATTGGGCTTTGAACTACAGTATGGCGGAGGGCCGTTAAGGGCTATCCGTGAATTTTTACAATCAAATAAAAACTTTGAAGTTGACAGGAAGTGGTGCGATCTATTTGGGAAAAATGCCACGTTTAACGTAAACGGATATTTAAAAAGGCTGAATTAAAATGCCACTGGTTTCAATTTGTATACCGGCTTATAACCATACCCATTACCTGCAGCGTACTTTACAATCCATATTCAGCCAGTCGTTTACTGATTTTGAAGTTATCATAACAGATGATTCACCTTCGGCTATAGTAAAAGAACTGGTTGATTCATTTCAACCCGATTCCAGGATCAGGTATTATAAAAATGAAGTTACATTAGGGTCGCCCGAAAACTGGAACCAATGCATCAGTAAAGCTACAGGGGAGTATATCAAGATAATGCATCATGATGATTGGTTTAGCACCGTTGATAGCCTTAAGCTATTTGTTGATGCAATTGAAGATTTCCAAACACCGTTTGTTTTCTCAAATGCCAATGTTGTTTTTGCAAAAAGCGAAAAAACCGGTTTTCACTCCCCCGGCGAAGGTAACCTGCAAAAGCTTGCTAAGAGCCCGGAAGTACTGTTTCTGGGAAATTTTATAGGTGCCCCAAGCATGACATTGTATCGAAAAAGCACAAACCTTAAATTCGACAAAAAGCTTAAATGGCTGGTTGATGTAGATTTTTACATCAGTTACCTTCTAAAAAAAACCGGGTTTTATCATATTAATGAAAACCTGATGACGATAGTTACAGATGCTGATCACACGGTAACTTCTATTAGCTATAACAACGCGGCAACAGAAATATTTGAAAACTTTTATTTATACCACAAGCTGTACCCACGGTTGTCTGTTTCTGAAAAGTTCAACTTCGCTGTTTTTCTGCTGCTCCTCATACACCGGTTCAAAGTATCAAACATTAAGGAAATAAGGACAGCAGGTTATCAGGGTAAAATCCCTTTTGCCTTTAAATTATTACTATCCCTTAAAAAAATAAAAACCAGTTTTAAAAAACTTACATCATCGTCATGAATTTATCCGGCTTAAAGCATAGGATATTGAATATATACTATCGGTCAAGAAGCTTAACTGTCTCTAAAAATCGGTTATATCAAAAGCCCTCGTATTCACAATCCGGTGAAGATTTGATGTTGAGGTTTATCTTTGATGAGTTACAAATAAAAACCCCATCATATATCGATATCGGCGCCCATCATCCTTTTTACCTGAGCAATACTGCGCTATTTTACGAGTCAGGCTCTATTGGTATCAATATTGAGCCCGACCCGCTGCTTTTTAAACGCTTTATCCAATATCGAAAAAAAGACACCAACTTAAACATAGGCATTGGCGAAACAGAAGGTGAGGCCGATTTTTATCTTATTTCATCACCTACACTAAATACTTTTTCAAAGCAGGAAGCGGAGAATTATATCCACGAGGGCGACTACAAGATTACGGAGGTGGTTAAAACCAAAATAAACTCGCTTCATCACATCATAGAAAAAATTAATCATGGCGTGTTTCCCCAGTTTTTAAATTTAGATGCTGAAGGGATTGATGAGCTGATTATTAAATCAATAAACTACTCAAAAAAATACCCGATTGTAATGTGCGTTGAAACCATTTCATTTTCAACCTCGCGTAACGGTATTAAGAATAAAGCACTCATTGATTTTATTGTATCGTGCGGCTATATCATTTACGCCGATACTTATATCAACACAATTTTTGTGAGGAAAGACGCATGGGAAACTAACCCGGCTTAATGATCATTACCAAACTACAGGGAGGCTTAGGTAACCAGATGTTTCAATATGCAGCGGCGCGTGCCTGCTCGCCTGATGAAATTATTACCCTTGATCTTTCCTTCCTAAAAAATAACACAGCCTCAACAGATGCTTTTACCAGCCGAAAATACAGGCTGGATGTATTTAAGAACATCAGCGTTAAAGTGCTCAAAACTTTCCGCCGGAAAATAATCATGGACAGGGGTTTGGGCTATCGGCTTTTAAAAAAGCTGCTGTGGCCCGGTTCCAAAACAATTAACGATCATGGCACCTCGCCTGCCACTCATCTTAATTTAAAAGGGAAAGGCGCTGTTTATTTGGATGGTTATTTTCAAAGCGAGGAATACTTTAACCACATCAGGCCGCTGTTGCTTCGTGAATTTAGTTTTTCTGAATTGCAAGGAAAACCGGCGCTAATGATGAACAATATAAAAGCACGTAAAACATCGGTAGCAATTCACGTAAGGCATGGCGATTATTTAAAACCCCAAATAGCTGCTTATCACGGCGTTTTACCGCTTTCATATTATACAAAGGCCATTGCATACGTTGACAGCGTCACAGCTCATGCACATTATTTCATTTTCTCTGATGATATGCCATGGTGCCGGGAAAACTTTGCCTTTTTAAAGGATCGAATAACCTTTACCGACGTTGGCGAACAGGATTGGGTAGATCTGGCGTTGATGAGCAGCTGCAACCACCAGGTTATAGCCAATAGCTCTTTCAGCTGGTGGGCGGCCTGGTTAAACCCTGCCCACGAAAAAATTGTTATCGCCCCCGAAAAGTGGTTTGCGGATAGCAGCACCATCAATCAGGCCGGAAATATAATGCCCAACAACTGGATAAAAATTTGACCAAGCAACAGGACCTGATCAGTATCATCATGCCGGCATACAACGCTTCGGCATTTATCAAAGATTCCATTGAATCTGTACTGCAGCAAACCTACCACAACTGGGAACTCATTGTTATTGACGATGGTTCTACAGATGATACTGCACCAATCATAAAAAGCTATCAAGAGCGGGATAGCAGGATAATTTATCACTACCAGGAAAACCAGCGCCTCGGAGCCGCCCGGAATACCGGTTTCAGGCTTGCCACCAGCACATGGATAGCATTTTTAGATGCTGACGACCTGTGGATGAGTGATAAGCTGGAAATCCAGATAGATGCAGCAGCCAGCCATCAAATACCGCTTGATGTAATTTTCACATCAGGCTACTACCTGACCGGCCACGAAGGTGAATTAAAACCTTACGATTGTTTAAGCGGCTTTTATACCGGCCAGGACTTGTACCCTGTACTAATGAAGCACAACTATATTCCGGTGCTTTCGGTAATGATGAGGCGGGCATTTTTGATGCAGATAGGCTGGCAGGATACCACACCCATTGTTTATGGCAATGAAGACTGGGATTACTGGCTGAGGGCCTGCCGCGCAGGAGGCAATTTTTTAGGGCTTGGACAACGGCTGTTCAAATACCGGGTGCATGACAATGCCATGTCGGCCAAAAGAGCTGCAATGCTTGTTGCAAGTTTATATGTGATCTGTAAAAACTACCACAAAGCCTTGCTAAGCACCGATGACCAGCTTTATCATCAACGCATGCTGCAGGAAAAAATCCCGTTTATTGCAAAAAGAGCACTGAAAACAGGTTTGAACAGCAGTGTTGTAGGCCTCCTGTTCAGGATGTTGTCAATCAGCTTTCCGCCGGCGTTTATGTTCAAAAAAAAGCACGGTTAAACTTAACTTATGGATCACCCCGAAACAAATTACATCGCTTACAGCCTCTGGGGAAATGATCCGCTTTACAACACCGGCATGCTGCGTAACATAGCGCAGGCAAATACTGTTTATCCAGGCTGGCAGGTTGTAGTTTATTATGATGATACGGTTCCTTTCCAATCGCTGGATCAGATCCGGGCGGCGGGGGCACTTACTATTGACATGACGGGCGGCATTTACGGTATGTTCTGGCGTTTTTTGGCTGCCGATCTGCCCGGCTGCAACCGCGTTATTTTCCGCGACAGCGACTCCAGGTTATCAAAACGGGAGCGGTTGGCTGTGGACGAATGGATAGCAAACGATAGCGCCATCCATATCATGCGCGATCACCCCTATCACCTCGATCCTGTAGATAATACCCCCCATTATATTTTAGGTGGGATGTGGGGCGTTAAGGGCGGCCTGGTTAACATGAAAGAACTGATTGCTGCAAATTGTGCCGAAAAAGAACTCGGCTACGGCAGCGACCAGGTATTTCTGAACCAGATCTATAACCGGTTCCGGGATTCGGCAACCATTCATGACGAGTTTTTTTCAGGTTCGCCCTTCCCGGCTAAAAGAGATGGATACCGGTTTATAGGTGAAAGGGTTGATATCAATGAAAAACCAATGGGTAACGATTGGCAGGTCATCAGGGCGTTTTACGCAGATAAAAAACCTTTAAACATTTTTATCAAAAAGATAAAAAACCTGCTCCGCGGTTTGTTCAGATAATTAATTAAGCAGTACATGTCTTTCCCCAAAATATCTGTTATAACCCCATCATACAACCAGGGCGCTTTTATTGAGCAAACCATCCTGTCAGTAATTGGGCAGCAATACCCTAACCTGGAGTATATCATTATTGATGGCGGCAGCACCGATAATACCGTGGATGTGATTAAAAAATATGAAGATCATATCACTTATTGGTTGAGCGAGCAAGATGCAGGCCAAAGCCATGCCATTAATAAGGGCTTTGCCCGCGCCACCGGCGATATATTATGCTGGCTGAATTCTGACGATTATTACCTGCCCGGAACACTGCTTGATATTGGCAGCAAGCTTGCCGCAAATGGCTTGGATTTAGTGTTTGGCAATTGCATTCACCTGAATGAAAAAGACAATCAAACATATGACAGCTATTTTGATCCGTTGAAAAACTGGGATATAAAGCAGGGCGATTATATTGTACAGCCCAGCAGCTTTTGGACAAAACGGGCTTTTGAACTTACCGGTCCGTTAAGGGAAGACCTGCATTTTGGTTTCGATTGGGAATGGTATTCCCGTGCCCAATCAAAAGGAGTAAACTTTATCCCTTCGGCAAAATATTACGCCGTGTACCGGGTGCATGGCGATCAAAAATCAAACGACAATAATGTAAACCGGTTCATGGAACTGATCAACATTGAACGGACACTAAACCCCGATAAGCTTTTATGGATTGATAATTATCTTAAAAAACACGCCGGGGGCATCCGTTTAATTTACCGCATTGCCGGCAGCAGCTTGTTTAACCCATTGGAGTATAAAATGCTTAAAGCAGCACACCCAAAACTGCTCCGGTTAATTGACCGCGTAACGTTAAAAAAATACATGCTTCATTGCTTCAACAATAATAACACAGGCAAATGAACCTTCCTGATCTGAATAAATACCGGAATAGTTTTGCCAGCAAAGGGATAGTACTGCCGCTAACGGTAGTACCGGCCGATGCAGGCGGCTTGCTTGGGCAACTCCCTGATCCACCTGCCGGTAAAACAGGCTGGCCATGGGACCAGGAAACCGATCCGGTAATTTATGATCCTGAAATAAACTGGCCGAAGCTTACCGTAGTAACCCCTTCATACAACCAGGTCGATTTCTTGGAGCAAACCATCAGGTCGGTGCTTTTGCAAAACTACCCCAACCTGGAATATATCATTATCGACGGCGGTAGCAACGATGGTTCCAAACAGATCCTCGAAAAGTATGCGCCCTGGCTAAGTTACCACCAAAGCGAAAAAGATGGCGGGCAAAGTAATGCCATTAACCTGGGCTTTAGCCTTTCATCGGGTACTTATCATGCCTGGATAAACAGCGATGACTATTACATTAAAGACGTTTTTTATAAGGTGATAACCAAATTTATAAGCACCAAAGTTGATTTTGTGTATGGCTACGGGAACCAATACAACGTGCTATCGGGCCAAATGACAACAACCAAAGTGTTGCCCTTTATTGATTATTTTATTAAAATCCCTACCCTCATGCAGCCGTCTGCTTTTTGGAGCGCGCGCATTCATGAACCGGTTTGGGAAGAGTTGCATTGTTCATTGGATTATGAACTTTGGCTCAGACTGGTGAAAGGCCACAGCAGGGCATTGATCAAAGAACCACTTTCGGTAGCCAACGTACACGATCAGGCCAAAACCCATTCGCCAGAAATGAAGGCCCGGTGGGAAGAAGACCATCAAAAAATATGGGCAGCCGATGCACACGGCACCGTGCACGAGTGGAAAAGGATTGTGTTTTTAAACAGGATCAGGATAAAACTATACAAAATATTTAAACTCAACTAACCGGCTTTAATGCTCTTTAACTCGCTCCTGTTTCTTGTATTTTTCCTGATAATTACCATTACCTATTACCTGCTGCCCCATAAATTTAGGTGGATGTGGCTTTTAGCTGCAAGCAGCTATTTTTATATGTACTTTAAGCCGGTATATATCCTTATTATCCTTTTCACCATTATTGTTGATTACGGCGCCGGGATCCTGATAGAACAATCTGCCGGCAGGGCGCGCAAATTTTACCTCATTTTAAGCCTGATTACCAATATTGGGGTGCTGGCATTTTATAAATACTTCAACTTTTTGGCCGGCAACCTGAACATATTATCCGGCGCATTTCACGGCCCGCAAATACCGCTGCTTGATTTTATATTGCCTATAGGCTTATCATTCCACACGTTTCAGGCTATGAGTTACACTATTGAGGTTTACCGGGGCAATCAGCCGGCCGAGCGGCATTTTGGCCTTTATGCCCTATACGTCATGTTTTATCCTCAAATGGTAGCAGGCCCCATTGAAAGGCCTCAGCATATTTTACCTCAGCTGCACCGGGTTAATAATTTCAAGAGCAGCAACTTAATAACCGGCTTTTTTTTTATGGCGATGGGCCTGTTTAAAAAAGTGGTAGTTGCCGACAGGCTTGGTCTTTACGTCGACCCGGTTTTTACCAATCCGCATGGGCACTCGGCACTTGAATTGCTGGTAGCCACCTATTTTTTTGCCTTCCAGATCTATTGCGACTTTAGTGGCTATTCGGATATCGCTATAGGCACGGCCTTAGTTTTGGGTATCGAGCTTATGCAAAACTTTAACTTCCCCTATCTTGCATCAAACGTTTCTGATTTCTGGAAACGCTGGCATATTTCGCTCTCCACCTGGTTTCGCGATTATTTGTATATCCCGCTGGGCGGCAGCAGGGTTAATTTTTCGGTTACCTGCATTAATCTGCTTATTGTATTTATGATTAGCGGCTTATGGCATGGCGCCAATTGGAAATACCTGGTATGGGGGTTAATTCATGGCTTGTTGCTGGTTGCCTATCAATTGTTTAATAAATTTAACATCCGCATTAAAGGTTTAACTTTTTTAAAGTGGCTCATCACCTTCAACCTGGTTTGCCTGGCATGGGTATTTTTCAGGGCCAATACGGTAACCGATGCTTTCTATATTTTAAATAAAATACTTGCCGGCAATGGTTTTAATTACTCGGCAAACAGCCTGATGTCGGTCCATGAGCTTTGGTATTGTGTATTTATTATTATAGCCCTGCTTTTGGGTGAGCGTTATCTGCGCAGGGCAAAGGATTATTCCAATACCAGAAAGGTATTGATCATAGGCGGTCTGGCGCTTGCCTGTTACTTCCTGGGGATTTTTAATGAAGCTCAATTTATTTATTTTCAGTTTTGATGCGTAAGATCACCGGCCTGTTAATATTGATTGTAAGCATTGCATTGCTGGGCAGCGCTATGAACCAATCGTTCATTAATAAAATAAAGGCCGAGAAATATTTTGATCACCTTGATCCGCAGGCGGTGCATGAAAGCGCGCTGTTTAAGGCTGCCTTCGTTCATTCGGACAAATGGGCTTACGGCGACCTGTATGGCCTCAGCGCTTTGCACCAATACAAATTTGAGATGGAACCTTTTAAACGATACATCCAAAAGCCTGGCAGACAAAACACCAACCGCATATTGTATATCATAGGCGATAGCTTTTTAGCTGATAAAACCCTTAGCGGTGCTTTTGATAATTTTGACAATGTTGTTTTCCTCGATCGCCGCTTTCCCTTCGGCCCCGTTAAAGTAGATACCGCCAAGCAAAACTACCTGCTGCTTGAATTTGCCGAGCGGAACCTGAACGGCTATGATATCAATAAAACCGATGAAGTACGCTGGACAGCAAACGATATTAACAACGGCGTTAACCTTCGCAACACGCCGGTGCAAACAGAGAGCCAGCCGCCGTCAGCCTCAATTTTTGAACGGATCAATAAAATTATCTTCAATAAAGATTTAAGCCGCAACCTTGAACTTGTGCTTTTTGATAATAAACTGACTACACCGTTTAAGGAAGCCAAAGCCTCGTTAAACTACAGGCTTTTTGACCGCGTTGCAAAAGAGGTAGCTGTAAGTACCGATAAAAAAAGATTACTTTTCAATATTACGGTTGATACTGCGAGCCAGCAATCGGCGTTCAGGCCTAAGAGCGATCAGGCAGTAGATTCTATCGTCCGGAACCTTGATCTGGCGCGCGATTATTATCGCGCCATCGGGTTTAAAAAGATTTTCCTGTCGGTGGTCCCTAATCCGGCTTCGGTTTATGACAACAAGCGGATGCCTTATAACCACCTGCTGGAAAGGGTTGAACAAAAAACCGATCTACCTACGGTACCATTGTACAAGATCTTCAAAACAGATCAGCGCAACCTGTTTTACCGCTCCGATTCGCACTGGAACCCGGCAGGATTGGATTTGTGGGTACAAGAAACCAATAAGGCCTTAACGCCATGACCATAGCACTGGTAACACCATATCTTCCCGATGAGCAAACCATTGACAGTGGCATAGCAAATCACTACCTGCTGCTGGCCCAAAGTTTGGCAGACAAAGGGAACCGTGTTATTGTGCTGCATGTTCGCCCGCGTTACCAAACAGATGCTGATGATTTTAGTCAATATTTCCTTACCGAAAATATTGCGGTGCACACTTACAAAGTAAAAGCACCCGGTCTCGTAGCCAAATTTTTTAAACATAAGTGGGCCATTATTGATTTTGCATTGAAGCTAACCAGTATGCGCGTTGCATTACAAGCAGTAAGCAAAATTGTACCGCAGTATAATGTTGATGTTATTGAAACCACCAGCTATTTTTCATTGTGCTACCTTTTGAACGAAAAAAGAATTAAAGTACCGGTGGCTGTAAGGGTAAGTACTACCTTTTCGCAGATCATGAATGAACATTATCCTTTTAAATCGAGAGTGATGGACCTGATAGCCAATATGGAGATCCGCTTTATTAAAAGGAGCAGGCATTTGCTCACCCACGCTTATAGCCATGCAAAGGAGCTGGAACATCTTTATGGTATTAACGCGGCGCGGTTTGAAATTATTCCGCATGGTGTTAACCTGCCTGTGATAAATAAAAATGAACCCGCAGATAGGTCAATCAAAATATTATACACAGGCAGGCTGGAGTACCGTAAGGGTACCGATATGTTGCTTGCTGCCATCCCGCTTGCATTGGCGCAAAATCCGGATGTTTTGTTTGAACTGGTTGGTAATGATCCCGGCAACGATTACCAGAACAGGTTCAGGGCCGGTAACGCCGATCCGGTTTTCCAAAAAGTTATTTTCAGGGGAAAGGTTGATAACGAAACCCTGGCGCAGGCTTACCGCACATGCGATGTATTTGTTGCCCCCTCGCGGTATGAATCCTTTGGATTGATCTTTATCGAGGCTATGAGCTACGGCAAACCGGTTATTGGCTGCAATGTTGGCGGCGTCTCTAAAATTATCGCAGATCAATACAACGGCCTGTTTGCCGAAACCGGCGATGCGCAAAGCCTCGCCGATAAAATTATACGGCTGGTAAATAACAAAGAATTAAGAGAACAATTAGGCGAAAACGCCCGCAAAACTGTCGAAGATAAATTTACAGGCGAGCAATTGGCTGTTAATTCTCTAACTTATTATAACAAACTCATTGCTGATTTTAACTGATGCAGCTCTCTGTAGTTATCCCAACTTATAACCCCGATACGGCAAGGCTGGAGCAAACGCTTGCAGCTTTAAAAGGCCAGTCGCTGGTGGTTGAGCAGTGGGAACTCATCATTATCGATAATAATTCGTCAAACGGTTTCGATCAGCAATTTGATTTAAGCTGGCACCCGGCTGCCAAAGTTGTAAAGGAAGCTAAACAAGGCCTTACCTACGCCCGGCTTAGAGGCTTTAATGAATCAACAGGCGGTACGATCGTTATGGTTGATGACGACAACATTTTAAACAGCGATTACCTGGAGAATGTCCTGTTCATATTCGGTCAAAACCTCAAATTAGGTGCCATAGGCGGTAAATCTATCCCCCAGTTTGAAACAGAACCACCCGAATGGCTGGGCGAATTTTATGGAAGCCTTGCCCTGCGTAACCTGGGCGATGAACCGTTGACCGCCTCATGGAGTAATCAATACCCAACCGTCGCCCCTATCGGCGCCGGAATGGCTATCAGGCGGAAAGCGTTGTCAGCCTACATAAAAAAAATAACCTCGGGCAAAAGCAGCATTACCGACAGAACAGGTAATTCCCTGAGTTCGGGCGGCGATAACGACATGGTAATCGAGATCCTTAAAGGCGGCTGGCAAGTCGGTTATTTTCCGGAGCTTGTTTTACATCACATCATCCCGGCCCAACGGATACAGCCCGCTTACCTGGCCCGTTTGCTTAATAACACCAATAAATCGTGGATACAATTGTTGCAAAGCCAGGGCATAAACCCATGGAAAAAACTGTCAAAATCCGGTGCCTTGTTTAGGAAAGCTAAAGCATGGTTTACCTACCGGGCATGGAAAGGCAAACCCAACTATATCAAATGGCAGGGGGCTTGCGGTATGTTTGACGGACTGGCATCTTTTGACGAATAAACACATGCAATCGATCATCGATTTTTTATACCGCAACCCGCGTTCGCAGTTACAAAAGTTTAAGCGCTTTGGTGGTTATTTCAGTTACCGCGTCATGATGAACGCACGCAGGCAAATGGAAAAACGTGTGATCGAACTGCCTCCTGTAACATCGTATGCCGATGGATTGCCTGTTTATTTTTTAACAGGGAAAAATTACCTCTATCAAACGTTATACTGCACTCAATCATTAAGTAAAACAACGGCCAGCAGGTTTAAATTTATTTTGGTTGATGACGGCAGCTTTGATAACCTGCTGATTGAACAGGTGAATAAACAACTGCCCGGTGCGCAGGTATTTACTGCAGATGAGATCAATGAAAACCTGCAAAACACCTTGCCCGAATCGCGTTACCCTAATCTTTGTAAAAAAAGGACAGTTTATTCGCACCTTAGGAAGTTAACCGATGTACACACCATCCCCGGCGATGCCTGGAAACTGGTATTAGATTCGGATATGCTTTTCTGGAACGAGCCAGTGGATATAATTAACTGGCTGAAACATCCGCAACAGCCGCTACACATGATTGATTGTGTTGAAGCCTACGGCTATTCGCAGAAATTGATGGAACAACTGGCTGGCTCGCCCATAAAACCATTACTTAACGTGGGCGCCATCGGTTTAAAAAGCAAAGACATTAACTGGGATAAACTGGATAGTTGGATTAAAACACTCGAAGAACAGGAAGGCACTTCCTACTACCTTGAACAAGCCCTTTCGGCCATGCTGATAGGCAACAACAATGCAACCGTTTTAAAGGCCGATGATTACATTGTTAATCCCGGTAAAGATCAGATCAAAAACAAAAGCGGTATGCTACATCATTACGTCGACCTTTCAAAGGAAGGCTATTTTAAACAGGCCTGGAAACATTTTTTACCCAATGACATTAGGTAGTATTATTTATAACCTTTTTTTCGAACCTACCTTAAAAATCAGGTATTATATCGGTCACTTTGGCTTGATGGGCTGGTACAGGCTTCATAGCGGAGAAAAGCAAATGAAGAAATCGGCCGCCTCTCTCCCGCCCATAACCTTATATGAAGATCATTTGCTGGAAGTTAGTTACCTCACGGGTGCCAATTACTGGCACCAGACTATTTTTTGTGCTTATTCACTGGCCCGGATCTTAAACGGACGAGTACGGATAAATATTTATTCGGATGGTACTTTAACCTCCGAGCTCGTCGGCTTTATAAAAAAAGCCCTTCCTAATATCATTATAGTTAACCAGGATGAGCTGCTAAAACAAATTGATAATATATTGCCAAGAAAAGACTTTCCACAGTTAAGGGCATTAAGAGAAAAGAACGCCTTTTTCAGGAAACTGGTAGATATGCGCGTTAATGGGCGCTATATTATACAGTTGGACAGCGACATGCTTTTTTTCAATAATCCTGAATTACTCATCAGCGCGTACCGGGATGATGAAAACTATTTTATGCAGGATACCATCCCTGCTTCTTACTATGTTTTACCGGAGGATGCCATAAGCAAGGAACTCAACATACCGATATACGAAAAGATCAATAGCGGGATCCTGGCCTATAACTCGGCTAAAATAGACTGGAATTTTGTTGAACGTACTTGTGCCTACCTGATACAAAATGCGCCAGACGTACATCCTCCAATGTTTGAGCAAACGCTGAATGCGATAATTATTTCCTGGTTAGATGGCAAACCCCTAAAGCCTGAATACCGTATCCTTTATGCAGATAAAGGGGAAGAAACAAAATCATCGGATGTTGTCCGCCATTATATTTTCAAGGCAAAAATGCCATATTTTACTTCCGAATGGAAAGCAGTACTCCCTTAGTTTCTGTTTGCATGCCTGCCTACAACGCAGGCAAATATGTTGCTGCGGCTGTGCAGTCGGTATTGGCGCAATCCTACACTAACTGGGAACTGATCATTGTCAATGACGGATCGACCGATGATACGGCTGCCGTGCTTGGGCAATTTATCGACCCTCGGATCAGGAGCCATGAACAGCAAAATAGCGGGCAATGTGCGGCCGCCAACCGGGCCTTCGGCTTTTCGAAGGGCAGGTTCATCAAGTTTATGGATGCCGACGATATGATCTCGCCGGGCTATATCGCAGAACAGGTAAAACGCATTGGTAATAGCGATGATGTTATTGCTTCTGCCGCTTGGGGCCGTTTTTATAATGATGATATCAGTACCTTTAAATTAACTGAAGATGTAATCAGGCACGACTGCAAACCTATCGACTGGCTGGTGTCATCAATGGATGGCAAACAGGCTATGATGCAATGCGCCATCTGGCTAATCCCGAGGGCCGTGCTCGAAAAATCAGGATTATGGGACGAGCGCCTGAGCCTCATCAATGATTTTGAATTTATCATCAGGGTGCTGCTTCACGCACAGAAGATCCGCTTTGCCGAAAACTCCATACTTTATTACCGGAGCGGCCTGCCAAATTCATTATCTTCATTAAAATCGCAAAAAGGGGCTCAATCAGCTTATGATTCAATAAATTGGGGTGCCTCGCACATGCTGGCCTTTGAACAAAGCGATCGGATAAGGAAAGTATGCGCCGCCTGCTTCCAAAATTTTGTTTATTCGTTTTATCCCTACCACAAAGCGCTGGTAAACCTTGCCGAATGCAAAGTAAAAGAACTTGGGGGTTCAACCGTTCCCTTTCCGTCCGGCGGTTATACCCATCTGCTCCAAAGCTTTATCGGCTGGAAAAACGTTAAAAAACTAAATCTCTTGCTATCGGGAGGCCCTAAATAATGGCCCGCTGCCGCATATACCTGTTTACTTATAAAAGGAACCACCTGCTGCCGCGCGCTGTGAAAAGCTTGCTCGATCAAACTTTTACCGAATGGGTATGCGAGGTACATAACGATTGCCCTGAAGATAGCTTTCCAGCCGAATTCATCACTTCATTAAACGATGAGAGATTTGTGATGAAAAACCATCCTGTAAATCTTGGTGCCGTGGTTAGTTTCAACCTTGCATTTGCAGGCTGCTCCGAGCCTTATGCAAGCATCCTGGAAGATGACAATTGGTGGGAACCCGATTTTTTAAAAGAGATGATGGCCGTTATGGAGAATAATCCCGCCATAAAAGTATCATGGAGCAACATGAAACTATGGCAGGAAGAACCAGGAAATACATGGACCGATACCGGCAAAACAACATGGTCATACAATGAATCTCGCTTTTTTGAGTGGCCTCATATAAAGCAGGCTATAAATGCTTTACACTCAAACGGGGCAATGTTATACCGTGGGCAACAAGCCTCAAATTATCTTGCGCCTCCGGGTACCCTGTTTAACGCTATTGAACTGGTAAGGGAGCGTTCGTTTGAACATCCTGTTTACTTGCAGGGCAAGCCGCTTGCTAACTTTGCCATTACACTCACTTCAAACCGCGATAATGACCGCTATCCATGGATAGCTATCCAGGTGATGCTGCTGGCCAGCTTTATTGCTGCATCGCCGGATAGTGGTAAAACAATGAGGGAAAGCCTTGTATATTACCGGCTGCGCCGACCAGTTCCCACGGCTAATTTTTTCCTTGCCAACTATTTGATCCTGAAGGAAAGCGGATTATATAGATACCTTACCCTTACCGATTGGCTTAGCATTGGCAAATGGCTGCTGGGTAATGGCCATAAATTAAATTACCTGAAACAATATCTTGCATCGCAACGGGATACCTATGCGTTTTTGCTAAAACAAACACAGTTGCGGTACCTGGAAGCTGAACAACACAAACAAAATTGAAAATAGCCATTATAGTAAACCCGCTGATCCCTGTACCGCCCGAGCAATATGGTGGCATTGAACGCATTGTTTTTATGCTGATACAGGAGCTGATCAAAAACGGGCACGATGTTACGTTGTACGCCAATGAACATTCGCAGCCTGGCTGTAAACTTATCGGCTATCGCGAATCGGCACAATATGGCGTTAAAGACATGTTCAGGATCAACCGGCTTACATCAAAAATTGCTTTTCAGCATTTTGATCTCGTGCATGCCTTCGGCAGGATGAATAACATTGCCTTGCTCATGCTAAGCCGGATCCCTAAAATAGTATCATACCAATTGCCGCCTACGGTATCGCAGGTAAAAAAAGCCGTAAGCATTGCACCTAAAAACTCACTGAGGTTTACCGCGTGCAGTAACTATATAGCAGGTAAAATCAGTCCCTTTGCCAATGTAACTGCCATTTACAACGGTGTTGATATTGATGATTACCAGTTTAATACCGATATTGCCGAAGACGCACCACTTACCTTTTTAGGCCGCATTCAGCAGGAAAAAGGGATAGCTATCGCGATACAGGCGGCAAAAAAAACAAATCAAAAACTGGTCATCGCAGGCAACATCCCCAACGAGGCTCAGCATCAGCAATATTTTAATGAACAGGTGAAGCCGCATATTGATGGCGAGCAGATCAAATATATAGGCCCAGTTAATGACAGCCAGAAAAACGAGTTGCTCCGTAATTCAAAAGCTTTCCTGATGCCCGTAACCTGGGACGAACCCTTTGGCATTGTAATGGCTGAGGCCTTAGCCTGCGGTACACCGGTTATCGGTTTTAAACGCGGCGCCGTTCCTGAAGTGGTAACAAATGGCTTTAATGGTTTTGTTTGCGATACCGAAGCCGAGATGGAAGCCGCTATAAATAATATCGGCAGTGTAAGCAGGGAAACCTGCAGGCAGGTGGCAGAGCAAAAGTTCAGCGCCGGGGTACTGGCCAAACAATACGAGGATTTATACCAACTGGCAACAGGCAAAAATTGAAGCACGTTACTTTTATAACTACCGGTCAGCCGGCAACCAATCCGCGGTTGGTTAAAGAAGCCGAAACCTTGCATGGGTTGGGTTATTCCGTAAAAGTGATCTGCTGCTTTTACCAGGGCTGGGCGCAAAAAGCTGATGAGGAATTAATCCGCAAATACCCGGGCATGTACATTTATTGCGGCGGTGATCCGGTTAAACGCAAAGCGGCTTATTTTAAAACCCGGCTCCGCCAAAAGCTAAGCACATTACTTTTTAAATATACCCGCGGCTTTGGTGTGCCGGAAAATGCCATAAGCCGCTGCCATGCGGAGGCCATGGCCATAGCCAAAAAAATAAAAACAGACATTTATATAGCCCATAACCTTGGCGCGTTGCCTGCGGCCGTACTGGCAGCAAAGCAAACTGGGGCAAAAGTTGGCTACGATGCTGAGGATATGCATTCTGGCCAATTTGCTTCAACTGCTGATGAGGGCTACCGGCTCAATAAATACATTGAAGAAAAATACTTTGGGCGGGTTGATTATTTTACGGCGGCCAGTCCGCTCATTGCCCGGTATTACAAGCACGAATACAGTTGCCTTGACCCGGTTGTTATAAACAATGTATTTCCAAAAACAACGTTGAACATCGGCCAAAACTACAAACCCGGCCAGCCTTTAAAACTATTCTGGTTTTCGCAAACCATAGGCCCCGAACGCGGCCTGGAAGACGTTATTAAAGCGATGGCAGCAAGCAAAGGCCATGTACAGCTGCACTTGTTAGGCAATTGCAGCGAGGGCAATAAACAGGCCATGGTACAACTTGCCGCCCAGTTTGAATTACAACAGGACCAGCTATGGTTTTATGGGCCTGTTGCACCTGATGAAATTTTTAAGCTGGCCGTGCAATTTGATATCGGCATGGCAACCGAAACCGGTGTGCCTTTAAACAGGAATATCTGCCTTACCAATAAGATTTTCACCTATGTGCAATGTGGCCTGGCCATGATTGCAAGCGACACACAAGCGCAAACCCTTTTTATGGAGCAATACCCCGGTACCGGGATACTGTACGACAAAAGTAACCTGCAATCACTAACGGACTGCATCAACTTTTACCTCCAGAACCCGGAAACTTTACACCAAACCCGGTTGCAAAACTATCAGCTTGGCCAAACGGAGTTAAACTGGGAACTGGAAAGCCGTCAATTTTTAAATCTTATACAAAAGCTGTAAGCATTGAAAAAAAAACTGCTCATTATTTCGCCATACTTCCCACCTTCTAATGCCGCCGACATGCAGCGTGTTCGGATGAGCTTGCCCTATTTTCTGCAATTTGGCTGGGAAGCAGAGGTCGTTACAGTTGATGAACGTTATTCCGACTCGTCTAAAGATAAACTCTTGCTACAAAGTTTACCTACAACTATCAAAGTTCATAAAGTAAACGCGCTTGATAAGAAGTGGACATCCAAATTTGGATTAGGCAGCCTGGCACTGCGTGCACTTTGGTTTTACAAACAAAAGGTCAACCGCTTGTTAAAGACAGGTAAGTTCGATCTCATTTATTTCTCTACCACCCAATTTCCCGTTTGTATATTAGGAACCTATTGGAAGAAAAAATTTGGGGTGCCATTTGTTATCGACTTTCAAGATCCCTGGCACTCGAATTATTATTTGGATAAACCTAAATCGCAGCGGCCGCCGAAATACTGGTTCTCTTATCGACTTAATAAGTATCTTGAGCCCATCGCCATGCGGCACGTCGACGGGTTAATTAGTGTTTCGGCTGCTTACCTGACAGACTTAAGTGAACGTTATCCGACAGTAAGGAAAGTGCCCGCGGCGGTCATCCCTTTCGGTTTTGATGAAAACGATGTTGCCGTTGCCCGGGCAAATCAAGAAGATTACCCTGATTTATTATCAGCAGAAAGCAAAAATCTGGTCTATGTGGGGCGAGGAGGGGAGGATATGTACCGAGCCATTATTCCATTATTTGAGTGCCTTCAATCGTCGTTATTGTCACGTCGGGATAACAGTTTGTCTGCATTCCGCATCTATTTTATTGGCACCAGCTATGCGCCGGCCGGTCAGGGCAAACCAAGTATTCAGCCGCTGGCGCTTGCTTATGGCTTGCAAAATCATGTAGTCGAAATCAGTGACAGGATTTCCTTTTATCATACACTATCCACTTTACAACAAGCAGATGCGCTTTTTCTTCCCGGTTCAGATGACCCGAAATACACGGCGTCCAAGCTTTACCCTTATTTGTTAAGCGGGAAGCCCATTTTGGCTATTTTCAATAGTGACAGTCCTGCCCTTAAAACCTTACATCATTGTGGTGCTGAGCATGCTTATGGATACCAGTCCGCCCGGTTGGGTGCTCATATTCACGATTTTATAAAACAATTTATTGCCGGCACACTCCCAAAGCCGGTTTATAAGGAGAAAAGTTTAGATGCATTTAGCGCCGTTAATATGACGTGGCTGCAATCTGAACTGTTTCACCAGATCACATCGGGATGATAATCACTGCCTGACTCACCTTGTCGATTTACTTTTGGCGGTGATCTTCTCCAATACCTCTATGGTGAAAACCGATTTGCGGCCGTGTATCCCAACACAACAGTACCGTCACGGAAAACTTCACACCGCCTCAACACTGCTTCCAAACCTTTCTGGTCCGTTGACATGCTGACCGATAATTTGACACATGTTAGTTTAGCGTTCTAGCAGTTTAGCCGGTTCCATTTCAAGTGCTTTGGCCAACGCGAAGACCACCGAGATGCTGGTGTTGAGTAGTCCCCGCTCGATCCGGCTTACCTGGCTATACTCGATGGCCGCCAGGTTTGCCAGACTTTCCTGAGAAATATTTTTGGCAAGTCTATACTTCCTGACATTCGTTGCCAGGAGGTTAATGGCTGATTCATCTCTAAGCTGTGGCACAGTTTAAAGATTATTTAATTTATTATTTTTAATTAAGGCAAATTTGCCTTGATATTGACACTTGAAATCTTTTTCAGTGGGGGTCAAAGCATTTCCTCATTAATAGCAACAGTTAATTAGGGTCGAGTTTGATGTTTTGCATAGGGTGTTAATTGGAATGAAATTGATTTGAAGTTATCGTGGAAACTTTATTATCAGGCTTAACACAAGTTCAGCATCATCAGCCGTATTGTAGCGTTTCTCCGACCTTTTAGTATCAAAAACTAAATATTTATCATATCAATCCGTCGGTAATATTATGACAAACAATATGGTAACGAACGACTTTGGTGACATTAAAATAAAATATTTTATAGGTATCGATGTTTCAAAGCATACCCTTGATTTTGCAGTCATCGAACACCAGCATCCTGTTTTGGCTACCACTATTGCCCACGAACCATCAGCGATTAAAGCGTTGCTCAAAACGTGCAGAGCTTTGCCATCCTTTTCAAAAAAAAGGCCTTATTTTGCTGGGAAAGCACGGGGGTCTACGGCAATCATTTACTTCAATGTTTACAACAGGCAAAAGCCATGATCGTTGTTGAGAATCCCTTGCATATCAAGCTAACAATGGGCCTAGTCCGGGACAAAACGGATCAAAAGGATGCTCATCGTATCGCCTTGTTCGCCAAACGGCATCAACATGAACTCAGGGCCTGGAAAGCGCCACGTCCAGAAATTGTTCGCTTGAAACAGTTGTCAACAGTCCGAGACCGCTTGGTCATGGTTGGTAAAATCCCTAAAACACCGCTTAAAGAACACGCTGACTTCATGCCGGCTAAACAAGCTAAGGAAGTGGATGAAGCAAGTGCCAAAGCGCTTAAGGCTGTAAAGACTGATCTTAGTAAGATTGAAAAGACGATGAAGTGCCTTTTTTATTCTCCGCGCGCGCAATTTCCACACAAAATTTTTTTTGCCGGATGCGGTGAAATGGGGGTTTTTTAGTTTTGAAAGGTGGGCTGGAAAGGACTAAGTGTGGTGCGAAGCTTCACTCTTGCCGTGCGTTAGGCGAAGCGGGCCAAGGAATGATCCTGGACTACCGGGATTCATGGCGAACCTGCTTTGCATGAACCTTTTGGTATATTCTTTTGTGATGGGCCGGATAGAAATCAAGGTCGCATGTGGTGTATAGAATAGGAAAGATGTCGCATTACTGATGTCCTCTAAATTTTTATAATAATCTTCTCAGCATTAATTTTAAGTGCGGAAACGCATAATGCTTCAATCTGGTAGTTTAACCCGTTTGTCATCCAATCATCGAAATCCCGTCACCCATACATCACGAAACGGTTTTTCGCATTTTTCCTAAAATGTTTTACGGAGCTTAGCGTCTATAACAGTATGATAACACGCAAGTTTATGGAAAAAGATTACTTAATGCTAAATATACCATGCCCGGCTGTGGCTGCCGCCATGCCCGACCAGGAGCGGGAACTGGCCATTTTGTTCCTGGATATCCGCAATTTTACCGGTTTAATGGAGGCGCAATCCAGTCAGGCGGTTATCCAGCTTGTGCGCAGGCTGTTCACCGCTTTTAACCAGATCATTAAAAACTTCCAGGGCAGGGTGGTGGAAATAGCGGGCGATAACCTGTATGCTGTTTTTGGCTTGCAGACTGATTTGCGCGAGTCGGCAAATAATGCTTACCAGGCGGCCAAAACCATGTTTCAAACCATCGGCCTGTTTAATGAGGGCTATGCGGAGCAAAACCTGGGCGGCCCGCTGGAGGTTGGTATGGGCTTGCATGCCGGTAAAGCATTTGTAGGCGAATTCGGACTGGAATCTCCTGCCTGTTTATCGGTAATGGGTTTGCCGGTTAATATAGCGGCCAGGCTGCAGGCAAAAACTAAGGAGCTCAATAACGATCTGCTGATATCTGAGGACGCGTATCGTTTAATTGATACCCGGGAAACCTCATTCGCGCGGCAAACCGTAAGCTTACAGGGTATTACCAGCGGGCAGCAAATCCGTTTAGCCGGGAAGCCTTATCACAATAACCGCTATTTAACAGGCAGGCAATCGGAAGTGGATTACCTGCTGGCTATCTCCGGTTAATAGCCTTAAAATTATCAAATTCCTGTTTGCGGTTGGTAACCCGCTTTAAACATATTTACTATTGACCGGGGTGTTAATACAGTAACTTTTACTGCAGGCAATAGGCTTATAGGTTTGCCATAGCTGCCGGGGCGCCAGGGGTAAAGCAAGCCGTTATTAATTAAGTGAGGTTGATCGTTATAACTAACAAAAGTCCCGTTCGGCAGGTTTTTTAGTTCATCCTCGTAAACAGCTTTTAATTTACCGGTTGTTATTCTTTCCGCGTGTAATATATCATCAATTTTAGCAATGGCCGTTTGCATATCAAATCCATGCGCCGGGTTGCCTTTTAGCCACATCTCCTTAAAATAGATATGATCCTTGTACCGGCACTGGAAGCAAGGCCGGTGCCCGGCCGAAAATGCTGTGGCTTCGTCCATGAAAAAGAGCTCAGTCCACCTGTTGGGCTTCATTATTTCCCGGTGCCTGCCTCTAAATTCAAGCACGCAGGTTATCCATGCTTTAATTTTATAGGGGCGCAAAATCTCCCGGTTTTCGTTATGCAGCACGCCACGGTTCCCCATCCAGGCGCCGCGCTCCGGCGTCCGGATCAGGTTGCCAAATGGATCCACTCTGTTTTGTAACCTTGTTTTCAATTGATTCATTTTATTTCAAAAACGCTTCCGCCTCATTAAATGCCGCCAGGTATTTTGCTATGTAATCCTGTTTTTGCCGGGTTTTATACTGAACAATAAAACGCGGGTGCTCCAATGCTATTATTTTTTTGAAGAAACCGTGCTCCCTGTTCAGCCTGCGCAGCACGGTTTCATTTTTACCGGTGCCAAAGCAAAAGCAAATATCCCGGTGAATGCCCATATCGCGCTGTTGATTGATATTATCAATAATAGCGCCTTGCAACAGACGGAGCAAGTCGGGCTTGTCATAGTAATTAAAATTCTTTTCTCCACCTTTATCGCTTGTTGTTGTAAGTGCCAGCGGGAAGATAGAATTAATATAAAAACGGCTGTAAAACTGCTCCGCGCCGCCGTAGGCCGCTATCATTTCATAAATAAATACTGATGAAGGCTCGTGCGTGATCTTTCCCGAAAAGGGGATCCGGAGAACGGATTCCAGCCGTTTAGGGTCGGTAAACGGTACGCCTGTCACGGCTGCGCCAAACCTGCCAGGGTTAATTCCCAAAATAAGGAAGCGCCTTTTTTCGTCGTTATAATACTTACGATAAAAATGCCCGGCAACGGCCATCGCCAGGCTGCTTTCCTGGTAAGGATTGATCACCTGTATGCCGGGTGGCAGGCTGATGCGGGAAGCATCGAGATTTTGGTAAAATTGAAGTATACGGTCGGCCATGCTCATTCGTCTAAATTAAAACTAATTGCAATGGCATTGGTAAATTTCAGGAAATGATGGTATCCGATAACTAACAGGCTACCGATATCAGCCCTGCCTATATCTTCTCCGAAGGAAGGGACTTGCTTGTTTAGCTGATAAAACATCTCCATTCGATCTTTCTCCTTTGGAGAAGGGTTTGGGATGAGGCTTAACGCGGAAGTGCGCAAGAATCGGGTTGATGGGGGCTGCTTAAGAGGGTAAATTTGTTATATAAAAAATCAGATCATGAAAACCCAGCAGGAATTAGATTATGCGCGGATAGCCGAAGCGATAAGCTATTTTAAGGCTAACTTTAAATCGCAGCCCAAACTGGAGGAGGTTGCGGAGCAGGTACACCTAAGTCCCTTCCATTTTCAGCGGATGTTTAAGGATTGGGCCGGGGTAAGCCCCAAGCAGTTTCTGCAATATTTAAGTGTGGAGCATGCCAAGGAAATATTAAAACGCGGGGATATTAATATGCTGCATACCGCTTTGGAAACCGGCCTTTCGGGCGGCGGCAGGCTGCACGATCTTTTTATTAAGGTAGAGGGGATGACACCCGGCGAATACCGTAACGGCGGCGCCATGCTGCAAATCAATTATTCCTTTGCCGATACGCCTTTCGGGAGGGTTATTGTAGCATCAACAGCTAAAGGAATATGCCACATGGCCTTTATGGATGAAGGCGAGGAAAAAGCATTGCAGCAACTAAAACGCAACCATCCAAACGCGGAATACAGCCAATTGGTAGATAGTATACAACAGAATGCCTTATTTATATTTAGCCAGGACTGGAACCGGCTGGACGAGATCAAGCTGCATTTAAAAGGTACCGGTTTCCAGTTAAAAATATGGGAAACGCTGTTAAAAGTCCCCCCGGGCGGACTAACTACTTATGCCATGCTGGCTAAAAAGGCAGGCAGCGCAAATGCCGCCCGGGCCGTTGGTACAGCGGTAGGGAGCAACCCCATAGCGTTCTTAATTCCCTGCCACAGGGTTATTAAATCAACCGGCGAGATTGGCCGGTACCATTGGGGGGCCGCGCGCAAAAACGCGATGATTGGCTGGGAGGCTGCCTTAAAGGACAGGGCCGTATAAAAGGAAAGCCGTTTGCAAATGATGTAAACGGCTTTCCTTATCTTATGTAAAACGTATGGTATTACAGCAGCACGTTGTCTATACCGTGAATAACGGCATGTGGATCCTTGGTGTCAAAATCGGTAAAGTAAGCCGTATGGCCACTGGCATCGGTTATTGATAATTGGGCGTTTTTGCTCCGCACAAGCTTTAAGGGCTGGCCTAATATGTTTGTCAGCGTTGCTTTGCCCTTACCAAGCGTAATTTTTTTAACAATATCGGCCTTGGTTAATTTGCCTTTAATAATATGTGTTTTCAATATTTTAGCCAGTGTAGCCGGGTCGCTGGTTAAGCTGTCCATTCTTGCTGATGAGATATTTCTGAATACCAGATTGCTTGGCGCGAAAATAGTATAGCTGCCTAATCCTTGTAATGTAGCATCCAGGTTGGCCGAGTGCAGCAGGCTTACAAATTTGTAATAACTTGATTCATCGCTTACGCTGCTTAATGGGGTGCCTGCCGGTTTGGCCTGCGAAAAACTTGAACGGGGGGTTAAGCTTACTAATGCCGTTGAAAGTAATAATCCTAAGAAGAGTTTTTTCATGGGGTATTTTAATTTTAGAAACATAGCGTTTAGGTTAGTTAAAATATATAATAAATGGGCCCTGGGGCTTTTAAAAGGCGTAAATGTACACAAGTTATGTTAAACCGGATTGTAATTTTTTAGTGGTAAAATCCTGCAATTATAATATCACAGCTAACCTGTAAAGGTTACAACTAAAAGTTTAATACAACTCCTTTTGGGAAACGTAAAATGGAAATTAAAATTGCCTGACTGATGTAAAAAAGATAATGGAAAGCCGGAAACCATTAACATTAATTACTATTTATGGGCATGAACCAGGGCGGCTATTTGGTCAAGTTGTTCCTTATTAAAGCCAAGGCTGTCGTTTTGTTTAATAGAGATCCTTTTATAAAAATTCCAGCTGCTGTATAATACCAGGTGCCAGCCGCCGGTTAACCTGGTGAAAGACTCGTAGGCATAATAACCGCGCGGATGAGTAAGGTCGACAGTTAGTGAGCGTGCTTGCCCCCAGCAGTTAATATAATCATATACCAGGGTTTTATCCTGTGTGGAAATACTGATCTGGATAGGCTTTTTATAGGTAAAAACGCCCACCGCAAGTGCAGCCAGGAATAAACATGCGGAAAATAACTGAAAATCAGGATTGGAACCGCGCAGCATAAGCGGAATAGCGCCTACTGTAACAGCGATAAGCCAGTTCACAATAGCGGTCGGCCGGGTATCAGCCGGAACGAATATCAGGGGCGTTGACATTGGGTGGGGTATTGTTTAAACAAACAAGTTAGGCATCGGGAATAATAAAAGCAAATAACAAAAAAGCAGGTAAACTCAGCTCTTGTTAATCAGGATGGTCTCTATGGCGTCGGCCGTATTTTTGCATTTATTAACGGCTGTTTCCAGGGAATACAGTATGTCCCGGCATTTTAATACGGCGATAGGATCTGTCTCGATACGGAACAAATTGGCCAGCGCGTGGTAGTATAGCTGGTCGGCCTCGCGCTCAAAATGCTTAATGCTTTTGCAGGCTATGCGCATTTTGTCCGCATTCTTTATGTCAAAAACCGATTGGATAAGCAAATCTATCTCTATAACCGCCCGCGAAACACAGGCGGCTATCCCGTTCATGGGCGCGTATATACTTTCCAGGTTATAGATCTGTACCCTGCGGGCGGCCTCCTGTATGTGGTCGGCAATATCATCCATTATAGCGGCCAGCGCGTGAATATGTTTGCGGTTAATAGGAAGGAACAGGGTCTTTTCCAGCTCCAGGTATATTTTATGCGTAAAATCGTCCCCTTTCTCTTCCAGCAAATCAATCCGGTGAAACAGGCTTTCCCGCAGGATAAGGGAATCGGTGCCCAGACCGGACACCAGCAGGGCCGACATTTCCATTAAATTCTCGCAATTCTGTTCAAATAAGTCAGCGAAGGTTGCTCTTGATGGGAAATAGTTACGGAACCAGTTGTTCATAGGGGGTTTTAAAAACTCAAAAATAACCCCGGCCTATTAAGTTAATATTAACAATATGCTAAATAAAAACAACAAATGTTTATTGTGTTAACAATATATTAAAAAAAAAGCGATGGTGAAGTAATGAACTTAAAACCAATAGTTTAATAAGTGCGTCTAATATTTTTTAACTATTAGTAAATAATTAAATATCATAATATGGTAATCCATAATTAACATTAAGATAATGTTACATGGTGACTTTTGTTGCAGAAAAAAATCACAAAAGCTTTATGTTAATTATGAAAAAAACGTTTACAAAATTATTTAGCACAGTAGCCTTGCTGTCTTTATTATTTATTAGCCAGTCGGGCTATGCGCAAGCTGTATTAGCTGCCGCCAATACAACCGCTCCTTCAACTACCGCGACAGTAGTAGCTGATGATACTCAGAAAACTGACGATAAAAAAGCTGAAAAGAAAGCAGATGAGCCTACTGCCTGGACCCCGGTAAGAAGGGTGTGGGGTTACTCATTCGGCGATTTCTATTATAATGCCCACGCCGACGCTGCCAACCGTGGTGCCGAAACTAACTACAATGGTGTGCCAACCTACCGAAACGCGTTTCAGTTGCGTCGTGTTTACTTAGGTTATGATTATGATATCGATCAGAAATTTTCGGCCGAATTATTATTAGCTTCTGAGCCGTCGGCCAATACCGGCGTTAACGGCACAACCGCTATCCAGAATGGCGACAACCTGGTTGATGGCAAAATGGGATTTTTTATCAAGAACATCGATTTAAGATGGAAAGGTGTTTGGAGCGGAACCGATTTTGTGATCGGTGAAATGAGCACTCCCGCCTTCTCATTATTATCAGAAAAAGTTTGGGGATACCGTTCCATTGAAAAAACAGTTGCCGATTTTCACAAAACCAATTCATATGATGTTGGCGCGGCTTTACAAGGGGTGTTTGACCCGGCTACCAAAAACTACGGCTATAACGTAATGGTAGGCAGTAACACCGGGGCCAGCATACTTTCGGCAGCTGCCGCTAATACCGGTTTCTTTAAAGCGTTTTATGGCGATGTATACGCTAAATTCCTGAACCAGACCGTAGTGGTAGACCTGTATGCCGATTATATGAAAACCGCCAGCAGAAGCGCCGCCGTAGGTGCACAGGCACGTAACATGGTTAAAGGGTTTGTTGCTTATACCACTCCAAAAATTACTTTCGGTTTAGAGGCTTACACACAAAAAATTGCTAATGGTGTAACCAATGGTACCACCCACCTGGCCGAAGATGCTACCGTTAACGCGTTCTCGGTTTATACCCACGGCACCATTAATCCTAAACTGGGTTTCTTTGCCCGTTACGATGGCTATAACCCTGATACCGATTATTCCGAAGCCGATACCTATACTAACAACACCAACCTGTCATCATACAACGCCGCCACTAAAGAGCGCTTTGTTACCGCCGGTTTAGATTTTACGCCAACTAAAAACGTTCACTTCGAGCCAAACGTTTGGTTTATCCAATACCAGGACCAGCGCCCTTCAACAGCTACCGGTTACGTTCCTGATAGCCATGTGCTGGTATACAGGTTAACCTTCTACTTCACTTTCGGTAAATAATTAAACTGAATTCAAAGCAAAATCAAAAAACGAAATAAAATGAAATTCAAAAGCTTAAAATTAGCAGTATTAGCATTAGCAGCGTCGGGCATGGCGTTATCTGCGTCGGCACAGGTGGAACTTACTGGTGCGGGAAGTACCTTTATCAATCCATTGTTCTCAAAAATCTTTACTGGTTACAAAGCAGCTAAAGTTAACTATCAATCAATTGGTTCAGGGGGCGGTATCCAGCAATTAACCGGTAAAACTGTTGATTTCGGTGATTCGGACGCTCCTTTGAATGATGAGCAAACTTCAAAAATGGGTGCCGCCGTGTTGCATATCCCAATGGCTTCGGGCGCGGTTGTAGTTACTTACAACGTTCCTGGCGTTGCAGGCGGTCTTAACCTGTCTGGTAAAGACCTGGCCGATATTTACCTGGGTAAAGTTACCAAATGGAACGCTCCCGAAATTAAGGATGCTAACAAAGGCGTTAACCTGCCCGATCTTCCTATCGTAGTTATTCACCGTTCAGATGGTAGCGGTACTTCATTCATCTTTACCGATTTTTTAACTAAAGTAAACCCTCAGTGGGCATCAAAAGTGGGTAAAGCTACTGCTCCAAACTGGCCGGCTGGTTTAGGTGGTAAAGGCAGCGAAGGTGTTTCGGGTTTAGTAAAGCAAACTCCTGGGGCTATCGGTTATGTTGAGCTGGCTTACGCTGTACAAAACAAAATGCCTTTTGCAAACATCCAGAACAAAAGCGGTAAATACATTACCCCAACTTTAAAAGCTACTACCCTGGCAAGCAACGTAAGCATCCCTGCCGATACTAAAGTATCTATCACTAATACCGATAACGCGGCTGGTTACCCCATTGCAAGCTTTACCTGGGCTTTGATTTACAAAGAGCAAAACTATAGCGGCCGTTCAAAAGCTAAAGCTACCGCATTGGTAAAACTGTTATGGTATAACATTCATCAGGGCCAAAAAGCATGCGCTCCGTTAAACTACGCGCCGCTTTCTGTCTCGGCTGTTAAAGCTGCCGAAGCTGTATTAAAATCGGCTACTTACGGTGGCAAAGCAATATTATAAGCTTAAAGCGAAAAGCTTAAAGCAGAAGGTTTGAAGCGCAAAGGCATTATTGCTCTTAGCTTTAAGCTTTCTGCTTTAGGCTTTCAGTTTAACCGGGCTTTCAGCTCAATAACTAAACAAATCCAAATTGTGGAACATAAAAGATTAAAACTATCCAACAGCCAGCTTAAATGGGAAACCTTTTTTAGGCGCTTACTGATAGCCGCCGGGGCAATATTGGTTTTGGCAATTATCGGCATACTGATTACGCTCATTAAAGAGTCTTGGCTGTCAATCAAAGCCACGGGGCTGGGTTTTATATGGGGAAAAGTATGGGACCCGGTTCAAAATATTTACGGGGCCTATCCTTTCCTTATCGGTACGCTGCTTACTTCGTTCATCGCGCTTATCATTTCCATTCCATTTTCGTATGCAATTGCCATTTATTTGGGCGAATACAACCCCAAAGGCTGGCTATCCGACCTGTTAAAAAACACCATAGAGCTGATTGCCGCCGTGCCATCAATCATTTATGGTTTCTGGGGCATATTCGTCCTGGTTCCGCTGGTACGCGATTGGGAAATGAAACTCCATATCCTGCCTTATGGTATCGGGATCTTTACGGCATCATTAGTACTGGCTGTAATGATCATTCCTTATGGCGCTTCGTTAGGCATCACCCTTATCCGCATGACGCCCTCACCGTTAAAGGAAGGCGCGTATGCTTTGGGCGCTACCCGTTTTGAAGTTATCCGTAAAGTAATTATGCCTTATACCCGTTCGGGTTTATTTGCAGGTGTGTTGTTATCATTGGGCCGGGCTTTGGGCGAAACCATGGCCGTTACCATGCTGATTGGTAATACCAGCGCCATCCCGACCAGCATTTTCGCGCCCGGCAATACCATGGCATCGGTAATTGCCAACGAGTTTACCGAGGCCGACCACGAGGCTTACCTATCGGCCCTGATTGAGCTTGGTTTGGCCCTGTTTCTGGTAACCGTAGTTATTAACCTTATCGGCAAACGGATCATTACCCGATTCACTAATCACTAAAAGATCATGGAACCACGTATAGGAATAAGAAACATCAAGAGCGGGATCTTTAAGGGAATAATCATCTTTTTTGCTTTTATAATCGCTTTGCCGCTTATCATTATCCTGCTTTACATTATTAAGCAGGGCGCAGGGCAGGTTAACTGGAACTTTTTAACGCGTACACCAGCCCCGGTTGGCGAGCTTGGCGGCGGTATTATCAACGCGCTGGCAGGCAGCTTTGTATTGGTGCTGGTAGCTTCGGTTGTAGCCATACCTTTAGGCATGGCTACCGGGATTTACCTGAGCGAGAACCCGTGCACCAAACTGGCTTATTACGCGGGTTTATGCGTCGATATTTTGCAGGGCGTCCCTTCCATTGTAGTGGGTATTGTAGTTTACTTCTGGCTGGTTAAGCCGCTGCATTCATTCTCGGCATTATCGGGCAGTATAGCTTTGGCTTTAATGATGCTGCCCATTGTAATCCGCGCTACCGAACAAACACTGCTGTTATTGCCGCCATCGTTAAAGGAGGCCGCCTTATCATTAGGGGTGCCTTACCACCGGGTAATTTTAAAGGTAATTGTCCCCTGCGGCTTCTCAGGTATTTTATCGGGTATAACACTTTCAATTGCCCGTGTAATAGGCGAAACGGCACCATTGCTGTTCACGGCGTTTGGCAGCCCGTTCCTCTCGGCTTCGTTAACCAAGCCGATGGAAAGCTTGCCGCACGTAATATTTACCTACGCCACCAGTCCGTATGACGATTGGCACAACCTGGCCTGGGGTGCATCCTTTATATTATTAGTATTTGTTTTAACACTAAATATTGTCACAAAAGTGATCACAAGAAAATGGAAAATACAATTGTAAAAGCTGAGAATTACAACTCTTATTTTGGCGACAACCATGTTGTAAAAGATGTAAACATCAGCATAAACAAAAATGAAGTTATAGCGGTAATGGGCCCGTCGGGCTGTGGTAAAACAACATTTTTGCGTGGCATTAACCGTATGCACGAGCTAATTCCGGGTGCAACATCCCAGGGTAAAATATTGCTCGATGGCGAGAACGTTTACGATATGAACGCTATTTACGTGCGGTACAAAATAGGCATGGTTTTCCAGCGCCCTAATCCGTTCCCTAACCTGAGTATTTATGAGAACGTAATTGCCGGCTATATGCTTAACGGACTTAAATTATCAAAAGCCGATAAGGACCTGATAGTTGAACGCTCGTTAACCAGCGCGGCTTTATGGAAGGAGGTGAAGGATTCGCTGCATAAAAAGGGCACCTTTTTATCGGGCGGGCAACAGCAGCGTTTATGTATAGCGCGGGCCATTGCCATGCAGCCCGAGCTGATTTTGTTTGATGAACCAACCTCGGCGCTGGATCCAATATCTACATCGAGCGTAGAGAACCTGTTCCACGAATTAAAAGAGAATTATACCCTGATCATTGTAACGCACAATATGCAGCAGGCGGCCCGCGTAAGCGACCGTACGGCTTTTTTTTATATGGGCGAGCTGGTAGAATTTGACGACACCAAGCAAATGTTTACCAACCCTACCGACCAGCGTACACAAAATTATATAACAGGAAGGTTTAGTTAAGCCCCCTACCCCCTGAAGCGGGGAGGGGGAGGCTTAAGGAATATTATTAATTAACACATTTAAAAAATTCCCCCTTTAGGGGGATAGGGGGTAATATGACACAATTAGAAAACGAAATAGGCGCGCTTAAAAAGGAACTGGTTAACATGTGGATCCTGGTTCAGTCGCAATTGAACAAGGCCAAGGAGGCTATGATACAGTTTGACAAGGACCTTGCGCGCGAGGTTTTGGTGAAGGAAAAACGCGTAAACTCGTTCGAGTTAAAGATCGACCTTGATTGCGAAAACATTTTCGCGCTGCACTGCCCGGTGGCTATCGACCTGCGCTTTTTACTGGCCGCGCTTAAAATAAACACCAACCTGGAGCGTATTGGCGATATTGCCGCGGGCATAGCCCTGTACGTAGTGGAATCGTCCGTAAACTTTGATATGGCGGCGTTGGAGAAAACCTCGCTGATACGTATGTATGATGAAGCCGTAAATATTTTGATAGATACCCGTACCGCGTTTGAAAAAGAAGATACTGTACTGGCCCGCAGTATTTTTAAAAGGGACGATGTGCTGGACGACATTAATAAAAACGCGCCGAACGCGGTTGCCGAAGTTATAAAAGCCGACCAGGACAGTTTGCCCGAGGCGCTTTATATCCTTTCCATTATCCGTAAACTGGAAAGAATAGGCGACCAATCAAAAAACATAGCCGAGGAGATCATCTTCTACGTGGAAGCCAAAATATTGAAGCACCAGGAAAGCGCTAATAAACCAGTGGAATAAAGGCGGTTTAATAGTTAATGAAAGGGAAAGGGAAAGGGAGCGAAAGCTCTCTTTTTTTATAACCATCTCGTCATTGCGAGTTTTTAAAATCCGGGGCCTCTAAAGAAGCTGTTTAAATTTGTTTTTTAGCTATTATTCTAAACATTAAACCATCTCGTCATTGCCCAGCGCAGCGTGGCAATCCCCAGCATGAAGATTAATCCTGCAAAGCGGCTCTGCTATCCGGGGATTATTAATATCAGATTGTTTTTCAAATGGCATTAATGAGCTCCCACCGGTCGGTTGTCCACGCTGCGCTCGCAATTGACGTTTTTTTATTTTTAGGCAGCTTCTATCATATTTTGTCGCATATGGGTGCTCCAGGTGCGTTCCCGACTGTTCCACCGTGTTCCACTAAAAAATGGAACGTTACAAAGCTACCCTCCAAAAATGCCTTGTGCTTTTTTGATGGTTTTTTCCAGGTCTATCCCTTTGCCTAATACTCCCTTAAACAGGTCGCCGGTCTCCTTTAGCCGGTCTACGGAATTAAAAATGGTAAAATGTTTCATGGTAAGGCCGGGTTTAACCTCGTCCCAGGTAAGCGGCATGGATACCGTTGCGCCCGGTTTGGGCCTTAACGAGTACGGGCCGGCTATGGTAGCGCCGGGGCGGTTCTGCAAAAAATCCAGGTACATTTTACCTTTGCGGTTGGCCACCATACGTTCCAGGCTGGTATAATCGGGTATTTGCTTATGCACCAGGTTAACAATTATCCGCGCAAACATCTGCGATTGGTCATAACTGTATTTAGCCGCCAGCGGGATATAAATATGCATCCCGGTGGAGCCTGATGTTTTTGGGTACGATGGCACATCGATAGCATCCAGTACCTTCTTTACTTCCAGCGCGGCGGCAATCACCTGGTCAAACGTGTTTTTATCCGGATCCAGGTCAATTACGCAGTAATCGGGGTTATCCGGCGATTGTACCCGGCTAAACCAGGGGTTCATCTCGATACACCCTAAGGAGGCCATCCATAACAGGTACGATTCATCCGACCCGACAAGATACTCCTTATGCTCACCCTCGCTGGTGGTATACGGGAATGTTTTGGTTACCCAGTCGGGCGCTTTGCCTTTTACGTCTTTCTGGTAAAAACTGGAGCCATGTATCCCATTCGGGAAACGGTTGAGCGACATGGGCCTATCTTTCAGATAAGGTAAAATATATTCGGCCACCTGGTAATAGTAATTGAACATATCCCTTTTTGTTACCCCATCCCCGGGCCAGTAAACCTTGCTCAAATGGGTAAACTTTAAGTCGTGACCGCAAATTTTACGCACCTGGGTTTCGTCGGTTGGGTTAAGCAGGGTTTTGCGGCTTTTATCGGCAGGCGGCTTAATGGCTTCGGCATGGGCCTCGCCTGTTTGTTCATCTGTTGCTTCCACGGTTTCGTTGGTATCTTTTGGTGTTTCCAGTAGCACATCTTTGGCTTTTTTATCTGTCCGCATACCCTTAAAGGATGCCTGCCTGAAAATGCCATCGCTGGTAACCTCCGCGAAAGCTACCTCGGCCACTAACTCGGGCTTTAGCCAGGTAGGTTTGGCCCCCATCCTTTGCGGCCGGAAACGGGAAGGCTTATCCACATCAGGCTCCACCTCGAAAGGGCTTTTATCCGTTATAAGCGGCTTAAACTGCACCATCATTTCTTTTTGCAGCTTGTCCGAAAAACCGGTACCTACCTTGCCCACATATTTCAGTTCGCCGTCATCGTAAACAGCCAGCACCAGCGCACTGAAGGCTTTTGCGGTACCCGCGTTTTTGGTAAACCCGGCAATAATAACTTCCTGCCGGCGCTGCACCTTTATCTTCAGCCATTCTTTCGATCGCAGGTCGGATGTATAAACGCTGCTCCCTTTTTTGGCTATGATGCCTTCCAGTCCTATCCGTTCGGCGGCGGCAAAAAATTCGACGCCGGTTTTTGAAAAAACCTTGCTTTGCCGTACCCTGTCATCTGTAGCAGGCAATACCGAGCGCAGGATAGCCTGGCGCTGTATGAGCGGCAGGCCCATCAGGTTTTTACCTTCGTACCATAAAATATCAAACACATAATAAACTAGGTTGCCATCGGCCTCGCTGCGCCAGTTTTGCAGCGCGCCAAAATCGGAGACGCCCTTATCGTTCAGCACCAGGATCTCGCCGTCAATCACCGCGTTGATCCCCCATTTTTTAATAATGTTGTTGATGGGGTAATATTTATCAAATGGCAGATTATTACGGGAGATCAGTTCCACCTCATCCTTGTCAATAGATGCTATGGCCCGGTAACCGTCCCATTTTACTTCAAAAACCCAATCGGGGCTATCAAACGGTTCATCAACCAGGGTAGCCTTCATAGGTTTAATGCTTTTTGGCGCTTTGCTTTTCGGTGCTTTTTTCAGCAGGGCCTCTACATCAAAACCGGTTGGGGCGTCGTCGCTTTCAATTTCTTCGGTTAATTCGTCGTCGGTTTTAGTGAGGGCTTTTTTTTTACTGTTTTTCGCTGGTTTTTCTACAGTTTCCTCGTGCCCGTGCTGCCATACCTTTTCGCTGGTTTTTTCCATCTGCTCAATGGTTTTTCCCGAGAGGACAGACTTGTCTTTTTTTGTAATATCTTTTTCCGACGCAAACTCATCCTTATGCTTAATCAGCAGCCAGCCGTTTTCGCCCATGCCGTGGGTTTTTACCAGGGCAAACTCGCCCTCCAGTTTTTCGCCATGCAGCTTTATTTTTACCGACCCCGAGGCCATCTGTTTCAGCAGGTGTTTTTCCTGGGCCTTTTTGCCTTTAATTTCTTCAATAGGCTCATAAGTACCCTCGTCCCACACAATTACGGTACCGCCGCCGTATTCACCCTCGGGAATAATGCCTTCAAAGTTCCGGTAGTCAAAAGGGTGGTCCTCCACCATCATGGCCAGGCGTTTAACCTGCGGGTCGGTTGAGGGGCCTTTGGGTACGGCCCAGCTTTTGAGTACACCATCCATCTCCAGCCGGAAATCGTAATGCAGGCGCGACGCGTCGTGCTTTTGTATCACAAACATTAAACGATCCTTGTCCTTGCTCAGGCCGGCTTTAGGTTCTTTTGTTTTAGTAAAGTCCCTTTTTTTTACGTATGCTGTTAAGCCCATGTTGTTTTGTTAAGCTGTATGTTAAATCAACAACTGGAATATGCGATGGTTTTGACCCACCCCGACTTTGCGCGATACAATCGCTGTAAAGTGTTAAGCACTCGTTGCAAACGAGCGCAAGTAATGAACAACCGGAATATGCGATGGTTTTGACCCACCCCGACTTTGCGCGATGCAATCGCTGTAAAGTGTTAAGCACTCGTTACAAACGAGCGCAAGTAATGTAAAGTGTTAACACTCGTTGCAAACGAGCGCAAGTAATGGTGTTAAGCACTCGTTGCAAACGAGCGCAAGTAATGCAAAGGATGGTTTGATTTATTGTTTTAGCGATTAGCTAATCAGTGATCGGATAGCTATCGGTAGGTTTCAATAGCACAAGCACTAATCCCTGATTAACTGATCACTAATCTCTGATCCTCACTTCATCTGGTCATGAATTTTTTGGATAGCCGCCAGGTGCATTTTTAGCACAATCAGCGTTTTGTCAATAAAGGCCGACATTTCGGGATATTTTACAATTTTACGTGCCTGCTCAAAATCGGCGATATCTTTTTTATGATCGTCCAGCATGGCATCTACATAAGCCTTATCAAAATCAGCTCCTGATTTAGCGGCCAGGTCATCCTTCAGCTTTTGTTCTTCGTTGTTCAGGGAATCGGGCAAAACTATTTGTTTGCTATGTGCCAGGTCCATTAATTCCGCGTTGGCTTTGGAATGATCCTGCACCATCATGGTACCAAAGTTTCTTACCCGCGCGCTTTGGCCCTTTTGTTCGGCAAGCTTGCCCAGTTCCACTTCGGCCATGCCGCCATTGGCGGCGGCAACCGCAAATTTAGCGTCGTCGCCGCTAATTTCGTGCCCCCAGGTGGCCGGATGTTTTTTATCAGCCGAATCCTTTGTTTGGTTAATGCTGTCGGCTTTAGCCGTGCTGTCTTTTTGCGCGTTTCCACATCCTGCCAGCGTCCATACCGAACAAGCCAGCAGGCATCCAATGGTTATGTTTTTCATGGATAAGATAAATTAAATTAGTTAGTAGGTTACGATTTCTTTTTAGGCACTTTCGCGCCTTCCTTCCGCGCCTCGGATAAACCGATAGCTACGGCTTGCTTTTTGGAGGTAACTTTTTTACCGCTGCCGCTTTTTAATTTTCCCTCTTTCATTTCGTGCATGGTCTTTTCCACCTTGTGGCTGGCCTTCTCTGAATATTTTGCCATAATTTAACTTGATAATAATATAGCAATAACATTAATTAAAAGTTAAGTGTTTTAATTAAATTCTTCTAAAGGGCCCTTTTTTATGATTGAGCTGTTATTAAGAAGAACGAAGATTATGCCCTGAAGAAAAGGCGATTTTCCGCCATTAATTGGAAGCCTCCCTAAAGAGACAAGGGAGAAAGCGGTAAAAACAGCCAGGCTTTGTTAAAAGAAAAGCACACGGAAGGAAGCATAGCAATAACTATTGGGGTAAAAAATGCCCTGGCCTGGGCTAAAAAGCACCATGCCGAAAGGGACACTAACGTAGTATATTAGCTAAAAGCCAATTACATTCTTAAACGCAGGGACACGGAGCGACCAAGCGCCTGAACCAGTTCCGGATCCATGGACTGATCACCATCTTTCAGCAGCCACACCTTTCTTTCGTCCTGTTTTAGCTCTATTTTTTCGCCGTTCAAAAGTATTTCCAGCTCAGTAGTATGCTGGTCAATTAAATTGCTGTTAATGATCTGATAAACGTAATCTTTATCCTTAAATGTAATTCGTAGCGGTAATCCCATATGCTCAATTATCGGCGGCAAATATAGAGTTTAATTAATTAGCACTGGTGTTATTTAATGTTATGATCAGGGCCGACGCATAAGAAATTCTAAAGATCGTTATGGATATCAACAATTTGTTTGAAAGAAAGGAATAAGTTTTGGTTTTCAGGGAAGTGTTAAACAGGTCAATGGTGTTTCTTTGTAAA
>Ga0164242_10000013_pt1 | contig 218407 bp, 202 predicted proteins | sample OricomgcompostMG_FD_108783 | JGI IMG/M metagenome (GOLD analysis project Ga0164242, IMG submission 108783) | Miracle-Growth compost microbial communities from Emeryville, California, USA - Original compost - Miracle growth compost (MG) ...
ACCTTCAGCTGGTCCGAGATTCTCGATTCGACGTCGAAAACGATCCCCGAGCTCGAACTCCCGATCCGGTTGCTGCGTTACTTCGCGAAAGAGCATCCGAATCCGCGCGCCTTGAATTTTACGCTCAAAACCGAGGCGAAAAGCCCTGCGGGCGCAGGCTTGGGCGGATCGTCCGCGCTCAGTATTTCGATCATCGGCGCGCTCTGGAAGTGGACCCATCCCCGCCTGCCGCTCGACCTCGAAAAAGACGGCGAGTTTTTGATCTCCCTGACCCGAGACGTCGAAAGCCAGGTGCTGTATGGCCCTGCGGGTTTACAGGATTATTACGGCGCGGCCTTCGGCGGATTGCAGGTGCTCGACTGGAAGATCGCGCGGAATGAACGCGCGGCCCTTCCCATTTCGACGCTCAAAGAACTCGAAGCCCGGACCTTGCTGTTCTACTCGGGCAAATCGCGCAACTCGGGCATCAACAACTGGCAGCTATTTAAAGGACTGATCGACAAAAATACCGAGATCGACCGCAAATTCCGCTCGATCTGCGAGGCGACCCTCAAGGTCGAAGCGGCGCTGCTGAAGCAAGATTTCAAATCGGTCGTCGCCGGCATCAAAAGTGAATGGGAAGTGCGAAAAACTCTCGCAGCTGGGATCAGCACGCCCGAGATGGACGCGGCTTACGCGCGCGCGGCGAAAGTTTCTGAAATCGCCTTCAAGGTCTGCGGAGCGGGCGGCGGCGGATGCTTCTTCATCCTGCTTCCGGAAAAAGATCCGAAGCTGAAAGAGGCCGTGAGCCGGGCTGTTTTGGAATCCGGTCATGAATCAGGCTCGCAATCGGCTGCGATTCAGCCACTTCCGTTCGAAGCCGTTCCTCATGGACTCAGCGTAAAATGAACCAAAAGCGTTACCTCGGATTAGAACTTTCGGGCGCGAAGAACTCCAAAACCACTTTGGCGACGCTCGAATATTATCCGAAAGAGAAGAAAGTGTTTCTTCTCGACGTTCATGCCGGGATCGGCCCCGAAAATTATGATGGCGAACACACTTCTTCGGACGAGGCGCTGATTGAAACCATTTTAGAGCATGCCGACGAACATCCCGACATGAAGATCGGCGTGAACGTTCCGACGACACTCCCCCCCGCCCTGGCCTGCGGTAAGAAGGGCTGCACTTCGGACGATCCGCTTTCGAACCCCGAAGTGAAGTGGATGAAAAACTTCTCGGCAAAGACGAAGCTTCACCGGCCCGCGCGAAAAAAGGTGTCGAAGCGCACGGCGCGCATCAAGGATTTTTTTACGCCCTACACCCAGCGCCCGGTCGAACTGTGGCTCAAGCACGAGGTGATGGCGAGACTTCCCGAAAAAATGCGCTTCGAGATCGACGAAGCGATGGGCGGCAACAAGGGGCCACTGACCGCGCGGATGTGTTTTCTGAAAGCGTACCTGACGGAATACGAACTGCACGAGGTGCTGCCGAAACTGACCGTGACCTTGCTTGCGCCCTCGCTGAAAATCGGTTCTCGAGTGCTGAGACACCACCGCCAGCTTGAAGAGGGTGCCGAAGCCCGACAGACCATCGTCGAAAAAATGGCCGAAAACCTGGATATTTTTATCTACGATCGCGACCTGAAAAAGCTGACTCACAACTTGAACGCCTTCGACGCGTTTTTGTGCGCGTACACCGTGCTGCTTTTCGACCGCAACGAGTGCGTGAATCCGCCCAAGAGTTTTCCGTCGCATTCGGGATGGGTGCGCTATCCGAAATCGCAATTGCTCGACGGGCACTCTCTTCACGCTCACCCCGATGAAGAGGAAGAAGACGAATAAATATGTTTTCTTTCATCGTCAAACGCATTCTTCAAGCCTTTGCGACTCTGGCTTTCTTGGTCGTAGCGACGTTTTTTCTGATGCGGCTCGCGCCCGGCGGACCGTTCGACGGCGACAAGGTCTGGCCCGCCGAGATCCAGGCCAACATCAACGCCAAATACGGACTCGATCGCCCGCTCGTCGTTCAGTTCGGCGATTGGGTCAAAGACCTGCTTCACGGCGATTTGCGCGAATCGTTCCATTACATCGGAACCCCGGTAACGGAAATCATTCGGGACGCCACCCCGCCGTCGCTCGAACTCGGCGCCATCGCGCTTGCGATTTCGTTTCTAGTCGGAACCGCGCTGGGTGTGCTTTCGGCCTGGAAGCGCGGCTCGCTACTCGATTTTTCGTCGATGTTTCTCGCCGTTTCGGGGATCACGCTTCCGTCTTATCTGGTCGCGACGATTCTGGTTCTGCTGTTTTCGAGCTATTTGGGATGGCTTCCGCCCGCGCTTTGGGAGGATAAAAGCTCGATGATTCTTCCCGTCGTCACGCTTGCGCTGCGGCCGCTGGCGATCATCGCGCGCATGACCCGCACGACGCTGCTCGAAGTGATGCATGCCGATTACATCCGCACCGCCCACAGCAAGGGGCTTTCAGGCAGCCGTGTTTTGTTCAAACACGCACTGAAGAACTCGCTCATCCCGGTCATTACCCTGCTCGGCCCGATCGCGGCCTCGCTGATTACCGGAAGCTACGTCGTCGAAACGATTTTTCAGATTCCGGGAATGGGACAGTACTTCATCACCTCGGTGATCAACCGCGATTATCCTCTCGTGATGGGCATGACCCTCGTCTACGGCATTCTTCTCGTGCTGTGTAACCTCGCCGTCGACCTCGCCTACGGTTGGATCGACCCCAGAGTCCGGGTGGACGCGCTCAAATGAAAAAATACTTCAAAGACAAACGTTTTACCCTGAGTGTGATCGTGCTCCTGATTCTTTCGTTTCTGGCGATCTTCGCCCCGATGATCGCGCCTTATCCGTACGACGCGGTGGGCGTCGGTCCGAACCTTTCGCCGCCCATCCACGGGTTCATCATGGGCACCGACGTTCTGGGACGTGATCTGTTCAGCCGGGTGCTGTACGGCGCGCGTCTGTCGCTCGCCGTCGGCTTCTGCACCGCTATTTTTTCGCTCGTCTTAGGCACCCTCACCGGAGCGCTGGCGGGTTACTTCGGAGGCAAGTGGGATCAGATCCTCATGTCGATCGTCGATATGTTTTATATTTTCCCGATGCTGTTGCTTGCGATCCTTTTGACCTTGCTCGTGGGGCGCGGATTCCTCGGGATCTTCCTCGCCATCGGGCTCACGACTTGGGTGACTCAGGCGCGCCTCGTGCGGGCACTCGTGCTTCAGGCGCGCGAACTCCCTTACGTCGAAGCCGGCCGGGCGCTCGGGCTGACGCACCTGAAGGTGCTCTTCAAACACATCATTCCGAACCTGATGGGGCCCATGATCGTGGCGCTGACGTTTCAAATTCCGAGCAACATCCTGACCGAGAGTTTTCTGTCGTTCGTGGGCTTAGGCCTTCAGCCCCCTTATTCGAGCTGGGGCACGCTCGCCAACGAAGGCTTTCGCGGCATTCAAAGCTATCCTCATTTAATGCTGTTTCCGGGCTTGGCGCTCTTCATCACAATGCTCGCCTTTCATTTTCTCGGCGATTCCTTGAGAGACATCCTCGACCCGAAAAGCTCGGTCGGTTCAACCGTCGGATAACTGTCGAACGATCGGCGGATTGAAGCCCGAAGCGGCTTCGGTTATCATCAAAGCATGAGAATCACCGATCCACGACCGGCGCTGGCGTTATCCTTGGCATTCCTTTTTTCGTTGGGCCTTTCGGCCTGTCAGGGGCAAAAGAAAGCATCCACCCAGGCGACCCCGACGCCGAACCCGTCGTCGCTTTTGACCCAAGCGAAGCTTTTTGAAAATATCGACGCGTCCGAAACCCCGTATCGTCTGTATCGCCTGCTTTCGGGCGATCCGAAAAACGTGAACCTTTCGCCGCTGAGCCTCGACATGGCCTTCGCCCAGGTTTACTTGGGCGCGACCGGAAAATCGAAAGACCTCATGGGCCAGATCTTCGGCTTTAAAGACGGAAAATTCTCGTTCGAATCCGAGTTCAAACTCATGCGTGAACTCGAACCTACCGACGCTTCCGCAAAAAAGGAGACTCCGAAGCTTTACCTCGCCAATTCCGTCTGGGTGCGGGCTTCGAGCTTAAAGAACGTGTCATCCTCGTATAAACAGCTTTTATCCCGCGACCTCGACGGTACGGTTCATCCTCTTTCTTTGAAAGGACTGAATCAGTGGGTCTCGCAAGCGACGCACGAAAAAATCCGAAAATTGGTGGATCAAATCGATCCTTCCGACGTCGCCTACTTCGTCAACGCGATTTACCTGAAGGCCGACTGGACGTCGCCGTTTCAGGCGCAAAGCACGACCCGCGAACCGTTCCGTTCGGCTCACTCGGTGGTTAAGACCGAGATGATGCATCAAAATGCCAAATTCAATTACTACGAAGACGAAAACTCGAAGTGGCTGGCGATGGAGTACAAAGGGCTTCCGCTCGAAATGGTGCTCGGGCTTCCGAAGAAGGACTTTGATCTGGATTCGGTCGAAAAAGACTGGAGTGCAGCCTCGATGAAAAAAGTCTTCGAAGGCATGAGCCAATCGACCGTGAAAGTCACTCTGCCTAAGTTCAAATTCAACACGAAGCTTTCGCTCAAGCGAGTCTTCGACGAAGCGGGATACAACCGGATGTTTCAACCCGGCGACTTTTCGAATTTCGTTTCGCCTCAAAAGAACTTCCGGATTTCGGACGTGATCCAGGCCACCGCCATTCAGGTGGACGAGAAGGGCACCGAGGCGGCCGCCGCGACTGCGGCCGTCATGCGCGAAAGCGCCGTGTTCAGTTTGGACCCGAAAACCTTCAAGGCCGATCAGCCGTTTTTGTTTCTGATTCGGAATACGAAGTCGGGCGAAATTTATTTCATGGGCCGTGTTTCGAACCCCAAAGAGTGAATTAGCTATTCATCAGACGGACGGTGACGTCGCCTTGCACTTTCGACTGGCAACTCAGACGCGAAGAGGGAGTGCGATCGGAAAGCGTTTCGAGCCGTTCCAGTTCGTCTTCTTCGGGCGGAAGCAGATTCTGCGCGCCTTCTATCACTTCACAATGACAGGTGGTACAGGCACAAAAGCCGCCGCAGGCGTGCTGGATGTCGACGCCGTGAGAAAGCGCGATGTCTAAAAGCGACTCGCCGCTCGCTGCTTCACATTCGACGGGATTTCCCGGGCCTGCGCCGAGATCCGTGACGGGAACAAACTTTACTTTAGGCACGATTCCATCCTTACTCAGGTCGAAAAGCTCGACCCGCAACCACAGGTGCGTTTTGCGTTAGGATTATTGAATACAAAACCTTTTCCGTTCAGTCCATCCGAAAAATCAAGCTCGGTCCCCTGCAAATACAGGTACGATTTCGAATCGACGACGAGGCTTACGCCGTCTTTTTCGAAGACCTTGTCCTTCTCGGTGATCGGCTGGGCATCGAAGCCCAGTTTGTAACTCATTCCCGAACAGCCTCCGCCCACGACCTGCACCCGAAGGCTCGCGCCCGCAGCACTCGGATCGGTCTGTTTCAGGCGTTTGATCTCGTTGACCGCTTTTTCCGTTAATTGAATCATCTCAAACATTCTCCATTTCGATCTCCGAGCCCCGACTGCTCGGCAAATTCCTTTTCCATCCGGCGAAGATCCGTCACCACGTCCGCGACTTCATTTGCGGCGGCCAGGATTTCGTCTTTCGTCGTAAAGCGCCCAAGCCCGAACCGCAGGGTCGAGCGGGCCAACTCGCGATCCACGCCCAGCACCGTCAGCACCTGCGAGTAATCCTGAATGCCGTTCACGCAGGCCGAAGCGTTCGAGACGGCGACGTTTTTTAAGCGTCCGAACAGGGCCGCTCCGTCCACGCCGACGACGCTGACGTTCAGGTTATTCGGCAACGCGTGTTCCGTCGAACCGTTTCTGAGCAGGCACGGCAGTTTTTCTTTCAGCTCGCTCCAAAGCAAATTGCGTAGCGAGCACAATCGCGTGCTTTCGTCTGCAAGCCGCTGGCTTGCGATTTCAGCCGCTTTTCCGAAACCGACGATTGCGGGGCTGTTCGGAGTTCCGGGGCGCAAGCCGCGCTCTTGACTGCCACCCCAAAAAATCGGTTCCAACTCGACACGCGGATTTTTCCGCCGGACGTAAAGGGCGCCGACGCCTTTGGGTCCGTAAACTTTATGGGCACTCAGGGTCATCACGTCAATGCCGTCGCGATTGACGTCGACCGGAATTTTTCCGAAGGCTTGAACCGCATCGGTATGAAGCCAAGCGCCCGCTTCGTGGGTCAAGGCCGAGATGGCGCGGATGTCTTGAATCGTTCCGATCTCGTGGTTGGCATAAGCCACCGAGACCAGGCCCACGTCCGGCCCTAATTTTTTTCGGAAATCGTCGAGGTCCACTCGCCCGTCGTTGGCGATTTGAATCCATTCGATCTTGAAGCCCTGTGCTTCGAGCTGCTCCAAAGGGCCCAGCACCGAGGCATGCTCGATTCCGATCGAAAGGATGCGACGGCGGTTCATTCGGGTGAGCGCCGGGGCCACTCCGTGCAACGCCAAGTGATTGCTTTCGGTCGCGCCGCTCGTAAAGATCACTTCTTTCGGATGCGCGCCGATCGCCTTCGCCAATTGTTCACGGGCTTTCTCGACCGCGGCTTCGGCCTCCCAGTTGTAGCGATGCACGCCATGGGACGCGTTTCCGAAACGCTCCAAAAAATAAGGAGTCATCGCTTCGAAAACAGCGGGATCGAGCGGGGTCGTAGAATGGCCATCGAGATAAATCATGATTATCCTTGCCTTTTCAAAATACGACAAAACAGTATGGTTTTCAATGGGGTAACCATGCCGCGTCAAGGCGTTGGAATTAAATGCCTTTTAAGGAGCCCCGACGAGGGTCGGGACAATCTTGGAGTTCGTGCTCGCTCGGAAGCTGCCGACGAGGGTTCGCGGCACACGAGACTTGGTTGATCTTTTCTTGCGGCGAAAGGACCGGGCCGCCCCCGCAAGACTGACTCGGATGATTGATCAATTCATTCAGCGACGACGCCGTTCGCGAAACTCCCGCCAGATCGGTATATTGGAACGAACGGTTCACTTTCGCTTCTTCGGCCGGCTCTTGATGATTTTGGGTCGCGCTACAGGTATGCAGCAGCGGAGGACGAATCACGCAAGCGTCTGCAAGCACTGCCGAACTCACCTTCAGCTGGCTTCGGCGTTCGAGCGGATCGACACTCGAAACCGACGGATCTTTCGCTTCGATCCGCTTCATGATTTCGCCCGTACTGAGACCTTTGCAATTCTTCACGAGATAAAGCCTGGGCTTCATGAAGCCTGCGAACGAAAACGGATCGGCATCCGCCACCGAGTTCAGAATGTCCGCCGGCGAACGCTTCGAATCGCTCGAATCCACCGCCCGATCCACATAATCGACCCGGGGGTTTCCGTCTTTGTCTTTGAGGATGTTTCCATGAACGTCGCGCAGAAAATACAAGCCCGAGCCGCATGCCGTGCAGAAGTATCCCACCTGAAACGTGCCCTGATGACGGCCGTCTTTGGTCAAAGGGCCCGAGTATTTACCGTGCTTGATCATCTCTTCGTGCAACAGGCTTGGATCGAAAGAAACGGTGGCCGTTCCCGTTACGCTCGAATGTGGGGAGAGACCGAAAAAGTCTTTCGCGCTGGTTTGAAAATCGGGGTGCCGTTCGAGCATCGCCTGCATCCAGTCGTCCGAGGGCTTCACACATCCAAACGAAAGCGTGCCGATTCCCATCGCATCGTTATCCGGACGATGGGCCTTGAAGGGCTTGCCGACGAAATGATCGATCCAATCCTGAATATTCTTTTTGCGGCCCTTTCCGTCGATCGAATAAGCGATGAACGAAAGGGTCAGCTGCTTCATCGGCTCTTGATCGCATTCAGGGATCAAGCGATTGCGTTTCTTCAATTCGTCGTAAATCCGTTCGGCGCGGTCTTCCGTGCTTCCGCGCGAGATCGAGCGGTTGAGGGTCCGGACTTCTCTCGCGAACGCGCGATTTGCCGCGAGTTTCAAATCCTGGCTCAGTTCGTCCGGCACGAAGCGCTTTACGGGCGACACCACCTCTTTGACTTTCGCGTCCGGCGCATCGAGGGTGATGACGACCTTACGGCGGGTCGGGCAATTCAGCCCGCCGTTCGCCTTCGAATACAAAGGATTTCGTTCGAGTTCCGGGCTTGCGAAACCACGTCGATTTTCCGGTCCGATTTTGAGGGCGCCGCTGTCGCCCGTAATCTGTTCGAGCAAATCAGCGACCCGGTTTGCGCGACGAAGCGAAAGCGACTCGTTGTCGCGGATGCTGTCTTCGATCGCCTGGGCATTGGACTTTTTAGAGGTGAATTCGTTCTGATAATGCTGCCCGTCCGCGTATCCCGAAACCGAAGCCTGGACCTTCCCGCCTTCGGCTTTGGCCAGAATCGCCACGAGCTTTTGGAGGTTTTGCACGTCCGCCTGAAGCAAAGTATCTTTCACCCCGTCTTTGCCGGTCACGAATGCCGAGGTGTTGAAACCGACTTTGATCGAAGAACGACCGTCGGTCTGGTCGAAGTCCACGCACAATCCGGTCTTTCCACCCGCGAGCCCCTGATCGTACAGATCGATCATCATCAGCGCAGCCGAGACGTCGGACATCGGCGCATGATCGTCTTGAATGGCATTGATCAGATTTTGCGTGGCGACCGAACGGGCGTTCGCCGCAGGCAGAGCGAACAGCGTCCCAAGCGAGAGGGCTGCCAACAATGATATTGAACGCGAATCGGATTTCGACCCCATACTTTATTCAGTGTAGGGCAAAAAAGCGGGGGTTTCCTTAAAAACCGGCGAGAGACTCGCGAAGTGCGGCTTTTTTAGCGCGGTCGGCGCGCGTCCGATGCGCGACTTTCTTGGCGCCGAACGCGGTTTCGATCGTTTTCCGGGCCAAGTAGGCAGATTTTACCTTCCAGTACTTCTTGTGCATGGTCATGACCGAGACGGCGATCTTGCGGCCGTGAGCTTCGGCAAACCCGACGAACCAGTCGGCCCGTCCGCCCAGCGAACGGTCGGTCAAATGGCCGGTCTTCGCTCCGACGTCGAGTTCACGAAAACGGCCCCGGAAAAACCCGTGAAAGCTTTTGCGCGAAGTTCCGCGCATGACCGTCTCGCGCATCATCGTTTTTAGTTCGTGCGCGGTTTCAGGCGACATCACTTCCGACAGAACCTTCGACTTGGCCCGATAGATCGGGCGACCCGATTTGAGATGAACGGAATTCAAAAAATACGGCTCCATCATCACTCCGTCGTTGGCAACGGCCGCCGCGATCAGCGCGCCGTGAAGCGGGGTAATGATGTTCTTCTGAGTGAAGCCCGAAGCCATTTCAGCCAACTCGTACTTGTCGGTCGGATTCGCCGCGCGGGACGGAGCGACCGGAAATTCGGATGGGATCTCTTCGTTGAAAACAAACTTGTTCGAACAGTCCTGAATCGATTCTTTTCCGAGCTTGAAGACGCCGAGCCGTCCGAACACCGGGTTCAGCGACTTTGCAAAGGCTTCTTTCAAGGTGCATCGGCGGACCCATCCGCTCACTTTTTCTTTCAATACCTGCGACTTATACAGCGTGTGGTTTCGTCCGGCGTAAGCCATCATCGATTCGGGCTGAATCTGAGTCTTTTCGAGTGTCGCCGTTGCCGTGATCACCTTGAACACCGACGCCGAAGGATACGACATCGAAATCGCGGGGTTTCCCTCGACTTCGAACGCGCGGTTCTCGGCCGCCATGGCGAGAATCTGTCCAGTCGACGCATCCATCACGACCATTGCCCCCAAATCGGGTTTGTAACGGTCCAACAAATCTTCGGAAGCTTTTTGAATGGCCGGATCGAACGAAAAATCCAGCTCGGCCGGTTCGTCGAAGCCATCGAGCTTCACTTCGCTTTTTTGAAAATCGTAAACCGCCGGATCGTTCAGCTGCACGAATTTTTCTTGAAGGGCCTCTTTCGAAAGGAGCGGATAAGTAAAATTGCTGCGAAAAACGAGACGGCCGCCCTCGGTCTGGACGCCCATCTTCCAGCCTCCGATGAAGACCAGCGCCAAAAGCGCTAAAAACACCAATCCTTGGGTAATACCTCTCGTGAGCCGCATTCTTTGATTGTGACAGACTTTTAACGAGACGGCAATTCCTCTTGATCTTCTCTTAAATTAGATTCGTCGATCGGCTCCTTCTCGTCTTCCGTCAGAATGGGGTCAAACGAGGGCTCGAAGGGCAAGGGCTTGGCCCATTCGAGATCGCGCTCTTCCGGCGTCAAAAAACCGGCTTGAACCATCTTGTTCAGAACCGAACGGACAATCCGGCGGGCATACGAAGTCAGGTGATGTTGGCGGAACGAAATGCCGTACTTCTCGGGCGACGGAAGGAGCATCGCGAGGAACGCCCCCTCTTTCGCGCTCAGCTCGGAAGGGCTTTTTTGAAAATAAAAACGCGCGGCCCGGCCGATGCCGAAGATGCCTTCGCCCCATTCGGCGATGTTGAGGTAAATTTCGAGGATGCGTTTCTTTCCAAGCACCTTTTCGATCTTCGTCGCCATCCAGAGTTCGCGCGCTTTTCGGATCAGGCTTTTTTCTTTGCTGAGATAAACGTTCTTCACCACCTGCTGGGTGATGGTGCTGGCACCGCGACCGAACTTGTGCTCTTCGAGCGTTTCGTAAATCGCTTCTTTGAGTTGTTTTTCGTCGTAACCGTGATGCTGATAGAAGGCCCAGTCTTCCGAGACGATGACGGCCTCTTGCGCCCGCTTCGAAATTTGCGACAGCGGGGTCCAGTACTCGGGCGGCGTTTTCTTCAACACCACCTCCGACGACTCCTTCGGACCGTGGTAGATGACATGGGGATAGAGCTTCTTCAAGTCGGCGAAATGCGGAGAGCACCCGCGAGGGCCTCCGCAAGCGGTCAAAAAAAGGACGACGGCGCTCAACTGAAGAAAAGTTTTACGGGTCACGGATTCAGCTTCTGCGCTTTTCGAATCGCGTCGATGACTTCGCGAACGGCGCCGTGGCCGCCGCGACGGGTGGTGATCCAATCGGCCATCGCCTTCACTTCGGGGACGGCGTCGGGCACCGTCACGGCAAGCCCCACCCGCTCCAGCGCGGGCAAATCGAAAAGATCGTCGGCGACGAAGCAGATGTTTTCGAACGGGATGCCGGTTTTTTTCACGATTTTTTCGAGCGACTTGAGTTTGTCCTCGCTGCCGAGAACCGAGTGCTTGATCTTGAGCAGCTTCACCCGTTCTTTTAAGTCTTTCGAATCACCGCCGCTGATCACGCCGACGGGAATCCCCAGCGACTGAATCAGCTTGATACCGTAGCCGTCGTAAACGTTGTAAGTCCGGAACCAACCGTGCTTTTCAAGATACGAAATCGTTCCGTCGGTCAGCACGCCGTCGGCATCGAGCAGCAGAAGCTTCACGCGCTTCAGTTTTTCGCGCAAGCCCAGCGAGAACTCGACCGGGTTCATGCGCGGGCCTCGGGCAACAGCTTCGGCAGGCTTTGCGCGAGCCTGCGGAATTCGAGGATCTGCCGCACGAACTCGCCCACGTGTTCGAGGTAAAACGCGTTCGGTCCGTCGCTTTTCGCGAGTTCCGGGCGGGGGTGGCACTCCATGAAAAGCCCGTCGGCTCCGGCGGCGAAGGCCGCGCGGGCCAGGACTTCCAAATACTCGCGCTTGCCGCCGGTGGATTTTCCGCCGGGGCCGCCGCCCGGGCTTTGAATCGAATGGGTGGCGTCGTAGATCGTGGGCACGCCGAATTTCGCCATCGTCTGAAACGAACACATGTCAACGACTAAGGTGTTGTAACCGTGGGTGACCCCGCGTTCGGTCAAATGAAGGTCGACCTTCTTATGCGGCCCCGAGTGCTTGGCCTCGACCGCGCGTACTTTTTCGACGATGTTCTTCGCGTCCCAGGGTGCCAGAAACTGGCCCTTCTTGACGTTGACCTTGCGGCCCCACTGGAGTGCCGCTTCGGTCGCGGCAACGATCAGATCCGTCTGGCGGCACAGGAACGCCGGCACTTGCAGAAAATCGACGACTTTCGCGACTTCCTCGCACTGATCGGGCGTGTGGACGTCGGTCAAAACCGGAAGACCGAGCTTTTCCTTCACCTTATTCAAAACCCTCAGCCCTTCTTTCAGCCCCGGACCGCGAAAACCGTCGATCGACGAACGGTTGGCTTTGTCGAACGACGCTTTAAAAAACAGCTGCACGGCCATGCCGGCCAACTGATGCTTCAGCTCGGTGGCGATTTCCATGACGAGGCCTTCGTCTTCGATCACGCAGGGTCCTGCGATCAGGGTCATCGGCGGAAGCAGGGTCGGGGTCAGGTTCTGGATGCTCATTAACGGATTCCTTTTAATTTGGGTTGAACGCCTTTCGACGATTGAACCGAGGCTTTGATGAATTGAACGAACAACGGATGCGGGTCGAGCGGACGGCTCAACAACTCGGGATGGAACTGACAGCCCAGAAACCAGGGGTGATCCGGAAGCTCGACCATTTCGACGAGCTCGATCCCCTTTTTCGCATCGACGTAACGGCCGCTGACGAGAAGTCCGTTTTCTTCAAGCCGCGGACGAAAATGATTCGACACCTCGTAGCGGTGACGGTGACGCTCGGAGATTTTATCTTTCTGATAAGCGGCGAACGCATGCGTGGGCTTGCCGTTGAATTTGGGCGTGATCTGGCAGGGATAAGCGCCCAACCGCATCGTGCCGCCGAGGTCGCGGATTTCCTTTTGCGAATCCATGAGGTCGATCACGTTTTGATCGTTCTCGGGTTTGAATTCGGCCGAGCTGGCGTGATCGAGGCCGCAAACGTGGCGGGCATATTCGATCACCGCGAGCTGCATGCCCAGGCAAATCCCGAAAAACGGCAGATTCTGCGTGCGGGCGTATTCGATCGCTTTGATCTTGCCCTCGATGCCGCGCTCGCCGAAACCACCGGGCACTAAAATACCGTTCACTTCGTTCAAGGCGCTGAAATCGCCTTTTTCGAGCTGCTCGCTATCGATATAAATCGGCACCACGCGTGCGTTGTTCGCGACTCCGCCGTGCACGAGCGATTCCGAAATCGATTTGTAAGTATCGCGCCAGTCGGTGTACTTGCCGACGATGCCGATCTTCACTTCGTGTTTGGGCTTGTGAATGACCTCGACCATCGACTTCCACTTCGAAAGATCGGGCCGTCCCGTCCAGATGCCGAGTTTTTCGACGACCTTGTCGTCCAAGCCCTCTTCGGCGAGCAATAACGGAACGTCGTAAATGCTTTCGGCGTCGAGCGCGCTGAACACGCAGTCGCCCGGGACGTTACAGAAAAGGCCGATCTTTTCTTTCATCTCTTTGTCGATCTCGCGATCGGTCCGGCAGATCAGGATGTCGGGCTGAATGCCGATCTCGCGCAGCTCTTTTACGCTGTGCTGAGTGGGCTTCGTCTTCAGCTCGCCTGCCGTCGCGATGTACGGCACGAGCGTCAAATGGGCGAAGAGCACGTTTTCGGCGCCCTTTTCGTGGCGAATCTGGCGGATGGCCTCCAGAAAAGGCAAGCCTTCGATGTCGCCCACGGTCCCGCCGATTTCGATGATCGCCAGATCGGCTTCGTCGACCGCGGCTTCGATGTTTTCTTTGATCTGATCGGTGACGTGCGGGATCACCTGCACGGTCTTACCCAGGTATCCGCCCGCGCGTTCTTTCTTGATCACCGATTCGTACACCCGGCCTGCGGTGAAGCTGTTTTTACGAGTAAATTTCGCGTTCTGAACGAAGCGCTGATAATGGCCGAGATCCAGATCGGTCTCGGTGCCGTCATCGAGCACGAACACTTCGCCGTGCTGAAAGGGGCTCATCGTCCCCGGATCGACGTTCAGGTACGGATCCATCTTCACCATCGTCACCTTGATTCCGCGCTGTTCGAGCAACATGCCGAGCGACGCGGCCGTGATGCCTTTTCCGATGCTCGACAGAACGCCGCCCGTGACGAAAATGTATTTTTTCGATTTAGCCATTTCGTTTCTCCAAAATTCGACGAACTTTTTCCAAATCCTCGGCCGTGTCGACCCCCACCGAATCGAAGTCGGCCTCGAAAACCCCGATGACGATCCCGGCCTTCATCGCGCGCAGCTGTTCGAGACTTTCAGCACGCTCTAGGTCGGTCGCGGGAAGTCCGCTCACCTTCAAAAGCGTCTCGCGCCGATAGACGTAAATACCGACGTGCTGCGAACACAAAAAAGGCGGCTTGGCCTGTTCGGGTTCGACCCGCGAATACGGAATCGGGTAACGCGAAAAATAAAGCGCGCGGTCCGAATCATCGACGATCACCTTCACCACGTTTTTGTTTCGGAGGTCTTCGGCTGATTTGAGCGGAACCCGAAGCGAAGTCAGATCGAATTTGCGGTCGATCACGGCTTGGATCGCTCGATCCATCACTGCGCCCTCGATCAGCGGCTCGTCGCCTTGCACGTTCACGAAAATTTCGCCCTCAACCTCGCGGGCGACGGCGGCCATGCGGTCGGTTCCGCTTTGAATGTCGGGCGAAGTCATCACGACTTCGCCGCCGAATCCACGCACGACGGACGCGACTCGCTCGTCGTCGGTGGCGACGACGACTTTCGAGCAAAGCTTCGATTGCTTCGCTCCTTCGTACACCCACTGAATCATGGGACGTCCAAGAATATCGGCTAAGGGTTTTGCGGGTAAACGGGTTGATCCATAACGAGCGGGTACGACGGCCACGACCTTCATCATGTATTCTGATTCTACGCCTTATACAGTGCGGCAAGATAGGGAATTATCGACGCTTGCGGTGCGTCGAATTTTATTTTCGCCTTAATTTTCGTGGTCGAGCAAACCGCCCGCTTCTCTCATGGCGGCAGAAGCATGTTTGAGACGAGTTCGCAGCTGATCGGTCGCATCGCGCTCTTTCGAATACTGCTCTTGAACGAGTTCCATATTGAATTCGAGCAGGTCGATTTTGCGCTTCAGTTCGAGGATCTTTTCGTCCCGGGCCAGCAGCAGCGCCGACGAGTCCTTTTTCAGGATCTCCAGCTGGCTTTCAAGTTCTTTCTCGCGCACGCGAATCCGGCGGATGTCGACGCGAACGCGCTCCTTCACCTTGTCCACTTCGTCGGTCGTGATCTTCAGGCGCGCTTCGATCGAGCGCGCTTTTTCGGTGCGCTCTTTCAGCTGTCCGTTCAGATCTTCGATCTGTTTGTAAAGCACTTCGAATTCGATCTGCTTGTCACGGTCGTAATTTTTAATCTGTTGCTCTTGCTTCTGAACCACGTGCTGAAGCTCGCCCGCGCGCGCGCGTTCGACCTTCAATTGCAACTCCAGTTGCTGGATGCGCTCTTGAGACGAGCGCACTTGCCCCGTTAAAATCGCTACGTCCTGCTCGCGCAAGGCGAGATAACTTTTCAACGTGTCGACGTCGGACGCGCCGCTGGCCGGAGACGGATTCACCGCAAACTGCATGACGGGAACGTTTTGAGCAGGGGGGGGCGGCGGAGAAAGCGGAGCCGCCGCTTGTTCGAGCTCTTCGAGCGGATCAGCTTCCGGTTCGGCTTCGGCGGCGGCCTTCACGTCCGCTCCGAATTCGATCTTCGTCGAATCGAGGATCATGGTCTTGTTCTCGTCCGAATCACCGCTCGAATCGGCGGTATCCAGTGAAATCTCGGCAACCTCTGACACCGATTCCGCTTGCAACGGAATCTCGGGTGTCGTCGCGTCTTCAACCGGTTTCCCGCCCAAGAGCACGGTCGGCGCTTCGAGCTTGATGCTGCTCGTAGCATTGTTCAACGCCTGCGGGGTCTCGGGTTCAAGAGCGAGGCCGGACGACGCCGATACCGCGTCGGTGCCCGTCGCCTTCAGATCGTTCGAGCTGTGCGATTCGCGTTTCTTCGCTTCGATGAAACGGATCAGCTCTGAAATTTCAGAATGAAAGGAAAGATATCCGAACGCCGGCTTCTGCGACTGACGATGACGGGCGATCTGCGCTTCGTTCCAGGTCTTGGTCAGCACGATGAACGGAACCGAATTCTGCTCGGTCCAGCTGACGAATCCTTCCGAAACGACGATCACTTCGAGGCTGCCGCCGTGAAAACGAAGGACCTGGCTTGCTTCATCGGCGTTGCGCGCATGAATCGTGCCCCACCCTTGCGTGCGCAAGGGCTCGATCCATTTCTGCTGGAGTTCGGCGCTGCTATCGAGAAAAAGAACCTTCATCACTCTTCGGATCGGAAATATTTCATGAAATCTTAACGGCCATGTTATAGATAGAACTATGCCCAAGGCGAAAAAAGTAGACAAAACATTGACGCTTCAAGTGCATCACGAGAACCTGAACCCTCGCACGTTCCGCGTTCCGCTGAGCTGGATTCACCGCGCGTCCTGGCTCGCCTGGGGCTTGCTCACCTTATCGGTCGTCTCGTCGGTTTACGCCGCGAAAGAATATTTTTCGGAACGCTCGGCCCGCCCCGAGCTCGTGGGCGAGTTGGAAAACGAAATCCAGGAACTGAAAATCGCCCTCGAACGCAAGTCCGTCACGACTTCGGACGACTCGTCGAAGGCCGGATCCCATCCGGTCGATTTGAAAGCCACCGACGTCAAGGCCTCGCCAGCGCCCGGTACCCCGCTCGAAAGCCATGACGGCGTGTGGGGCGGACTCGCCGCAAACATCGTCGCTCCGGCGCCCGGAACGGTTTCGCCGATCCGCATGGAAGACCCTCGCCTCGAATGGCAGGGCAAATACGCAAACTTCACCCTCAATCTGGTCTTTAAAGATCCGGGCCAAGGCAGCCAGCAAGGTCACATCGTGGTCTTGGGCCGCGGTGCCGATCGCATTTTCGCGCATCCCGACGGAGTCTTGAATGCAGGCAGCGGCGATTATCTTTTCACACCCGATCGCGGGGAATATTTTTCGGTCGCGCGCTTTCGTGTGCTGAAGGCGCGGTTAGGCCCTTTCGAAAATCCGAAGCAACTTTCGGAGGTTCAGGTCTTTTTGTTCGACATGAATCATAAACTCATCATGACCCAGAATTTTCACTATGGAACCAAATGAAATCACGTTGATCGCAACCGAAGTCAAGATCGTCGGCACCGTCGAAGTCAAAAGCGAACTTCATCTGTTCGGCCACATCCTGGGCGAGCTGAAAGGCTTCCCGGGCAGCATCATCCATTTGAAGGAAGGCTCGCTCGTCGAAGGAAAAATCCACGCCGATACGGTGATCGTCGAAGGCTTCGTCAAAGGCGAAATTCACTGCACCCAAAAGGTCTGGGTCGCCCCGCAAGGCAAGGTCGTGGGCTCGATCCACACGCCGTCGCTTAGGTCGATCCGGGTGCGGTCTTCGAAGTCAAAGTGGGGATGGTTTGATCCGGTCGATTTACTGAAGCAAAAACTCGGTAAAATAAACCTCGGTCACGATCGGCGCTCCCAAAATCTCGTTCGCGGCGTCGATGATCTGCGAACGGAACACGTAACGGCCCTGCACCTGGTTCAAATCCTCGAACTTCTTCTTGCTTAAGGCTTGAAGAATCCGGTCCATCAAGATCGGCTTGATCTCGTCGAACCGGGCGGCCTCTTTTTCGTCGCGGATCTCGACCGACATTCCGATCGAGGCGTAGTGGATCTTCTGCTGGCCGTTCGAATCGGTGTACGGATCGAGATTCGCCGTGATCGGCTCGATCGCGATCGTGGCCTTCTTCAGGTTTTGCGAAAGCGGTGTTTTCTCGCCCTGGACGAGCTTGGCGCGTTCTTTCTTTTCGGTGATGGGCGGATGTTTGTAAATCACCTTCGTGTATACGAAGAGACCGAGCACCGCCGCGATGGCGGCCGTGTTGACTACCCCTAAAATGAGGCCGATTTTTTTCATCCTGGGTTCAGTTTAAAACTGAAGCGGCTCGTAAGGCAACCCTAGATCGTCGGCAACGGCCTTATAGGTCAGCTTTCCGTGCGCGAGGTTCACGCCTTTGAACAGCGCATGGTCGCGACTGACGGCCTCTTTCCAGCCCAGGTTCGCGATCATCGTGGCGTAACGAAGGGTCACGTTCGTCAACGCGTAAGTCGACGTGCGCGGAACCGCGCCCGGCATGTTCGGGACCGCGTAGTGAATGATGTCGTCCACCGTGTAGGTCGGATGCTCGTGCGAGGTCGGACGAGAAGTTTCGACCGCGCCGCCTTGGTCGACGGCGACGTCGATGATCACGCCGCCGGCTTGCATGCGCGAAACCATGTGACGGGTCACGAGTTTCGGCGCCTTCGCCCCCGGGATCAAAATCGCGCTGACCACGAGATCGGATTCCACCACCGATTTTTCAATCTGTTCGTTGTTCGAGTAGAGAGTATGGATCGCGTTTCCGAAAATGTCGTTCAGGTACTCCAGGCGATCGACGTTCACGTCGAGAATCGTCACCTTCGCGCCCAAGCCTACGGCCATCTTCGCGGCATTGATGCCGACGACACCGCCGCCCAAGATCGTGACGTTCGCGCGGGCAACGCCCGTGACTCCGCCCAAAAGCATGCCTTTTCCGCCGTGGTCTTTCTGCAAGTAAGTCGCGCCGATTTGGGTCGCCATGCGGCCCGCGACCGCGCTCATCGGCGACAGCAGCGGCAGCGATCCGTCCGCCGGCTGAATCGTTTCATAGGCGATTCCGACGATTTTGCGTTCCAACAGCGCCTTCGTCAGACGCTCGTCCGCGGCAAGGTGAAGATAGGTATAAAGGATTTGTCCTTCACGAAGCATTTCGTATTCTTCGGGCAAAGGCTCTTTCACTTTGACGATCATTTCCGATTTCGCGAAAACGTCTTTCGCGCTGTCGAGAATGGTCGCGCCCGCCGTGGCGTATTCCTGATCGGTGATCCCGGCCCCGAGGCCTGCGCCCGCTTGAACGAGCACTTTGTGTCCGGCCTGAGTCAGCGCGCGAACGCCCGCCACGACCATCGATACACGATTTTCTTTATTCTTGATCTCTTTGGGTACGCCCACGATCATACCGAAATCTCCTTTAGAGGTTGATAATCATCCCATCATACGCCAAAGCGTGATTCTTGGGGAGAGTTCTTGAGAAGGGAACGAAGTCAAAATCATGACTCATGTGCGTAAAAATCGTCTTTTTGGCCTTAATTTTCAGGGAATATTCGAGGGATTCATCGAAGTTCAGATGGGTCGAATGCTTTGACAATCTGAGGCAATCCAGGACCAAAACCTCGACCCCCCGGAGCCGCTCGAAGGCCTGCTCGGGGATGGAATGGCAGTCCGTCAGGTAGGCGAAATCGCCGATCCGGAACCCCGCCACCTGTTGCGATCCGTGCGGCAATCCGATCGGGATGATCGAGACTCCGGCGGCCTCGAAGCTCGGATCGTCGAGGTGGAATTCATGAAGCGTGATCTGCGCGATCCCGCCGCCTTCGACGATGCCGGGATTGAAAATATAGTCGAAACGCCGCTTCAAATCGCGAATCGTCCAATCATGGGCATAAGCCGGAATCGTTTCTTTTTGAATGAAATTGTAACTGCGGATCTCGTCGATGCCGCCGACGTGATCGGCGTGCGGATGCGTGAAGAGGATCGCATCCAATCGCGGAATTTTCGTGCGCAAGGCCTGTTGCCGAAAGTCGGGAGACACGTCGATCAGCAAGCTTTTGCCGTCGACCTCAACCCAGAGTGAAGCCCGCAATCGCTGATTTTTGGGATTTCGAGAGCGGCAGACGCGGCATTGGCAATGGATCAACGGAACTCCGGTCGAGGTCCCGCAGCCCAAAACGGTGATGCGCATTTTTTTCGATTGCATGATATAACGAAAATATGAGGATTCTGGTCACCGGAGCAAGTGGTTTTATCGGCGCGGGGCTGGTTTCGGCCTTGGCCGAAGCCGGTCATGAGGTTTGCGCGCTCATGCGGCCGACCGCATCGAACGAATACTTAAAGGGCGTGCCGTTTACGCGCCTTTCGGGCGATCTGCTCGATCCCGAATCGCTCGTCCGCGCTTGTCAAAACGTCGAGGCGGTTTTTCACCTGGCGGGACTCACCGCGGCTAAAAGCCGCGAAGAGTTTTTTCGATTCAACGCCGAGGGCACGAAAAACATCGGCACGGCCGCCGTGCAAGCCTGCGTGAAGCGCTTCATTTACGTTTCGAGCCAGGCCGCTGCGGGCCCGAGCACGGGGCTTTCTCCGAAAATCGAATCGGAACCCGATCATCCGGTTTCATCCTACGGCGAAAGCAAACTGCGCGGAGAGCTTTATCTGGATGAAATGAAGAAAGACCTTCCCTTCATCGTGATTCGCCCGCCGATGGTCTACGGCCCTCGCGACAAAAACGTTTTCGTGTTTTTCAAATCCATTCAACGCCAGTGGATGCCGATCCTGCCTGCGCGCACGCCGACGGGGCATAAATATTATTCCGCAATCCACGTCGACGATCTGGTTCAGGCGCTCGTCAAAGCGATCGATGCACCCGAATCGATTTTTGACGGCGAACGGTTTTTCGTCAGCGACGGTCAAATCTACACCCAAGAACGCATCATGACCCTGATCGCGAAAGAGCTTCAGGTCAAACCGATCCGCATCCAGGTTCCGGAAACGCTCGTCGGCGCGCTCGCCGCGGGTGGAAGCCTGATGGGGGCCGTATTGAAGAAAAACCTGATGCTCAACCGGGACAAACTGAACGAGCTGAGGCCCGATTACTGGATCTGTTCGCCGCAAAAAGCCTTCGATCAGCTTCATTTCAAGCCGAAATACACGATGGAATCGGGCATTCCCCAGACCGTCACCTGGTACAAGGTGCACGGGTGGCTGTAAAATCGATGTCGGAAAAAATCATTCTCACGGGCGCAAGCGACGGGATCGGAAAGGCCATGGCCATCGAATTCGCAAAGCGCGGCCATGCACTGGCGCTGATGGCCCGAAGAAAAGAAGCACTCGAAGCGGTCAAAGCCGAATGCCTGAAGGCGGGATCGCCGCAGGTAATTCTGGAAGCGGTCGACGTCGCCGACGAACCAGCGTTCGAAGCGGCACTGATCCGCGCGGACGACGCTTTGGGTGGAGCTACCGTGTTTGTCGCCAACGCCGGAGTCATGGGGCGATCGAGCAACGCGCCCAATTCATGGCAAACGGTGAAGCTTACGCTTTCGGTCAACGTGATGGCCGCCATTCACGGGCTTGAGGTGATGAAAATTCGGATGCTGAGCCGAGGCGGCGGAATCTTAGCCGGCGTCAGCAGCATTGCGGGCGCGCGCGGGATGCCGACCGGAGGCGCCTACTCGACTTCGAAGGCTGCGCTTACCACGCATCTGGAAGGCCTACGAGTCGATCTGAAGCGTTTGAACGTCTCGGTCGTCACGATCGCACCGGGATTTATCCGCACGCCGATGACGAGCCATAATCATGGCTACATGCCCTTTTTGATGAATGCCGATCAAGCCGCGCGCCGATTCTGCTCGGGCATACTGAAACGCAAACGCTTCGTGGTCGCGCCGTTACCCTATCGGTTCGTTTATCCGGTGTTACAAATGCTTCCGCGACCGATTTTCGATTTCTTGATGATTCGCGCCTACAAAATGATCCGAGGCTGAATCTTCTCCGCTAGAAGTTCACCATCAGGTTCAAACCCGAACCGAAGGTGGTCTTCGTCGCGTTCGCCACCGGACCGTTGCTGAATTCGAAGAATTTGCCCGGAAAGAGCAATCCCAAATCCACGCCTAGGCGAATCGATTCGTCCCAATGATAAGCGAGCTGGTAATCGAGTTCGAAGCCGAGGTTTTTATCCTGCGCTTGAGCACCCGAGTTCACCGTGCGATAAACACCGTCCCAGCTGTTGTAATAAAGACCGCTGCTGCCCGCCGTTTTGTCGGCGATCGCATACAGACCCAAAAGACCGTGCGTCCATTTGCCCGAAGCGTAGTTCAAAGACAGCGAAAGGAAGCGCGCGTTCGTCACCGGGTTGTAGTACGGCGACGCGGCCCGATTCGAAAGATTGCGGAAGTTGTAATTGAACATCAGCAAGCCCGGACGATAATCGGGGTGAAACGAGAAAACACTCAAACGGCCCGACTGCGAACCGGTCGCGACACTTTCTTGGCCGCCGGCTTCTCCGAGATTCACATTCACCGCCCAATGATCGTTCAGTTGAGCTTTTACCTTCGCGGCACCGGCGACGGTGTTGTAGTCGTGGTTGGCGACGAAACCGTTCACCAGCGGAACTTCGGCTGCGAACGTAAAGATGCCGGCTTGTTTCTTCGCATAAAAATCCCAAAGGTTATAGGCGTATCCGGTGTATCCGATCGAATCGACCGAGAACGGATTCACGACATGCGAGTTTTGGCCCGCGATCCGACGCAAGAAAAGAATTCCCAAGTCCAGCTGTTCGTCGTCGTTCGCGTACATGAGGCCCACGGTATAGTCGCTGACTCCCGAGCCTCCACCGATCGTCGAACACGGAGTCGTGAGGCCCGTCCCCGTGGTACACGGATCGTTTCCGACCGATCCGCCATAGTTCGTACCGTTGCGGTACTTCACCACGCCTGGCATGAAGCGAAAGGCGCCGAGTTTGGTTTCCAGGCGAATCACATCGCCCGTCGACGGAAAACGGTCGAAGGAGTCTTCGCTGTTGTTCCACACCAAACCCAAGCCCCAATTCAACGGAGCGCGGCCGACCGTAATCGTCCCGAAATCCGTCGCCACTTCGGCATAGTAAGTGTTCGCCGTAATGTCGGCCGTTCCGGTGTTCGTCGTGCCGTAATAGCTCGTGACGTTCTGATCGCCGCCGAAAACTCCGCGGTCGGGAGTGCCGACCCAAACGTCCGAATGGATCGAAATGTTGTCGTTCACGATCACACGCGGTTCGAGGCGGAAGAAAAGATTTTGAAACGAAGCCGGATTGTCGCCGTTCGACGGAATCGTGTACCCGGTATCGGTTGCCGGAGTCGTCGGAGTCGCAAGCCCGCTATTCGCGTAACCGAAGAGCCAGTTCGTTTCGGCGCGGAATTGTCCGTGCCAATCCAGATCCAAGGCATACGACGGGGATGAAAGAATCAGGATCGCCGCCAACGCGAAAACGAAATTTGACACGCTGGCGCAAAACCGGGTGAATTGAGACATGTTGAACTCTCCTTGAAATCCGAAAATACGAGGCGCATATTGATGGAGTCAAGGATAAAGAATGAAACTTCTCCGTAAAATCCAGAAAAACCGCAAGCCTTTGTTGATCGTGAGCGGAATCATACTAGCCGCGTTAATTTCTTATTTTTTGTTTCTCCTGAAACAAGTCGAGGTCGCGTTCGAAAGCCCCTCCGAATTCATCCCCACTCGGATCTATTCGAGCGTGACGAAGATCGCGCCTCCGCAGGCCCGCGCGACCATCGAAGAGAAGCTCAAAGCCTTGGGATACAAGCCCGTCGCCAAAGGCGACGATCTGAGCTTCGTCCTGCATTCGCCGGAATACCCGGATTACCTGATTCCCGAAAACCACATTACCCATCAGCTGAAAGACAAGCGGCTGACCCTTCATTTCGAGGGAACCGACCCGAACTCGCCGCTCGATTCGATCGACTCTGAAATCGGCCCGGCGAACGAGGTTTACCTCGAACCCGAGCTCGTGGCGACGCTCGCCACCGACAAATCGCAGATTCGCGACGTCCTCAAATTCGACGAATTCCCGAGTGCCATCCCCAACGCCGTCATGGCGGCCGAAGACCAGCATTTTTACCAGCACTTCGGCATCGACCCGCGCGGTTTTATTCGCGCGATCCTCGTCGATCTGAAGACGCTTTCGTTCTCGCAGGGCGGAAGCACGATCACCCAACAGCTCGTGAAAAACCTGATGGAGCGACGGAACCGCAATCCGTTCATGAAGATCAACGAGTTGTTCCTGGCCCCGGTGCTGGAGCTGAAATACACGAAGAAGCAGATTTTCGAGCGCTACCTGAACGAAGTTTTTCTCGGACAGATCGGCTCGTACGAAGTGCGCGGGTTTTCGGAAGGCGCCAAATACTTTTTCGGAAAAAGCGTGGGTGAGCTCAATACCGGCGAGATCGCCCTGCTCGTAGGTCTGATCAAAGGCCCTGCGTTTTATTCTCCCTATCGTCACTTCGACCGCGCGAAAACGCGTCAGCGCTACGTGCTCGAACGCATGCTCGAAACCGGCAAGATCGACGAAGCGCAGTTCAACGAAGCACTCAACCAGCCGATTCGGCTGGCGCAGGCCCCGCAGGCCGGTAACCGTGCCCCTTATTACGTCGATTACGTCAAAGCCGAACTCGTCCGCCTGCTCGCCGACAGCTTCGACGAAAAAGAAATCCCCGAGCTCGGCTTTCAGGTGTACACCACGCTCGACCTCGACATGAACCAGACCGCGCAAGACGAGCTTCAGGCGGGATTGGTCCGGCTCGAAAAACGGCTCGGCATCGCCGACGTGGTCCACCTTCAGGGCGCCGTCGCGATCGTCGATCAAAAGAACGGCGAAATCCGCACCCTGATCGGCGGCCGTGATTACGCCGAAAGCAATTTCAACCGCATCCTCAACATGAAACGCCAGTGCGGCTCGACCTTCAAACCGGTCGTTTACGCGACGGCGTTCCGCGAGATCGAAGACCCGAACGGAAATGCCTTCACTCCCGCCTACCCGCTGCTCGACCAGCCCTGGGCCTGGGAATACGACGAACACCAGCCTGCCTGGAAGCCCGCCGACTACGACAACGAGAATCTGGGCTGGGTGAGCCTGAAGCGTTCGCTCGCGCATTCGCTCAACGCCTCGACCGCGCGGCTCGCGAGGATCGTCGGACTGAAAGAAATTTCCGAGACAGCGAAGGTTTTAGGGATCGAGACGAAGATCCCGCCCGTCCCGTCGATCAGTCTGGGCTCGGTCGAGTTGAGCCCGATCGAACTGTTGGGCGCCTACATGACCTTCGCCAATCACGGTAAGGCCGACCAGCCTTACGTCATCAAGGCGATCGAGAATCCCGACGGCTCCGAGTTCTTCCGAAACGAATATCGCCCGCGCGTCCGCATCGATCCGGGCATTGCCGACATGATGACGTACCTGCTTCAATCGGTCTTCACCGACGGAACCGCCATGTCGGCCCCGGCTTACGGCTTCGATCGTCCCGCCGCCGGCAAAACCGGAACGACGAACGATTATCGCGACGCCTGGTTCGTGGGGTACACGCCGCAACTGACGTCGCTCGTTTGGGTCGGCTTGGATCAGGGCGTGATTCAGGACGAACTGAAGGCGCTCGCACAAAGCAAAAACAAAAAGCCGAGAAGGATTCACCTGACCGGCGCGGTCGCGGCCCTTCCGATCTGGTCGAGCCTGATGCAAAAGATTTTGCAATACGAACCCGCGCTTCCGTTCGTCGAAAGCGATCGTCTCGTCGACATGCGCCTCGACGTGCATTCCGGTCAGAACGCCGAAGGCTCTTGCCCCGAATCGCAGGTAGTGACCGAAAAAGTGATCGTCGGACGAGAACCTAAAAAAGATACCTGCTTGCCGGATTATCCGCCGGACGAAGCGGGGGTTGAATCCTCACCCAGTGCGAGTCCAAGCAAATGAAGCGCGTTTGTGGACTATTATTATTCCCCTGCTTTTTTCTTGGCCTTTCCAGTCAGGCTAAAACGCTGAACGTCCGCTTGGTCGATCCGCCGGTCTCGCTCGACTGGGGCGGTCAGGCCACCTTGGCCGAAGCTCCGATTCTCGTGAACCTTTGCGAAGGCCTTTATACTTACGACTACGCGACGAAGAAGCTCATTCCCGGCGTCGCGGCCTCGCTGAAAAAGTCGGACGACTTGAAGCAATACACCTTTACGATCCGAAAAACCGCGAAGTGGTCGGATGGACGTCCGATCTACGCGCAGGATTTCGTCGACGGATGGAAACGCGTGACCTCGTCCCAGACGACCTCGATTTATTCTTATTATTTTTCGGACGTCAAAACCTTCGAAGCGACTTCCGATCGCACCCTGGTCGTCCAGTTGAAGCGTCCGAACCGCACCTGGGAATCCACCACTGCCTTCTGGCCGTTCTTTCCCGTCCGGAAAGACCTCATGGAAAAAAACGGCACGAACTGGTGGCACGCCGGGCTTCTGGCTTCGTCGGGCCCCTTCACCTTCGAAAGCTACGAGGCCGGCAAAAAACTGGTCATGAAACGCAATCGGTACTATCTTCGCCACGGCTCGAACATCGACGAGATCGACGTTTATTTCATCGCCGACCACGATGCCGCCCTCAAAAAATACGAATCAAAATTCTTTCCGTTCATCGGCGATCTTCCGTTCAAACTGATGTCCAAACTCTCCAAGCGCAAGGACTTCCGCTTCGTTCCGTTGATGCGCCATCATTTGATCGCGTTCAACGTGCAGAAATATCCGCTCAGCAACCGCGACTTCAGGCTCGCCGTTCTGTCGGCGATCCAGCCCAAGACCCTGCTTCCGAAAAATGCGATCTCGCTGAAAGTGGGGCAAACCCTGATTCCGCCGCCGCTCCCCGGTTCCGAAAAGCCGACGGCGGTGCCGTTCGACGTCGCGGCCGCGAAGAAGTATCTGAAAAAATCAGGGGTCGTCGTGACGCCGACCCTCAAAATCCGCATCCTGACCAGCATCGCCGAGCCGTTTTACTCGATCGGAAAATCGATCCAGTCACAACTGTCGAAAACGTTGGGCCTGAACGTCGATTTGGCCGCGCTTCAAAATCAGGAATACACCGCGTACATGAATCTGGGCGACTACAACGCAAGCCTGATGAGCTGGACGGCCAAAGTGGTCTCGCCCCAGGACTTTCTGCTCCCGTATAGCGGCGAAGCCCCGTCGAACCGGACTCATTTCAAGAGCCCGTTTTACGATCAATGGATTTTCGAAGGAGCCCGGGCCGCGAATGAAAAAGACGCGGCTAAATCGTTCTATCGGGCGCAACATCTGCTTTCGGCTGAAGAGGCCGTCGTGAATCCGCTGTTTTATGAATCGAGCGGGGCCTTGATCAGCCCGCGCATTCGCGGCCTTCACTTCAACCACATGGGCCTGCCGATTTTTAAAGACGTGCGGCTTCAGTAAATTTCTTCAACGAAGTTCGTTGAGCCGCTTGCCCATCCAGTAATTGACTTTTTACGTTGACTTTTCGGTGCCAAATTGATACCATGCGTTAGATTTTGGGTACCCCATGCTGAAGTCATTAAAACGCTTAAAGAAAAATCCGACGGTCGCAAACCTGTTTTCTTCACTGCAAGAAACCCTGTTGCACGTCCTTTTGGCGGCGGTGATTACGGTTTCCGTCATGACCTTTCCGCTCGATTTTATCGAGGCACCTCTTTACGACTTCAGGCAAGCCGTCTCGATCAAACCCGCGATCGACGACCGCATCGCGATCATCACCATCGACGACCAGACGATCAACCAGCTCAACGACTTAAGCCCGCTTCCGCTCAAAGACCACGAAAAAGCGGTCGAGATGCTCGAAAAACAAGGCGTCAAGGCCGTGGGCTACCTCGTCGACTTCAATAAAGTTCAGCTGATCGACGGCAAGCACTTCCACGAAGAAGGCGTTCAGGATTTTTACCGCTCGACCGTTCGCCTCAACGCGCGGGGGATTCCGTTCATGTTGGGCATTCCTTTCGATTTGAACGGCGAAGTGAGCGCGCCTTATCCGCTGAATCAGATTCCGCAAGCGGTGTCGATCATCCATCGCGACGGAACCATCTTCGGTAAAGACAAGGTGACTCGCCGGGCGCTGGTCTCGCTTTACGATCGCCCGTCGTTCGAAATGGCGCTCGCGAACAAAATTTTTCCGAACGAAACCGTGCATAGCCCGCCCGGCACTTACACTTCGACCGAGGCCGATGCCCGATACTTTCTGCTTCGCTACCATCAAAAAGACGGCCTCATCTACGACGCGAATTACGAAACTTTTCCGTACCCACGCTATTCGTTCGTCGACCTGATCGAAGGGAAAATCCCCGATGGCACGCTGAAAGACAAGATCGTGCTCGTCGGAACCTTCCAGCGCGAGAACCCGAACGATTTTACCCTGATCAATTCGATGAGTCGCTACAGCCTGACTCCGAAGATCCTGGTCCACGCCAACATCCTCGATTCGGTGCTCAACCATCAGGGAACGACCGAAGTGTCGCCCTCGATCCTCGCGATCTTCTGCTTCATCCTTTCGCTGTTGCTCATCGTGGCCTCGTTCAAAATCCGCCCGAGCCGCTTGATCCTCTTCACCCTGTTTCTGCTCGTCGGCACCTTCGCCCTTTCGGTGGCGCTGTTTCAGCCGATCCCGCTGATCGGAAACCTGTGGCTGCCGCTCGGCGCGCCGCTGCTGTCGCTGGCTTTGAGCTTTTACCTGATGATCCCGCTGCGCCTCTATTCCGAGCACCGCAAGCGCTACGAGCTTGAAAAGCAGAATCGCCTTCTGATCGAGGTCGAGGAAATGAAAACGAACTTTCTTCAGCTCGTCACGCACGACCTGAAAACCCCGATCGCCAAGATTCAGGGCCTGACCGAATCGCTGAAACGCTCGCTGCTTGAAAAGCTTTCGACGAAGGATCTCGAACTGATGAATCACATCTTCGCGGCCAATGAAGAGCTGAATCATTTTATCAATTCGCTGTTGGAACTGAGCAAACTCGACAATCACGGCATCCGCGTCAGCCTTCAGTCGAAAGACATCAACCAGCTGCTCGAAGCAGTGATCCTGAAGCACCGCTTCGCGGCCCAGGCGAAGCAGATTCAGGTCATCACCCACTTCGAGCCGATGTTTCCGATCAAATTCGACGCCGATCTGATCTCGAAGGTTCTGAGCAATCTGATCGATAACGCCATCAAGTATTCGCCCGAGCGGACGAACGTGACGATCGAAACGCGTGAAGCGGGCGAGTTCGTCGAAATCACGATTCAAGACCAGGGCATCGGCATTTCGTCGGACGAACAGCAAAACCTGTTCAGCCGCTTTTACCGGGTGAAGAACGATACCACCCAAAAGGTGAAAGGGACGGGCCTGGGGCTTTACCTGTCGCGCTACTTCATCGAAGCCCATCGCGGCGAGATCTCCGTGACCAGCGAGCGCGGGCAAGGAACGTGTTTTCACATCAAACTTCCCATCAATCTGAATGAATCGCAAATCGTTCAGCCGGGACTCAAACTCAATTCATTTGAAAAAACAAGGAGCACTTATGCGTAAAATTCTCGTAGTCGATGACGATTCCGATTTGAGACTGACCGTCTCGTCCGCCCTGACCGAAGGCCAATACCAGGTCGATCAGGCCGCCGATGGCGAGGAAGCCGTGAACCGCGTCCGTGCCGGACAGTACGACGTGGTCTTGCTCGACGTCAACATGCCCCGCATGACCGGCATCGAAGCCCTAAAGGAGATCAAGGCCCACGATCCGTCAATCATGGTGCTGATCCTCACCGCCTTTTCGAACATCCGCGACGCGGTCGAAGCGACCCGCCTGGGCGCTTACAACTACCTCGAAAAACCGGTCAAGTCGGACAACCTCGTGTACATGATCGACCAGGCCTTCCGAAGCCAGAACATGGTCAAAAGCCTTTCTTATTCGGCGCCCGTGTTCAACCTTCCGAGCGGAAACGAATTCGTGGGTCAGAGTAACGAAATGAAAAAAATCTTCAGCGTGATCGACCGCCTGGCGCGCGTCGATACGGCCGTGCTCATCCGCGGAGAAAGCGGCACCGGCAAGGAACTCGTGGCGCAGTCGCTGCACTACAACGGCCCCCGCAAAGACAACCGCTTCGTTGCCGTCAACTGTTCGGCCATCCCCGAGTCGCTGATGGAAAGCGAATTTTTCGGGCACGAAAAGGGGGCCTTTACCGGCGCCGATTCGCGCAAGATCGGGAAATTCCAGTATGCCGAAGGCGGAACGCTTTTTTTGGACGAGATCGGCGAAATCCCGGCCTCGATGCAGGTGAAGCTGTTGCGCGTCCTTCAAGAAAAGAAATTCACGCCCGTGGGTTCGAACCGCGAAATCGAGATGAACGTGCGGATCGTCGCCGCGACCAACCGCAATCTCGAACAGATGATCAAGGAAGGCACCTTCCGCGAAGACCTGTTTTATCGCCTGAACGTCCTCCCCGTGCAATTGCCGCCGCTTCGTGACCGCAAAAACGACATCGAGGCCCTGGCGAAATACTTCATCGAAAAATTCAACCAGCGCTACAAGAAGCAGGTCAAAGGCCTTTCGGAAGACGCCCTGGCTTCGATGAAGGCGCATCGTTGGCCGGGGAACATCCGCGAGCTCGAAAACGTGATGGAGCACGCGTTCGTTCTTGAAACGACCGATCTGATCACGCTGGCGGCCCTTCCCGAAAAGATCCGCAGCAACGACCCGTTCGTCGCCGCCGGAGAAAAGGGCGCGGCCAAAATCGCGCTCGGCGACGGAGCCGTGCCGATGGAAGGCGATACCTTAAGCTTCAAGATGAACATCCAGAAGTTCGACTTCCAGGCCAGCAAAGAGGAATTCGAGAAGCAGTTCTTGATCAGCGCGCTTCGCGCCTTCAAAGGAAAGATCAATCAGACGGCGCTTCATGCGAACATTCCGAAAAAGACCTTGCTCCGGAAGCTTGAGAAATACGGAATCGCGGCGAAAGACTACAACTGAATCCGCTGCTTCAGCTCGTCGAGGTCTTTTTGCATTTCAGGGATCTTACCGACCTTGAGCGCGACCTCGCGTTGAGCGTCGCGGAATTTCAGCACCATCGGGTCTTCATCCGAACCCGAACTCAACATCGAGGCGACCGAATCGAAGACTTCCTTCGTCAGATTCACGTTCTCCAGCTCTTCCGCCTGCTTGTAATAGAGATAGGGGTCGGTCAGCTGTTCATCGAGCCCCGCTTGCTTCAGGATCCCGGGCCGGGCCGTATCCAGTTCGTAATCCTTCAGGGCATACGCGATCATCGAATCGGCGGGCACTTGGCCGAAGCTTCGCATCTCGTTCAAGAACATGCGGCGGGTTTCGGCGTTCCAGTACCCGCGTTGGGCGAAGATCTCCATCCACCGTACCCGACAGCGAACCGGATCCTCGGCCGGGCCGCAGCCCAATTGTTTTTCTTTTGAAAGCCGAAGAAAATGCTGAATCCGACAGCGGTTCGTAATCTTGAAGTCGTCGAGGATCGACCGGAGCGACGGGTTCCAATCCCAATGCATCACTTCAAGCAAGGCCCGGCCGGCGTAGATGCCGCAATGGCCTTTGACCTCCGAGAAGCTCGCGGGGTTCGGGTCCGAGTAAAGGCGCTCGTACGACATCAGGTCTTCGGCTCCGAAAATGACGAAGAAAAAGACGATGCCAAGACCGCTGCCGTAGGTGATTTTCTTCCACGTCGTCTTCGGAAAAAGATCGAGCGCCGCAAGCCCGATCGCAAGTGCCGCCCCCGAAACCGCCGCGATCAAAATCAATAGCGCGACCAGGCCGAACGAATGGTCTTCGCGGTAGATGAACCGATCGAAACGAAGGGTTTCTGCAGCGAAGAAGCCGACGAAGAAAACGCCGAAACAGAGAAAGGTGCGAAGCATGCCGTGACGGTCCGGCCGGCTTACATCTTGATTTTAGCTTTATGACGAAGGCCGTCCACGTACTGCTGAAGCAGGTCGCGTTGGGCATCGGCCCGGACCTTGGCTTCGACTTCGGCGAATTCAGGAATTTTTCCGACCTTACGGTCCACCACTTTGATGATGTGGTATCCGAAGGGCGTTTTGACGGGGCCGACGATCTGACCCACTTTCGCGCCGAAAGCGGCGTCGACGAAGTTCGGATCGTAATTTTCGCGGCCGAAGAAGCCGAGATCGCCGCGATTATTTTTCGCGGTCGGATCTTTCGAGCGGGCTTCCGCTACTTTTTGAAAATCCACGCCCGGCTTTTTCACTTCGGCCAAAACCGCTTCAGCCTCTTTCGCGGTCGGAAGCAGGATGTGCTGGGCATGCACCTGATCGGTCGAATACTTGATCTTGTTCTGGTTGAAATAATTTTTGACGTAAGCGTTCGTGACCTTCGGAGTCAGCTGTTTTTCGACGAGGATGTTGACGAGCGCCTGTTTGCGGAAGTTCAGGTAAGCTTCGCGGTACTCTTTCGAGCTTTCGAGTTTTTTCGCGACGGCATTCTGAAGCAGCAGCTCTTGGTCGACGAGGTTCTCGATCAGCTGTTTACGCAACGCGGGCTCTTTCAGCATGGTATCGCGTTGGTGCATCGGAAGACTGGAAACCAATTCGTGGAGATCCGCATCGGTGATCGCTTTTCCGTTCACGGTGGCGACGGTGGCAGCACTCGCGCTGAAGCTTGCGGCGCAAACGCACAGGGCCGAGAGAGTAGAAATGGTTTGAAGTCGGAGTTTCATAGGTTTGCCTCTTCTTTTAAATTGAATCGTTCTTATTTAAAAATGATGCCATGAAAACACCGTGAATCGAAAAATAAAAAAGCCCGAATGGATTCCATTCGGGCTTTTTTGAATTCAATCGCCAATTTTTCGGCGACAATCTTTTGACAACTCTCGGAATTAGCGTTTCGAGAATTGATAACGGCGACGGGCACCCGCCAAGCCGTATTTTTTCCGTTCGACTTCGCGAGCGTCGCGAGTCAGGAAGCCCGCTTTTTTCAGCGTCGGGCGAAGCGCATTGTCGAGCTCATTCAAGGTCCGCGCGATTCCGTGACGAACGGCAGTCGCTTGAGCGGCAATGCCTCCACCGGCCACGTTCACGTACACGTCGTACTGACCGTTCGTGCTGGTCAGGTCCATCGATTGCATCGCAATTTTTTGAAGTGCCGGACGTGGAAAATAATCCTCGAGCGAACGACCGTTCACATTGATCATGCCCATCTCGCCTTTGCGAGGACGGAGATAAACGCGAGCGATCGCGGTTTTACGTTTTCCTACTTGATGAATTTCTTTTTCGATCATTTGAGCCATGACTGTTTTGATTCCTTACTGCTTCTTCGCGGGTTGAGCCGCGGTATTTTCAGATGCGACGCTTTTCGAATGAAAGGTCGCGGAGAGCGGAAGCGCTACCGGGTTTTGAGCGGCATGCGGATGTTCCGTGCCGGCATAAACTTTCAGCTTCTTGATTTGGTGACGAGCGAGGTTCGACTTGTTCGTCATTCCCCAAACCGCGCGGGTGATGATTTCTTCAGGCTTGGTGTTCAGCATCTCGCGAGCAGTGCGCTCTTTCAGACCGCTGATGTAGCCCGAGTAATCGCGATAAATTTTGGTGTCCCATTTCGAACGGGTCAGCACCACTTTATCGGCATTGATCACGACGACGAAATCGCCGGTATCCATGTGCGGGGTGTAGGTGGTTTTGTGTTTACCAATGATGACTTTGGCGATCATGGAAGCGACGCGACCGACCACTTGGTCCTTGGCATCGACGATGTACCATTTGGGAGCATTGGGGCCCTTGATTTCGTAAAAATGAGGACCGGCTTTTTTAGCTAAATAAGACTTTTGTTGAAACATAGCCTGAAAGAAATACCCGACCGCGCGAATTCAGTCAATTCTAAATTCATGAAATCAAATAACACCGAGCGAGAAATAAAAGACGTTCGTGTCTTCTCCGGGTTGCGGAAAAAGCTTGAAGCCCCAGTCGAAATTGACCGGTCCGACCGGGGTCAAATAGCGAAGCCCGACTCCGGTTCCGTAGCGGAGGTTTCCGAGCGAAAACGTATCGACCTGAAGGTTTCCGGAATCCAGAAATGGACCCAGACTGAGATTCTGCGAGAGTAAAAAGTCCATTTGTGTCCGGTAGTTAACATAAGTCATGAACCCCTGTACCCGGCGCTCGGGGTCGTCGGCCTGAACGTTCAGCTCTTGCTCGATATACCCCCGAAGCGAGTTCACCCCACCCAAAGCGAACTGTTTAATGAGCGGAATCGTCACGCGCGGGTCGCGCGAACCATCCGGCAAAAATGGGTTCACATAATTTTGGAGGTAGCCCCCCCGAAGGCTCGTGTACCAGACTACCCGAGGAATAAAGTCAAGATAGTAGTCTGTCCGGACCTGAAACCGTCCGTAACTGACCGGGACCGGATCGCGCTGAGTCCCCAAAAACGAATTCGCGTATTCGAACGACGTGAGCGCGAAAAACCCGCGCCTCGGGGCCAACGGATTATCGCGAAGATCGAGACGCAACAACGGCGTGATCGAACCGATGCGGATTTGCTGATTCTGAGTCGGGTCGATCGCATGGAACTGACGAATCTGTTCGATCGTGTAAGTCAACGAGCCCGAAAGTTTGATCGGCTCATAAAGCATGCGCTCCAGGCTGTCCGAGAACGCGAAAGTTTCGGCGTCGAATTCGAGGTATTGCCGCCGCTCGGCCGTGAGGCTCGGCCGCATCGTCGTCTCGCCCAAGGTGAACCACGGCCAGATGTAACTCGCTTGCGCCGCGAATTCGACGAAGCGGAAATCGCTGAGCCTCCGGTTGGCGCTGACGTTCAAGACCCAACCATGATTGAGGCCCCAAAGGTTCGAGTACGAAACCTCGCCGAAGACCCGAACGCCGAGATCGCTTCGAAAGCCGATCCCCGCACCGACGTTTCCGGGGGTCGCTTCCTGAACCGAAATTTTCAGATCCTTCGAAAGTTTTTTCGCGGGGTTGTCCTGCAAGTCGATGTTCACCTGACTGAAAACCCCGAGCCTGCGCAGCCGGTCTTCGGTTTCGGCCAACTTGTTCGCGGCAAGCGGATCGTCGATTTTCAGCTGAATTTCGCGCGAAATCACCGCTTCTCGCGTTCTTTCGTTTCCGAAAATATGAAAGCCCGAGTAACGGATCTGAGGGCCTTCGTCGATCTCGAAATCCAGGTCCGCGAACTGGTTTTTTTCGGAGTACGTGACCAGCTGGTTGTTGAACTCGTTGTCGAGCTTCATGTCAAGGTACCCCAGGTTATGGTACTGACGCTTGATCCGGTCGAGCCCGTCTTCGAGCTGAACCAAATTCATCGGATCGCCTTCGTGAAGTCCCAAAAAGCGCACCAGCTCGTCGCGGGTGAACACGCGGTTGTTCTTGAATTCGATCGTGTGAATCCGCGTCTGCAATCCCTCGTTGATGAAGAATCTTACATTCAGCGCTTTCGGGTCGTCCGTCTCTTCGGTTTTGATCGCGATGAGCTTCGCCGAAAGAAAGCCGCGTTTTCTCAGCTCTTCGATCATCGACCGGGCGGAATCCTCGATCATTTTCGCGTTGTAAATATGGGCTTGAATCCGGTCGGGGGCGTTCTTGAAGAATAAATTTTCGAGTTCGTCTTCGGTGAACGCGTCGTTGCCGTCGAAAAAAATGTTCTTCAGCCGGACCTGCGGCCCCTCTTCGATCTCGTAGGCCACCTTTCGGGGGTCGCCGCCCTGCCCTTCGAACGTGTAGGGAGTGATCTTCACGTAACGAAACCCGTGATCGACGTACTGATCGCGCAAACGCCCCAAAATGACGTTCACGTAATCGCGACCCAGTCCCAGGGCCTGCTGTTCGGCAATCATCGACATCAGTTCGGGGCGGGTGAAATACTGGTTTCCGTAGACCGAAAAAATCACTTTTTGCCCGAGTTCGACCACAAACGTGACGCGAAACCCTTCCGCTTCGGGGTTCGTCTCGATGTCGATCACGTGCGAATCGACGAAGTTCATCCCGGCAAGCGTCGTCTCGACCGCCCGTCGCATTTCTTTGATGCGTTCGCGATCGAAAGTTTCGCCGGGCTTCAGGGCGATCGCCTGATCGAGGGCCTTTTCGATCTCGGGCGAAATGGCCTCGTCCTTCGACGAAAACGCGACGGACGAGATCCGGATCGGATCGCCCATGACGACGCGAAACAAAAGCGTGCTTTTCTCGGGGCCGGTTTTGATCAGGTCGGGCGTGATTTGAGCCTGCGGGTACCCGCGCTCTTCGAGGTACTCCTTCAGCTTTCCTAAAACATGGTCGATCCGGGTCGGTCCCACTTCGTCGCCCGGAAGAAACCCGCTCAGGGTCTTCAGCGCTTCGACCTGGTCGGCGGGCGCTCCTTCGACTTTCACCTCGTCGATGGCGGTCGAATGGTCGGCGGCATACGCGTTCGATGTCGCCGCCGCGATCGCCAGAATCAGGACAGAAAACGCGGTGCGGATGCGGTGATTGAAGATCATTTGAATTTTCGGTTAAACTTTACATCCAATCCGAAAGAAGTGCGAGTGTCTCGCGTGTTCACTTCTTCGATGTTGTTCCAGACGCCCAAAACCGACATGCCCGGGGTCAACCGGTATTCGGCGTTGACTTCTTTCTGCGACTGGTTTCCGACCCCGACCGTGCTTCCGAACGAAAGGTCGAACCGCCGGCCCAGCTGGCGTTTGATCACGAGCTTCGGGGCCGCCGTGTTGTCGCTCAGCGACTGCGGGCGAAACACGCTGCTGGCCGACTGGCTGTCGACCGCCTCTTCGACGTCGAACTGCAAACCCGTCTTGCTCTGCACGTCCTTGCTGAAATCGAGCGAATGCAAAATCAACGAGGCGGCTTCGCCTTGGTTCACGTAAGAGCGGTCGCGCGAGCGAAAGCGGCTCGAATCGGCGGTCGTCAGCCCCGAGGCGAGCAGCGAATAAATTTCGTTCTCGGCCAGAAACGGCGTGCTGCTGAACTCGGCCTTCCACGAATTCGCGCGCCCGTAAGCCAAAACTCGGATTTTGTATTGATTGACCTCGGCCACGGCGGAGGCATTGAATTTCGGATTCAGCTGATAAGGATCGTCGAATTCGACCTTCGCCGTCTCAAAGACGAAAGGACGGTCGCGAAAAAGGACCTTTCCTTGAATCAACTGCCCCTCGCCCAAAAGTTTCGGATTGTCGGGAGTGCCGACGAGCCTGACCTTGCCTTTGAACTCGCCGTCCATGATGTCGTTTCGGACGTAGAACGACTGGTTCGCAAGCACCTTCAGGTCGAGATTGAAAATGTCGTTCGAAATCTGTTTTTCGCGGTCGATCGGGGCGAAGCGCTCGCCGCGGGCCATGACGCCCGACGACTGGCTGAAGCTTTTCGTCCAGATCGCCTGCATGACTTCGAGGTTTCCGCCGATCACGTAAGGTGGCTGATCGCCCTTGATCGTCGCGATTCCCCGTACCTGAACGAGATCAAGCGGCGGCATTTTGATCTTGTTGTCGTCGAACTGCATGCGCAGGTCGAACTTCGGAAAACGGTCGGTGAAGGTTTCGATTTTGCCGTCCATCGAAAAGACCTCGTCGCCCAAGTACGACTCGACCTTCTCGACATAGATCATTCCTTGCCGAATGCGAACGGTCCCGTCGATCTCTTCGAACGGCGTCTGCATGAACCGCATCAGGCCGTAGGCGTGATCGAAGGTAATGCTGCCGTTCACGTTCATTGCCTTCAGGGGCCCGGTGATGCGGATGTCGGTCTCGGCCTTTCCGGTCACCTTCTGGACCGACGACGAAAACATCTCGGCGATGGCGAGGTCCGAAGTGCCTTCGACGCGGATGTCGACGTCACCCTTGTTTCCTTCTCCGCTGACGGTCAGCTCGGAATTTCGGAAGCGAAAGTGCGCGGGCTTCAGGTGAAAATATCCCAGCTGGATCGGCAAATCGATCGGCTCGGTCAGGTCGAGCGCAAAGCCCGTCTTGTGGAGCGAGTATTCGGAAATATCGACCTCGCCCCGCGCGTATTGCGACTGCGTGCTCAAAAAATCGAGCCTGATTTTTCCGTCGATATCGCCCTTCAGCTCGGGGTCGTCGAGCAGCTTCGGATTCAGAACGAGCAGCGCCGGCGAAAAATCGAACTGATTGAACGTCATCTCGAAATTCGAAGGCTGTTTCGGAATCAGCGAGTACTTCAACTGCGACTGCAAGCGGTCGCCGAAGACGTCCAGGGTCGCGATGAGGTTGTTTTCGCTGATTTCAAGGCTGAAAAGACTCGGATCGAGCGCCTCGCCCTTGATCTCGGTGCCGTAGAGCCTTCCTTCGGTTTTCGAACGAAGGTGATTCATCTTGCCCGAGCCTTCGCTGCGAAGTTCGATCCGCGACTTGGCCGGGATTTCAAGTCGATCGATGAAGTCGATGTCGTTCAGGCTCAGGTTCTCGGTGTGGAAGTTCCACTTCATCTCGTCGCTCTTGCCCACGAAGTCGATGTTCCCTTTGATGTCGCCCATCGTTTTCGTGATCACGACGTTTCTCGCGAAATAAGTTCCCTGGTCGTAGCCCGCGTTCATCCGAACCTTCCTGGCGCGTTCGCCCAGCCAAGTCCAGTCGGAACCTTCGAGATCCGAACTGATGATCATCCTCGGGGTATCGACCTTGCCGGCCAAGTCGACCTTGCCGCGAATGTCGCCTCGAAGACTTTTCGGAAACCACGAAATCTTCTTCACGAGCGGATCGAGCACGGTCGCCAAGTCTTGAATCCTTCCCGCCTGGATCTGAAACGGAAGGTGGATGTCGTCCGTTCCGCTCAGATCGATGTAACCGTCGTCGACGCCGTAAAAAGTGTTGCCCTGCTTGGCGTGAATGCCGGTGAAACGCAATTCGTAAACGCCGTCGTCGTAGGTGATGCGGCCGTCGACGTCGCCGAATTTAAGATTCAAATACTCGGCGTTTTTTAATTTCGCGTCGAAGTCCATGAGCACGTGCGAAGACGGGCCGTGAATGAACGCGTTCAGAGTGCCCTCGCCTCGCACGTCGTTCTGGGCGATCTGTCGGATTTCTTTCAGGTCGACCGGGCCGGAGGCCTTCAGATGATACCCCTCGCCCGCATGCACGCCACCCGAAACCGAGAAATTCGAGCGATCGAGCTTGACCTTGAAATTTTTGAAATCCACGCCCTTCGGCGAAACGTCCACTCCGCCCGTCAGGCGAAGCGGCAGCGCGGGCCTCAGCGTATCGTGATTCGGCCGGGGTACGCCGAAGCGTTGATTCGTCAGCGCGAAATGCTCGACGGTCAGATCGGTCGTCGCATTTAAGCTCCACGATTTCTTGGCGCCGGGAGAAAACTGCGCGCCGATCTCGCCGCTGATCTTTCCTTCGAGCGGATAAATGTCTTTCAGCACGGCACCGCCCAGCCAATGCAAATCGGCGTTTTCGAGCTGAAGCTTCGTCGTGAAGGCCTCGTTCATGTCGAGCGAGACCCCGACGTCACCGACCGTGACCGAGCCCGTGGTGCCCGTTTTCGGATCGAGATTCTCTAAATGCAGTTTTTTCAGCTCGATCCGTCGGCGCGAAAGATCGAGCGCCCCGTCGCCCGTCAGCTGACTGACCTGAACGTTCTTCCAGCTCATTTCGTTGCCGTCGAGATCAAACGAGGCTTTGAGGGTGTGACCGAGATCGCGCAAGCGGCCTTGAACCCGAGCGCTCACCCGCGCCTGGCCCGACCAGTTGCGATCGTCGAAGTTCGAGGCGAAAAAACTTCCGAGATCGGACGTGACCTCGGCATTGGCATTCAAAACCGGGTCGGATTTTTCGTCGAGCAGGTTTCCCTTCACCTCACCGTTGAGCTGTAGGTTCGTTCCCGAGAAATCCGCGATGAACGGGGCCAGCATCATGCCTCGGTCGCTGAGACCGACACTCCAACGCAGCTGATTCACTTCGCGGATCGGAAGCTTGAACCACGAGCTTTCCACCCGAACCGCGTTGACCGATCCGTCGGATTCGATTCCGTAACGTCCGGCGATCCTGCCTTTTCGCACTTCGAGGTGCTTCACCATGAAGCCCGTTTTGATCTCTCGCGAATCGGAAATCTTGGCCTCGACGTCGAGGTCGGTATCTTCGAACCGGACACCGTTCACTTGAAGGCGAAAAAGGTCCCGCCAAGTCAGCTGGGTCGCGGGCGCCTTAACCTTCTTCACGGGCCGGAACAGCTCGGGCCCGAGCTTCATCTGGACCACTCCGCCCATCACGGCGATCTCTTCGACCTGAAGCGTTCCCGACAGCATCTGAATCGGGGCGAAGCTGACGCGCAGTTCTTTCGCCTGAATGTCGGCCTCGATCGGCAAATGGGTAATGTTGTTCTGCCGAAGCTTCATCTTCGGATCGGCCACCCCGATCGCGGGCGGGAAAAAATAAAGTTTCAAATGGCTGAAATCGCCGACGATCCCGAGCTTCTGCGGGGAACGCTCGGAGATCATTTGTTTTACGACGTCGGCGAAACGGCCGCTTTCGAGATAGGCCATGCCGGCGGCGATCCCCGAAAACGTCAAGCCGATAAAAACGCCGAACGCGATTTTAAGCTTCTGCTTCCGTTTCATGACCGACCCAGTTGACGAAGGCGGATCTGAACGTCCTTGAAATCGGAATCCGTCTCGCTGATTTTTTGAAACCAACCGCGCGCCCGCTTCGCGTGCCCGAGCTTTTGTTCGATCAGTCCCATCGCATAATACAAAGCCAATTTATCTTCGTGCCGCAGGTCGGGTTCGGTCAGCACCGGTTCGAGGTAAGCCTTCGCCTCGAAGGCGCGCTCCAGGTGAATGAGGCACCGGGCGACGAGCGACACGGTGGCGACACCGAGCTCGCCCAGGAACGACTCTTCGATCCGGATCTTTTTTTCGGCTCGCCGCAATTCCCGCAAGGCGTCCGAATAACACCCCATCTCGAAAAACGCGACGCCGAGATCGAACCGCGCTTTCGAATCCAGATCTTTGCGCGGGTCCTCGTTCGTTTTCCAGATTTCCTTTTGAGGATCGGTCGGCGCCGAGCCCTCGTCGAGCCCAAGCCCAAGATCGCGGTCCAGCGATTCGATCAACGCGTCGACGTCTTCGATCGGCTTCGGAGGTTTGGGGCGCGAAACGGGAGCCTCGCGGAAAAGATCCTTCAATTCGAGCGTCTCGATTTCCTTCAACAGCTCGTGCGCTTTTCGGAGATCGGGTTGACGAGCCTGAACCCGGTACAGAATTTTTTTGGCTTCTTCGATCAAGCCTTCGCGCATCAGAATGCGCGCGCTCTCGACGTCCTCTTCGGGAGAGGCCTTCGGCTCCGCCAAATCGAATTTTTCGTTTTTGTTTTCAGACACTTTCGACCGGATCCTCTCTTTACAGGATACGTCAAAAGAGCCTATTTTTGGGGGGATTTTTGAGCTTTCTCGGCGAAAAACTCTTCGATGAACCGGGTGGTGTAATTCGATTCGACAAAGCGTTGACTCGCGAAAATTTCGCGATGGATGGGAATGGTCGTCTTGACCCCTTTCACCACGAATTCGTCCAAAGCTTGGCGCATTTTTGCGATCGCCTCGTCACGATCTCGGCCGTGGACGATCAATTTCGCCAATAAACTGTCGTAAAATGGCACGACTTTGTACTCGTCGTACACGAACGAATCGACGCGCACGCCGAAACCGCCCGGCACATGGAGCGCGGTGATCTTTCCCGGGCACGGATGAAACGTCTCGGGGTCTTCGGCATTCACCCGGACTTCGAACGAATGCCCGCGAAGCTGGATGTCGTTCTGGCTGAACCCGAGTTTCTCGCCCGCAGCGATGCGGATCTGCTCTTTGATCAGATCGATGCCCGTCACCATCTCGGTCACCGGATGTTCGACCTGAATGCGGGTATTCATCTCCATGAAATAAAAATTCCGATCTTCGTCGACCAGAAACTCGACCGTGCCGACGCTTTCGTAATTCACGTGCTTGCACAAAGCCATCGCAGCCGCACCCATGTTCTTGCGGATTTCGGGCGTGATGACCGGCGACGGAGCCTCTTCGATCAACTTTTGGTGGCGACGCTGAACGGAACAGTCGCGTTCGCCCAAAAACACGCGGTTTCCGTGGCGGTCGCAGGCGACCTGAATCTCGACGTGGCGAGGTTGCTCGCAAAATTTCTCGACGTACATCGAACCGTCGCCGAATGCCGCCCGCGCTTCTTCGCCGCAACGCTGGAACGAATCCACGAGGTCCTTTTCGGAACGGATGATGAAAATCCCGCGCCCGCCGCCGCCCGCAGCGGCTTTCAGAATCACCGGATAACCGATTTTGTTCGCAGCCTCGACCGCTTCTTCGACGCCGGCGACCGCGCTCAGGGTTCCGGGAAGCATCGGCACTCCGGCCTCGCGAGCCTTCGCGCGCGCGCGCGTTTTTTCGCCCATCGCTTCGATGTTTTCGGGCGTGGGCCCGATGAATGTCAGCTTGCATTCGCGCACTAACCGCGCGAATTCGGCGTTTTCGGACAGAAATCCGTAGCCGGGATGGATCGCTTCGACGCCGGTCACTTCGGCCGCCGAAAGAATGCTCATCATGTTCAGGTAACTCAGTTTCGGCGCGGGCGGCCCGATGCAGATCGCTTCGTCGGCAAGCTTGACGTGCAACGAACTTTCGTCGGCGCTCGAATACACCGCGACGGTTTTAATGCCGAGTTCACGACACGCGCGAATGATTCGAAGCGCGATTTCACCGCGATTCGCGATCAGGATTTTTTTGAAAGGAGGTTTGGAAGTCGCCACAATCCACTCATGCCGTATCAATAACGAAAAGAGGCTCGCCGAACTCGACCGGGTGGCCGTTTTCGACCAGCACCTGAACGACGGTTCCCGCGAAATCCGCTTCGATTTCGTTCATCAGTTTCATCGCTTCGACGATACAAAGGGTATCGCCGATTTTGACGCGTTTGCCGACTTCGGCGTAATTAGGCGAGGTCGGGGACGGCGCGCGATAAAACGTGCCGACAAACGGAGAGAGTACTTTTTTATAACTGGCGGGTTCGGCGGCGGCGGCCGGAGTCGCAGCGGGAGCCGAAGAAGCCGGAACGGCAGTGTGAACCGCAGGCATCACCACCGGAGCGTGCCCCGGATGGCCCGTCTTCACGACGATTTTCTGATCGCCCTTTGCCCATTCGAATTCGGTAATTCCTTTCGACTTCAGAAAGTCAAAGAGATCGCCGAAGGCTTCAGGTTCAAACGGCAAAGCGGCATTTTTCGGAGCGGCTTTGACCGGCTTTTTCTTACTTAACTTTTTCGACATAGCTGGAATCCCGCGTGTCAATCTTGAGCTTATCGCCCTCGCTGATGTGGAACGGAACGGCCACGACAGCACCCGTTTCGAGAGTCGCGGGCTTGGTTCCGCCGGTCACGGTATCGCCTTTGAAAGCGGGATCGGTTTTCACAACGGTCAGCTCGACGAACGTAGGCAGTTCGACGTTGATCGGCTTCTCGTTATAGAACATGACTTGAACCTGCATGTTGTCTTGCATGAAAAAGGCCTGATCGCCAATCTGCTCTTTGCTGATCACGATCTGTTCGAAATTTTCGGTATTCATGAAGTTGAAGCCGTCGCTGTCTTGATAGAGGTATTGCATCTCTTTCAGCTCGATGTTGGCGGCCGGGATTTTCTCGCCCGATTTGAACGTGCGTTCGATCACGTTCCCGTTCAGAAGGTTCTTCAGACGGGTACGCGTAAAAGCGCTTCCCTTACCGGGGCTGACGTGTTGAAAGTCCACGATTTGAAAGGGAATATTGTCGATCTCAAGCTTGACGTTCTTTTTGAATTCGTTCGTTGGGTAGACTGATGCCATAGACTAAAGGGGTATCTCAGAACGCCCCTCTTTCGCAAGCCGAAAGCGCTGAACGCGAAGCAGCATCCCTTGCAAGCGCTCGACCTTCTTCATCCATTCCTTTTTGCGGACGGCGGGATCGCTCGAAATCGCGTCCGCAGCCCCCTTCACCGAGAAACTCTTCAGCGGGATCGGATCTTTCTGCAAAACCAAAGCGCCTTCTTCGTAAGCCTTGGATTCGATTTCTTGAACCATTTTCGCCACTTCTTCGTCTTGAGGCATGAAGAACAGCAACACCTTGTAGGCCGCCAGCGCCTGCGCGAGTCTTCCCAAAATCAAATAACTCTCGGCCAACAACTTCTGGGCAACCAAATTGTCGGGAGCATCGAGCACGACGGGCTCCAGCTCTTTCACCACTTCGGCGAATTCTTTCTTGTCGAAAAGCGCGCGGGCCATCGCGACTCGGCCGCCGATAAAATGCGGATGCAAGCGAAGACCGTCCCGGCAAATCTCGATCGCGTCGTCGAGCAATCCGGCTTTCCGGTAAGCCTCGGCCAAAGGCGCGAACACGCGCGAGTTCGGATCGCTCTGATAGCGCTTCAGATAATGATAAATTTCGGGCGTGCCTTGGGTCGGGACCGATCTCATAATTTTATTTTCACATTCGCGTCGCTGTAGTCATTCGCTCCAGCCGAAAGCGCGGTTTTCTTTTGGTTCAGGATACGCGGGGTCACAAAGAACATCAACTCGCTCTTCGCGTTGCTGTCATGCTTGTTCCCGAACAGCCAACCGATCAGCGGAAGTTTCCGCAAGACCGGAAACCCCGTCTCGAAATGGTTTTGATCGAGGTTCAAGATCCCGCCGATCACGAGCGTATTGCCGCTTTCGACGATGACTTCCGTATTGATCTGACGAGGCTCGGCCGAAGGCGCTTCGGGGTTGACGGTATTCAGCACGTCTCGCTCGAGATCGAGGCGCATGAAAACCGAACCGTCGTTCGTCACCCGCGGAGTCACCGTCAGGCGCGTGTTTGCCGTAACCTGTTGGATCGTCGTCGTCGCGGGCGAAGTCGCGGTCGCCGGGGTCGTGACCTGAATCCCCACCGATTGCGCTTGGCTGACCGTCGCCGATTTTCCGCTCAATACCACGGTTCGAGGCGACGAAACGACTTTCGCCGTATTGTCGTTTTCGGCCATGTGAAGGGTCGCATTCAACGAAATCACCCGACCCGCGATCGTAAACACGTCCGCGCCGGCGAAAGCGCCGCCGTCGGCCGTGGCCGGAAGCGCCGCCGTCGGAAGCCCGACGAGCGACCCCGGTCCGTTCGAACCGAACTGATAGCGCGAACCGCCGATGCCGAACGATCCGTTCAAGTCTTTCGTGAAAGTACGGCTCGCTTCGACGACCTTCGTTTCGACCAATACTTCAGGCGTCTGGACGTCGAGGATCTCGATCATCTTTTTGATGCGCTCGATGTTCGGCACGGTATCGCGAACGATCAGACTTTGCGTGTTCGCGTCGACTAGGATGGTCGTCGGAATGCCCGAGCTGCCGGGAGTGGAGTTCTGCGAGTTCGCGAAATTCTGAAGAATCTGCGAAAGCTGCTGAAGATCGGCGTAGCTGATGGGAAAGACCCGGGTGATCCGAGGCGCCGACGCTTCGGCGATTTTTTTCGTATCGAGTTCTTGCTGCTTTTCGGCGATCAGCATTTCACGCGGCATCACGCGAAGCACGCTTTGCGAGCGTTCGGCGCCCAGCCTCAGCGTGGTCAGCACGACGTCGAGCGCCTGATCCCATGGCACCTGTTCGAGCGAGAGAGTGAGTTTACCCTGAACCGCAGGATGGACGACGATGTTGAATCCGCTCGCTTCGCTGATCATCCGCAACACGTCGTGCACGTCGGCGTCTTTCAGCTTCAGCGTAATCGGAGAGCCGGTGAATTTTTTCGTCTCTTCGGCGCTCATCACGGTCGTGAGGGCGTCGGTCTTGGCCAGTTCGTCGACCGATGCCGATTCGGTCTCGCGGTCCGCCGAGCGGGCCGCGCCGGTATCGTCGACCTTGACGAGGAGCTTGCCTCCTTCGGAATCGACCGAATAATGCGCGTTTTTCTTGAAGTCGATGACGACCCGGGCTTGATTCTTCGCTCCGTCGATCGGATAAGCCGAAATTTGAAGGACGTTACTTTTGAACGACGAGGTGTCGAGCTTGCGACTCGCCTGCGATGCGATCGCGGTGTCGTCGAAGGTCAGCACGAGCTGAGGAGGGTCCGAGTTTTCGTGTTTTTGAAACCCCGCGAGCGAATCGCCGTCGATCTCGACCACGCTTTGATCGCCGACGAATTTAAACTGAACGTCGCTGATTTGGCCTGCCCATGCCGCTCCGCCGATGGTCGAGCAGTACCCGATGATCGCCGTGGTTCCGATTCCCGTCCAAAACTCCCGGTTCGTTTTTTTCATGCCTTACTCCTCTTTCTGAGAGAGGGCTTGTACCTCTCCGGTAATTCTGATCTCGAATAACTCGGGCGTCCTGCGCCCCTTCTCGTCGACGTCATATTCGACGACTTTGATGGCGTCCGGACGAATCGACGTCACGTGGCCCGAGCGGATGCCGATGCGGTCGCCGACCGAGATGAAATAGGTTTTTCCGTTCGGCCCCGTGACCATGGCCTTCGTTTTCTTCGGGCCGGTGATCACGCCGTTCAATCTGAAATCCGAAAGCTGAAACATCTCAAGATCGGTCCTGGGTTTTTCTTTCTGAGAAAGAAAGATCATCGGAACCTGGAACGGATCGCGAAGCGAGCGGATCATGTCCTCGGTCAGGATCGACTCCATCGGCGAGTCGGTCGGCTTGGCCGGAACCGGCGTGGGCGAAGGCGCCGGCACGGCCGCTTGCGCCGAGAGGCCGAAAAACACGGAAAGGAGAATCAGCGCGCTCTTCATTTGCCACCCACCTTGATTCGGTCTTCTTTACTGACGGTGTATTGATAGGCACGAATCGAAAGCTGCGCGGTGAGCTGACTTTTCGCCTTCACGATCTGCGACCCTTGTTCGGGGTGAATCGCGTAGGCCTCGATGCGAAGAATCCGCTGCATCTGCGACACGCGTTGCGCGAACAGCAGAATCTGATGATAACTTCCGCGAACGTCGAGCTTGAATTCCTGTTCAAGATAATACTGTTTCTGAAGCTTCTTTCCGGGCTCGATCTTGTCGACCCGCAGGTCGATTTTCTTCGCTTCGGTGATCAGCAGCTTGATCATGCTGGGGACGTCGAGCGTGTCCGAAAGCGTTCCTTGATATTCGGCAAGTTTTTGCAGCTGAGTCTGAAGTTCGGCCTTCTTCAGTTCGAGCGACTGAACGAAGCGGTTTCCTTCGGCGAGCTTTTTCTTCAAGACTTCGATTTCGCTTTGCTCGGCCGACATCTGAGCCTGGTGCTGGGCGACCGCTCCGTCGGACGCGTAATGGAAGCCGTAAAGCTGATAAGAAAGGTACAGGACGTAGAGGACGAACAAAATCGCGAACGGAAAATTCTTCAGTTTCTCGATCATTCGCGCCTCGCCGAAAGTTCAAACGTCGCCATGCGCTGGCCCGGATCGGCCGCGGTCGACTTCAAGGTGACGTCCTTGTAATAAATCGTTCCCCCGAGTCTGGTCATCAGGTCGCTGACCAAGCTGATGTCGGTGGTGCCGCCCTTCAGGTCGTAAGCGGTTTCGGTCGCCGAAAGATCGGTCAGCCACACCGCCTTCGGCAGCGACTGCGACAGGACGACGAGCGATTTTACCGTAAAATCCCGGCCCAAAATCAGCTTCTCGATCGTCTGGATCTTCGTCCGCAAGATCATCTCGTTACGCTCCAGCTCGGTCTTCACCACTTCGTAACCTTTGATTTTGCGAAGCTCGTTTTGAATGCGCGTTTTTTCCTGATCCAAGGTATTCACTTCTTGTTGCATTTCGGCCAACTTCTGGCCGGTATAATAATCGTAAGCATAATAAGCGCCGACCGAGAGGATCAGCGGGATCAGGATTTTCGCCAGCGCCGTCGTCGTCGCCGAAGCCGCCCCGCCCGACATCAGGCCTCGCAGGGCCGTCATCGTTCCGGTTTTTCCGCCCGACGCGAACGAAGCGGTTTTCGAACCGCCCAGGTAAGATGCTTGTTTTTTCTGCGCGAGATTGATGCGAATCATGCTTTATCCCCCGCGCGAATCGCAAGCCCCATCGGAATGACCGCTTCGGGCGCGATGTCCATCAGAAAATCCTGCTGAAACCGCTTCGCGTCCCCTTGAACGCGCTGGAACGGATTCATCAGCTGGGTCGGAAGCCCGGTGTAATCTTCGATGATCTTCGAAAGATGGACCGCCCGGGCGCCTCCGCCCGAAAGCAGCACGCCCACGATCGGAGGCCCGAGCGACGAAGCCGTGTAGAAATCGATCGATTTTTTCAGTTCCGTTCCGAGCACGTGTCCCATCCGCGCGACGATCTCGCTCACCTCATGCGGCAGGTTGCCTGAAACCTTCAGCGTCTCGGCATCGATGGACGACGGAAGGTTCAGCTCGCGCTGGATCTCTTGCGTGATCATGGCGCCGCCGAAGGCCGCGTCTTTGGTCAAAAACGGCGTTCCGCCCGCGCAAATCACGATTTTCGTGCTGACGGCGCCGACGTCGGCCAACAACATCGCTTCGGTCGTGCTCACGTCGTAATTGTTTTCGTACGCGTTCTGAAGCGCGAATACCTCGGTATCCATCACCTTGACCGACAGATCGGCCTCTTCGATCACGCCCATGTACTGTTCGAGAAAATCTTTCTTCACGGCGACCAGGATCACTTCGACCTGGTTATCCTTCGATTTGCTGATCACTTGAAAATCGATCACGACTTCGCTGATGTCGAAAGGGATGTACTGTTCGGCTTCCCAAAAAACCTGATCCTGCAGTTCTTTCATGTCGGTCACGACCAGGGTCAGGCTCTTGATGATCAGACCGCTGCCCGTCACCGCCGAACACACTTCTTTGGTTTTGATTTGCGCTTGTTCCAGCGCCGCATGGATCGTTTGAACGACTCCGATCGAGTTGACGATCTCACGGTGCTCGGACGTCAGTTCCGGCAAGGGGACGGACGCGTATTTTTCGAGAATCCATTGCGAGGCAGCGCCTTTTTTTTTCTTCCCCAAACGCTTCAGTTGCGCGACCTTGACGGTCGACGCTCCGATGCTCAGACCGACACAACTCCCTCCGCGTTTGAACGAGAAATTCAAACCGGATTTCAGCCTTGCGAGTAAACCACTCCCTGCCCGTCCCTGAGCTGATGCCATTACCCAACCATTTTACAACGGTGCGAAACAGAGTGTCGATAAAAATGACGCTAATTGATGGAAATTTTTGCCGACTCGCCGTCCAGGATCACGTATGATGCGCGATCGAGTCGATGCTCCGTCAAATCTTTGACGGGCGCAATGACGATCACTCGGCGAGGTGAACCCTCTAATCCGTACACCGGATCGAAGCAAATTTGATCGACGACGAGATCCACGTCGAGAGCCTTGGCCTCTTCGGGCGTCAGCACCTTCAAGCGTCCGCCTTCGTTCCGCCACGGATGTTCGTCGATCAGGCTGCCGGATGCTTCATTGCAGTCCTTCAGGATTTCGACCTTCTCGGAACCGTCGGCCAAAAAGGTCAATTGAGCGGCCTTTTTCTCGTGAATCGCGAGGGTTTTCAGTTTTTCGACCTGGACCGAAAGCCGTTGGGCCGCGCGCAGGCTTTTCCATTTCGGCGCGCGCTCGTTCACGACCGGAACCGCGCACAACACCAGAAACAGAATCAAGGCGAGGATCGAGATCGACAGCTTTTTTCGGCGCTCCCGAACCCGGATCTTTTCGTAAAGTTCAAACGTCCGCCATTCTTCTTCTATAGGTTCAACCATTGCGATACCTCAAAGAATAACTCAATCAATGCGCCCGTGACCAAAAAAGGACCGTAAGGGATCGCGGCCCTCAAAAGCGGAACCGACGCCGCCTCGTCGGTCTTCGAAGCTTTCTGCTTTTGCCAGGCAGCGTAGGCCAGGCCTGCGATGCTTCCGATGATCGAACTGAGCAGCAGCGACGTCCAGATGCCGCCCAAGCCCAAAAAGCTTCCGATCGTGCCCATAAACTTGATGTCGCCTCCGCCCAAGCCCACCCGTCCGGTGATTTTTTCGTACGCGATCGCGAAAAGGAAAAAGAACGCGAAACCCGCGAACGACGCGATCACGAGGTGCAAAAAACCCAGACGAAAATCGAAATAAGCCGTCAGCAGGCCCACGGCCCATCCGCCCAGGCTCAGCTCGTCCGGAATGATGCGATGGTCGAGGTCGATGAAGAAAATCGCGATGCAGATCGCGATGAAAAACCAGATTCGAAGCTGGGTCATCACGCCGAACAGCGAAAGGTCGAGCCCGCGCCACGAAAACCAAAAGAGGACGGCCGTGATGAACTCGACCAAGGGATAACGCGCGCTGATGCGAACGCTGCAAGAGGCGCACTTCCCGCGCAAAACGAGATAACTCACGAGCGGAAGGTTGTGATACCAGCGCACCGGGGATTCGCATGCGGGGCACCGGCTTGCCGGACGCACGATCGACTGGTCGCGAGGCAGACGGTAGATCACCACGTTCAGAAAACTTCCCAAAATCAGTCCGAACAGCAGGACAAAGATATTTTCAAAAAGGGACGGCATCATTGAAGGTTCTTCCTGTAAAAAAATGCGTTCCCGATCAGAATAAAGAAAATCGCCCAAAGAAGTCCATAGCCGAATCGCTGCGCCAAACCGCCCCAATGCAGCGGCATCTCGTAATAAACGCGGGTATCGAGCAAAAACCAACGTCCGTCGGGGGTGAGGACGCCCAACGCCTTTTTGATCCAACCCAGGTTCATCAACGCCAACGGCCCGTGATTATGACTGAGAAACAAAAAGGCGAGCGACACCATGATCGTGATTCCCTGACGCAAAAATAACGAAAGCCACAGCGAAAGGGCGGCCACGATCCACGCTTCGACCCAGATTAGCGCCATTTGCTGAAAGAGCGCCCAAGTCGGGTGCCCGCCGGTCAGCTGCAAGCCCAGGCAAAGCACCGCTGTCAGGAGCGCCAGATTCAATCCCAGAAAACCGACGATCCCGCACCATTTGCTGAAATAATAACAAGGCCGCGAAACCGGGCGCGATAACGGCAGATACGCCGTCCGGTCGTCGATTTCCTTTCGCAACATCCGCGCGCCCGCGCTGGCGGCCACCAGGTAAATCGAAAAAGCGTCGATCATCACGCCGAAGTCGAGCATGACGCGATCCTGGTGCCCGAACACTAGCAAGGCGGCGAGGTATCCGAAAAATAGCAAAAAAAGCGCGACAAAAAATACATTATACAGCAAGCGCTCGCGAAGCAGATCGCGAAACGTCTGCCGAGCAATCGCCGCATGGGCCCGAACGAGCCCGCGATTCACGAGCTTCATCGTCCGCCTCCTTTCGCGGTTTCCATCCATTCGCCCTTCGAGCCCAAAAAGCTTTGCATGCCCTGATCGAGCACCAGGATCCGATCGGCCAAGTGCTCGACGTCTTCGAGCGCGTGGGTCGAAAACAAAATGCTTTTTCGCTGCTCTTTCCACCGAAAAATCCGATCGCGAAGCTGCGCACGCGCATCGGGGTCGAGCCCGCTCATGGGTTCGTCCAGAATCAAAAGCCTCGGGTTTCCGAGCAGGGCCTGCGCCAGCATCGCTTTTTGAAGCATGCCTTTCGAAAAGCTGCGCATCGGCTGACGAACCACCGCCTGCAACCCGACTTCGGACGCGACCCGTTCAATCTCGTCATTAAGGCCGCCCGAATCGAAATTTTGAAGATCGCCCAGGTATTTCAAATACGAATGAAGCGATTGCTCCATCGGCAGGTAAGCGCGCTCGGGCACGTAGCCTAGATCCCGCCGCGAAGACGCGTCGAGCGCCGTTTTTCCGAAAAGCGAAATGCGTCCGCGCCGTGCGAATTTGTAGCCCAAAATCAAATGAAACAGGGTCGTCTTCCCGGCCCCGTTGTGACCGATCAAAGCGAACACCTCGCCGGGGTTGACGTCAAAACTGACGCCGCGAAGCGCGGGCTTGTTCCCGAACGAAAAAGAAACGTCTTGAACCGAAAGCGGGAGAACGCGTTCACTCATATCTTTTCAGCATCTCTCGGTATTTTTCGCGAACGGTGTCGTCGTTCGCATGTTCGATCAACAGGCGCAGGGTTTTTTGCGCGAGGATTTTTTCAGAGCCTTCCTTCTGAAGCCACGATTGCATCCCGATCAGATAAGAGGGCGCATGCGGCACCTTTGCAGCGCGAAGGTAAATCTCTTTCGCCCGGGCCCAGTCGTTCAGCTGAAAGGCGTAAACGTTGGCAAGAAAGAGATAGAGCGTGTATGGATGGGTCCAGAACTTCGGAGGCGCCGAGCCGGACTCGTAAACGTTGATTCCTTTGTTTAGAATTTCTTGAGCGGCATCGGCAGACTCATAGAAAAAAAAGAACAAAACCCCGCCTTGCTCGTATAACTCGTAAAAATTCGGATCCAGGTCGGTCGCCAGACGATAGAACTCGCGCACTCCCGGCAATGTTGCCGGAGTATAACGAGCCGAGCCGATGCCTTGAATGGTTCGGATCCAAAGTCCGTCAACCGCTGCAGGCCAGAAGCCGGCGGTCACGAATTGAAAAAAGGGCGCGCTCAACCGATAGGGTGGAGCACTCAATGAAGGCTGTTGAGAAAACTGGACCCTTCCGGCCAGCCAAAGGCAAAGGGCGCCCGCAATTGCAGCGACAAAAGCCTGGCGATGAAAAAAAAGCCGTGAATCCATAGCAGTTAATGTATACTATTCTTAACGGAGTAAACTAAGAAATTTAAGTCAGTCAATCAGTTCGTTCAGGAGAGGGGCCTTATGAAAAAGTTCTTTAAACTCTCGCAAGAGGGTTTCACACTGGTGGAATTGATGATCGTGGTTGCGATCATCGGCATTTTGGCGACGATCGCCGTTCCTCAATATCAGAAATTCGAAGCAAAAAGCCGTCAGACCGAAGTGCGTCTCGCATTGGGCGCGATTCACACGGTCGAAAACTCGTTCGCAGTCGATCACAATTCGTTCAGCGGATGTCTGGGAAATATCGGTTACTCGCGCGACGGAACGAAATTTTATTATACGGTCGGATTCAAAACCGGAATCATCGGTGCCACCGTCTGCGGTCCGACGGGCGCGACGACCAAATGTAACACTTACGAATGGAAAGCGAACTTGAACACCGACGGAACCATTGCCGGTTACGACGCCGCAGCCAGCTGCGACGACGGAGAAAGCGTTTCGTACTTTACCGCGAATCAAGGAACGGGGGGAGCTGCCGCCGTGACTAAAAACTCCGACTTGACCAGTACCAATAAAGTCACCACCGCGGTTGCAACCGACTCATTTACCGTGGGTGCCGTCGGAAACGTCTATAAGGATTACAAAGACACCTGGTCGATTGATCAGAACAAAAACATGCTCAATACGCTTTCGGGCTTAAACGCAGCGCCGTAGGGCAACCCTCTGATGTTTTCTCTTCACGGCTCGGTCATCGTATGACCGGGCCGTTTTTTTTTACGATCTTTTTCTCAATCTCGACTTTTGATATTCAAGCACATATTTCAGCGAGCTTTCCCAAACTCGACCTTTTTTACGTGCTTTCAACAGGCCCTTACGAGCCAGAAGATTCAGATATTTCGCGGAATAAGACGTCTTTTTCTCCAGTTTTGAAAAAGGGAGTAATTCTTCGTCCGCGTTTCGCGTACCGAAAACGGCCTTCAGATAAATATCCAAGCTTCTCTCGACCGATTGGGCAATCAATTGAATCAACGGATGATCATCCTCACGATCCGCCATTTCCAAGCATTCATAGTATTTCTTGCGATCTTGTTTTAAAATTACCGCCAACGGATACCCTGCGCGCATCAAGAAAATGTTCATCAGCAATCGACCGGTTCGCCCGTTGCCATCAATAAAAGGATGAATATGAACAAACCGATGATGCACGCGAGCGGCCAATTCGATCGGATGCATTTTCTTTTCGCGGTTCTTAATCCATGCGATCAAAGCGTCCATCCTTTGCGCAACTTGATATCCGGGCGGGGGCTCGTGTGAGGAACCTAAAATTTGCACGTCCGATTTTCGAAAAACGCCGGAATTCCGTTCGGTATCCTTCACCACCAGAGCATGAAGCTCGCGGATCAAATGATTGGAGATCGATATCCGGCGATTCTGATCCACCATTTCAAATAAAAATTGAATGGCTTCACTATGATTCTTCGCCTCCAGGTGATCCTTTAAACCCTTTCCTTTGATAGTGATTCCCTCATGAAGGACCAAGTGGGTCTCCTTCAAAGTCAACCGATTGCCCTCGATCGCATTTGAATGGTAAGTCATTTCGAGATTCATTTGCTCACGAAGCCGCTCCAGGACGATAGATCGAAATGGCCGATGGCGGTTTAGCTCTTTCAGCTCCTGATCAATTCTCTTTATCAGCCGGCTCAAGGGATTCATTTCCTTAATATGGTATATATCGATTTTTTAGTCTATACCATATTAAGGATTTCGGGCTATTTCAGCAACTCTTTCGCTTTTTCTTCGTCGTTCTTGGTATAAAGCAACGCTTCGCGACGGTAAAAAGCGCGCACGTCTTCGAGCACCTTTTCAAGGCCGACCGGGCCCAACGCGAAATTCGGACGCAATACCAATTCACGCGGTATCCCCGCCTGCTTACGAACGGCCGCCACCATTTCGGGCGGAAGCGTGCTCACCTGAATCGTGTCCTTGGTTTCGAGCGTCACCACTCGTTCCATCACGTTTTCAAGTTCGCGGACGTTACCGGGCCAGCGGTGGTTCAAAATCACTTCGAGCGCCTCGGGCGAAAAGCCCTTTAGGCTGCGTTTTTGCTTTTCATTGAATTTTTTCAGAAAAACGTCGGCCAAAATTTCGATATCGCCCGCGCGCGAACGCAGCGGCGGCGTTTCGAGCATGATCACGTTCAGCCGGTAATAAAGGTCTTCGCGGAAAGTTCCGTTCTTCACCGCTTCTTCGAGGTTCTTGTTCGTGGCGGCCACGATGCGAACGTCGATTTTGATCGTATCGTTCCCGCCTACGCGGCGGATCGCGCGGTCTTGAAGCGCGCGAAGCAACTTCACCTGCATCGTCAGCGGCAACTCGCCGATCTCGTCCAGAAACAACGTCCCGCCGTCGGCGGCTTCGAAAAGTCCGGGCTTGTCGGCAACCGCTCCGGTAAAGCTTCCTTTTTTGTGTCCGAACAATTCGCTTTCGATCAAGGTCTCGGGGATCGCCCCGCAGTTCACGGCGATGAAGACGTTGTCTTTCACCGGGCTTAAATCATGGAGCGCGCGCGCGACCAGCTCTTTTCCGGTTCCGCTTTCGCCGATGATGAGAATGTTCGTCTTCGAGGCGGCCACCCGCTCGATCATTTTTTTGAGCGACTGCACCTGCGGTGAACTTCCGATGATCGGTCTTTTGATTTCGTCGATTGCTGCCATGATTCTATTGCCCCTGATTTCCGGCCATTTGAAAGATCGGCAAGTACATCGAGATCATCAGACCGCCCACGATGCCGCCCAAAAAGACGAGCATGAACGGCTCGATCAGTTTCATCATGCCTTGAACGGCGCTTTCGACCTCTTCTTCGTAGAAGTCGGCCACCTTTTCAAGCATTTTGTCCATGTTCCCGGTGTTCTCGCCGACCGAGGTCATCTGGGTTGCCATCTTCGGAAAAATTTTCTGTCTCTGCATCGCATTCGCGACCGATGAACCGAGCTCGACTTCTTTTTTCATCTGCGCCACCGCGTCTTCAAAAGCGACGTGCTCGGACGCGGCCCTGCAAATTTCGAGCGAATCGACCATCGGAACCCCCGAGGCGAGCAAGGTCGACAAGGTTCGCGCGAATTTCGCAACCCCGCTTTTGACGATCAGATTGCCGAAAAGCGGGAGCTTCAAAAGCGCCTTTTGAAAGATGACGTGCCCCTCGCGGGTTTTCAAGTAAGAACGGATCAGAAAGGTGCCCACGACCGCGGCCACGACGACGTACATGAAATTATGGGTCATCCAGTGGGAAAGGTTAATCACGAACTGGGTCGGAGCCGGCATGGTCCCGCCGCTGCCCACGATCATCTCTTCGAATTTCGGAATCACCATCGTCAACATCAACGTCACGACGGCCGTCGCGATCACCAGCACCGCGATCGGATAAGTCATCGAGCTTTTGATCAGTTTTTTCAGCCGATACGAGTTTTCAAGGTACTTCCCCACCCGCTTCAGCATCACATCGAGCGTTCCCGAGCTTTCACCCGCGCGGATCAGCGAGACGAACACGCGCTCAAAGATGCGGGGATAGGCGGCGAACGACTCCCATAAAAAACTTCCGGCCTTGATCCGCTCGCGCGAGGCGCCCAGCACCGACTTCAGCGTCGAATTTGTTTCTTGATCGTAGAACAAGTCGAGCGCCTGAACGAGCGGAACCCCCGAAGTGATCATCACGTGCAGCTGACGAATGAAGTTGAGCAGCCGGTCCATCGGGACGGTACTCGATCCGCCCATGAGGTTTTTAAGATACGCGCCGATATCCACCTGAGCGATCGAAGCCTTGGCGATCTTGACGGGGCGCAAACCTTGGCCCCGCAATGCCATCCGAAGCTCGCCTTCGTTGGCGGCCTCCATCTTTCCTTCGATTTTCTTGCCGCTCCGGTCGGCAGCGACGTAGGTATATTCAGCCACGTTTTTTCCTTAACTCCAACTTACACCATTTTCTGCAATTCATCCGGCAAAAGGCTGTACATGAGCGCGTCGCCTTTGGTCAGGCTTCCTCTGCGCACGAGATCGGCCAAAGCCTGATTCATCGTCTGCATGCCGGTTCCGCCCTGACCCGATTGCATCACACCGTAAATTTGGTGAATTTTATCTTCTCGGATCAGATTGCGGATCGAAAGATTCGGGATCATGAGTTCGATCGCGGCCGAACGTCCGGGTTTGTTCGAATTCGGAACGAGTTGCTGGGTCAGCACCGCGGTCAAGGTCGCCGCAAGCAGCTGTCGGATCTGCGGCTGTTGGTGCGCCGGAAATACGTTGATGATCCGAGCGATCGTCTGCACGGCGCTGTTGGTGTGCAAGGTTGCGAAGACCAAGTGGCCCGTCTCGGCCGCCGTCATCGCCATCTCGATCGTTTCCAAATCGCGCAACTCGCCGACTAAAATATAATCCGGATCCTGCCGCAAGGCGTGTTTCAAGGCATCATGAAAGCTATGCGTATCGGCCCCGACCTCGCGCTGGTTGACGATGCAGCTTTTGTGGGTGTGCACGAATTCGATCGGATCTTCCATCGTGATGATGTGCCCGTTTTCTTCGCGGTTCAGGTAATCGATGATCGCGGCAAGCGACGTCGATTTACCCGAGCCGGTCGGCCCGGTGACCAGAAACAGACCGTTGGGCTGGCGCACGACTTTTTTGATGACTTCAGGAAGCTTCAGGTAGTCGAAATCGGGAATCTCGACCGGAATTTTCCGAAACACGGCGCCCATGCTTCCGCGCTGATAAAAGAGGTTTCCCCGAAAGCGGGCCACGTCTTTCACGCCGAACGAAAAATCGAGTTCGTGGTTGGCTTCGAAAATTTTTTTCTGTTGTTCGTTCAGGATCTCGAACAGAAGTTCTTTGATCACTTCGGGCGTAAGCGGATCGGACTTCGCCTTGAACAAACGTCCGTGAATCCGAAATTGCGGCGCCGTTCCCGACGAGAGATGCAAATCTGAAGCATCTTGCTCGACCATCGCCCGTAATAGTGTTGTCAAGGTCAGCTTTGCCATGAGTCCTCTGTTTCAATCAGGTTTCCGACGTCATCGAGATCGCTTCTTCGACCGAGGTTCGGCCTTCGATCGCTTTTCTGAGCGCCGAAATCCTCAAGGTCTGCAGCTGAAACTGCTGAATCGCCGCGCGCTTGATCTCGATTGCGTTTCGTCCTTCCAAGGTCATTTCTTTCAAGACCTGGTTGTAATCCAAAACTTCGTAAATCGCGACCCGGCCCTTATAGCCGGTGTTGTTGCATTCGTTGCATCCGCGCGCTTTGTGGAATCGCGCCTTGTCGGCCATCTCTTTGATACCCATTTGTTCGAGCTGCGCGTCCGGCAGCACCACGGGCTCTTTGCAATGGTTGCAAAGCGTGCGAAGCAAGCGCTGAGCGATGATCGTGTTCACCGAGGCCGTCACCAAGAACGGTTCAAGCCCCATGTTCACCAAACGGGTGATGGTCGAAACCGTATCGTTGGTGTGCAAGGTCGAGAGCACCAAGTGACCGGTCAACGCGGCCTGCACCGCGACCTCGGCCGTTTCGAAATCGCGAATCTCTCCGACGAGCACGGTATCCGGGTCTTGGCGAAGGAGCGACCGAAGCGAACTGGCGAACGACAGCCCGACGTCTTTGTTGATCTGAACTTGGTTCACGCCTTCGAGGTTATACTCGACGGGATCCTCCACGGTCGAAAGATTGTCCGAGACCTGATTCAATTCCATCAGCGCCGAATAGAGAGTCGTCGTTTTACCCGATCCGGTCGGCCCCGTGACGAGCACCATTCCGTTCGGAGCCGCGATCCCGTGCTTGAAAATTTGCAGCTGATGCTCTTCGAAGCCGAGCTTCTGCAAATCGAGCTGAAGGTTGCCCTTGCTCAAAATCCGCAGCACCACTTTCTCGCCGAACAAAGTCGGAAGCGTATTGACCCGGAAATCGACTTCTTTTCCGCCCATTTTAATTTTAATCCGTCCGTCCTGCGGCACGCGCGACTCGCCGATGTCCATGCGGGACATGATCTTGAAGCGCGCGATCACCGCGCGTTTCATTTCGAGCGGGATGTGGGTCACGTCGACGAGCGTGCCATCGATCCGAAGTCGGACGCGAAAATCTTTTTCGTAAGGTTCGACGTGGATATCGCTCGCTCCGCGGCGGATCGCTTCGGTCAGGACTCCGTTCACGACCGAAATCACGGGGGCGTCGTCGCCGCTCGCGGTCGCGTTCACTTCATGAACTTGATGCTGCTCGATCTGTTGGATCTCTTCCTGACCTTGAGACGCCTCTTTCGTTTCCTTCTTGAACTGTTCGAGGGCCTTACCCAGGTTTTGGGTCCCGCCGTAATACTTCATCATCGCCTGATCGAAGGCGGTGAAAGTCGTGAGCACGGCTTCGACGTTCAGCTTGGTCGCAAACTTGATGTCTTCGAGCGCGCCCAGATTCGTCGGATCGGGAATGGCGACGACCATGATCCCGCGATTCATCTGAATCGGAATCGCCTGGGTTTTTCGGGCGACGTCGGGCGAGACGAGCGAGACGACCTCGGGCTTCACCTCGAACTTCGCGAGGTTGATACTTTGCATGGAAAATTTTTGGCTGAGAAAGTAAACCAACTTCGATTCGGAGAGCGCCTTCTTCTCGATGAAGGCACGAATGGCATCGCCGTTCGAACGGAAGATTTGCTCGGCTTCCTGATGTTGGTTTTGAGTAATCAAACGCTCTTTAAATAAAAGCTCGACGAGTTTACGCGACATTATTTTCAGTGTAATGCGATCGATTTTTTATAGCAATAATATTGATTTAGCCAAAATGACGTCGCTGCGAATTTGCGCCTTCAGCTCGTCGATCGACGCGAATTTCTTTTCCTCGCGCAAGTACCGGTGAAACCGCACTTCGAGCACCTCTCCGTACAGATCAAAGGTTTGATCGAGAATGTAAGTCTCGACTCTGAGCGGGATCAGCCCTAAATTCGGCTCGTCCTGGTGAAAGGTCGGGCGCTTTCCGATGTTGGTCACGCTCGGATAGACCTGATTACGCCAAAAAACTGACGTCGCATACACGCCGGGCAGCAACGGAAACTTCTCTTCGCATCGCATGTTCGCGGTCGGAAACCCGATGGTCCGTCCCCGATGGTCGCCGTGAATGACCTCGCCCCGGTAAAAAAACGGGTGGCCGAGCAGCCGCGCCGCCGATTCGAGGTCGCCGCGCGCCAGCTCTTCGCGAATTCGCGAACTGGAGACCGGGGCTCCGTCCATCATCACCGGCTTCACGAGGTCGGGGGTCGTGCCCGTCTGAGCACAGTACTCGCGCAGGGTCTCGGTCATGCCTTCGCGCTTGTGCCCGAAGGCGAAATCTTCGCCGACAACGACCACTTTCGCGTGCAGGCGGTTTTTCAGGATCTCGAAAAAAAAGTCATGGGCCGAAGTCGTCGCGAACGCGTGGTCGAAGGGCTCTTCGACGCAGTAATCGATGCCGAGTTTTTCAAGTTGCCGGCGCTTCTCTTCGTAAGTCATCAGCAGCTTCAGCGACGAAAGTGGTTTTAATTCGAGGGTCGGATGCGGGTTGAAGGTCAAAACGACGGTCGGAATTCCGAGTTTTTGGGCGTGTTTTTGGGCCGTGTTCAAGATCGATTGATGCCCAAGGTGAACGCCGTCGAAATTCCCGATCGCGACCACGGCTTGAGCGGGATAATGGGAGTCGATCGTGCGGGTTCCAAAGTAGGTTTTCATTTTTAAGAGGCCATTTCAAATTTGGTGCGCCCGGAGGGACTTGAACCCCCACGCTTTTGGCACCAGATCCTAAGTCTGGCGTGTCTGCCAATTCCACCACGGGCGCACAATATAAAGGGACTTTAAGAAAAATTACTTTCGATTTCAATTCTTTTCACCCGTCCGGTTGCCATTTGGCAACAAAAGTCATGTTTTAAATTATTTAAATGTATTTATTCAATGGGGCTCATTGAATCGACATGCAACCTGACATCATCGTTTACCAAATGCCCGACCTGATTTACAATGTGCGTCATGTTTTGCCGCCGTATCTCATTGATCGTCATTTGTGGTCTGATTGCATCGCTGCTTCCGTCTTCTTCACCCGCGCAGACGCGAAAAAACAATTATATTAAAAGAGACATCGTTCAAGCCCGTTACGGCGATCAACAACGCCAAGCCTGGGTCAAGAAGGCCTATCAGGCCAAAAAGGAACTCGACCGGAAGATCATCGGCCAAGAACGGAACACCTTCGCCCTTCAAGAAGCGCTCATCCAATACGGAGAATCCTTCGGCACGCGGACGCGCGAGCCCGTCGCGCTCCACTTTATCGGACTTCCGGGAATCGGCAAATCGGCGCTCGTGAACGAACTGACGCAGCAAGGTTTTTTGGTCAAAACTTTCAACATGCAAAATTACGACGCCAGCAAAAATAGCCGCGTGGGGGATTTCGGGCCGCAATTTTCGTCTTCGACGAATTGGATAAAATCCCTGAAATCACCGAAAGCGGCGAAATCACCCAGCCCGCGATCGGTCTGCTGAACGACATTCTGACCGACGGAAAAGTCACCGTCTGGGGTCAGGAACTCAATCTCAACAACGTGCTGATCATCACCACCATGAACTTCAGTCCGAGCGAAATCAGCTATTACGCCAACGAAGTTCTGAAACAACCCAAAAGCTATTACGATTTTTCTCCCGATGACTTCAAGGCGTTCGACGATTGGCTCAGCAACACCCCTGGCGCGCGCTATGCGGTCCTTTCCCGCCTCTTTCGCACGAACACGGTCAGCCGCCTTGCGCCCAACACGAGTATTTTCAAACCGCTGACCCGCGAGGACTACGCGAAGATCACCCTTTCGAACATCCAAAGCTCGATTGCGCGCATCAGCCAAGACGGAAAGGGCGCCAATCGCATTACGCCTTCGTTTTCGGATGCCTTCGTCGACTATTTGAACAATCTGACGATGGTTCCCTCATCGGGCGCGCGCGAAACGGTGTTCCGCGTGGATCGGTTGACCGATCAGTTGATCGGCTTTGCCGCAAAATTCCAGGATTCTCAATCCAAAAACACGCTCGACCTTCCCCGCAAGGTTCATCTCGACGTCAAAGACGGCAAGGTGCTCGTGACCGTGACTCCTCAAAAGATCAAAGGTAAAGAGATGATCGATCTCGATCCGTTCAGTTTCGAGGTCGCCTACCGTCCCGACGTGCGCCTCTTCGATCGGCCGACCTTGATTCAGGCCCAAGCGCCGCCGGTAAAAGCGCCGGCTAACCGCGAAAAGCCGATCACTCGCAAGCAAATCCTCGCGTCTCGCTTTCCGAAGAGCGCTGCTCAGACCAAAGGCTTGGCGAAAAAGCTCGATCAGTCCGTCATCGGACAAAACATGGCCAGCCAGTACATCGAAAGCGAAATGAACAAGTACATGGGAAGAACCGGGCCTGCGCAAAAAGAGCCATCCTTTACCTTTATTGCGGGTTTTCCGGGCATCGGAAAGTCCATGATCGTCAACCAAACTGCCGAAACGCTCGGGCTTCCGGTCGTCCGGATCGGAATGCAGCAGTTCACCGGCGATTCGATCGACGCGGTTAACCAATTCGTTTCCGAGCTCTCCGAAAAAATCCGATCCGTCCGGGCTCAGGCACCCGGCGGAAAGTTCATTCTTCTGATCGAAGAGATCGATAAGATCTACGAGGTCAACCCTCAAAACGGAGCGATCGTGAACCGTCCGGTCATGGGAATGATCAAGGACCTACTCGCCGAAGGCCAGCTCAACGTGAAAGTCCAACAAGGCGGAAATTATTTCGAACAAAAGACGATCGACATTCGCGACGCTTATACCTTCGTGACGATGAATTTCGGCGCGGACCTCTTCGGATTCAAAGCCGATCCGCGCATGACCAGCGCGCAAGACATGTTGAACACCTGGGCGCGTCTTTCGACCCGGCCGGCCGATCTTAAGAACGTTCTGGGTAAGCTCTTCCTACCCGAAACCATCAGCCGCGTCATCTCGAATTTCGTCATCATGAAACCGCTCGCGCTGAAGGATTATGCGAAACTCATCGACGGAGTCGTCGCTCAGACCTACTCGGAGCGGCTCTTGGACGGCGACGGAAATTTCGCTTCTCAGATCAACATTCAATTAAGCGCCGAATACAAACGCTATCTTTTGAACGAGACCGTGATTCCGTCCGAAGGCGCGCGCTATACCTCTCTCAAATCGCGAAGCATGGTTCTGTACGACATCGAACATGCCTTGAATCAGATCAAGCGGAACTCTAAATTCGCGACCTCGCCGTTCATTCTGACCCTCGATTACCTTCCGAAATCGGAAGCGATCGTTTATCGCATGAAAAACCCGAAAACCGGCCAAACCGAGACGCTCGGAAAGCGGAAGATCACGCTGACCTTCCCTCGCCCCGAAGCGAACGGATATCTGGGCTCGTTCCGAAGCCTCGTTTCGGTGCACGAGTTCGGCCACGCGTATGCCGCGATCCGAACGGGACTGCGCTTCGAACTGGCGACCGTGATTCCGCCCGAAACGGGCACCGGCGGATACGTGAAGTTTCTCGATAACGGAATGTCGGCCCGTGCCCAAGTCGCTCGTCTGTATTCGGCGCTCGCGGCGCGCGTGATGGAGCGAATCTTTTTCAGCCCGAACCCACAAAGCGCCGAGAGTGTGCTTGACGTCTCCACCGGCGCGTCGGGCGACATCCAGCAGGCGACCAAGCAGCTCTACCAGATCATTTACGAACTGGGCTTCGACCCGAACGGCGGCACGATCAGTCGGGTCGGTCCTACCTCGCAGCCTTACGCGAAGTTCGAAGATCTTCCGGCCTGGCAGATCGATGCCTTGGGTAAAATCATGCGTCGGATGGAAAATCAGATCATGAACGACTTCCTGAGCGCTCACGACGTCGCCTGGTATCGCGAAAAAATCGGCGAGTTCGGCCGCGCCGGAACGCTATACGAAGAAGCGTTCTATCAGTTGATCGGATATCCGTATCCGGGCGAAGGCTCGGGGTTTTTGGGCGACAACTCAACCATTCAAGAGACGTTGAAAGGCGTTATCGATCCGAGCAATCCGGTGGCGAAAGCGGCTCGCAGATACCTTCAAGGCAACACCCGCACCACCGCAAAGGAAAACATGGATCGTTACCTCGAAGCCTTCATGCAGGCCTTGCAAGAGGAATTGCATACGATGAACTGCAATACTCTTTTGGGGGGAGCGAAGTAGCTTGTGATCAATGAAACCCCGCCGTCTCAACGGAAGGCTTCGCTTCGGGCTCTTTTAAAACGAACGGCGCCATTTCGGATTCAGTCGTCTTGCCCAAATTTTTGCCTGCGATATTCAGGCGAATCGAACAGTTGAAATCATCAACGATGTGGCCTTCCGAATCGGTGTTGATGTGGTAACACATCGAAGCGCCACCGTCTTCGGCCAGATACTTGAATTCTCCGCGAGTCTTGCCCGACCACTCACCCTGAACCGGATCGCCCGTTAAAACCTGATACAACTCCTGCGCGGGCTTTCCCGTGCAGATCATCACCAAGTATCGCGAATCTTTCGGCTCGGGTGACGGTGCGTCCGATACTTGAAAAATCGGATTCTCCTTATCGAGCGCTTGCGCCAGACAAGCCTTCACTTCTTTCGGACCGGCATACGCCTCGCCCACCCAAAGAAGAAGACTGAGAACCAAAATCGAATATTTCCATGTACCGTTCAGCATCACCTTTCGGATCGGTAAACCTAAAAACTTTCTTGATGATCATTTTTTGACGGAGTCGCGCTCCACTCCCCCCGATTGCTTTTGAGCGCATCGATCGTCCAGAGCGAGTTGGAGTGCCCATCCTGCGGATCGAGCGACTGCAGGTAAGTGATTCTCAAGCACACACTTCGCGCGCGCGAAGGCCCTTCAAGTTGAGTCAGCGCTTGCCAACGCGCGAAGGTCTGATCGCCGTCGCCTTCAAAATCGCCGCTTAAGGTGATCTCGTATTCTTGATCGGGGGTCAGCACCTCGATCTCGGGCATCGACACCATCTCGCCCCGATCCAGCACCTCGCTTTGTGCTACCGTCACCTGCTCGGCCGGAACACACAGCCATTTTTGCACCGACGGTTCTAACAACGCCGCGTTTTCAACGTGCGGTTTGGGGCGCCCATTCGTGATTTGCGCGTCTGTTATCTGAGCATCCGCTATTTGTGCGTCGCTGGCATGCCAGCAGGGGTTCAGCAAAAAAAACATCGCGGCCAAGCCAAAAACTCCTAAAACCTTCCGAAAAGCGGGATTCCGATTCATTCTTCACCTCGTTTCCTGAATTTCATTATACCGAACAAAATACGAACAATCCACTTTTTTAAAAAACCGAGCTATGCTAAGGTAAACCCATGACCGACCCTTGGTACAAAACTTCCTTTACTTACTCGCCATTAGGCCGCGAACTCAAAGTCCGCGTGCCTCACGATGTTTTTTCTACGCAGCGGATCGACGAGGGAACGCTGCTTTTGCTGGAATCACTTCCATCAGCGGCGGTAGAAAGTAAAAGCCCGAAAAAAATTCTCGACGTGGGATGCGGTTACGGCGCCTTGGGATTGCCCATCGCCGCGCGCTTTCCCGAAGCGCAACTCGATCTGATCGACCGCGATCTGTTAGCGGTCCATTACTCGGCCGAGAACGCGCGCGAAAACGAACTGACGAATGTTCATGCTTTCGGAAGTTTAGGATTTCAAAGCGAGTCACTTCAAAAGGCTCAACCGACCTACGACTGGATTCTTTGCAACGTTCCCGCTCGGATTGGAACCCCATTTATTGAAACCCTCATTACGGAAGGACGCCAGCGATTAACCCCGGGGGGCGAACTCCGCGTGGTCGTTATCCGCGATCTTGGGCCTGTTCTGCTGGAGCTGAAAGAAAAACATCAATGGCCGCTTACGGAATCCGCGCGTGGCCCACGGCATGTGGTTTTTTCAATCAACGCCGATTCGCCCAAAGAAGCATCACCTCCCAAAACATCCGAGGCGCTTTATCTGCGCGACCAAGTGCAGATTCAAGACTCGCTTACCGGGCACCAGCTTCTGCTCGATCGTCCGTTTGATCTGGGCGGTGACGATCAAAAACGTCTGCGTTCAGGTTTGCCCGTATTCATCGACGCGCTTCCTCGCTCGTCGGCACCGCACACAATTCTGTGCTTCCGCTGCGGTTACGGCGCACTTCCGCTCCTCGCGCGCACGCGCTGGCCCGAAGCGCAGGTCGTCGCAGTCGATCGTGATTTGTTGGCAACGACATTTACCCGGCACAATGCCGCCCGCTTGAACCTCGGCGGCGAAAAACTCGATGTGCGCGAAAATTATCATTTTCCGAACGTGATTGCTCCGACAGAACATTTTGATCTAATTTTGGGCGAACTCTCGCCCTCAGCCGATCGCGCGGTCGCACTTGCCGAAATGCACGCCATCGAAGCAATTCTAGCCCCTGGCGGCCAGGCCTTGATTCTTTCACTCGATAAACTGAACGATTGGATTCAAGCCTTCTCCGAAAAAAGCAAACTCGGCATTCACAAGGTGCTCACTCGCGAGGGTTACACCGTCACTCGACTTTCCAAATAATTGCTCATGAAGCAGCAAAGTAAAGGGCGCGGCGCGCTCACGAATCCCACCGGTCGTTTTGAATCGCAAACTCGCGAAATCGACGAATACGTTCAAGAGCGCCCGCCCGAAGCGATGATGGGCGACGACGAAACGGGTGAAGCCCTCGTGCGCACGCAGTTCATCGCCGAAAACGCGCGCTCGATCCTCGTCAAAAACGAAAGCCCTGATATTCCGTTCTCATACGGCATCAATCCGTACCGGGGATGCGAGCACGGCTGCATCTATTGTTATGCGCGCCCTTATCACGAATATCTGGGCCTCTCGCCCGGGGTCGACTTCGAGACTCGCATTTACTACAAACAAAATGCGCCCGAGTTGCTACAAAAAGAACTGCTTTCTCGCTCATGGACTCCGCAGATCATCCACCTCAGCGGCATCACCGATTGTTACCAGCCGGGCGAAAAGCGGTTCGAACTCACCCGGCGATGCATCGAAATCCTGACCGAGTTCCGCAATCCTTTTACCATCATCACCAAAAACCGGCTCGTCACGCGCGACCTCGACGTGCTTCAACGAGCGGCCTCGATGAATCTCTGCTCGGTCATGATCTCGGTCACGTCGTTGAGGCCCGAAATCACGGCCAGAATGGAGCCGCGCACGTCTCGCCCGCAAGCGAGGCTCGAAACAATTCGTTTGCTCGCGGAAGCCGGCGTTCCGGTCGGAGTCATGGTCGCGCCCGTCATCCCTGGACTGACCGATCACGAAATGCCCGCAATCTTAAAGGCCGCAAGCGAAGCCGGCGCCGAACGTGCGGGCTACACGATCGTGCGTCTGCCGTATGGCGTGAAGGATTTATTTCGCGAATGGGTCGAAACGCACTTCCCCGACCGTTACGAAAAAATCGTCCACCGCATCGGCGAAATGCGGGGCTTTACCCGCAAGGAAGCCGAAGCCGGGAATCTCTACCGCTCGTCCTTCAAAAAGCGGATGAGCGGCGAGGGCATTTTCGCCGAGCAGATGAAATCGGTTTTTACGCTCTACACTCAGAAATTCGGCTTAAATAAAAAAAGTGTTCGGTTTTCGGCCGAACACTTTCGAAGAATTGAAAATCGCGATCAGTTCGAACTATTCGAGTAACCGGCGCTCTAGCGACGACGTCCGAACAACCGCAACAAGCTCAAAAACAAGTTGATGAAATCGAGGTACAATGCGAGTGCGCCGTAGATCGCAAGCTTGCGGTCGGATTCCGTTCCCGCAAAGCCGGGACGGTGCAAAGATTTAATTTTTTGCGTGTCATACGCGGTCAATCCCGAAAAGATCAGAACGCCGATCACTCCGGCCGCCATACTGGCGCCACTCGACATCAGGCTCGGGAAGAACATCGACAGCACTGAAAAGCCGATCAGCCCGAACAATCCCATCATGCAGAACGAGGCGATCGGGCCCAGATCTTTTTTCGTGACGAAGCCGAAAGCGCTCAAGCCCGCGAACGCGAAGCCGGTCAACAAGAACATCGACAGCAGCGAATCCTGCGCGTAAACCAAAAAAATCGACGAAAGCGTGACGCCCGTCAATGCTGCGTAAGCGAAGTAAATAAATCCAGCTGCCAACGCGCTCAAACGATTGATCGCCGCCGAAAGCACGATCACGGCTCCGAATTGCAGGATGACGAGCATCCAAAACAAGCCGCGGTTCGTGAAGATCGTTTCCACGAGCGCCGGACTCGACGAGACCTGCCACGCGACCAGGCCGCTCATGGCGATTCCGAGCATCATCCAGCCGTACACGCGGCTCATGAAGCGGGCGATTTCACTCATTTCAATGGAGCGCGGCTCAATCCGCGCATTCGAACGGTATTCCATAACGATCTCCTTGTGCCTTTCATTCTAGCACATTTTCAGATTCGTGAGTAAACTTGCTTTCACGAGCATGTTTGCGCTTCTTTTGATTCTTTTCGCCAATAACGCATCCGCACAAGTGCAGGGAATTCCTTATCCCCAGCGCTTCTATCCCTATCAAGGATGGGGAGCGATCGTTCGCGGCGATACCAACACGATCGGCATGGCGGGCGCGACCGTCGCACTTCCGAACACCATCAGCGCGGTCGAATCGAACCCCGGCGGTTTGGCCATGACCCTTCCCAGCGTCTCGGCACAAATCAACTCTTACAGCATTCAACAACCCGAACTGAACCGAAGCGCCGATGCGATCAAAGAATATCAATGGGGCCTCGGGGCCAATCTTCCGCCCTGGGGTTTTGCGCTTTCTTATTACTCTACCGCCTCTGAAAAAGTGGGATCGTCCGAAATCAACATCCGTCAATTCCGTCTGGGCGTGGGGCGGCTGCTCAGTCAGCGCCTCGCGGTCGGTTTCAATTTCGAGATCCACAAGGCCGATCGCGAGTTCGGCGGCAACACCTACAACGCCGGCAAAATCGGATGGCGCTTCGGCGCGCTTTACAAGTTAAAGGACCATTGGATTTTAGGCGCAAGCTACGCCCCGGCTCTGATCATCGACGCCGGAGCCGAAGACACGCCCTCGTCGGGGTTCAATCAGGCCATCCTCGAGCCTCAAATTATTTCGTTCGGCGTGGGATATCTGCCGAATCGCTTTTTCAAAGCGGGGTTCAGTGTTCTCGCCGTCGGCGGAACGGACCACACGGCCTTGCTGTTCGATCAAAACATTCCTTACGGCCAAAGCTTCACGCTCCAGCCCCGGGTCGGCGCAAGCTACGTTCTTGCCGAATACAACTGGATCAAAGCCGAATTCGCGGCAGGGAGTTACCTCGAAGTTTCGCGGATCGGCGGCCAGTCGGATCGCCTGCACCTGACCTTCGGCCTGGAAGTGAACCCCTGGTTCATCAACACGGGGGTGGGCAGCGATCTTGCTTCTCATTACAAAAACTTTTCGGCGTCGCTTGGCATCGACATCGTCCGCACCGCGCGTTTCTTCGGGATCATCCCGAAAGATCCGGTGCCGCCGTATCAAGGTGTCCTGCCTTCGATGACTCGGATCTCGAACGACGGATTGCCCTCGGGCTTCACTCAAGGCGAAAAGCAAAAAATCGCTCAGCCAAGTGTCAAGGATGTGCAAAAAATCATTGAGCAGATTCCCGCGCGTGTTCGCGAGAAAATCAAGCATAGGTGAGCCGTACCTTTTCGTTTCGCAGTCGCGTTATGCTTCCGGCCCCAGCAAATCCTCAATCGTCTCGCGACGGCGGATGAGCTTGACCTTTCCGCGATCGACGAGCACCTCGGCCACGCGCGGGCGGGTGTTGTACGTACTCGACATCGAAAACCCGTAGGCCCCGCTCGATAAAAACGCTAACCGCTCGCCTGGCAACCCTTCGACGGCGAGCTTGCGCCCGCGCGCGAAGTAATCGGTGCTTTCACAAATGCCGCCCACGACGTCCCAGGCTTTTGCGCGAAGATCCGGCGTCGAATCGATTGGAACAATCGCGTGTTCGGCACCGTAAAGTGCCGGCCGAAGCAGATCGTTCATCCCCGTATCGAGAATCAACATCCGCGAGCCGGGCCGCACTTTCGAGTAAACCACTTCCGAAACCAAAATCCCGGCGTTGGCGACTAAGCTTCGTCCCGGTTCGATTACGATTTTCGGGTAGCGCGAAAAATATTTCTTCACGAGGGCCGCGTACCGGTTCAACGGTAAAGTCTTTTCGCCGACGTAAGAAACGCCGATCCCGCCGCCCAGATCAACACCGTCGAGTTTTCGGCCGAGATGAAACTCGACCTCGCGGCACAAACGATCCAGCGCCTTGAACGCCTTTTCGTACGGGGCGGTCTTCGTGATCTGGCTTCCGATGTGAATGCTGAGGCCGCCGATACGAACATAGTCGTCGTCGCCGAAGTTTACACAAAGATCGAGGATCTCTTCGCGCGTCAGCCCGAATTTGTCTTTCTTCCGTCCGGTCGAAATCTGGTCGAGTGTCTGCGCGTCGACGTCGGGGTTGTAGCGGAACGAAACGGTAAGCGGTCTTTTCTTCACGTTCGCCATGAGCACGATCAACTCGAACTCCATCACCGACTCGACGTGAATCGAACTCACGCCGGCCTGCGGAAGATTCATCAAGGCATCGAGTTCGGCCGCGGTTTTGGCCACGCCCGAAAGGACACGCCGGTCGCGGGGAATTTTGACGGCCTCGGCCCGATGCCACTCGCCATAAGAGACGAGATCGCAACCTGCTCCCAGTTCTTTCAAAAGTTTCAGGATGTGGAGATTCGAATTGGCCTTCATCGCGTAACAGATTTGGACGGGAAGCCCCTTCAATGCCTGGCTTAACCGGCGGTACGACTCGCGAATGGCGCGGCCCGAATAGACGTAAAGCGGAGAGCCGTATTTTTCGACCAGCTTCGATACGGGAATGCCGTCCACGGTCAATTCGTTTTTGACGCGATAAAACGAGAAATCGGGTTCAATCAGCTGTGTCCGCTCTTTCATTGGGGGTCCTCTTCCGGTAAAATAATAATCAAATGGCGGCAAAACAAAACGAGTTTTTCGATTTTTTAAAGGCAACGTTCACGGCCCCGGGCTCGGGGGTTTTTACCGTGCACACCGGACAAGACAAACGCCTGAAAGTTCAAAGTGCGCTTTATTCGCCCACCCAAGGCGACTTCATCGAAAGCTGGAAGAACTCGCTTTCGGGTTACGCCGCCCACGAGGGGTTTACGGTCTTCGGAATCGCCTCCGACACCGGAGGCGGAATCCAGCGTGGCGCCAACTGGGGGCCGCTCGCCCTCCGCGAGTATCTTTATACCCAGGAATGGGCGAAGTCTTGGAGCCGAGCCTTCTTCGACTTGGGCGACGTTCGAGTCAATCCGCAGCTGCTGCGGGACGAGCTTTTGAACGAAAACACCCTTCGCGCTTGCAAGAGGGCGATGTATGGCGACGAATCGAGCCCCTATCCGGCGTCTCCACTCAGCATCGCCGAATCCTTTGCCAAGCTTCATCACCAAGTCTTCCCCAAAAAGAAGCTTCTGATGCTCGGGGGCGATCACTCGGTCACCTATCCTGTGCTGAAAGAATTCATCCGGGCCAAAAGAAGCGCCGGTAAAAACGTGGCCGTCGTTCACTTCGATGCGCACACCGATTTGCTCGACGAGCGCCTGGGGATCGACATTTGTTTCGGCACTTGGGCAAGCCACATCCTCAAAGAATTGGCGAGCCCGGATCTGATGGTTCAAATCGGAATTCGTTCGAGCGGCAAGCCGAAAGAGTATTGGGAAAAAACCAAGGGCATTAAACAGTTTTGGGCTGACGAGGTTCACGAAGACGGCGCGGCCCTCGTTACTCAGCGAATCGTTTCTCACTTGCTTGCTCAAAAGATAGACACGCTTTACATCAGCTTCGATATCGATGCCTTGGACGCACAGGACGCCGGAGCAACCGGAACGCCCGAAAACAACGGCCTTAAAACTCTGGATTGCGTGGACATGATCGAAGAGCTGAAAAAACATTTTTCGCTCGACGGCGCCGACGTGGTCGAAGTCGCTCCTTTCGTTCAATACTCACACGAACCTCAAGAGCCGGACCGAACGCTTAAGAATGCGTGTAAACTCATTCACGCCCTCAGCCGTTAATCGGGGACTATCCCTTCGGTGCTGCAATTCTACAGCATTCTTTACACTTTCTTGCCAAAACCCACCTCAATTCCCCTTGCCACTCCATCCCAACTGGCCTTAGATTCAGGGCACTTGCTATGAGAAAAGCTCCATTTCCTCGCGAAGAAGTTCTGTCGCGGCAAAAAATTTTGGATCGTTTGAACGAGAAGAAAACGAAAAACTCCAACTTTTCGGTTCGTCTGCTCGCTAAAAAGGTCAATATGAATTCCGGTAGCCTCTCTTCTTACCTGAAGGGAAAGCGCGGCTTGAATCTCGAAATCACGCGCTCGCTGATGGAGACGCTGGGGTTCGCTCCCCACGAGATTTCGGAATGCCTGTCGATCAGTCTTTCAGCCGTTCAACAGGACCGGGCAAAAATCATCGTTCCGGCTAAAACGATCACCGATCCGCGACAATTAAGAAGCGTCTCGTCGCTCGAAAGCTTCGCGGTCCTTTCAGCCATCGAGATGCTGAAAGAAGACGCGACCGAGCCTCACATCCTTCAAAAGACGGGGCTTTCGAAAACACGGGCCGAAACGCTGCTGACGGATTTGCAAGATGCCGGATTGATCGAGTTTCGCGAAACTCATTTTATTCGCACCTACCGCCGGATCAATACGCCTGACGACGAACCGAACGAAGCTGCGAATCGCGTGAACTCCGACGCCGTCGAACGTGCTCGAGAGGCGCTCAAGCACCCGGTCACCGATCGCGACATCACGACCGTGGTCATGCCGAGCAACCCAAAAAAACTTCAGGAGGCGAAACTCCTCATCCGCGATTTTCAAGATCGCATGATGGCTCTGCTCGAAGACGAACATCAAAGCGAAGTGCTCGTCTTGGCCGTTCAACTTTATCCTTTCCGTCCTCTACCTCATCCTTCGGAGAACTCATTATGATCGCTTTCATTCTTTTTTCTTTTATTGCTTCGATCGCACCGCTCTGTTCCTGCCATGCGGGCGACCGAGCCGGAAACGGCGGCGATACCACTTTTATCAATCCGATTTCTTATTTGATTTTGGATGGTAAGCTCGATCACGTCGCCGGCCATACGGTTTGTTACGGGCAGGAGTACGCGAATGATCGTCATACCCTTTGTGAAATTTTTTCGAACCCCGATGCCAGACTCAATTCGCGCCAACGCGATTTTTCGCGGCATTGCTGCAAACCCGGCTTCGACCTGAAGATCGTCCCTTAAACCCTCGCTTCAACTTTGCAGCGATAATCCCGCATGTCTAAATTGACTCATCTTACGTTTCGCCGACGCGCCTTTTTATAATGGTGCGAAGGGGGCTCTCGTCCGTATCTTTTCTCGGGCATTCGGTGCAAAAACGCAGCAATTTATTGACGTTTTGACCGACCAAACGCTTCAGAAACTTTCGATCGGGACGATGAGAGGCTGCGATGGAAAAAAACCGTTTAAAAATTTTCGGCGAATTTGTTTCAACAAGCCTCTTGCTACTGACGTTTTTTCCGTCGGTCGCGCAAGCCAAAACCAACGCTCAGACCTTCACTTATCAAGGACGCTTTTTGAAACCCGACGGAAGCGCGCCGTTGAGCGACGTCGTCGACGTGACTTTTTCGATTTACGATCCGCTGATATCTTGTCTGCTGTACGAAGAAACACAGACCAATGTCGACCTCACTTCAACGAACGGATTTTTTTCGCTGTCGGTGGGCTCAGCTTTTCCGTCGGCGAAGCGGACGGCGAACGATCCGCACCTCACGATGAGCACCGTTTTTTCAAACGCGACCCCGATTTTGGGCGCGGGCGGTTGCAGCTATAGTCCGATCGACGGGCAAAGCCGCAAGCTTCGGGTGACGGTCACTCCGCATTCGACCGGCGTTCCGACCGTGCTGACTCCCGATCAAAACATCAACTCGGTCCCACAGGCCCAAACGGCCGAGACCCTACAAGGATTATCACCGGAAGGATTCATTCAATCCGCCAGCGGCGTCTCGGGGCAGGCCAACGTCTCGCTCAATACCTTAAAAACTTTGACCGACGGAAGCGACGCCTCGAGCTTGCACAATCATGATTCGCGCTACGTGCAATTGGGCGGGGCCAACCCCACCAATTTGGGCGGTAACGGCGCCTTCACCAATGGCGACTTCGATTTCGGCGGAGACGCCGACCGAACCATCCAAGTCGACCGAAATTCGAGTGCGTTCGACGGATCGGATCTGACCATTGAAGCCGGCGGCGCAAAAGCCGGAGCAGCCGATCAAAACGGCGGAAACCTCGTTCTTTCGAGCGGGATCTCGACCGGATCGGGCGGCTCGGCGATCGAATTCAATACCTCGTCGGGAAGCGCCTCGGGCACGAACGACGTCACGGCCAACACGAAAATGGTGCTGACGTCGAACGGAAGGCTCGGCGTCGGCACCACCAACCCGCAGGCCCAGCTTGAGGTGGACGTGAAGGAAACCTCGATCGTCGGAACGATCATCAAAGCAATCACGGGCCAAACGCACGATCTATTACAGTTTTTGAAATCAGACGGAACCATTCTTTCGAGCTTCGATGCGGATGGAAATCTGATCCTGCCTTCGGCCTCGCCGACCAACCCGCAACAGGCCACGACCAAGCAATACGTCGATGACCGCGTCAGTGCCGCAACCGTCGCCGGGGTGTCGAGTTTCAATACCCGCACGGGGAACGTCACGCTCACCGGTAGCGATGTGACCGGCGCCTTGACCTATACGCCGCTCAAGAATACGACCGACACCCTGACGGGTACACTCACCGTCACCAGCGACATTCACGCAGGCGGCGTGTTGGGCGTCGGTGCCGTACCGGTGGCGAACACCCAGTTTCAATCGACTTCGACCTTGGCGAGCAGCGTTTCGGGCATCTTTAAAGGCGCCTCTTCGCAAACCGCCGATTTATTGCAATTTCAAAACAGCTCAGGCTCGGTGCTTTCGTCGTTCGACAAAAACGGTTATTTGACTTTACCGGGCGATCCGACGGCGAGTTTGCAAGCGGCGACCAAAAGCTACGTCGATACGGCGATCGCCAGCCTTCCTTCGTCGAGCATCACGGCGCTTACTGGTGATGTTTCGGCGAGCGGATCGGGTTCGGTCTCAGCCACCGTGAACCAAGTAGGCGGATCCACTGCGGCCAATGTTCACACGGCAGAAGTCGCCGCCAACGCCGCTACGAGTGCCAACACTGCGAATACGATCGTCAAGCGCGATGCGAGCGGAAACTTCAGCGCGGGGACGATCACCGCAACCTTAAACGGAGCCTCGTCGTTAAACGTCCTCAAAGCGGGCGATACGATGAGCGGCCCGTTAAAAATGCACACGGCCACCACTGCCGATGCGCTTGCGCAAATTCTGCTCGCAACCGGCGCAACGACCAACAAGGGTCTAGTCGTCCAAGGCCAAGCCTCACAATCGGCGGACTTAACTGAATGGCAAAATTCGGCAGGGTCAGTTCTCGCCAGTGTTAATGCCAGCGGAAAAATCTGGGGCTCGGGCTTTGACGCAAAATCGAATAAAATTACGAATGTCGCCACTCCGACTACCGATTACGACGCCGCCACCAAAAAATACGTCGACGATCAAGTCATTGCCGCCAGCGGTGGCGGAGTCACGACCTTCAACACCCGCAATGGCGCCGTCACGCTGACCAGCGGCGATGTTACCGGAGCGTTAACCTACACTCCTCTCAAAAACACGACCGACACCCTGACGGGTACGCTGACCGTGACGAGCGACATCCACGCAGGCGGTGCGATCGGCGCGGGGGCCGCTCCGGCCGCAAACGTTCAACTCGAATCGACCGCGACGGCTGCGACCCGAATTCCGGCCGTCTTTAAAGGCGCATCTTCGCAATCGGCCGACCTGCTCGAATTTCAAAACAGCTCGGGCTCGGTACTTTCATCGTTCGATAAAAGTGGTTACCTCACGCTACCCGGCAATCCCACATCGTCGAATCAAGCGGCGACCAAGGCTTATGTCGACAGCGCGATTTCGAGTATTCCTACTTCAGGGATCACGGCTTTGACTGGAGACGTGATTGCCTCCGGCCCCGGATCGGCAACTGCAACGGTGGCGAAAGTCGGCGGGTCGACTGCGGCCAATGTTCACACGGCCGAAGTCGCCGCTAATGCCGCGACGAGCACCAACACTGCGAACACGATCGTCAAACGCGATGCGAGCGGAAACTTTTCTGCGGGAACCATCACCGCGACTTTAAACGGAGCCTCGTCGTTAAACGTCCTCAAGGCAGGCGACACGATGAGCGGAGCGCTTAAAATGCACACGGCCACGACCGCCGATGTGCTTGCGCAGATTTTGCTCGCGACGGGTGCGAACACCAATAAAGGTCTGGTCATCCAATCGAACTCAGCCTCTCAAACCGCGAACCTCACCGAATGGCAAGACTCGGACGGCCAGGTAATCGCCAAAATGGCACCGAGCGGGCTACTCACGGTCACGGGCCTCGACGCCAGTTCAAAACCGATTAAAAATGTTTTTGATCCGATCGATGATCAAGACGCTGCTACTAAAAAATACGTCGATGATCAAGTCACTGCCGCGAGCGGAGGCGGAGTCACTACGTTCAATACTCGTAGCGGTGCGGTCACTCTGACCAGCGCCGATGTCACTGGCGCGTTGACCTATACGCCGCTCAAGAACACGACGGATACTTTGACCGGTACCTTAACCGTCACCAGCGCAATCAACTCGAACGGAACGATCGGTGCGGGTGGAACAGCACCACCATACGTTCAGTTTCAATCCACTGCGGCTGGACCGGCCGTGGTCGCCGGTGTCTTTAAACAAGCTACAGGTTCAGTGGTGGACATAGCGCAATTTCAAAACAGTTCGGGTGCAGCGCTAGCCTCGTTCAACCACCTGGGAATGCTGACTCTGCCCGGCGATCCGATATTTAGTCTTCAGGCCGCTACCAAAGGATACGTCGATACCGCAGTGGCGTCTTCATCAGGCATCACGGCACTTACCGGTGACGTCACCGCCTCTGGCTCGGGGTCGGTCGCCGCTACTGTCGCCAGTGTCGGTGGATCGACCGCAGCGAACGTTCATACTGCGGAAGTAGCAGCGAACGCCGCAACGGATGCCAATACCTTCAATACTATTGTTAAACGAAATAGTGTCGGTGAATTTAGTGCCTCAAAGATTAATCTCAGCGGAGCATCGATCGGCTATGGAAACGTTTCCTCGGAGTATAACATGTTCCCTGCGGGAATAAATCTCGGTGCTGGAGCTAACGGCGATACCACCAATATTGCTTTCGGAAATTCAGCCTTATCGAATGTGAGCACCGGCATGTACAACACCGCAATTGGAAATAATTCGTTAATGAATACGAACGGCTTTTCTAATGTCGCTATCGGATATTCCGCTCTTAAAACCGATCTTAACGGTGGAAATAATATCGCAATCGGCCTGCAAGCCCTCATGAATAACTACACCGGCTCAGATAACGTCGCTATCGGATACGACGCATTAATGGGTCCGGCGAACTCTTTCAATAATACCTTCATAGGCTCTGGCTCAAACATCACAGGAGGAGCGAGCACCGCCTCCAACAATTCCTTTTTTGGCATGAAAAATATCATTAACAATCCTGCGACAATTACCTCCAACACCCTCCTCGGATACGGAAACAGCATCGTTGATCCTTCCGGAAGCCCCAGCAAAGATAATTTCATTGCGGGTCATGACAACGTTCTCAAATCCGTCACCGACGGCTCGACGATGATCGGATTTAATAATACCAGCACCAATTCTGCGTCAATGTTCAACTATCGAAATGTCATCATCGGCTCTAATTTTAATCTAGATTCGATGCTACTTCCGAGCCAAGGTAATCTTTATCTCGGTACCAATGATGGTGTATTAGTGATGCATACGGATGGCGCTGGCGCAAATACTACGTTCGACTCAACGGTAAAAATCGGCTCTGCCGCCAACCCCGACCCCACCCATTACAAACTCTGGGTCGACGGTATCGTCGCCTCGAACAACGCCTTCGTCAACACCTCGGACGCACGACTCAAAACCGACGTTCATCCGCTCGCTTCGTCGCTTGAAAAACTGCAAGGTCTTCAGGGCGTGACCTACCGCTGGAAAGACCCGAAGGCCATGCACAACAACCGCGAGCAGATCGGCTTCATCGCCCAAGACGTCGAGAAGGTCTTCCCTCAGGCCGTGACCACCAGCCCCAGCACCGGTTTCAAGGCCGTCGCCTATTCGATGATCATCCCGCCCGTAGTCGAAGCGGTGAAGGAGCTTTACTCTAAAGTCTTGGAACTCTTCCACCACGACGACGAACAAGACCGTAAGATCGCCTCGCTCGAAGACGAAAACACCGCCCTTCGCGCGCAAAACCAAAAGCTCGAAGAACGGCTCGACCGCATCGAGCTTCAACTGCAACGGAAGTAATACGGAAATAGAGTGATGAACCCGCAAAATAGGCCACCCTCACGCTTACTTTTGTTCCTCGACTGGCTTTTCACGAAAATGCGTAAAAACGCGCCAGCCGTGATTTTTTTCGCAATTTTCGTTCTCGCTTCGAATGCCATTTACGATCTTCATCAGCATCATCCGAAAAACCCGGTCATGGATCTCGATTCCACGGGTGAGGACGAATCGCCTTCACGCAATCCTTCCAGCATCGGCGGGATTACCCACGTGACTCGGCCGTCGGTCCGACGGCCTCAAAATACCAGACCCAACCACGAACGCTCGGACTCCCGGTATTCCGACACGAACGAAATCCCCTTCGAACCGCCTGCGAATACTTACTCGGCGCCAACCACGGGGGGTGGCATTCCGTCGATCCCGGCGTATGTTCCTTCGCGCTCCGGCGCATCCACCCCCGAATCGCATTCGGTATCTAACCCGACAAAAACCGCCCAAAGCACCTCCGATTCAGACGACGATTCGGTCCACGACATCGCCCAAATGCCGCATCCTTCACCAACCCCGTACGGATTGATCGGCAACGAGCCTTCGATCGTCGCACCGAATTCCACCGCTTTCGTCGCTTCGACCTTACCGCCGATCAGCGGGTTTTCGATCACTTCAGGCGGCGGCACCTGCGCGGCGACGGGAATTTTTGCTCAGGTTTCGATCGGCGAAATATTGAATTCACCCGTCCAAACGGGAACCGGCATTTTAGCCATCGGTGGAATGAGCGGGGTCGTGTATGAACCGTAGTCGCACCCTCATCGCAATCGGAGCAGGCATCTTGATCGTCTGCGGAATCGCAATTCTGGTAATGAAGTCGCGACCGCAACTCCCAAAGACATCCTTCATCGACGATCAAAAACGGCGAGCTGGCCCTTGCCCAGGGCCGAAAGAAACGATCCAGGTCGACGGAAAATCGTATTCGTACCTGCCGAACTGGTACGCCTGCCATCCAGCCGAACGCGGCGATCGGGTGTACTTCCGCTTTTCATCCTCGCTTCCGCCCGTCGTTCGCACCATTCAGGCGATTCCGGGCGATCACGCGGAACTCGTCAAAGACGGCACTCATCATCGCTGGAATTTAAAGGTCGAAGACGAACTCGTCCGCGACGCCGATCATGAACTTCATTTCTTCGGAAACCAAACACCACCCGTGCTTTCACTTTATCTGAAAGGAAAAGCGGCCGAGCTGAAAGAAAAGAATTACATCGTCTTCGACGATCATTCGCCTTCTCGGATGGACAGCGGCACCCTCGGCGTGGTCAGTTCGGATGATTTTTTAGGAAAGATTGAACCTTGACCAAATTATATTCTATCTGCAATTTGGTCTTGACCATATTTAATTTTAAATGCAATATGGTCAAATGTGGAAAAGATCCTTGGAACTCACCCTTCCGGAACTCGCTTTTGAAAATTCGAAGATGGCTTTTCTTTCAGGCCCGCGTCAGTGCGGAAAAACCACGCTTTCGAAAAGCCTTCTTAAGCATGCTCAAACGGGACATTATTACAACTGGGACACTATCGAATTTCGTCGCCAATGGACCAAATCTCCGGCGGCTTTGCTGGAACCGTTCGATGGCTTCTCCGCCTCGGATCGTACTCCGCCCCTGATTGTATTTGACGAAATCCATAAAGCGAAAGGATGGAAACAGACCTTAAAGGGAATTTACGATACGCTTCAAAATCCGGTGAACATCCTCGTCACCGGAAGCGCCCGATTAAATATTTACAAGAAAGGCAGCGACAGCCTCCTGGGAAGGTATTTTCATTTTCGACTTCATCCTCTATCGTTAGGCGAGTGGATGAATCCAGGAAGCATCGTTTCCCCCGATGAATTCATCACTCAGATCGGTAAAAAAGCGTTTTCAAAACCTTACTTCAAAGAAACAGAACTGCTCCTCCGATTCGGTGGATTCCCAGAACCTCTTTCAAAAGCATCCGATCGTTTTTCTCAACTCTGGAGAAGGGGGCGGGTTGAAAAAATCGTCCGCGAAGACCTGCGCGATCTCAGCCGCCTCCCCGATCTCAGTAAAATAGAAATGCTTTGTTCTTTACTCCCCGAAAAGGTGGGCGGCTTATTCTCGCTGTCATCCTTACGAGAAGATTTAGAAACTCAACACAACAGCGTTAAACTTTGGTTGAACTATCTGAATGAATTGTATTACTTCTTCGAAGTTAAGCCTCATTCGGAGTCCGTCACTCGAAGCTTGAGAAAAGAAGGAAAGATTTTTCTTTGGGATTGGTCCGAAGTCACGAATCAAGGCGCTCGATTCGAAAATATGATCGGATCTCATCTGCTCAAAGCAACTCACTATTGGAGCGACTTGGGTTATGGAAAATTCGAACTCAAAACCATTCGAAACAAAGAGAAAAAGGAACTTGATTTTCTGTTGCTCAAAAACGGAAAACCTTTTTTCACTTGTGAATGTAAATTAAGCGACACGGCACTGGATCATACCTTTCTACGGTTCAAGAAACTCCTTGGGAAAACCCCTCACTTTCAAGTTCACATGGCTCCAAAACCCATTTGGGCTAAAGAAGTGGAAGGCACTCCTGTCGCAATTCTGCATGCAGGATGCCTATTGGGTCTATTACCTTAAGAAAACCTCACCCCTTCAACGACGCCCACATCAAAACCCGCTTGAACGGGTAGAAAAACGGACTGCGGTCGTGAAGCATCGAAAAGAGCGCCTCGCGGTACTCTTTGAAAAACTCGGCGTAGATCGATTCGGGCAAGGTTTTCTGATAGAAGGTCAGCATCGTCCCCTTCACCCACTCGATCACCATCTCGCGATTTTCGAGCAAATGGCCGTAGACGTTCACGAACACCTTCTGGCGTTTGAAGCCGAGGTCAAACAGCAACGACGCGTATTCTTCGGCCTTCAAAAGCGAGTACTCCCGTTTTTCGGCGTGGGCTTTTTCGAAATATTTTTTGTATTTCGGGCGATTGGCCATCTCGTTCGCCAAGGTATGCGTGATGAAATCGTGATTCATCGGCATTTGAATCGCCAGTTGCCCGTCCCGCTTCAGGCACTCGCGAAACGAATGAAAAAGCGCGTAATGATTCCCGCACCACTGAAGGGCCGCGTTCGAAAACAAAAGGTCGTAGGTCATCGGCTCGGAAAAACGTTCGATTTCGCGATGCTCGAAATGAAGACCGCCGCTGGTAAAGGTCTTTGCCTTTTCGAGCATGTTCGCCGAGCTGTCGATACCGAGCGTTTCGGCGGCTTCGAGTTTTTCGTGAAGCACCTTCGTCAGCTCGCCCGCTCCACACCCGAGGTCGACGATCTTTCCGCCGGTCATGGGTTCGATCATCGAGATCAAATCGTAAAACGGTTGCGAGCGTTCTTTTTTGAATTTTTCGTACTGGGCGACGTTCCAGGTATCCGGCTTCTTTTCGGGAATCACGGCGGCTCCTTTCACTAACGTTCTTCGTTCTCAAACAGAATACCATTGATCAACGATCGGGGCGTCACATCAAATGCGGGATTGTACGCGGGCGCATCCGTCGGCGCCTTTCCGGCCCGAACCTCGTCGGCGGCACGCTCTTCGATATGAATAGCCGAGCCGTCCTTGCAATTCGGATCATCGGTCGTTCGTGGAGCCAAGGCATAAAACGGAATCCCATGATGTTTCGCCAAAACGGCGACGGTGAAGGTTCCGATCTTGTTCGCAAAATCGCCGTTCACGGCAATCCGGTCGGCGCCGACCATCACGAGGTCAATCTTCTTTTGCGCCATTAAAAAACCAGCCATATTGTCGCAAATCAAGGTGTACGGGATGCCAAGCTTTCGAAGCTCCCAAGCCGTCAAGCGCGCGCCCTGAAGTAACGGCCGTGTCTCATCGACGTAAACATGAATCTTCTTGCCCTGTTCGTGCGCCTTTCGAATCGCGCCTAAAGCCGTCCCGACCCCGGCCGTCGCGAGGCCCCCGGTATTACAATGAGTGAGGATTCGCATGCCGTCGCGGATTTTTTTGGCACCCCGAAGCGCAATGCGGTCGCATAAATCGCAATCCTCGCGGTAAATCGCTTCGGCCTCGGCGATCCAGCGATCGGACGGTACGGCGAGCATCCGATCCATCGCGTTCATCAAGTTCACCGCAGTGGGCCTTGCCTCGCGCAAGCGCGCCGCGATTTCTTTTTTCGCATCGGCCTTCCGGGCCATCGCCAGCGAAAATGCGGCCGCCACCCCGATCAGGGGAGCGCCCCGCACGGCTAGGCGTTTGATCTCAAGAACCATCTGCTCGGGCGAACACACTTCGATCCATTTTTCTTCATGCGGAAGGAGTGTTTGATCGAGAATACGAAGCGAGCAATCTTCGCCCTCGCGATGCCATTCGAGCGACAGGCTTTTCAGACGAACGGTCATAGGGTTCTCTTTCCTAATTTTTTGCGCGTTTCTTTCAGATAGGCAATTTCGTCTCGCGGTAAGGCGGTGAGGCCACCTAGGTCTTGCGCGTACTTTAAGATCAATGCCGAATGTTCGAGCCGTTCCATCCCGTTGTAGGCTTCGTCCAAGTCTTCTCCCCAGCTCAGGCCCCCATGGCGTGAAAGCACCATTACGCGGTGATCGGGTAAATACGGTTTCAGCACCTCGGCCATCTCGGAAGTTCCGGGCCGTGCATAGGGCACGAACGGAATCGAACCCACCGCGAGAATCACTTCCGACAGGCATTCGGCGGGAAGCTCTTTCAGATCAGGCCGTGCCACCGACCAGGCAATCGCATGTGGCGGATGCGCATGCACCACCGCGCGAGCTTCTGCACAGGAACGAAACACCTCAAGGTGCATCAGCCGCTCGCTCGAAGGCTTGCCGTGAAGAACTCGGTTGTCGAGCGTGACGAGCGCGAAATCTTCGGGTTTCAAATAGCCTTTGTGCAAACCCGACGGGGTAATGAGCACGAGGTCGTCTTCGACCCGAACGCTGACGTTTCCGTCGGCCGAAGCGAGCAGATTCCGCACGTGCAGACGCCCGCAGATTTCAATGATTTTTTCAATTTGGTTTACGTACTTCTTGAGCATGTCCGTCCAACGCGGCTCTGACCTGAGAGCGAATTCCTTCTACTTTGTGGTACACCGACGCCGCTTCGAGCGTCCGGTGCTTTCCGTCTTGCAGCAGCACCCGCCCGTCGCAAACCACCGTATCGGTCTCCAAACCCTGATAAGCATAAACGAGCTGGCTTAATACCGAGTACAACGGCTTGACGTGCGGAAGGTCGGTCCGAAGCGAAATGAAATCGGCGCGCTTGCCGACTTCGATCGAGCCCACCAGATCGCCCAAGCCCAAAGCCTTTGCACCTTCGTAAGTCGCCAAATTCAGCGCATCGAGCGCCACCATCGCGGTGTTGTCTTGATTGGAAACTTTCTGAAGCTTCGTCCCTAAGTCCATCGCGCCGAACATCGAAAGATCATTGTTCGAAGCGGCCCCGTCGGTGCCCAGTGCGACCTTGACGCCGGCCTTGCAGTATTTCGCGATCGGAGCAATGCCCGAACTCAGTTTCAAATTCGAATCGGGGTTATAAACGATGCTGGCACCGCGCTCTTTGAAAATTTCCATCTCGCCTTCGCCCAGATGAACGCCGTGGGCGGCGATGAAGCGCGGATGAAGCGCACCCAGATCGTCGAGCCTCCGCACCGGGGTTTTTCCGTATTTCTCGATCGAGTCTTTGACCTCGAACGCCGTTTCGCACACGTGCATGTGGACGGGGATCGAATACTGCTTCGAAAGATCCGTCACCTGACGGATCAAATCGTCGTCGCAGGTGTATGGCGCATGCGGGCCCAACGCAGGACGAATGCGCGGATGCGGGCGATAGCGATCGTAAAACTCCTTGAACCGGGCGGGCCGCGTGGGGATCGCCTGATCGCCCAGATGCTTTTCGTCCGGCACGACGAAATCGATGAAAGGCCAAGCCACGATCGCGCGCAAGCCCACGCGGTCGATCACTTCGGCCGTGGTATGGCAAAAGAAATACATGTCGTTGACGGTGGTGGTCCCGAACTGAATGCATTCGAGCGCCGACAGCTCGACGCCGGCACGCACGAACTCTTCGTTGACGAGCTTTGCTTCGACCGGAAAAATACTTTCAAAAAGCCATTCATGAAAAGGCCGATCGTCTTCGAAGCCCCGAAACAGACTCATCGCCAGATGCGTATGCCCGTTGATGAGGCCCGGGAGGACGATGTCGTTTTTTTTATCGATGAATTCGCGGCTTTCTTTCGCGAGGCTTTCGCGAAACGGTGAAACCTCGACGATGGCGCCGTCTTTTACGCCGATAAAATAGTCATTCAGCACGTCGCCGCGACCGTCTTTCATCGTGAGCAGATGCCCTGCCCGAAGGCCCAGATCGAAGGTCATGCTTTGCCACCCCATTTTCGGTCAATGGAGGTCAAAATCCCGCGAAGGATTCCCACCGACGACGATTTGCAGGCGTCAAGGATCGCGAAGTGATCGAGTTCTTCGTCACCTGCGAGGCCTGCACCTAAGTTGCTGATCAACGAAAGTGCCGTGACGGTCGCGCCGGTGTGTTTGAGTGCGATCGTTTCCCACACGGTCGACATCCCCACCGCCTGCGTTCCGATTTTAGCGAAAAATCGAATTTCTGCCGGCGTTTCGAACGACGGGCCCAGCACACCCATGTACACACCCTGATGGACTTTCAATCCTTCTGCCGCAAATGCCTTCGACAGGGTCGTCGTCCACTCGCGATCGTACAGACGGGTCAAATCCTGAAAGCGTGGCCCCCATGGGGTTCCGTCGATTTTCGTCGGATTGGCGCCAAAAAGAGGGTTTTTCCCGGTCAAATTGATGTGATCGGTAATCATCATCACGTCACCTGGTCGATGAGCGGGGTCCATTCCACCGGCGGCGTTGGTCACGAAGTATTCTTGCGTTCCGAGTTCGCGCGTGTACATCACCGGGCGAATCACTTCGCGCGGTTCAAGCCCTTCGTACCCGTGCAGGCGGCCGAGTTGAAGCATTCCCGTCTGATGCGTGGAAGTATGCTCGATTACCAGGTATTTACCCGAATGTCCGGGCGCGGTCGATGGGTGAAGGCCCGGCACGTCTTGAAACGAAATCTCGCCCTTTAGGGTAAACGCCTTCGGGATCCCGGTCTGAACGGAATCCTTAAAACCCGAGCCCAAGACCAGGTGAAATTGGGGAGCGGAAACTCCCAAAGCTTGAAGGCGATCCGCGATTTTTTGCGCGCCTTCCGAATAACGAGCGTGATTCATAAGTCATCCCACTATGTCAAAAAACTGGAGCAAATCCAAATTCAAAATAACTCAATGATATTTAGCGCTTAAAACTGAAATACCGTCATTTTTTCCTCGCTTGAGAGGGGGTTCCAAAACATTTAGAATTTCTTTATGCCAACTCCGCGGGCATTTCGTTTTCTTCTTCGACTCACTCCGATCTTTCTTGCGATCGGCTGCAGCTCGAATTACGTCCTGCCCGACCACCCGATGCTGACTCCGGAAGTCTCGGGTAAAACCTTCGGGTTGGGGGGCGAAGTCGAATCCTTCAAAGCATCCAAAGCCGCCATCGACGTGAGCAATGGGCATGCGGACAATCCGCTCAGCTACCAACAAGTTTCGAATCTGACTTATCTTCCTTCAGTCGGTCTTTTTTCTCCGATCGACGTGTTCGCCAGCTTCGAACAAGATTCGATTCCGCTTTTCGGGCTTAAAATCCAGCTTTTTGGCTCGAACGCAAGCCACCCCCACGCCGGTCATCGTCTGGCCATCTCGGCCGCCTACGGTGTGAGCGCCAATGAGATGGACGGGAACGTGAAGCTCGACTCGCATTCGAATGCGAAGGATTTTTCGCTCATCCACGGCTATCGCTTCAGCCCCGGTTTTTTGCTTTACGATTACGTGTCTTATACTCAGTATCACTTCGATGCGACGGTCGAATCGTCGAACACGACGATCGACGGAATGGCACTGAAATACGACAGCAATCAAATCGGCGCGGGAGTCGGCCTCGAACTCTCGCTCGCGTTTTTGTTCGTCAAAGGCGATTTCAGCTACCGACGTCTGACTTCGAGCCATACCCCGATGCAAACCGATTTTGTTCCCCGCCTCGCGGCGGGTCTGCGATTTTAAAGGAGAAGTGTCAAGATGACCCTTTCGTCTTCCGTCCTGATTTCCACCCTTTTGATGACCGTGCTGACTGCCTGCGGACCGCAGGGGAAAGGCTCGATCGACATTAAAATTCCGGTCGATACGAACCCGATTCAAGCCGAGACACCGACACCCACACCGACTCCGAATGCCAGTGCGACGCCTTCACCGACCGCCACCCCGGTGATCACTCCGACTCCGTCACCCTCACCGACGAGCACGCCGATTTTTACACCAACGCCGACGCCGACTCCAACTCCGAGCCCAAGTCCTACGGCGACTCCGATTCCCACGCCGACCGCTACGCCAACGGTGACCCCGTCACCGACTCCGGTCGTGACTCCGACTCCGTCGCCTACACCGACCGTCACTCCATCACCGACGGCGACACCTCGGCCGACACCGACCGCAACGCCGACGCCATCGCCGACACCGACTGCGACTCCAACGCCTTCACCGACTCCGAGCGTGACGCCGACGCCATCCCCCACCCCGACAGTGACTCCGTCACCGACGGCGGCACCCGTTCCGGTATTTACGGTAACCCCAAGCTCGTTTGATTTCGGCCAGGTCGCCGTCGGTGCCTCGTCGAAAACCCAGACTTTTACCTTTAAAAACGACGGCGATTGGGTCGACGGCTGTCAGGCCGCGCTTTCGAACTCGCAAGATTTCGCGATCACCACCGATTGCGCCGAGACCTCGAACGAATCGGCCAAAACCTGCTCGGTTTCGGTCGCAGCCAAACCTTCGACCGCAAATTCGAAATCAACACTGCTTTCGCTCGCTTGCCCTGGCGGATTCACCTCGACGACGGCAAGTCTCGCGGCCAAAGGCATTCCGGCATTGAGTGGACCGTTCTTCGTGCTCACGAATACCTGGTTCTCGCCGACCGGGATCGGAGACGATGCTCCTCAAAACGGATCGGCCTACGTCACCTTTTTTAATCAAAGCGTTTACACCCTGACCGGATGTTTAACCCCGACGATGAACGATTCGACCGGAACCTTCTCGGTCCATGCATCGAAAACGACCTGCGGAAATTCGTCGATCTCGCCTTGGAGCACCTGTACCGTGTACCTCGACGCCAAACCGACCGTCGCAGGTTCGATCAAAGGTGCCGTCGATTTCAACTGTCCTCTGTACGGCGCGTACGAAAGCTCGGACATCACGATCACGGGCCTCAGCCCCGCGCTTCTGTATTGGACGAAAAACTCCAATACGCCGACCTCGAACGAAGATTCGATCGACCTCGGCACCTTCGAGAAAAACTCGTGGCCAGGAGGAGTAAAAATTTACACCTTCAACTTAGGCGATCAAAACGCGACCCACTGCCAATACTCATTCTCGGGCGAAACGGACGACTTTCCGAATCGTGGATCGACCTATGCCTCGACAATCTACTCCGGCCAAGACGCCAGCGTGTTCTTCAACTTCAGCAACGATTACACGGCCAAGACCGGAACCCACAGCGAGACCGTGACCCTTCGCTGCGACAAAGACGTCACCGCCGCCACGACCGTGCACTATCGGGTGAAATAATAAAAAAAAGCCCCCGTGACCGGATCACGGGGGCTTTTCATTCAGTTTAAATCAGATCGCTTAACCATTCGCGTTTTCGTTCGAGCGGCGCATGAAGGCAGGAACGTCGAAGTCCTGGCCTTCGGTGTTGATCATACCCAAGCGTTTCGCAATTTCGCGAGCGCGGGCCAGTTCAGGCGATTCATTCGCGTTCGAAGCATCCGCCGAAGCATTTGCGGCGTTCATCGAATCATTGGGCTCGCTTGCTTCATTCATATTCGCATTCGCAGCACTGACCGCGCCTGCGCCGTGGCTCAGGTCAGCCGAGTTCGATGCTGCAGCGGGGGCCGGAGCAGCATTCGCCGATGCGTTCGCATTTGCGGCCGAAGCCATGCGCGGGCTTGCGTTTTGCATTTCGGTAATCAAAGCCGAAGCATCACAACCCAGGCCGGTCGCGATGACGGTGACTTTCACTTGATCGTTCATGCCTTCGTCGATCACGGTACCGAAAATGATCTGAGCGTCTTCATGAGCGGCTTCTTGAATGATCGAAGTCGCTTCGTTGACTTCGTGAAGGGTCAGATTCGAACCGCCGGTGATGTTGATGATGATTCCGGTCGCGCCGTTGATCGAAATATCTTCGAGCAGCGGCGAGGAGATCGCCGAAGTCGCCGCTTCGACCGCGCGGTGATCGCCCGTGCCGTAACCGATCCCCATCAGCGCCAGACCTTTGTTTTCCATGATTGTGCGAACGTCGGCGAAGTCGCTGTTGATGTAACCCGTATGGTTGATGAGGTCTGAAATGCCTTGAACGGCGTTCAGAAGGATCTCATCGGCTTTGCCGAATGCTTGCATCATCGAAAGCGAAGAGCCCGAGATGTTCAGCAAACGATTGTTCGGGATGATGATCAGCGAATCGACGCTTTCGCGAAGTTGGTTGATGCCTTCCAGCGCTTGCTTCATGCGTTTTTTGCCTTCGAACAGGAAGGGTTTCGTGATCACGCCGACGGTCAGGATATTCAGCTCTTTCGCGATTTTCGCGAAAACAGGAGCCGCTCCCGTTCCGGTTCCGCCACCCATGCCGGCGGTGATGAACACCATGTCGGCTCCGGTCAGCATCTCAGAAATCTGAGCGTAATCTTCAAGCGCGGCTTTGCGGCCGATCTCGGGGTTCGCACCCGCGCCCAAACCGCGAGTCAGTTCTTGCCCGATCGCGATTTTGTTCGGGGCCAGAACGCTTTCCAAAACTTGTTTGTCGGTATTGGCCGCGATGAATTCAACGCCGCTCAATCCCGCGCGGATCATGGTATTGACCGCGTTACATCCGCCGCCACCGACTCCGACGACCTTAATCTTTGCTCCTAAAACCTTTGCCTCTTGAATTTCGAACATGAACACCGCCTCCTTGTTGTGTGTTGAACCGTTAAAACAAATCTTTCATCCAATTTTTGACCGAACCGCCGATTTTGCCGAATACTCCGTCTTCACCCAAGAACGTTTCGCTGATGAACGAAGGCGGCTGATGCGGAGAACGTCCGAGCTGGTCGGCTCCGTATTTCAGCAGTCCCACGGCCGTCGAATACTTGGGAGAATTCACTACTTCTTTCAATCCGCCCAGGCGGATCGGAAGCCCGCGCTTCAGCGGGATCTCAAACAAGAAATCGCCCAGCTCGACCATGCCCTGAAGCAGGGTCGTGCCGCCGGTCAAGACGATACCCGCCGAAAGCAGCTCGGCGTAGCTGGATTTTTGAATTTCTTGCTGAATGAGCGAGTACATTTCTTCGACCCGGGCTTCGACGATTTCAGCCAGGATTTTGCGGGCCACGACGCGGGCTTTGCCCTGATCGCCGACGGCCGGAACTTCGATCGTTTCGTCGTCCTTCACGAGCGAGGCCATCGCGCAGCCGTGGGCGAGCTTGATCTTTTCAGCCGCATCGAGCGAAGCACGGACGCCGACCGAGATGTCGTTGGTGATGTGGACTCCGCCGATGGGCAGAACGCTCGTGTACAGCAGCGCGCCTTCGCGGAAGATCGCGATGTCGGTCGTGCCGCCGCCGATGTCGACGAGGGCAACGCCCAGCTCTTTTTCGTCTTGGGTCAGCACGGCCGCCGAAGAAGCGATCGGCTGCAAACAAAGTTCGGTCACGCTGATGCCCGCACGATTCGCGCATTTAATGAGATTCTGAGCCGAGCTGATCGCGCCCGTTACGATGTGAACTTTCGCTTCGAGGCGAACTCCGTTCATCCCGATCGGATCGCGGATGCCGTCTTGATCGTCGACGATGAACTCTTGCGGAATGACGTGTAACACTTCGCGGTCTTGCGGAATCATCACCGCTTTCGCGGCGTCGATCACGCGTTGAACGTCTTGCGCGGTGATCTCTTTGTCTTTGACCGCGACGACGCCCGACGAGTTGAAAGATTTGATGTGAGTGCCGGCGATGCCGACGTAAGCCGAGCTGATTTTGATTCCGGCCATGTTTTCGGCCTCGCGAACGGCTTTTTTGATCGCTTCGACGGTGTCGTCGATGTTGATCACGACGCCTTTACGCAAACCCGTCGACGGAGCTTGTCCGAATCCGACGATATCCAGCGATGTAGCGGGAGCCGATGCTTGAAATTCCGAGTTGTTGTGATTTCCATTGCGACTTCCGCCGCGATCTTCGCTTTGTCCGCGCCGATATTCACCGACGATACAGCAAACTTTGGTCGTGCCGATGTCGAGGCCGACGATAAAATCCTTTTTTGACATGTGACGTCCCCTCCAATGGGATCCTCAGGTCCGTTTTATTTCGTCAAAATCAAACGAAGCCCGACATTCAGTCTATCATGACGCCCTGATTTGCGACAATTCATCATCTGACGCAACGGCGTATGTCAAAATTTTAGGGTCGTCGTGCCAATTTGACAACGATTTTTTTTCCGTCTCCGAGCCAAATTTTTGACGCTGGCATCGACCGGGCAGCCAGGTAATTCAAAACCTTCAGCAGCTTCGTCTGCGGGATTTCGCTCGCCTCTTCCAGATTCAACCCGAGTTCGAGCACCGTCCGCATCTGCTTCTGGTTTTTCATCGGATAGGCGATCATCGCTCGAAGGCCGACTTTTTCGTCCAAGTGAATCGCCGAAAGCTTCAGTTTCGGCATTTTTTCGGGCGAAAACCAGGTTTCAATGAAATGATTCACCTTCTTCAGCATGTAGACGTTATCGGCCGAAAACCCGGTCAAAATCGGCAAATCGCGAGGATACACCATGGCCTGGTCCTCGAACGTGGTGCCGTCCTCTTCAAGATAAACCACGTGGCCGTCCGAACCGTTCAAAAGCGCAACCGGTTTCCGCTCGACGATCTTGAGCGAAAGCGTGTTCGGAAACTCTTTACCGAGAATCACTCCCTTCACCCAGGGCTGCTGCATTAGCCGCTGTTCGACCGGGCTTAAATCCGCTTCGTAAAGATTCCATTGGCCCAAAGGAATTCGCGCCAAATGAAGAATCTGCTCGGGCCTCAAAGGATACCCTTCCGATAAGGCCTCGACATCGACGTGATTCAATCGAAACAAAGACGAATGAACCGCGCGGTAGACGCCGAAGGCGAGCAATCCCAAGACCAGCACGGCAATCGCCGAATGCAGCGCATTTTTTGCGCCGGTTCGAACCGCTTTTTGACTCGTCCTCGGGGCTACCTTTCGGATCGTCATTTTTTTTGATTTTGCCATCACCGCCATGAGTCTCGATCTTTCTCTTTCAGGATAAGGGCCAGCCTCGACGTGAGTCAACTCTTCAACGGTGGCAATACCGATAAATTCCGTTAAAATAAACGGATGCTGAACAAAACTTCGCTCCGGATCGCTTGCGCGATGACCCCCTTTCTTCTTCTTTCGTCTTGCAGCCATGCCCCCCTGGTGAAGATGAACCAAAAAACGGGATTGCCCGAGACCGCCGAAATCTCGAAAGACGGAGACTTCGAAGTCATTCCCGTGGTCGGGAACTTCGTCGCCAAGCGAGCGAAACTGCCGAACGGCCTGCGGCTGATCGTCTTGAAAGACGATTCGTCGCCGACCTTCGCCTATCAAACCTGGTTCGATGTCGGCTCGCGAAACGAAGTCGTCGGAAAGACGGGCTTGGCCCATTTGTTCGAACACCTGATGTTCAAAGGAACGAAAAACCACAAAGAAGGCGAATTCGACGCGCTTCTCGAACAAGCGGGCGTCGAAGGCGAAAACGCTTTTACGACGAACGATCACACGGTTTACATCCAAGAGCTTCCGAAAAGCGACGACAATCTCGATCTGATCATGGGTCTCGAAAGCGATCGGATGGTCAACCTGCTCGTCAACGACCAATCCTTTAAGACCGAACGCGAAGTCGTGCAGAACGAGCGCCGCTTCCGCAAAGAAAATTCGCCTGAAGGCACGATGTACCAAACCCTCTTCGAAACCGCGTTCACCACGCATCCTTATCATTGGCCCGTCATCGGCTACGAACAGGATCTCAACATCATGTCGTCGCAAGACGCGCGCGACTTCTACGAGCGCTACTACAGCCCCGATCGCGCGACTGTCGTGGTAGTGGGCGACGTGAACGCAAACGACGTTCTGAAAAAGGTGAAAAAATATTACGGCCACATCCTGGCGAAAAACACGCCCGACGGAAACATCCCGGTCGAACCCGAGCAAAAAGCGCAACGCCGCCGAAGACTGCACCTGAACATTCAGGTCAACAAGGTTTGGATGGCGTACAAAGTACCGGGGGCCGACTCGCCCGATACGCCGGTTTTTGAATTGATTCAAGGCTTGCTGACCGACGGCATGAACAGCCGCTTGAACCGCGCCCTCATCGATTCGGGGATCGCCACCGACGTCAGTTCCGGTTCGTTTTCTCTTAAAGATCCCGGATTATTCGTCATCATGACCGATCTTCAAAAAGGTAAGGGAACCATCCTCGCCGAATCGGTCATTCAGCGCGAACTCGACCGCCTGAAGAACTCACTCGTGCGGGACGACGAGCTGAATCGCGCGAAAAACCTGATCCGATTTCATTTCTACGAGCGCATGTCGACGGCAAGCGGGAAAGCGAATTTTCTCGGCCAATACGAAAGCGTGTACGGAAACTTCCAGGCCGGAATCGATCTTCAAAGAAAAATCCAGGAAGTCACGCCCGAGATGGTTCAAGACGTGGCCAAGCGGTACTTCGTGACCCGGCACCTTACGGTCGTGGTCGGAACCCCGAAAACGCATTGAGCGCAGGAGCAAACGATGAAAAATAAATTAAAAACGATTTCGATCTGGATGATGGCTTGCTTGCTCGCGAGTTCCGCAAACGCGGCCGAGCTTTACTTTGAAAAAGACACCTCGCTTCCGTTGGTCTACGTCACCGTGGCATTCAAGGGCGGGGCCGCGCAAGACCCTGCCGGCAAAAACGGCGTCACTGACATCATGACGAAGCTGATGCTGCGGGGGACGAAAGAAAAAACCAAGCAGCAGATCGATCTGGCGTTGGATCAGCTGGGGGCGAACCTCGACGTCGAAACCCGCGCCGAGTTCATCACCTTTCGCGGCGACGTCCTCTCTGAAAACCTGAAACCCTTCCTCGAACTTTTGGGCGAAATCATCTCTTCGCCGTCGTTCCAGTCGCGAGAGCTTGAAAAACTCAAAAAAGAACAGATTTCGGGCATCTTAGACAGTTTAAGTCAAGACCGAAGCCTGGTCGGCCTGCGCTTCGACGAAACCTTCTTCAAAGGACATCCCTATTCGAAAGCAAACAGCGGGCGGATCGCCGACATCCAATCGCTCACCGTTTCGGACGTTCAAAAGCAATACGACCGTTTGATTCATTCCAACCAAATGATCGTTTTGGCCACCGGAAACGCTTCGAAGTCGTCGGTCGAACCGTTTGTAGAAACCGTCGAAAAAACGCGCAATACCCCGGCCCAAATCGCGCCTTTGCCCGATTTCACGAACACGCCGAAAAAACTTCGGGTCGTGATCTTCGACAAGCCGGACCGGACTCAAACTCAGGTCGTGATCGGCCAGAAGGGCGTGCCCTTCACCAGCACCGATCTGGACGCGCTTCAACTCGCGAACTATGCCTTCGGCGGCGGGTCTTTCCAGGCGCGATTGATGGTCGAGCTTCGAGTCAAGCGAGGATGGACTTACGGCGCCGGCAGCGGGTTTAAATTAGGTTCGCACGCCCATACCTGGCGAATTTCGTTTTTCCCGAAAAATGCCGATACTCCGCCCGCGATCGCCGAGGCGATGAACATGGTCCGCGAATTGAAAGCCCACGGCATTACCCAAGCCGAATTCGACGCCGCCAAACGCAGCCTCGTCAACAGCGCGAGCTTCAGCTACAACACCCCGGCGAAACGGATGGAGAACAAACTCACCGAAAAAATCTTCGGCCTGCCCGACGGTTATTATCGCGATTTCGCCGACCGCATCGAAGCGCTGAAGCTTGATGACGTCAATCGCGCGATCGAATCGTTCGTCGATCCGGATCACATGATGATCGGAGTCGTCGCCACCGCATCGGTCTCGAAGGCCGACATCGCGAAAGCGCTGCATATTCCCGAAAAGCAGATCGAAGTTCAGGATTATCGAAAAGAATGATCGGCGGGTGTTGACCTCGCGCTCAAGGTTCGGATTTGCCGCGCCTGCCGAGACCGAGGCCGATCGCAATACAAACGGCCATTAAAATCCATTCGCCCCAAAACCATGGGCTCGATTTCGATTCGAAGTCGACACCCGGGATCTGAAGCCCTTGGAGGATGACCTTGGTGCCGATGATGGCGATCAGAAAATAGGCCGTGGGTTCCATTCGCGGGAATTTTTCCAGCACTTTAATCATCGCGCTGGCCGCGAACCGCATGAGGACCGTCCCGATCAGTCCACCGACGACGATGAGCCAAAACTGATTCGTCAACGCGACCGCGGCCAGGATCGAGTCGATCGCAAACGCAATGTCGGTGAGTTCGATCATGAGAACGGTCTTCCAAAATCCCTGGTGCTTGACGTGCGCGTGAGCGTGGCTTTTGGAATTGAAGAAAAAATGCTTTACGACCAGCCAAATCAGATAAGCGCCGCCCAAAACTTTGACCCAATGATACCGAATCAAAACCGTCGCGATGCCGATCGCACCGATCCGAAACGCGATGGCGCCGATCAAACCGTAGGTGAGCGCCTTTTTGCGGTAGGCCGGATCGACCTCTTTGGCCATCATCGCCAGCACGAGCGCGTTGTCGAGTGAGAGCAGTCCTTCGAGCAGGACCAAGACCCCGATAATCGCCAAACTGTGCAGGCTGAAGATTTCCATTAAAATGACCATAACAAAAACCCCTGAATTCGCAACGGTTTGCGAATACCACCCCCTCGATTTTCAACTTTGTGAAACGCCCGGCACAAATATCCGAAATTCCTTATTTTTTATTAAATTAATTTAATTGAAAAAATACCCTCGATCGGATATAGTCGCCGCGATTATTACCGGAGCTACTATGAATCGTATTCTTTCTTTTTTACTTTTGGCGGCCTTGGGTTGGAACTCCGCCGCACTCGCCTCGACCCTGACCCAGTTCATCGGCGACGAAAACTTCACCACGCAAATTTTCGAATTGAATCACCGCGCGGGCACAGAAGGTAAACCGCTGCATCAACCCTGGTCGGGCTCTTACTGGCCGTTGCATAGCGGCTCGGTCGCCGATCCTTACAACGAAAAGCTCGGCGCCTGGCTCAACAACACCACCCGCAAGCTTTTTTCGTTCAAAAAGAATCAACGCCATTACACCAAACGCATAGCGGCCCTTCGCGAAAAAGTCGAATCGCTGGACGATAAAACCCTCGAAAACCTGGCGCCGAGCGAGAAATACGACCTGTTCATCGGCGATCACGATTTCACGTTCACCCGCTCGGTCTGGCAAGGCCTTTCGGAGCAGAATGATTTTATCGGCCACATCAGCCTCTGGGAAGGCACCTGTCACGGCTGGTCAACCGCCGCGATCAACGAACCCAGACCCGAAAAGGCGATCCGCGTGATGTCGCTCGACGGAAAGTACCTGATTCCGTTCTATCCGGACGATCTGAAGGCGCTGGCCACGCTGTTGTGGGGGAACTCGCTCATCCAAGACCACACCGTCATGGCGGGCTCGCGTTGCCAGGCCAAAAAACCTCTGTTCGATCGCGCTAACGGCAAGGTCTTGAACGAAACCTGCCAGGGAGTCAGCCCCGCCGACTTCCACGTCGCCGTCCTCGAACTCGTCGGCGCGCGCAAAGAGTCGTTCGTGATCAACCGCCAAAACAACACTCAAGTATGGAACCAACCCATCGCGAGCTACGAGCTGAGTTATTTCAATCCCATCACCGGCAAGGAAGAAAAAGACCTTCAAAAGGCGATCGTCGGCCGAACCGAATACCCTTCCGATCCGTTTTTTAAATACCGCGATAAAAACGCGGTCTGGATCGTGGGAGTGAACATGATGCTTCACTACACGGCCGAAACGAACGCCGGTCACCAAAAGACGAATAGCGACAAGGCTGACCGCGTGAAGCGAATGAAACTCCATTACGACCTCGAACTCGATGCGAATTATCGGATCATCGGTGGCGAGTGGCGAGGCGCTGAAAATCTCGACGCGAACGACGGCACCGACGACGAAGTGAACATTCCGAAATACCCGGGCTTCATCTGGAAATTCGCGACCAACACCCCGGTCGCCTATTCAGTCGCCGACCACGACTTACCGAGTGAAAACCCGACCCAAGTCGATTTCACCTCGGTCGTTCATGCGAGCAAAATCGCTTCTCAGTTCCGATACACGGTTTATCGTTACAAACCGGACGGAACTCGTTCAATCTATCGGCAAGAGCTGCGTCCTCAACCGCTCGGAAAAGTCGTGCATTATCTGATCGGGCTTGCTCATTAGGGCTGCCACTGCCGACTCAGCTCGGCGGGAATCGACCAGGTCCGGCTTCGCGCCTCGGCGCGATCGGTGGCGCGGTCGCTTGCCGGCACACACGAAAAGTAATAGTAAACCACCTTCGACGGATCGACGACCGAAGGCACTCCGCGAAACGCGGTCGCATAGCCGTAATAATTCGCAAGGCTCTTTAAGATCGAAGGATTGACCGAAACCTCGCCGATCAGTCGTACTGCCGAAACAGCCGAAGCGCCTTTGCCGCGTCGGCGATTCGAATAGGTGAACTTCGGCCGAATCGTCATGAACAACGGCTCGTTGCCGTAAGCTTCGTTTTCTTGCGTCGATTGAAGTCCTTGGTCAGTTATCGTCACGACCTTAAAGATCATGTTGCCGGAGCTTTCCAGAACGTTCGGCTGCCCCGTTGCCTGCAACCGCAGCGTCGCATCGGGCTCTCCGTAAAAATCGTCGCGAAATGCGTTGTGAGTCTGGCAAATCCAGTTCTCACCGAAATTCCATCCCGAAGCGGGATAAGTCGGCAATGCCTGCGTGAATTGTTCGCGCAAGGCTCGAACCACTCGATCCTGATCAGGAGTTCCGAAAACCGCCGCTTGCGCCAGAGCACTCCATCCGAATAAACCAAAAACCATGAGCTGTCGTATTTGCATAGGCGGCGACTTTGCCGCACAATAACGCCAAGCGCAACTGGATTCCGAATTTTGAGGGAAATGGGTTTGAATTTAGATTCGAAAATGGTGAGTCCAGAAGGATTCGAACCTTCGACCCTTTCATTAAAAGTGAAATGCTCTACCAACTGAGCTATGGACTCACTCACCAAAAGTCGATTTAAAAATCGAGACTTAAAGCTCTATCAGAACTTTAAGTCTCGATCAAGAGAATCTTTTAAAAAAGCGGTGCTCCCGCCAATGCCTTCGCGGCTTGGACCGCCTCGAATACCCGAATCTTTCCGTAACCATAGGTATTGTTCGGAACCGAGCTTCCGGACAATCCGCCGCAGGTTTCAGAGGTCGACGTATTCTGTGCCGTCTTGCGAACGATGTCGATCACTTGATCCACTTTTCCGATCAGCGACGGATTCGCGGACAAGATCAGCGCCACTTCGCCGACCACGTGCGGGCCGGCCATCGAGGTTCCGCTCCACATCGCTTGGTCGTATTGATCTCCAGGGATACTCGAACGGATGCTCACGCCCGGCGCGACGACGTCGGGACCGACTCCGCCGTCAAAGGTCGAAGGGCCGCGACTCGAAAAATACGCGATGTTTCCGGTGCGATGGTCGTATGCGCCGACCGAAAGAACGTAAGCCGGATGATACGCCGGCGGATCTTTGATCGTGCTGCAACCCGGTCCGTCGTTTCCGGCCGAAGCGACGACGACGATTCCTGCCGCCTTCATCGCCTGAAGCGCCGGAAGGATTTCATCCCCCGTACAACCTTCTTCGGGAGGGCAGCCCCACGAGTTGTTGATCACGTTCGGAGCCAAAGCCGGTTTTCCGGTCGTGAACGGGTCGCCGTTGACCGGTGTCGGAGCCAGGAAAAACTGAAAGCATTCGAGGTACGAAGCCGGGCTTCCGAATCCGCCGTCCATGTTGCGACAGCCGATCCATTTCGCCTTCGGAGCCATTCCGATCTGGTTTTCGCCGCCGTCGTTTCCGACCATCGTTCCCATCGTGTGGGTGCCGTGTTGATCGTCGTCGCAAGGCGCTTGCAGGTTGTATCCGCATTTGTTGTGACCGGCGAACGGACCCGAATAATCGGGATTGAACGCTTCATGAACCGAATCATGCCAGTTGTAGTCGTGCGAAGCGGTCGTTCCGTTCCAGCCGCGGTATTGGTTTTTCAAAGCGGGGTGATCCCACTGATAACCCGTATCCTGGCCCGCTACGACGATGCCTTGGCCTTGAAACCCGGCAGCCCACGCTTTGTCGGCACCGACTGCAGTCAGGTTGTCGCCGACGGCGCTGACTGATTCGAATTTTTCAAGTTTTTCGAGATCCGCCGGACGGTCCAAGGCGACCTTGGGGTTCCCCAAAATCTTGCCCACTTCGTCGAGTTTCGAAATCGCGTCCACCAGCTTGGTATTGGCGTTTTCGACCAGGATCGCGTTCGAAATGAAATAGCGGCGGTATTTCGCCTTCTTTTGATCCAATAGTTTGATCAGGTTTTTCTGCGTTTTGTTGGCGTGATCGACGAGCGTTTTGTACACGTAACCGATGCGCGCTTCGCGATTCGTAAACGACTTCGCGCTCGAAAGATCGGCCTGCGACTTTAAGATGACCAAGGTTTGCGTCGTTTTTTTCGACGTCAGTTCTTGCCGAACGAGATCGGCGACCTTGGCGCTGAATGTGTGAGGTGTTACCGATGCGAATGCCGATGCCGAGATCGCCAAAACCGCAAAGGCAGCCACCCATGAACGATGTTTCATGTGTCTCCCCCTATGTGTAAAGCCATCCCTGGAATAAATTACCTAAAGTCGTGATAGGTCTTGAGCACGGCGCCTACTCCCCGGCCGAACTCTACGGGATAACCTAAATCAGAGAGCGCTAATTCCAAAGAAGAAATTCCGGTCGCCACGTCGAAAATGTCGCAGTATCCAAAGTGAGAAAGTCTTAAGATTTTGCCCGCCAATTCATCTTGTCCGCCCGCGATGATCACGCCGTGCTTTTCTTGCATGATCTTTTGAATTTTTTTGCCCTCTTCGACCGAAAATTTCGCAGGGACCTTCACCGTAGTCAAAACCGGCGACGGTGCCTGCGAAAACAACTCAAGCCCCAGAGCATGTGCGGCATTGCGGGTCGCGCTCGCCAACATTTCGTATTGTCGGAATAAATTCGGCAATCCTTCTTGCCGAAGCATCGCAAACGATTCGACCGCGCCTTGAATCAGTGAAATCGCCGGGGTCCACGACACCTGTTGCTTTTCCTGCAGCGTCTTTTCGCGCTGAAGATCAAAATAAAACTTCGAACACTTCGACTGCGCAGCTTGCTTCCACGCCTTTTCACTGAGCGCGACGAAGGCCAGGCCCGGCGGGAGCATCAGCGCTTTTTGCGAACCCGTCAGGAGTGCATCGATTCCCCATTCGTCCATCGGAAGATGAAAAATCCCCACTGCGGTAATGCCGTCGCAAACACTGAGGACTCCGTGCTTTTGGCAAAGTTTGGCGATGGCTTGAACGGGCATCAAGGCGCCCGTCGAGGTTTCGGAGGCTTGAAACAACACTGCCTTCGCATTCGGATGACGGCCCAGCGTTTCGTCTAAAGCCTGAGGATCGAGCGCATGCCCGCGCTCAACGAAAATTTCGTGTGCTTGCAATCCGTACGCCTTCGCAATTTTCGTCCATCGCTCGCCGAACTTTCCGCCGTTCACGACGATCACTTCGTCACCCGGCGAAAAAAGATTCGAAACCGTCGCATCCATGGCGCCCGTGCCGCTCGCGGTCAGCGTCAACACCGTCTGCTTCGTCTGAAACAGCCACAGAAGGTGCTCTTGAACCTGTTTGAGCTGAGCCTCGAACAAGGTCGTGCGGTGGTGCACTACGGGCTCGGCAAATTTTGCGAGCACCCGTTCGGGGATCGCGGTCGGCCCTGGGGTCAGTAATCGAAATTTCTTCATCTTGGCTCAAAGCTAGCATAAAATTGAAGGACCATGAGCGAAATTTCATCCGTCCTGAAGGAAACCCGTAAGTTCAATCCGCCCAAAGAATTCTCGAAAGCGGCCGAGATTAAGTCGCTTGCCGCATATCAAAAGCTTCGCAAACAAGCCGACAAAAATCCGGTCGCGTTTTGGACGAAGCAAGCCAAAACCCTGCACTGGCAAAAGCCCTTCAAAACCGCGCTGCAATGGAAACATCCCTTCGCCCGCTGGTTTGTTGGCGGAAAGCTGAACGCCGCCGAAAACGCGATTGATACCCACCTGAACACCGCCCGCCGTCATCAAGCGGCGTTGATCTGGGAATCCGAATCGGGCGAAACCCGCACGCTGACCTACCTGCAGCTTTCTCTCGAAGTGAATCGGCTTGCGAACGCGCTCAAGTCGCTCGGCATCCGAAAAGGCGACGTCGTGGGCATTTATATGGGGATGGTCCCCGAAGCGGTTGTCTCGATGCTCGCTTGCTCTCGAATCGGCGCGACTCACAACGTGGTCTTCGGCGGATTTTCGCCGGACGCGCTTCGCGATCGGCTTCACGACTCGAAAGCGAAACTTCTCATCACTCAAGACGGCGCTTTTCGCAAAGGCTCGCCTTCGGCGCTGAAAGGCGCCGTTCACGCCGCACTCGACGAAATCCCTTCGCTTCAACACGTTTTGGTTTTGAAACGCACGGGCCAAGACACGCCGATGAAAGCCGGACGCGACCTTTGGTGGCACGAAACGGTTCCACAACAATCGCCCGAATGCAAAGCCGAAGCGGTCGATTCGTCACATCCGTTGTTTATTCTCTACACCAGCGGTTCGACCGGAAAGCCAAAAGGGATCGTGCATGCTACGGGCGGGTTTTTAACCCAAGCGAAATACACCACGAAATATGTGTTCGATCTGAAAGACACTGATCTCTATTTTTGTACGGCCGACATCGGATGGGTGACGGGCCACACTTACGTCACCTACGGTCCGCTCATGAACGGTGCTGCCGTGATGCTGTATGAAGGCGTGCTCACGTATCCGGGCCCTGATCGCTTGTGGTCCATCATCGAAAAACATCGTGTCAGCATTCTTTACACCGCCCCGACGGCGATTCGCTCGTTCATGAAAGCGGGTGATGAGTATCCGAAAAAGCACGACTTGTCGTCGTTGCGAGTACTCGGTTCGGTCGGCGAGCCGATCAACCCCGAAGCCTGGATGTGGTATTACACCGTGATTGGCAAAAAGCGTTGTCCGATCGTCGATACCTGGTGGCAGACCGAAACGGGCTCGATCATGATCAGCGCGATGCCGGGCGCGGTTCCGACCAAACCGGGAACAGCGACACTTCCGCTACCGGGAATTTTGGCCGACGTCGTCGATCGCTCGGGGAAACCCTGCAAGGCGAACGAAGGCGGATTACTCGTCATTAAGCACCCCTGGCCGGGAATGCTTTGCACCGTATTCGGAAACGACGAGCGCTATCGGCAGACTTATTGGAAAGACTTCTGGAAGCAGAAATATTATTTTTCGGGCGACGGCGCCCGTAAAGACAAAGACGGATATTTCTGGATCATGGGCCGCGTGGATGACGTCGTGAACGTCAGCGGCCACCGACTGGGGACCGCCGAAGTCGAAAGTGCGCTGGTTGCGCATCCGAGCGTCGCCGAGTCGGCCGTAGTCGCCAGGCCCGACGACCTGAAGGGTAGCGCGCTCGTCGCGTTCGTGACCCTGAAGGCGCACGCGAAAGAAGGCGCGGACCTGAACGCGTTGAAAGAAGAATTGAAGAAATGGGTCGCAAAAGAGATCGGCCCGATCGCTAAACCCGACGACATCCGCTTCGCCGAAGCGCTGCCGAAAACCCGCTCGGGAAAAATCATGCGGCGGCTTCTGCGCGAGATGGTCACGACCGGCCAGACCTCGGGCGACACGTCCACCCTCGAAGACCTGTCAGTCCTCGAAAAATTGCGGGATGAAGAATAGATACCAACGCAAGATCCGCTTACCGCGCGGAATCGGCGGAAGAGGTCGGAGCTTCCAGAACGGGCTTCGGATTCATCCGACTTTGCAAAACCGAATAGGGATAACTTTGTTGGGTCTGAGTATCGATACAGTTCGCCGATTCAACATGCATGTTCTGACAACCGCGACATGGAATCGCCACGATCGGAAGGTCTTTTCCTGTCAGCCGCGACGCTAAAGACTTCATCGCCTCTTGCGGCGTTCTTCCGCTGCCGCTGCAGCCGTAAGTGTAATCCGAAGCGCTTGCATTTCCGCTGCCCGCGCGATCGAGCTTGATGCGGTAGCCGATCGGCCAGAGATTGATCTTACTCAAGATGGGATCATTTTCTTTCTTGTCCTTCAATTTTACTAAGCCGGTTTTCACTGATCGGGAAGGATTGAATTGATCATGCGCGACCCGACCGCAAACCACCTCACAGATCCAAAATCGCTGTGTTGCTTTCAGTGTGGGCGCCGGTGTTTGAAGCTGCGCCTGCGCCGTCATACCGCCGACGAATGGCATCATCATCAAAGCTGCGACAAGAATCATTGTACCCGCTTTCATCGCGCGCATCCTTTCCATTCCATTTTAACCGTGCGAATATTCCAGGTAAAGGAATTCCCGAATGAATCTCTCCATTCTTACCATCGGCGACGAACTTCTGATCGGTCAAGTCTTGAACTCGAACGTACAGTGGATCAGCGACCGATTAACCGAAATCGGCTGGAGCGTGCGCCGACAACTCACTGTCGGTGACGACCTGGCGGAAATCAAAACCGCGCTTGATTTTTTGATCCCCGATTCCGAGGCCGTGATCATCGGCGGAGGCCTGGGCCCCACCCATGACGACCTGACGATGGAAGCGCTTTCGCGGTATTTTTCGGTCCCGCTCGAATGCGATCCCGAATGGATCGAACAAATCGAGGCGCTTTTTCGCTCGCGCAACCGCGTGATGACCGATAATAACCGCAAACAGGGGTATTTGCTGAAAGGCGCGATCCGCATCGACAACGATTGCGGAACGGCGGCGGGCCAGCATTACGTGCGAGATCATCGCGATTTTTTCGTGGTCCCCGGCGTTCCTCACGAAATGAAAAGCATGATGGAGCGTTACATCCTCCCCGCCCTCATCCGGAAAAACGAAGCTCGCGGGGAAAGGATCTTCAAGCGCACGCTTCTCACCGCCGGGGTCGGCGAAAGTGCGCTGGCCGAACGCTGCGATTCGATCGTCAAAAAAATCCAAACGCTTCCGAACGTCACGCTCGCGTTTCTTCCGAGCGCAACCGAGGTCAGGCTCAGGCTTCAAATGCGGGCGAATGCCCAAGACTCCGGCGCGCAAACCCTTTTTGATTCGCTCGCGCGCGAACTCCGTACGGCTTGCGGAAAAGATTTTTTCGGGTTCGATTCGACCACCCTCGAATCCGTCGTGATCGAGAATCTGCGCCGAAAGAAAGAAACGATCGCGCTGGCCGAAAGCTGTACGGGCGGACTCGTCTCTCACCTCTTAACCCAAGTCCCTGGCGCGTCCGAAGCGTTAAGAGGAACCCTGGTTCCGTATCAGACTGATTTAAAAGAGCACGAGCTGGGCCTTTCTCGCGAGCTGATCCAAAGACAAGGCGTCGTCTCGGAGGCAACCGCGCGGGCGATGGCCGAAGCGATCCGAAAAAAATGGAACACCACTTACGGACTCGCTACGACCGGATACTTGGGCCCTCAAGGCGGCGATGCCTTCGCCCCGGTCGGCACGGTCTGGATCGCGGTTTCGAACGGAACCCGCACCGAAGCTCGATCGTTTCGGTTTGAAACTCATCGCGAATACGCGAAAGAGCGCTCCGCGCGATCGGCGCTCGATTTGTTTCGGCGGACGTTTCAGGAGCAAACCGACACTGAAGCACCGGGATCGTTTTGATTCCACGCGCCGCAGTGTTTTTTGAGTGAATTCCGAAACCTACTCTAAAAACATCTGATTTTCCAATGCTTTTGATCATCCAAACCCACCATCAAAAATTTGGCACGCCGATTGCTCTTCCGAAATCAGCGTTGAATCCAAGCGTTGAATCCAACCGTTGAATTCATTTTTATTGTCAAAAAGGGGGCACTCACCATGAAATTCAATCCACTCAAAAACACACTTCTCGCTGCGAGCGTCGCGGCGATCAGTCTTTTTACTCTCTCGGCCTGCGAAGTCACGACCGTTCAAAGCGGTGGCGGCTACGACGGTGGCGGAGGATCCTCCGACCCGTATCAACATGCCTGGTACGACGTTTACGGAACCCAATGCACGAGCTACGGATACCCGATGTCGGGCTGTAACTTCTACGCTGACGGAAGCAAAATCATGGCTTCCGAAGATCCGTATTATTCGAGCATGACGCTTTATTATGATTATTGGTCCTATACCGATTCGTACGGTTATCGCCAAGGTTATGAAGGCTATGCCTGGCTCAGTTCGACCGGCATTCTTTATGACGAATACGGCAATGCTTTGAACGAAATGGACCAAGATCAAGCGCAATCAGCCGACGTGATCAGCCAAGCCGCTCAAAAAGAAGAGCAAATGGCTCAAAAAGTGGGGAAAGCGTTCGCGCAAAAATATGCGCTCGCCGAAGACGCTGGCGTCAGCATCGCAAAAACGCTTCAAGACTGGGCCGTGCTCGGTAAAGACCGTGCACGCACCGAAAGCGACGTCGCCGATTTCAGTCAACGTTTGTACGGCGTTTCGCTCGATCAGGCGAAATCCGCGCTCGTGAACGCCCTCAAAGGGAACAAAGATTCGCTGGACGAGCTGAACGTCGACGTGGCCGCTCACTGGGGAACTTCGCCTGAAACCTCGAAGGCGATCTTAAGCCAGTGGTATCAAGACGAAATGAGTCAGCTCGGCGTGAAATAAGGCTCCCGTTCGTAAAATGAATCAAAAAGGCGCCGGTCCTTGAAGGATCGGCGCTTTTTTTCTTCGCGCTTGGGCTCCGTCGCCGTTAAAATAAAAGGGAATGGAGCAAGCACAGGCGTTTCTCACGCATTTTCAAGGGCCGCAAGGCTATGCGTTTTTCTTTTTTCTGGTGATGGCCTGCGGGATGGGCTTTCCCTTCAACTCGGACCTCACCCTCATCGCGGCCTCCGTGCTCGCGGCGCTCGGGTATTTTCAACTGAAGATCCTGATGATCCTGGCTTGGCTTGCGATCTTGGGCGGCGATTCGGTCGCTTTTTTCGTGGCGCTGAAGTGGGGAAAACAACTGCTTCGCATCCGCCCCTTTTCATGGCTCTTTACCCCCGAAAAAATCGCGGTCGGCGAAAATTATCTGAACACGCGCGGAACCAAATTTTTGTTCATCGTGCGATTTTTACCGCTCATCCGCACGGTTCTTTTCTTCGCGGCCGGATGCCTGCGGGTCAAGCCCCGGACGTTCTATTTGATGAACGGAACGGCGTCGGCGATTTACGTTCCGTTGCTGATGGGGATCTCTTACTACACCAGCGAAAACATCGACGAGGTAATTTCGGTATTGAAGCACTTCCAGTTCGGCCTGTTGATTGCGCTCGTGGCGGTCGGTTTGTTTTTATACTTCAAGCGATCCCGCGCCAAATCCGCTTGACCGTCAGTCGGCTTTGATGACGACGTAATTTTCGATTTTACGTTTTTGTCTGAGCTCTTTGGCCTTTTGATTTGCCGAGGCGAAGGTCTTGAAATCAGGCAAAATCACGCGATAGCGGGTAATGCCTTGAACGACCGCCGTCATGATCGAGGGATGCAGGCCGTGTTTCGACAGGTTTTTGATTTTCACCTGAGCGTCTTTTTTAGACGGGTAAGACCCTAATTGAATGGCATATACCGCTGCCGATGCTACGCCCGACGCTGCGGTCTCTTTTTCCGCGACCGTCTCGGTAGGCAGATCGACGGGTTTCGGATCATTCACCTTCAGACCGCTGTCTTTCACTTCGTCCTGGGTCGCGGCCTGGATCGAATCCTGCGCCACGGCTTCGGAGTGCCTCGACGCCGCATCGAGATCCTCGTGCGAAGGTACGACTTCCGGACTTTCTTTCAGTTTCGCGGCAGGTTCCGTTGCCGCGATCTTTGGGTTCAATTTTTTGCCGTAGTGAAGCCCCAGGGTAAAGAAGAACCCGAGCGAGATTAAAAAAAGCAGCCCGATTACCGTAAGTTCTTTCCAGCTGAAGATAAAAAACTTTTCGGCTTTTTGCATATCTTTCATTGTTGTCCGCTCTCGAAGCAATGTCAACGCGCTCTGCTCGGGTTTGGCGCGGAACTTGTACCGTCAAATTCCAATCATTCGAAAAAGGAGCAAACCATGATCAAAGCACGTCTGAAAAATACCCAAGGGCAAGGAATGAGCGAGTACCTCATTCTCACCTTCCTCGTCGCCGTCGGCGCCATTGCCGCGACTCATACGCTGAAAACCAGTATTACCGGCAAGATCGGCGAAATCAGCACCCATATCTCGCGCATGTCGCTCGGGGATGGCGGTCGCGGCAGCGGCCAGGGAAGCGGCAGCGGAAGGAACAACGGTGGCGGCGGAAGGAGCGGCATCGGCGACATCTTGGGCGGAATCCTGAACTGAGATGAAACGGCGATCGTCGGGGCAGGTGATGATCGAATTCCTGGTCGGAATCGCGATCGTCGTTCTGCCCCTGAGCCTTCTCTTATGCGGCTGGTTTTACACCCAACAGAAAAAAACCGAATGTGCGCTTCAAGCATTCCGGCAAGCCCGGATTCAGCTTCTGCGAACGGGACGATCCGTCGACCGGCGCCAGATCTGCGGTCCGATCGAGGAACGCATCCGGCTCAGCTCGCTCGAAGACCTCGACCAAGACAAAGGGGCCTTGGGACTCGGCGATTTAATGAACGAGGTTTCGCGGCTCTCGGAGCGGCTCTCGTCTTTCTCGCGTTCTGCGCAGGGGCCGGATTCATCCGATTGATGGGGCACGCCCGCGATCTGATCCACACTCAGATTGCGATGGATCGCTGCACGGGCGAAAATATTCTTTTCATCCGGGCCGCGACCTTGGCGATGCAGGATTCTTATCTCAGGCTTCAAGGCGAGCGAGCGCTTACTGCGACCGCGTGTTTGAATCCGCTCGTTTGTCCGGCCACAATGAGCGCGTTTCAGGCCGTGGCATCCGCTGAACGGACTTTGCAGCAAACGGTCAAAGTCGCCTGGGGCGAGAAGGCCTTTCTGTGGAAGTACCGCCTCTCTTGCGGCTTAAGCCCCTTCGTCCGGCGTGATCCGTTTCCGGACTTTCCGTTCGAAATCAGCGATGCGGTTTTAGTCAGCCCCAAGATCACGTCCGAAACCCGGTGGATCGCGGGCTCGCCGCCGCCGTTCCGCTTGCGACTTTTTTTTAGAGACTTAAGCTCGGGCGCCGAAGCCCGCAAGAAAGGAGCGATTCATGAAAAGACCGACCCGGGACTCCACGATTGGGACGTGGCATGGATCGAATAAACAAAAAGGATCGTTCATTTTGGAGGCCTGCGTATGGAGCTTCGTCGTCGTTTCGCTCGTAGTCGTTTGTTCGAAAGGGTTTCTTGCTCGATACGCGAGTTTCAAGCTCGACGTTCGGGAGCAAAACCGGACGCTCAGAAAATAAAAATCCTGCGCGGGCTCACGCTCGTGTTTCTTTCGATCGTCTTGGGATGGATCAGCCTCCAGGCCACCGAATCGTCAAGCATCGCCCGCTATCGCCTTCATGCATGGCCGCAGGCCTCGGTCTGGCGCTTAACCCTCGACCGGGCAGGGCTCGTCTTGCGGCCTCGATTGGGCGATTACGGCCGCCAACTTCAAACTCACCCGCAAGCGTTTTCAAACGAGCGCTCGATCTGGGTCAGCAACGACGGTTGCCTGGTCTACCTTCCGGCTTCGCCTTACCGAGACGGCGAGCCCGAGCTTCGGACCTGCGTCCCCGAGCCCAAACCGCCCTCGCATTGGATTCAGGCCGGACCGGGCCTCGAAGGTTTCGAAAATCTAGTCGCATTTTTAGGGCAAATTCCTCAAAAAACACCGCCTTCGCCCCACTCCAGGCGTAATCTCATTGACCCGAAAGAGATCCGATATTAGAGTCCTCCGTATGCAAAACCATCCGCTTCACGCTTCCAAACACTCCATTCTTTCCGTCGGTTCCATGGCTTTCGATTCGGTCGCGACCCCTTCAGGCAAGGCCGATCACGTGCTGGGTGGATCGGTGAATTACTTTTCGCTCGCAGCCTCGCTGTTTACCCACATCAAGATCGTGGCCGTCGTCGGCGAGGACTTTCCGAAAGATCATTTAGAGTTCCTGAGCAAGCGCAACGTGGACGTCAGCGGAGTCCAGATCGCTCCGGGCAAGACGTTTCACTGGGTAGGCGAATACACGACCAACCTGAACGAAGCGACGACGCTTTCGACCGCGCTCAACGTCTTCGAACACTTCGACCCGAAACTGCCGGCCACGCACACCGATTGTCCGGTCGTGTTTCTCGCCAACATCGACCCGGTTCTTCAGCAAAGCGTGCTCGACCAGATGAAGAGTCACGAACTGGTCGCCTGCGATTCGATGAATTTTTGGATCGCGGGCAAGCCCGATGAACTGAAGAAGACCCTGAAGCGCGTCGATCTGCTTTGCATCAACGAAAAAGAAGCCTTTTTGCTTTCGGGCGAAAAGAGCTTGGAAAAAGCGGCGAAACGGATTCAGACGATGGGTCCGTCGAACATCATCATCAAACGCGGCGAATACGGATCGGCTCTCTTTACTCCGAACGGTGCCTTCTTGGCGCCCGCCTATCTGATCGATGAAGTGGTCGATCCGACCGGCGCGGGCGACAGCTTTGCCGGGGCAGTCGTGGGATACCTGGCCGCCAACGGCGCCACCCGCCAGATGATTCAAAAAGATCCGGCCGCGTGGGATCAGCTCATCCGTCGCGCCGTCGTTCACGGCACCGTGATGGCAAGCTTCACGATTCAGGACTTCAGCGTCGGACGCTTAAAGACCCTCACGCATGAAGAACTCATGCACCGTAAAGAAAAATTCATGAAGATGATGAGCGTCGGCGTCTAATCGCCGAGATTTCCGCTCGTCAGAAAACGAAGAATGTCCTGATGCGCCCCTTCGCGGATTTCGGGCCGTTCGTTGTCGATCTCGTGGAGTGCGCCCGGATATTCCTTCACTTTGAAATGAGCCGCGTTCTTCGCCAAAACCTTTCGGGTTTTTTCGGAATTCACGTAAGTATCGTCTTCGCCTGAAAGCAGAACGAAACCTTGGATACCGGGATCGATCTTCCACGACTGCGAACGATGCGCGGTCGTCAGCAAGCGCACGGAAAACGAAAGCGCCTTGATCGGCGTATTCGGCCGGATCGGATCCAGATGCGGGTTCGGCTCGGTCGCGGAATACCGATCGGTGGTCAAGGTCTCAAGCGTGATCTCGTTCGGTGGCCAGCTTCTCAGACCTCCGCCCACGATCGGACGAGGCGCGATTCCGGGCGCGATCAGCACCACTTGCGAAGCTTGTCGTTTCGCAGCCACCGCGTAGGCGGCCAAACCGCCGGTCGACCAGCCGATGATTCTTTTTTCCGGAAACCGATCCAAATCACGAGCTTCTCTGCGCCAGACGATCGCGCCGATTTTTTCGATCAGCGGAATCGAAGTCTGATTCATCGACCCCGCAGAGCCGCCTTGCCCCGGATAATCGAAGGCGATGACTCGAAACCCTGCGCGGGTCAGTTTTTGAAAAAGCGGAAAATGGTTCAGCATCGAATCGCCGAGACCTTCGAAATAAATCACGTTCCCTAAAAAGGTTTGAGATTCGGCCTCTAAATATCCGGCCCGAATCGCCGTCGTCATGCCTTGAACGGCGATCGACTCGCAGACCCATGGAGCCGGGCAGGTGGCGCCAGAACCCGCCGCATTCGCCCATCCCGGTAAAGCGATCATTCCCGCCATCACTCCCAATAAGCCGGTTCCAAGTCGAATCAATTTGGGGGCCGATTTTCGTCCAGATTTCATGCCGATGGGGAAAGCATGGATCGTGCCATGCGAGCCCAATCCTCGGGACGGGTGGATGCACACAAGTGTCCAGTTTTTAAACAAAACATGTAAAATTTATATCGAGGGCCTGCCTTTCGTGATAGCCTTTTTTCGTGCTTCGATTCGCCGTCGTCTTCAGCGTTCTTTCGTTCGTTCTTTGCGGTTCGACCTACCTGCTGCTCAGGCATCGGCTCAAACTTCAAAACAGAGGCAATCGCATTTTACTATTTTTGACATTCGGCATCGGCGTGCTGATCATCGTGGGACCGTTCGTTTATCGGGCCGCGCATGCTTCGATTCAAAACCCGCTGCAACAGGCGCTTCAATTCGTGCAATATTTTTTAATGGGCTGGACCGCGATGACCTTGCTCACTTTCGCCAGCGCCGAAATCCTGAACCTCATCGCAAAAATTTTGGCGCGACCGTTTGATCCATCAAAGCGGATTTTCTTTACCGAAGGCGTCGCTCGTGGCCTGGTGGCCGGTACCTCAATCGCGGCGTTGGGGGGTCTGTTCGAAGCCGAGATCGGGGCGCGGGTCGATCCGGTCGAGATTCGCCTCAAAACCTTGCCTGCGGCTTTCGACGGTTTCGTCATCGCTCAAATCTCGGATATTCACCTCGGGCCTTTGATTCACGAAAAGTACCTCGATCACGTCGTCGATCGGGTGATGGCGCTTCAGGCCGACGCGATCGTGATTACCGGCGACCTGGTCGACGGAACGGTCGAACAGTTACGATCGCTCACCGACCCGCTGAAACGCCTGAAAGCGAAAGACGGCGTTTACTTCTGCACCGGCAATCACGAATATTATTCGGGCGCCGAAGCATGGATCGCCTTTCTTCAAACCCTGGGCATCCACGTCTTTCAAAATTCGAACGTAATCCTCGATCACGGGGGCGAAAAGTTGATGCTGGCCGGAGTTCACGACTGGCAAGCCTGGCGAACGATTCCGTCGCACAAGGCGGATCCGGTCAAGGCTGCGCAAACCGACGAGACCGTCGGCTGCAAAATCTTGCTCGCGCACAATCCGAAAAGTACCGATGAAAATTCGAAGGCCGGGTTTCACCTTCAACTTTCGGGTCACACCCATGCCGGCCAGTTTTATCCATTCGTGTTTTTGGCCAAGTTGTTTCATCGGTATTTCGAAGGGCTTTACCCGGTCAACGACTCGATGCAAGTTTACGTCAATCGCGGCACCGGGTATTGGGGTCCGCCGAACCGCCTCGGTAAAAGAAGCGAAATCACCCGTATTACCCTCAAGACTTAGCGCCCGAAGCTTACGGCTTTAACCGCCAGTCTTTGCCGGTAATGAGGCGCACGCCGTTCGAGAACCAAGCATACGACCATATCCATTCCAAAAAGACGAACAGGCGATTCCGAAATCCGATCAGATAATAGATGTGAATGAATAACCATGCAAACCAGGCCAAAAGGCCGGTCATTCGAAAATGCCCCGCTTGCACGACCGCTTTTTTGCGTCCGATCGTGGCCATCATTCCTTTGTCTCGATAACGAAACGCTTCAGTAGGCTTGCCTTGAATGCGTTTCAGCACGTTTTTAGCCGCGTGACGGCCTTCTTGCATCGCGACCGGAGCCAGCCCCGGCAACGGCTTTCCGTCTTTTCCGATCACACAGGCCTGATCGCCTAAAACAAACATATTCGGATACGCACGGACCGACAAATCCGGCTCGACTTGCACGCGCCCCGAGCGGTCGAGTTCCACCCCGAGGCTTCGCCCGGTAATCGAAGGCGCGACTCCGGCGGCCCAAATCACCGTCTTGGATGCGACCCATCCTTTGTCCGTGCGAACGCCCTCGCCCGTGACATCCGTCACTCGGGTCGAAAGCTGAAGATCAATGCCCAGGCGGTTCAGGTCGTTTTGGGCATGATCGGCGAGCTTCGAATCGAATTTCGAGAGCACCTTCGAATCGGCCTCGATTAAAATGATTTTCGCTTTTCGCGGATCGATCCGACGAAAATCGCGGCGAATCGTATTTCGGCCCAATTCGGCGATCGCTCCGGCAAGTTCGACCCCGGTCGGGCCGCCGCCCACGATCACGAACGTCATCCACGCCTCGCGCTTTTCAGGGTTTTCTTCTTTCTCGGCCTCTTCGAAGGCGGTCAGGATGCGCCGACGGATTTCGGTCGCTTGCTCGACCGTCTTCAGTCCGGGAGCAAATGCTTCCCATTCGTTTTTGCCGAAATAGCTGTGATTCGCGCCGCAAGCCAGAATCAGATAATCGTATTTCAAAGTTTGAGACCGAAACTCGACTTCGTTTTTTTGCGGATGAAAGCCTACCGCCTCATCCAGCAACACTTCGACGTTTTCGTGCGACGAGAAAAGCTTTCGCACCGGCATCGCGATCTCGGCGGGCGAAAGCCCGGCGGTCGCCACCTGATAGAGCAGCGGTTGAAACAAATGATGGTTTCGGCGATCGACGATCGTCAGCTTCAGCTCGCGATGAGGAGCAAGTTTTTTGGCCGCATTCATGCCCGCAAACCCGGCTCCGACGATGAGAATGGATTTTGTACTCATAATCCGAATTTTAACATAAAAAAGGCGCGGAAGTTCATAACGTTTCCGCGCCTTTTATCGAATACGCGAGGTTGATCCGATAACATTGGGGTTTAAATTTTATCGGGACCTTGAGATTCAATCGGCTTTGTCTTTGGTTTCCTGAGCTTTGTCCTTCAGGTAATCGGAACCTTCTTTCGTGCGATTTTTAATCTTTTCGCCCGCGCATTTCGCGGCACTGCCTCGACAAGCGGCTTCATGGACGTGATGACGCTTCTGCTTCAGGTTCCGATTCGCGGTATTGACGTCCTGCTGCGCTTTTTCGGTCACGTTTTGATCCGCGATCGAAGCGAGGGGAATACTGAACAACGCCAACGCGCCCAGGAAAGAAAACACGTATTTTTTTTTCATAAACATCTCTCCGTTTGAACCGGTGATTCGGCTCACGCGAGGATAAGCAATAAGAATGCCGAAGCTTTCGGCGACGGAGATACGGTTTCGGGAAATGGATGCGGAATTCTGACCCGTTTCAGAGGCACGCTACGGACGATAGAAGGTTTGAGTGTCGTCGTTATAACCGAAAATTTCAGCGTAACGCCCCCAGTTGACGAGTGCGGTGAAGGACGATTCGGCGTCCTCGTTCGGAATCAGCTCGGCCAACTTGTCGAGCACCTCTTCGCGGGTGACCTCGCCGTCATCCTTACTGTCCAAAAATTCGCGCACGCTTTTGAAAACCGGCAGCTCGCCGATCTTCGTCGCCAGCAACTCTTTCCGCTCTGGAATCGAAGCTTCCAAAACCCGGGTTCCGAAATCCTCGACGACGACGTCTCCGCCCGGCGTATGCACGAGCGAAAGCAGCTCGGCCGCCTTGATCACACTCAAGGTTTCGCCCAACTCCATCGACAATTCGCCCGCGAGTTTGTAAATGTCTTCGCGACCGCCTTTGCCTTGCAGTAACTCCAATAATCCTAAAATTTGACTGATCCCGATTTCGGGGAGGGATGATGATGCGGTCGTCATGTCTTTATTCCTTTGTTTTAAGCTCATTTCCTCTCGTTATGCAAGCAGCGAGAACACCCGATCGACGTACTCGAGAAACGCTCGATCCCGTTTTTGCCTTGGACGCGGCAGATCAATTCGAAGATCCCCCGCAATTCGACCTGGTCGACTGGATAAGACCAACACCCGATCGGCCAGTTCGATGGCCTCTTCGATGTTGTGAGTGACCATCACCATCGTATTCACGACGTTATCGCGGTCATTCCAGATGTCGATTAATTCGTTTCGAAGGTTAATGGACGTTAACACGTCCAGAGACGAAAACGGCTCGTCCATCAACAAGATCGCGGGCTCGACGGCGAGCGCGCGGGCCAAACCCACGCGTTGCTTCATTCCGCCCGAAAGCTCGCGCGGATAAGCCTCTTCGTAACCCTCAAGGCCCACCTTGTTGATGTAGTGACTGACGGTCTTCATTCTCAAAGCCGCATCCTTGGTGCGCGCCTCAAGCCCGAGCTCGACGTTTTGCGCGACCGTCAGCCACGGCAGCAACCCGAAGTTCTGAAACACCATCGCCGTTTCGTAGTTGATTCCGCGCTGAGGTTTGCCTTGGTAGAGAATCTTTCCGGAGCTCGGCGGAAGCAGACCGTTCATGATCCGAAGCAAGGTACTCTTCCCCGCGCCGGAGGGGCCAACGATGGCGATGAACTCGCCTTCGTACGCAGTGAACGACACCTGATCCAAAACGGTCAGCTCGCCTTGAGGTAACAAAAATCGCCGGGTCATGTCTTGCAATTCAATCAATGGATTCATGTCGAAAGTTTGTATTTCTCCAGGTTGCGATGATACAGCGGTTGCCATATCAACAGGTTAAACAGCAAAATCCAGGCGACCATCACCAGAATACACAAGGTGATCGCCCGACCGTTCCCCAATTCGTAAACCGAATAACTGAGGAGCGCGCCCAGTCCCTTCACCTTCAACACCTGATTTTTGACCGTAATGTATTCCGAAACGACGAGCGCATTCCATCCCCCGCCCCAAGCCGTGATTGCGCCGGTGATCAGCGCCGGACGAATCGCGGGCAAGACGAGCTTGCGGAACGTCGCGGGCTTCGAAAGCCCGTAGGATCGGGTCGCATCGATCAGATCGGCGGGAATGACCGAGACTCCGCCGATGGCGTTGAACAGAACGTACCACTGGATTCCGAACGTGAGGAGCACCAGTGCCGCGAAATCCATTCCGCCGCCGAGTTTTCGCACGCCGATCAGGATGATGAGCGGAAAAAGCGCCGTCGCCGGAAGCGAAGCCCCGAGTTGCGCAAGCGTCGTTAACCCGTGGCGGATGCGAGGCCGGTTCCATGTAAAATAAATGAGCGGAAGAATCCAAGCGAACGAAATCAAAAGCGCGAACAAAATCCGCAAAGTCGAATAGAGCAAGGCCAGCGGAACCTCTCGAATGACCGGAGGAAGCGGCCCTCTCAACCAATCCACGACGTAAAAGCCGGCAAGGACGATCAGAAACCCTAACGCGAAATAACCCATCATTGAGCGGATTCTTCCACCTCGTTGCAAAAGCGGCTCGACGGGACGAGAGACCTCGCTCCACAAGCCTGCGATCAGCGACGACGGAAGATCCCAAACGAGCGGAAAGACGACTTCGCGAAACGCCCAGCGCACCGGAAAGCTTAGAACCAAAAACAGTTTTAAAAACGGCTCGGTCAAGAACGACAATCTCGATGCGATCGTCTTCGGCAGATCGAGAAAAACCCCTTCGACGTCTTCGGGCGACGAAACCGTTTCTTGCTTGAAGCGCTCGGCCCAGACCGAAAGCGGTTTCCAAATAAACAGATCCAGGGTCAGAATCAAAACCGCCAGTGCAAACAGCCCCCAAAGGACGAGTTCGATCTGCTCTTCTTCGGCGGCCTTGGCCAAGAAACTTCCGATTCCGGGCAGATTGTACCGAACCGGACCGACCGCGATGATCTCGCAGGCGACGAGAAAGAACCAACCGTTCGACCACGAAAGAATCGAGTTGTAGATCAAACGCGGCACCGAAGCCGGAAGGTAGAGCCGGAAAAACCGCTGGCTCGGCGCAAGCCCGAAGCTCGAAACGGCGTCTTCGTTCTCTTCAGGGATTGCCTTGATCGATTCGTACACCGCAAACCCCAGATTCCACGCCTGCGAAGTAAAGATCAGAAAAACGGCCGAAATCTCGATTCCGATGCGATGCCCGCGAGTGATCCCGATAAAAAACGTGATTGCGGCCGGAAAAAAGCCTACGACCGGAACGGATTGAAGCACGTCCAAGATCGGAAGCACGATGCGTTCTCCGGCCCGGCTTCGCGCGGCGATCAAGCCGAAAATAAAGGCGAACGCCAGCGAAGCGACGTAGGCCGCCAGCATTCGAAGAAAGGAAAGCAACAAGGCGCCGGGAAGGTCGGGAAGAAACACGGTCTCGGCTTTGAGTTCGGAGAGGTGAACACCGCCTCGGTAGATCCCCATGACGAGAAAAACCAATCCCATGAAGAGCACCAAATAAATGACGCTGGATTTGGTTTTCTCGAGGACGGATCGAGGAACGAGTGCCATATTCAAACTTTATTGATACGCTATTTCGTATGAAGATGCATCTTCTTTTCGCTTTCGGCGCAGCCGCACTTCTGCTTCCGTCTGCTCACGCGACGAGCTTCAACATCCCTCCATTCAGCGATTTCACCGCAAGCGCACCCAACGTCGTTCGCGGAATCGTCTCTAACGTTCACGCCGAAAACGCCGTCACTGACGACGGCGGAAAGACCGTTTATACCTTCGCCACTCTTTCGGTGGAAGAAGTCCTCAAGGGCGGCATCCACGATTCGAACATCACGCTTCGTCAGCTGGGCGGAAGCACGAACGAAATGACGATCGAGATTCCGAGTTCGCCCGAGTTTCACGAAAACGAAGAGACAGTCGTGTTTCTGGGCGACGAACAAGAAGACCACAGCTACGAGGTGACGGGCCTTGAGCTCGGAAAGTATGATTTAAAGGACGTCAATGGCGACAAGGTTTTGACGGGTGGAATCTTCAATTACTCTCGCACCCCCACCGGAATCACGCCTGATCCACGCTTACAAGAAAACCGAACTCCGTGGTCGCTGAATCGTCTTCGCAGCCTGATCCGCTCGCAAGGGAAAGCGCCGCCGAAACCTACGGCTTCGATTGCTCCCGACTCTGCTTCAGCATCGACGGCCCCCGTTCCAACGACTGTGCCTGAAAGCTCGGCAGCGCCGAACTCCCCACCCCACTCGTCGCTTCGTTCGCAGTCCAATCCCGACACTCCCGCTTCGCTGCCTTGGGGATCGATTGTTTTGGGTGCGATCGTGGTCGGCGTGCTCCTGCGGTTGTATTTTAAATCGCGCGGCGCTAAACTGTGAGCATGAGAATCCTCTCCGTCGTCATGGCGATGTTTCTGCTTCTTTCGTCGATCGCATTCGCGCAATTCGACGAATCGGGGTTTCGCCAAGCCCTTCCGCTTAAAAAAGGCGTGTATCTGAACGAAGGCGCATTCAGCGGCGGTGATCGGGGGAGTTCCGATTTTCGCGTTTCGCGCATCCGCATTGCACCGAACCCGGCCGGATACGATCGCCTGGTGATCGATCTCGCCGGAAATACCGATGGGGAAAAAAGCACCCTCGCCCGGCCGCCCTTTTATTGGGTCGAGCTGAGTGACCATCACCGAAAGGTCAATGTCACGCTCTATGGAAAAGCGAAATTGGATTTCTCGACACAAACCGCGATTCAAGCCGCGCGGAAAACGAAAACGATTGCGAAGCTCGACTTTATTCCGCCCGTCAACCCGGATCGTTGGACTTGGAGCATTGACACTCAAATGCCGGTAAAGGTGGAAGTTTTCGAATTGACCCATCCCGCCCGAATCATCATCGATTTGAAGAAATAATTTTATTCAGCCCGATCGCTTGCCTTTTCTGAAGGCCGTCCCATATTCAAGAGGGTGAATAACGACAAAGATTCCAACACCGATTTTGCCGACGAAATGGACATGCTGCTGCAAGAACCCGGTTCGGCGGCCGTGGCACAAGAAACGCCCACTCCCAGTGGATTGGCGCTTCCCGACCAAATTTTACCGCAGCATCTTCTCATTGTGCCCACTCCAGGGCCGGTATTGTATCCGACGCTGATCGCCCCTCTCGTGGTCTGGCACCCGAAAGTCCTGGCGACGATCGACGAAGCGATCAGCCGGAACAAATACATCGGGCTTTTGCTCACCAAAGAGGATCACCTTCCGGACGACCCGAAGCTCGACGATCTTTATTCGTACGGAATCGTCGTTAAAATTTTAAAGCGGATCAAACTCCCCGACGGAAACATGCACGTGCTCGTGCAGGGCTTGAAACGCTTCAAAGTCAAAGGTCATCTTTCCGAAAATCCGTTCATGGTCGTCGAGCCGGAATACTTCAACGAAATTCAGCCCGAAAAGACGATCGAACTCGATGCCTTGACCCGCAACGTGATCAATCACGTTCGCGATCTGTCCGAGACCCACCCGTTTTTCACCGAAGAAATGAAGGTCGCTCTGCTGAATGCGCCTAATTCGGGGGTGGCGGCCGACATCGTCGCCTTCGCATTGGGCCTGACCAAAACGGAAGCGCAGAGTTTTCTTGAAACGATTTCCGTCACCGAGCGCTTCGAAAAACTTCTCGTCCATTTGAAACGCGAGCAGGACGTCGCCGACGTTCAGAAAAAAATTAACGACGAAGTGAATAACCGCCTCAATACCCTTCAGCGCGAATTCTTTTTGCGCGAGCAGATGAAGCTGATCAAGAAGGAACTCGGCATCGAAGAGGACGGCAAGGATAAAAACTCCCGCTCCTTCCGCGAACGGATCAAAGAAGCGCGGATGCCCGAAGACGTCGAAAAGATCGCGCTCGAAGAAGTCGAAAAATTCGAAACGCTGAACGAACAGTCGCCCGAATACAATATTTCCCGCAATTACCTCGACACGCTTTGCAGCCTTCCGTGGAGCACGGAGACCAAAGATCTTCTGAACCTGACCCACGCTCGCGACGTGCTCGATCAGGATCACAGCGGTCTGGAGAAGGTGAAGGAACGGATCATCGAGTTTTTGGCCGTGCGAAAACTTCAAAGTAAAAAGACGAATGCACCCAAAAAAGGTTCGATCATCCTGCTCGTCGGCCCTCCGGGCGTGGGCAAGACCTCGATCGGAAAATCGGTGGCTAAAGCCATGGGCCGGAATTTCTATCGCTTCTCGCTCGGCGGAATGCGCGACGAGGCCGAAATCAAAGGCCATCGCCGCACCTACATCGGCGCCCTCCCCGGAAAGTTCATCCAAGCCGCCCGCCGCGCGGGCAGCAAGAACGCCGTCATCATGCTCGACGAGATCGATAAAATCACGACGAGCTACCACGGCGATCCGGCCAGCGCGTTGCTCGAAGTGCTCGACCCCGAACAGAACGTGAATTTTTTGGATCATTACCTCGACGTGCCGTTCGACCTGTCGCAGATGATCTTCATCGCGACCGCGAATACGACGGATACGATTCCGGCTCCGCTACTCGACCGGATGGAAGTGATTCAACTGAACGGATACACCTTCGAAGAAAAAGAGCAGATCGCGAAGAAGCACCTGCTTCCGCGCATTTTAGAGCGAACCGGGATCACGACTCAGGAACTCAAACTCGATCGCAAAACCCTTCGCGCCATCATTCAGGATTACGCGCGCGAGCCGGGGCTGCGTATCCTCGAACAGCAGCTCGAAAAGCTGGCCCGTAAGGTCGCGGCCAAAATCGTCGAACGACAGGAGGCGAAGGAAAGACTGCGCCTTCCCATCGTCATCGAAGAATCCGATTTACTCGATTATCTGGGGCCGAAACGCTTCAACCAAGAAATTGCCGACCGCATGACCACACCGGGAGTGATGATCGGACTGGCCTGGACCTCGCTGGGAGGAGAAATCCTCTTCATTGAAGCAACCGAACTGCCGGGTTCAGGCCAACTCAAACTGACCGGAAAGATGGGCGAAGTGATGAGCGAAAGCGCGCAGATCGCCTGGACTTTCGTCAAAAAACGCCTGATTGAAGAAATGGTGATCAGTCCCGCCCAACTCAAAGAAAAGGACATTCACGTTCACATTCCGGCAGGCGCCATTCCGAAGGACGGTCCTTCGGCGGGGATTACGCTGGCAAGCGCGCTTTATTCACTCTTCACTCGGCGGCCTGCCCGTCAAAAAACCGCGATGACCGGAGAGCTTTCTCTTACCGGCAAGGTGCTTCCGATCGGCGGCGTTCGCGAAAAGCTGCTTGCGGCCAAGCGCGCGGGGGTCGATACCGTGATTTTGCCCGAAGAAAATCGGCGCGATCTGTACGACTTGCCGATCGAACTGATGAAGAGCCTGCAACTGCATTTTGTTTCGAAGGTCGATGAAGTGTTCAATCTCGTGATCGCACCATTACGAAAAAGAGCGTCAAAAAATCCGCGTCTCGAAAGATCGCCTATTCTCGTGCACACTGAGAGGTATGGGAAAAAAGACCGTCGGCATTATCGGAATGGGTAAAATGGGCGAAGCCATCGCCCAAGGCCTCATGCAATCGGCGTTGGCCGAGCAATATGCGATCACTGGAACCACCAAGAGCGAAGAGTCGGCAAAAGAAGTACGATCGCAATTAAAGGTGACCTGCACGACCGACAATGCAGAAGTGATCCGGAATTCCGACATCATTTTACTTTCGGTCAAACCCCACCAAGTGGAATCGATTTTGAAGTCGAACCAGGCGCATTTTCGTTCGGAGCAGCTTTTACTTTCCATCTGCGCCGCGATTACGACCGAACAACTTTCAAACTGGAGCGGCGGCAAACCCGCCGTCATCCGAGCCATGCCGAACACGCCCTGCCTTTTGAAAAGCGGAGTCACCGCCCTTTGTAAAGGTCCGCGCTGTACGGACGGTCAACTCAAAGAAGCGGAAGCGATTTTTTCGGAACTCGGGCTCGTCACCACCCTCGAAGAAAGTTTGTTTGACGGAGTGACGGGTCTCAGCGGCTGCGGCCCGGCCTACATTTACCTGATCATCGAAGCGTTGAGCGAAGCCGGCGTGAAGGTCGGGATTTCTCGCAAACAAGCGACCCTGCTTGCGGCACAAACGATGATGGGCGCGGCCAAGATGGTGCTCGAACGCTCGGAGCATCCGGCGGCACTCAAAGACGAAGTGACGACCCCCGCGGGCTGTACGATCGACGGACTCATGGCCCTCGAAGAAGGCAAGCTCCGCGTGACTCTGATCAAAGCTGTCCTAGCCGCGACCAAACGGAGCAAACTCATGCGTTCCTGATGCGGCATTGCTACCCAATGGTGGGCCCGACCTCGTTCACAAATGCGCAGTGAAGTTGATCATGAAGTACATCTGCTGCATGAACAGCGGCTTATTCTCGAGATCGCTCGCGTTCGGCGGAGAGTACGTTCGGCTCGGCTGATTCAAATCGACCTGCGAGGTCGATGCGATCAGATATTTGTTGCCGACCAAAAACCCGAAGTGATCCTCGCGGCCTTTGAACGGGTAGAACTTCAAGCCCGTCCTGAAATACATCTGCTGAAGCACGCCTTGATCGAGGTAGTCGTAATGCAGAAACTCGGTCTCGGCGTAAACCCGGTAGAAAATATTGAAGACATATTCGAGATTGAGCTGCGCCGAGTAGGTATTCACGTTGTCGCCGTAGGCGAAGATGTCCATCAGCGTGGTGAACGGTTTGTCGTTTTGGTCGTAGCTGATGTAGTTGTGCGCAACCTTGCCCGGTAAAGAGCCCAAAATCGAGCGGCCATAGTGACGAACCTGGGGCTTGAACCAAACATTCAGGCGATCGTCAATCAGGTGAGTTCGGTATTCTCCGTAGGCCATTGCCGCCCACGAGTTTTCATCCGCCCCGTATTCGGCTCCGTACCCCAAGCCGTTGTCGTAAGAGTGCTTGGAATAGAGCGTTCCCATGAATTGCGGCGGCTGGTACAAGGTTTCGGTCTCTTGAACAAAGCCCGAGGCTCCCAAGTAGCCTTTCCACCAACTGAGATCGAGCGCGACCACGCCGCCTTCAAGCCTGAAGCTTCCGGTTCCGTCGACCATCAGCTTTCCTGCGAACTGATCTTTCGTAGCGATGATGTAACCGCCGTCGGTTTCTTTTTCTTCGATGAAAAGCCCGGTTCCGATCGTCTGACGGTTAATGTCGCTTAAACGAAACTGGAAATGAAATCCGAGCAAGTCCTCTTCGAAAGTCAGCCCCACCATAGGAACGATCATCGCCAGATAACTCGGGCCGTTGCTGGAAGTCCCGTGGGTCAGATTCAATTTCACGTCGAGCGTAAACGTGTCGATCGGCCGGAATTCAGACCGTGCGGTCATCCAATAACCGTTGCCGTGATAAAAATCGTATTTGTAGAACTTGGTATTATCGCCGCCCGTGAAAATAGGCTTAAAAAAATCAGCGTCGATCGCGAAGGCATAATGATCGTTTTTGGGAAAAAGCCGATAAGGCTGGTCTTTGACTTCTTCGATGAGGTTCGCGTTGGGTTCATATTTCAGATAAGCGTTTGCCGTTCCGGAAACCGCTAACCCCATTAAACAGCTCCATCGTACCGCTGAAATCCACCGCATCCGCTTCCCCCAAGCGTTGAATGATTAGAATCTTGAAAAAGAACCCTGAACGGATTCTTAGAGCTCGCCCGGTAATGGGGCTTCGTCTTCGCCTTTGTAGATGGCTTTGACTTTTCCGCCGGCGATCTCGCGAAGCGAGGTCACGATGATACGGTTTTTGCATTTCACCAGAGCATCGGACCCTTTGAACAGCTGACGCGAACGGCGGGTCGCCAGATGAATGAGTTCATACATATTGTCGACGTGGTCCAAACAGTCTTCGATAGTAACGCGTGCCATGGTATTTCCTCTTTTCGATATTCATCATATTTACGCGAGTTTACACTCAATGTCAACGTCGGCGGCGAAGCGCCTGTTCGATTTCGCGATTTTGGGACTTCTTTTTCAAATCCTGCCGTTTATCGCCCTTTTTCTTCCCTTTCGCGAGCGCGATTTCGACTTTGACCCGGCCCTTCAGGTAGTACATCCGGGTCGGAACGATCGTCTTTCCTTCTTGGGTCAGCGCTCCAAACATCCGTTTGATTTGATGCGCATGCAGCAATAATTTGCGGCGGCGACGGGGTTCGTGGTTCCAAATGTTTCCGTGCGAATAAGGAGCGATATGCAGATTGACGAGCCAGGCTTCGAGCGACGGCACCCGTGATCCGCCTTTTTTTCGGTTCGTGATTTCGACGAAGGCGTCTTTCAGGTTCGGCGTCTGGTTTCGGATGCTTTTGATCTCGGTACCCGCGAGCACGATACCCGCCTCGACGATTTCGTCTAAAAAATAATCGGATCGCGCCGTGGGGTTCGTCGCGATCAGCTTTTGCGTCGGCTCGCTCATAGCGGACTCTTCAGCTCCGCTTGGGAATGCGACGGATCTTGACCCGGCATCGCCACTCCCAGACTTAAAATGAGTTTAAACGCGGCATCGACCTTCAGGCCGCTTTCGATCACTTCCGATTCTTTGACCATCAGATAAAACCCCGACGTCGGGTTCGGAACCGTGGGGACAAACACACTCAGATAGCCCTTCGGAATTCCGTGCAGATCGGCGTGCCCGGTGACGAAGCCCACCGTCCACATTTCTTTGCGCGGATATTCGAGATACACGACCCGGCTGAATTGTTTGCCGCCGCTGCTGGAGATCGCCTTGAACAGCTGATCGAGCGAGCTGTAGATCGGACCGAAAAGCGGGATGCGCTCGATGCCTTCCTTCAGCCATTCGAACACCTTTTTTCCGAAATACAGACGCGAGAAAAACCCGACGAGCGAAACGGCGATCACCCCGGCGAGCAAAATTCCGATCGTGATCAGAAACCGAACAACACCCGCGACTTCACTGCCTTGATCGCGAAAAATCCAATGGAGCGGAACGTTTTCGATCCAGCCCAAGATGCCGCCGAAGACCCATTGAAACACGACGGCCACGATCAGGATCGGGGCTAAGACCAGCAAGCCCGCTAAAAAATAGCCTTTGATGATGGATCGAATCTGGTTCAGGTTGACGTTCATATTCAGTTAAACGGAATGGCCACGTTGGCTCCGCCGCCATACAGCCATCCCGAAGCCGTATATCCCGGAGCGCCAATCTCGTTCGAATCTGATTTTACCACAGTCTGCGAAACCAGGCGAGAAACCTGCGCATGAAGGCTCCATTCCCAGCCCGCGCGCGTGGGAAAGGTCACTCCCAGGATCACGTCATGACGGGGAGGATCGAGGTAGTTCCCGTTTTCGGTCGGCAGGTCTTTAAAGATGCTGTCTTTGAAGCGATAGGCGATTTCGTAAAGATTATCGCCCCACTGAAACTCAAAGCCTGCTTCGGGGACGATCAGATTCCGAGCCCGGTACGCGGGGGCCAGGCTCGACGAAAAAGAGGTCGAGCAGTTGTTGCTGCCGCTTTGACTACAATCACTGCTGATGCTTTTGATCAAGGCGGCCCGAGCCTGATACCCGTTCCAAAGCTGATAGGAAGCACCCCATTTTAACCGTACGACCTTACTGAGCCGAGTTTTACCCGCAAACTCGAATTCCCAGGGCTCGAAGTACATCGCGCTTTCGGAAGTGTAGGCATAACTGATGCCGGCGTTGACCGAGCCGAAAACCTGAGCGCTCGCCGCCGTTCCGAGGTCGAAGGTCGCCTTGTTTTCGCCCCGGACGGTGAAGGTGTAATCGCGATATTGAACGGACGCCTGTGGAACGAGCGTGGGCTTGAGCTTCGCCGTCAAGCGCTGGTCCGAGTATTTGCCGCTTCCGCTTTGTAAAAAAACATTGGCCTGGGCCGATACCGAAAATCCGACGTCGGCCGCAAGCCCCACTCGCCAGTCAGGGTTCAGGTTCATCCCTGTGGAGAGCAACACGCGCGGACGCTGGGCCTCGGCCCGGTAAAGAACGAATTCAGGCTGATAGATGTATCCCGTATCGAGTTGAGCCATCGCATTGAGCGGAAGGTAGGTTTTGAGCGAAACCGACCACATCCGATCAAGGTCGACGATCGCCTGCGCCTTCAACGTCTGCGCAAAAACATCCGGATACTGGCTATCAACGTTTCCGTACTGAGGCGAAGACACCGTCGAGGTCGCTTCGTTTTCGACCACCACGTGCCGAATCGACGGAATGTCGGGATGAAGGTATTCGATCCCCACCTCAATCGTGATCGGTTTTTCTTTTCGGATCAGCGAATGCAGGCTCGACGGCGCCATCAGCTCGCCCCCCAAAATCGAGGCACGCGCAGGCGCCGTCGAAAGTGCGAAAAAAACCGCGACGAAAAACGTCACGAAAACCGCTTTTTCCATACCGTTACCCAATCTTTCCATTCGAGCGCCTCGGCCCGAAGTTTCGGATCGACCCCGCTTTCGTCAAACGCGTTTAACCATTGGCTCCCGACCAAATTACCGCGAATCATTTTTCGCCGGTGTCGAAACGAGTACATCAAAAGATCGTTCCAAGCTTCGCGCCGCTCGGGCGATTTTACGTCGACATAAGGTTCGCTCCGGCGGGTCAATCTCACCACTTCGGACATCACCTTCGGCGGCGGACGGAAAGCTCCGGGCGGCACCTTCAAAATCGGCTCGACTTGCCACTCGTTTTGAACGTACAGCGAAAGACTCCCCCGGTCGCGGGTCGAAGGGTTCGCATAAAGGCGCTTCGCCACCTCGGCCTGAAACATCAGAATCATCTCGGGAATCTGTGAAGTCTTTTCGCATAACCGAACGGCGATGGCCGTTCCTGCCGAATACGGAAGATTCGACACCACGACGAGCTTTCTGATGGCATTCAGCGCCTCGTCCGGCTGTTGCAAAAAATCACCCTCTAACAACCGATGAATCCGCGACTCGGGCTTCCAATATTCGATCAACTCGCGATCGCGTTCGGCGACGTAAAACGGAATTTCGTGCGGAAGCACCTCTAAAAGAGGCCGCGTGATCGCGCCCTTGCCGGGGCCGATTTCGAGCAAGGCGCAGCCGGGGTTTCTTCGCAACGCCTCGGTCGTCGCATCGACGATGACGTGAACGACGTTGGGATCGCTTAAAAAATGCTGGCCGAACGCTTTTTGTTTATTGAAGGTGGCCATGAATCAACTCTCCGCGACCGCGAAGGCGTTTAGCTTAAGATAGCGATCTTGCGAAAGGCCGAATCCTTGCGCAAATCGTACCGCTCCGGCGGCCGCGATCATGGCGGCGTTGTCGGTACAGTATTGAAGGTCGGGATAGGTGACCGGAACGGCGGATTCTTTCCGAAACCGCTCGCGCAACCGGGAATTCGCGGCCACGCCGCCGACGACGACGATCGAACGCGCGCGCGTTTGTTTCGCGAGGTTCAGCGCTTTCGAAACGAGCGGATCGATGATGGCCTCTTGAACGCTCGCACAAAGATCGGCGGTCACTCGTTCGTAAATCCCCTCCGCGCGAAGCCGTTTGGCAAGTAACATCACCGCGGTTTTGACCCCGCTGAACGAAAAATCAAGCGAGTCCTTTTGTTTCAACCCTCGCGGAAGCTCGAACGCTTTCGGATCGCCCCCCCGGGCCGCTTCGTCGATCCATTTTCCGCCGGGATACGGGTAACCGAGAATCTTGGCCGTTTTATCGAACGCCTCGCCTGCGGCATCGTCGATCGAGCGCCCCTTCAACGAGGCCTTCAGCGCGTCCGCGCTCCAATGCAGCGGGGCTTGTTCGAGATAATGCAAATGCGTGTGCCCCCCCGAAACCATCAAAAACACCGCCGGAAATTCAATATTCGGAACTCCCGATTTCGGGCCCGTCAGGAATGCGCTCATCAGATGCCCTTCCAAATGATGGACGGGAACGAGCGGCTTTTCGGTCGAATAGGCTAAGGCTTTGGCCGCGGTCACACCGACCAGCAACGCGCCGATCAATCCTGGACGGTTGGTCACCGCGATCGCATCGCAATCGCCCACCCCCCGGCCGGCGCCCGAAAGCGCTTCGCGAATGACGGGTTGAATTTGTTCGAGATGATTGCGAGACGCCACCTCGGGAACGACCCCGCCGAACGGCTGATGAAGCGCGATTTGCGAATAAGTGCTCACGCTCAACGGGCGGAACTCGTCTCGCCCGTCCCGATTTTCGTGAAGCAAGACCGAAGCCGAGCATTCGTCGCAAGAGGTTTCGATGCCGAGGATGAGACTCATTTTTTCTTCAGTCGTTTTTTAGCCAGTTTTCCTTCGGCGGTTTTCGGAAATCGATCTACGAGCTCCGAATAAAACGCCTTCGCGTCGTCCTTCATCCCCAACGCGTCGAAACTTTCGGCGATGCGAAGGAGCGCCTTCGGATGATACGGCGATTTTTGATAGCGTTCGGGAAATTTCGAAAAATCCACGATCGCTTTTTTGTATTGCTTCAGCTTGTAATACGATTCCCCGCGAATGTAAGTCGCTTCGATCGCCTTTTTGGAATCGAGTTTGTCGTTTTTTTGCAAATACTGATCGAGGTATTGAATCGCTTGCGGATAAAGACCGCCGAAGTAGGCGTCCTTGCCGGCATCCAACGCGGTTTTTCCTTCGGGAACTTCGAGCGCTTGGGGCTGCAATTCTTGCAACTGTTTTTCCAGGCCGGCCACTTGATCTTCGAGCTTTTTCTTTTCGTCGGCATGCGCCTGATCGTCGAGTTGCTTTTGATGCTGAAGCTCTTCGACCTTGCCGGTCAGCTGAGCGACCTGAGCGCGCAGCTCTTCGATGTTATAGCCGCCCGAAGGAGGCAATGCCGGAACCGGAGCCACCGCTCCCGATGCAGTTCCCGATGCCGCCACGGACGGAGTCGTACTCGACGTCGATCCGGTCGCCGTCATCGGCGCCGTTGCGGGAGGCGCACTGGAGACCGTCGATGAAGACGGCGCCGTCGAAGAAGGCGTCACGCCCGACTTCGCGCGAAGATCTTCGCTCTGAACCGAGTCGTCCGGAGCCGACGAGGCCGAATCGTCGTAATCACCGCTTTGATCGCTGATTCCGTGTTCCCGGTTCCATTCGGAGCGAGTCGTGACACACGCATTTAAAACGAGCAAAAGCCCCATTAAAATTGCAAATTTTGACGTCAAGTTCATGATGGAACTCTCTCAAATCCGCCCGCGAAATTCAATATTTGAATGTCAATTCAGGGTCAACGAGGCAGGGTCGACGAAGGTGAGGGACTGACGCCCGGAGAAGGCGTCGGCGAGACTCCGTTGTCGATAGGGGTCCCGATCGGCATCGGCGAATACGAGGGTTCGGCCAAAGGATCTTGCGGAAGCGCCTCGCGCTTTCCGCCGTTTCGAATCGACTCGAATTCCGCTTTTTCGGCGAAGATCCGGGCCCGATCGGCGAGTTTTTTTGCATCCTCGAAGTTTTTATATCGGTATTCGTGGCGGGCGCGCTGGCCGATTTCGTTGGCCAGGCGGTAGAGTTCCGGGGCCAAAACGTCCGCATTGACTTCCTTGGCGGCACGGATCGAGACTTCCATGTTCGACATTTCTTGCGCGGGCCGGACGGCCGTCACCGAACAGGCGGATAAAAAGACGGGGCCCATCGTCCAAGACGAGAGCCCCATCAAAATCAATCCGGTGATTTTAAACGATCGATTCATTAACGAGAAGTGATCACGAAGTTGGCGCGGCGGTTTTTCGCGTAAGCCTCTTCGCTCATGCCGTTATCCAACGGCTTTTCTTTTCCGAAGCTGATCACGGTGATGCGATCGGCAGAAACACCGTTATCGACCATAAATTTTTTCACGGCGTTCGCGCGTTTTTCGCCCAGAGCGATGTTGTATTGGATTCCGCCGCGTTGATCGCAATGACCTTCGACTTGAATCTTCACCGAAGTTTTATCTTTCAGAATTTGCACGTTCGAAGTCAGAATGCCTTTCGCTTCGGTATCGAGCGTGTAAGTGTCGTATCCGAAGTGGATCGTTTGAAGACCCATGGCTTGACCGTTGTCCGAATCTCCCATGGTGTTTTCATCAGCGTTGGCAGCCGTCGGAAGGTTTCCTTCGTCGGCATTGTGTTTTTTCGAACATGCGGTCATCGCCAATGTAGCGGCGAGCGTAAGCATCAGTAACTTTTTCATAACGTCGGTTTCTCCTTCTGACGAATCAAAGCGTTGTCATTTACCTGTTTGATTTGTTTAGTTTAAAAGCACTTTACCCATTCATGCAAGTCATCATCGAGAAATTTATGACGAGCAAGGTCGATCCATGAAGCGTCGGGTTTAAAATCGATTCGATTCCGCGAATCCACCCTTTCAAACGACCGTTCCGCCTGGAATCGATGAACCGCATCGAAAATGCCGTGTTGCATTAGCGTGTTGAGTAGCCTTGCGCCCCCTTCACAAAAGATACTTTGGAGCGGTTTTCCGAAATCGGTCGATTCGACCGCGCCCTGAAAACCCTCCACACCTTTAAAGGGAAGCCAGGTCAGACCCGCCACACGCGGAAGCGTTGGCGAGATCGCCTCAAAGCGCTCGCGCTCAATATAGACGAAAATCGGACTTTCTTCGTGGATCAAAATCTCGTTTACGGGCAACGTCGCCAACATGGCCCTCGGATCGAAAACCAGACGGACGGGATTTCGACGGTGCGGAAGCGCGCAGTCCCGAACCGTCAGCTTCGGCCGATCCGTGATCCAGGTCCGAGCTCCGACCAAGATCGCATCATACTTCTGCCTCAGCCAATGCGTGTAAGCCCGAGAAACTTCGTTCGTGATCCACTTCGAGTTCCCCACGGCATCGGCTAAAAAACCTTCTTCGTTTTGAGCCCACTTCGCAATCCAAACCGGTTTTCCCGTCACGCGATTCTTCAAGAAAGGAAAATGCCAGGCCCGAGCTTCGGCCTCCAACACTCCGAGCACGACTTCTTTGTCCGAATCCCGGAGCGTTTGAATCCCCTGACCGCTCACCCGCGGATCGGGATCGGCACAGGCGATGACCACGCGACCGACTGGACGGCTCAAAAGCAGGTCGATGCACGGGGGTTGAAATCCGAAATGCGTACAGGGCTCCAGAGTTACGTACACCGTCGCGCCTCGAAGCGCTTCCGGATCCGAGATCATTTCGAACGCCATTCGTTCGGCGTGCTCGTGCCGATAGGCCTGGGTAAAGCCCCGCGCGAGTTCGCGGTTTTCTTTGACGATCACGCATCCCACCGCCGGGTTCGGAGCGCTCCATCCTACTGCATTCATGGAAGTTAAGAGCGCCTGCTCCATCCAATATTCGTCGGTGCCGAACTCGAAACTCGGTTCGACTTTTTCGTGAAGGGCGCGATCCAATCGTCCGCCGAGCGAGTAGCCCGGCTTCAACGTCCGTTGCATTGGCACAAGAATCGCAAGAATGGCGGCTCAAAACAACTCAAAACGAAAGGACAGTTATGAGAGACATCAATCGTGCCCTCTTGTTGGGGCGACTGGGAATGGATCCGATTTTACGGATCTCGAAAAGCGGCACTCCGTATACGAGCTTCAATCTCGCGACGGAGACTTACATCAAATCGAAAGACGAAAGCGAGACGACTTGGCATCGCATCGTCGTCTGGGGCCAGCAGGCCCAGTGGTGTTCGGAAGGCCTGAAAAAAGGAATGCCGGTCTTCATCGAAGGGCGCATGAAGGTGCGCAAGTACGAAGCCGACGGAACGGTGAACTACATGCATGAGGTCCACGCCGACAAGGTGAACTCCCTTCACCGGAGGTCGAACCTGTCTCGCGTCGACGACGCGGTCGAGACCTTAGAGGCCGAACTGCCGAGCGGAGAGCTGAATCACTGATTCACCGTTCGCCACCCCACCCGGCTGTCGGTTTTCGGACCGATAGCCGGGGATTTTTCGGTGAAAAACGTTAAAAACAAAAAAATTGACAGGGAATATACAATGCAATACACTGGATTTGAGTTTGAATGGGATGCGACCAAAAACGAACGGAACTATCAAAAACATTCCGTCTGGTTTGAAGAGGCCCAGACGATCTGGGCCGACGCTCACGCCATCGAATTTTTCGACGGCCAACGCGCCTCTCCCGAAGATCGATTCTTACGCGTCGGCCATTCCACGAACTCACGGTTGCTCCTCGCTGTTTTTTGCGAGCGCAATCTCGGAAAAACCATTCGCATCATCAGTGCCCGGAAGGCGACCGGAAAAGAACGCCATGACTATGAAGAAGGAATATGACCTGAAAAAACTGGCTCGTCGCGAAGGCAAGGTGAAATCCAGCTCCGAGGCGGCCAAAACCCCGATCAGCTTACGCCTCGACGGCGGCGTCTTGGCTTCGCTGAAAACCGAGGCAGCACGCCTCGGCATCCCCTATCAAACTTTGATTAGCAGCATCCTTCACCGCTACGCCCACGGAGAATGGATCGACAAGAAAACACTGGCCGAGATCCGGGACCTCAAATCCGCTTAAATTCCGTTTTTCGGATGAATCGATTACCGGGATTGAACCACGTCGCCGATCATGATCGCCTGCGGAAGCAGCGCGGGCTCTTCGTCGATCGAAACGAAGCGATCGGCGCGAGCAATCGCGGTTTTCGCGTCGACGTGAATGATCTTGATTTTGCCGACCGGGATCATGTGATCGCCCATGTGCTTTTGGGTCAGGTTATCGAAGCTTGAGATTCGTCGATAAACGTCGAGAACCGAGCCTTTCTTCACCCCGTTGTCCGATCCCAGGCTGATGAAAATATCTTGAGGCGGCGCTTTCTCGCTGACCCCCAGGTTGATTCCGCGATAGACCTGATACACGTTCCCCTCGTCGGCAAGCGCGTTGGAATGAAACAGGATCGAAAAGCCGAAGGCCAGCATCGATGCCAGCACGGCATTTCTAAAAATTCGGGTATGACTCAAGAACTGAATGGTTTTCACGGGTCGTCCTCCATGTACGAACGTGTTATCGAGCGACCGATCCGTGGTCTGTCTGAAGAGCCTTCCAGCCCTCACTTTCTTATCGGTCATCGGCGACACACCTTGAGGGCAGCCGTCAATTTCCGTAAAAAGCCTTCAAGATCGCATCGACAAAATCTTGACTCTCGTCCTCGGCTCGCGCCCGTGCAATCGAGAGCATCTGATCGTCCGAATAAGTTTTCGAAGCCTCGAAGGCTTTCACCTCGGGGGTCGCCATCCACTTGCGGATCGCGCGGTCCTTCGTCCAACCCCAGGCGTTCTTCCGGTAATGATCCTCGTCGTCCACGACCCATTCGCTGAAAAGACAGAAGCGTTTCAGCCGCTGAGCGAAATAGACGCGTGCCCGGCAATGATCGAATCGGGTTTCGGCCTCGGCCACCATGAGCGGTTGAAGCGTTTTCCAAATCGGATCCAATTCTTTTTTCTGCGTATCGGTCGGAACCGGCGGAAGATCCGGCGTCGACGATACGACCGGAGCGGTCGGAATCGATGGAGCACTCGGTTTCGAAGCGTTTGACACGCTCCAAGCGCGAATTTTTTCGCATACCTGATCGCCCAGTTGATCCACGACCGGATCGACCGCGACGAAGCGGTACGAATCAGCCTTCAGGTGTTCCTGAAGAATCGGATTCACCGCGGCTTTACATTCCTGGTACGAATAGATTTGGCCTTTTCGCCACGAGGTATCTTGAATCAACCGTTGGTAACCGAAGTCGACCGAACCTGCCTTCGAGGCCTCAAGCTGCGCGCCTTCGGATTTAGCAGCCTCGACGACCTTACCGTCCAAAAGTATTTTGAATCGAGGGAACAGAATTCGCTGATTGACCCAGTTCCGGGCATCGGGCGACAGAATCGCAGCACCTTGATCGACACCGGCTTCCGATCGAAGCGTGGTCATCTCGTCCGGCAGCCGTTCGTTCACACATTGAATGATGGCGGGGGCCACGTACTGATCGCCCGCAGTGTACGGTTCGAGCAATACGTCGGTATTCACTCGCGACGGGACCGCCAAGCAGGCTTGCCAAAGCTGATCGGTGCGGGTTTTGATCTCGTCGTTGAATTTGGCGAAAAACCCTTCGTAAAACGTAACGACATCGCCATAAACCCGGTCGTAAGCGTTCGCGGATTCGAAACGCTTCTTCTCGGCGTCTTTCAAACCGTCGTCCGAAACCGAGAGAAGAACTTTGTATTTTTGCTCCAACCGCTCGAACTCGGCATCGAGCTTCGTCTGATAACAGGCCCCCGGATCTTTTTCTTGCCAACACGAAAGCACGAGCGCGCGCCCGTCGAATTCTTTCAGGATCGCCTTTCTGAATTCGCCGACACCACCCACTAAGTCCGTCAGTCGATCGCTCGATTTGAGGTATTCGTTCAGTTCGGGCATCAATCTCGTGATCGCCACCGGGGTGATCTCGGCGTCGAAACGGTCGAGGATCTCGCAACCTTCGGGCTCGTCGTACCGGATCTGATTCGCCTTCGCCGCAATCGTCGCCACCACCTGATCGCGGATGCAGGCCTTCACTTTTTCGTCGACCGGAACCTGTACGTTGATCAATGAGGTCAGTGCCGTTTGCTTTGCCGTCGGTTCAGCCCCGGCTTTTCCCGAAACACAGGGGGCGAGCCACTGATCGATGTGTTCGATCACGGCGTTTTTCAAATCGTCAGCGTATTCGTTCTTCAGGTCGTCTTCGGTATAGCCTCGTCCGCCGAAAACCTTCTTCTTCGCATATTCGTATTTGGCGGGCGCCCGTGCGTGCAGCGTCGCCGGGTGCGTGCGAAAGGTACCGATCGTCTCGGCAAAGTCTTCGGCTGGGCTCGTCTTCGCGTATTCGCTAGCCCATCCGATGGTCTGGCCGTTGTTTTTCCAAACCGAGCGGTAAGTTCCGCCGGGCTGAACCAAGTTTTCCATTTTCCAATCCGAAAGGGCCAAAAATTCCGGGTCTTGATCCATCGGGCGCGCAGGACCGTTTTTACCCGCGAAATTCCACGCCGACAGACGATGCGCGATTTCGTGGGTCGTCGACTGATAAAAGGGCGCCTGAATGTCGAACGGATCGTTGCGATTCAACCCCAGACACTCGTCCGAAAGCAGGATTTCGCCCGAAGCCCACGAGCCGACCGCCCAGCCGCAAGTTCCGCTCATCTTCCAAGGGTCAGGAATAAACCCGTGCGGCAGACGATGAATTTCGCTCAACGACGGCAGCGAAAGCATGCTCTTCGGAAGCAGGTTCGCCGTCAACCAAAGCGCCTTCCATTCGTCGCGGTTAAAAAGATATTTTTCGAGTGGGTAACCCGCCGGCGATTCAGTCGTCGTCTTCGAGCCCGAATGCCAGGTAAACGCCTTGAGCGCCGCGACGGGGTAGCCCGTTTTCAAAAAGTACCAATACTGCAAAAGCCCTTCGTCGGTCGGATTCGAATAAAGCGCATCGATGAAACAGCCGTAATCTTTACAGTCTTTCTGCTTCGGATCGACCGCCGTCCACGATTTCGTTCCGGTCACGGTCGTATCCAACCAATAATTGCTCTTCAGCGCGTCGATCGTCGCCTGCGGGAGATCGCTGAACTGCATGTCTCCGTGCAGGTAAGACGCGCGCTTTCCACCGGCGTAAGCGGCTTCCATTTGAGTCACTTCCTGCTGAACGACGGGATCTTGAAACCGATCGATGAAACATCGCGGTGCACTTTGCGCGGGCGACCGGCTCGTCGTCTGCTCGTGCTGGGCCACTTGATACTGAATCCAAAGCTGATGATCGCCGCGCGAACAGCCGCCGATTAAGCTCATCGAAACCGCAAAAATCAAAACGGCCCACAGGTCTTTATTTTTTTTCATAGTAGAACACCCGTGTGACCCGATCGCCGGAAGGTTGATAAACGACGCCCATGCCTAAAGAATCGCAGGCCAGCTCTCTTAAGGCCTGTCCATGTCCCTCGATCGCCGATCCTTCGACGGTTCTTTCGCGATAAGATTTGCCCTTGAATTGATAACGCCAATACAGCAACGACGATTCGCGGTCGTTCGGCTTGCGGCTGCTCGAAACGACGACGCCGTTTTTAACGAAATACTGTTCGTCCCGGTTCGTGCTGACGATCTGAAAATCGCGATCGATGCTCGACGTCTGAACGGAATCGAAAATCCCTTGCTGCTTCAGGTTCGATACCAAATCCTGCTTTTTCTGCTTCACGGTCGCGGGGACAGGCCCCATTTTCGACTGGGGGCTACACCCCGCCATCAGCAGACTGCAAAACAGCAACGGCCGAAAGAAAGTTCTCATGACTTTCGTTTCGGCCGTTTGAGCGTCAATCTTGAATCGCTGTCCGGAAAAGATCCGGATTACGGTTTTTGAATACGCATGTATTTGTATTTATTCTGGATTGCTTCGGCCACGCGGAAGTTTTTCACGCGCGACTGGCGCAATCGATACGTCTTATAATAGTAGCCGTAGGCCCAAGGCACTTCCTCTTGGATGATGTCCTCAAGCTTCTTCACGATTTCCTTCCGGCCTTTGGCCCCGGCGGGAAGAACGGCCAGCTTCTGATAAAGGGCATCGTATTTCGGATTTTCGTAATTCGAATCGTTCGGGCCCGGCGCCTTGTTCGGGCCGTACAGAAGCTGATATCCGTTTTCGACATCCGGGTAATCCATGCTCCAGCCGCCGAAGGCGATCTGAAGGTTCCCCTGCTTCGCTTTCTCAAGGTAAGCGGGGAAGGTGTTCAGAATGGCGTTCACCTTGATTCCGATCGCACCCAGCTGTTGAACGAAGAACTCGCCCATCTGACGATAACGAGTTTCAGCCCCGCGGAAATCGAAATTCAGTGTCGGCAGGCCCTTTCCGTCGGGATAACCGGCTTTCGCCAAAAGCTCTTTCGCTTTTTTCAGGTTGTAATCGTACTTGATCGCGGTCGCGCCGACGCGATCGGCAACTCCCGGAGGGCACATCTCGGTCTGAAGCGTGCCCGTGTACTTGTCGAACGTGTCCATCCACTTATGACGGTCGATCGCCGACGAAATCGCCTGACGAAGGTATTTGTTCTTCAGCAGTTTATCCGCCATGTTGAATTCGACATAATACATGACGAGCGAATTTTCGTGCTCGGCTACGACGCCCTTCTTCGCCAGGTCGTCGCGAACGTGAGTCGCATCCTTCATCGCGGCCCGGAAGCTGTCTTTCGTCAGCTCGAACGAATCGATGTCGCCCTTTTCGAATTTCAGCAAACGAGGCTGGTCTTCCTTGATGATGTCGAAACGGATTCCGTCCAGCATCGGCATGGGTTTGCCCGCGTCGGCCAAAAACCCCGCCTTTTTCAGGTCTTCGGAATTCGAAGTCGACGGATAGTTCTCTTTGAAATTCGGGTTTTTCACCAGAATGAGCTTCTGATTCGTCTCCCAGGTTTTCAGGATAAACGGCCCGGTTCCGATCGGGTGATCGCGAAGGTTACCCTCTTTGTCGGCATACGCCGCGACTGCCTCGGGAGGAATCGGCGAAGTGAAGGTCATGGCCAGGATGTAATTCAGGATCGGATACGGGCGAACCAACTTGAATTGAATCGTGTAATCGTCCGGAGCGCTGATGCCTGCAATCGGCTCGTCGAAGACTTTCTGGAAGTCTTCGGTTTTGGCGGCTTGAAGTTTTTTCTCGAAATCGGTAAAGCCCACGACCTTGCCTTCGAAAACCCACGAGCCTTGCGACTGAATGGACGGAATCGCCAGACGCTTAAACGCAAAAATGAAGTCGGATGCTTTCAGCTCGCGGCCCTTGCCGCCGTTCTGACTGAATGCGGGATCGTCCGCGAAGTGAATTCCCTTTTTGATTTTGACCGTCACGGTCAGTCCGTCCTTCGAGTAAACCGGCATTCCGTCGGCCAGACGGGGTTCGAGGATCAACTGATCTTCGAGGTATTTATATTGAAGAAGGGTGTCGTAGATTTGCGCCAGCACCTCGGCACTCACGACGTCATAAACGTTCGCCGGGTCCAGGGTTTTGACGTCATCTTTCAATGCGACCCGGAGGACGTCCCCTTTCATTTCGTCATGTTTGCTACATCCACTGACCGCGAATACCGTCGCGATCGCCGCGGCCATTGCCAGGCCGAGCAATTTTCTTTGCTTCATCTCTCTCCCCCTTATCCATGATGTGGCGAATTCTATGGCGCTTAAATGGTGTGGCGCTTCAAGCGTTGAGTTTTTTTACAACAAATGCCTTCGCTGTGGCAACTGCATCTTGCAACCCGTCGGCGCGTGCCCCACCGGCTTGGGCGAAATCAGGCTTTCCGCCGCCTTTTCCGCCGATCGCATCGACGCTGGCCTTGATCACCTCACCCGCATTTACCGCTCCCGCCTTTGGACCCACCGCAACAACGAGGAACGGTTTGTCGGCAGCCCCTTCGACGGGCTGGGCGCACCCCAGAACGGCAACCACCGACGGATTTTTTTGTTTCAGGCGATCGGCCATCTCGCGCAGTTTTTTCATCGCATCCGAAGACGAGTGGACGACACCGGCCACGATCTGGGCCGAACCGCACGATTCGGCTTTAGAAAGCAGTTCTTCGATCTCGACGCCTTGTTGGGCGGACTGCATTTTTTCGATTTGTTTTTTCTGGTCGCGCTCCGTCTCGAACATGCGCTCGATCTTGTTCGGAATCTCGTCGACGTGCGAAGCCTTCAGCAGATCGCGGGCCGCACGCAGCTTTTCGTCTTGCTCGCGCAAATATTCGAAGGCGCCCTTCGAGGTATACGCAATGATCCGGCGAACCCCGGCCGCGATCCCCGACTCGGATGCGATCTTAAACAGATGAATGTCCGAGCTTTGATCGACGTGAGTCCCGCCGCACAGCTCGGTCGAATAATCGCCGACCGAGATCACCCGCACTTCGTCGCCGTATTTTTCACCGAAAAACGCGATGGCTCCGGCCTGAACCGCGGCCTCTTTGTTCATGACCCGCTTCTGGACGCGATCGCCACTCCAGACCTTTTCGTTGATCATGTCTTCGACGCGAATCAGTTCTTCGCGAGTCATCGCCTGAAAATGCGAAAAGTCGAAACGAAGCAACTCGGGCGTGACGATCGATCCGGCTTGCTTGACGTGCTTGCCCAAGACTTCGCGAAGCGCCCAATGCAAAAGGTGAGTCGCCGTATGATTGCGCGCCGTCAGGGCACGAATCTCGTCGTTCACGCGTTGGCGAACTCGGTCGCCGACTTTGAGCATGCCTTTTTTGACTTTAAGGTGCGACACGATCAGATCGGCGACGGGTTTTTGCACGTCCACGACCTCCGCCTCGAAATCGCCTTTTTCAGAAATCACCGATCCGCGATCGCCGACTTGACCGCCCGATTCGCCGTAAAACGGGGTCTTCGAAAAAACCGCGAGCGTCACCGGAGTTCCGTCTTCGGCCTGCGACGGGATCACGGCCAGCGCCTCGCCCACGGCTTCGAGATTTTCGTAGCCCACAAACTCGGGCATTTTCTTTTCGGCCTTCAGCTTTTGCGAAAGTTCGAGCCACTGCGAATCGAGCGCGACGTCGCCCGAGCCTTTCCAGTGCTTCCGCGATTCTTCGCGCTGTTTTTCCATCGCCGATTCGAAGCCTTTTTCATCGACCGAAAAGCCGCGCTCTTCAAGGATCGTGCGGGTCAAATCGAACGGAAACCCGAAAGTATCGTAAAGCGTGAAGGCGACGACTCCGGGAAGGATTTTTTTCGGGCCGAGTTTTTGAATCTCTTCGTCGAGCAAGCCCAATCCGCGATCGAGCGTTTTAAAAAACTGCTCTTCTTCGGCCAAAATCGCGCGTTCAATGAATGCGCCCTTGTCGATCAAATCGGGGTAAGCCTCTTTCATCTGCTCAATGACGAAATGACAGGCTTTGTACAGAAACGGACCGGTAAAGCCGAGCTTGCGTCCGTGGCGGATCGCCCGGCGCATGATCCGCCGAAGCACGTAACCCCGGCCTTCGTTCGAAGGCATCACTCCGTCGGCAATGAGGAAGGTGGTCGAGCGAATATGGTCGGCGACCACCCGAAATGAAAACACCGATTCGTCTTTCGACGACGGATCGTAGGGCCGGCCGGCCAGCTTCGAAAGTTTTTCGAGGATGGTTCTGAAAATATCGGTGTCGTAGTTCGTGTCGACTTGCTGAATGATCGACGTCAGGCGCTCCAATCCAAGCCCCGTATCGACCGACGGACGCGGGAGCGGCGTCATCACGCCATTGGCGTCGCGGTCGTATTGCATGAACACCAGGTTCCAGAACTCCATGAAGCGGTCTTCGTTCGCCTCTTGCGATTTGACGAAATCGTCCATGCCGTATTTCGGGCCGCGGTCGATAAAAATTTCGGTGCACGGTCCGCAGGGGCCGACGTCGCCCGCCGACCAGAAATTGTCTTTTTCGCCGAATCGGTAAATGCGATCCTTCGGCACGCCTTCTTGCTGATGCCAGATGTCGGCCGCTTCTTCGTCGGTTTCAAAGACCGTGACGTAAAGCTTGTCCTTCGGAAGCTTCAATTCTTTCGTCACGAACTCCCAAGCAAAGTGGATCGCGTCCTTCTTGAAGTAATCGCCGAACGAAAAATTGCCGAGCATCTCGAAAAAGGTGTGGTGGCGCGCGGTGAAGCCGACGTTTTCGAGGTCGTTGTGCTTCCCGCCGGCCCGGACGCATTTCTGAGCGGTGGTGGCGCGGGTATAGGCTCGCTTTTCTTTTCCGAGGAAGCAGTCCTTGAACTGCACCATGCCCGCCGTCGTAAACAGCAGGGTCGGATCGTTATGCGGAACGAGCGACGAACTTTCGACGACCGTATGGCCATTTTTTTTGAAATATTCGAGAAAAGCCTTGCGAATTTGTGCGCCTGTCATAGGCATCCCATTTACTCAAAATTCGCGCGTTCTCGCAACCGAGAAGGTTTCAGTAGTGAAACCTTGGGACGATTTAGATGCGCGTCACAAAATGACGCGCGCGCCCACAAAAAGTGAATGACCCCCTTCTGGCTTTTTTTTCGATTGGACCGTAAAATTTTAAGCATGAGCACATTACCCACTTCGGCCCTGATGATCTATTTCAAGGACTACGAACAGTACCACCAGACCAAGGGAAACAAGATGACCCATCTTTTGGGCATTCCTCTGGTTTTATTCAGCCTGGTCGGGCTTTTAAGCTATGTCGTACTTTGGAATCCGAACCCGGAATCGTGGCTACGCCTTGATCTCGGGATCTTGCTCTTCATCGGTGGAGCGATCTTCGCGCTCAAAACCGACTGGAAGGTGGGAATCCCCTTCGTGCTCTACGCTTTTCTGAACTATCTCATCGCCCGGCACTTATCATTAAGCCTGCTCGTCGCGCTTCAAGTCGTGGGCTGGATTCTTCAATTCGTCGGCCACGGCGTGTACGAAAAGAAATCGCCGGCTTTCTTCACGTCGATTTCGCACCTGTTTGTCGGCCCGATGTGGATTTTTTCGTGGGCGATCGGCTACTACAAGCCCCCTTCCCGGTGAACGCGTGAACGCTCGATCATTTCAGACCTTCGCTTTTACGCTCCTTCTTTTCGGCTTCAGCGCCGGACTGAGCGGCTGCCATTTCTGGAAAAGCCATTCGTCCGAAGCGCCGAAATCCTCAGCTACCCCGGTTTTCGATCAAGATTACGCTTACGACGCCATCTTAAAGTACGAAAAATTCGGCCCCAAAGTCCCGGGGAACGAAGCCCACGTCAAAGCCGGCGATTGGATCGTCAACGAATTGAAATCGTTCGGCGCGATCGTGCAAGAGCAACGAACGACGGCCGTCACCTTCGATAAAAAAACCATTCCCGTGCGCAACATCATCGCTCAATACAATCCCGACGCGAAAACGCGTTACCTGCTGAGCGCTCATTGGGACAACCGCCCCTTTTCAGACGAGGATCCGAATCCGAAATACAAAAATAAACCCGTCCCCGGCGTGAACGACGGCGGAAGCGGGGTCGTGGTTTTACTCGGAATCGCGAAAGCGCTTCACGAGAAAAAATTCGAAAACATCGGCGTCGATCTTCTCTTCTTAGACGCCGAAGACTGGGGAACGCCTTCGAATGAAGATACTTACTGTCTGGGAACCCAGCACTGGGCGAAAGATCCGGTTCCGGCGAATTATCAGGCCAAATTCGGAATCAACTACGACATGGTCGGACGGGTCGGATCGGTTTTTCCGATCGAAAGCTATTCTTTCGAAAAAGGAGCGTCCGTCTACGAACAGCTTCAAACGGCGGCCAAGCAGCTCGGCTATCAGGATTTTTTTCCGAAGTACCAGATCGGCCCGATCGTCGACGATCACGTCTATTTGATGAAAGGGCGCGGTTTTCCCGTGATCGATCTGATTTACATGACGCCGAACGGGCGCTTTCCGCCCGAATGGCATACCCACGAAGACACCTCGGACCACATCTCGCGCGACGTCCTGAAGGTCGTGGGCCAGACGACGCTCCAGCTTTTAACCGACGAAGAATCGTCCGCCAAATAGCTGGATTCTGCCCCGAAAAAACGCTATCCTGCCAGGCATGAGCGAAACATCGACCGATCCCAAAACCTCCCAAGAACTGACCAGCTTTGCCGATCTGGTTTCACTGTGCAAACGCCGCGGCTTCATTTTTCCGTCCTCCGAAATTTACGGCGGGATCGGCTCGTGCTGGGATTACGGTCCGCTCGGCATCGAACTGAAACTGAACGTCAAAGAATCCTGGTGGCGGGCGATGACCGACCGAAGTGACGTCGAAGGCGTGGACGCTTCGATCCTGATGCACCCGCGCGTGTGGGAAGCCTCGGGCCACGTCGAAGGCTTCGTCGACCCGCTCGTCGATTGTAAGAACTGTAAGGCCCGTTTCCGCGCCGACAAAATGGACGAGGAAAAGCTCAAAAACAACGAATGTCCGAACTGCGGCAAAAAAGGAACGCTGACCGAACCGCGCCAGTTCAATCTGATGTTCAAAACTCACATGGGCCCGCTCGAAGACACCGCAAGCGTGGTCTACCTACGCCCCGAAACCGCGCAGGGGATTTTCGTCAACTTCGAAAACGTCCAGCAAAGCACGCGCCAAAAAGTGCCGTTCGGGATCGCTCAGATCGGAAAGGCTTTCCGGAACGAAATCACTCCGGGTAACTTCATCTTCCGCACGCGCGAGTTCGAACAGATGGAAATGCAGTTTTTCGTGAAGCCCGGAACCGACATGGAATGGTTCGAGAAGTGGAAACAAATCCGCATCGAGTGGCACCTGTCGAACGGCCTTCGCCGCTCGAAGCTTCGCTTTCATCCGCACGGGCCGAACGAGCTCGCCCACTACGCGCGCGCGGCATTCGACGTCGAATACGAGTTCCCGATCGGATGGCAAGAGATCGAAGGCATTCACAATCGCACTGACTTCGACCTTCGCCGGCATCAAGAGTACTCGGGCAAGAAGCTCGAATACTTCGACGAAGCGAACAAGGAAAAATACCTGCCTTACGTGATTGAGACTTCGGTCGGCTGTGACCGCGCGTTGCTGGCGCTTTTATGCGATGCTTACCGGCAAGAGGGCGACCGCACGGTGCTGAAACTTCATCCGAAGCTGGCTCCGTACAAAGTCGCGGTCTTTCCGTTGATGAAGAAACCCGAGCTGCTCGAATTGACCGAAAAAGTTCAAGGTCTGCTGAAGCCGCATTTCCGTACTGCCTACGATGAAAGCGGCACGATCGGAAAACGCTACCGCCGTCAGGACGAAATCGGAACGCCGTATTGCGTGACGGTCGATTACGACGGGCTCTCGAACGGAGCGTCTCCGGGCACCGTGACCGTTCGCGAACGCGACGGCATGACCCAAGAACGCGTGTCGCTCGACCGGCTGGTGTCGTACATCCATGACCACATGGCAAAGTGGAAGTCGGAATAATTATCGTCGAACGTCGTTTCGGCGGCGAAGAACGCGCTCGTAAATTTCGAGCAAGCGCGCCGTCCGAGCGGTTCGGTCGTAGTTTTCGCGCACGAATTGCACCGCGCGTTTGCCCATGATTTTCAGCTCCGACGGATCTTCCAAGATCATCCGTAATTTGCGCTGAAGATCGAACGAATCGCCCGACCGCATCAGCAAACCGCCTTGCGAGTTCCCGATCCATTCGCTCGAATCGGGGCCCGAGGCGACGATGATCGGAGTGGCCATGGCCAACGATTCGATTGCTTGAAGCCCGAACATGGCCTTACTCGACGGAAGCACGTAAACGTCGAGCGTTCCCAGCACCTTCGGGATCGACTCTTCGGCAGGCGCTAAAATAATCTGCTCTTGAAGATGGAATTGACGGATCAACTCGATCAACTCTTCGTTTCCTTCGTGCTCAAACCCCACGATGACGAACTTCGTTCGCTTGGCGAGTTCTTCGTTTCTTAAGAACGAAGCCGCGGCCTTGATGAACGCGCTCTGAGCCTTCTTATACTCACGCGATGCGATCATCCCCACGACGTGAAAATCGGGTTCAATCCCCCACTTCTTGCGAAGAACCGTAAAATCGAAATGATCGGGGTTGAAAATATTGAAATCAAGACCGGGGTGAACCACCCGAACCTTGTTCGAAAGCGCCGGGCGCATCGCCTGAATACGGCGGCGAAGCGCAACCGAAGGGACGAGCAAGGCATCGATACGTGCGTAAAAAAACGATTGCACCAGATGGCGCATGGACTTCTGAACGTGCGGGCCCTCGCTCACGACGACCGGAATATTGGGCATGCGAAGCATCCACGGCAAAATGCTTCCCAGGTAATCCGACCCGAACGAATGAATCAGGTTCACGCCTTCGGCGACTTGCGCTTTGATCATGCGGTTGAATTCGCGATCGAACAGCTCTTTGGGCGCCTGCTCCAAAACGATGACTTTTTTCTTTCCGAATTGAATCAGCCGATCGTGCATCGGCGTTCCGGCTAGGCAGATCACCCTCCAGTTCAGGCCCTGCATGTTCAGCTCGAAGATGTCTTCGAGCGCAAGCTGTTCGTCTTCTCCGAACTCGCGGCTCAGATAGACGAACAAAACGGATGGTTTGCGATCACGATCTCGAGAGGAATCCAACTTCAATCTCCTCCATCACTTTAGCAGGTAAAATCCCCTTCAAACATTGATTTTTTCGCTCGTCGTTGAAGCGGCACACATTTCTTTCGCAGGGCCAGCACTCTACCGGGTTCAGCATGACCTGAACCTTGCCGGGCCCGGTCGGGCGCGTGCGCTTCGGGTCGGCGGCGCCGCAGACGATCTGAACTTGGCTTCCGCACAATGCCGCAACGTGCGCCAACCCCGATTCGTTGCAAACGGTGAATTGCGCCTGGCGAAACAACTTCCAATGCGCCGAAACCCAACCTCGGCCCGTGTAATCCTCGACCGGAAGGCCGCGTCTCAAAAATTCGGCCGCGATCGCGCGCTCGGCGTTTCCGCCGATGACGATCCCCTTAAAGCCGTGGCGATCATGAATCCGCTGGATGAGATCAGCGAAGGAATCGAGAGACCAACGCCTTGAATCCGCCGTCGCGCCCGGAGCCAAAAGAAAATAAGGATCACGAGGAGGCTCGATCGGCTCGACATCCGGCCAGTCGCGAAGCGGATCGAACTCGCGGTCGCCGGATGCTTTCCAATATTCCCGCATGTCGTATTGCGGAAGCCCTTCGAGTTTGAGCAAGTTGACGTAGGCCTGCGAGCGATGAATGTCGGGGTCAGCGTTCCACTCGATTTTTTGGGTGAGCAAAAGACCGCGCGCATCGGCATTGTACCCTCGGCGCTCGCGCGCGCCTGCGAAGTATAGCAACAAGGCCGATCCGAACGAGTTCGGAAGGGCGATGCCCAAATCCCAGGGCCCGCGCAGCTTCAGGCGGGCGGCAAATCGCCGGATCACGCGAAAGCGCCGCCAGTAAGAATCGTGCCGGTTTCTCGGCAACACGAAAACCTCGTCGACGAGCCCCTTAAACTGGATGTCTTTGACCCATTCGGTGCAAACCACGCCGATCCACGCGTCGGGATAAGCCTTTCGCAAAAATCGAAAGAAGGGGTAAGCCAAAACCTGATCGCCGATCCAGTTCGGAGTGCGGACAAGGATCCTTTTCATAAAATTTTATCGAGCGCGATGGCGAACGAACCGACCTTGACCTTCGCTTCGAGCCGAAGCACGTAGCGATGCTCGTCCCTCGAAAGCCAAAGCGTATTGTCTTTGTTTTTCGCTTGGCCGTTTTGGTAGTTCTCAAGCTGATATTTGTCGGCGTCGTAGTAACGATCGCCGCCGTAAATTTTTTCCTGGCCGACGTAGCGGAACACGCTCTCCCACGGTTTTCCGTCGAGGATGACGGGAAAGCGCGCTTCTTTACCGGGCTCGGTCGGAAGCTTCAGCGTGCGGACGTAGTAAAGCGCCGACATCGGGTCTTGCGACCAAAGCGGGATGTCGTATTGCTCTTTCTGTTCGCTGTAACCTTTTTCGGAGTGATCGACCCGGTTCCAGTAATAGCTTTTTTTCTTGTCGTAGTCGTAAAGCTCGATCACCTTGCGGGATTGCTTGCTCTCGTCGAGTTCCATCGTAAAGCGGGACGAGTAAAGGCCGTCGTAATCCCAATAGCTTTCGATCACGTCGTTGACCCGGTAGATCAGCTCGAACAGCGAAACCGTCTGCGCGTGACCGCGAAGATGATACACCTTCCGGTCGTTGACTTCCTTGAACGGAAGCACTTCCATCGTAAAGTGCGCTGCAGTGACACCGATGTAACGAATCCCGTATTCAAGCTTTTCGCCTACGTCAAACGGCATCGAATCCGGACGGCGCATGGGCGGAACGACTGCTTCATGTTTCACATCCGCTCCTTTCTGATGCTTCTTTTTTAAGCTCTTTTTCGGCGTGATCTTTCTTACGCTTTTCTTAACAGGCGTCGGGGTCGGCGTAGCGGCATCCACGTCTTTGATTTCGAATTTCTTCGCAAGCTCGGGCGAAATCTCTTGAGTAAGATCGCTATCCTTAAACTTCCGCAAGTCTCCGGACGACGAACATCCGGCGATCATGCAGGTCAGCAGCAGCGTCAGCGCGACGGAAGCGTAGCGAGTTTTTTTGTTCATTAACAACAGTTTAACAGTGATCAGTCTCAAAACAAGGAAGGAATCCAGTCGACCGATCGAAGTTCACGCCGAAGGACGATCACCGTCGGAAATTTGTCGCCGAGTTTGACCCGGTCCTTTTCGGTCACTGCAAGTCGGCACCCCGCCTGTTCAGCCGCCGAAATCCACTTCTTGACCTCCGCTTCATCGAAGGTCGCGTGGTCGGGTTTCGCGATCAATTGTCGGATGTCCACCCCCCGATTCCGATAAAACCGAAGGACTGCATCGGGATCGCCGACCCCGCACAAAAGCCAAATCGGCGTTTTCGGCAATTCGTCGACCGCCCATTCCAGCTCGTTCCGATTCAAAACGACGTCCGCGTATTTTTTTTGAGAAATAAAATCGCGGTACACGGCTTCAGAGCGACTGCGATCCGTCAGGCATAAAACGGTCCGATGGGCGCGAAACTTCAGATTCTGAAATCCGTCGTCAAAAACAATCAAATCGACGGGGGGCAATCGCTTCAAGACCTCAATCCGATCGGCACCGATGCCTAAAACGACCGAGGGGACATTCCGTTTGATTTCGGCCGGCTCGTCGCCGATTTGGTTCACGTCCAGCGATGCCGGTGATCGATCTGCGGGAACGATCGTCGCCCCACGCTCGGAACGAGAGCCGTACCCGCGCGATACCACCGCCACTCGCTTTCCGCGCGCGACCGCCGCCTTGGCGATCGCGATCACGACCGGAGTTTTTCCCGTCCCGCCGGCTTGCAGGTTTCCGACCAGGATTGACGGCACTGACGGCAACACCGAACGAAGAAGGCCTAAACGATAAGCATATCTTCGCACCCTGTTCACGGACGACCAAAGAAACGAAGCTGCCGCGATCGCCATCGATTTTTTCCGGGGCGACTCTTTGAACGGTCGAGCTCGCAGCCACTCGCGAATCCGTATCGCGACCGATGCCGCAAGGTCGTGACGAGGGACGAGGCCTTCTTTCAGCCCCTGCCCTTGCAAACGTTTTTGCTCCAAGAGCTCAGGCTGGGACGCGAGCTGAAAAAGAGCGTCGGCCAAACGCTCAGGAGTCGCCTCGGGGCCGAGTAATTCGGGAAAGACCGAAGCCTTACGATCACGAATCTGAAGCAGGATATTCGGAAGCCCCACCGGCCCCGTGTATCGGGCGATGATTCGAAAAATCCATTCTGTCACGCGACTTACACGATAGAAAATCACGGGAACGCAACCGAGCAACGCGGCCTCAAGCGTCGACGTCCCCGATTTAATCAACCCGAGTGATGCATTTGCCAAAACTTCATGCGTACCATTTTCGAGAAAGTGATATTGGACGCGCTCGTTCGAGATCAGCGTCGCACGCGCGCGATCGAACGAAAGTCCATTCGGAACCGGAATCAGCGCATCGATTTTGCGTCCGAGCCGCTTTGAAAATCGATCGAGCGTGGGCGGAATGATCGGAAGATGAAGCTTCAGCTCGGCATCCCGGCTGCCGGGCATGACGGCCAGTGCGAAACCATCGAGCGAAAGCTTCGGGGCCTGCGTCCGAAACAAATCGGCAGCCAAGGGGTTTCCTTCGTAAATGACGGGAATGCCCTTCGATTCGTAGAATTTTTTCTCGAACGGAAAGATCACCCAAACCCCGTCGTAGTACCGGCGAATGCGCTCGACCCGATGCGATCGCCAAACCCAGACCTTGGGCGGAATTCCGCAAACCTTCAGCGCGTTCGGCGCGATCTTTCGATCATGGAGCTTCTTCATCAGACGAAGGTGAAAATCGGGATAATCAAAAGTCAGGATCAAATCAGGCTCGAAACGCTCGATAGCATCGAGTTCTCGCGCCATGACCGAGCGAAGGTGCGAAAGCTTGCCGACAACTTCGACAAAACCCATGGCCCGAAGCGATTCCGCCTTTTCGACGCATTGAAAGCCGGGGATGGAACGGAGCCTCGGGCCGCCGATTCCCATGACTTGATGAGGGCCCTCTGCGCCGACCAATGCCGAAACGATCTTCTCGGCATGGATGTCCGACGAAATTTCGGCGGCAGAGACGAAAATCTTCATGTCATTTCACGCAGCCGTTTTCGCTTTTGCGGATGAACGACACGAGCTGCTTCACTTCGGCATACTCGCCGTACTGGGTTTCGATCTCCAGCAGGCTTTGATCTTTCATCACATCCGGGCGCTTCCAAAGCTTCAGCGATTCGTTGATCGCGGTAATGACCGGGGCCTTGAAGCCTTTTCGGCGAAGGCCGATGATGTTGGCGCCCTTCAGTTCGCAGGGGCGTTCGCCCACGACGATCGCAAACGGCGGAACGTCGCGATCGATCATCGAGCGGCCGCCGATGTAACAATGGGTGCCCAATCGAAGAAATTGAGTGATCCCGACCAAGCCGCCGATGTTCACATCGTCTTCGATGTTCACGTGCCCCGCGATTCCCACTCCGTTGGCCATGATCACGCGGCTTCCGACGATCGTATCGTGCCCGAAGTGAACGCCGGCCATAATCAGGTTGTTACTGCCCATCGCGGTTTTTCCGCCGCCTTGGGCAGTGCCCAGGTTGAGCGTCACCGATTCGCGGATCGTATTGTGATCGCCGATGATCAGCTCGGTCCGCTCGCCTTTGTATTTGAGGTCTTGCGGAACGGCGCCAATGACCGAAAACGGAAAGAATAGGTTGCCTTCGCCGATGGTCGTCCATCCATCGACGACGACGTGGCTTTGAAAGTGAGTGCCGTTTCCGACTTTCACGTTCGGACCGATCGTGCAATATGGGCCAACGATCACGTCGTTTCCGAGTTCAGCTTTGGAATCCACGATGGCGGTCGGATGAATCTGTGTCGCCATTAAAACGCCTTCTTTCCGGCGGACGTCGTCAGATTCGCCATCAGATTCGCCTCGGCCACCAGTTTACCTTCGACGAACACCTTACAGGCGAACGCCCAGATCGCGCTTCGACAATTCGTCACCTCGGACTCGAAGCGCAGCACGTCGCCCGGTACGACGGGGGCACGGAAACGCGCCTGATCGACGCCGGCGAGCATGCATTGGAACGTTTCGTTCCCTTCGCGGATTTTTTTGATCATCAGCGGATACATCGAAAAGCTCGACACCTGAGCCATCGCCTCAATCAACAGCACGCCGGGCATGATCGGCAGTCCCGGAAAATGCCCCTGAAAGAACGGCTCGTTCACCGATACGTTCTTTTGCCCGATGACCTTGATGCCGACCTTGTTCTTTGTATCGGCGCTGTCCATATTCTCGGGCCCGCTGATTTCGAGAATGCGATCGACGAGCAAAAACGGGTACCGGTGCGGAAGGTATTCTTGAATTTGTTTTTGGCCCAAATAGTATCGTTGAGATTCACTCATTTTTTACGGCTCTTTTCTTTCAAAAGTTTGTTTTGAATCGCGAGAATTCGGTAATAGTCGGACAACGGACGAGCGGGAACCCCGCCCACCTCGGCACCCGGCTCGACGTCTTTGGCGGCACCCGTGTAAGCGGCCATCGCGGCGTAATCGCCGACATGAACTTGATTGGCGGTTCCGGAATTAGCGCCCATCGTGACGAATTTTCCGAGCGACGAGCTTCCGGCCATTCCCGCTTTTCCGCACAGAATCGAGCCCTCGCCCAGATCGCAGTTGTGGCCGATCTGAACCAGATTGTCGATCTTGACCTTAGATCGAATCCGAGTATCGCCCAGGGTTCCGCGATCGACGGTCGAATTCGCGCCGATCTCGACCTCGTCTTCGATCACGACCCGGCCTAAATGATAAATCTTCAGGTGATCCACCGTTTTTTTCGTCGCCGGATCCACGACCGGAGCATAACCGAATCCGTCGGCACCGACCACGACACCCGAATGCAAGCGACAACGACGTCCGATCACGGTGTTGGCGTACAGACTCACGCGCGGAAAAAGAACCGTTTCCTCGCCGACCGAACAGCCCGATCCGACGAAGCACTGAGCGCCGATGACGACACCATCCGCAATGATCGCGTCCGACTCGATCACGCTCAAGGGGCCGATTTTGACTCTCTTGCCGATGCTCGCGTCTTTCGCCACCACCGCCGTGGGGTGAATCTCGGTCACGGAAACCGCATCCGACTCATTCTCGGCGAAGCGAGCGGTCAGTACCGCCATCGTCGCGTACGGATTCTCGCAAGCCAGAAAGACCGACGTCTTCCATTGCGGAAGATTCGCCGCCTCGATCTGAGCAACGAAGGCCGAACCGGTGATGATCGCGCCGGCTTTCGTTTTCAGCAAATCATCGAGATAATGCTTCGAGAAAAAAAACGCGAGGTCGTTCGGGCCCGCGTCCTTCAAGGTCGCCAGCCGCTCGATCTTTAAATGCGGCAAAAGCGCGGTGACGAACTTTTCGTTCGCGACCTGCGCTTTTGCCCAGTTCTGAATCGTAATCAAATCCACCATCGATAAAACGATCGAATCGACTATTCGATCGCCTTCATGACTTCTTCGGTGATGTCAGTGCTTCCGCCGTCGTAAATCACGACGTTTTCATTTTTCTCAAGCACCACCGTCAGGTTTTTCTTCTTTGCGATCTCGGCGACTTTCTCGCGGATCTTACGAACGATCGGATCGCTCATCTCTTGTTCCTGCTTCTGGATATCGGCTTGCGATTTCTGAAGAAGCTGTTGGTACTTCATGAACTTTTCCTGCATTTTTTGCTGCTGTTCTTTTTTAGCGCTTTCGCTCAAAGCCGATTGTTTTTTCTGAAAGTCTTCCTGCATTTTTTTCAGAGCGGTTTCTTGAGACTGAAGCTCTTTTTTCTTTTTATTGAAAGCCTGTTCCAGCTCGGATTTCGCTTTCTTTCCGGCTGCGGAGCTTTGAATGGCTTTTTGCATGTCGATGACACCGATTTTCGCGTCGTCAGCGCGAGCGAAGCCCGCATTCAACATCAAAGCGCTCAGAACGAATACAATCATTGCTTTTTTATTCATGTGTTTCCCCTTGATTCCCCTGGGTGGTTGTTTCGACCACCATACATTAAAACGGCTGCCCGATAAAGAAAATGAATTGCGGACTGTCTTCGAGCTGATTCGTGGTCGGATCGATGCGACGCCCAATCGGGAAGCCCCATTCGAAGCGAAGCGGTCCGAGCGGCGAGAACCAGCGAAGCCCGAAACCCCAGTTCTGCCGAAGTTCATAGTCGCCGTCGTTGATCAGCGGAACCCCGCCAAACGCGTTCCCGATGTCGTAAAAGAAAACCCACTTGATGCCGGCTTCTTTGATAATCGGATGTTCCAGCTCGAACAGCGAGTAGGCTTCCGAACTTCCGCCGATTTTCTCCACTCCGTCGGGCCGCATCACGATCGGTGCCAACGAGAAAGCCTCATAACCGCGCATGTTCCATGGACCACCCAAATAGAATTTTTCGGCAGGTGGGATGCCCTTTCCGCCGGTATTCATCATCGCGCCCACTTCGGTGCTGTTTTTGAAAACAAAGCCCGCAAACAGCTCGGTGTAATATCGGTTATTCAGGGTGAATTTCGAGAAGTTCTTCACTCCTCCGAGACCCGCGAATTCAAGCGAAGCGTTTTGATAGTTCCCGCCCGTCGTTTCAAAGCGGTTGTTCCGCTTATCGCGCACAACGCTGAAAACGATACTCGACAAAATGCCTTTATCGAGCGATTCGTCCGCCACGAGCTTCGGCAGAGTCGAACCGTTGGCAATGTCGTTCGCGCGATCGGTGGCATAACTTTCCAGGATGCTCAGCTGTTCGAACTTGTAAGTGATGTACCACTGAACGTCTTCGCTGATCGGATACCCGAGTTTCAGATGGAAGCCCGAGCGGCGGGTCAGGTATCGATCCGGGATCGGCGAGTTCGTCATGAACAGATCGAAGCCTGCGCTCCAGTCGGTATCGAAGGCGTACGGATCCATGAACTCAAGGCTGAAGCTTCGCACTTCATTCTGTTTACCCCATTCGGTCTCGAAGCTGAGGTTCTGGCCGCGGCCGAGCAAGTTGATCTCTTGAATTTTGCCTTGAAAGAAAAAGCCCTGAAGCGAACTGTAACCTGCGCCCAAGGTAATGCTTCCGGTCGAGCGTTCCTTGACCTGGATTTCGAGATCGACGATGTCGTCGTGACCCCGGCGGGGGATTTGATTGAACTGCACTTCGCCCGGAGCGAAGTACCCCAAGCGCTCGACCCGCTCGCGCGAGATCCGCAGTTTCGACCCGCTGTAAAGCTCGCCCTCGTAGACGCGAAGCTCGCGACGGATGACTTTATCGTAAGTCTTGGTGTTGCCGACAATGCGGATTTCGCCGAAGTGAACGAGGTTTCCTTTTTCAAAACCGTAATCGACGTTCACGGTCTTGTTTTCCTCGTTGAACTCCATCTTGGGGACGACGTTCACGAAGGCATAGCCTAAATCCTGGTATTTTTCGGTCAGGCGCTGAATGTCGGCATTCCGTCCGCTGATCGAGAAGACGTCGCCTTCCTTCAACTTGATTTGTTGTCTCAGCTCGTCTTTCGTGAACAGCAGATCGCCGTCGAAGTCGTACGAGCCGATCTTGTACTGATCGCCCTCGTCGACGTAGATCGAGATGTAAACGTATTTTTTGTCGTCGCTGATGGTAACAATCGGCGTTTCGAATTTGAATTTCAGATAGCCGTTTTCGAGGTAAAAATACTGAAGCCGCTGGAGGTCGATCTTGAACGCGGCTTCCTTGAACGTCCCGGCACTCGACAGAAAATTCACCGAATTGCCTTCTTTGGTCTCGGCGAAAACCGAACGCAGCTTCTCGTCCGAAAAGTGGTGGTTGTTCAAAAACACGATCTGCTTGATTTCAACCTTGTCGTAATCGGCGATTTTGTAAACGAGCTTGACCTCGCCGTCCTTGTCGGGCCGGATTTCGTACGAAACCTTGGCTAAATAATAGCCTTTTTCTTCGTAATGCTTTTGAATGAGGTCGACGTCCTGCTGGGCCTTGTTGATGTCCAAGATCGACCATTTTTTCACCTTGATCACGTCTTCGAGGTCGCTCGTTGAAACCTTTTCATTCCCTTCGAACGAGACCTCGTTGATCACCGGCCGCTCGACGAAGGTGTAGGTCAACACGATGCCCTTGGGCGTGTTTTCTTTGCTGATGACGATGTCGTCGAAGTAGCCCATGCCATACAGCGCATCCATGTCGTCGCGAACCGCATCAGCGTCGTAAGCTTTGCCTTCTTTGTTGGAAATTTTTTCGAGGATGGCATCGCGTTCAATGCGCTTCAGGCCGACGGTTTTGACTTCGACGATTTTGGACGAGGTTTGCGCAGCGAGATGGGCGGGGGCATCGGCAGCCTGCGCCATCGGGGCATGAATCCATAAAATCGATGTAAAAACGGCTGCGGTGAATAACGTCAAAAATTTCACTGGAAATAAGTTCTTATCATGAACTTATGATTTTTCCATCTTTCATCGTTAAGACCCGTTTCATTCGACTCGCCACATCATGGTCGTGGGTGACGATCAATATTGCGATGCCCAATTTTTGATTCAAGCCCAGCAAAAGATCGATGACGCGCCGGCTATTTTCAGAATCCAAATTTCCGGTCATTTCATCCCCCAAAAGCAGCTTCGGCTTCAACATCACCGCACGCGCGATGGCGACGCGCTGTTGCTCTCCGCCCGACATCTCGCCCGGACGGTGTTCGACACGCGGGTTCAATCCGACAAACTCCAACAACTCACGCGCTCGGGCCTCGGCTTCGTCCCGACGGACTCCCGCAATCAAGGCCGGCATCATCACGTTTTCGAGCGCCGAGAATTCCGGCAGTAGATAATGAAACTGGAATACGAAGCCTAAATTCCGGTTCCGAAAATCCGAAAGCTGCTCGTCCGACATCTTCCAAAGGTTCAAATTCTTCGGACCGAAAAAAACCTCGCCTTGGGTCGGTCGGTCGAGCGTTCCCAATAAATGCAACAGTGTGCTTTTGCCCGCGCCCGAAGCGCCCATGATGGCGATGCAGTCGCCTGCGTGAATGTCGAGCGATACTCCCTTCACGACGGGAATCTGCTCTTTTCCTTTTTGATAATTCTTGGTGAGGTGGTGGGCGCGAAGAATCAAGTCCATTTCAATTCCATTTCAGGGCCTCGACCGGCGATCGGCGCGCGATTCTCGCGGCAGGCCCCACGGTGGCCAGAAAGCAAATCACAAATGCCATTAAACCAATCGCGCACCACTCTGTAAAGCGAATCACCACCGGAAGATATTCCAGGTGATAAATCTCGGCCGGTAGCTGAATGAAGCGGGTTTTTCCGAGGATAAACACGGCAACGAGGCCCATCACGACGCCGACCAGGGTTCCCAAAAGCCCGATGAACGACCCGATCCACGAAAACAAAATAAAATGATCACGCTGGCGGACTCCCATCACGCGAAGAATCGAAATCTCCTGCTCTTTCTCGTACACCATCATCAGCAAGGCACTGATCACGTTGAATGCCGCCACGATCATGATCGCAGTGAGCAAAACCGTGATGACCGCCTTTTCGAGCGTTACGGCGTATAAAAGATTTTTATTGAGCGCGCTCCAGTCGCGAACCCGGTACGGAAACCCGAAATGCTGCGACAATTCGAACGCCGCCTTCTGCGCGTCGGCGCCGTCGTTCAGCTTCAGCCGAAACGAGGTGATCCAATCTCTCTTGTCACTCACGGCGTCTTCGCCGAATACGAGCTTCTGAACCGAAGTGAGCGGAGCATAGGCGTACTTGGAATCGTAGTCGTACATCCCCAAATGGACGATGCCCACGACCTTGAAGTCGCGCACCCGCGGCGAGCCGTAACCGCCTTCGTCATCCGTTCCGGTAAACGGCAACACGATGCGAACCGAATCGCCGGTCGAAACCCCGATTCGCTCGGCCAATGCGCTTCCGAGCACGACCTCGTTTTCACGGCTGGGGAGTTTTCCGCCAGGAACCAGTCGCTCTTCGACCGAAATCACCGAGCCCCAGGTGTTCAACTCGACGCCCTCAAGCGCTCCGCCTGCAACCCCGTGTGGGCCGTTGAACATAACTTCGCTCACGTAAGAGCCGGTGATGGCCTTGAGCTTCGGCGTGAATTCGCGGATTTTCCGTTCGAGTACGTCGCGATCGCGAATGGGGCTACCGCGCGAATAAAACAGCACGTCGCCCTGGGTGCCCGAGATCACGCGCACGAGTTCGTTTTCAAAGCCGTTCACGACACTCGTCACGACGAGCAAGGCGAGAACGCCGACGCTGACACCAGCGACCGAAATCAGGGTGATGAAAGATAAAAAATTTCCGCGAGGTTTCGCGGCCAAGAAACGAAAAGCGATTTCGAGCGAAAGCTTGAAACGTTTCAGCAGCACACTCTAGTGCCCCGATTCATTCTCCAGAAAACGTTCGGCGTCGATGGCGGCCATACATCCGGTGCCCGCGGCTGAAATCGCCTGACGGTACACATGATCGGCCACATCGCCCGCGGCGAACACTCCGGGGACTTTGGTTTTAGTCGAACCCGGCTGGACGATCAGGTACTCCGCTTCGTTCATGTCGAGCTGGCCTTTGAAAAGTTGGGTATTGGGCTGATGGCCGATGGCGACGAAAAAACCCGAAACCGCAAGCTCGCTCGTCTCGCCCGTTTTCAGGTTCTTGAGCTTGAGCCCGGTCACTTCGTCGCCGCCTAAGACGTCTTCGACGGCCGTATCCCAAATGACTTTAATCTTAGGGTTTTTGAGCGCGCGATCCTGCATCACTTTGCTCGCGCGAAACGAATCTCGGCGATGAACGATCGTCACGGTCTTCGCGAAACGGGTCAGGAAGGTCGCCTCTTCCATCGCGGTGTCTCCGCCGCCCACGACGGCAATGTCTTGATTGCGGAAGAAAAATCCGTCACAGGTCGCGCAGGCCGAAACGCCGCGACCCATGAGGCGCGATTCGTTCTTGAGCCCGAGCAGCTTCGCCGAAGCGCCGGTCGAGATAATCAAAGTCTTGGCCTTCACCTCGCTTCCGTCGGCGAGCGAAAGGGTGAACGGACGCTTTTGCAAATCGACCTTCTGAACGTCGCCTTGCTTGAAGCGTGTTCCGAAACGTTCGGCCTGTTTCCGAAAATTTTGCATGAGCTCGGGCCCCTGAATGCCTTCAGGAAATCCCGGATAGTTTTCGACTTCCGTCGTGATGGTGAGCTGTCCGCCGGGCTGGGTGCCCTCGACGCAAACCGGATTCAGGTTCGCGCGGGCGGCGTAAATCGCGGCCGTCAATCCCGCAGGGCCTGTTCCCAGGACCACGACATTTTCGACGTCGTTCATTTATTTGATTTCCGCAACTTCGTCGAGGCTGACGAAGGTCGCATTCTCGGCGTCGTCGGGAAGACTCTCGACAGTCGTCTTCACTTCTTTGTCGGTGATGACGTTTCGAACGAGGTTCTTGTCGATCATGCGGGTATCAAATTTTTTCTCTTGGATGGATTCGTGAAGTAATGACATACCCTAGAGATTTACTGGGTTTTGCGGGGTTAGTCAAGGTCAATGCCCCAACCTCAATGCCAGGTCCGAGGCCCCCGGGGTTCGTCGTCGTCTGAGTCGCTTTTGACGAGTTTCAGATGGCTGGAACGCTTCTTCTGGCCTGGTTTTTGAGCCGCGCTGCCCCGCCCACGACCTCCTCGAAACTGAAAGCCTTTGGCCTGAAGCCAGAGGAATAAAAAGCCTGCACCCAACCCCGATAAATGAGCAAAAGCGCCCAATCCACCCTGACCCGAAAACAGCGCCTGCAGGAATTCGACTCCGGCCAAGATCCAGACGAACTGGCGAGCCTTCATCGGGAAAAGCATCATGAACAGCAGCTCGCGATCGGGGAACAGAATTCCGTAAGCGAGTAAAAGACCATAAAGGCCGCCCGAAGCGCCGATCATCGGTAAGCCCAGATAAATCGGGTTCCACATCACGAGCTGGATCAATAAGTAAAACAATCCCGCCATGGTCGCGCAAAAAAAGTAATACACGAGGAACTTGCGCCGTCCCCACAGCGCCTCGATGTCGGGGCCCACGAAGGCCAGCACGAGGGCGTTCAACACCAGGTGCATCACATCGGCGTGCAAAAAGCTGTAGGTCGCGACCTGCCAGATTTTTCCGTGCAATACCTGAATCGGAATCAGCGCAAACCATCCGGCAAGGTTGCCGCCGAAAAAACGATCGACGGTCATTTGAATGATAAAAACCACCACATAGGTGATCAGCAGTTTCTTCACGGTATCGGTCAGACGAATCGGCATCTCAGCGCCCCTCCATCAGTTCGATCAAGACTCCGCCCGCGGTGGCCGGATGAATAAAATTTATGCGCATGTTCTGCGCGCCGTCTTTCGGGCGATCGAAGGTGAATCGGTATCCCTCGGCGATCAGGCGCTCGCACAAGCCGTCGAGCATGCCCGTTTCGACCAGAAACGAAAGGTGATGAATGCCGGGGCCGCGCTTTTGAATGAATTTGGCGACCGAGCCTTCGGGATCCTGCACTTCGAGCAATTCGAGGTGCGGGGGTTCGCCTGCGAGATTGAAAAAATGGACGTTCACGCCTTGTTCGGCGACCTGCTCGCTTACGCCGCGAGAAATACCCAAAAGCCGAAACAGCTTTTCGAGCTGCGAATTGCCGGGCGCGGTCGCAATGCCGATGTGATTCAAGGTGATTTTCGGTTGAGTCATGAAACCAGGATAGCGAAAAAAAAAGAGGCCGTCATCACCTGTCGCTGTACCCCGAATCGACCTCCTCAGTCAGTCGTCGATTCGAAATCAAGTGTAACGGCCCCCAGTCAAGGCCCAAGCTTTCACACCCACCTGTGTTCCTCAGCTTAGACGCATTCTTTATCGGTGCCCCCTTTGAAAACTTGAGGGCTTTTTTTGACGGATGCGCCGAATTACACTTTTGTTATTTAATTTCAAGGACTTTCCCGTCGAAAAACCTTGACATTTGTGCATTTTCGATCTAACCTTCGCCTCAATGATTGAACGCGTGACCCTGAATTCTCCAGCTCCCATCCCATCCTCGGCCCCTGAATGCGAATCCTGCGCACGAATCGGACGGGCGGGTTTACCGGGGCTTCGCATCGCGATTCGCGCCACGACGTCTTCTCTTTCCGATTATCCCGAATGGAGCCTGGACGAGTTGGATCAACAGTACCGAAATGCCCTGATCACCGACGGTACGTGCTCCTAAACTAACGCTTCAGCTGCTTTAAGCACTTCAACAAAAGATCCATGACCGGCGGCGCATCCTTGCGATAGGCGTTCCGATCACAAGCATCGACCTCCGCGACCTTTGCCTTGCCCTGGCGGAATTTTTGAAACGGCTTCACGCACGAGACGAACATCCCCTTGAGCGGAAAATGCTCGGGCAAATCCTGCGGAAAAACAATGCTTCCGAAATCCCAAAATCGCGGGCTGTTTTTTCGATCGTCGATGGCGGCGTCCCCGATCGATTCCGTCTTTTCGACCCAGTCGAGTTCGATTTCGTCGTAGCGCTTGGCCCAGTCTTTGAGCTTCGTTTTCGAGCAATCTTGAAACAGCTCGGTTTGTTTGCGATCGGCCCAGCGGTCCAGCTCGGCCACGTCTTTTCGGACTAAGGCCTGCGCCGGGTGGAGGGGAAAAAGTGAGAGCAGGATTACGAGCATTTCGCCTTCTCGCAGTCGAGCTGATTGCTTCCGCTCATCGGCCGATCCGATCCGTTCGCGGCGCAATTGCGGATCGAGTTCATGTGATTCGCAGTTTCGCTTTTTCCGAAGCGATGGATGCAATCTTGAAGTGTTCTGGTTCCGCCGCATACGCGACCGAAGGCGCCGACGCCGGAGTTGTAGGCCCCAGCCAAAAAGATCGCGCTGTCGAATTCGCTCATCGCGCCGATCGTGGGTGAGCCGTCCAGCTTTTTGTAAATTTCAAAATTTTTAATCTGATAAAGATCGTAAATCTCTTTCACCATCCCCATGGCGAAGGCCAAATTCGGGCAGCTTTCCGACTGACGAGAAACCTTCTTGGGCGCGTTTTGGGTTCCCTCCCAAAAACGGTCCCAGGCCTTGCGCGCCTCGAGCGAGCTTTTGGCGAAACCGCGACTGACCGTCCACTCGTTTAAACGCACCCGAATCTTCGCGCGCTCGCGCGAATCTTTCGTTTTTTTCAGAAGCGCCTTTTGCTCGGCGATCTCGACGTTCGCGCGATCGATCTGAGCCTGCCATTTTTTCAAATCGCCCGAGATCACGCTATTGACGACCTTTTCGGTGCCGGGCATGAACTGAATATAACCGAAGGCCCCGGCCGATGATCGGGCCGTCGACTTGAAGCTCGATTCGCGCTTAATCAAACAGGCTTGCACGGCGTAGGGCAGATGCGCGCTCTCTGAGCTTAAAGAAATCAGCGGCGCCAAAGTTTTCTTGAAATGGCAGAAGCGCTCGTCGCCCGTCTTACCGGGCTCGCGATAACAGCTCATGTAATTCAAAACTTCTGCCGAATCCTTCGTGGGCGAGCATCGATGCAAAAGCGGGCGGGATGCGCTGAACAAGGCGATCGGCGCCACCACGGGGGCGGCGCACGCTTTGAGCATGCTTGAAAGATACGCATTGCGCCCCACCTTCGTGGGATAAGGGCCACATTGCGGCCGATTCATCGAATCGACCATCGGGCAATCGCAAGGGCCTGCATTCGCTTGCGGGATCAAAACGATCAAAATGAGCGGAAATAAAAATCGAAACATGCTTCTTTGATTTTACCCGCGATCGGGCCCGAGAGTCACGTCATGCTCGCTTAAAACGGCTTTTTTTTTCGGGGTTTCGTCATAAAACTGTCTACGATTCCGACAATTTTCGCTGCCATCGCGCAGCTGTGTTTAAAATTTCTTCAATTTGCGAATGCCGGGGCCGCCATTCAAGCGTTTTCGTTGCTTTCGCGCATCCCGCGACCAACATCGCGGCATCGCCCGGGCGGCGAGGTTTTTCTTCGATCGCTGCCTTTTTTTCGCAAACCTTTTCGGCTGCCGCGATCACTTCGCAAACGGTGGTGCCGGTCTCGGTGCCTAAATTATAAACCTCGGCCCCGTCGGTTTCGTCGTTCAGCAGTCGATCCAGCCCGCGTACGTGCGCATCGGCAAGGTCGTTGACGTGGATGTAGTCGCGAACGCAGGTTCCGTCGCGGGTCGGGTAATCCGTTCCATAAAGTTGCAGCGGCGCTTTTTGCCCGAGAATGCTTTCTAAAAGAAGCGGAATCAAGTGCGTCTCGGGCTCGTGCCATTCGCCTAGCCGCCCGCTGGGTGAAGCGCCCGAGGCGTTGAAGTACCGAAAGATGACAGCCTGAAGGCCCCACTCGCGCGCGGCCGCGCGAATCGAGTTTTCCATCGCAAGCTTCGTCTCCCCGTAGGGATTGATCGGCTGGAGCGTATCGCTTTCGGTCAAGGGCTCGGTCTTCGAGGTCATGCCGTAGACCGCAGCCGTGCTCGAAAAAACGATTTTTCGGCAACCGTGCACCCGCATCGCTTTGAGCAGATTTTCGGAGCCCTCGACGTTGTTGCGGCGATAAAGCTCGGGGTTCGCAACCGATTCGGCAACACTGATCTTGGCCGCGAAATGCAAAACGGCATCGGGACGGTGTTTTTGAAACGTGGCTTCGAGCGCGGCGTAATCCAGCAAATCGATTTTTTCGAGCGTGATGCGTGGCCCGTGCTTGGCGAGCGGGTCGTTCGCCACCAAGGTATCGACGAACTCGGCGTGCCCGGTGCTCAGGTTATCCACAATGACCAGCCGATCGTTTTGAAAACGCGAGTCGGCGCTCCAGGCCTCTACAAAATGCGAACCGATGTATCCGGCGCCGCCGGTGACGAAGATGATGCGGTGATTTTTCATTCGCTTTGAGCCTCTTGCATATATTCACAAACAATCAGGATAATCTTTTTCACCGTCTCATTGCAGTTTTTGAACTCCAAGCGATCTAAAACCGTCCCACCGAATTGACGGAACAATTCGCTGATCAGGGCATGCACGAACGATTGGGTAGCCCCAGAGACTTTCGCAAAATCCAAAATGACGGCTTGCTTATTCTCAAGCGCTGGCGTGATCTGCTCTATCCGCAATGCCCGAGCGACGTCTTTGTTTTCAGCGAATTCGCCGGCGTGATCAAAAATAAAAATCGTATTCATGAAAACTGAGGTCTCCTTTGGCGTTCTTTCTTCCGAGTTCGAATGGCTTCACTATAAACGGCGCGAATCCGATCCAAAAGCTCAGAAAATGCTTCATGCGTATCCAATCCGAGGTCCATACCGACTACCGTCCCCGGCCATGGCGGCAAATCCGAAAGCGCCGTATGTCGATCATCGAAAGGGTCGGCATGAAGCGACAACCGCCTCGTCGCCGTCGATTTCAAAAGTTTATACATAGCTGAACCGCTATAGATCACAAAAAAATTGCGGTTCACGGCGGCGATGGATTTCGTAAAAAAGAGCCCGGCCCCGGCATTGAATTCCGTGCCCCCTTCTTTCGGGGTCGTGCCCGTAATTCCCGGCGTCAGCGCAAGCCGCAACGCCGCAAGGTCGTCCTGCGCTGAATGCGAACGGGTGATGGCTTGTCGAATGCCGATTCCGGTATCCGCGATACCAATTCGAATCGTATTTGTTTTTTTATAATACTGAGCGGCCACGAAAGCTCCGTGCGGAGCATTCGCATGCTCCAAAACGTTTCGAATCATCTCGCTCACGACGTATCGAATCGGCTCTGCGTGCTCGGGCGCCAGATGAAGGAGCGGGATCATTTCGGTAATGAAGGAAGTCAATGCTTTCGAGTCTTGAATCTGCGTAATCGGGATGAAGCGTCCCGTGGAGTCGTGTTCTTGAATCGAGATGCCCGAATCGGCCCCTAAAAAGTGAAACAATCTCATTCGTTCAAAATAAGCACTCGACTTGGCTTCGAACGGCTCGCATTTTACATGATTCGTTCCCACGCGTTGGGCCAAGGCCGCCACCATCGTCAACACCGCCGGATGAACCGAAATCCAACTTCGATTTGCGGAAAGCTCAAAACGATCGGTTGGCTCTGGCTCAAAAGAGCGAACGAAAGCTTCGAAATTTCCTAAAAATGCACTGTTAGGCAAGAACAGCTTCATAGCATCATATTACCGGGATTCCCGGTATTAAGCAAATCACCGGGAATCCCGGGAATAAGAAGCTTTACCGGGATTCCCGGGAATAATAATTTTCTCAATTAAAACAAACCCTTTGCCGCCCGAGCCTTCCGATACCGGCGACTCCAGCGCCCCAGCCAAGTGTGGTCGGGTTTTCGGGGGTCAAAGCCCCATTTTTCGATAAAAATCCGCAGCCCTTCTTGCTCGTAACCTTGTGGCAAAAGCTTCGGGTCCGAGCGCGTGCCCATCGAGTGGTGCCACAGATAACAGCGGCTCGTTTGCGCCCACCGAAGGCCTAGTTGCTTCATCCGGTACATTAAATCGGTGTCTTCGTAGGTGACAAAAAACCGCTCGTCGAAGATTCCGCCGTGCGGAAGACGAAGCGCCTCGACCGCCTCGCGCTTGAAGAACATTAAAATCGGAACGAAATGCCGCCGAGACCGGAAGCCGCTTTTGCGCAGAAATTCATCTGCCACCGCTTGAGGGTTTTCGCCGATCGGGCGCTCGTCGACAAAGGGCCCGACAACGTCGATACTCAAACGCTCAATTTCCTTTTGAAGGGCCTGATCCCAGCCCCGCATCAGCCAGGTGTCGTTGTTCAAAATGGCGATAAAATTTTCGCGGGCAAGACGAACCCCCTGATTGCAAGCCGCGCCGAAGCCCAGATTTTTCGGGTTCGTCAGGATCTCAAAGCGAATGTTCCGCTTTTTGAATTTTTCCTGAAAGGCTTTCAACACCTCGGGCGTCTCGTCGACCGAGGCATTGTCGATGACGAAGACCTCGCCGAGCGCGCGCGAGTTTTCGAGAACGGAGTCCAGACACCGTTTCGTCAGTTCGACTTTGTTGAAGACGGGGATGATGAGGGAGAGCATGGGTGTAAAACTACTACAAAAGCTACCCAATTCGAAATGAATGCTTTTCTGGTTTCATTTATGGCAAGATAAAACCATGCAGTTTGAGGATTGGCGAGTTCTTTATCGGTTCCAAAAGGCGCATTATGGGCCGTTTCGAGGTTTTTTAAGAAGCTTTCGCCAAGACTTACAGCGTCGAACTTCGCGCGCTCTTTTACAAAAGCACATTCTTCCTCATCATCGTGGACTCGAACTCGGGGCAGGCGAAAGCACGATTTCTCCGGTTCGACAAACCTTGTTGACCGATGCCTACGCCAGTCACGCCGGAAGCGCGAGTCTCGCAACCGAGTTTTTTCCGGCTGAGAAGATTCCTTATCCCGATCAAACATTCGACTTCATCATCAACGAACATGTTCTGGAACATCTACCGGACCCCATTTCGGCATTGAAAGAATGGCGGCGCGTTTTAAAACCGGAGGGCTACCTCTTCTTGTTTTTACCTCACCCGGAACGCACTTTTGATCGTTATCGAAAAGTAACCTCGCTTGAACACCTCTTCGAAGATCATGAAACTAAAGCGGCCCCGGTCGAAGATTACCACTGGGAAGAGTGGTCCCGCGAGGTCATTGCGCGCGGCTTGGCCCCTCATTACGCCACCTACAATAAAAGCGATAGCCTGCAAGGCAACCTCATCCATCGACACGTTTTTATTCCGACCACCGTCGCCGAACTGCTTCGCAGGCTCAACTGGCAGATCATTCATCAAATCGATCTCGTACCCGACCGAACCGATAGTTTTGCCGTGGTAGCCCGCAATTGCCTTTAAGATGAAAAATAGTCATTGCGAGACAATTATCAGGTGAATATTCTTTGTGAGTTGTGAAAGCCCTTCCCCGCCGCATTGTATTTCGATTTCTTTATCTCGCCTTTGGCATTCGACTGGCGGGTTGTCTGATTCGAGCCTTCGGAGAAATCATCCAACCACACGTCTGGAGACAAATCGATACCCTGGGGATGAGCTACCGATATTGGCTCCGTTTTGTCCATGAGCCATTCAGCTGGAAGCTTCTTCTCCCAGCCGTTCTACAAAGTGGTGATGGTAACGGGATCTTGCCGGTGGAATTTCCGTTTCTAAATTTTATCGCTTCTCCCGCTTGGGCGCTCGGCCCTTACTGGGGGAAGGTCGCCATTTATGTTCTTTTGAGTTTATGCATTTTTTATTTTTGCAAAAAGATTTCCGAGACGAAACATTGGCTCTCTCCGGCTTTCCTCATGCTTCCTTTTCTTTCCATCAGCGCCGATTACATCGAAAAATTCATTCCTGACACCTTAGCCACCCTACTCGTCAGTTATGGTGCGTTACTTTTCATTCAAAACAGACGGAAATGGGCTTTGACCCTGGTCACGTTGGGCATACTGATCAAACCCACTTCAATCGTAGCGCTGGGAGTTTTATTTTTGTTTTCGAAGTTTAGAAAGCGATTCGTTCCAAATTCACTTTATTTCCTGATTCCGACTATTATCGGATTGCTTTACTACACGGTCGGACTGAAATGGATCGACCACTTTCGACAAGGCGACGTTCTGATCTTTTTGGTCGCGGCAAGAAATCCGATTCAATCCTTACATGAAGTGTTTTCCAATCCACACTTCGTTTTTGGCGAATTCCAAAATCGCGTTTTCTTTGCCTGGGGCGGGGTCTTCGTTTTATTGGGGCTCGTGCTCCTTCGTCTTAAACTGAAATTCCGCATTTTAGCAGGAATGCTGGGATTGCTCTTTTTGCAATTCACGGTCATTGCGGCGCTGGACGGAGCACATTCCGCACAACACGACTATTATTATATGGGCTTGGCCCCCATGGCCGCCGCAATCGTATGGCTTTGCCTTCGGAAAAGTCGCCCCGTCTTTTCGGCCATCCTGCTTGCCGTTTTATTTTTGCACGCTATCGAACTTTCCGCTCAAAATCTCAACAGGAAAAAGCTGACCGGATTTTTCCGGTCTCGTCAGGAATGCCTCGCTTTAAAACAGCGCAACCCCACGGTTCCTTGGAATCAGGATTACGTCTTCCGTTCGAGGACCGAACCCTTTCCTGCGCTTGGGCTTTGCTTCGGAGAGCGAGAGGGATCCAAGACTTCGGCATTTGGCATCTATTTCAAGACGGACCCGGTTTCCGATGGATGCAAGGTGACTGATCAGACTGAACAGTTCAAACTCGTCAAATGCGGGGCTTGAAAGACGTTAGCCAGTTCAGTTCCGGAAGAAATTTTTTAGCCAAGACTCTTGCCGCTGAAGCCGAAGGGTGGTCGTCGTCGAACGTTGCGGGGATCTCAATATCGTTTTCTTGAATGACTTGCGGGCAACGCTCGGAATCGCATAAATAGATCATTGGATCCACGACTTTGACATTCTTGAACTTCGACGCCGAGCGAACTAACACTTGAGTGACTCGCGCCCGATAAGATTCCATGATCGAACGAGGAGTATCGCAATCAACCGCTGCCCTGACGTGACACGGAAGCGAGTAGTATTTAAACTCAGGATAAGGCAACAGCAATAGAACTCGCACGCCCAGTTCATTTAATGCCTTCAGCGTATTCGTCAAACCGTCTTCCATGTTTTTTAAGGAGTCATTCAAATCAGCGTTTTTCGACAGAAAATGTTTCTGATCCACTACCGAGATCGGCTTTTCGCCGGCAAACTGCATCCATCTCGCCGCCAAAACAACCGAAACGGAATTTCGAGGGAAGCGACTTACCAAACCAAGAATGTGCTTCATGACCTCTTGGTTTAACTGGCGAACCCGATGAGTCGTTTCCTCGTTCATTAGCCAGGCGCGATCCGACAAGATGGGAAGAAACGCACTTCTCTCGTAAAGCACCAATCGCGTCGGTCGACGACTGTCACGCGCATACGCCTCTAGCATCGGGAAATAAGCCATCGCGTGCGAATCCCCCCAAATGATGATCTGCCGCTCCGGCGCGCGATCGGAGCCGTTCACCTGCAAAGTACACCGATCAGTAAATTCGTTTTCCGGTCGATCAATTCCACATTTGCCCACGATCGAAAAACGCTCTTCGGTTCGATTGACAAAATCAGCGTTGCGACTTCCAATCAAGGTTTTTTCTCCCTGTAAAAGCCCCATCGCCAGCGCGGCCAAGCACGCACAAGCCACTCCCGCATAAGCAAATACGCCACGAGAAGAAAGCTTAGAAAATCGCTTTCCAAAACGAACGGGCTTTTCAACCCACCGCAAACTCACCATGGCCATGATGAGAGCCACGCCGATCAACACCACTTTGATCCACGCTGGGGGTTCCGAACCCATCCGATAGACTTTGGCCATCGCCAATAATGGCCAATGCCACAAATACCATCCATAAGAAAGTATTCCGACCCGAACCAATGGCTTCCATTGAAACACCCGGGTGACCGGATTGGGGCAGCTCCCGGACAGCACCAGGAAAAATGCTCCCATCACAGGCGGAATCGCGGCGATGCCCGGAAACATGGTTTGTACGGAATAATAAAACGAAGACCACAGAATCAGGCCCAAACCCATGGCTGCGATTCCCGCGCTCACCCAGGCGGATCGAATCAATGTCGTGGGAACAAAAGCCAGACAACCGCCAAGCGCCAACTCCCACGCACGCGGCGGCATCCAATAAAAGGCTGCCCGCTCTTTTCCAAAATGGATGTAGCCCAGAGACAGGGCAAATGAAACCAGAGCCAAAATCATGAGTCCGAGCAAAATGCCTTTTAATTTTTTCCAGCGATATCCCATCCAGAGCACAAGTGGCCAGACCAAGTAAAACTGCTCTTCCACCCCGAGCGACCAGAAGTGCAGCATCGGCATCTGAGTAGAGGGGGCGTCGAAGTAGCCTCCGGTATGCTCCTTAAAAAAGAGATTCGCCGATCCGAACAACGACCACCCCATGGATTTAATCAAGGCGTGGGTTTCGTCGGGAACCCCCAAAAGCAAAAATGCCCAAATCGCCAAAACAGAAACCATTAAGAAAACCACGGCCGGAAACAACCGCCGAACCCGACGGGCATAAAATTTCAAGAAAGAAAGACTTCCGGTCTTTTTCAATTCAGAGCTGAGGTGCTGAGTAATCAGGTATCCCGAGATCACGAAAAAAACGTCGACCCCGACAAAGCCCCCTGTCGCTCCCAACAAATTCGCGTGGTAGGCAACCACCGCCATGACCGCCAATGCCCTGAGGCCATCGATGTCGGCCCGGTATCCCAGCGGGGTGATTTCTGTCGTTTTTTTCATTGTTTTTTACCGTACCCCCATTTGTCATCCCTGTAAATTTCGCTTAAGGTGAATCTATGGCAACAAAAGGCATTATCCTCGCCGGCGGCTCGGGCACTCGGCTTTATCCCGTCACCCAACCCGTCTGCAAACAGCTCGTTCCGGTTTACGACAAGCCGATGATCTATTATCCGCTCAGCACCCTCATGCTGGCCGGCATTCGCGAAGTCTTGATCATCTCAACCCCGCGCGATCTGCCGCGCTTCGAAGAACTACTCGGCAACGGCGATGCCTGGGGGATGCGATTCGAATATGTCGTTCAGCCCAAGCCCGAGGGGTTGGCGCAGGCGTTTATCTTGGGCGAAAAGTTTCTGAACGGATCGCCCTGCGCGCTCGTGTTGGGCGATAATATTTTTTACGCCGACGGCTTCAGCAAGGTTCTTCAGGTCGCGGCCCAACAAACCGACGGCGCGACGATTTTCGCTTATCACGTCAAAGATCCCACTGCTTATGGCGTCGTCGAATTCAACTCAGACGGTAAGGCGATCAGCCTTGAAGAAAAGCCCAAGCAGCCGAAATCTTCTTACGCGATCCCCGGTCTTTATTTTTACGACTCGAAAGTTTGTGCAATCGCGAAGGCACTCAAGCCATCGCCTCGTGGCGAGCTTGAGATTACCGACCTGAATCGCGAGTATCTGAAACAAGGCGCATTGAATGTCATTAAAATGAATCGCGGGACGGCCTGGCTCGATACCGGATCATTCGAGACGCTCTTACAGGCATCGAACTTCGTCCAAACGATCGAACATCGCCAAGGGCTCAAGATTGCCTGCCCCGAAGAGATCGCCTTTCGGATGGGCTTTATCGACGGTGCAAGGCTCGAAAAACTCGCACAACCACTTTGCAAGAGCGGTTACGGCGAATACCTTTTAAATCTTTTGAAACAAGGCTAAATTTATGAAAATCTTCGTCACCGGCGCCGCCGGATTTATCGGAAGCAACTTCGTCGAGCTTGCGCTCGAACAAGGCCACTTCGTCGTCTCTTACGACGCCCTCACCTATGCGGGGAACCGCGAGAATCTCGAAGATCTTCCGAACGAAAAAAATCACGTTTTCGTGCAAGGAATGATTCAGGACCAAGAAAAAGTCTCGAAACTTTTGCGCGAGCATCAAATCGATTGGTTGGTGAATTTCGCGGCCGAATCACATGTCGATAAATCGATCTCGGGCCCGGCTCCGTTTGTCGATACCAACGTCGTCGGAACCTTCGCTCTTTTGAGCGCGGCCAAAACTCACTACGAATCGCTCAGTGGCAGTGCCAAACAAAATTTCCGCTACCTTCAAATTTCAACCGACGAAGTGTACGGCACCCTGGGAGCCACCGGAAAGTTTAGCGAAACCACGGCCTATCAACCGAATTCGCCCTATTCGGCGTCGAAGGCCGGGGGCGACTTACTCGTCCGCGCGTGGTTCCATACCTTTAATCTCCCGACGATCACGACCAATTGCTCGAATAATTATGGCCCGAAGCAGTTCCCCGAAAAACTCATCCCGCACATCATCCTTTGCGCGCTTGCGGGCAAGACCCTGCCCGTCTATGGTAAGGGCGAAAACATCCGCGACTGGATTCACGTGAAGGATCACGCGCGCGGAATCTTGACCGCACTTGAAAAAGGAACGCCGGGCGAGACGTACTGCTTTGGCGGGAACTCCGAGCGCAAGAACCTGAACGTTGTTCAAGCGATCTGCGCCGAGCTGGATCGGGTCAAGCCGCTCGCCAGCGGAAAAAAATACGACTCGCTGATTCAGTTTGTGACCGACCGACCGGGGCACGACTTCCGTTATGCGATCGACGACTCGAAAGCCCAAAAAGAGCTGGGCTATTCGCGCCAATACACGCAGTTCGAAGATGGGCTCAAAGACACGATCCGCTGGTACCTTGATCACTTCGACTGGTGCCAGAAGGTAACGAGCAAACCGGGCGTGAAGATTCAGTATGACTGGAAGACGCTGGCTAAATAGGCCGAAGATCTTTTTTGCGGCTGCTGATCAGACGTTCTAAAATTTCAAGATCTCGAGGATGCGCATTCACCAGTCGAAGGCGTTCGCGAAGCTCATCCTGAGTCCATCCCTCCACCAAAAGCTTCGCCACTCCCTCATCCCAAAACGAAACGCTCGCAATGGGTATTTTTTTAAAATCGAGCTCGATCAACTCGTGCTGTCGAGCCCGCTCTAAAATCAAATGCCTTAACCTTTCGCCGCCGTCGCGAGTCATTCGATCTTCCTTTGAAAATTCATCTGGAATAGAAATCAGTGCCATCTTCATTCGACATCCTCCGCTCCAAAGCGACATACGATCAAGGTTCCATGCATTTTCGTATCCAATCGCTTGCGATCAACCTTTTTGTTTGCAAAATACCGCCTTAATTGCCCATGCCTCGAAGCAATATAAAGGTGACCGCGTTTATCTTTTAAAAACTCAAAGGTATAAAAAAGCCCCATCCCACCGGATCGCAGCCTTCGCGTACTAATGCGTTCCTTAAGCGCCAGTTCGATCGCTTCGACATCATCTTTGAATTCATATTTTTGTTCGAGCTTTGCAGGAATCGACACTCCCAGATCAAAAACACCGATCGCTTCCGGCGTAAGCCACACTAAAAACTTTTCCGAGCCCGAGTGATCTTTGGCATTTTGAACCAACTCGCTGAAAATCATTTGAAAGTCGAATGCAAGATCATCCGAGATCTGATTCAATTCCAAAAAACGCTCCAAAAAAAGCGGCTTCAAGCCCCCTGAAAACCAATCCATCGAAAAGCCGCTTTCATGAACTGGAAAAGAACTCGCGAGCGCCGAATGACGAAAAACGACGTCACGAATACGAGCTTCTTCAAAAAGCAGCTCCAACAATGCCCTTCCCGATGGCTCGATTTTCATCTCTGGAGGTTCAAGCAATTGCAGCTCGGATAATTTTCCGGAAAGCGCCTCGATCGCCTTAAAAAACCACTTCGGATGATGAACCCCAAGGAGCTTTTGATTGATTTTGAGATTCTTCTTCATGCGTAATAATAATATTACGCAAATTACTAATTTTTGGCAATTTTAATGCAAAAAATAACCAGTTTTAAATATAACTTATTGTTTATAAATAAGTTAAAATGCGTAATGTTTTTATTACGCATTTTTTAGGATCTCAATTTTTACCTCAAATCAATAATAACAATGGGTTAAACATGGGACTTGTAAAGCGTTGTAAAGTTTTGGAAAATTCCAAGTTAAAGGAAACCTCATGAAAATCCTCCTCCTCGGCGCCAACGGGCAAATCGGCGATGCCGTTCAAAAACTGGCTCGTACCTCGACCTGGCCTAGCCATTGGGAGCTTCTGGCCTGGACGCGCGAAGCGGGCGATCTTTCACAGCCGATCGAACTCATTCGACAAATCGAAGAAACCAAACCCGATTTGATCTGGAATGCCGCAGCCTATACCCAAGTCGACCGGGCCGAGACAGAGCCCGCGCTCGCGCATTTGATTAACGGCAAAACGCCAGGCGAGCTTGCGCAGTACTGCAAGCAAGCCGGCATTCCGCTCGTTCATTATTCGACCGATTACGTCTATGACGGTTCAGGCGACGAGCCTCATCTCGAAACCGAAACGCCGAACCCGCTCAGCGAATACGGCAAAAGCAAGCTTGCGGGCGACGTCGCAATAGCGGCCTCGGGATGCGATTACCTGATCCTGCGGACGTCGTGGGTGTTTTCGAACCATGGCAAAAACTTCGTGAAGACCATGCTTCGCCTCGCCGATGAAAAACGCGAGCTTCGCGTGGTTTCTGATCAGGTGGGCTCGCCCAGCTACGCCCCCGATCTTGCCCACCATACATTGAGTGCCATTCAAAAGGCATTAGCCCTGAAGACCGAGGGCAAGCCCTTCCCGTCGGGCATCTATCATCTTTGCAATTCCGGCGCGACGAGCTGGTACGAATTTGCGCAGGCGATTTTGCCGGAGTATCCAATTACCCCCATTAGCACTGCGGATTATCCTACTCCGGCCAAGCGGCCGATGAATTCTCGGTTAAGCCTGGATAAGGTCGAGCGGACGTTTGGGGTTCGGCCCCGGGCGTGGCAAGAGGCGTTGGGCGCGATTCAGCAGGCCTAGTCACTCGAAATCGGCTCCGTTCCTTTACTCAATAGAGCAAGCATTAAAACTGGATGGATTCGATGATCATCTCAAACGAAAAATGCTTGTCGATTTCGGAAAGCGTTTTGAAATTCCAGCCGCAGCAACCGAATCCCCGAAACTACATCTGGACGAATTGAGCTAACGTTCGCCCATTACCAATAATTTACCAAAAAAGTAACTTATTGGTAATGAGGAGAAACTCCAAAAACAAGCCCGCAAAACCTAGTAACCCATTAAATTTCATGCCAAAATGACCGCATGACCTCCAAAGAACTCCGCCTCAAAGGCCTCATTCTGATCGAAACCAAGCTGTTTCACGACGAGCGGGGGTTCTTTACCGAGCACTACAAAAAAGAGGCTTATTCAGCGCTCGGCTTACCCGAATTCGTTCAAGACAATCATTCACGCTCGAAGCCCGGCGTACTTCGCGGCCTTCATTATCAGACCGGCCCCCATGCTCAGGGAAAACTCGTCAGTGTGATTCGCGGTCGCATTTGGGATGTCGCGGTCGACATTCGCAAAGATTCGCCTACCTACGGACAATGGGAAGCTATCGAGCTTTCGGGCGAGAACGGGCTTCAGCTTTGGATCCCGCCAGGATTCGCACATGGATTTTGCGTATTGGGCGATGAGGATGCGGATGTGTTTTATAAGGTGGATCGGGTGTATGCGCCGGGGAATGAGGTCGGAATTATTTATAACGACCCTCAGCTTAAAATTGAGTGGCCGTTGAAGAATCTGATCATTTCGGAAAAAGATTCAAAGTTGCCTTCATTCAATCAAAGCCAATTTATCGACCGAGACAAAACGAGACGCCAATAGAGCGACCACAAAGCCAGAAAGCTGTTGAGCAGTTTAAAGTTTCCCGCGATGCATTAATTTCATTTTGGTATCATAAAAGATCAACGATCTTTAAAATCGACAAACAAGGTACGAGAAACAAAAAGTTCGATTTGATCGGATTAGAAATCATTGAGTGCCACAACTAGCGCTTTAATAATAATCTCATTTAAATTTGAATCGCATTTTCGGCAAAAATCGGAGAAGTTATTCTAGAATGAAATCGACACTTTCTGCCATCCGACAAGATTGCGCGACTGAAATTCTGCGAATGTACAAACAAGCGAATGCTGGCCATATTGGTTCTTCGCTCAGTTGTCTTGAAATCCTCGTTGATCTTAACTTTTATCGCATGCAAAAAGACGATTACATCATTCTTTCCAAGGGACATGCGGCTTGTGCCTTATACGTGACTTTAGCCAAAAGCGGGAAACTTCCGATCGAAATGCTTCAAACCTTCTATCGTGATGGAACCCAACTCGCCGCTCACCCTCCTTGCTCGGATCAAATCCCAGCGATTCCGTTCGGAACCGGCAGTCTTGGTCACGGCCTCTCACTTGCAACCGGCTTAGCATTCTCACAACGCTTTACCGGCAAAAATTTTCATGTTTATACCGTTCTTTCAGACGGCGATTGCAATGAAGGATCCACCTGGGAAGCCGCACTGTTCGCCGGTCATCACAAGCTTGATAACCTTACGGTCATTGTGGACGCCAATGGCCTTCAAGGAATTGGTTCGTCAAAAAACATTCTCGACATGGAACCCATGAACCGGAAATGGGAAGAGTTTGGCTTTCAAACTGTCATTGCCAAAAACGGGAACGACTTCGAATCTTTGAACGAAAGTTTCACACGGCTAAAAAAGACGTTAAAAGGACCTCGTTGCATTATCGCAAAAACAATCAAAGGCCATGGCGTCTCATACATGCAAAACAAGATGGAATGGCATTACCTTCCAATGAACGACACTCAGTATGAAGATGCAGTCAAACAAACCGGGATGAAAGATGCGTAAAGAATTTTCATCTTGGGCCGAACGTCGTGGCCGCGAGCAAAAAAATCTTATCTTCCTTACCGGCGATTTAGGTTTTAATGCGCTTGAAAATGTAGAGAAAGCAATGGAAGGCCGGTTCGTTAACGCGGGCGTTTCAGAGCAAAATATGATTTCCATGGCTGCAGCAATGGCCCAACAAGGACTATCTCCTCTCTGCTACAGCATTGCTCCTTTTTGCGTCTTTCGGCCAGCTGAACAAATCCGTGTGGACGTCTGCCTTCATAAAATGAACGTCAAAGTTGTTGGCAATGGCGGGGGCTATGGTTATGGGATCATGGGGGCCACTCACCATGCAATCGAAGATCTCGCGGTGTTATCTAGCTTTCCACACATGAAATGTTTCGTCCCTTTTTCAAACCAATCCGTTGAATCCGTTTGTGAAGAGATGATGAATTACAATGGCCCAAGTTATCTTCGTCTTGGATTCGGGCCCGCGCCGTCTGAGCTCGAACCTTTCATGTGCTATCAAAAATTTCAGCAACTCAAAAAAGGTGAACAAATCACCATTATTGGGATTGGCCCAGTGATCTTGAATGCAATTTCGGCGGCGACCCAGTCTGAGACTTCTGCCGATATTTTTGCAGCGAACGAGCTTCCTCTTGAGGATCTTTCAGAAGAAGTCATCGCTAGCCTTAAAAAGACCGCCAAACTTCTAGTCATTGAAGAACACGTTGCTCGAGGCGGACTGGGCGAGCACCTCTCGTTACTTTTATATAAAAACAGAGTTTTTCTAGAAAAATTTCATCATCTTCATGCTTTAGGATATCCAAATCAGCTTTATGGAAGTCAGATCTATCATCAAACTCAAAGTGGTTTAGATCCTCAATCAATTTCCAAAGCGCTTAAAGAGCTTACTTAATGAACGATTCTTTATTCAGCGACATCTGGACAGACGAACAGCGCAAAGAAGCGATGTCCCTCAAAGGACCAATTCTGGTCATTGGCGCCTCTGGCTTTATCGGAGCTAAACTTTTTTTTAGTTTAATCAAATTACGTAATGATGTTTACGCCGCCTCACGCTCAATCAAAGCAAGCTGGCGTTTATTGAAACTTCCTTCTCAGGCCATGCCTCAGAACTTTGTGAACTTGGACGTTACCGATCCGAAGTCCATCAATGAAGTATTCCAACGAATCAAACCCCGCACAATTTTTAACCTTTCCGCTTATGGTGCTTATGAACGCCAAAATGATGCGGGGCACATTCATGAAGTGAATTATACTGGCACTCTCAATCTCATTAAAGCACTTCAAGATTTGGGCTGCGATGCATTCGTTCAGGCGGGTAGCTCATCAGAGTATGGTCTGAACTGCTCTGGTCCATCCGAAACTGATCCTTTGAATCCAAACAGCGATTACTCAGTATCGAAGGGCGCGGCCTCCCTGCTTATCTCCTATTATGGAAAAGCCAAAGGTCTTCCATGCGCCAACTTACGTCTGTATTCGATTTATGGCCCTTATGAAGAACGTGATCGACTGATTCCTCGTTTGGTCAATTTAGGATTGAGTGGACAATTTCCTCCTCTCGTAGATCCAAACACTTCACGAGATTTTGTTTATATCGACGACTGCACCAACGCATTTGTCAAAGCGGCACTTACCGTTTGCATTTCTGAACCAGGCCTTTCGCTCAATATCGGAACCGGGGTAAAAACAACCCTTAGTCAAGTCGCACAAACAGCAAAAGAGGTTTTCAAAATCAAAAGCGAGCCGCAATTCGGTTCAATGCAAAATCGCAAATGGGATCTTTCGAATTGGTTTGCAAACCCGAAAGCCGCCAATGAAAAGATGAAATGGAAGGCAAGCACATCATTCCTGCGAGGGCTTACCCTAACAAAAGAATGGGAAACATTAGCCAGCCAATTTTTGAACTACAGTTCTATGCCCGTGTCGACTAAAAAGATATCGGCGATTATCGCCTGCTATCGCGATCACCAAGCAATTCCAATCATGCACAAGCGCCTGAGCGAAGTCTTCACGCAACTTCAGGTCGATTATGAAATCATATTTATCAATGATCGCAGCCCCACATCGGATGAAGATGAAATTCGTAAACTTTGTATGACCGATCACCACACGATCGGAATTACTCACGCCCGCAACTTCGGATCTCAATCGGCATTTTTAAGTGGCATAGATATCGCCACTGGTGATGCCGTCGTATTGTTAGATGGGGATTTACAAGATCCGCCGGAGCTCATTCCTTCATTTTATCAAAAATGGACCGAGGGCTACGACGTTGTCTATGGCATTCGGGTAAAACGCGAAGCCGCACTTTACATGCAAATTTTTTATAAGGTGTTTTATCGAATTTTTAAAAATCTATCTGAGATCGAAATCCCTGTAGATGCCGGGGACTTTTCCTTGATTGATCAAAGAGTTGTCAGTCAACTCACTCGCCTTCCAGAAAAGGACGTGTTCTTAAGGGGACTGCGCGCCTGGGTTGGTTTTAAACAAACGGGCGTTCCTTACGTTCGTCCAGAGCGAATGTTTGGCCGAACTACAAATAGCTTTTTTAAAAATATCTGGTGGGCAAAGAAAGCAATCTTCTCGTTTAGCTTAAAGCCCCTGAGTTATATTCAAACATTTGGCGCAGTACTTTTCGGAATGAGCGCCATTTTAGCTCTAATCTATGTATTCAACTACTTTTTTGGCGCCAATGCTGCCCCTCGGGGCTTCACTACAATTATCGTGCTTTTATTGGGCCTCGGTGGTGCGCAGCTTCTTTCAATTAGCGTTTTAGGCGATTATTTAGGAAAAGTTTTAGAGGAAGTCAAAAATCGTCCTCGCTATATCCGCGCAAAAATTTTTAAAGGCAACGACGTGTACGACACGAGCGAGAAAATGAATGACTTTCTTCGTTCAATTAAAGAATTTCGTACCTAGGAGAATAAGATGGCAAGCATTGTTGATGAACGCGGATATAATCAGGGTTTTAAAGAAACTAAAGCGTTAATTGTAAGAACCGATCGTCGGGTAGATGCGATTGTACACGAATTTAACAAAAACGATCAGAATGCAAAAGTGCTCGAGTTAGGATGCGGCACCGGACTTCTAAGCAGAATGGTTTCAGATAAAAGCGGACTGCATGTAACGGGCATCGATCTAAGCCAATCTTTTGTAGATGAAGCAAACCAGAGGTACGCAAATGATAAAGTTCACTATTTAAGAGTGAACCTCAATCAGGCGCAATTGGAGCTCGAAAAATTCGACTATATTATTGGAAATGGCATCCTACACCATCTTTATCATGATCTCGAACCATTCATGTCACGTTTAAAAATGTTTCTCAAACCAAATGGAAAAATTATTTTTTGGGAACCCAATCTCTATAATCCGTATGTCTTTCTCATTTTTAAAATTCCACCCCTGAGGCGGTTGGCCAAATTAGAGCCCGACGAAATGGCATTTACACCCAAATCCATCCGATCGATTTTAGACCGTCAACAATATAAAGACATTTCAGTTTCTTGTAGAGATTTCCTATTGCCTAATACCCCCCGCTTTCTCATCAATATCACGATAAAAATTGGGGCAATGCTGGAGCTAAATCGCTTTTCAGCTCGTCTTGCACAATCACTATTCATCACCGCTAGTCATTGATTTCAAGTGGGTAAAGCTCTATGTCTCTCGCCTTAACTCCGTTAATTTTGGCTTTAATGCTTACTCTCACTAACTTTTTGCATAAAGGCGTGGGGGAAGCTCATGAAACCATGCTCTATCTAACATGTCTTCTCTCCGTCCCCATTTGTTATGCAGTTTGTTTTAATAAAAAAGTTTCTATTTTCGTAGAATCGTTATCAAAAAAGCAATTTACTTTAATCGCACTCAGTTCAATCAGCGTCGTTGCAACTGCTCGAATTATTATGCTTCACCCATATGTATTAATGCTTGCAGCGCTCTCTTTCGGTTTATCATTATTATCAATTAAAAAAGTCTCTCCACAAATACGCGGTTCGCTAATTTTATTTTTCCTATGCTTCGCCCTTTCCTGCATTAGTTGGGATCTTGCAAATAAACTCAACTGGTGGTGCTCATCAAATTATTTCAAAATCCTTTTTCACAAAAATTTCATCTTGATTTTACCACTACTACTAGTCATCACACTTATTTGCTTCAAATCCCTGGCCGACTCGCCCCGCCAAAGAGCACCTTCTGAAAAAATCCTGTATTTCACGTCTGTCTTATTTATATTTTATCTCTGCGGAAGACCTTATCTGATAGATGGAGCATTCTTGCATCATCAGTCTTTCTACGTCGGGCCTATCGAATTAGTTAAACAGGGCGGTTCGCTTCTTTGGGATGTCCCGAGTCAGTATGGTCTATTAAATATCTATCTCAGCTCAAAAATTAATTTAGGTACAACTTGGCAAACGTTTTTGGTTATCAACAAATTATTCGTACTCTCTGAAGCGTTAATTCTATTTATAATCATTTCATACATCTTCAGAGGTGTCACAGGCTTACTTTTTTCATTACTTCTGACGTGTGCCGCCATCTTTTGCTGGAGCGGTTATATCGAAAATATGGCGGGCCCCTTTCCCTATCCAAGCGTTGGCGCATTTAGGTTTATTTGGTGTTTTGTCGCAATAGCTCTCAATTTCATTTTTGTTCAACTCGACAACACCGACAAACGAGCACTAACTGCCTGTGGAACGGCCATCTGGACTCTCTCGGTTTTTTGGAGCATAGAAAGTGCAATCTATGTGTCTGCAATTTGGCTTTCGTTCTATTTTACACGCCAGCTTTGTGCTCACAAAAAAATAACAACAATAAATCTGCTTCACTCGTCCATTAAAACACTCAGGCTATTCGTACTTCCATTTATAGTATTTATCACAATATCAGTTATATACTATTTCCGGCTAGGCCATTACCCAGATTGGTTTTGTTATATAGAATACGCGTTGGCATACAGCAATGGTTTTGGATCTATGCCAATCAATCCGCATGGGGGTGTTTCTCTCTTAATCGCAATTTTTCTTGCAGGAACAATTATCACATGCCTCTGTATTCGCGAGCGCTCGAAACATGCACCCTTTATGGCATCTGCCCTAGCTGGTTTTTGGGTCGTAGCGAGCTATTTTGTTTCGAGAAGTCATGAAAACAATATCGCTAATCTAATGCCTTTCATCGTCTTTCTTTCATCGGCCACACTTTATTCCACTCATCAAATAACTAAAAACTCAAACTATAAGACTTTGCTCAATTTATTTTTCATTCCGATCTTTTTTGTAATTATCGAAATCCCCTTAGCCCATAAGAATCTGGCATTCATCTTTCCAACATTTTCTAATCTCGACTATTTAGGAAAAAATATTCTAACACGAAATGTTCTGGATCAAAATACGGCTATCGTAAATGAAATTCCGAAGATAAAAGACGATCTCAAAATTCCGATTACCGCACCGTTCATTTTTATCGGGTCGACTCTGCCATATCTTCCAAATACTATAATTCGGCACACCTTTTGGCTTCCTGTAGCTCCCTACGCACAACTCATCATTTTATCGAAAAAGCGTCAAATAACCTATTTGAATCGTTTCATCCGACGCGCTCACTCAAGGGGGGGGTGGCTAATGCATTCCAAAGCTCTACCCTCAAGCAACCCCATTCAAAAAATTCTGGATACAAAATTCAAATTGTTAGAAACAAAATTTTACAATAACTGGACGTTTGAATTTTTCGAATATCAAAAAGGCAATCTTGCCTTATGATTGTAAAAAAAGGAGTTTTGTTGAACGCCCCTAATCTTTCAATCATAGTTCCCACTTTCAATGTTCGCCCATTTATCCAACAGGCACTAAACTCTCTCGTCAGACAAACCCACAAGAGTTTCGAGGTTATCATCATCAACGACGGCTCTACCGACGGAAGCGACGCGATTGCCAGGGAGTTCTCCCAAAAGGACTCTCGTTTTCGAGTGATCGATCAACCGAACGGCGGCTATGGGAAGGCCATGAATAGCGGATTGGCCGTGGCCTCTGGCGAATATATCGGCATCCTCGAACCCGACGATATTGCCACCGAGCGGATGTTTGAGACTTTGTTGAACGCAGCCCACAAGTCTGGAGCGGCGATCGTCCGCGGAGACTTTGCGTATTTCCAAAACGTTCCCGAATTCAAACCTTCTGATGCGACTCCTGCAAATCAGTTAAAACATATTTTGAATGGTCATCCAGAGGGCTGGGTCGAGATCAAGCAGCATCCGGAAGCGCTTTGCCTGACGCCGGCAATTTGGAGCGGCATCTATAAAGCGTCCTTTTTAAAAGAAAACAAAATCTCAGTTCTAGAAACTCCAGGCGCCAGCTATCAGGATTTTCCATTTTTCATCGAATCACTTTTTTGCGCGGAACGATTCTATGCTGTTGACCAGGTTCTTCTTTATTATCGAGATTCTCACCCGACATCGTCGTCGGCGAAGGGGGGAGACAAAGGTTTCATTGTCTTCGATCTTTATGATTATCTTCGCCGCTCACTTCAAGGCATGAATCCCCCTCGATATCGTGAGATGGAAGAGGCGATCAATTACCTCTTCTTCATTCATCACTACTTCCATTACAAGCGGCTGCACCCGAAATATCAGGCGCGGTTTTTGGCCGAACTTCGTAAGAAGTTTGCAAGCATTCCAACTCCTGGCTTGCTGAGAGGAAAAAACAAACTTGATTATCTCGCGCTCAAATTTGGGGGGGTCTCAGCCTATAAAGCGACAACAAGCCTCAGTGCGCTTGTCAAAAAATTCATTTCCTAGAACGCCAAATGTCTTTGAAGGGAATTGGTCGAACGTCCCGGCCCAAGCGCATTTGAACATTTTGATAAATCCAAGCTGCGAAATTATAAAGCCGATTAGACCGAAATAAAATCCGTTGCACGAGTCGCTTAAGGACAAACGCAGCGCCTTGCTGGTGATGTCTCAAATACGTTTTCTCAAGATGTTCATTATTTTTACGAAGTTCTTCCGCAAGTTCGTTTTCGCTCAATTGATGTCCGAATTTAGCGAACAAGAAGGTTTGTGTTTTAACCCAGGCGAGCATCATCCGCTCAGGATTGCGGGTCATACTCTTTTGATTGACTCGATAGATTGCATATCGGTCGGGATGATAGAGAAACCCCTCATGTTTGACGAGATCGGCAAGCTCTACCCAAAATCCCCAATCTTCTTTTCCGGCAAGCTCATTCCTGAAAAGCACTCGATCAAAGATTTCGCGACGAAATAATGGAGCATGAATGGGAATCGTTAATGATTTTTCCCAGTTTGTTAAAAACGAGACCGCATCCAAGCGGAATCCCGCGATCGTCGGTCGCTCAGGCTCCTTATAGTACGACAAATTTTCAGAGGCGAAATAATAATCGCTCAACACGACTTTGACATTCGGATTTTTTGAAAAAAGCGCTAACTGAGTTTCAAATTTCTTCGAATCGATCAGGTCGTCAGCGTCTAAAAGCTGAATGAATGCGCCCGTTGATTCGCGAATGCCGCGATTCCTCGTTTCGCAAGGCCCTTTATTTTCCTGATTCAGTATCTTTAAATCGAGCTGAGCGTATTTGCGTTGAACAGCAGCCAAGTGCTTCTGCGTATCCGGCAATGTCGATCCGTCGTTGACGATGATGACTTCTAAATTAGCGTGATTCGATCGAGTCAAGCCATCAATAGCATCATTCAAGTAATGCGCCTGATTATAACAAGGAATGACTACCGAAACTCGCTCGTTCATAAAAGAAATGTTAATTCGGCATACTTCGATAGATCCACAAAAAAATCCATTATTTCAGAAGTTTATCGCAACTTCCTCCATCCGCTCCCTCGCGGCAAAAGCGCCTTAAACCTTTGACTAACCCTTTGATTCATCGCATGATTTGAAAAAATATGCTTCATCTCGAAAAAACAAAGTATCTCATCGTCGGATCGGGATTCTTCGGCGCCACGATTGCCGAGCGAATCGCCAATGATCTCGAACAAGAAGTGTTAGTGATCGACAAAAGACCCCATTTCGGTGGAAATTCCTATTCCGAAGTGGACTCGGCCACAGGCGTAGAAGTCCACAAATACGGCTCGCATATTTTCCATACCAATAATGAAAAGATCTGGAGCTACGTCAACCGATTTTCCTCATTCAATCAGTATCGGCATCGTGTTTGGACCACTTATCAAGGCAAAGTATTTTCAATGCCGATTAATCTCGCTACGATCAATCAGTTCTACGGAAAAGCGCTCTCACCCTCGGTAGCACAAGAGTTCATTGCCAGCGAAATCGCGCGCGATAAAATCTTGAACCCCGCCAACCTTGAAGAACAAGCCATTAGCTTGATCGGACGCCCTCTTTATCAAGCATTCATTCGCGGCTATACGGCGAAACAATGGGAAACCGACCCCAAGCAACTGCCGGCCAACATCATCACCCGACTGCCAGTTCGTTATAATTACAATGACCGCTATTTCAGCGACACCTTCGAGGGGATTCCTACCGATGGGTACACTAAGATCTTTGAGCGGATGCTGAAGAACGAGCGAATTACCCTTAGCCTCAATACCGATTTTTTTAAGATTAGAAATCAGATTCCAAGTGATTGTCTGGTGATTTTTACGGGCCCGATCGATCGTTTTTTTGATTATAAACACGGTGAACTGAATTGGCGGACCATCGATCTGGAAAAAGAAATCGTCAACGTCGGTGATTATCAAGGCACATCAGTGATGAACTACGCTGACGAATCCGTCCCTTATACAAGGATTCACGAATTCAAGCATTTTCATCCGGCACGAAAGCACCAGGACGATAAAAGCATTATTTTCAGAGAGTACTCGCGGTTTGCTCAAAAAGCGGATGAGCCCTATTATCCGATCAATCTTGAATCCGATAAAAAAATTTATTCTCTTTACAAAGCTGAAAGCGAACAGCTTAAAAATATTATTTTCGGCGGCCGGCTGGGAAGCTATAAATACTATGATATGCACCAAGCGATCGGCGCGGCATTACTGGTCTATGATCGTGATATCAAGCCAGCAGTGACGGGCGTTCCCTATCTGAGCCCGATGGATCAACAATGATAGAGGTTTCGCCAAAAAGACTCTTGGGTATGGGATCGGACCGCATTGTAGAGATTTCTACGATACCTCGATGGAAAGAGACCGATTTTCGTCAAAGCGATTAAATATCGGAATAAAACTTTTAAGAGCTTAAACCGATCGAGTTCTGCCAAATATCCTGTAGAATCGCTGGCGCGAAAATACAATATTCGTCGATATCGAAATGCACGATCAAAACCGAAGAAAGTTTTTGAACACAAAAGAACTCTCTTCTTCAACAAAAAATTCGGCAACAACGCGCCATTTAACAATATTAATTTTAAATATGCGCCCCAGCGAGACTCTCGCTGATCACCAAGTTCCTCTTTAAGTGGATCCGGCCCGCCAGGAAACAAAAGTTGATCTGAATCGTAGATCGATGGATCAATCGGCAACATTTTCTCCGAGGGAGAATACGCCATAATTTCGCTCCTGATTCGAGCCATGTCTAAGTTTTTAATCCAAAAATCTATTCCCAATAATGAATGCTCAATGGCCAAACAAATTGCGCAAGCGGACGCATAGTTCAGAGTAAGAAGATTCCTTAAGAAGGACTTTGATGCTTTTGCCAAATGCCGCCAAACTGGCTCTTGTAAACTGACTATGCCATTTACGAGGAAGCTTCTTGTATCAAGATAATTTTGAAGCGGACCTTGTTTATACGAGAAGTCCTCCCCCCAACACGCAATCCCGTTCGTAGTATAAATACTGAATCCATTCAATAACGAAAACATAATATCATCACCACGAACGAAGAATGGGAATGGAAAATACGCAATATCTTTGATGGCAAAGGCAAAAAACCACCATGCTCCGTAATTTGGAGTCAGGCCCTCGCTTTCTGCAAACGCCAGATGCGAACGAAGTCTCATATCGAGTCCGTTCTTAAGTGCCTTTCTCTCCAATCCGAAAATCGCACCTTTTTCATAAAGTTCGTAAGGAACTTGTTCGCGCAGCAAACTCCCAGCAATGGCAAACTTGGGCTGAGTTGAATATGAAAGCAGCGCCCAAGACCTTTTAATAGACTCCACCTCGCATGAAGCATCATCATCCATGAACAAACAATGGGTAAATCCCTTATCTTTGAAGTACAAAAGCCCCCGAGCAAACCCCCCTGAACCGCCAAAATTGCCGTTTGGAATCACACTGACTCCGCTAGACTCGTCGCTCGTAATGTTTCGAGAGTTATCGATTACGGCCAGAGAAATTTTGCCGGAGTAATCGGGGTCATCCAAAAGCTCCGTCCTTAATCTTTGAAGTGCTGGAATCACCCACTGCTTTCGATTAAAATGAACGATAACTACGCCCAGATTTACCTCATGAACCGGGCGATCAAGGGTCTCAAAAAAGGCGCTGAAAAGCACTCCATCACTCAATGCCTTTAGTTGTAACCAAAGATATCCATCGGACAAATCTGGCCAGTCATGAATTGGGATTTGAGCACTTTTTTCAAAATCGGAAAAAATTTCATTCCCACACAAAATCTGGTCTGTTCCTTCTTCAGGGTGAGAATGAATTATTTTATAGCTGAAACGTCCACGAAAATTTAAGGTCAAAAAAACACTGGAGAACGAGCAAATCGATTTCATTTTGGAAACGTTAAAAAGATTATAAAAAGTATCGAATCTGACACTCTCCTGATTTAAAAATTCCAATCCAATTTTTCCCGATTTCACCTCACCCTTTAAATACAGATCAGTTGGGATTTCGTCAATTTTGCCCGGGAAAACGATGCTCTGGATAGTCGTAAAATTTTTCATTTAAAACCGAATAACTTAACTTTCCTACATCGTAATTTTATTTCCATTTTAATGTGATAAATCATCAAATGTTTCGCCTCTCCCAGACTCCCCCGAACTCTTAACATCCCAATAAGAAAGGCTGCAATAATCCCTTTAAACGACCGAATGACGGACCCCTCCATCCATCGAGAAACCGATTCGAATCCTTGTATGGAAGAAAAGTAACCTCGGATGAATTGCCTAAAAGAAATGTATGGCGCCACTTCCTTTAGGTTTGAATCGTCCTGTTCTGCGGAATAAGGAATGCCTCCTAAAATCTCGGCAAACATTTTCGTTGGCGATCTAAACTCTTCAATCATTCCCATCGCAAGTTTTTTAAAGTCAAAAAAACCGTCGCGTTCATCTATCAATGTCAATATAAACAAAACGCCCTCTTTTAACCCTTTGTGAACATCAGGCAACTTCCAACGAGCAATTAATTCACTATTTGGCTTTGTCAAAACAACGCCAGTCGGACCATATCCGACCGCCTGGCCGTGATCGGCTTGCGCCAGCAATTCGATAAAAACTTCGATATTTTTGATCGGTCGCATTCTCGCGCCATAAAAAAGATAACTATGTTTTATATTTCGCAAATTAGAGTATTTGGTATTCCTGATCACAGCCCAATACCATCCCTCAATTTTAAAATTATTTTTTCTTTCCCGATAAATTTTAAAAATTCCATCTTGAATGGACCCGGCCCACCCCACGTCCACAATATTTATGGTTTCTTCATCAAGAAATCCCAGATCATCAAAATACTTACATGCCCATTTTCTGGAGTTCGCAGCCTTTTCCAGAATCGCAAGTCTTAAGTCCGACCACGCTCTTAGAGCGCGCTCAATCTCCTTTAACTCCGACCGGCTCAATTCCTGATTCACATCTTTTGGAATTGCCCCACCCAATTGAACAAATTCTTCAGTTCCGATTTGGAGTCGCGACAGCACCGTATTAAATGTAACTCCTGGCGTTTCAAGAAAAACTCCGCCCCAAAACTCATCGTTTAACTCAAATAACGAAGCGAGAAACAAAGCGCGTCTCGAAACATATATATATTCAGTTCTAATATCCAAATGAAGATTTTGAATAATCAAATCGGCAATATACTTTAAAACTTGCCCATCTCGGGCGAGAAAATAAACTCTTTTTGATCCGTTGCGACTCAGCTTCATCAGCGTTTCATAAACAAATCCGAAAAAAGCGGATGTTACATATTTAAAACCGAAATACTCCTTAACATTGCCACCAAGTAGTCTTATTTCCCGCCATTTGCCGACGACCAAATCCAAAAACAAAGAATCGACTTCGTCAACAAGAGCCACCTCGGTTTCCTGCAAAAGTGCCTCACACGCCCATTCCGCACGATGACCCAACCTCCGTGGAACGACATAATCAGACATGAGGTTGTCCCCGATATGCACCAGCCGTTTACGTTTGATCACCAACTCATCTAAAGCGGCCCGATATAGGCCACCCGATGCCTTTGTTCTTCTCTTCTCACCCGAGACAAAGACATTAACCGAATCCAACGAGGGGTGATAAGCAATTAAAACTTCCTTCAGAAACCGTGAGGGCAAATACATATCTGATAAAACACATACAACTTCACCGCTTTTTATATACTTCAACATCTTATCGATATTCTTTTTGATTGGAACCAAGCTGCTCCTTTCGACGTCCAGTTCAATATCTTTTATTTTTTGAACAACATCCTCGCTAAGATGGTAGTGACTTTTTAAAACATTGTATATTTCATCAAAAGTAATGTCTTCATGACCACTGCCTCTCCGCGCAATCGACTCGGCAGATATTCGAATATCTTTAAAGTCGAACTTAAAATCGTGTTTTAAATTAAGGTTTTCAGAGCTCAAAAGCCGATCGCTAACAAGACTGAATATTGCGGCTGGCCTTGCAACTTTTCGAGTGAAAAGGGTGTCAAAAAAATCAAAGCTCATCATTTGATCTATCGCTCGAGTACTTTCTTAGTCATTTGTTTTTATACTTCTTCATTAACCATACTACCCCATGCGGCAATGCGGCCTTGAATAACCTCTGAAGAAGACTTAGATATTTTCTTTCTTTTAAAGCCGTCTTTAATCCGGATTTTACCGGAGCTCCAATAAAATTTTCTTTATAAAAAAATTCAAAGTGCTGATTTAAAACTTTGGATCTCTCGGCATTTGCAACATCAAGCGCTGTCGCACTAATACCACTTTTGTCATAAGAGCAAACAATCATATCAATATGCTTATAAGTCGCCGAAAAAAAAGCGATCGCTTTTAACGTAAAAAACCAGTCTGAAACGATCTTGAATGACTCATCATACAACCCGATCTTTTCAAACAACTCTCTTTTTATGAACGTCGCCTGATGGCATAACGCCCCCGAAGTGAAGTAATTAAAAGAAAGTTCAGTCGGCAATTGCCAAACTTTATTAGGGCGGTCTATAAAGTTAAAACAATAAGCATTCCCGTATATGATATCCTGCTTTGACGAAAGAAGCGGCAAAGCCCGTTCTAAAATCCGTTTGTCATAAAAACAATCTCCGGAGTTGAGACATAAAACATATTCTCCGGTAGCCTTTAAAATTCCTTTATTGATCGCATTGTAAATCCCCTTATCGGGCTCGCTCACCCAATAAGAGATCCGCTCTGCATGCTGCTCGATCAATTCACGACTTCCGTCGTTCGAGCCCCCGTCAATGACAATGTATTCGAAATCTTGAACGGTCTGTTCGAATACACTTTTGAACGTCGCCTTCAGGCCATTCACGTCATTATAGTTGATGGTGATGATGGAAAGTTTAACGGGTTTCATATCCGCCAATGACTTTGTTTAAGCCCTGGTCGAGGTCTGTTGTAGGCTTCCACCCCAAGGCTTTGATTTTTGAAACATCTAAAAGCTTTCTCATGGTCCCGTCGGGTTTGCTGACATCGAATTCAATTTCTCCTTGGAATTCGACGATGTTTTTGATCTTCAGCGCCAGTTCAGCAATTGAAATATCCTCGCCGGTTCCAACATTCATCCAATCCGGCAACTCTCCAGAATGAGCCATGACATGGGCGCAGGCTTTTGCCAAATCATCGACGTGCAAAAACTCGCGTCGCGGCTTGCCGCTTCCCCAAACTTTGAAGATTTTTTCATTCTTCTTTTTGGCCTCTGTCATCCTGGCAATCAAACCAGGAATGACGTGGGAATTATTGAGATCGAAATTATCGTTAGGCCCGTACAGGTTGGTGGGCATAATGCTGATAAACTCATGCCCATACTGTCGCCTAAAGCTTTCGGCAGTTTTCAGCCCAGCAATTTTTGCGATCGCATAAGGCTCGTTGGTCGGCTCGAGTTCGGAAGTTAAAAGATATTCTTCTTTGATGGGTTGAGGCGAATTCTTCGGGTAAATGCAGCTTGATCCCAAAAAAAGGAGCCGCTTGGGCGGAATCGCATGGGCGGCCCCGAAAACATTGTTTTGAATCGTCAGGTTCTCAAAAATAAAATCGGCACGGTAGGTGTCATTAGCATGAATACCCCCCACTTTAGCGGCAGCCATAAAAATGTAAGCGGGTTTGTGACTCAGAAAATAATCTAGCGTCGCCTTCTGATTCAAAAGATCGAGCTCTGCCCGAGGCGGAGTTAAAAGATTTCCATATCCCTGACGCCCCAACTCGCGAACGATCGCAGAACCGACCAGTCCACGCGCCCCTAAGACCAGAATACTTTCTTGCTTATTCATGGCCCTCCAGAATATCGTGCCCGCCTTCTTTCAAGTATTTATCACGTGCAAAAAGCTTCAGGTCGGACTCCATCATGTCTTTAATGAGCGCCTTTAAATCGAACTTCGGATTCCATCCCAATTTCTTCTTCGCCCTCTCGGCATCCCCTTGTAACAGATCGACTTCCGTCGGACGAAAATAGCGCGGGTCGATTCGCATTACGACCTGGCCCACGGGAATAGAATATTGTGAGTGGCTGGAACGAATGACTTTCGCGATCTCGTTCGCGCCAGATCCTTCAAATCCGACCTCAACCCCGATGTGACGAAAGGATTGGATCAGAAAATCGCGGATAGAAGTCGTCACCCCGGTCGCAATTACAAAATCTTCCGGTTGCTTCTGCTGAAGCATGAGCCACATCGCTTCGACGTAATCTTTCGCATGACCCCAGTCGCGTTTCGAATCGATATTTCCGAGATAAACGCAGTCTTGAAGACCATGCGCGATTCGACTTACGGCTCGGGTAATTTTTCGGGTAACAAAGGTTTCCCCTCGCATTGGAGATTCGTGGTTAAACAAAATGCCGTTACAGGCATACATCCCATACGCTTCACGATAATTTACCGTAATCCAATACCCATAGAGCTTCGCCACCGCGTACGGAGAACGCGGGTAGAATGGGGTTGTTTCTTTTTGCGGGGTCTCTTGAACCAAGCCATAAAGCTCGGAGGTCGAGGCCTGATAGACTCGCGTTTTTTTCTCAAGCCCAAGAATCCGCACGGCCTCTAAAACGCGCAATGTCCCCATAGCATCGACATCAGCGGTGTACTCGGGGGAGTCGAAACTCACTCTTACGTGACTCTGTGCGCCAAGGTTGTAAATCTCGTCTGGCTGGACCTCCTGGACGATCCGGATCAGACTGCTGGAATCGGTCAGATCGCCATAATGGAGCTTTAATTTCACGCCTTTTTCGTGTGGATCCTGATAGAGATGATCGATTCGGTCGGTGTTGAATAAGGACGAGCGTCTTTTGATTCCGTGAACCTCATACCCCTTCGCCAGAAGAAACTCGGCCAAATAAGCTCCATCTTGACCCGTGATGCCGGTAATTAATGCGCTTTTTTTCATAAATTCTGATTACATAAAGCCACTAGGCTCTTTACATATTCCTTGATGTTCAATTCTTAAACATTAGCATCTCATAAAAATTTCATTAAAAAAACAGCTACTTCAGCCGCAATCATTAAATTGGATCTCGCAATTTACCCCACCAATTACAATAACTTTTTTGCCAAACCAAATACGCTAAAATATTGTATGCTGACAGCACAAGTACGGAGAACAAATGAAAAAACCAGTTTTAGTTGCTGAAATCGGATGCAATCACAAAGGTGACTTACAAATTGCAAAAGACATGATTAAGATCGCCGCTGAATATTGCAATGCAGATTATGTAAAGTTTCAAAAGCGTTGCAACAAGGAGCTTTTATCCGAAAAAGAGTATAACACTCCACACCCTATTCCAGAAAACAGCTATGGCAAAACATACGGTGAGCATCGAGAGTTTTTAGAGTTTAACTCAGAACAACATAGGGAGCTGAAAGATTATTGCGAAAAACTCGGTATCGGATACTCAACCAGCGTTTGGGACATCACCTCTGCAAAAGAAATTGCAAGCATCGCTCCAGACTTCATAAAAATTCCATCTGCGTGTAATTTAAATTTTCCGCTATTACAAACTCTCGTTAAAAGTTTTTCTGGAGACATTCACATTTCGACAGGAATGACCACAAGAAATGAAATTGAAGAAATTGTTTCATTTCTTGAAAAGCAAGATGCAGCTAAACGCGTAGTACTTTACGCCTGTACATCTGGATATCCGGTTCCCTTTGAGGACCTTGCATTGCTTGAAATTAAGGCCCTTGAAGAGACTTGGGGTAACAGAGTAAAAAATATTGCCTTTTCGGGTCATCACCTCGGTATTGCCGCAGATATCGCGGCGGTGACGCTCGGAGCGTCATGGATTGAGAGACATTTCACACTTGATAGGACCTGGAAAGGCACAGATCATGCCGCTTCCCTTGAGCCAGATGGGTTAAGAAAACTATCCCGCGATATTAAAAATGTTGCACTCGCTCTAAATTATAAAAAAGAAGAAATTTTACCGATCGAGTCGGTACAACGAAATAAACTCAAACGAAATTCTATCAAGCGATGACCACCAAAAGCATTGCCCTCATTCCAATGAGAGGGGGGTCAAAGTCAATTCCAGGCAAAAACGTTGCACTCATCGCCGGTAAGCCGCTGTGCTATTGGGCAATTAATGCCGCAATAGAATCCAACATCTTTGACCATATTTACATATCGACCGATGCCAAATACATTATAGAAACGGTTAAAACTCTATTTTCAGCTCAAATCACCAATGGCCTGATTGTTCTCGAAACTCGTCCAGCAGAGTTAGCCCAAGACTCGACCTCTACTGAAGAAGTAATTTTTCACAGTATCAAAAATAAAGTATTCGATTTTTTTTGTTTAATACAAGTAACATCCCCACTGATTTCCGCAGACGATTTGCGAGAAGGTTACTCCAAGCTTCTGTCGGGGTTTGATAGCGTTTTAAGCACATGTCGTCTGAAGCGGTTTTTCTGGAGCGAAAACGGCACACCCGTGAACTACAACATTTTCAAACGGCCCCGCCGTCAAGACTTCCAGGGCCAACTTGTCGAGAATGGGGCATTTTATTTTTCGACGAAAGCTTCGCTGCTAGAGCATAAAAATAGGCTCGGCGGAAAAATTGGCTTGTATGAAATGTTCGGGGATTCATTTTTTGAAATTGATGAGCCATCCGATTTTCAAATACTAGAATGTCTTTTAATTAATAAACGGGCACAATTTCGAAAGAAAATATCCAAGATCGAGGCTATCGTAATCGATGTCGACGGAACTTTAACCGATGGGGGGATGTATTACGGAGCTAGCGGTGAGGAACTGAAAAAATTTAACACCCTGGACGCGAAAGGCATTGCGCTCGCACGGGAACGAAACATCAAAATATTTATTCTCACCGCAGAAAATAGTCCCGCTGTTCATGCCCGCTTTAATAAGATTCAAGTAGACTTCTACAGACACGGCGTCGCAGATAAAGCTGTAGAGCTTCAATCTTGGGCAAAAGAAAATAATATCAACCTTAAAAACACTCTTTATATCGGCGACGACCTAGGAGACCTAGATGCCATGAAACTTTGCGGCTATCGTGCATGCCCCAACAACGCTGTCACAGAAATTAAACAAATATCTGATTATCAATCAAGATATATTGGTGGAAATGGCGCCGCACGAGAGATAATCTCTGAATTTGTACTTAAAAATATCTTAATTGATTAGAACAATCTAAGCACCCCAATATTTAACAACTGCAATTGAGACGTTAGCATTTATTGCTTATGCTTGTATAATGTTCCACCGAAGGAACCATATGATCTTTGCGCATTTAATGGGACAACAAAGACTTTTTCGTACGCCTCCGAACCTTTAATAACTCTATCTATTTCATATTTCCCTACAGCTCCCAACTGATCGGTCCGGTTTGTTATAAATAAAAAGCTTGCTCCAGAAGCGTTTAATTTTTTCTTAAGTCTTCTCTCGTCAAATCCCACCTGAATAACAAAAGAGCTCAAATCGCTTAGGTTTAAATCATTGGGCAGCAAGCCTGTGAGAGGATATAACGCATGCATAAACCCACTTACGAGCAAAGAGCTTTGAGGTTTTGCTACCGCTTTAATGGAATCAGATATGAATAAATAATTTGATGCCAAAATTGAGTCGTTCGTCCATTTATTAGAAAATACGCCAATCAAATTTGATCTCGTAACTGACCAACATCTCGAGAGGCTTCGTATATTTTTCCCAAAGGTTAATGATAATATTATGACTATAGATAAGGCCATGATTTTATCTTTGCTTTGTCTTAGCGAACGACCATATATCCATGATAAAAAATAGCCCAATACCGGCAATATTACAGAGAAATGATATGGGAAAGCGATCTTAAAAAATGGCTCCAATAATGGGATAAACAAAAATACACCCCAAAAAACTGCGCTTCGAAATGTACATTTTTCTTTCCTTAAAAAGATCCAAACAAAACTTACTGCCAAAAGTAGGGCTTGCCATGAGTTTTTAAATGCAATGGCGCCGTTCTCAAAAAATAGATTGCCGTTATAACTATCAAATACCGAGAACACCTTGCCCATATTCCGATAAGACTCGATAAGCGGAGCTACCCCCCCCCTGCTCAACAAAATCCAAGAAAGGAGGAAAAGGCTGGAAATTCCTGCACCCAAGCCCACAAGAAGACTTTTCTTAAGCCCATTTCTAATAAAAATCACCGTCAAACCAAAGATAGAAAACGAAATAAAAGTTTCTCTAGCAAAGACAACAAAAGCAAGGAAACATCCCAGCAATAAATACTTAATCACTGAGTTTCTATTCTCATTTCGAACAAGAAGCAGCGCTGAAAACAGAAAAATATATGAGAAAAAAATCGGATTTTTAAATCCATTCTGAATGAATACTGGCTGATTCATTGTAAACAGAAAAAGAAAAGCTATCGCAGAACCGATCAATCTATCTTTTGTCTCTTTGACTACCAATTCACAAAATAACCACCCAGCAATCAAAGAAATAATCAAATCTAAGAATCGCAAAGAAATGATCGGATTCCAGCCCGTTCCAAATATCCAATTCACTGTCAATGGATAAAGCATTAGCGGTCCCCAGTTAGGCAAATGCCCATGGACACTTAAATAGTGATGAAACAATTGCGAGTAAAAGGCATAAAAACCTTCATCAGTTGCCGGCAACCCTCCAAGAACCATCAAACGCGGAAAAACAATAGCAGCGAATAAAACCGCAGCTCTTAAAATAAGCCATAAAACAAAATTATACTTTGAGCGGATCATTCGTGGTTAGATTTTAACTTCCAAGACGTGAGGATATATATTCTTATTCTGACGACACTGTCCTCTAAATATGCCCCACAGACTTATTCGCAGTCCTCAACAAAAGCGTCTACATTAAAAAATTTTTTCTCAACCTCAGCAATACGATCAAACTCCCAATCCCACCATCGAACCTTAAGCAGTTTATCGATTATCGGTTGACTAAAGCGATATTTAGTTACTCTCGCAGGAACCCCAACAGCAATGGCATAAGGCGGTATATCATTAACCACGACAGCTCCTGCACCAATGATTGCTCCATCCCCAATTTTAACACCATCTAAGATAGTAACATTCATACCAATGAATACATCATTGCCAATATCAATCGCTTTAACCTCTTCTATTTTATCATAAAGAGAAAGGGTCATGCCATTTTGCTTTCTTGTCGAATAGAACATCGGTGAGGTTGAGATCCCATTTGTTGGATGAACTCCCCAGCCACACATAAAATTCGGTCCAATTGAACAGAACTTCCCTATGCTTGCCTTATGCACGCTAGAATTTTTTGCAAGGTATGAGTAATCTGAAACGCTTGACTCAATTAATGAGTATGGCGGATAAATCTTGGCCAACGTCGAGACTCTTGAGTTAGATATAACTTTTTTTTCAACGACTGAAACGACGTCAATATTTAATAAGAGCAGACATTTTTTAATAATTTTTTTCAAAAAGATTTTCATATTTTACTCTTGGAAAAATATCCAACATCCCACCTTCGGTCGCATTATATATACTCACTCCATGTCCATTTAAAAAAGTCTTCATCAATCTATATTGTTTCCATCTCATGTAATATTCATAGAACCATTTTTCTAAATCGAATCCGGCCAGGTGTTCTTTATCCGAAATTCCTGCGGAGTCCGAATAAAAGCGATGATTTCCCACCCTTTCTAAATTTAGGATATAATCGTGATCACATCCAAGAAGATAAACTTCTTTGTACCCAAACTTCCAAGCAATTTGGATTGCGCTATAAATTACGGTTCTACACTCAAATGGCCTCGCATCAAGATCCCATACGCTTAAATCATTATAGTTTGATTCATCCAGTTGCGATGAATTTGAGTAATCGATTTTTTTAAATTTAAATTCGTTATATAGATCCGTCGTTTCTAAAAATCGCTCAAAAGAATATTCGTATGGCGCGTTCCCCAAAAAAATTTCAACAGCATCGGGGGAATAGGCTCGCCTAAAGTCATCGAAGTACTTTTTTGCATCTTCAAATTTAAATGGTGAATGAAATGGTGCTAAAACGTGATATTTCGGCTTAATTATTGAGATATCAGAATGCCGATGCACATGGCTTACGGCAATAACGTCTTCACCTTTTAACAAAGTTAGATCTTGCCTTAGAATGGATGGGCCGCTTGCTAAAATAAAGCACCGCCCACGAAGCTCTCGTTTTTTATTTAAATGAATCTGTTTTTGTAGATTTAATTTGCGGTGTTTTTCCAAAGTAACCATCACATCTAACATTGCAGGGGGGAAAATCCAGCGACGAAGAAAAGATTTTATGTTCACTGTACTTTAGTTTTTCGCTTGAAATAAAACCTCGAACGGGACCATACAAGCTGTTCATTGTTTTAAAATTAAGCGAATCTCCTCTCATAAATTAAAATCATATTATCTCTCCAAAGGCGCTCACGTAATCTAAATAAGTTTATTATAATATTTTCCATTCAAACTTCGGCAACAACTCCGCCATCTGCCTGTGCTCAAACTTCATAGTTGAGCGCCCTTTTTCAACATCAAAATAAAACTCTGCGGAATCTAAATTTTGCTCTAAAAACTGATCCCCCAATGAAATCCGAAAACGGTATCGCTTTGTATTAAAAAAATCTCTTGGAAATAAAATCCTGAGTCGATGTTCCCCTTTTTTTCCCAACACGTCGAAGCGAAAAATGTCGTTGGCCTCAGAACTAAAAATCATATTTCCCATATCAGAATACGCAATACAGGCTAAAATCACCCCTGAAAGATCCTGTTCCAAATAATAGCAAATATCGATACTAACAGTATCGGATGCCCGAACCATTCCATTCTCTTGCTCATTAACTCGACAATATAAAATCTTACTTCGATCATCAGATGTTGAGTTTTCGTAAGATGCGAAAAGCGCTCCATCTGTTAGATACCTCGAAATAATGTTATCAATGTTACCTTCTTGAGAAATTTTTCCATTTTCGATAAAAATTGCTCTTTTGCAGAGTGATTTTATTGCTCTTAAATTATGGCTCACAAACAAAATCGTCCGTCCGTCGTTCTTCGAAACCTCTCCCATTTTCCCAAGACATTTCTTCTGAAACTCGGCATCCCCGACAGCCAAAACTTCATCGACGATCAAGATTTCAGGCTCCAGATGGGCCGCGACCGAAAAGCCTAAGCGAACCATCATTCCGCTGGAGTAGCGTTTAACCGGCGTGTCGATGTACCGCTCGACTCCGGCAAAATCAATGATCTCGTCCAGCTTGCGGTCGATCTCCCACTTGCGCATTCCTAGGATGGCGCCGTTGATGTATACGTTCTCGCGACCGGTGAGGTCGGGGTGAAATCCGGTTCCAACCTCAAGCAATGAACCCACGCGGCCTTTCATCTTGACCGAACCCGACGTCGGGCGAGTGATCTGCGAAAGAATCTTCAGCAGCGTCGATTTACCCGCACCGTTTCGGCCGATGATGCCCAAGACTTCGCCGCGCTTCACTTCGAAATTGATATCTTTCAGCGCCCACACATATTGCGATTCGCCCTTGCAGCTACGATCGTTGCTTTCGCCGATCTTGAGGTACGGATCTTCCTTGCCTCGAATCTTTGCCCAAAAGCGGTTCAGGTCATGCGAAAGCGTGCCGGTGCCGACAGCGCCCAAGCGGTACTGCTTTGATAAATTTTCGACCTTAATCACCACGTCGCTCATCACACCGTATCCATGAAGCTTTTCTCGACCCGCGAGAAGACCAAAAGTCCGATTAAAAAAATCACCGCCGCAAACCCGCAACTATAGCCGATTCCGGCCCAACGAAACGCGCCCTGCCCCAAAAATCCGTATCGAATCGCCTCGACCAACGGAGTGATCGGGTTAAGTTGAATGTACTTCACGTAGGCCGGAGGAATCGACGAGAGCGGATAAATAACGGGCGTGGCATACATCCAAAGCTGTACCGCAAAGACGAGCAGAAACTGAAGGTCGCGGTACTTCGTCGTCAGCGACGAAAACAGCATTCCGAACCCCATGCTGATCACCGCCATCAAGGCCACCACCAATGGCAAAACGAATGCTGCCGAATTGAAGGTCACGGTTCCCTTAAAAGCGTAATACGCCCAGATCATCAGAAAAACGGCGAATTGAATGCCGAATTTCAGCAGCGAAGAAATCACGATCGAACCTGGAACCGTGATTCGCGGAAAATAAACTTTCCCGAAAATATTTTGGTTCGCGACAAACGTATTCGACGTGCGGTTCAGACAATCGGCGAAGTATCCCCAGATCGTCACTCCCGAAAGATAAAAAATGGTCGGAGGGATCCCGTCGGTCGAAATCTTTGCGATCCTTCCGAACACCAAAGTGAACATCAAGGTCGTTAAGATCGGCTGAATCACATACCAAAGTGGACCTAAAATCGTTTGCTGATAAACCGTGATGATGTCGCGACGAACAAAGAGCCAGAGAAGATCGCGATAACGCCAGATCTCTCTGAAATTGAGGTCGAACCAGCCCGACATCGGGCGGATTTCGATGCTCCAATTTTCTTTGTTTTTCATGGTGATCACTCTACCGAATTGCATCACTTCAATCAAACGGTGTTTTGTTGATTTATGCATCGCGACAAGCGTGCGCTTTCATCTCGAAATAGGCTTTCCGAACGCCGAGTTCAGTATTCGGATCGGCGACTCCCGCGAGCTCGACTAAAAGACGTCAAGAACCGGCAAGATTCTTGAACTACACGTGATTTTTATCGTTTATTTATTATTGTCAAATTTGACAAAAGAGGTTATTCTTATCATGAGTACACGAGTTCGACGAACTTACCCATGCCGGCTTCGAATCGGATTATTGTCGATCACCACTATCATCATTGATCCGCATTACGAGTTAAAACACGGAGAAACCATGCGAGACGAGCTCATTATTCGACTGGTTCATCTTCTGCAAAACGAGCCTCATGCGGCCGATTTTGTTCGATTCCCATTTCATTATTTTGTCAATGAATTGGAGTTCGAGGGAAAGCTTTATCGCCTTGTTTGGCTGCTTGAGTATGGAAAAAATTATGTGGGCGTAATCAACGCTTTTCGGAGATCGCAATGAAAAAGAAGAAGTTAAAAAATAAAATTACCCAGTCCGAAGAATGGACTTCCCCTGAATTACGGGATTTTCTTTCGTATGAGTACATGGGTAAAGATACGCTTTTGCACCCATATACCCCCCTCGTCGATCAGATAAAATGGAAGCTCTGCGCGCAGATCGTTCGATATCATTTAATGAACGAAATTTCGCAAAATGAATTGGCTCAAAAACTGGGGGTCGATGCCCCCGAAATGAGCCGCCTGCTTCATTATAAAATCGAGCGCTATACGATTGACCGGCTGATTCGTTATGTCGAGATTCTTTATCCGAAGCTTTCGGTGGAAGTCACCGCAGCCTGATTGCTTCGCTTATAAAACGGGTTGATTTTCCGCTCGACAAGCCAGCTCCCCACCGGGTCCCCGCAGGGTTCGGTTTTTCCGGCCTTGTCCATCAGCGCTTTCACTTCGCTCTCTTTGGGCTCTACCAATGCCTGCAAGCGAATGCCGCTTTGTTTGAAAAAGCGGGAGCTGCCGATTTCAAGAAACCGAACGATTGCCCATTTCGAACGAAGAATTCGAATCCGATCGAAAAACCGATCCATCAAGCCGTTTTGAATCAGGTCACCGCTGAAATGAAAAAAATAACTCTGAATGTATTCGGTGATTTCGTAACTTTTGGTAATTCCGAACACGGTATTTTTCGACTGCTCCATCTTTTCAACAGACGGACGAAGGTCGAAATAAGGCCCAAGACACGAATCGTTCATCAAGATGACCGATTTCGCCTTTTGAGCCCAACCTGAAGCAAGTTGGTGGCCCAATTTCCAAGAGCAAAAATCATAACCTTCGTTTTTTCGGTGAACGATCAGAGCGCAAAATTGACTGAGCTCTTGAACTTGTGCCGGGCCAACTTCTGACGAGGTCGTAACAAAAATAATTTCATACCCTAATTGAGAAAAAGCCTGCAACTGTTGCCGGACGTGATCGCGGATTTCTGACTGACTGTCGTAAGAAACGTAAATCATCAGTCTATTCGATTGAAGCCGGGATAAGTCTTGGTGAAGGACTTGGATTAAGGTGTCTTCGACCGAACGAAACCTCGACCAAAGCCGGTACTCCAGACTTTCGAATAAGAATTGAAGGAAGAACTTTCGGCGAATCAGAAACTCGAAACCGTTGATCAACGTTTTCTGGAATCCCTTCTGCCCTAATTCGACGTAACCCTTCTTGATGTAATAGGAAACCCTTCCAAGCATGCAGCTCTTAGTCTAAACTGGTCTTAGTGAAAAAACAAAGAGTCCTATTGATTACCGCACGTTCTGACATCGGAGGAGGCCCCAAGTACACCCTCGATTTCGCTCACGCACTTCAAGCCGACTCGACCGTTTACCTCGCATCTCCGAACGATCCGCCTTATGGGTCTATTTTTTCTTCGCTGGCTGAAAAGTACGTCTTCATTCCACATCGAGGATTCAGTCTTTGCGCGTTTTTTCGGCTTTGGCGACTCGTAAAAGCCGAGAAAATCGACATCGTTCATTCTCATGGACGAGGGGCCGGCATTTATTCTCGACTCCTTCGTCTAACCGGCGCGAAAATCATCCATTCGTTTCATGGAATTCACCGCGAACCCACAATCGTCGGTCGAATCAAATTTTTGATTGATCAAATTTTGAATCCCTTTACCGACGGATTCGTCTTTGTTTCAGAAAGCGAACGCAACGAGGCTCGAAGGTGTGGATTAGGTTCCTCTCGGTCGACCATCGTCTATCCAATTGTCCGAATTCCAAAAATCGCTCAGATGCGGATTCACGATAAAAGTTTGATCCAATTGGGCAGCATCTCGCGTTTCGACTACTCCAAAGGGGTCGACCTTTTGTTTTCAAACCTCCTTTATTTTTTAAAAAGCTATCCCGATCTTCAATGGCAATTCCATCTTGCGGGCGCGGGCGATCTCAAGCCGAACATTCCCCACGAAATTCAATCTCGCGTCTTCTTGCATGGAGCGATTTCGGATCCTTATGAATTTCTGAAAAATCTGGATATTTACATCGCGAACTCTCGATGGGAGTCCTTCAACATTACCGTGGCTGAAGCGCTTGCCAGTCATTTACCCACGCTACTCTCGCGCGTTTCCGGGCATGAATATTTTATCAACGCTGGTGTTGCAACAGGGTTTGCCTTGGATGATCCTCGTGATTTTTGCGAAAAATTGCTGACCATCATTCGCCTTCGTCCTCCATCACAACACGAGTGGATTCGTCAATTTCATACTCAAATGTACCTAAAAGATCTCTATTTGTTTCTTCGGAATTAGAAATCACTTGCTTAAGCCGAACGTCCGTTACAAAATTATTCTGTTTTGAAACGTATTTTGTGGCTCTCATCCTTTGTAATTTTATTCCTCTCTCTTTTGGTCCTTCGCATTTTAGTCGTCCAACACTTTGAGTTTCCTTGGAGCAAGGCCTACCAGCAGGGATTGTTAACCGGGGCCATCTTAGATGCCGCGTTGGCACTCGTTCCGTTCGGGCTGATGTTGATCGCATCGGCCATTTATCCTCGAATCAAGAACACCCTTTTTGTCGTCACTTGGGTTTTTCTTTATTTAGCCACGTTGGCCAACACCTGCTACATCCTGTTTTTCCGAAAACCGCTCGATCTTGCCATGATTCATTACGGCGCCGGGAACCTTTGGGACGTTCGGGGGATGATCCTTCATTTTTTAGCATACCCGATGATTGACGTGAGCTTGGTTCTTTTGGCGGTCGGCCTTGCCTTACCTCGTCCCACTGCTCAAAACCGAATTTCTAAAGTTTCAATGGGCCTTTTGATTTTGATCGTTGCTCAACTCACGAAGCAAAGTCCGATTTGGCTAAGGCTCCCTCGAATGGCCGAGTCCCCGCTTTCTCAAAGCGCTCCATTGCTTTGGTGGAAGGAGTGGGGCAGCGCCAAGGCTCGGGCCATGACGCCTGATCAGATTTTTACTCTTTCTCAAAATGCACCCGCTTGGTTTGAGCGAATGCGCTCTTTCTCGTCCGGAGTCTTTCCGCCTCCGCTTCTGAAGAAACCCACGTTTCCGTATGCGCTTCCGGCGGTCACCGCCCCAAGTCTCGCTCAAATCCGAACCTCGTTCGGGCTTCCTCAAACCGGAAAAATCAACGTCATTCTTCTTTTTCTCGAAAGCAATCGGGCTTACGAGTTCGCAAATCCGCTTTTTTCGAAGGTGGCTTATCCGAACCTGAATCGCATCTTGCAAACCCATGGGCTCTTTTTTAGCCAAGCTTATTCTTCGGCGGATTACACCGTACAGGGCCAGTTCGCCACGCTTTGCTCGACTTGGGATCGCATGGAAGGCCGCCCCACCTACACCACTTCCTCTTACTTAAAAATCAGCTGCTTGCCGCAGTTATTGGTCGAAAATGGGTATCAGACGTTTTGGATGAACCCTTATGACCGCAATTTTTCGGGTAAATACGTTTTTGAATCCAATCATGGGATGCAGAAATTTTTTGATGGTGAGTTTTTTAAACCTCGCACTCCCGACGAAGCCAAGAATCAAATCGAATGGGGCGTTTCGGATCAAGTCTTTTATCGGCAGGCGTTTGAAAAGATACAGCACCTAGCCGCATCGGCTTCGCCCTTCTTTGTTCATCTTTTAAACGTCGGCACCCACGGTCCATGGCATCGCTATTCGGATTTTCCGCTCCCCGCCGACCTTACCCGGCTTTTGGATCATCACCCCGAAGACATCGACTACCTGACCGCCGTGCGCGCGGAAGATTCGGCGTTGAACGAATTTTTTGAAAGCTTTTTCAAGAGCCCGCTTTCAAAAAATACCTTGATCGTTCTCAGTTCCGATCACGGAAATGGCATGGCTCCCGGCGGGCCGTCCCTCACCTCTTATCAGCGTCATCTTCTTTGGCCACGGACCCTTCTTGCCGTGATCGGTAAGAATTTAAAACCCGGCGTGATTCGCTATCCGGTTCATCAAATCGATATTGCTCCTTTGATCGCCGCCATTACCGGCATTCAAGGAAAAGTCACATGGCTGGGAAGAAACCCGCTTTCGGGCTCCGGCACCCCCTGGGTCAAAGAAGTCAATCACCTGATTTCCTATCGCACCGACGATCGATTGTGCGAAGAGCGATCAGGCGGACAGACTCAGTGTTGGATGATCCCCAAAGATCAAGATCCTTTATTAATGCCTCATGCCAAGCCGGTCGCGGGCGATCCCACCCTCACTCATCAACTGAAATCGGTGGTTCAAGCAAACGAAGCATGGATCGACCATGGTGGAACCCCGTAGGCTGGGGCCTGTTCTCAAATTTTTTTATAAATTCTTTCCGCATTCCAAAAAATACGTTTAAATCACCCTATGAAAACTTCTTTATTCGCTTTTTTTGTGGTCCTGGCCAGTAGTTTGATCACGGCAAGCCTTCTTTCAGGCTGCGCCACGAGCCTCAATACCGCGACCGGACCAGGCTTCATCTACACCGATCACTACGAAGGCGTGACCGCCACCGCAAATCAAGCCGGACGCAAGCGCGGCCAAGCCTGCACTCAAAACATCTTAGGCCTCTTCACCTCGGGCGACGCCAGCCTGAGCGCGGCCATGAAAAATGGCGCCATCACCGTCATCAGCTCGGTCGACCACCATTACAAAAGCATTTTCGGGGTCTGGGGCAAGATGTGCACGATTGTGACTGGGAATTAGGCAACCTTCTTCTCGGCCTCTTCGCTGGGATGCAGCTCGATCACATCGGCGATGCTTCCCGGCACAGAGCCACTCATCGCAACGGCGGCATCGACCATGGCTCGGGCGGGCAGGCGGATCACGGTTGCCATCGGGCGCTCGGCCTGAGGGTTCGAGAAAATCATCAATCGTGACATTCCATGCAGCGACAGCGGAATCTGCGGGACGATCGTCTCGCGGTATTCGACTTCCATCGTCGAGCCCGTGTACATCGGAACCACGTCGGTGTGGGCAATCACGTCGTGAAACGCATGCGCCTCGCGGTTAAAAAATAAATAAGCAAAGCCCAGCCCGCCGGCCGCGAACGAGACGTAGCTTAAAATCCAGCGATTCATCATCGTGCTCCAGGTGAGCGGGTTTCCGCTTGAAATCAGCTCTAATTTGAAAACTTTTTTACCGATCGACGCGCGCGACACGCCTTGGATCAACACCCGGTTGATGAACCCCACCGACAAGGCCCAAAACACGAAGCCAAACCCCATGCCGTGCCACATCGAGTGCTGAAGGGCCTCGGCCGGTTCGTCGCGAACCGCGACCAACAGGGCTGCGATCATCACCCCGAAATACGACCCGAGCAGACCGCCCGCAATCTCGATCGAGCCGTCCACCACGGCCGAACCGATTCTTTTCGCGATCAAAAACCCGTCGAATTTTCCCATCCCGCTCATATAGATATTATCGGCAAAATACCTGACAAAATTAAGCGGTTTTTTTAAAGAATAATTATTGAATCTTTTCAGCGAATTAGAGCTCAACCTCGGAATGCGGCCGCTGCTCGGCATCCGCCCCCACCCTCGAAAGCAGGATGAACCCAGGGATCGTCATCGCCACACAAAACAAGAAATACCCCGTCCACCCCAGGCGCTCGGCCACCCATCCCGAAGGGGCCGAAAGCACCGTCGCCGAAAGGGCCATTAAGCTGGTTAAAAGCGCGAACTGGGTCGCGCTGTAAGTCTTGTTCGTGACGTTTGACACGAACGCGCTGAACGCGGCCGAGCCCAAGCCGATGAAAAAATTCTCGCCCATGATCACGGCCGACAAAGCACCCATGCTGTGGCCCATCGTCGAAAGCCCCGCAAAACCCAAGACGGTCAAAGCCTGACCGATGCCGAATACCCAAAGGCTTTTGTAAATCCCGAAACGAAGCATGAAAGGGCCACCCAAAAACCCGCCAGCCAGAACCGAAAAAAAGCCCACGCCCTTGGCCACGATCGCATACTCGGTTTTGGTGTACCCGTGCCCGAGAATAAACGGCGTTAACATCGCACCCGCCAGGTTGTCGCCGAATTTGTAAAACACGATAAAGGCCAACAACAAGCCCGCGCGTTTTCGGCGAAAGAAATCGAGGAATGGCTCGACCACGGCTTCCTTCATCGTCTTGGGTTTGATGTGGACTTCTTTCTCGGGCGCGATGGCGGCGGCCACCATTCCGATGCTCATGCAAACGGCCATGAGTTCATAAACCTGCTTCCAGCTCAAATGCCATTGATCGACGATGTAAAGCGCGAATGCGCCCGAGACCAGCATCCCGATCCGAAACCCCGTTACAAAGCTCGACGTCGCCAAACCCAACATTTTTCCGTCTAAGCTTTCGGTTCGGTACGCGTCGATCACGATGTCTTGGCTTGCAGCCGCAAACGTCAGCAAAAAAGCAAAAATGACCATCATCACAGGCGAGGCGGTCGGATCCGAAAACCCCAAGCCCACCGTCATCAGTGCCAAGAACAACTGCACCACGATTAACCAACCACGACGGTGAGTCAGAAACGGAAGGCTGATTTTATCGGTCAAAGGCGCCCAGAGAAATTTAAAATTGTAAGGAATCCGAACGAGCGCAAAAAGTCCGATCGCTTTCAAATCGATCTTCTGGTCGGTCATCCAGGCCTGAAGCGTCGAGGCCGTCAGGAGGTAGGGAATGCCGGAGGAAATGCCCAGAAGGAAGTGGACGATCCAGATTCTCATGAGGTCTCTTTGGCCGCCTTTTGTTCGCGTCTGCGCTTCGCGAAGAACTCTTTCAAGACCTGCGAGCACTCGTCGTTGGGCTGATAAATCGCCTCAAATTGATGATTCAACCGTGAATCGTCGTGCATGTGAAAGCCCAAACAGATCGCGCCGCCCTTTTCGTCCTTTGCGCCGTAAACCACTTTACGGACGCGCGCCTGTTGGCAGGCGCTCAAACACATCGGGCAGGGTTCGAGGGTCACATACAAATCGCAATCAGTCAGCCGCCACGAGCGAAGCGTGCGCGCAGCCTCGCGAATCGCGCTCATTTCGGCGTGTCCCGTCGGGTCGCACTCGGTTTCGCGCGTGTTCGAGCCCTGGCCCACGATCACGCCACTCATGGCATGAACGACGACCGCCCCCACGGGGACTTCGCCGCGATTGGCGGCCGCGACGGCCAATAAGTAAGCTTCATGCAAGTAGCGCTCAGGCGGAAACGTTTGCGACATCGGTCGATTCCTTTTGCCGCAAAAAGCGGCGCGTGATTCCCCGAAGCTTTCGCTTGCGGGAGCGATCGATGTCGCAGAACTGAACGCCGATGCCCTTCGGATGCGTGACCGAGCTGACCGCGTTCCACACGACCACGCCCGGAATATCCATCTGAGTCTCGTCGATCTGAACGTGAATCTTAATCTTTTCGAAGGGCCCGAAATCGGCGGGCGATTTGATGAAGCACCCCTTCGGGCTGATGTCGAGGAGCTGCCCCATCGAAGCGCCGGTTGCGCTCCCCAGATGAAACATCTCGACCGGAACATAATGCGTGGACGCAAGGCCACTCTCCCACCACTTAATGCGCGGAAACAGATACGGCACCCGGACCTCGAAGGCGACCGTAAGAAAAACATAGAACTGAATCAGCAAGGTCAGGATAAACGCGAACCCCTTCGAGGCCGAATCGCTGTAATTCACCAAAATCAGAGCGTTCAGATAAGTGATGAAAAACTGCGCGGCCCAAAACGTGTACCAAGACCAATGCTTCAGTTGCTGCAGACCGAAGCCGGTCAAGATCCAAAAAAAAGACGAGAGGTAGAACAGGGGCGATAAAACGATGGATAAAATGCCCTTCGAGCTCAGTTGAAAAATGAAGGCGGCAAAGATCAGGTAAAAGGCCGGGAAGCCCACCATGAAAATCGTAAAAAACCACAGATAACGCGAACATCGAATCTTTTGCACCCTCTTCATTCTCCGATAAAACGGGATTGCGTGCAAGCCGTGAATCCCGTATATAGGGGACGTGCGAACCCAAGTTCTTTTGTACGGCATTTTAGCGTCGGTGCTGATCTACACGTCGCTTCACTCGCCCTCTCTTTTTTCAAATCGCTTTTTGAAAAACGCCGGACGCGTGCCCGCCGCCGAAAACGCCACCTACGAGGCCATTACCGGGCAAAGCGCCGACGAGGACCGCTCGGTCTGGGATACCTTTTATCAGCACAAAAATTTCGTCTTCGGAAAAGACCCCGTCAGTTTTTTGAAGGACTACCTTCATCGCGTCCCGGTCGGAAAGGCCTTCGTTCCGGCCATGGGTGAAGGACGAAACGCGATCTATCTTGCCAAAAACGGCTTTCAAGTCGATGGCAACGATCTTTCGGAAGTCGCCGTCGATCGCGCGCTCAGCGAAGCCCGCGACGAGAAAGTCACGTTCAAGCCGATCGTGGCCGATCTGACCCAATACCCGCTTGCGCCGGACGCTTACGATTTTGTTTTAGTCTCGCTCTTTTACAAACCGAGCTTAGTCGATGCGTTTAAGAAAACGGTGAAAAAGGGCGGCTACATCATGCTCTATCTGCGCATCCAAGACGATTCGCGTTTCGATCGCATCAGCCCCGATGATTTCGCGGTCAAACCCGCCGAAGTCAAAAACGCATTTAAAGATTTTAAAACCGTGGTTTACCGCGAATATACCGACCACGGAATCCCCGTCTTGGGGCTGCTGGCACAAAAGCCATGAAAAAAGGCGTCGTCAGCGAGGTCTTCCCCAAACTCTGCAATGTCGTTTTCGACGACGGGACCAAACTGCTGTGCAGTTATCGCCGATCGCAAGTCATCGATAAAAACGCGCCCAAAGACCAATGGCGCGAACGCTCGCCCGTCGCACCGGGCGATCAGGTCGAAGTCCAGGTTTTGGGCTCGCGCGACGGCGTGATCGAAAACGTCCTTCCGCGCATCAACTCGATTCAGCGACGCGCGCCCGGACGCGAGGGGAAGATCCTGCACACGCTCGCGGCCAACCTCGATGCGGTCGTGATCGTCTCATCGTATCGCGAGCCCGACTTTTCGCCGGGGTTGATCGATCGGTTTCTGATCGCGGCTCAAAAAGCCGAGATCAAACCCGTGATCGTGATTAATAAGATCGATCTGCGTGCGAATCCCGAGGATCACCCCTGGGCGCTTTACGAACAATTCCATATTCTGTGCTTTCCGGTATCGACGAAGGAGCCCGCATCGCTTGAGCCTCTGCATGATTTTTTGCGCGGAAAAACCTCGGTTTTTTGCGGACACTCGGGCGTGGGGAAAACTTCGTTGCTTCAAACCCTGTTCGGCGCGGATGTGGGCAAGATCGGCGAAATCAGCAAGGCCACCGGCAAGGGGCGACACACCACCACGGTTTCAACCCTCATTCAGACCGCCGACGGCACTCGCTTTATCGATACCCCGGGCATCAAAGAATTCGGCCTTTTCGACGTCGACCCGATGGATCTGATTCAGTACTACCCCGAGCTCTACGAGCGCCAACAAAAGAGGGAGCCTTATGATCAGCTCCCTCGTTATGAAATCTACATGAAGATCAAAGCGGCCCTCGAAGACGAAGGCCGGTAAGGTCTTACCGACGCTCGAAGATTTCTTTCGCGATGATCAAACGCTGGATCTGCGAAGTTCCTTCGTAGATCTGATAAATCTTCGAATCGCGCATGAGTTTTTCGACCGGGTATTCTTTCGAATAGCCGTACCCGCCGAACACCTGAACGGCGTCAGTCGTCACCTTCATCGCCATGTCGGCTGCGAAAGCCTTGGCCATGGCCGCAAATTTAGTGTTGCGATGGCCGTTGTCGATTTCCCATCCGGCGCGCCACACGAGGTTTCGGGCGGCTTCGATGTTCATCGCCATCTCGGCAATCATAAAGCTCACCGCCTGATAAGCCGCGATCGGCTTGCCGAAGGTCTTACGGGTTTGCGCATAAGCGATCGCTTCGTCCATCGCGCGACGAGCCAGGCCCACGGCGCCAGCCGAAACCATCGGTCGAGTGTGATCGAATGCCGACATCGCGATTCTAAATCCGTCACCTTCATTACCGAGACGGTATTTTGCGGGGATTTTTACGTTTTCAAAGGTGATCCCCCGCGTGTCAGACGCGCGTTGGCCCAGATTGTCTTCTTTTTTACCGACCGTAATACCTGGGGTATCGCGCGGAACGATGAAGCCACTCATGCCCTTATGCTTGGCCGACGGATCGGTATACGCGAGCACGAAGTACCAGCTCGCAACATTCGCGTTCGTGATCCACATCTTGGCGCCGTTGATGACGTACTCGTCGCCGACTTTCTTCGCAACGGTGGTGATGCCCGCCACATCCGAGCCCGCACCAGGTTCCGTCACGCAATAAGCGGCATACTTGGGCTCGGCCGTCAGCATCCCCAAAAATTCTTTTTTCTGTTCGTCGTTTCCGGCCACGATCAACGGGGCCGAAGCAAGCCCGTTGGCTTCCATCGCAGTCGCGATCCCGGTACAGCCGTAAGCCAGTTCTTCGGTGATGATGATGCCGTCTAAGACACCCAAACCTAGCCCGCCGTACTCTTGCGGAATGTGGGTGTTCATCAAGCCCAACTCCCAGGCCTTCTTCGTCACTTCAACCGGAAACTCACCCGTGCGATCGTGATGCTCGGCATTGGGGATCATGTGCTCTTTGGCGAATTTACGCGCGAGGTCTTGAAGCGCTCTTTGGTCGTCGGACAGCTCAAAGCTAATCATGGGTGGATTCCTTTCCGTTCTTTTCTATAGAACGAGTTTAACACACCCTTAACACCGCTCAACTCAAAACCGTTAGCCCTAAAAGGTCCGGTAATAATGACAGGTATAGCCGTTCGGTTTTTTGACGAGGTAATCCTGATGGTATTCTTCCGCGCGGTAGAACTTCGAGGCCTTTGTCACCTCGGTTACGATGGGCTTCTTCCAGCGTCCGCTCGCGTCCCATTCTTTGATTTTCTTCTCGGCCGCCTCTTTTTGCGAGTCGTTCAGATAAAAAATCGCCGAACGGTAGGATGTTCCGACGTCGTTTCCTTGGCGATCGAGTGTCGTCGGGTCGTGCAGTCGAAAAAAGAAATCGAGCAACGCCTCGTACGATACCACTTTCGGATTGAAGGTGATCTTCACCGCTTCGGCATAGCCCGTTTTTTCGGTTTTCACGTCTTCGTAAGTAGGATTCGCGGTTTTGCCGCCGGTGTATCCCACCTCGGTGTCGACCACACCGGGAATGCGACGGATGAGATCCTGCATTCCCCAAAAGCATCCGCCCGCAAGCTCTGCGGTCTGGTACTCGCCGCTTTGAATGCGCGCTTTGAGGTCGTGCTTCGCCTTTTCGATCACTTCCTTCGGGAAATTCTTCAGATACTGACCGTAACCCTCGCGCTCTAAATTCAGCACCGGAATGAATCGAAGCGAGGCCGAGTTGATGCAATAGCGTTTTCCACCGCGATCCTTGGGACCATCATCAAAGAGATGGCCTAAGTGCGAGCCTGCTTCCTTTGATTTCACTTCGGTTCGGACCATGCCGTGCGAGCGATCTTCGTCGGTGGTGACGGCCTTGCCGTCGATGGGTTTCGTAAAGCTGGGCCACCCGCTTTTGGAATCAAACTTGTCGGCCGAACTGAATAGCGGCTTTCCGTCGACGACGTCGACATAAATGCCGGCATCGTGATTGTTCCAATACGCATTATTGAAGGGATTTTCCGTCGCGCATTCTTGGGTGACGTGAAATTGTTCCTTCGTCAGGTGCTTCATCTCTTGAGGTGAAAGACGCGTCATGGATTTTTCCTCCTTCGAGTGACAAGACAGGCCCGTCAGCATTAAGGGGCCCAATAAAAAAACTGCAAGAAAGGTGCTTTTCATTCTTTCGAGTTTAACTCATTTTTCGTCAGCATCGCGAGAAAACTCGCACTCGGGGGCTCAGGCGGCGGGCACGACGAAAGGGGACAATTTTCATCAAATAGCCGTCGCGCCAATTGACGATAAAGGGTTAAATACGCAGGCAGGCTCCATTTTCCGTAAAAAGTTGATCCACCCTCGTAGCCCTGTTGGTCGTACTCCTCGGGGGTCGTCGTGTACCCGTTAAACACGTTGGCATAACCTTGGAACAAAACCGTGAGCTGGCGTTCGCGGCAAAATTCGTCTTCGAGCATCTTGCGCATGCGTCGTCCTGATGTGGTGGTGAACTCGCCCGGAACGACGGGGATGACGAGATCGCCGATTCGAAGGATTTGTAAAGGAAGGACTTGGGGAATGAGCGGCCGCATTCGCAAAACTCCGGCCTTGCCCCAGCGCCGGATCGTGGCGATCATCGGGTTGATCCAACCCGGCATGGGGAATTTTTCGATCGTCTTGGCCCCGAAGACCATCGATTCGCCCGCTTCGATCACGGTAAATTTATTTCCCTGCACCTCGGGGTTGAAGTGATCGCGATTCACCCAGCGGATGAATCCGTAAATCACGCGAATTAAAATGCGCTCGAAGATAGAAATCCCTCGTCCCTCGGAGGTTCCGCCGAACTGAGAAAGGCCGACCTCGGCCGGACCGGTGTGCACTTGCTTGCCTTCGACGAAATCGGAATCGACTTGAACCTTCGAGAGATCGCCGTACATCAAAACGCTGTTCAATTCGCGCGAAAGCGGTTGCGTGTCTTGAACGGCATCGAAGATCCGGATTGCGAGGTTCACCTGCAATTGAGCATTGAAATCGCAACTTTTAAAATCGTCCCGGAACTGGCCGCGCTTTTCAATCATCCCGATGAAGTAGCGAAAATTCGGGCTCACATCACCCGCAGCCCCTTGGGCGAAGACCGCGACGAAGTTTTGGGCCCCTCGTTCGCGCAAGGCCTCTTCCATCATCACGGCGGCGCGCCCCTTGTTGTCGGAATGCACGAGCTTACGGTTTCGATGAACGCTTGTTCCGTGCACGGCAAACCAGCTCCAAGCCGCGATCGGCCTACCTTGAAGATCGTCGAAGCGGATGAGCGTCATCTCGCGATCGACCGCCAAGTGCCGATCTTCGCGCGTGCGCTTCACCACGTCGGGGTTGCGGTTGTAAGCTCGGATCGAGCGATTAAAGGCGACCGGCGCCGCATCCGAAAACGAATCGCGCCCGAATCGGACGTTCCCCCCCACTAAGCCCTCTAAGGCCCGCTCGATCGCAACAACCGTTTGCGAGACATAGCGCTCGAATACCTGCGGAATGAACCCACGATTCGGGAGTGAGAAAAACACATAATCCGAAAACCCGCCCGGGGCGCTGTGCGTGTGCGTGGCCGAGATCATCAGCTCTTCGGGTTTGAGTTTCGTTCGGTTCAAAACTTCACGGCGAAGTCGCTCGGTCACAAAACACAAATCCAAACAAACCATCACCACCCGTTTGGACGTAATCGGATCGACGATCGCAATCGCTCGCGCGTAAAGCGGGGTTGCGACCCCCTTGGCCTTTTGTTTTGGATCGCCCCACCCCATCAACACGACTCCGATCGCATCGGGCGTGATCTCGGTTTTGGCGGCACCGATCAAAAAACTCATGGATAAAATAACCTTTCTAAAGTCGAATTCATGAAGACTCCGCGCGGATCCATTTTTTTGCGCATGTCTTGAAAATCATCCCATTTCGGATACAGCGGGCGAAGTTCCCTTGCCGAAAGAAAGTGCATCTTCCCCCAGTGCGGGCGACCGCCGTGATTGCGAAAAATGCTTTCGGCGGCCCGGAAATACTCTTCATAGGGCATTCCTTTATAGGCGTGAATCGCCAGATACGCCGAATCGCGGCCGTAGGCCGGGCTCAGCCAAGCGTCGTCGCCCTTCACATACCGACACTCAATCGGAAAGTGCACGCGCACGCGCTTTCGTTCGATCATTTTCCGAAGTTCGGTCAAAGTCTCTTTCATCGCCTCGGCCGGAACGCTGTATTCCATCTCTTGAAATTTCACCCAGCGCGGGGTCGAAAACACCTCGTGCGCCCAGTTCGTCTTTTCGCCTCCGCCCACGGCTGCCCCGCAAAGCTTGGCGATCCCCATCGTCGCGGCCGGAACCCAGCGGCTGATCTCGCTTAAAATTTTGAATAAAACATTTTCCATCACGATCGCGTTGAATTTCGATCCGAGGGTGTTTTTTGAAATCGGGCCTTCGCTTTCGTCGGCGTACTTGGCCTGCACCCAGGGCGAGTACGGAAAACAGAAAAACTCGAAATGCCGATGACCGTTCGAGGCGCGATCGAGATCGGCCAAAACCTCTTTGACGGAGATTCGCTTTTGGATGTACTTGAGCCGATACGCAGGCAGCGTTTTTAACTTCACCTTCGAGATCACGCCCAAGGCCCCGAGCGATACCCGAGCTGCGGCGAAGAGTTCCGGGTTTTCATCGTCCGAACAGCGAATGAGTTTTCCCCTCGCCGTCACGAGCGTAATTTCGCGAGCCTGGGTCGAAATCGTGCCCAAGCCCCGGCCCGTGCCGTGGGTGCCGGTGCTGATCGTGCCTGCGATCGATTGGCGGTTGATGTCGCCCAAGTTTTCAAGGCAGCGGTTTTTCTCGAATAAAAGCTCGTTCATTCGCCATAGTTTCGTCCCGCCGAAAATCGTGGCGTCACCGCTTGCTTCGTCAAAATCCGCAATCCCTTGCATGCGATCGAGCGAAATCAGAACATCCGGCGTTTCAATCAGCCTCGAAAACGAATGACCCGTGCCGATCACCCGAAGCTTGCGGTGGCCCTGATAGGCCATCAATACGAACTCGCGAAGCTCCCACTCGTCGCGCGGGTAGAGCACCTCTTTGGGTTGAAATCGAACCGATCCTGACCAGTTTGAAACGGGGTAACTCATCCGAAGTTCCATCCCTCTCCGCGATAGGTCGGAGTTTTTTGAATTTCTTCACCCGAAATCAAATGCAACTCGTTGAACCGCTCGCACAGCTCGCCTGCCTTGGCGTGCCGAAAAAAAACCAAATCACCGATTTGAAGCGACGAGGCGTCTGCACCCTGAAGCGGCGTCTGCACCTCGCCTGCGCCCTCGTGCTTGATAAGCTGAAGCCCCGGCGGATCGACGGGGGTCGGTTGTTTTTCAAAACCGACGCTTCCGGAAGCGAGATAGCCTCCCGAAAAGCACGTCACGAAATGTTCGTCGGGCTTACGAGTCACTTCGAGCGCAAAGCCTGCCGAGGGTGGACTTTGAAACGAACGGTAATCGTCGAATAAAGTCGATTGATAAAGGCCGCTGCCCGCAGAAAGTTCGGTCACGCAGGGGTCTTGACTTGAGCTTTCTAAGCTTCCCGTTCCGCCGCCGTTGACGAATCGAAGCGCATGGCCTGCGGCGCGGATTTGCTCTACTCGCAAGCGCCGAATCTTCCGCACATCGCCCATCGAGCGCGATTTCAAAAACCGCATCAGCGCGCTTCGATCACTCACGCCTGCGATCTGGGCTTCGTACCCCATGGCGCCCACGAGTTTAAGCCTCGGAAATTTTTTTAAGGCCGCGAGGTATTGCGCCAAGCGCGCCTCGGAAGAAATCCACGAGCGGCGAACGCCGAAAAAAACTCCGGGCCAGCGGCTGGAAACATCGAGGTCGACTGCGATTGAAAATTCGATCTTCCTCGCTTCAGCCACGGCATGAAGGCGCTCGAGATGCTCGGGCCGATCGGTCATCAGCGTGATGGACGACGCTTCGGCGGCGACAGCCTCAAGCTCGGCGATATTCACCACGGGATAAGCCACCACCACATCCTGAATGCCTCGACGGACGAGTTCGACCGCTTCGAGCCCGCGATAAGCGAGAACTCCCTGATACGAGGGATGCTTCAACACGCGCTCGATCAGCGCCACACACCGAAGCGATTTCGAGGCCACGCGAATGGGATGCGGCTGCGCGCGCTTCGCCAACGAATCCGCATTTTGATCGAAAGTGGAAAGATCGACGTAAGCCAGGGGAAAAGACCCGTTTTTCAATAAAGCGCGAAGCCGATCGTAGAATGCGGGAACGGGGTTCATGTCATTCAGAATATCACGATCGCGACGTTAAACGACGCGTAAGAATGACAGCCAATGAAAAGAATGTTATCTCCGTTTCATGAGCTACTCGCTTTGGTATCGCTTTCGCAAACGCGAATACACCCGTCAAAAAAGAACCGAATTTTATCCGCCTGCTTTTGACGGCGGAACAGAAATTTGCGTCGGCACCAAATCGCGAAACCTGGGGGATGCGCTCATTCTGACGCCGCTTTTTTCAAAACTCAAACAGGCCTACCCCCAAACCCGCCGCTACGGATTCGTTCGCGCCTTCAATCCCGTCTCGCTCGAAAACCATCCCGACGTCGACGGCATTTTACGGGGACCGCGAATTCTTTTTGGCGATGACGTCAATTTCGGATCGGGCCACATGATCGAGCAAAAGCTTCGATGGTTCGGCCTGCCTTATACGGCTGACGAGATCAAACCCGTGATTTATCTCTCTCAGGCAGAAAAGACCTGGGCTCAAGAAACGCTCAAGCGGTTGTTTCCGGAGTCCAATGCACGAGATCCGAACGCGCCCCTTTGGGTGATCCACCCTTGGGGGAAAACCTGGCGCACGCTGCTTTCGGCTGAAGCTTGGGCGGAATGGTTAAAAGCAATTCCTGCTTCCCATCGCATTTTGCAAGTGGGGATTCCGGGCGAGGCCCCCATTCCCGGCGCCTGTTTTTATGAATTGAACCCGAACACCCACGCGTCCGCACGCGAGCTTTTCGCGCTGATGAGTTTTGCGCAGCGATTTATTGGCGTCGATTCGGGCCCGATGCACGTTGCTCGCGCGTTTTCGATGGAGTCGCTGATCTTGGTTCATACGAAAGCCCCGGGGACGCTGGTTCGAGGGATGGAGCTGCGCCCGAATCTCCCTTATTTTCATCCCGAGGTTCGCCCGTTTTTGAATCTGTATGCCGATCAGTCTCATCTTGAGGTTTCGGACCTTCGCTTTCGTGAGCGCGTTTTCGACTGGATCCGATCGTCAGGCTGTAAGCCGCAGGCACCACGAACAACGTAAGCAGAGTCGAGAAGATCAACCCGCCGATCACCGCAATCGCCATCGGGCGAATCAGTTCGGACCCCGACCCTTGCAACACCACCTCGGGAATCGCTCCTGAAACCGTCGCAATCGACGTCATCAAAATCGGCCGTAGACGAATCGGACAGGCCTCTAAAAGTGCGTCATTGACCGCAAAACCTTCGCGTCTTTTTTGATTGGTAAAATCGACGAGCAAAATCGAGTTCTTCTTCACGATCCCCATCAACAGCAGAATTCCGATGAGGCTATAAATGTTAGTCGAGGTGTCGGTCACCTTCATCGCGATCAGCGCGCCTGTCAGGCTGAAGGGAAGCGCAAGCAAGATGATCACCGGCTGCAAAAAGCTATTAAACTGACTGGCGAGCACCATATAGGCGACGAGGATGCCTAACACGAGCGCAAAAAGCAGGCTTCTAAAAGAAGCTTGAAAAGCCTCGGTATTTCCTGAAAACGTGATGTGATACCCCTCCGGCAACTCGTGGCCGAGCTTTTGAATGTAATTTACGACATCCGATTGCGAGCGGTTGGGAGGGAAGTTTCCGTAGATGCTGATCCCCCGTTCGCGGTCGTAGCGGGTGATCGTCAGCAGCGTCGAGCCTTTTTCCATCCGAACCATGTCTTTTAGGCGGCGAATCTCGCCGTAGACGTTTCTGACCCAGATGTTCCCGATGTCGACGGGACTGCGATTTTGATTCTGAACGAGTTTGATCTGGATGTCGTCGCGGTGGCCCGCGGCATCGGTGTATTTATTGGGAAGGAGCTTTAAGCCGCCGACCATTGCAGCTACCGTGTTCGAGATCGTTGAAACCGGAACCCCCTGTTGCGCGGCCTTGAGGCGATTGGGATAAATCTCGGTCTCGGGCATGTTCGGGTTGTAGTCGGTATCGATGTCGGTCATGAGGCCCGAGTCTTTGAGCTGCCCTCGGATTTTTTCAGAGTACTGCGTGAGTTTTTTCCAATCCGGCCCCTGCACCACGAACTCGATCGGGTATCCGTGCTGGGCACTGAACCCCGTCAGCGACAGATCGAGGATCGAAACCCGCTCGATGCCCTTGATCTTCGACAACTCGTCGTGAACGAAGGTCATGAACTCTTGCTGCGTCGGTGCCTTCTTAAACGGAGCAGCGGCGGGGCGATCGCCGGGATCTTTCATCGTCAGAAACGTAATCCCCTGGTTGACGAGCCCGCCGCCGAAGCCGCCGACAGCGACGTAATAATGATCGACCTCTTTGCGAGAGGCGTAAAAGGCTTCGGCCTTTTTAAAAATCGAGTTCGTGTATTGAATCGATGCGCCCATTTTCGTGTAAAGCGTGATCATAAAGTTACTTTGATCTTGCGGCGGCAGAAACTCCGAGCGAAGTGTTTTGGCGATCAACAATGACGACGCAAATACCGCCAAAGCGATGATCAACACCGGCCACCGAAACCGCAGGGCGCCCTTCAAGGCGCGTCGATAAGCGCCAGTCAACGCCCCCATCCCCCGGTTCACGAATCGCGTGAGCCGATTGTCGTGCCCTACCTTCAAAAACTGCGAGCATCGCATCGGCGCCAGCGTCAAGGCCTCCAGTAACGAAAGCAATACCGCGACCGAAAGCGCGATTCCGAACTGAAAGAAAAATCGCCCGATAATGCCCTCCATAAAAACGACCGGGACGAAGATCGCTAAAATCGCAAGCGACGCCGCGACGGCAGGCGGAGTGATCTCGCGCGCCCCTCGGCGGGCCGCCTCGACCTTACCTTCGTTTTGCTCGCGGTGGCGCGTGATGTTTTCGAGCATCATGATCGCATCATCGACGACGATCCCGATCGAAAGGGTGAGCGCCATCAAGGTAAAGGTATTGACCGTAAAACCGAAGGCACGCAAAAAAATAAAGGCCCCGACGAGCGAGACCGGAATCGCGATGATGACGTTAAAGGCCGAGCTTAAGCTTCCTAAAAACAAATAACACACGAACGAGGTGAGCAAGACGGCAAAGCCCAATGTTCGCATTAGCTCTGAAATCGAATCGCGAATGAACTTTGTCGTGTCGATCACGATCCCGAGGTGCATTCCCTTGGGAAGAATCTCGGCCAAAGACTTCAGCTTGGCCTTGACCTGATCGGCGATCGCCACGGCGTTCGTTCCGTGTTGCTTGATCACGCCCAAGCCCACGGTGGGCTCGATTCCGTTGTAGCGCGAAATCCGGCGGATCTCGTCGGTTCCCTCTTCGCACTGGGCGACGTCGCGGATTCGAATCACCCGATAAATCGGCGCACCCCCGCCCCGCACCGGAATGACGAGCGCTTCGCACTCGGCTGCGTTCGTGAATTCCGAATGGACCTGCACGTAAGTCTCGTTCGAGCCCATGTCTTGATAGCCTGTCGGCGAAAGCTGATGCTCGGACGCGACCGCGTTCATCACGTCTTCGGCGGTAATTTCGTGTTGCACAAGCTTCGTGTTATCGAGCCAGATGCGCATCTGCGGGTCGACGTAACCGCCAAGATACACGTCACCGACGCCGCTCACGGTCGTGATCGAGTCCTTGAGATGATCCCGCACAAAGAGGCCCAGCGAGCGTAAGGTCATGTTTTTTTCGCCGTAGGCCGCAATCCACATGATCGGTCGATCGGCCGGGTTGGTTTTCGTAATCACCGGCGGATCGATCGTCTGAGGAAGGTTTCTCTGCGCCTGCGCAAGCCGCGTTTGCACTTGTTCCAGGGCCGCGTTGATATCCTGATCGAGATTGAACTGAATCGTGATCTGGGTCATTCCCTGCTGAGAAACCGACTGCACGCGCTGGATGCCGTCGACGCTCATCACCGCGTCTTCGATCGGGTCGGACACGGCGCTTTCCATGACCTCGGGCGAGGCGCCGGCCCAAGTGACCGTGATCGTGATCACCGGAAAATCGACGTCCGGCAGCTGACTAATTCCCATCCGGCTGTAGGAAATTGCCCCGAAGACGAGCAAGCCCACCATCAGCATCCAGGCAAAGACCGGTCTTTTGATGGAGATATCCGAGAGTGTCATGAATTCGCAGCCCTAAAGACGAAGGGGCTGCAACTCTCGCGCCATCAAAATTTCTGTGACTGCGACATCCATTGGTTTTTAAAGGATCGGCTTTTGAATTCTTCTTCTTCGGACATCTCGAAATAAACCTCGGGAATCCAATCTTCGAGTTGAAACGAGCCGTAGCTCACCTGGCCGCTCGCTCGGAGCCACTCGTCATCCATCCGCAATCCCGGCCGAAAGTTCGTGTCGATTCCATCCATGGTCATCTTCCCCCTTGTTCATTCAGTATACCGAACAATATACGAACAAAAAAGAGGAAAATGAGGCGTTTTGCGCTATTTTAGCGTCAAAAGACGATCACGCTGAAATCATTCAGGATTGGGATTTCGAAAGGGCTTCGACCCGCGCGCGAACATAACTGATGTGCCCGCGCAGGTTGTAAAGCTGATCGGCAAAGCGACCCTTGATGCGCATTTGATTCACTTCGCTTTCGATGCGATCGAACTCGGCGCGAAGCGCTTCGCGCTTGGCCGGATCTTTCGCGCGCGCGAATCGATGTTCGAGGTTCAATAAATCGCGATAGCGCTGATAGATCCGAAGCTGAACCTTCCAGCGAAGGAATGCCGGAATCAAGCGAATGATCGGAATCAAAACGATGATCGCCGGAACGAACACGACGAAGATGCGACTGAGCAAACTCGCCAGCCAGTACGGCAGGTAACGGTACAAAAACGATTTTCCCGATTTATAATACCGGGACGCATCGTCGCTGATCCGAATCGAGTGCTCGATCGGCGCCGGGAATTCATTGCGCTGCTGAAACAATCCCGGGTGGCTGTGAATCCGGGTTGCGGCCTCAAGGATCAAGTCCGAAACGGCGGGGTGAAGATCTTTCTTCGCCACGAGTTCGACCATCGGGCCAATCAACTGAACGTCGTGTTTCGGCAGGTCCGTCCCCAAATCAAGCGCGCCTTCGGGGAGCACCAACGGGTCCAGATAATCGTACTTCCGGCTATAAGCCTCGACTTGTTTGAAGCTATAAAGATGAATGCTGGGATCGCGCATGAGTGTTTTTAAATCGCTCACCGACGCGCTTTCGCTCATCACGAAGGCGGCGTCGATTTTTTTCTCTTTGAGGGCACGCGTCGCTTCGGCTGAGTCCCAATCCAAAAACACCGTCGCCCCACCCGGCTTGATTTTGTTCGCCCGCAGGATTGTGAGCGCAATGGCGTTCGTGCCGCTTCCGGTCGGTCCGATGGCGATTTTTTTACCCTGAAGATCCGACAAGAGGTTCAGCTTGCCTCGATAAAAAATCAGCAAAGGCTGATGCGAGATACTTCCGAGTGAAATCAAATCCTCGGTTCCGGTCGCGTCGTTCCCGCCCTGGACCATCGCCAGGTCCACGCCCGAACGCGGATCTTTCAGGCGCTGTAAGTTTTCCATCGAGCCCGCCGAGGTAACCACTTCGAGCTTCACTCCGTTTTCTTTCAGAATCTTCGCGTACCGAAGTGCCTGCTTTTGAAAGATGCTCCCCTCGGGCCCGCTGCTGATCACGATTTTGGTCGGCGGGGCTGAGTGGATGAA